>Ga0208645_1000004_pt1 | contig 675284 bp, 637 predicted proteins | sample VirMetDEL_Sep_01_FD_184519 | JGI IMG/M metagenome (GOLD analysis project Ga0208645, IMG submission 184519) | Aqueous microbial communities from the Delaware River and Bay under freshwater to marine salinity gradient to study organic matter... | ecosystem: Environmental > Aquatic > Marine >...
TCTGTCAAGCGTCTTTTTAAAAGATTTTTGCGAACCGTCTTAACTCACCCGAAGCACCCAAACTGCAGCACCCCGTGGCATGGCGCGCATTATAGGGCGTTTTGAAATACCTGCAAGCGGTTATTTAAGAAAACTGTTTAACCGCTGTTTAAATGAGCAAAAGCAGGTTTTACCGAACCACAGCTTTACGGCTATTATACTCAGCAATCATCTGCTGCATTTGCGCTTCGTCGTATGGCATCAGGTTACTTAGTATCATACGTTTCTCACCTTTACCGATTTGCTCTCCCTGCTCTGTTAAAGAGAACTCCAGTAATGCATTACCACGCTTACCATCAACCAATAAAGAGGAGTTCGTCAGGCTTAAGCCAACTTCCTGTTGCGGCAGGCGGCTAAAACTCAATGCCATGCTCTCATAGATAACCAATGGCCGGGTCGGATTAATCATTACCTGGTGCTGTTGCATCAGGGGTTGCAATATATGTGGAAAATTCTGGCCGGAAAACTTCACATAATCACGAATTAAGGGTTCAATTACCGCAAGATCATGCTGACAAGCCCCGCTATGTTGCAACGACAGATATACCTTCCCCTGACTATCACAAATAGAAATAAGGTTATCCTGCTCTTTGCATTGCAGCAAAACGTCAGCCGCCACCATACCGGCAAACTGACAACTAAGTTGCTCCGTCACGCCATAACGGGTAAGTAAGTAGGAAAACAATAAATCGCCGGGGACACAAAAGCGCTTCGCGTCTTCGTCATGGATCGGATTAAAATCTGTCGCCACCTGTTTGGCAAACTCACATGCCTGTTTGCGGCTGAAACTAAAACCTTCGTCGCTTTGGTTAACGTACTTTTCTAACAACATCGATCGTTGACTCTCTTTCAGTATAAGCCGGTCATTCTACCCAAATTTACAGCTGCAATGGTCCAGCCAGTAAAAAATTACTTATCAAAGCAAAAATATGCTTGCTTTATGTACACACGCAAACTACTGTATATCCATACACTGTACAAATAAACATGCAGAGGCTGATATGTACCATCGTTTACGCGGCGCCCAATACAAGCGCTTAACCAAAACCACTTATAACGATAACAGCTTACTAAAAATACACTCTGTAACAGACAGCAATGCGTTGACGGCAGATCACTCGCGGCACAGCTTATTGCAGCTTATTCAGCAGCATCAGCACCAAAAAGGCTGGATTTTGTTGATTGCTCCCACTTATATACCTGATAAAGAGTGGGCAGAACATTATCAACTATCTTTACATAATGTGTTGGTTGTACATCAAAAACAGATTAACGATTTAAACGCGACAATTAAACAAGCACTTCGCTCTGCCAGTTGTAAGGTTGTGATTAACTTTGCCAGCCAGTTAGACCAACAACAATTGGACTCTTGTCGTAAATTGGCAGTAGGCAATAACACCTGGTTTTATCAATGTGAACAGATGCAACAGCCGCAGCTGGCACATTAACGGTATTGCATACCTGAACGACAAATATAACAACCTGAGTTAAAATAGCCGTTTTATAACGGTAAATAAGTTCAGTATGCTGTGTTATTGCGGTTCAACTAAAACATTCACTCTATGCTGCCAGCCTTTCTTAACGGGGTTGGCCAGTGCAGCTGGCTGCGAGATATTAATGAGATCACGCTACAGCGCTTATTGCGTAGGTTATGTTGACTATATATACCGCACTTATCATTTATCCTGCCGTGCTGATAATCCCAAACCGGCTTTGGCTGCTTTTGCTGATAACAGTCATTTTATCGCCCTTAAAGTGCTGTCTTCTGAGCAAAGTAGCCAGCAAGGCTATGTCAACTTTAACGTCCGCTATATACAACAGAATATGCTGTACGAATTTACTGAGCGCTCCAGATTCGTGTTTGAAGATGCCTGGTATTATGTTGATGGTGTTATGACAGACATTGCGCCGGTTAAAATACTCCGCAATGCGCTCTGCCCCTGCAACAGCGGAAAAAAATTTAAACAATGTAACCCGCACCGGCTATCCGGCAGTTAATATTCGCTTGTTAAGCCGCATTTACACCATGTAATTGTTCCAGCACTTCATAAAGTGCTGCCGGATTAATATCCGGTTTATCGGGTGTTGTTTGTTGTAAACGTCTGCGACAGTGCAGGCTCAGACTTTGCCATACTTCAGCGGCCAATCTGCTTTTATCATCAAATTGTGTTAACGGAGGCTGATTCAGATACGTTGCTAACTTTAGCTGCGTTAATCCGCCCTGCTGTAATGCTGCGCTATGATGCTGCATTAACCTAATATCGGTTTCCGTTTGGCAAAAAGTCCTGGCTTGTTGCACACCGAGTTGTTGCAGTAAGTTTTGCTCAATACGCTGTGTTAGGGCTTCTGGTGTAAAAAACTGAGCAGATTCATCAACCGCAGGTGTAAGCCATGCAAGATACATGGCGAAGTCTGCCCGTTGTGCGCTTTGCAAAGCACGATTTAACTTACCATCAAGTTGCCACTCGTTGATGACCATCGTCATGTTCTGCTAATTCACCGGTAAAATTGTTGTCTTGTTGGAATTATCGGCAGTCAGACAAAAAAGTTTAGTAAATGGCTTTACATCAAAAGTAAGTTTGATAATATGCCGTCCACTCGTGGAGGGGTTCCCGAGTGGCCAAAGGGATCAGACTGTAAATCTGCCGGCACTGCCTTCGAAGGTTCGAATCCTTCCCCCTCCACCATTTCCTAATGTCATTTCTGACCATCAATACACTTACTACACTTAAACCGTCTGCTGTACTATTCTCGTTAATGCTCTTGCTTATCTCTGTGTTATTTCCGACACTTACGTAATTCCTTTAATTACTACGTGGTGCAGATGGATAATAAGACGCTTGAGAATCAACGGGTATTAATAGTTGATGATCAACGGGCCTTTCAGTTGATGTTCAAAGGCATCCTCTACTCTATGGGCGCAACCAATGTTGCATTCGCCCCAACCGGCGAACAGGCATTGGCAAAATGTGCCAATGTCAGCTATGACATTTTGTTTGTCGATTATCACTTAGGCGTCGGTAAAAACGGTAAGCAACTGCTGGAAGATTTACGCGAAAAAAAACTTCTCGCCCCCCACAGCATTTTTATGCTGGTTACCGGCGAGAATAGCGTTCCTATGGTTATGAGCGCAGTTGAACTTGAACCAGACGATTACTTAGTTAAGCCCTTCTCACAAAACGTATTGCGCAGCAGAATTCAACGCATAAAAAGGAAAAAAACACAATTAGCTGCGCTGTATCAGGCGCTGTTTGATGAGCAGGCAGAACACATTATTGAATTATGCCAGCAGGAAATTGCAACTGAAGGCCGCTATCAGCAATTTTGTAAACGGGTATTGGTCGAAAACCTGATTGCGCAACAACACTACGCCCCGGCAGAGCAGATACTGCAAGCTACATTGTCACAACGACGTAATGGTTGGGCCTTGTTGCTACAGGCCAAACTCTGTTTTGCACAACAGCGTTATGAAGAGTCTTTATTGTTGTGTCAGGAAGCAATAGAAGATAATCGTTATTTCGCCGAAGCCTACGACATTCAGGCACAAGTTTATCTCGCGCAAAAAGAGCCGGAACTGGCATTCGACAGTATTCAAACTGCGGCAGAAATAGCACCTTTTAATATGGCCAGGCAATATCTGTTACTCGGGATCGCCAGAGAGTTAAACCATGTACCACAGCAAGTGCAGGCCAGCAAACAGCTATATGAAATTACCCGACGCTCAGTAAAACAAGATGTCGTGCATTTACTGAATTATGTACGCACCATAATTGACGCGGCAGTCAGAGCTGATGATGCCTCAGTACGTAATCGTTATCTGCAGGAAGTGTCATTAGCCCTGCAGCGGGTAAAACGCGATGACAGCATGACCCGTGAAATTAATTTTAATTTATTCGAAGACCTGTGCCAGGCCAGGCTTGAGTCACTTAATGGTGCACAGTACCAGGCAAAAAAAACCTATGCCGCTATTGCTGAGCAATTACAAGACGAACATCAGGTACTGCCGGACGCAATATTTTTGCTAAATCAGATTGGCGAATTTGAACAAGCCACAGCGCTACGTCAGTTAATGCCTGCAGAACAAATGAAGAACCCGGTGTTAAAAGCCTTGTTCAATGACCAACAAAGCTTTGTCGATCAGAAGCAGTTGCAGTTTGGTGAGCTGAATAAAGCCGGTATCAAAAGTTATAAGGCTGGTAATTACGCCGCAGCAGTAACGCAGTTTGAAGCAGCATTGGAGCTGGCACCAATGAATACCGGTAGCGCACTCAACTTAATCCAGGCATCTATCCAACTATTAAACAGTCAGCAAAAACGTAAGTCCGTCGAGTTATTTGACCGATGTAAAAAAACCTTCCGGGTTGTCGACAATATGCCTTTACCGGAACATCACAGGGTTCGCTACAAAGAGCTGCTACAGCAGTTTGACAAGCTACGGGAAGAGTTTCGCCGCTAATCAGCTTCGCTGAGTTTTTCTGCCAATTCATTAACCAGTGCACTTGCGCCAATACGCATGCCGGCGCTGGTAGCCACCTTTCCGCTGATATCTTCATACAGCTGCACCAATGTCAGCGCCTGAGCTACAGTGCGGATACCGCCGGAGGCTTTGAAGCCAACGTCTCTTTGCGCAGCCGCTATCACAGTTAACATAATTCGGGCTGCTTCGTGCGTCACGCCAACCGGCACTTTACCGGTTGAAGTTTTAACAAAATCTGCCCCGCCCTCAATGGCTAACTCGGTGGCCTTAGCGACTTGTTGTGCAGTTACCAATTCTCCGGACTCAATAATAACTTTCAGACAGACTCCGGCACAGGCCTGGCGTACGTCATACAGAAAGCTTTTTACAAATCCATGCTCACCGCGCAAAAGCGCCTTATAAGGCAGCACACAATCTATTTCAGAGGCCCCTGCAGCAATGGCTTGCTGAATTTGCTCACATACCAGATCGGCCGGTAAATCTCCTGACGGAAAGTTAACTACTGTCGCCAGTGCTGCCTGAGTGCGACGTTCAGACCAGGCGGCCAGCGCAGGCAGATACTGCGGGTATACACAATAAGCTGCTGCCGGCAAAGGCGGAACCGTATCAAGCCAAACTGCGAATGAATCTGCAGTGTCCGTATCTTGTAGTCTGGTGATATCAAGCAGCTTTGCCAATTGTTGCAAGCGTAATATGTTAGTCATAAGTCTATGTCCGGTAGCAATGCAGCCTGCGGGCTGTCTAAGCATTATTTATAAGCACTCTGTTGATGGCGTGGAGCTTAAACTAAATGGTGGCAAAAAAGCAAAAACAGTAACGGAAAAAATATCTGAAATATTTTTGAATTATTCTGTAGCGGCGCAGTCCTATCTTGCAGTAGTTGTTAAGTAGTATCTGTTCTCTCCTGTTTCGATGTCCTAGTGTTTGCGCCGGTTTTATGCCGGCGCTTTTTTTTACAACTCCATTTGCTGATGCTGCTGCCTGAGCCAGGATTTTGCCTGCTCTGCCTGAGGATAATGCTGTCTGACCAATTGCCAGAAACGGGGGGAATGATTCAGGTGTTTAAGGTGGGCCAGCTCATGCACCACCACATAATCAGCAACCCAGGCCGGAGCCATCAGCAGGCGACGGTTAAACCCCAACTCCGTATTGTGCTTACAATAGCCCCACTTCGTTTGCCAATTTCCTATAACTACCGGACCAGCCTGCAGTTGCATCCGGCCCTGCCAATACGCAACACGCTCAGAAAACCAGCTAACCGCCTGTTGTTGGTACCATTGTTGTATTAAAACCAACGCACGACGCTGAACATTTTGCGCCGCAGTGCGTGTAGATACGGTAATAATAAGAGAATTATCAACATGTTGTACCTGCGATTTCACGCCAGACCGCAATTGCAACGGCATCATAGTGCCAAGCATCGGCACTTGCTGCTGCATCAACCAATCGGGTTTGGCTTGTTGTTCCGCGTGTTGCAGGTGTTTTACTATCCATGGCTGCTTTTGCGCCACTAAGGTTTTAATGTCAGTCAGGCTGTATCCAAAAGGGGCCCGCACAGTCAACTTGCCCTGCTTAATCTGCAACGCCACACTGCGCCTCTTTGCACTGTAATGCAGGCTGTAACTAAAGGTATCACTTTCTATCACTAAAGCTGACACTACTTACTCCACGTACCGGCTTGTTACTGTACTTAACGTCGTCATTGTGCCACAGCTGCAAATAAAGTGTTATGATCCAAACACTTTGCCGCAAAAAACAGATTAAGGGCTTCTTCGAAAATGAAAATTATATCTTTTAATATCAATGGCATTCGTGCACGACTACATCAGTTACAAGCATTGATAAACAAGCACCAGCCTGACATTATCGGCTTGCAGGAAATTAAAGTACATGACGATGAGTTTCCGTTAGCAGATGTGCAGGCTATGGGGTATCACGTGTACCATTTCGGCCAGAAAGGCCATTACGGTGTCGCTATTTTAAGTAAAGTGCCGGCGTTAAATATGCAATATGGTTTCCCGACTGATGAGGCTGAAGCACAACGCCGTATGTTGATAGGACGTTTTGCCATGCCGGACGGCACGCCGTTGACTGTGCTTAACGGCTATTTCCCACAGGGCGAAAATCGTGACCATCCGGTAAAGTTTCCGGCTAAAACCCGCTTCTATGCCGATTTACAACAGTATCTGCTTACTCACCATACACCGGACGAACTGGTCGCAGTTATCGGGGATATCAATATATCGCCGATTGATCTGGATATCGGCATAGGCGAAGCCAATGCCAAGCGTTGGTTACGTGAAGGCAAAACATCTTTCTTACCGGAAGAGCGTGACTGGCTGCAGCGTCTGAAAGACTGGGGCTTGATTGATACCTTTCGTGCATTACACCCGACAGCTGATGCACAGTACAGTTGGTTTGACTACCGCTCTAAAGGTTTTGATGATAATCGTGGCTTGCGCATAGATGTAGTGATGGCAACAGCACCACTCGCGCAGCGCTGCATTGAAAGTGGTATTGATTATGAACTGCGTGGAATTGAGCGCCCGTCTGACCATGCCCCGGTATGGTCAGTGTTTAGCTAGTTCAGCTTGAAAAGCCGCAGGTGGCTGTAACAATTTACAGCCACTGTTTAATAAACGTTTTGTCCAATTGCTGATAGGCCTTTTGCAACAATAAGGCTAAGTCTTTATAGCTGCCCGGTTGTGACACCGGCGCCAACTGAATACCATGTTGCTGCATTTGTTGGCTGATGTGTTGATACCAGGCCGCAATTGACGGCGGCAGCGGCGTTGCCGAGCGCACGCCTAACCAATACCAGCCCTGCAACGGTAAAGCCGCCAGAAAAACCAGCATAGTAATAATTTGCGGTAAATGCGCCAGCCCCTGGTAGCTTAACTGCACAGCAGCACAAACCAGAGCCAGTGCCGGTAAATAACGCCACGCAACAGACGTAAGCAAAATCACCTTATTTTCCACAAACAAGCCGTTCAATTCAGCTTTAGCCGGCCATTGCTTACTGTACTCCCGCCCTGCACGCAAGGTTGTATAAAGCGGATACTGCATTACTACCCCCAACTTCGTCAGACTTCTGCTAAACGATAGCATAAAATCTACCCGGTTACCTCTGTCAGGGTGACAGCTAAGCAAACGAAGCGGCCGCCGATGCAAATGACACAGAGAAAAACGCAGAATACAGCAGTCACAGCAAGCTTTTTTTATCGGAAAACATCAGACAGTTACATGCTTTAGCATTAGCAGATACTAAAACAGTGTTTTTAGCGCTATTTATTAAAGCTTTAAGTTAAAGCTAACCTAACAAAAAATATGCCAATACATAATACTGTTAAATTACATGCAGATAGCAACGTTAAACAGTGTTACACACAAAGTTATCCACAAAATCTGTGGACAACCCTACGTCATATATTGCAGCGAAACAAACCCTGCTGTCAGGTTATTTGCCAGCATAAATGCCACTTTCAACAAAGTTTCATGATAAGTGCGTCAAATTGTCATATTTAGCATTTCAGCTATTACCGGCTAAGCGTCTTCTAACGCCGGTTTCTGTAACAACAACCCGCGAAGATGTCTTGAGTCCGGGCTGACAACTGGATTAGGATACGGATCTGTATTACTTTGCGGATATACTGCTGTTGTTAACCTGGCTACCTCAATTAACCGGACTTGACGGTATCGCTGTTAAAAGCCCGGCTACCGGCATAGTGTTACCCTTAAGCGCACATCCGGATCTGTTATATAACGCAAACGTCTTAGCACTGGCTTTGTGTATCAAACTACAGCACGGTACACTGACAGCGCCGTTTGCCGGACACTATAGTGCGTGCTTGCAAAGCAACCGCCGGTTACGCTTCAGGCATAGCAGCGGTTTAACAGCCCAACTGGATTTGCCTCACAGCGTAACGAACAGCAACGGCAAAGGCATGATTACGCTTACCCATACCGACAGTATGGTGCGTGCCGGACAGCCTGTAGTAAAACTTGATTTGCAGTACCTGCAAAACGATAACAGCAGTTGTTATGCGGTGTTAATGTTATTACCGCACCCTGCTATACAAAATGTATTCTGCGCCGAACATTATGTAGAGGCAGCAAGCGATACAGCAATTATTATTCAGCTTAATAATAAGTAACCCATATGACGATTATCTACGGTATTAAAAATTGTGACACCATAAAAAAGGCCCGTAATTGGCTGGAACAACAGCAAATTCCCTATCAATTTATCGATTACCGCACTGACGGATTAACGGCTGAACAGTTAAAAACGTTCAGTCAGCACTGTGGCTGGCAAAATTTACTCAATACCCGCGGAACAACTTACCGCCAACTGCCTGACAGCGACAAAACGGCTCTGGATGAATCAAAAGCACTGGCGCTGATGTTAGCGCAGCCGGCAATGATAAAGCGGCCTTTGTTAGTGCACAATAACGAATATCACCTTGGGTTTAAGCCGGCAGATTATCAACATATTTTCGGACTATCAGCATGACAGTAAACAGCGCAGTAATTGCGTTAACCAAAGATCTTATCTCCCGTGCCTCTGTTACGCCGGAAGATGCCGGCTGTCAGCAATTGATGGCTCAGCGCCTGGCTGCAGTAGGGTTTAACATTGAAGTAATGCACTTTGAAGACACATTAAATATGTGGGCCAGACGTGGCAGCGGTAAACCGTTATTCTGCTTCGCCGGTCATACCGATGTGGTTCCAACCGGACCCCTGGAGCAATGGCATACACCACCGTTTGAACCCACTATTATCGGCGACACTCTGTATGGCCGCGGCGCCGCAGATATGAAAGGCAGCCTTGCCGCTATGGTTGTTGCCACAGAGCGCTTTTTGCAGCGTTTCCCGACACCCAAGTTCGACTTGGCTTATCTTATCACCAGTGATGAGGAAGGCCCCTTTATCAACGGTACCAAAAGAGTTATCGAAACCCTGGAAGCGCGAAACGAAAAAATTAACTGGTGTATTGTCGGCGAGCCTTCCAGCAGCCAAAAAGCCGGCGATGTGGTTAAAAACGGCCGGCGCGGTTCCTTAACCGGACATTTAACCGTAAAAGGTATTCAGGGGCATGTTGCCTACCCGCAGCTGGCCGATAATCCGGTGCATAAAGCGGCGCCAGCCTTGGCAGAGCTGGCAGCGGAGCAATGGGATAACGGCAATGCTTATTTCCCGGCTACCAGCTTCCAGATTGCCAATATTCATGCCGGCACCGGGGCCTCAAATGTGATCCCAGGTGAGTTAAGCGTCATGTTTAATTTTCGCTACAGTACGCAAAGTAGCGCCGAACAACTGCAACAGCGTGTTATCGCCCTGCTGGATAAACACGGCTTGAACTATACTTTGGACTGGACATTAAACGGCCTGCCGTTTCTGACAGACAGCGGCAGCCTGGTGGCAGCAACCGTCAAAGCGATTTATCAGGTACAAGGCTTTGAAACCCGGTTGGAAACCAGCGGCGGCACTTCAGACGGCCGTTTTATTGCGCCAACCGGCGCCCAGGTGGTTGAACTTGGCCCTTGTAATGCCACTATTCATAAAATTAACGAGTGCGTATCAGTCACCGATCTGGAACAGTTGGTCAAAATGTACGAAGCCATATTGGAACAACTTGAACTGAGCCTATGACAGCCATGAGCAATGCTATTCTGACCGGCCTGAGCGAACAGCATCTGCTAACCGGGCCGGACGGTTTTATGTTGCATAAAGACGTTGCCGGCCCCTTTACTGCGCTGTGTAAAGCGGCTCAAGCACAAGGCATGGACATAAGAATTGTTTCGGCGTTTCGCTCATACCAGCGTCAGGCTGCGATCTGGCAAGCAAAACTCAGCGGCCAACGGCCGGTGTATGATCTGTCGGGTAATGCCGTTGATATCACGATACTAACCGGCAAAGCTAAATTAGACGCGGTACTGCTGTATTCGGCTTTACCCGGCGCCAGCCGTCACCATTGGGGCACCGAGTTGGATGTCTATGATGCCGCCGCCGTAGCCGCGGATTATAAACCGCAACTTAACCCGGCCGAATATGCCACCAACGGCCCGTTTTACCGTCTGCATCAATGGCTAAGTGTCCATGGTGCGCAGTTTGGTTTTTTTCAGCCATACCGCCAATTTCAGGGCGGGGTTGCGGCTGAACCCTGGCATATAAGTTATCAGCCGCTGGCCAGTCGCTATCTTGCAGCCTTTAATGCAGACACACTTAAACAATGCATTACACAATTTCCGCTGGCGGAGCAACAACTGGTGCTGACTCATCTGGACAGCATATTTCAGCAGTACGTTGTAAACATTTGCGAAACAGCGCCATGAACTGGCCGCTGTTTTGGGCATTGACACTGGCGTTTGGCTTCGTGCTGGGGAATATTATGCTGCTAAAGCACGCGGCAAAGTTGAAGATGCCCTCTGCGCCGAAACAACAAGAGGGCAATACCGGCAAAATTACCGGGCAGAATGATCCTGCTCAGCAGAGCCCTCAGCGCGGTCAAACGCCGAATAGCCCTGAATAAAACGTTGCAGTTGATCACGTAAATTCGGTGGCGTGCCTTTAATCAACAGAGTGTCGCTGTGCGCATCATATTGCACCCTGTCGCCGAGCAGCTTTTGCTCAAAACTTAACGACAAACCGGCGCCCTGTCCGCTGAATTTGATCAGTTTTTTCAGCTCTTTCACTTCCACCGGAAATTGCTCTGCCACCTCAAGTTGCTGCTCCTGGCAATAACGCAAAAAGCCCTGTTGTTCCTGTTCGTCAATTACGGCGGACAACTCGGTTAGCCGCACATCCTGGCCGGCTTTGGCACGCTCTTCACAGTAGCTGAACACTTGTTTACGGGCGTCGTTCTTTTCGTTGTTATCAAATTCTGCCGCGGTGAAATATTCCTCCACTGAGGCCAGTACCACTTTACTGTTCACTTTAGCATCGGTACCTTCTTCACAGCCGAGAAAATCAAGGAAAAAGTCTGCCACCTTACGCCCGGCGCGGCCACGGATAAAACTGATATACTTACCCTGCTCCGGTGAGCTTTGGTATTCAGTCAAATCAATCCGCGCAGCCAGTTGCATCCGCGCAATATCTAAATGACGTGATGTCGCCAGCTCCAGATCTTCAGTTAATGAAAAATGATCTTTGCTGCCCAGTAAGCAAAACAACAGATAGTCACTGGCCAGATAGCGATAGTGACAAACCAATAAATAACCGCTTTCCGGCAGCTGATGCGCCTGTAATTGTTGCTCCAGTGCTGCGGTTGAGGTGTTGGCCAATACCAGAAAATCTGAGGTTTGCTTTTGCCAGTCATGCAACACAGTCATCACCTGCGGATCTTTAGCGGCATTAAAAGCAGCATAGCCCTTGGCCGGTTTACCGTTGTATGCCAGATGCAACTGCTCGACCAAATGCGCTACAGCTGCCGTAGGTGCAACCAATGACGGCCGGTAATGCGCTTTGCTCTGCGTCTGCTCGTCCAGCTCAAGGTAATTTATCGCCAACTGCTGTACATCTACTGACATAATTTTTCCTGTTTAAAATGAATTCTGTTACTATTCTACCTGTTTAAACCACATGACTTGCGGATAATTCATGCCAATTGTATCAAAGTATTCCACCGCGCAGATTGAAAAACTGGTAAATCAATTACTGGACGTACTGCACAGCGAAAATGCCACCACCGAATTAAGCTTAATGTGTTTGGGTAATGCTATCAGCCATGTGGTAAACAGCAGCGTACCTGCAGCACAGCGCGAAGCCGTGGTCAGCCACTTTAACCAGGCATTAGCTGATGCCGTAACAAGCAAAGCAAACTAAGCGCTTATGGTGCTGGAAAATAATCTGTCATTGGTTAAAAAAGTAAACCGCCTGCTGAATTGGGGTCATTGGTTCAGCTTTTTTAACATTCTGTTGGCGCTGGTCGTCACATCGGCTTATTGGTTATCAGAGCCCGGCCCGGTGTCTGCACTGGGCTGGTTGTATCTGCTGCTGAACTGGATTGGCCACACCGCCTTTTTGTGTTTTATGTTCTTTATCCTTACCGTGTTCCCGGTGTCACTGATATTTCCTTATCAGCGACATGTGCGCGGCATGGCCGCCATACTGGCAACTACTGCCCTGGTGATATTGATTTTCGATGCTTACGTATACGCCAGCCTCGGCTATCACATCGGCAGCGCCTCGTTTGAGCAGGCCGCAGAGCTGCTGCGCCAGCAAATAGTGACTAACTTACGTAATTTTGTGCTGATTGTGCTGGCTGTCGGCGCCATCTTACTGGCGGTTGAGCTGACAATAAGTAATTACTGCTGGAAGAAAGTAGAACGCTTAAAGCAATCCGGTGTAGCTGCGCCGCTATTCGGCATTTTTATCGGCAGTTTTATGCTTAGTCATCTGCTGCATATCTATGCTGACGCTAATTTAAAATATGACGTAACCCGGCAAGACAACGTACTGCCCTTGTCATATCCGGCAACCGCCAAAACCTTTTTAGCCCGATACCAGTTGGTAGACTTAAACAGCCGTGCTCAGCGCCAGTTAGATAAACTCAGCTTGCCGGGTCAGCTTGACACCGGTAGCGCACTGCAGTGCAGCGCTGAACAAGGCAAAGCCCCGACATTGTTATTGATCAGTGAGCAACTGACCACAGCACAGCAGCGCATTTTAAGCCAACAGGGTTTAAAACCACTGGAGCAACACTTTGCGCCGCGCACAGCCAACGAAGCCATGCTGAATTTGTTATACGGTAAGTTTTGGCGTGATGATAGCAGCCAACTGCCGCTGGGCGCACCACCGGGCTGGCTGGCACAGCTACCACCGGCTTTACTCAGCATAAGCCGTGATAACAATACGCCAGTGGCAAATCTACCGTGGCTGACAACAACTGCTGCTACGAGCAAATATGCCATTATTTTTGACAACGCCCCCGAGCAGCGCTGGCTGCAATATAAGCAATACAGCAACATCGTCGTGATGACTGCCAGCGGTCGTCATAATCAATTTAATCTGGCACCGGCACAGGCATGGTCTAACTGGACAGCACTGCGCCAGCTACAGCAACACCAGGTTACCCAGCATCTGGATTGGTTACCCACCTTGTTGGCGCAAGCCGGTTGTAATTCGCACGCCAGTTGGTTGGGTGACAACCTGCTGAAACCTCAGCCGTTACCCAAGCTTAATATCAGTGGCCAGGAAATCATCAGCTTCAAAAAAGATAAAATGGTGATTCTGCGCGCCGACGGCAGCTATGGTGTATGGTCTGCCGGTACCTTAGTACCGCTGCAAGACAAACTGGACTTACCGATGTTAACCGATGCGTTAAAACGTATTGAGCAAATAAGCCACTAAGATGCTTTGCACGACACGTTTAACCACCTGATCAGGTATTACTAATGCTGTGTTGTGTCAGGCCGCTTTGGCGGCCTGCCGGCTAATTCTAACTCAGCCAGATGTAACATATTCGTCAGAGCTATAGGTGCCACCGGCGTCGAAAAACGCTCAACATAAGCTACCGCCGCATCTTTTAACATCTGCTGGCACAGTTGATCGTAGACACTATAACCATCATAGGCCAACGGCTCGTTTAAGGTTGCCAAACCCACCTCACGCTGCCGGCGCATAAACCAATGCAGTAAAAACTCATACTGTTTTACATCCAGCCACTGCCGCCAATCCATATCTGTCTCCGTTAATGCGATTGCATGGCATTGTACGTCAGTATTGATAAAAGCGATTACAGCAAACAGATTAATTCACTTTAAACAATAATTAGAACCGCTATCATCTATTTCACAGCTAAGATAGAGGACAGCGCCATGACTAAGACCATCACTTTTGCCATTATGCATTTTACTATCGCCTTTGCCGTTACCTACCTGATCACCGGCAGCTTTGTACTGGGCGGCCTGATAGCGGTAATAGAACCGGCGGTAAACACCGTCGGCTATTTCTTTCACGAGAAAATCTGGCAAAAATACGCCAGCGTTGAACTGGCGACAAAGCCGGTAAAATATTTCAGCTAAAAGCTTATTTAATCTGCTGATGGCTTAGCCTGACACCAGTGTTGCTGCTGTGCTGCAGTTAAAAAGCTCCAGGCCAGAATACGGCTCACTTTCTGGCCCTGACGCATCTCGATAACCTCTGATTGCACCACACCCACACTACGCAGCAGCTTTTGCAACGGCGCCAGGTGTTTTTGCTGTGACACCAGGCTGCTAAACCAGCATACCTGCTGTTTGAATAACTGGCTTTGCGTAATCATCCGGCTGACAAACTTAAGCTCGCCACCTTCGCACCACAGCTCATGCTGCCGGCCGGCAAAGTTACGCCGGCCACCCTGCTCTGCTTTACCCAGATTAGTCCATTTACGGTTACCGGCGGCTTCCGCTTCCGCTTGCGAAGCAAAAAACGGCGGGTTGCACATGGTTAAGTGGAAGCGCTGGCCGCTCGCTATTACGCCGGAAAATATCGCCTCAGCATCCGGCTGTGCCACTATATTGATGCGTGGCTTAAGTACCGCATTGGCCGTTACAATCAGCGCGGCGGCTTTAAGCGCCACGTTGTCAATATCGGTGCCGGTTACCTGCCAACCGTAACTTTGTGCAGCAATAATCGGATAAATAACATTTGCGCCGGTACCAATATCTAACAGTTGGACCTGTTTCCCCTCAGGTAAAGCCGGATAACTACGGGCTAACAAATCGGCCAGATAATGCACATAGTCGGCGCGGCCCGGGATTGGCGGACACAAATACCCATCAGGTAGCTGCCAATATTTTACCTGATAATACTTTGCCAACAGCGCTTTGTTCAGCATCAGTACTGCCGCGGGATCAGTAAAATCAATTGTTGGCTCGCCTGCCGGGTTAGTGCGGACAAACGCAGCAAGTTGAGGCTCTGCGGCCGTCAGTTTGGCAAAATCATACCGGCCCTGATGAAGATTACGTGGATGAAGTAACTGCGGTAAAGACACTGTCGGCACCAGCCTTTGCAAAGAAAATCGGCGCTCAGTTTACCACGGCACAGCTAATATAAAGCAGCGCGACAAAAAAACCGTTACAATAGCCGCCATTGTGACCTGCCCTGTCGGGCGAACTTATGGATACCGCATGCTGGCTCTTGGAAAAATTAACCGTTTAACGGTAAAAAAACAGGTTAAATTCGGCTTTTACCTTGATGGTTTAAGTTGGGGCGAAATTTTACTGCCTAATAACGTCGCCCCGGCCGGGTTAGAGATTGGCCGCGAGCTGGACGTATTTTTGTATCTGGATTCAGAAGATCAGTTAATTGCCACCACTGAGCAGCCAAAAATTAAAGTCGGCGAAGTAGCACAGTTACCGGTAGTGGCCAGCACTAAAGTAGGCGCCTTTGTTAACTGGGGTCTGAAAAAAGACTTACTGGTACCTTTTAGTGAACAGCAAATTCCGCTGAAAGAGGGACAAAAGTACCTGTTGTACTGCTATGTGGATAACAGCAACCGCATTGTGGCCTCCAGCAAGCTCGACCGCCACCTGCACAAAACCACGCCGCAATATAACGCCGGCGATAAAGTGGACATCATCGTCAGCGAGCAAACCGACATTGGTTATAAAGTGATAGTAAATCACCAACACTGGGGTGTATTGTATAAAAACGAAGTGTTTAAACCACTGCGTCGTGGCGAAAAAATGCAGGCTTTTATTGTAAAAGTGCGTGACGACGGCAAAATAGATTTGCGGCTAAATGCCACGACTTACAAACAAGCACTGGAACTGACTGAGCAAGTATTAAAAAAACTGCAGCAAAATGATGGCAAACTGGCGTTAACCGATAAAAGTTCACCGGAGCTGATTTATGCCACTTTCGGCGTCAGCAAAAAAGCCTATAAACAGGCTATAGGTACCTTGTATAAAGAGAAGAAAATTGTTATCAGCGAGCATGGTATTTTGCTGGTGCCTAAAACACTATAAAACAACGCCGGGTTTAACCCGGCGTTGTTTTATCTGCAGTCGTTTTATACGCTGCGGTTTTGTGGTTTTGTCAGCACCAAATGTACAGCACTGGTAGCGCGTTCCATAAAGCCACCTTCGCAGTAACATAAATAAAAGTGCCACAGCCGGACAAAATTGTCGTCATATCCCAGCTGATGTACTTTGTCACGGGCATGCATAAAGTTCTCACACCAATCTTTCAGGGTACGGGCATAATCAAACCCAATATCCTGCAAGTGGCGTACAATGAAATCTGTTTTACGGCTTATGGCATCAGTCATCCTGCTAACCGAAGGCAGGCTGCCGCCGGGAAACACATAGCGTTTGATAAAATCCACTTCGCGCACATATTGCTGATAACGCTGGTCAACAATAGTAATAGCCTGCAGAACCATAACGCCTTGTGGCGTTAACAAACTTGCACACTTTTCAAAATAGGTGTCCAGGTACTCTTCACCTACCGCCTCAATCATTTCGATTGATACCAGCTTGTCATACTGACCGGTCAAATCGCGGTAGTCATTAAACAGTAAGGTAATTTGTTGCTGCAGACCCAGTTCTTCTATCCGCGCTTTGGCATAATCAAACTGCTGTTGCGAAATAGTGGTGGTCGTTACCTTACAGCCGTAATGCTGTGCGGCAAATATCGCCATACTGCCCCAACCGGTGCCAATTTCCAGCAGATGGTCTGTCGGCTTTAATTGCAACTTGTCGCAAATCATCTGTAGTTTATGTTGCTGAGCCTGAGCTAAATCAGCTTGGGGATGCGGATACACTGCGCTGGAATACATCATGCTGTTATCCAGAAACAACCTGTACATGTCATTACCGAGGTCATAGTGTGCGGCGATATTTTTTCTGGCTTGTTGTTTCGAGTTACGGTTACGCCAGTTAAGCAACTTTAACAACGGCCGCCCCAAGCGGGTAATTGCCGAGTCTAACTTATCCAGTGTCGCGAGATTTAGCGCAAAAATACGAACTAATGCAGTAAGGTTGTCGCAGCGCCACCAGCCATGAATATAGGCCTCACCGCCACCTACTGAGCCTGCCATCACCATCTTCTGATAAAACGCCGGGTCCAGCACGGTAATCACCGTTTTTAACTCCGCGTGTTCATCGCCGAAACGTAAACGCTGATTGCCTTCCACTACGGTAATATCGCCATGCTGCAGCTGACTGATAAAATCTAACGCAAACTTGCGACATAAGCGGTCAAACCAGGTTAGGTTATCAAATACCGAGGCTTCTGTAAGACTCATTGTCATGCATTTTTATCCTTTGTTTTGGGGTGGGCATGAACCGGTACACCTTTAAAATACAGCTTCAGTGCATGCCAATATATTCTCAGTACAACCTGTACGTTTTGCCAGGGTTGGCGGATCAGCCAACTTCGTTTCCATTTTGCCGTCAACTCATGTCGCTGTAAGCTAATCCAGGCGCTGAAAATCTGCTTATCTGCCTGACTATTGGCAATACTGCAACGTAAATTGTCCGCAGGCGGGCTGATTTGCCAGTGATACTGCATATCAAGCGGATGAAACGGTGAGACATGAAACGCCTTGTTATGCTGATAATGCTGCTCACCAGCAACAATATGTTGTAAGTAATAGTGCCGCTCATTCCATGGTGTATTGCTGACCTCGGCCAGCAAATAACAAAAATTGTTCTGCTCATCATAGCAGTAGTACAGTGTTAACGGACTGAAATACAGCCCCCAGTTCGCCAGCGGCGTTAAGATAAACACCCGCGATGGCACTACAGTACCGCCAAGAGCAACCACTTTTTGACACACTGCGGCAAAGACGGTATCTGCACCGGCAAGATAATCTTTACGGCGAAAGCTCAGCGCGCCAAAGCGCTCATAGCTGATACCTTTGGCTGCAAGTGCGCTGTCATCCAGTGCCGCGCTGTCTAACCAGTAATACGCCAGCGGATAACTGAAACCATGCCGGCGGGGGGTTAACCGCAGGTGCCCCACCTCGCCCTGATACACGGCATGACCGGCTTGCATCAGTAGGTAACCCCAAGCAATGCTGCTACATCTACCGCACTTTTGGCGCCATCTTCATGAAAACCGTTGTACCAGTATGCACCGCAAAAGTACGTATGATTATGGCCATTTATTTTACTGCGCTGCTTTTGCGCAGCCAGGGTGTAATGGTTATACACCGGGTGATCGTACTGATACACACCCAATATTTTTGCCGGATCAATCGCTGCGGTGTTATTCAACGTAACGCAAAAGGTTACCGGCGCAGTAATACCCTGCAATAAATTCATATTGTAAGTTAAGGTGGCACGGTCGTTAACGGTAGCATCGAGATTATAATTCCATGCAGCCCAGGCACGCCGGCGTTTGGGTAATAAGCGGGTATCGGTATGCAACACTACGTCGTTTTTCTGATAAGCAATCCCCCCCAGCACAGCGCGCTCCTGCTCTGTCGCGTTGTCACCGAGCAAACGCAATGCCTGGTCACTATGGCAAGCCAGCACCAGCTTGTCGTAGTGCTCTGTGCGGCCGTCGGTAAAGGTTAGCGTTACGCCGCCATCGTCACGACTTATGGCGCTGATCTGTTGCTTCAGCTTAACGCTGTCTTTTCCCAGTTTCGCTTTTAAGGCTTCAACATAGCGTTTTGAGCCACCTTTTATTACTGACCACTGCGGTCGGTCGTTAATATTCAGCAAGCCATGATTATTGAAAAAGCGCAGAAAAAACCGTACCGGAAATGCCGGCATATCTGCCAAACCCGCAGACCAGATAGCCGCCCCCATTGGCATAAGATAGTTATCACGGATGGCAACGCCAAAATCATGCTTCAGCAAAAAATCACCCAATGACAAATCTAAATCGGCATCATCGGCCGCCAGCAGCCGTTTACCCAGCTTATTAAAACGCATAATGTCGCTCAGCATAAACCAAAATGACGGCCGCAATAAATTACGGCGCTGAGCAAATAAACTGCCGGGCGTATTGCCGTTATATTCGAGATTTTGCACGGTGTTCTTTACCGAAAAGCTCATTTCAGTGTGCTGAAAAGGCACATTGAGTTCTGCGATAAAACGATTAAATACCGGGTAAGTGCGGTCATTAAATACTATAAAACCAGTATCAATGGCATAAGTTTGCCCTGCTACTTCAACATCTACCGTTGCCGTATGGCCGCCCAGATAATCATTGGCTTCAAGCAGAGTAACATCGTGCTTTTGCTGCAATAAATACCATGCCATCATGCCCGAAATACCACCACCTACTACTGCTACCCGCATACTGCTTCCTTTATCCTGCCATACGTTGTTTAACTTTGCCGGTTAACCAGCCAAGCACCGGCAAATGCCGGTATACCATGTCATTTAAATCATAATAATCGCGATGATAAATAATCAAACCATCCTGCCAACGCAGCACGGTACAACCTTCTACCTCGATTATCTTGCCGTTACCGATAGCCTGATGGGCAAAGCGCATACGCCAGCTTAAAAAGCCCTGGTCCGCCTGCTCCATACACGCAGAGCCGCTGAACTCACAATGTTGCAAGCGGGCGTATGCATGCTCAAAATATTGATTTAACGCCTTACGGCCGTGAATTTCATGTACCGGGTCAATAAAGACCACATCAGTATGGTACAAGCTGTCCAACAACTGCATATTATGGCTGGATAAACCATTATAGAAGTTAAGAAACTGCGCTATACGCGGTGCAGCTTCAATGTCCATCGCTACAGTATTCATCCGGGTTTCTTTACCTCAGCAAAAAGGGCTAATGTCTGCTTACGTGCTACGGCATGGTCGACCACAGGCGCAGGGTAGCCTTTAACGCCCCCCAGCGTATGCGGCCAGTGCAATGCTTTGCCGTGCAACTTACTCAGCTGTGGCACATACAAACGGATAAAGTCTCCTTGTGGATCAAACTTTTCACTTTGGCTTACCGGGTTAAAAATACGAAAATACGGAGCTGCATCAGTGCCGGTAGACGCGGCCCATTGCCAGCCACCATTGTTAGCGGCAAAATCGCCGTCAATCAGCTTTGACATAAAGTAGCGCTCGCCCAATCGCCAGTCGATGTGTAAGTCTTTCACCAGAAAGCCGGCGGTGATCATACGTAACCGGTTATGCATCCAGCCGGTTCGGTTCAGCTGTCGCATTGCGGCATCGACAATCGGGTAGCCGGTCATACCATCGCACCAGGCTTGAAACAAGCTGTTGTTGTTACTCCAGCGGATCGCGGCAGTGTCTGCCTGAAACGGTTGATGTTTAATCAACTGCGGCCAGGCTACCAAAATATGCTTATAGAATTCGCGCCAAATAAGCTCCGACAACCAGACTTCTGCACCGCTTTTATCCTGCTGCCAGCTTTCGGCGGCTTCGAGTTGCAGCCGCGCTACACACTGAGAGGGCGACACCACCCCCAGCGCCAGATAAGCCGACAGCTTTGATGTACCGTCGATGGCAGGAAAATCACGGGCCTGATGATAATCCTGCACCTTACTGCGGCAAAATGCCCGCATCAGATCCAGCACATCAGCTTCGGCTACCGGCCACGCTGCTGAGCTGTTATCACCGTTTTTCAGTGCCGGCAGTTGCGGCAGCACTAATTGCAGGTTGCTTGCCGGCAGTGCTTCAGGCTTTGTCAGACACCGCACGCCCTGCTCTTTTAATCTGCTTAACCAGCTACGCTTAAATGGGGTAAATACTTTATAAATATCACCTTGTTGCGTGCGTATTGTGCCCGGCGGCATAATGCATTGGGTATCAAAACGAATAAATTGACCGGCCTGTGCCACCACTAACTGCTCAACCGCAGCATCGCGCTGTTGTTCACGCAGCTCATATTCAGTTTGCACAAATACCTTTAACTGAAATTGCCGGCTTAACGAGGTAAATACACCGGTTACCTGCTGGTAACTACTACCTTCGACAGCCAGCAGCGGAATATTTAACAGCATCATTTCGTGCTGTAACTGCATCACACGACGACGAATTAAATCTTGCTTTATCGGCGCCATATCATGCTGTTGCCACGTTTGCGGCGTGGCAATAAACAACGCCAGCACTGCAGCACCGGTTCTGGCGGCATCTTCTACGGCGCTGCATAGCACCGCATTATCAAAGTAACGCAAATCATTGCGTAGCCAAACTACATTTAATAGTTGCATATCAGGCACGTAATCCCAGGTTTTCCGGATAAGGGTCAAAATAACGTTGGTTACTTACATAGGCGTTCGGATGTTGTTTCAAATGATGCTGCAATAACGTAAGAGGTGCTAACAGCGGTACAAAGCCCTGACGGTAGCGGTGGATCAGATCAGACAGCTCCTGCTTAGCTTCTGCCGTTAAACCGTGCTTTAAAAACCCCTGTAAATGTTGCAACACATTGGTATGCTGCTTACGGCTGGCAATGTTTTTCAACGCCTGCATTAAATCCAGCAAATAACGCTGTTGTAACTCTGCCGGAGCAAACAACTTAGCTTGTGCTACCAGACGGCCAAGCTCGCGGTAGGCTACCGGACTGTGGGCCATCACCAGGAATTTATAGCGACTGTGAAACGCCACCAGTTTGCCGACACTAAAACCATCCAGCATAGTTTGTTGATAGTCATAACAGCTGAAGACACGACAGATAAAGTTTTCTTTTAGCGCCGGATCAAACAAACGGCCGTCTTCTTCTACCGGCAACCAGGGATAAGTCTGCATTAGCTGTCGTGTATAAAGCCCTACGCCGAGCTTACCCAGCTGCTGGCCTTTAGCATCAAACAGCCGCACCCGCTCCATACCGCAGCTGGGCGATTTGGCGCAAACAATATAGCCGCTAAGTGCAGCCAATTGCGGCAGTTTAGTGTCAGTGTAAGCCAGCATTGCCGCGGTATGATCAATCTTGCTGTCGTTACTTTGCACCAGATGCACTTTGTGCTCATCATCCAATTGCAGCCTTATGGCCGGCCTTGGCGCGCTCATGCCAATGGCCATTTCCGGACATACCGGCACATACTTTACCCAAGGGGCTAACTGCTGCAGACAAAACGCCGAGGCTTTATGCCCGCCGTCGTAACGCACTTTCTCACCCAATACACAGGCACTGATCCCCAGCTTAATTGTCATAACTTTACCGCCTGAATTACGTCAGTGTTATTTACACAGCATACGCCATTTCAGATCGGAATTTTTTGCCAACGCTGAACTGTTTGCATAAAAAAACGGCAAGCTGCCTGCACAACTTGCCGTTTTCTATGATTTTGACGCAAAAATTACTTTTTGCCGGTGCCTACTTCAACACGGGATTTTAATTTTTGTCCGGGTCGGAAAGTTACCACACAACGGGCAGAAATCGGTATATCTTCACCGGTTTTCGGGTTACGTCCCGGCCGCTCATTTTTAACCCGCAGGTCAAAATTGCCAAAGCCGGATAACTTTACCTGATCACCCGCTTCTAATGCTACGCGGATTTCCTCAAAAAAAGCTTCCACTATTAATTTGGCATCGCGTTTGCTAACACCAAACTTTGTAAACAGACGTTCTGCTAAATCGGCTTTGGTAAGCGCCATTCTTAATCCCTCAACGTTGCGTTGAACTCTTCACCAAGCGCGCTAACTACTTGATTTACCAACTGTTGGATATCTTTATCCTCCAGGGTACGCGCTATATCCTGCAGGGTCAGAGCGATGGCCAGCGATTTAAAACCCTCTGCCACACCCGTGCCTGTATATACGTCAAACAATTTTAGGTCAACTAATTGATTTCCGCTAACTTTTTTTATAGTAGCAGCAATATCAGCAAAACGCACCTCTGATTTCACTACCACAGCTAAATCGCGCCGGTTCGCCGGATACTTCGACAGCTCCCGTGCCTGCACGATATCGCGCAAGCCAAGCGCTTCGACTTCCAACTCAAACAGATAAGCCTTACCCTTAATACCCAGCTTACGCTCAGCCTCCGGATGCAGAGCCCCGACATAACCTACCAACTTATCGGCACGGTATACCCCGGCAGTTTGCCCGGGGTGTAAGGCACTGTGTTCTGCGCTGTTGAAACGAAAATCAGCTGTTGCTGATGTCTGCGCCAATATAGCCTCAACATCGCCTTTAATATCATAGAAGTCGGCAACACGGTTTTCCATATTCCAGTGCTCGTTGTGCATAGAGCCAACGATAACGCCACCGAGCACCGCAACCTGACGCACGCCGCCTTCGGCAGTTGCATCGGGGATAAATTTCAAACCATACTCAAATAACCGGATGCGGCCTTGCTGCCGGTTTTGGTTGTATTGCACGGTTTGCAATAAGCCCGGCCACAAATTTAACCGCATAGCAGACATATCAGCTGAAATAGGATTAGGTAATACCAGTGCCTGTTGCGCCGGAAACAGTTGCTGTTGAACTTTCGGGTCAACAAAGCTGTAGGTAATAGCTTCCTGGTAACCGCGGTCTACCAATACTGTGCGCAGGCGTTGCACATTTAACTCTGCTTCGCGGAATTTACGCATTTTTAAACTGGCTTGCGGCGCCACATTGGGAATGTTGTTGTAACCGTATACCCTGGCCACTTCCTCAATTAAATCTTCCGCTATGCTGATATCAAAGCGATACCCCGGCACAGTTACCTGCCAACCGTCGCCGGTTTCAGCAACCACCAGGCCCAAACGGCCGAAAATCGCTGTAACGTCGGCTTTGCTAATACTGATGCCTAAAATACGCGCCAGTTTAGCTTCGGTCAGGCTGATCACCGCCGCCTTTGGTAAATGTTGCTCAGATACAGCTTCAACGACCGGGCCTGCCTCACCACCGCAGATTTGCAGTAAAAGCGACGTAGCACGCTCCATCGCCGTATGTTGTAGCTGCGGATCGACACCACGCTCGTAGCGGTGAGATGCATCGGTGTGCAAACCATATTGCCGTGCTTTGCCGGCTATCGCCAGCGGGGCAAAAAAAGCACTCTCAAGGAAAATATCCTTAGTTTCGCCGGTAACACCACTGTGCAAACCACCGAAAATACCGGCCATTGCCAGCGCTTTGCTGTTATCGGCGATTAGCAATGTATTGCTTTTCAGCGTGACTTCGCTCTCATCCAGCAGCACCAGGGTTTCACCTTCAGTGGCAAGACGAACATTAATATCGCCGTCAATGCCTGCCAAATCAAACGCATGCATCGGGTGGCCCAGCTCCAGCAAGACAAAGTTGGTGATATCTACCACTGCATCTATGCTACGCACACCGCAGCGGCGCAGTTTTTCGGTTAACCACAGCGGGCTTGGCGCTTTAACATTCACATTACGCACTACCCGGCCTAAATAACGCGGGCAAGCGTCCGGCGCACTTAAGGTAATCGCCTTTTTATCTGCAATTGTCGCCACTACCGGAGTAATTTTTGGCTCACACACTGCCAGCTTATTCAGTACACCAACTTCGCGCGCCAGGCCTTTGATGCCCAAACAGTCTGCGCGGTTTGGCGTCAAATCAACCTCAATAATGCGATCGTCCAGTTGTAAATACTGACGAATATCCTGCCCTACCGGCGCATCCTGTGGCAACTCAATGATACCGTCTGATGCCTCTGCCATGCCAAGCTCGGATAACGAGCACAACATACCGTGCGATGGCTGGCCGCGTAACTTGGCTTTTTTAATCACGAAATCGCCGGGCAGTACTGCGCCCACTGTTGCTACCGCAACCTTTAACCCCTGACGACAATTTTTTGCACCACAGACAATATCCAGCAGCTCATCCGCGCCGATATTAACTTTGGTTACCTGTAATTTATCAGCATCCGGATGTTGGCCGCATTCAACCACTTCACCCACTACCACGCCGCTGAAATCGCCGGCTACGGTTTCAATACCATCTACTTCCAAACCGGCCATCGACAGCTGTTCAGATAAGGTGTTGCTGTCAATGGCTGGGTTTACCCATTCGCGTAACCAGGCTTCACTGAATTTCATCTAGATTAACTCCGCTTATCTGAACTGTTTTAAGAAACGTAAATCGTTTTCGAAGAAGGCACGCAAATCAGTAACACCGTAGCGCAACATGGTCAGGCGCTCTACGCCCATACCAAAAGCAAAACCGCTGTATACCTCAGGGTCAATACCGACAGAACGCAGCACATTCGGATGCACCATGCCGCAGCCCAATACTTCTAACCACTTGCCGTTTTTACCCATTACATCTACTTCAGCTGAAGGCTCGGTGAACGGAAAAAACGATGGCCGAAAGCGGATCTGTAAGTCTTCCTCAAAAAAGTTATGCAAAAAGTCATGCAAAATGCCTTTGAGCTCAGTAAAGCTGACCTTAGTGTCGACCATTAAGCCCTCTACCTGGTGAAACATCGGTGTATGGGTTTGGTCATAGTCGTTGCGATATACACGGCCGGGCGAAATAATGCGCAGCGGCGGCTGTTGCTGCTCCATAGTGCGGATTTGTACACCGGACGTTTGAGTGCGCAGCATCAGCTTAGGATTAAAATAAAAGGTATCGTGATCCGCCCGCGCCGGGTGATGATCCGGAATATTCAGCGCATCAAAATTATGAAAATCATCTTCTATTTCCGGGCCGTGCTTTACTTCAAAGCCAAGTTCAGCGAAAAAGGCGGAAATACGTTCAATAGTGCGGGTCACCGGATGCAAACCACCGGTTTCCAGCATACGGCCGGGCAAGGTAACATCAATTTGTTCCTGCGCCAGCTTGGCGGCTAATTGTGCGTGCTGTAACAGATCGCGGCGCGCATTTAGCGCATCCTGCACCTGCTGCTTTAATTCGTTAATTTCAGCACCGGCTTGCTTGCGTTGTTCCGGATCCATGGCGCCAAGCGATTTCAGTAATTCTGTGATGCTGCCTTTTTTTCCGAGAAACTCTACGCGGATAGTCTCCAGTGCCGGAATATCTGCGGCGGCGGCAACGGCCTGTAAGGCGTTTTCCAATATTGCTGTCAGGTTCATCTGTATCCTCAAGGCAGCTAGTGTTTATGTCATATCAAAGCCGGATATAATACACCAGAATACGCGCTAAACGCAGGCTATTACGCGCTTTTTTCTGCAAACCAAACGGATTAATTCAGGATTTCTTTCACGAAAGGGATGGTCAGCTTACGCTGATGCACTATAGTGGCTTTGTCGAGTTTATCTAAAGTAGAAACAAGGGCGCGAATATCACGATCCTGGTGGTTTAATAAATAACGCGCTACCTCATCCGGCAGCTCCATGCCACGCAGCCTGGCTTTTTGTTGCAGCAATTTGTGTTTGTCATCATCAGTTAATAAACGTAATTGAAACGCTGTACAGGCTTGCAGGCGCGATACCAGGTCGGCCAGTTGCAGCCCTAATTGCTGCGGAGCTTCATTGCCGACAATAATCAAGGCCTTGCCTTGTTCTGCCATGCGGTTATACAAATCAAATACCGCTGTTTGCCAACTCAGCTCACCGGCAATGGCCTGAATATTATCCAGACATACCAGGTCAAGCTGCTCTAAATCATCCAGTAAACGTGGCGTAAGCAAGCGACAATCATCCAGGGTCAGCAACTGGCTGGTTAACCCCTGCTCCTGCGCCTGCACGCAGGCGGCATACAATAAATGCGATTTACCACTGCCGCTGGCACCAAACAAATACACCGGACTTTGCTGCTGAGGCTCAGCCAGATAGGCTTTTAAGAATGCGACGGCAGCGGTTTGCCCTGCCGCATAAAAGCTGTCCAGCGTTTCATCTTCCGGCAGCGTTACCGCCAGGGTGTATTGCAAAGGTTGCATCAATGCAGACATCACCCTCTGGTAAACTCAAACGTTGCCAGCACCACAGGTTCAGCAGCATTTATCGCTTCAGTAGTGATTGTATCAGTTGCTCCGGCAGTAACCGGGCGTAACTGCTTGTTAAAATTCAGTGCTTTGAGAAAACCGTCAGCGGCGACACTGCTGCTGACCTGATAGTACGCCATACCGGCCTGATAGCGGCTGATCGTTACTTGCGATACGCCAACCATTTGCTGCAACAGCTTTTGCACTTGCACCAAATCTGCAAGGTTATGCAAGCCCTGCACTTTTAACAATAAATCAGCGCTGTCCGTTGCCGACATCACACTGGCGTAGCGCTGTGCTAGCTGGCCAGCCAGTCCGGCGGCAAAAGCTTGCATCAGTGTGGCTTCGTCTGCAGCTGTCACTTCATCGCGGTAGGTCCTGCCATCACTCTGCCGCTGCCAGGTCAACCGCCACAACGGCTCTGCATCAGTACTAATCTGATCTATCGTCGCCGCAACCACAATATCTGCGGCATAGCGTTGGCTCGCCAGATTAATTTGCTGCCAAAACCCGGCCCATACGTCGGTTTCAGCAATATTCAGCAAGTCGTCCATATCATACAATGGTTGCAGCAACGGCAAGGCCGCACGGCGAAAAGCCAGTTGCAACCCCGTATTTAATGCATGCCCTGCCTGACGGACAAACTGCCGCTCTGAGCCCTGCTGCTGCACTAACCAGACTAAAATATCAGGCCGCAATGCGCCCCATACCGGGATATTATGCTGTTGCAGCAGTTGATTTACTTTAACTGCATCCAGCAATACCCGCATCCGGTTACCGTCGGCATGCCTTACGGCCTCAAACTGTTTAACATAACCGGACGCCCGCTTCAGCTCAGCTGCAATATCAGTTTGCGTAACAATATCGGCCTTGCCGCTAACCCGGGTTAACACCTGTGCCAGCGCCTGTTGTTGCCATTGCGCTGTGCTGCCTTCTGCCGCAACATCAGCCTGATACAGATCCGCTACCTGAGCAGCATTCACTGCTCCTGCCAATATCAGGCCAGCTAATACACTGAAAATGCGCACTAATTTATTCACTATTTAACACCTTAAGCCAGTATCGTCCGGAGATCTGCCCGTATTATCAAATAACTCTGAGAGTCCGGTACAGCCGCACTGCTACAACTCTATTCTGGCTAACCGTATGGCTTGTACGAAAGGCTCATGCAATGCCAGCATAGTTTCAGCAGCCAGATGTTCCCCGGCCTTATCGCGTAAGCTGATTGCCGTGCCCTCTTTAATTCGGCTTAGCACCAGCTGATATTCGCCGTTTGCTACCGGTAATACCGGTTTTTCATCGCTACCCCATAACTTAGACCAAAAACCGGTTTGCGGTTTTTCATAGTTAAGATAGTAAGTAAACGTAGAGCGGTTAATATCGGTGACATCTAAATTTAACTCACCAAACAGCGCTTCTAACTGCGACCAGGCGACGTCTATCGGTTGCGGTGTTAAGAGCGCGGGGTTGCCGTCTTTATCCATGCCAGGCTCCAGCGCTACATCCGGCGCTTTAGCTTTATTTGCTCTGGCAATAATAATCTCTTCTTTGCCAATACGGTCAATAATCTGATTTAGCAACGCTACTTCCTGTCGCCGGGTTGCCTGAGCCGATAAGGCGGCTTCCGGCGTAAAGTACTGATGCTCAAGCATAGCCACACTCATACTGGCGGAACGACCATGCGTTCTGGCATCAATTTTAATACTGAAGCGGGCCTGCTCTTTCTGCTCAGTAGACTTCCAAAACCAAAAGCCTTGCTCTTCGCTGCGGGTAACCCAGCCGGTGACATATTCCAGGCCCTGCTCATCCTGTTGCACCAGCTCAACATCTTGTTCAGCAAATTGTGTTTTCAACATCTGCTGTAAAAATGGCACTAAATCGCCGGTATAGTCATTGCGATCAAACCAAACGCGGGATAATTTATCGCCTTCTTCCATCCGGCTGCTGGCGGCGGTAGCCAATACCATGGCCGGAGCCCGCGTATCAACGCCCGCGGCAGTTGCAGACGTCGCCGGAATATCAAACTGGCCGGGGGTTGCCGGCGCTTGTAAGCCGGCCGGCACTTTAATCGTCTGTCTGGTTGGCTCAGGCACGCTGGTTTGCTCAACCTGCGAGGTTGAACAGCCGGCCAGCAAAATACCTAACGCTACACTACTCTTTACCCAATGTTGCACTTTACTACTCCTGAATTTGCTACTGTGCTGTGTTATCACAGCGTAATACCAGCCTGCGTCAATGCCTGTTCGATTACCGCGCCGTGAATTGGTTCAAGCGGTGTCAGAGGTAAACGCATCAGATCTGAACTGATTAACCCCATTCTGTGCAGCGCCCATTTCGCCGGAATGGGGTTAGCTTCGATAAATAAATCATGGTGCAACGCTTGTAAGCTGCGATCAATTTGTTGCGTCAACGCTTTATCACCGGCCAATGCCGCCTGACACAGTTGCGCCATTTGTCGCGGTGCTATGTTAGTGGTAACAGAAATAACACCATGGCCACCTTGTAACATAAATTCAGCCGCTGAGGCATCATCACCGCTTAATAACATAAAGTCTGCCGGACAATGCTGCTGCAAGTCAGCCAGGCGCTGCATAGAGCCGGTCGCTTCTTTAATACCGACGATATTGCCCGTTTTAGCGAGCTCAGCTACCGTTTCCGGTAATAAGTCGACGCCGGTGCGGCCGGGCACATTATATAAAAGCACCGGTTTGTCAGTAGCCGCAGCTACCGCGTTAAAGTGCAGCACCATACCTTTTTGCATCGGTTTGTTATAAAACGGCGTAACCGTTAAGAAGCCGTCTATTGGTAATCGGGACAAAGCACGGGTGCGTTCTACCGCTTCCGCCGTTGAGTTTGCGCCGTTACCGGCCACAACAGCAATACGTCCTGCCACCTGGGTGCAAACAGCAGCAATAACATCCAATTGTTCAGCAAAACTAATGGTTGCCGCTTCACCGGTCGTGCCCATAATAACCAGGCCCTGAGTACCGTTTTGCAGATGAAAATCTACCAGCCGTTTCAGACTGAGATAATCAATTTCACCCTGCCCAACCATCGGTGTTATCAGTGCAACCCAACTTCCTCTGAACATCTTTATTACTGCCCCGTTTACCATTAAGGCCGCCTATGTTAAAGAGACACCGGCGTAAACACAAGAATCCGTTTGGCCTTAACGCAACACAGCACAAACGGATGAAATCCTTTAGCCTTATGCTACACTGGCGCGCATCATTTTTGCTCAGTGTATTTTTTGTTGTCACCGGGGTTTTTATACTATGCCACAACAACTTGTCGTAACCGCCATCGGTACTGACCGTACCGGCATTGTCAGTAAGCTTGCCCGATTAGTCACAGATTGTAATTGCAATATTACCGACAGCCGCATGGCCATTTTTGGTGGTGAATTTACTTTTATTATGCTACTGAGCGGCGATCCTGCCGCCATCAGTCGTATCGAGCATCTGTTGCCGGCTTTAGGTGTAGAACTTGATCTAACCACCATGACTAAACGTACCGGTTCGCACCAACATAAAGAGGTAGCAGCACATTACGTGTTGGAGTACACCGGACCGGACCGCGTTGGCACCTTAGGTGCTATTACCGGCTTACTGGCCAGCCGTCAGGTGTATATCGGCTCATTACAATCGCAGAGTAAAACCGCGGCAGATGGTCAAAGTATTATGCACACCATGATGACGTTGGAATTGCCACAAAGCGAGCCCGCAGCACAAATAGAGGCCGACATTGGCGCTTTGATGCAGCAAATGAATTTAACCGGCAGTTTTCATGCCCAAACCTGATAGGGAGCACACCATGCAATATTTAGCCGCCGGCAGTACGGCACCCGACTTCACCCTTACAGATCAGCATAATAATTCAATACAGCTGAGTAATTTGTTAAAGCAAAGCCGCGTACTGGTGTATTTCTACCCTAAAGCGATGACACCCGGCTGCACCGTGCAAGCTTGTGCACTGCGCGACAGCAAAGCAGAGCTGGCAGCCAAAGGCGTAACGGTAGTCGGTATCAGCACCGACGCCCCGGCCAGACTGGCTAAATTTGCCCAGCGTGACGAGCTGAATTTCACCCTGTTATCAGATGAAGATCACAGCATCGCAGATGCTTTTGGCGTCTGGGGCGAAAAAAAGTTTATGGGCAAAGTATATGATGGCCTGCACCGTATCAGCTTCCTGATTGCGCAGGACGGCAAAGTAGAACACGTGTTTGACAGCTTTAAAACCAAAGATCATCACCAGGTGGTGTTGGATTATTTAGGTTAAGTCACCACGCTTAATAATGTAGTTTGATTGCTTATTTTTTCACTGCCGGGAGAGCACCATGCAAAAACAATTAATGGCGGTATTTATCGCCCTGACAGTCAGCCAAAGTGTGCAGGCTGCAGAGCTGGTTACCGAAAAAGCTACCTTAACAATAGATACCGTAGCCTCGGGTTTAAAACATCCGTGGGGCATGACCTTTCTGCCCGATGGCAGTATGCTGGTAACAGAGCGCAACGGTGGCCTGCTGCGGGTTGATACCAATGGCAATAAAAGTGCACCACTGAGTGGCTTGCCCGAAATTGATGCACGGGGTCAGGGTGGTTTGCTTGACGTAACTCTGGCGCCGGACTTTGCTACCAGCAATAAACTGTATTTCAGCTTCAGTGAACCGGGCTCTGACGGCAACAGCACAGCCGTTGCCAGTGCCATACTTGGTACAGACAAACTCAGCGATGTCACGGTTATTTTCAGTCAACAACCGAAGTATGACAGCCGCCACCATTTTGGCAGCCGGTTGGTATTTGATAACAGCGGCAAGCTATTTATCACGACCGGTGACCGTGGTAGCCAGCGCCACCAGGCACAAAAGCCGGACAACCATATCGGCAAGGTGATACGCATTAATACCGATGGTACCGCAGCACAAGATAACCCTTATGTGAACGACGCCGCCGCCAAAGCCGAAGTTTGGTCCTACGGCCATCGTAATATTCAGGGAGCAGCATTGCACCCGCAAACCGGCATGCTATGGACGCACGAACACGGGCCCCAGGGCGGCGACGAAATTAATATCGCTGAAGCAGGTAAAAACTATGGTTGGCCGGTTATCACCTATGGTGAAGAATACGGCGGCGGTGTAATTGGTCAAACCAAACAAGATGGCCTTGAGCAACCACTACATTATTGGGTGCCGTCAATCGCGCCAAGTGGTATGGCATTTTACAACGCGGAGCTGTTTAGTGGCTGGAACAATAACCTGTTAGTCGGTTCACTCAAATTTGGCCAATTGGTGCGTTTAGAATTAAGCGGAAACAAGGTTAGTCATGAAGAACGTATAATGATTGGCCAACGTATCCGCGATGTAAGGCAAGGCCCGGATGGCGCGGTGTACCTGCTTACTGACAGCTCTGATGGCGAGATCCTGCGCTTAACTCCGGCGAAATAACCACCTTGATGAGCGTTAAATCTTATGCCGGCAAGCTTAGCTTGCTGGCCCTGGCGCTGCCGTGTTTATTCAGCCGCAGTACACAGGCCGACACCGAAATAATTATCGTAAGTGCCACCGAACAACGCGAAAGCTGGCTTGCCAGCCCCGCATCGGTTGAAGTGAGTACTGCGCCAGAACAGGGGATCCTGATCGACAGCGCGCAATTGCTCAACAGTATCAGTGGTGTGCAAGCCGACAGCCGTGCCAACTTCGCCCAGGATACACGCATAAGCATTCGTGGCTTTGGTAGTCGCAGCGCTTTTGGCATCCGCGGTTTATATTTACAACAGGATGGCATTCCGTTATCCACCCCGGATGGCCAGGGCCAGCTGTCCAGTGTATTACTTGACAACATAGCCACGGTAGAAGTACTGAAAGGGCCGTTAGCGGCGCTTTACGGCAACGCGTCCGGTGGTGTTATTTCACTGTACAGCCAGGAGCCGGCACAAAATGCGTTGGCTGTCAGCGTGGCAGGCAGTGAACAACACCGGCAGTATCAATTGCATGCTGATTGGGTCAATGGTGACAGCAATCTGAGTACCACGCTGAAACAATTTACCACTGATGGTTACCGGCCGCACTCTGCAGCTAAAAAGCAACAAGCTCAACTGCTGTACCGCACCGCACTGGCAGAAACAGTGAAGCTGACGGCCAGGCTGGACTATGCCAGAGATCCGCAACTGCAAGACCCACTGGGGTTATCTCTCGCCGACTGGCGCCAGAGTCCACAGCAAACCAACGCGGCAGCCACATTATTCGATACAGAAAAACACAGTCGTCAGCGCCAGCTCAGTGTCAGCCTCACTGATTACCACGATGCCGAACTATGGCAACTAAGCAGTTGGCGGGGCGATCGCAATATCGGCCAGCGTCTGGCTTTTGCCGGTAGCGGACTGTCCTCTGCCGGTGGTGAAGTAGCCTTACAGCGTAGCTTCAATGGCATCAGCGGCAGCTACCGGCTGGCACAAGGTGCGCATTATCAGCTACGCGTGGGCGGTAGCATGGTACAAAGCGATGATGACAGACAAGGTTTTGTTAATGACTTTGGCCAGCGTGGTGATCTGCGCCGCGAGCAAACTGACAGTGCAGATAACACCGATATGTTCGCCCGCTTTAACTGGCAACCGGCAACACGCTGGCAATTGCAGGGGGGCTGGCGTTACAGCGAGCTGCAACTGGCTGTTGCCGACCGCTACATTAATGCCGGTAACCCGGACGACAGCGGCAGTAAACGCTTTTACAACCAGGCTCTGGCACTGGGGCTCAGTTACCGGATCAATGATGACGTAAGCGGCTTTATCAGTGCCGGCCATGGGTTTGAAAGCCCAACGTTAGCAGAAATTGCTTATCGTAGTGATGGCAGCGGGGTAAATCTGGCGCTGGATGCCAGTACCAACCGGCAATGGGAAGGCGGTATTAAGTGGCAACAAAGCAGCGCCAGTGGTAATCCTTTTACCGGTAGTATCAGCCTGTTTACTATCACTACCGACAATGAACTGTTGGTAGACGCCTCAACCGGCGGTCGCACCAGCTATCGCAATGCCGCCAAAACCGAACGTTATGGCGCAGAGCTGCAACTAAACTGGCAGCAAAATGCTTATCTGCGGCATCAACTTAACGCTCACTATTTAACGGCTGAGTTTGCTGATGCGATACTTGATGGCAAGCGTTTACCCGGCGTAGCCAGCCGCCAATTACATTGGCAACTGCAGTACCGGCCGTGGCAAACTGACACCGTGTTAGCGTTACACAGCCAATACCGCAGTAAAGTATATCTGGATGATGCCAACAGTGACTCTGCACCGGCGGCAGTAAGCTTTTCTGTCAGTGCCCGCCACAGCGAACAATGGCAGCAACTGACACTGGACTACTGGCTGGCACTGGATAATCTTACTGACAAAACCTATGTTGGCTCGGTAATTGTTAATCAGAGCAATGGCCGTGCCATTGAGCCGGCACCCGGGCGTCAATTCAGTGCCGGTATCAGCGCAGGTTTTTCCTGGTAGTTAACACAGCAGTACGCTAAGGCGTTACTGCTGTGTCTTCGTTTCCTCTGCGTGCGGATGCACCCTGCCCGACCAGGCATTTACAGTGGCTTTTACTAGCGAAGCCAGCGGTATCGCGAAGAAAATCCCCCAAAAACCAAACAAGCCGCCAAAAAACAACACAGCAATAATAATAAATACCGGATTCAAATCTACGGCCTCTGAAAACAGCAACGGTACCAATAAATTGCCATCCAATGCCTGAATAATGCCATACGCCAGCATTAAATAACCAAACTCAGCCGTCGGCCCCCATTGAAAAAAAGCTACCAGCGCTACCGGTAAAGTGACAACAGCCGCTCCAACATAAGGGATTAACACCGACAGCCCGACCAGCACCCCCAACAGCAAGGGATAATTCAGACCAAACACAGCAAACACGGCATAACTGCAGGCACCAACAATTAAAATTTCCAGAATTTTACCGCGGATATAATTCATAATTTGCGCGTTCATCTCATGCCACACCTGCGAGATCAGTTTGCGCTCTGTCGGCAATAACTGCACAAAGCTGGTGGTCAGTTGCGCTTTATCCTTCAGCATAAAAAATACCATTAACGGCACCAGTACCAAATAAATCAGTAACGCGACCAAATCAACGATCGATGCCAGTGACAACTGCAGCATATTGGTACCGAACTTCATTAAGCGCTCATCTACCGAGTGCATTAATATATTAATCTGCTCCACACTGACCACCCCGGGAAACGATACCGGTAACTCCAGTAAATAGGCTTTACCCTGCTCAATCATTTGCGGTAAATCGCGCAGCAAATTACGTCCCTGATACCATACTATCGGGATCAACCACATCAGCGTTAACGTCGCCACACCAATAAACGCCGCTACCACCAGCACAGTGCTGACGCCCCTTGACAGGCCAAGCTTGCCAAGCCGCACTACCGGCCACTCCAACAGATAAGCAAACGCTATAGCCACCAGCACCGGTGCCATAATGCCACTTAACCAGTAAATCGCCATAAAACCGATAAGCAACAATAAAAACAGAGTTACCACCTGAGGATCAGAAAATTTATTGGCATACCATTTTTTTAACCAATCCAGCATAGGTCCGTGCTCCGGTTTATACAAAAGGACTAACTGACGAAAACAACAGCAAGTATACCTAAGATAACGGTTAATTTGGCAGTTAACTCTCTGTCATAACAAAATATATGCTAAATTAGCTGCGCTGTACTGACGGAACTAATTCGCGTAAAACCAGACAAAGTCTGCATTAGCGGTCAGACCAATCATTAAAACAGGGTCAGGTGTTTTTGACATGACATTCTCTGCAGTAACGAAACCTTTAGCGCTCGGCTTGCTGGCTGCCTGCATCCAGCTGTTACCCGGCAAGGCATCTGCTGTATTGCCTGATTTGGGCGGTAATGCATTCAGTACCATAACACCGGAAAAAGAAAAGCAACTTGGCGATGTAATGATGCGTCAAACCCGCGGCAGCTTGCCAATGGTGTACGATCCACTATTGGATGAATATATCAACTCATTAGGCAACAAGCTGGTAGCCCGCGCCAATGACGTAAAATTCCCGTTTAAGTTTTACTGGGTAGAAGATAAGAATATTAATGCTTTTGCCACCCTCGGCGGCAATATTGTCTCACATACCGGCACCCTGTCCGTGGCAGAGAGTGAAAGTGAGTTCGCCTCGGTTATGGCACATGAAATTGCCCACGTTACCCAGCGCCATATCGCCCGTTTTGTTGAAGCGCAGAGCCAAAAAGCCCCACTAACACTGGCCGGAGTCCTTGGCGCTATAGTATTGGCGACGGTAAATCCTGATGCCGGTATGGCTGCACTGATGGCCACTCAGGGCGCGGCGCAGCAAAGTGCGATTAACTTTACCCGCAGCAACGAGCAGGAAGCCGACCGTATTGGTATGCAAATACTATCAGAAGCCGGCTTTGACCCGCACGCGGTGCCGAACTTTTTCCGTAAGCTAACGGAGCAAAGCCGGTTCGTAAACCAGCAGTTATCCTTTTTACAAACCCACCCACTGTCACAAAGCCGGGTGAGCGATACGCGGATGCGCGCCGAGCAGTTTCCGCAACGTTTCGTGCCGGACAGCCAGGATTTTACTCTGAGTAAGGCCCGCGTTATGGCCCGATACCAGTATGATAAAAAAAATGCTGAAGTCATCTTCCGTAAAATGCTCAGTGAGCCAGGTGGCAATACCCGCGCCAATCAATATGGCCTTGCCATAGTCTTATTAGACAGTGGCAAGCCGGAGCAGGCCCGCAAGTTAATAGAGCAGCTGCTGGCAAAGGATGAACATAATCTCTACTACATCGATGTATATACCGACATCTTACTGGCGCAGAAAGAATATCAGCTGTGCTTAGAGATGTTAGAACAGCAATATCTGTTGCGGCCGAATAATCAGGTGGTTACGCTTAATTATGCTAACGCAGCAATGAAGTCCAATGCCAACCGCCTGGCCATTCATCTGTTAAAAAGCCTGCTGTTTTATAAAAACGACAACATTTTGGCCTACGATCTGCTTTCTGAAGCCTATAAAGCTGCCGGTGACTTTGCCAAGTTTTATGAAGCCCGCGCAGATTTAAGATATCAGATGGCCAATTATCCGTTGGCCATTGACGATTTAAACGAAGCACTTAATCATTTAAAGCCGGAAGAAAAACTGGAAAGCCGCCGGCTGGAAGCTAAAAAAGTGCAACTGCAAACTGAATTTGACCGGTTGCGCCGTATGTAGCCAACCACACTGCTTAACAGGACACCTTATGCTAACCATTTACCATAACCCTCGTTGCTCTAAAAGCCGCGAAACTCTGGCCTTGTTGCAACAGCAATCACAGCCACTGCAGATCATCGAGTATTTAAAAACACCGCCGACTGCAGATGAACTGCGTCATCTGCTGCAATTACTTGGCCTGAGTGCCCGTCAGTTGCTGCGCACCAAAGAAGATGAATACCGGCAATTGGGGTTGGCCGATACCACCCTGAGCGAGCAACAACTTATTGCCGCTATGGTAGCGCAGCCAAAGTTAATTGAGCGGCCTGTGGTGGTTAACGGTAATAAAGCCGTAATTGGCCGGCCGGCAACTAATGTGCTGAATATACTGCCATGAGCGGTTATGTGTTGGTGCTGTATTATTCGCGCCATGGTGCTGTTGCCGCTTTGGCAGACAAAATCGCCATTGGTATTCAACAGGCAGGAGCAGAAGCCATGGTGCGCTGCATACCGCCATTGGACAATAGCAGCACCAGCCGCCATGCCATTGTTACCCTGGCGGAGCTAAGCGGCTGTGACGGTTTGGCTTTTGGCAGCCCGGTGCGGTTTGGCAATATGGTGGCTGATGCCAAAGCCTTCTGGGATGGCACCACCAGCCTGTGGCTTAAGGGCGAATTAATTGATAAACCGGCCGGGGTGTTCACCTCTTCCGGCAGTATGCATGGCGGTAATGAAACCACTTTGCTCAGTATGAGCCTACCGTTGTTACATCATGGTATGCTGTTAACAGGCATCCCCTACAGCGAACCGGAATTACACCAAACCAGCAGCGGCGGCACACCTTACGGGCCAAGCCATGTTAGCGGCCATCATGCTGACAACAAGCTAAGCGTCGATGAACAGCGTCTGGCTATCGCTTTTGGCAAACGCTTGGCCGGTTTAAGCCGGCAACTCAAACAACACAGGTAATCATCATGCAACACAGCAGTACTATTGCAATGTCCGCCAAAACCGCCCGCTATCTGTTGCTGGGCCGGCTGGGCTTTTTTGGCTTGTGGTTATTGCAACCTTTGTGGATCTTATGGCTGGCACCGCCGCAACTGGGCAATGCTTATACCTTGCTGGCTTTACTCTGGCTGCCTTTGTGGTTCCCGCTTTACGGTATGATAAAAGGCCATGCTTACACGCTGGCTTGGGCTAACTTTATTGTGATGATTTACTTCCTGCACAGCCTGACTAACTTGTGGGTTAGCACTGGTATGCATAAGTTGTTGTCGGTTACAGAACTGCTGCTGGCCAGCATGATGTTTATCGGCTGTACTTATTATGCCCGCTTTCGCGGCCAGGAGCTGGGATTAAAGATCCCGAAACTGAAAGATGACCCGCGTCGCTGAGTTAGTCAGCGGCCAGCCGACCCATATAAAATGTGAGCCGGCGCTGAATAAAGCCACTTTGTACCATCCGGCTCAGGGCTGCGTTAAGTTGCTGTGCACCGGCGGGGTTATGCCTGCTTAAACCACAGTACACAGCCGGCGGAGCCGACCACAACGGATCAGCGGCAAAGCTTTGATCATTTGATGTTTTTACATAGAAGTGATAGGACAAATCCACCGTCATAACGATATCCAACCGGCCTTGCTTTAACCTGAGTAAATTACTTTCCAACGAATGAGCATCATCACGTATCACGTCACCGGAACGAAACACCTGCTCCAACTCGGGGTAAGTAAAACCACGGGTGGTACCTACCCGCTTACCGACCAAATGCTGCACCGCGCTAACCGGAGCTGCATCGCGCAAGCGTACCATCAGTTGTTGCGTATTAAACAGCGCTTCGGTCCACAGTAATTGCTTAGGGTGTATCACCCAGTCAGGGTTTAAAAAACAGGCGATATCAGCTTCCCCCTGCAATAACCAGGGTTCAACCCGGGCACGGGGTAAATTTAAATACTGCACCGGCCGGCTTAATTGCCGCGCCAACTCATCAATAATGTCCTTACTTAAACCGGCCTGCAGTACATTATCCGCATTGAAAATAGCATAAGGCGGTGTATTGGAATCACTGACAATAGCACGGACAGGATCGCTGGCATTTGCCGCCGGCAGTGCAGAAAAACACAGTAATATCAGGCAGAGTGCTCGCATTAACCCTCGCTATACAACAGCTTACTGCACTTAAGCAAAAGTGCCGGCTACTTTACTGAGTATCAATACTAGCTCGGTCGTCGTCTTCCAGCCATTCGGCTTTTTCTATCTGGCTGAACCTGCTGCTGATTTTATGTGCCGAGGTATGAATTTGCTTCACATCGGTTGCGGCCTGATCAATATGTTTGGCTAAATTATCAAAGCGGCCGCGAAACCGGTCAAAATCTACCGCTAACTTAACAAGATGTTCCTGAATAAGGTGCACCTGGCGACGGGTGGCGTCATCCTTTAACACACTGCGTGCCGTAGTTAATACCGCCATCAAGGTGGTGGGCGATGTTAACCATACGCGGCGACGATACGCTTCTTCAACAATATCGGCATGGTAAGCATGCAACTCGGCAAAAATAGCCTCTGCCGGCAAAAACATAATGGCACCGTCGGCGGTTTCATTGGCAATGATGTATTTGTCGGCAATATCATTAATATGCTTTTTAATATCCAGCTTAAACTGGCGCTGTGCTTGTTTGCGCTCTTCCGTGCCGTATTGCGGATCGGTCATCTTTTTATAACTCTCCAGCGGAAACTTGGCGTCAATGGCAATATCACCGCTGGGTTTGGGTAAAAACAACATACAGTCGGCAATGCGGCCGTTGCTTAATGTGTGTTGCAAAGAAAAATGCTGTTCCGGCAGGACATTACGAATAAGCGCGGTTAACTGCACTTCACCAAAAGCGCCGCGTGAGCGTTTATCGGCCAACACTTCCTGCAGGCTGACGACATTAGTGGACAGCTCAGTAATTTTCTTTTGCGCATCATCAATCAGTGCCAGCCGTTTGACAATATCAGTAAAGGTTTGGTTAGTTTTCTCAAAACCTTCACTTAAGCGCCGCTCTACCTGACCGGCAATATCTTTTAAACGCAGATCCGTGCTTTGTGTCAGCTGTTTTACCTGCTCTGCTAACATAATAGCCTGTTGTTGCAGGTTTTTACTCAGTTCAAACCGCGCGGCTTGCTGGGTGTCGGTAATTTTCTGCAGCACTTGCAACACATTATCCTGTTGCTGCTGCTGTAGTTGCTGACGCTGGTTATGCAACTGCTCCAGCACCTGCTGCTGAAATCGTCCCTGCTGTTGCACCAGCTCCAGCTTGTGTTGCGCCAGTTGCTCAACCAACCCTGCGCCCGGGGCGCGGCGAAATAATTGCACTAACAGTAAAATCAGGTTCAGGGCTAACAGCGCGGTAATCAAATAAATAAAGTGTTGTGTCGACATAAAACCTCTGCGTTGGCAAACCATTGCCGGTTACTTAACGTATAACCAGGCACTATACAACTTTATCAGCAGTACTATGAAACAACTGGCGTTATTTCCGTTAAACAGTTTTATCTTACCTGAAGGTCGCATGCGCTTGCGGATTTTTGAGCCGCGTTATGTCCGGCTGATCAGCGAAGCCAGTGCCGGCAAACGTGATTTTGCTCTGGCACAAATTAACCCTTATGTCAGCCAGCAACATCCGGACCGTATTCTGCCACTGGCGACCCGGGTGTGTATTGAAGACTTTGAGCAATTAGATGATGGCTTGTTGGGCATTACTATCGCCGGGGTAGAAAAAGTTCAGATCACAGAGCGTTGGCAGGAAGCGGATCAGTTACACGTTGCCACAGTAAGCTGCGTAGAGAATTGGCCGGCGCTGGCACTCGACGCCGGCTACCGGCCACTAATGCAACAACTGCAAAAACTGTTACAGCAGCAGCCGGCATTACAGCAGCTTTATCCCAGTCCGAAATACAGCGATGCCGGCTGGCTGGCTTCACGTTGGCTGGAGCTGCTGCCAATGCAACCGGCTTTGAAACAGCGCCTGGCTCTGGAGGATAGCCCGGCGCCCTGTCTGGACAGCTTGCAAGCCTGGTTGTCACATCAAACCTGAGCTTTTACAACCCGATCATAAGCGGCTTGTTCATCATCAGTGATAATTGATACAACTTGCCAGCTTCCCTGCTGAGATTGCAAAGTATAAGAGGTATGGCAGGTAAACATAACAATGTTGTTATTGTCATAAAAGCGCCAATACAGGCTGACAAACTGCAATTGGTCAGACAAGCGCAGCTGATGCTGCAGCACAAAATCGACCGTTGCCACGCCCAAGGCCAGATACTTGGCCACCTGGCCCAGCACATGCCGGTGCAAACCGTCGGTATCGGTCAACAAGGTTTTACTGTCGCCGGCTAATAATAAGCTGGGCAACGAGATAAGCTTTTGAAATGCCTCCGGCTCAGAGTTAATATAGGCTTTGGCATAGGTCTGAAAAAACTGCTCTACCGTTTGCATTTAGCTGATCCCCAAATATTTATGTACCTGCACACTTAAGCGCCAGTTATGTTGTTTGCACATCGCAATGGCCAATTCTGTGGCACGGCGCTGCTGGCTTATCGGCTGTAAGTAAATCAGCTTAGCTTTAGTATCAGTATGTTGCAATAACTGCAACAGCTCATCGATATGTTTTTGCATCGCCACCGGATGCTTTATCTCGTTGGCCCGGTCCAGCGCACTTTGCAGTACTTTATAGCCACCGGCCATATTCACTTTCGGTGACACCGTAACCCAGGTTTGTGCCGGCGCTTTAATGTCAAAGGTACCACTGGTTTCAATTTGTGTGCTGTAGCCTTTACTGTGCAGCGCATTACACAACGGAGTTAAATCATACATGCAGGGCTCACCACCTGTGATCACCACATGCCTGGCCTGGTAGCCCTCACGGGCAAACAAGGTAATTAAATCCTCAGCACTGACACCGGCCCAGTGTTCCGTCTCCGCAGTTTTAACCACAATATCACCCAGCGGTTGGCGCAGCTCATCTTTTATTTCCCAGGTGTGCTTGGTATCACACCAGCTGCAACCCACCGGGCAGCCCTGCAAGCGGATAAAAATGGCCGGCGCGCCGGTAAAACTACCCTCGCCCTGGATAGTTTCGAAAACCTCGTTAACTTTATACACTCTGTGCTTTGCCCTTTAGCCTGTGGCTGATTTACTGTACAATGCGCGCCCCGCACTGCTTGGCGGGCCATGTCGCAAAATTTGAGTTGTATTATACAAGAGAGAGCCTGCTATGCCGAACAAAGTTGTGGTGATTTATTCCGGTGGGATGGACTCCTTCACCGTGTTACACAAAGCGGTGCAGGCCGGCCATGATGTTTATGCGCTGTCGTTTAACTACGGCCAGCGCCATGTCAAAGAGCTGCAGTGTGCGGCACAGGTGTGTCAGGAACTGGGTATCAAACACAAAATTGTCGATATCTCTGCCATTAACCAGCTGTTAGCCGGTTCATCACTGACCGACAATATTGATATTCCGGAAGGCCATTACGCCGCCGACAATATGAAATCAACCGTAGTACCTAACCGCAATATGATTTTATTGTCTTTAGCAGTGGGCTATGCGGTGTCTATCGGTGCCAACCAGGTGTATTACGGCGCCCACAGCGGCGATCACTTTATTTACCCGGATTGCCGGCCGGAGTTTGTGCAAAAAATGCATGATGTCTGCCAAATTGCCAACTACGAGCCGGTCGATATTATCAGCCCGTACTTAGCACAAACTAAAATTGAAATTCTGGCCGATGGTCTGGCCATGGGGTTGGATTACAGCAAAACCTGGACCTGCTACAACGGCCGTGAAAAAGCCTGTGGTAAATGTGGCTCTTGTCAGGAGCGGTTAGAAGCCTTTACGCTGAATAACACCACAGACCCACTGCCTTACGAATAAGTCGCCAAACCGATCCAGAACAGCTGGTTATAACATATAGAAAAGCGGCCTTGTGGCTGCTTTTTTTGTCTCTATAATGTCGAAATCTTATGTTATGGCAGTAATTTATGTTTAGTTTTTGGTTTGCTATCCCATTTTGGCAAAGGGTGCTTGGTGCGCTGTTGCTCGGCGTGACTACCGGTGTGCTGCTGGGCGAAACAGCAACAGTGTTTAAACCATTGGGCACACTGTTTATCAATGCCATCCGCATGTTGGTGGTGCCACTGGTATTTTTTGCCCTGATCAGCAGCATTACCTCACTGGCCGACAGCGGAAAAATGCAGCGGCTGGCGTTTAAAACCGTCGGTCTGTTTTTGTTTACCGCCTTTATCGCCAGTTTAATTGGCTTAGCTATCGGCTCTTTAGTCAATTGGGGCGATGCAGTGCAACTGACAGCGGCTGAAGTAAAACCGCGCGATATTCCACCGGTTGCTGATGTGCTGACTAACCTTATCCCCACCAACCCGCTGGCAGCCATGGTAAATGGCAATATTCTGCAAATTATTGTGTTTGCTTCTTTAGTCGGCATTGCCATTAATAAACTGGGTGATAAAGCCGCAGCGATGAAAAAAGTACTGCTGTCCGGCGCCGATATTATGTACCAAATCACCCGCATGGTATTAGAGCTGACACCACTGGGCGTGTTCGGTTTAATGGCCTGGGTAGTCGGCAACTACGGCCTGGATACCCTGCTACCACTGGGTAAGTTTATTCTGGCTGTTTATCTGGCCTGCTTTATCCATATCCTGTTTACCTATGGCGGCCTGGTTAAGTTGTTTGGCGGTATGCGCCTGCGGGATTACTTTAAAGCCATTTTACCGGCGCAGTTAGTCGCCTACAGCAGCGCCAGCAGCTACGGCACCTTGCCGGTAAGTCATAAAGTGGTCACCGAAAATTTAGGCGTGTCAAAAGATTACGCCAGCTTTGTGCTGCCGCTGGGTGCCACCATTAATATGGATGGCTGTGGCGGTATTTACCCGGCTATTGCGGCCATTTTTATTGCCCATTTATACGGTATTGAATTAGCGGCTGCAGATTACCTGCTGATAGCCGGTACCGCCACACTGGCCTCGGTCGGCACCGCCGGAGTACCCGGCACGGCCATGGTCATGCTAACGGTGACCTTAAGTGTGGTGGGTTTGCCGATAGAAGGTATTGCGTTTATTGCGGCGGTAGACAGGATCATCGATATGATGCGCACCGCCACCAATGTAACCGGCGATACCATGGTAGCGCTGGTTATCGGCCGCTCTGAAGGCCTGGTTAAGGCTCCGCTTGCTGCCACCGCAAGGCAGGATAACCCCGCAGCAGCGTCTTAACGCTTACCGCTGCGGGCGTTTGCTCAGGCTGCGCTAAACAAGCTTTGGTGCAGCTGTTTTACCACACCCGGCGCATCGGCGTCCTGCACTAAAAAGCACAGGTTATGTTTAGAGGCACCGTGGCAAATCAGCCGCATATTAATGCGCTCCAGTGTATTAAATAAATCGCCGGTAATGCCTTTGCTGCTGTGTAAATGATTGCCGATAACCGCTATCAGGCTTAAGCCCTGCTCTACCGTCACTTCACAAAAACTGCGCAGCTCTGCCAGGGCGGGCTCTACCGAGGCGCTAAAGGCGCTGGTCATGCCACCTTCGTCCAACGTTAAGGCAACGCTGATTTCTGAGGTAGTCACTAAATCTACCGAGATTTGATGCCGGCTTAAAATATCAAACACCCGGGTTAAAAATCCGGCGGCGTGCAACATAGCGGGGCTTTTAACCGTAATTAACGTTTGTGATTTACGCAGCGCAATAGCCCGGTACGGCGGCCGCTCTTTGACCTCTTTGGCTATCCAGGTACCGCCGGCTTGTGGTTCACGGCTGGAGCCGACAAAAACGCCTATATTGCAGCGCATTGCCGGTATTAATGTGGCCGGATGCAGTACTTTGGCACCAAAGGTGGCCATTTCCGCCGCTTCATCGAAGCTGATTTCTTTAATGCAGCGCGCTTGTTCAGTTAAACGCGGATCGGTAGTAAAAATGCCGACGACATCGGTCCATATTTGTACTACAGACGCGCTTAATGCTTCACCCAGCAAGGCGGCACTGTAATCCGAGCCACCACGGCCTAAGGTGGTAGTTTGGCCTACGTCATCGGCGCCGATAAAGCCCTGAGTTACCACTACATTATCGGCCAGTAACGGCTGCAATTGTATGGCACACAGCTCACTGACTTGTGCTATTTGCGGCTCACCTTTACCAAAGCGACTGTCGGTGCGCATAACCCGGCGGGCATCAAAACATAAACCGGCAGCCCCGCGCTCACGCAGCACCTGAGCAAACAATACTGAACTTAAGCGCTCGCCAAAGGATTGAATTTCATCTTTGTGCGCTGCGCTGTATACCGCTCCACTTTGCTCGATCAGCTGTTTTAATGCTGATAGCAGCTGGTCAATATCAGCGGCTACCGCATCAGGCTGCTGCAAACGGTTTAGTACTGCCAGCGTAATACGCTCAATGCCCTGATAGCAGGCATAGCGTTCAGTGACGTCAGTATGTTTGGTAATATCGACCAGCAGATTAGTTACGCCGGAACTGGCGCTAACCACCACTAAACGAATAGCGGGTTCTGCCAGGATAATGTCGGCACAACGCGACATCGCATCGAAGTCTGCGACACTGGTGCCGCCGAATTTTGCAACAATAAGATTGGACAAGGGTGCCTCTCCTTATAAAACATAATAAGCAGAGCATGGCATTTGCTAACAGCAAAACGAGAACGAAACAGATTGCTTCTGTAATTTCTGTAAACTGTAGTTAACAAAGGCCAGAAGCTCTCCACCGAAATTCAGGTGACAGTCGTAAGGATTCAGCCTTAACGACCGGGACAGGCAGCTCTATAACGGCCCTTCCCTCGGCATTAGTCCCCCTCATTCAGGCTACGATGTATAGACATCTGTCCTGAACTACCTGGCTAACGCACCTCTTCTGGTCTATCAGATATGATTGACGGGCGACACCTTACCCTGTTTTCCGGCATCAGGCAATAGCCTTTTAGCCGTCCAAACAGTTCTTTATTCGGATAACACCCGCTGTCGCGTCTGCCAGCGCTTATAGATGTGCGCTATGGTAGCGGTTTAAGCTGAACAAATCCTTAGCAACTATGAAATAAATCAGTAGTTACGGTTAATTTTTTTAAGCTGTGCCACAAAGGCATCCATATCAGCCTCATTGGCAGCATCACTGTGCCATTTATTATGGAAACCCAGCGTTAACTGCACCTTGCCATCACTGAAATACACTTCATAGCCATCAAAGCCGGAATTTACCGTTATGCCATCCAGGGTAAAGCCGGCGCCTAACTCGTTGTTAACCGCGCTACCGTGTTTTTCTACCTTGCCAAACACGCTGAGGAGAAATTTACCATCTAATTCGTTTTGCATTTGTAAGCCCCTGTCTCAATTACTAATAGAGTACCACCGGTTTGCAGCCAATACGCACAAAGGTTATAGTCCGGCGCAGTTATAAAAGAATAATAAGGAAAATATATGCACCGCACCCTGCTTAAAACAGCTTCTGCCCTGAGTTTTGCCACCGCAGCTTTTGTTACCACCGCTGCTGACATTGTACAGCCGGCGCCGCTGGTGTCTATTGCCAGCCACGATGCCTACTTTGATAATCTTCGCGCTCATTGCGGTAAAGCCTATCAAGGTAAAGTGGTGATGGACAACCCGAAAAGCGACGGTTTTGACGGCCGGCTGATTATGCATGTGCGTAAATGTACAGACAGTCAATTGCAGATCCCGTTCCATGTCGGTGACAATCATTCCCGCACCTGGATTATCACTAAAACCGGCTCGGGCCTGAGCTTAAAGCATGATCATCGCAACAAAGACGGCAGCCATGATGTCTCCACCATGTACGGTGGTCACACTTTGGATGCCGGCTGGCCGACAGTGCAAAGCTTTCCGGCCGATCAGTACTCGAAAGAACTGTTTGTGCGCCTGGGTATTCCGGCCTCTAATGGCAACACCTGGCAAATGTATATTTATCCGCAAACGTTCAGCTACCGGCTGGTACGTGATGGTCGTGAATTTCGTGTTGACTTTGATTTAACCAAACCGGTGGCTTTACCACCAACGCCCTGGGGTTATAAAGACTAAGCGCACTACAACTGCGACCACTATACTGGTCGCTGATTTTCACATGCGTTAAGATAAAGCGTTTTAACACCGAGCGCTGAGACTACAGCAACATATAACGATAAAAAACCACGGAGTGACTATGATTACCCTTTCCAGGTTTACGCTGCTTGCCGGCGTATTAGCTACCGGCGCCTTACTTGGTGCCTGCTCTGAGCAACCGGCAGACGTAAAAACTGCCGAAATAAAAGCACCAGAGTTGGCAGACACCGCCATTAAGAATACTGAATTGCAATTTGCCGACGTAAACCCGCGTCTGGGCGAATACATTAAAACGCTATCGTCAGATGAGTTTCAGGGCCGCGCCCCCGCCACCAAAGGCGAAGAGTTAACCGTGGCCTTTTTAGAAGATAACTTTCGCCGTATCGGCTTAAAAGCAATCGATGGCGACAGCTATAAGCAGCCGGTATCGCTGGTACAAATAGACCCGAAACAAGTGTCTGCCATGAGCTTAAAAGGCGACAAACTGCCGGCGCAGTTCAACTACCGCGACGACATGACCGCCTGGACTACCCGCGTAACCGAACAGGTAGAGGTAACCGACAGTGAGATGGTATTTGTCGGCTACGGTATAGTCGCGCCGGAATATGGCTGGAACGACTACGAAGGCTTAGATGTTAAAGGCAAAACCGTAGTAATGTTTGTTAACGATCCGGGCTTTGCAACGCAAGATCCTGAGTTGTTTAACGGCAATGCCATGACCTACTACGGCCGCTGGACTTATAAATATGAAGAAGCAGCCCGCCAGGGTGCAGCGATGGCATTAATTATTCACGAAACCGATGCGGCCAGTTATGGCTGGGGCGTAGTAGCACATGGCTCGCCGATTAAATTTGATTTAATCAACGAAAACAAAAACATGGACCGCGCCCAAATTGAGGGTTGGGTAACCACTGAGTCGGCTGAAAAGCTGTTTGCCAATATCGGCACCGACTTAGCCACTATGCATAAAAAAGCGTTGGAAAAAGATTTTGCGCCCATCGCACTTAACGCCACCGCCTCGGTCAGCGTAAAGAACAACCTGCGCGAGCTCACCTCCAGCAACGTGGTCGGCTATATCGAAGGCAGCAAATACCCGGACGAATATGTGCTGTATATGGCGCACTGGGATCACCTGGGCATGGATTTTTCCAACCCGACCAATAAGGTATTTAACGGCGCCCAGGATAATGCGTCCGGCACCGGTGGTTTACTGGCGCTGGCTGAATACTTTACCCAACAAGCACAGCCTGAGCGCTCTGTAGTATTTGTCGCGGTAACCGCGGAAGAGCGCGGCTTATTAGGCTCGGCGTGGTATGCCGCTAACCCGGTATTCCCGCTGGAAAAAACCGTTGTTGGTATCAATATGGACGTAATGAATGTCTACGGCCCGATGAAAGACATGGTGATTGTCGGCCTGGGTAACAATAACGCTGAAGACATTTTAGTTAAATACACCGAACAGCAAGGCCGCTATGCGGTGCGCGAGCATAACCCACAAGCCGGCATTGCTTATCGCTCAGATCACTTTAACCTGTCGAAAAAAGGCGTACCTATTTTGTATGCTAAAGGCGGTAACGACCATTTTGAAAATGGCGAAGCATGGGGCAAAGCGCAGCGTGCCGAATACAATAAGTGTTGTTATCACAAAGTCGGTGACGAGTGGAATGATAATTGGGACTTACGCGGCGCACAACAAGACTTGTTCCTGTTCTATCAGGTAGGTAACGAGCTGGCGAACAGCCGCAACTGGCCAAACTGGAACGAAGGCAACGAGTTCCGTGCCCTGCGTGATGCTTCAGCCGCAGCGCGTAAAGAGTAGCTTGTGACAAGTGACAAGTGACAAGTGACTTTATCAGATAATATCAGGGCAGCATTGGCTGCCCTTTTTTATAGGTAAATAATGTGATGGCATAACAGCAGCTTAAACATCGTGGTATATTCATTGTCTATTCAGTAGCTTCGGTTTAGTGTCGGCTTAACAACCTGAAGGATCACCTATGCGCCGGTGGCAAAAAATGCTGCTTACAGCTTTCGCCCTGTTACTGCTGTTAACAGCGGCAGCGTATTGGTATCTGCAAAAAACGCTTGCCGCCCTGCCGCTGCACAACCTGCAATACCAGATCAGCAGCCTTAGCCTGCGCCAGTTACAGCTTAGCAGTGTAAGTTTCAGCCTGGATAAGCCGCAACTGCAGGTTCAACTCACTGATATCAACATCAACTGGCAGCTGTTAAACAGCAAAATAACCCGCTTACAGCTGGGCAGCGCTAATATCCGCCTGCTGCAATGGCCGCAAACCACAGATAAGAATGCCGCGCCGGCAACTGCGCCGTCTTTACCCGCCGATTGGCAAGTGCCGGCCTATTTTCCCGATAACATAAACATTGACCGGCTTACACTGCAACTGCCCTGCGCTGCCAGCGACTGCCGCTATCTGTTTTCGGCCACTGTAACCAACTCAGCACAACAACTGCAGTACCGGCTTACGGCTGCAGACGCCGCCAGCCCGACACAGCCACGGTTAAGCCTGAGCGGCGATTATCACGCAGTGCAACAGCTGCCGGTGCTGAATATGCAGCTGGAGCTGGATAACAGCACACAGCTGCAACTACACCAGCAACTAAGCAGTGAAAACGGTATCAGCGCCAACGGCGAGCTGAAATTAGATATTGCACCGCCCTCGCCCTGGTTAATACAGCAGCTAAAGCTGTGGCAGCCGGCAATTGCGCAAGATGCCTTAGCACAATTTACCGCCCCGGTATCCGTGCAAAGCAACTGGCAACTGCAACTCCCGCCTGGCATGGATCTCGCCGGTATCGCCTCACACGCCAGCGGCAATTGGCAACTCAGTGCCAACCTGCCGGCACCGTTAACCGTGCCGGGCATAGGACAAGTACAAGGCACAGTGCAGGCAGAGCTGGCTCTGGAACGCGGCGAGCTAAACCGTTATCAGTTAAATGCACAGTTGGCGGTAAAGCAGCCACAGCTGCCAGAGCAGCTGCAGCAGTTTGGCGCTGATGCAGAGCAGTTACAGATAGCTGTCAGTGCCGATGGCCAAAGCCAACCACAAATTAACGCCCTGCCGCTCAGTTTTAGTTTTAACAGCAGCGGTGACACAACACTGCAACTGGCCGCCGACGCCACGCTGAACCTGACACCGCCGCTAAGTGCCGCACTGCGTAACGGCCGGCTTAACTTAGTGCAGAAACAACTAACATTGCCAGGTGATGTTACTGCGAAGAACCTGACACTAAACAGCCACTTTAACGCCTCCTGGCTGGCGGACAGCTGGCAACTTGCATTGCTAAACACAGAGGCCACGGTTGCGCAGCTAAACACTGCCGATGTACAGGCGCATGACATTCGCCTTGTTGCCGCGTCAGGTCAGTTTAGCGGCGACAGTAACTTTAACCAGACTACACTGCGCACTGATGTTGACGTAAATGTGGCGACCTTAACGCAGCCACAGTTAAAACCGCTGAGCTGGCAGTGGCACGGTAAGCTTAGCGGCTCAACCGCAGCGCTAAATATCGACGGCAAGCTCAGTAACAGTGCCAGCCTTGGTCTTAGCCATCAGCTGCGCTATACGCCGGACAACACCGCTGTCAGCTGGCAGCTCGACGAGATATTTTTACTGGCCGGCAACCCGCTTTCTGCCACCCTTACCGCCTGGCCGGCATTGCTGGAATTTAACCGTGGCCGGCTTAGCGCCGGTGGCGAAATGACATTGCTGCCAGATACCAGTGTTGACGCCACCCTCGCATTATCCGGTATCAATGGTATTTATGATCGCAGCCTGTTTAAAGAGCTGGCCGGCACATTGCAGATGCAATACCGGCACAACAACGTATTGCTGGCAACAGACAACACCACAGTAGCTGAAATTCTGCACGGTGTTAGCGTCGGGCCGTTGGCACTCAGTGCGCAATATACCGCGTCTGTCGAAACGCCAACGGCAGGCAAGCTGAATATTCAACAACTGCAGCTGCTGGCTATGGGGGGCAAGGTGTTGGTGCAGCCGGTGCAGCTGGATTTAGCGCAGGCACAGCAGCAACTGCAACTTGAACTACAACAAATAGACTTAAGCCAGCTACTGCAACAGCACCCAACCACAGATTTAACCGGCAACGGCCGTATTTCCGGCAGCATTCCGCTGCAGCTTGGCAGCAGTGGCGCCAGTGTAACCGATGGTAGCATTGCCGCCGAAAGCCCGGGCGGTAAGCTGCAATACCGCCCGGCTGCAGCACAAGGTATGGCAGCAAGCAACCAGGGTATGAAGGTGGTACTGAACGCGCTGGACGATTTTCATTACTCGGTACTGTCGAGCAATGTCAGCTATGATACCAGCGGTAAGTTATTACTGGCGCTGAATCTGCAGGGCCAAAATCCGGCACTGGAACAAGGCCGGGCAATAAATTTAAATATTAACCTGGAAGAAGATATCCCGGCGCTTATCACCAGCTTGCAACTTAGCAGCCAAATCAGTGACAAAATAAAACAACGGGTACAACAACGCATCCAACAGCAACGCGTAAACAACGCCAATGGAGTACAACCATGATACCAAAACTAAGCGCAGCGCTAGTGCTGGCGCTGCTTCTGGCCGCTTGCACCCCTAAGGTGCAGGTAGCTTTACCAGCCGAGCCCATCAACATTAACCTGAACGTTAAAATTCAGCATGAAATTTATATCAAGGTCGACAAGCAACTGGACGAACTGTTCAGCGACGACAGCGGTTTATTCTGAGGAGCACAACATGACACTGGTTAAACATATTAAAATGCTACTGTTACCGGCGCTGTTCGCGTTGAGCCTGCCGGTGCTGGCAATGAATTTACAACAAGCCATGGCGGCCCTGGGTAACGCTAAAGCACAAGGCCTGGTCGGCGAGCAAGCCAACGGCTACTTGGGGGTAGTACAAAACAACAACGATGCCGCCGCTATTGTAAAGCTGATTAACGACGCCCGTCGCGCCGAGTATGCCAGGCTGGCCCAGCAAAACAACATTGCTGTAGCCGATGTTGAAGCCATGGCCGGTAAAAAAGCACTGGAGCGTACCAGCACAGGGCATTTTATTTTGCTGGATGGTAATTGGGTGCAAAAGCGCTGAACGGCGTAAATAAAAGTCTTCTGCGCCGCACAGTATCGGCTATGCTGATAAGGTCTTGCTCAGTGGTTAATTTATGTCTTTGAATAAAATCATTTTCAGCGCGGTGCTGTTGCTCAGTTGTGTGGTAAAAGCCGCACCTGAGCAGTTCGACCAACTGGTGCAACAAATTGAAAGCGGCCAGCGTTATTTTTTTAGCCTGGCCGACTATAACGCCGCACTGGATGAGCTTGAAACAGCCCTGCCGCCGAATGATGCAGAGCGACAACACCGGCTGGACCGGTTGCGCTGCCAACTCGGCTATGCCGGCAATCCGGCTGCCGGTATAGCTTACAGTGACAGCAAAATTAAACAGGCTGAACAACGCGATGATCAAGCCGCGCTGGCCGACTACTACATGTGTCGTTACTACCTGTTTAACCAGGTAGGCGACACTGACCTGGCCGCAAAAAGTGCGCAGCAAGCGCATGACGCCGCCACCGCCAGTGAAAACCCGTTGAATATTGCCATTAGCCTGACGCTGCTGGGCAACCTGGCGTCATACAAAGGCAACTATGCCGATGCCATGGAGCATTATGTTACCGCGTATCAGCTGCAACACGGCTTGGGCTATAAGCCCTACATCAGTGATCTGGTGTTATCGATAGCCGCAACCTACCGCCGTATGGGGCTGTATCAGGATGCGCTGAATTATATCGAACAAGCAGAACAGGAATTCACCTCAGCGGAAGAGCAATTCCGCCATGCGCTGATTATGCACGAAAAAGCCTATTCACACGCAGAGCTGGGGCAATATGAACAAGCTTTGGCGCTGTTTGAGCAATCAATGTTGGTGTATCAGCAATTACAAGAGCCGCTGTGGCGCAGCTACACTAAGGTTAACCTGGTATGGATCCACAACCTGCTGCAACAGTACCCGCAAGCCTTAGCGCTTGCAGTCGAAGCCAAAGCCGAACTGGCAACACTGAATGCACCGGATTTATCTACCCTGGAAAGCTACAAAGGCTTACTGGCGATGTATCAGGGTGAAACCCTGCACGCACTAAACCGCACGCAAGAAGCACTGCAAAGCTTTGACGAGGCGCAGCAATACCTGATTAAAGAAAATAACCCGCGTTATATGTTAATGCTGTATGCCGCCAGAGCCCCGGCTGAAGCAGCATTGGGTAATTACCGCCAGGCGTACGACTTACTGACGCGCTATATCAAGCTAAATAAAACACAGCAAAAATTGGCGAAAGAGCATCAAAGCAACATTTTACGTTTTCAGTTCGACTCTGCCCGCCAGCAGGAATGGCACAACCAGTTAACGGCCGAAAAACAAATGATGCAACAGCATGTCAGCACACTGCAATTGGCGCAGCGCTGGCAGTATGCCGCCTTGTCATTAATTGCATTGCTGTTGCTGATTTTGTTCAGCTTTGCCATATCACTAAAGCGGCGAAACCACCGCTTGCATCGTCTGGCCATGACCGACGAGCTAACCAATATAGCCAACCGGCGCCGCATTATGATGCAGGCCGAACAAGAACGGGTAAAAGCCATCGACACCACTGAGCCACTGAGCTTTCTGATCCTCGACCTGGATCACTTTAAGCAGGTGAATGACCGCTTTGGCCATGATGTCGGTGATACTGTGCTGCAACAAATGTGTATGACGGTATCGGCTATGCTGCGCCAGCAAGATCACTTCGGCCGCACCGGTGGCGAAGAATTTTTAATTGTGCTGCCGGATACAGGGCTGGAGCCGGCGCTAGCCATTGCTGAACGCTTGCGTCTGGCCATTGCGGCGATAAGTTTTGCTGACGGGCCAGCGGCACTTAACATTACCTGCAGTATTGGCGTATCAGAATATCAACCGGACGAAGCCCTGAATGTCAGCCTGGCGCGCTCTGATGACGCCTTATATAAAGCCAAAGCCGATGGCCGTAACAAGGTGGTTTGTGCGCAATAAAAAAGGCCGTAAAACGGCCTTTTTTAATTCTGTTAACGTTAGGCGTGCGCTGGTGTACGTTTTTGGTGCGCAACAAATAAACCGATAAGCACCAACACCCCAACCGCTATACCAATAGGCTTGCTGTAAGTAGCTGGCAAGTTAAAACCAATACCCGCCGTGGCAATATACGCCACTGTAATTGCCGTACCAATTACCGCAGGAATACTGGCAATCCAGTGAAAAGTGCCGCGGTCAAACAGGTATTTAGTTGCCAGCCAAAGCACGCTGGTAGACAACAGCATGTTGGAGAATGCGAAATAACGCCAGATTAGAGAGAAATCCAGGAACGTCATTAAATAAGCAATACCCAGCAGCGGCACTGCTAACAGCAAGCGGTGCAATGTGGTCTGCGAAATATTAAACGCGTCCATAATGGTTAGCCTTAATGAACGAAACGCGGTGTCACCTGATGTGATTGGGAATATAGCAACAGCCAGTATTGCCATTACGCCACCGAACACGCCAAGGTAACTGTTCGCAATATGGTTAACCACTAAGCCCGGCCCCCCCTGCGCTAACATCGCTTTTAACTCGACATAGCCGCCTGGGAAAGCTGAAATACCGGCTAAGGCCCAAACACAGGCCACGATACCTTCACACATCATGGCGCCATAGAATACCGGGCGCGCATACTTTTCATTAGTAAGACATCTGGCAATCATCGGTGACTGAGTAGAATGGAAGCCACTGATGGCACCACATGTAATCGTCAGGAACAGTAACGGCCAAATAGGCGCACCATCCGGGTTAGGTGTTAAAAAGTCATGGTGTTCGTGCGAGTCAAAGTAAGCAAAGATGTCGTTTACCTGAGGTAAATGTGGCGCTTCCAGCAGTATTGAAATGGCAATAAGGCTGGTCATCACAATCATTAACGCACCAAACATTGGGTATAACTTAGTGATGATTTTATCAATGGGTAATAACGTCGCTAAAAAGTAATAGGCCAGAATCACCAGTACCCAAAAGGTATTACCCGCCAGAATCGTACCTTCAAAGAAAGATAGGTTACTCAGTAAGCCTGCCGGGCTCATGATAAAAACGACGCCAACGAAGAACAGCAACATCGCAGTAAAAATCAGCATGAAGCCTTTAAAAATCACATTGTAATAATGGCCGGCTATTTCAGGTAAGCTTTTACCATCTTCTTTTAAGCTCATTACACCAGAGAAGTAATCGTGCACAGCTCCGCCGACAACGTTACCTATTACAATCCACACTAGTGCAACAGGGCCATATACAGCACCTAAAATAGGACCAAAAATTGGCCCTACCCCCGCTACATTCAGAAACTGAATAAGGAATGCTTTTACAGGGTGTATGGCGACGTAGTCAACGCCATCATGCAGACGCTCTTGAGGCGTGACAGCGCCGGGATCTATGGCAGCTTGTTTTTCAACAAACGGGCTGTACAGTTTATAGCCAAGCAAGAGTATGGCGATACTGATAAAGAATATTAGCATTACGCAGATTCCTCGTTGTTTTATAGTTTGCCAACCTGCATAAACGCAGAGTTATGCAATATTATTTAGGGCGCGGTAGCTTAGCATGGAAATATTTACGGTAATACTAGCCTATAGTCGAAGTGACTGATAACGATTGGCGTGTATTAACTTCACGGTACGACGATGTCAGCTAACATTTTCAGACAACACACACCACAACAGTCGCTACAACAGCTTTAGAACACCTTGCCCACAGATTCGCCTATAGTCACGCCGAAGCTCATCACCAGAACTGCAGCAACAAATGCCGCTAACACTATCAGCCCCGCCTTCTGAGCTTTTGGCACTGAGCTCCACCAAATTTTTAATTCATTAATCAAGTTATCTCCTTATACACCTAAACGTGAAATTACCAAGTTATACCAATTACGATGTGCTGCCGCAGCGCAGTGTAGGTAGTCCCGTGGAGGCTACGCTTTTTGTGGTAGGAACGAAATTAAGACAATTTGTTATGTGTCTGTTGATTCATTAAACAATATCCTGTTTGAAAACGGATCTGTTACAGTAAAACATCTTGCACCCCAAGCAGCTTCTTCAATGCTTGGTTTGTTGTATTTATAAGGCTTTGCAGTAACTTGTGCAAAAAGTTGATCGATATGGCTGACATTAACGAAAACCTTGCTGCCTGGCGCACAATCACCAGAATGCTCACTTAGGTGTAAGACAAAATCGCCAAGCGATACTTGCATGTAAATTGGGTAGCCATCCTCAAAGCGATGCTCCCAATCTAATTCCATACCGAGAAAGCCAAGGTAAAACTCTTTGGCTTTATCTTCGTCGAAAATCCGCATAATCGGGATCGTCTGAAACTCCATGCAATCTACTCCATTACACATAACGTAAAGCACACGGGCGACGAGCCGCGCAGCGGGCGCTTTTTTGATGGCGATTGTTATAAGCCGAGAACTGCAAAGCCATCTCTTATTTGTTGTAATTCTTCAGAACCAATATGCAAAGGCTGAAGTTCCAGTGATTCTTTTATCCAAGATAGGTGTTTTCTAAAAGGATCTAAAAATTCCGGCCTATGTAAAACATATCTCAAACTGTCATAAATTTTTGAATCTATTTGCTGAATTAGGGTGCCATTTCCCTGACCGATAGCTGTCGCTCTTAGATCAAAAAGAGACCCAAGATGAAGTGTTATTTCGAAATCTAACATCATTCTTTTATGGGTTGTCGACCAGAAATCTTCTCTTTCTGTTAGTTCAATTTGACAGTCTGGATTGTTTGCCTTTATCGGAAGAGCAATATCAACGCTATGAGCTGAGATAACTATAAAAAAACAAATCAGACTAATTAGCCGCATGATGATTCCTTAGCTTATAACGCACGCCTAAATGGCGAGCAACTTGTTGCGAGTCCAGCGGCCGCAGGGCGCGTTGTTTAAGGCGCTTGTTATGTACGAACAACTACCGTTTTTCCGATGTAATCATGAATTGCTCTGCGCTTATCATTGAACAGCATTGTTACGAACTCCGATATCCCCCAAGCCATAGCTAAAATGCCAAATCCGATAACACCATAAGACAGACTTTTAGAGATAGTGCCGGATAGCTCTAGGGACACTGCAACTGCAAGGATAATTAGTACCCATGAAATATTTAAGAGCAGATTGACTGACTCTCTACGTAGAGCTTGATTTATGTTAATTTCAGTTTCTGTATCATGATTTAGAACTTTTACGTTCATAACCATTTTTCCAAGCGTTTGACCAAATAAGCCATGCATAAATATTGCGTATATAGCAAACTGAACACCATTTAGTGCTTGCAAAAACTTATCTTGTGTATCGTACTCAACCCCCAAAATTAAACACTCTAGGTAGAGAACAACTGCAAAAGTTATTCCATCAATAGCGGCAGCCCAAAAGCGCGGCCAAAATGTAGAGTATTTATTTATCTCGATCCGTTCTTGTATTTGAGCTTCATTCTCAGCCTGAAAATTGGGTAAATTTAAAAGCCGTACTATTTCGTCATATCTATCAGGGTAAGTCTCTTTATCTATATGCTCTTTTGCATCCAGCAACTCGGAATAAGTGTAAGTTGAAAATTTTGGTTTATAGTCCATTGCGCACAAATCTCCCTGAGTACATAACGCTCAAAGCAGGCGCGCCGCTTTTTGGCGTCGCCCTGCCTTCGCTTGTTAAATTTTGACCAGCTTTTGTACACCATTACCCATCCTTGCGTTGTTGAGAGTCACAAATCCGGAGCCGTCGTTAAAAGCATAAAATACAGAATTTTCGTGCAAGACTTGTTTCAACTTCTCAAGTTCGGCGGGATTGCTAGGTTCAACTATCCAGATACCTGCGGTTACGTAAGCTGGATTAGTTCGATCTATGGTGCAGCAATACTCAAAGTCGGCGAGCGCAGAAAGTATTGGTCTCAAACCACCAATTAATGTATCCGATCTTGCCAATTTTGCCTCAAGGGATATTACCATTGCCATTTTTGAATAATCGAGATCGTCAAAATCCAGATCTGAGCTATTGGAGTAGGTGATAATGTATTGCCCATCGGGAAAGTAAGTAGGGGAGCCTTCCATCACCGTAGCCAATGCCTTGGGGCTTGAAAATTGAAATTCCAAATCTTGAACGTTACTCATCAGAGAAACAGATGTAAGCACAATGCCAGTCGTAGAAATTAGCCATTTTCTCAGACTTTCTTTATTCGGAAATTTCTTCTCATTCATTGCACGAATCTCTCCGAGAAATTTAACAACTTAATAGAATGCGCGGTGCCCGCAAGTCGTGCAAGCAAGTCGCTTTTTCAAAATTTTTAATCTCTGAAAACTAACCTGAAAAACACATATTATCAACAACTTTCTCTTTACTAACGTTAAACACTTTAGCTAAAAACGGGCGCTGTGCCCGCAAGTTGGTGGATATTTTACTCAGACCAGACTACTGTATAAATAAACACCAAAAAGGTAACACTATGGCATCACCATTTCTGGAGTATATCGCCGACTATATGACAACCCGCCGCTATGCTCGGCGGACTATTGATACCTACCTGTATTGGATCAAGTTTTATATATTACATAACAAAAAACAGCACCCTAATGCGCTTGGCGATCAGGACGTTGAACAGTTTTTATCTTTTTTGTCGAACCAACGCAATGTTGCGGTAAAAACTCAGGCTACGGCACTTAATGCACTGTGCTTTTTGTATAAAAATATTATTCAACGGCCTTTGTCCATGCAGCTGAATTTTAATCAAGCCCGTGTAGCACAAAAGTTGCCCGTTGTATTAACCAGGGCAGAAATACAGCAACTGTTATTAGTAATAGATCCTAAATACAAACTGATCGCACAACTTTTGTATGGTAGCGGTTTACGTCTGATGGAGGCAGTACGATTACGGGTGCAAGACATTGATTTTGACTATCTATCAGTAATGGTGTGGCAGGGTAAAGGCAACAAAAACCGCCGGGTTACGCTGGCAGCAGAGCTTGTCCCGCTCTTACATATGCAAATTCATCGGGCTGAACAGTATTTTCAGGTTGATTGTTGTAATCCGCACTATGCCGGTGTTTGGCTTCCTCATGCTCTGGCACGTAAATACCCGGCAGCACCTAAAGAAATTGGCTGGCAGTATTTATTTCCATCCGCTCAGTTAAGTGTTGATCCGGAATCTAAACTTCTGCGGCGCCACCACATAGACGAAACAACCGTCCGCCGGGCCATCAAATTTGCGGCTCGACAGGCAAAAATCAAGAAAAATGTTACCTGTCATACCCTGCGCCACAGTTTCGCTACTCACTTATTGGAGGCTGGTTCAGATATCCGCACAGTGCAGGAGCAGCTTGGCCACTCCGATGTAAAAACCACCCAAATTTATACTCACGTGTTGAAACAAGGCGGCAATGCCGTTAAAAGCCCGCTATCCCAACTGCTGTAAAAAAAGGCGCCGCAGCGCCCTTTTCAACTTACACAGATTGTTTAAAAACAATCACCCGGCACGCGAACAAAACCTTCCATTAATACCCGCGCGCTGCGGCTCATTATGGCTTTGGTTACTGTCCATTCCCCTTTTACCTGCGTGGCGGCTGCGCCTACCCGTAACGTACCCGACGGGTGGCCAAAGCGCACGGCTTCGCGCGCTACACCACCGGCTGCCAGATTTACCAGGGTGCCGGGAATAGCAGCAGCGGTACCGATGGCGACTGCGGCGGTGCCCATCATGGCGTGGTGCAGTTTACCCATCGACAGCGCCCGTACCAAAAGATCGATATCGCCTGCATCTACCTGCTTGCCGCTGGATGATACATAGCTTGCAGGCGGGGCGACAAAAGCGACTTTCGGCGTATGCGCCCGTGCTGCAGCTTCACTGATATCCGTTATCAGGCCCATTTTTACCGCACCGTAGGCGCGGATGGTTTCAAACCGGGCCAGCGCCGCAGCATCGCCGTTTATGGCGTCTTGTAACTCGCTGCCGCTGTAACCGATATCTGCGGCATTGACAAAAATAGTCGGAATGCCGGCATTAATTAATGTGGCTTTAAAGGTACCGATACCCGGCACGTCCAAATCATCGACCAGGTTGCCGGTGGGGAACATAGCACCACCGCCCTCGCCTTCATCGGCGGCCGGATCTAAAAACTCAATTTGCACTTCTGCCGCCGGGAAAGTAACACCGTCCAGTTCAAAATCACCGGTTTCCTGTACTTCGCCGTTGGTTATTGGCACATGAGCAATAATGGTTTTACTGATATTGGCCTGCCAGATGCGCACAGTGCAGATACCGTTTTGCGGGATGCGGTCTTGTGCCACTAAACCATTACTGATAGCAAAGGAGCCTACCGCTGCAGTTAAGTTGCCGCAGTTGCCGCTCCAGTCAATAAACGGCTTATCTATTGCCACCTGACCAAACAGGTAGTCGACATCATGCTCAGCTTTACTACTTTTGCTTAGAATCACCGTTTTGCTGGTGCTGGACGTCGCGCCGCCCATACCGTCGGTGTGTTTACCGTAGGGATCCGGGCTGCCGATTACCCGCAGCAGCAGCTTGTCACGGGCTGTGCCAGGCACTTGCGCGGCTTTGGGTAAATCGTCCAGTTTAAAAAACACGCCTTTGCTGGTACCACCACGCATATAGGTGGCCGGGATTTTTATCTGAGTAACAGCCATTACACCGCCCCTTGCAAAAAGTCTTGTGCAAAACGCTGCAGTACACCGCCGGCTTCATAAATCGACAGCTCTTCTGCTGTGTCTAAACGACAGGTTACCGGCACGTTCAACGTTTCACCGTTGTTGCGGTGAATAACCAGGGTTAACGTAGTACGTGGTTTACGCTCGCCTACTACGTCATAGGTTTCAGTGCCGTCCAGGCCCAGCGTAATGCGCGTGGTGCCCGGCTTAAACTCCAGCGGTAACACCCCCATACCAATTAAGTTGGTGCGGTGAATACGCTCAAAGCCTTCAGCCGCAATAGCTTCAACCCCGGCTAAACGTACGCCTTTTGCTGCCCAATCACGCGATGACCCCTGGCCATAATCAGCACCGGCGACAATAATCAGCGGCTGCTTGCGCCCCATGTAGGTTTCTATCGCCTCCCACATCCGCATCACTTTACCTTCCGGCTCAACTCTTGCCAGTGAACCGGGTTTCACCTTGCCGTCTACCACTACCATTTCATTAACCAGTTTCGGGTTAGCAAAGGTAGCGCGCTGCGCGGTTAAGTGATCGCCGCGGTGGGTGGCGTAAGAGTTAAAATCTTCTTCCGGCAGGCCCATTTTGTGTAAGTATTCACCGGCGGCACTGTCTAACATAATGGCGTTTGACGGTGATAAATGGTCGGTAGTAATGTTATCCGGCAACAGCGCCAGCGGGCGCATACCTGTTAATGTACGCTCGCCGGCTATGGCGCCTTCGCCCTCGGTTTGCCAGTATGGCGGCCTGCGTATGTAGGTGCTTTGTGGCCGCCAGTCGTAAAGTGGCGTAACCTTATCACCGTAATCTACCTCTACGGCAAACATTGGCTCGTACACTTTACGGAACTGCTCCGGTTTCACGCTTTGTGCCACCACTGCATCAATTTCAGCATCATTTGGCCAGATATCTTTTAAGGTAATGGCACTACCGGCAGCATCATAGCCGAGCACATCTTTTTCGATATCAAACCGGATAGTGCCGGCAATAGCATAAGCGACAACTAAGGCCGGAGATGCCAAAAATGCCTGTTTGGCATAAGGGTGAATGCGGCCATCAAAGTTGCGGTTGCCGGATAATACTGCAGTGGCATATAAGTCGCGCTCTACTACTTCTTTTTGGATCACCGGGTCCAGTGCGCCGCTCATACCGTTACAGGTAGTACAGGCAAAACCTACGATACCAAAGCCCAGTTGCTCTAACTCGCTGAGCAAGTGGCCTTCTTCCAAGTACAGCTGCACCGCTTTGGAGCCGGGCGCCAGTGAGGTTTTTACCCACGGCTTGCGGGTTAAACCCAGCTTATTGGCATTGCGCGCTAACAAACCGGCGGCAATAACATTGCGCGGGTTAGAGGTATTGGTACAACTGGTAATAGCAGCAATAATAACGGCGCCGTCCGGCATTTCACCTTCTACCAGTTCATATTTACCGGCAATGCCTTTTGCGGTTAAGTCGCTGGTAGATAAACGCGCGTGCGGGTTTGACGGCCCGGCCATAGTGCGCCCTACAGACGACAGGTCAAATGTCAGCACCCGCTCGTACTCGGCTGTGGTTAAGCTGTCGCTCCACAAACCGGCCTCTTTGGCGTAGGTTTCTACTAGTTTTACCTGTTGTGGCTCACGGCCGGTAAGAGTTAAATAATCCAGTGTTTGCTGGTCGATACTGAACATGGCCGCGGTGGCACCGTATTCCGGCGTCATATTGGATATGGTTGCCCGGTCACCCAAACTCAGGCTGGAGGCGCCTTCGCCATAAAATTCCAAATAAGCCGATACCACTTTTTGTTTGCGTAAGAATTCGGTCAGCGCCAGCACAATGTCGGTGGCCATAATGCCCGGCTGTGCTTTACCGGTTAGCTCTACACCAATGATATCCGGTAAGCGCATCCAACTGGCGCGGCCTAACATTACGCTTTCGGCTTCCAGGCCACCCACGCCAATGGCAATTACGCCCAGCGCATCAACATGCGGCGTATGGCTGTCGGTACCTACTAAGGTGTCGGGAAATGCCACACCATCAAGCGCATGCACCACCGGCGACATCCGCTCTAAGTTTATCTGGTGCATAATGCCGTTACCGGGCGGTATTACATCGACGTTTTTAAAGGCTTTTTTCGTCCAGTTAATAAAATGGAAGCGATCGTCGTTGCGCCGATCTTCAATGGTACGGTTTTTATCAAAGGCGTCTTTTTCAAAGCCGGCATGCTCTACCGCCAATGAATGATCCACTATAAGTTGGGTCGGTACCACGGGGTTAACTTTGGCCGGGTCGCCGCCTTGTTCGGCTATGGCATCACGCAGGCCGGCTAAATCGACCAGTGCGGTTTGGCCTAAAATATCGTGGCACACCACGCGGGCCGGGAACCACGGAAAGTCTAAATCACGTTTGCGGTAGATCAGCTGCTTTAATGCATCAGTAAGCATGGCCGGGTCGCAGCGGCGCACTAAGTTTTCGGCATGCACGCGCGAGGTATAAGGCAGTTTGGCATAAGCGCCCGGTTCTATCGCATCGACAGCGGCCCGGGTGTCGAAGTAATCCAGCGTTGTGCCGGGCAGTTTTTTACGGTATTGGCTGTTCATAGTGTTTACTCTGTCTGGCAAAAAGAGGGCTATGCCCTCTTTAAAGTGTTCTTATGTCGCTGCGATGGTAGGTTGGAACCCCATTTGCGCAGCCATAGAGTGTCTGAGCCCTGCCGTAGGCATTAGGGCGAGTTGCTATGGCGAGCAGAATGGGTGTTGCAACCGTTCCAATACACCGAAGTTTATAAGCTTTTTGTCTTAACGCTCAGCAATCGGCTTCACACTACGTGGCTCTACACCCACGTAGTCGGCACTTGGCCGGATAATACGGTTATCGGCACGCTGCTCCATCACATGCGCGGCCCAACCGGTTAAGCGGCTGCAAACAAAAATCGGTGTAAACAGCTTAGTCGGTATCGCCATATAGTTGTAGGCCGAGGCATGGAAGAAATCGGCATTGCAAAACAGCTTCTTCTCCCGCCACATTACCGCCTCACAGCGCACTGACACGTCATACAACCGCGTATCGCCATTGGCCTTCGCCAGCTTCTCTGACCATTGCTTAATTACGGCATTGCGTGGATCTGACTCTGCATACACTGCATGGCCAAAGCCCATAATTTTTTCTTTGCGCTCCAGCATCCCCAGCAGTTTTTGCTCGGCATCATCCGGGTTAGCCATTTTTTCAATCAGCTCCATCGCCGCTTCGTTGGCACCACCGTGCAGCGGGCCGCGCAATGAACCTATAGCACCGGTAACACAGGAATGCATATCGCTCAGCGTTGAAGCACATACGCGGGCGGTAAAGGTAGAAGCATTAAACTCATGCTCGGCGTATAAAATCAGCGAGGCTTGCATTACTTCAACATGCAACGCGCTTGGCTTTTTGCCATGTAAGGTCCACAGAAATTGCTCAGCAACAGAATCGGCGTCGGTTTCAACCTCAACGCGCTTGCCATGGTGGCTGTAGTTATACCAGTAATTTACCAGGCCCGGGAAAATCGCCAACAGCCGGTCACTGGCATCTTGCTGCTGTGTAAAGTCGGCTTCTGTTTCCAGATTGCCCAGCATAGAGCAACCGGTACGCATCACATCCATTGGGTGGGCACTGGCCGGAATACGCTCCAGTACATCTTTTAATGCCTGCGGTAAGCTGCGCAGACTTTTCAGTTTGGCTTTATAGGCATTCAGCTCTGCGCTTGTTGGCAACTCGCCTTTTAAAATTAAGTGCGCTACTTCTTCAAAGCTGCAGCTGGCCGCCAAATCTTTTACATCATAACCACGATAGGTTAAGCCAGAGCCGGTTTTACCGACAGTCGATAGTGCCGTTTTACCGGCCACCTGACCTCGCAAACCCGCGCCTGAAAGTACTTTACCTGTTGACATGGTGTTCTCCCCGTTTTTTTAAATTAAAAACTTAAAACTAAAAATTTAACACTAACAATTAAGACTTCTTGCTGCTAAACAGCTGATCCAGCTTCTGCTCAAAGCTATGGTAGTTTAAAAAGTCATACAGCTCAGCGCGGGTTTGCATGCTGTCTACCACGGCCTTCTGATCGCCGTTGGCTAAAATAGACTGGTATACATTTAATGCTGCTTTGTTCATCGCCCTAAACGCACTAAGCGGATACAGCACCATGGCTACACCTACACCGCCCAGTTCGGCTTTGTTAAACAGCGGCGTTTGGCCAAATTCAGTAATGTTGGCCAGTACCGGCACCTTAAGAGCCTTGGTAAACGCCTGATATTGCTCCAGCGTGTATACCGCTTCAGCAAAAATAGCATCGGCGCCTGCCGCTTCACAGGCCAGGGCGCGTTCAATGGCGGCGTCTAAGCCTTGCTGCGCTAATGCATCGGTGCGTGCCATAATAAAAAAGCTTTCGTCAGTGCGGGCATCAACACTGGCTTTTACACGGTCAACCATTTCGTCAAGGCTGACAATTTCTTTGTTCGGCCGGTGGCCACAGCGTTTTTGCGCCACCTGATCTTCAATATGAAAACCGGCCGCGCCAGCGCGGGTCATTTCTTTTACCGTGCGGGCGATATTAAACGCCCCGCCCCAGCCGGTATCAGCATCGACTAACAACGGCAGGCTGGTAGCGGCGGTGATGCGGCGGATATCTTCGCACACGTCGTTTAACGACGTCATACCCAAGTCTGGCAAGCCGAAAGAGGCATTGGCCACACCGGCGCCGGACAAATACAACGCCTGGTGGCCGGTGCGCTCGGCCATCATTGCCGTATAGGCATTAATGGTGCCGACGATTTGCAGCGGTGTGTTAGCGCTTATCGCGGCGCGGAATTTTTGCCCTGCTGTCTGTGTGCTCATGTTAAGTCCCCGTTTGTTCAAGTTGTTTTTCAATATTGCGCCTGGATGCGGCAATGTGGCGGCGCATCAGTAAATCGGCCAGTTCACCATCGCGGTTGGCAATGGCATTAAGAATAGCTTTATGTTCGTCAAATGCCCGTGATACCCGCGGCCCGTTCATCCCCAATTGCACGCGGTACATCCGTACCAGGTAATACAGCTCGTCGCACAATATATTAATAAGGTATTCATTTTTGCTGCCCTGAATGACACGGTAATGAAAATCCAGATCGCCGGCTTCCTGGTAGTAGCTTTCGCCTTCGCGCACCCGCTGCGTGTTCAGATGTTGGTCCAGCAAGGCGCGCAGCTCGGCAATCTCAGTATCAGCCATATGCTCGGCGGCTAAGCGGCATGCTAAGCCCTCTAAAGTTTCGCGCAACTGATACAACGACAGCAGCCCTTGTGTCGACAATTTCACTACCCGGGCACCGGCATTAGGAATACGTTCAATTAAGTGGCAACGCTCCAGGCGGGCTAATGCTTCACGCAGCGGCGCACGGCTTAAGTCAAACTGCTTGGCCAGCTCCGGCTCACTGATTTTGCTACCGGGCGCAATATCGCCTTCAACAATAGCACGCTGAATTTCCAGCAAAACCCGGTCTGCAGCAGTAATGGGCGAGCGTAAAGAAGGGTGTGGCAATAACATACATTGTCGACATAAAATTCAGATTGGTTAGTTTTAAAGCCTTTTTGTGCCTAAGTCAAGCCAGCTACAGATAACATTGTCGACAATAAGACTAAAGTTTGTCTACTATTGTTTGCAGCGCAAGCCACACTAAATAGCATTAGCGCCCACAGTTATTCACACTTGGCCAGTGCTTTTTTCAGACTATTTGTTTATAAAAACAGCAATTTTAATTCACGGAACGCCTAACAGCGGCAGATAATACCGTCGCCCCTAAAACAGGTTCAACGCAGTAACACTGCCTGCTTCACGGAATAAGCTGGGGATAACCTGAGGATAAGCCGGGTGTAAAATGGAAAATAGATATCAGCATCAAGGGCATCAGCAATTGAAGTAGCAGAGGAAAAAATCTGCTTTTTAACTAAACTGGATCTTACCTTAACTGATTGATGTTGTAACGATAGCGCACGGCTCATTCCCTATGAGCCATTCCCCTAGGCCCGGAACAATGCGGATTGGTTCCGGGCTTCTTTTATGCGCAAATTGTGTGCTGATTGACGTTAAGCAGCCTTTAACCGTTAACGTCTCTTTTTACCCGGTTAAACAGCGTGTAAAAATTCTCAGTGGTGGCCTGTGCCAGTTGCTCAAGGCTGATACCTTTAACTTGTGCAATCGCCTCTGCCACCGCAGTAACATAGGCCGGCTGATTAGTTTTACCGCGAAACGGCACCGGCGCCAGGTAGGGTGAGTCAGTCTCTATCAGTAACCGCGACAGCGGGATCTGCTTTACCACATCACGTAGTTCATCGGCATTGCGAAAGGTCATAATGCCGGAAATAGAAATATAAAAGCCCAGGTCCAACGCGGCTTTGGCCATATCCAGGCTCTCGGTAAAGCAGTGCAGCACGCCTCCGGCTTTATCGGCCTGATGGCTGCGCATTAACGCTAAAGTATCTTCACGTGCATCCCGCGTATGAATAATCAGCGGTTTATTCAGTTGGTTTGCTACCTGAATGTGGCTGACAAACGCAGCCTGCTGGCTAAGCTTAGCCTCGGGGGCATAAAAATAGTCCAGCCCGGTTTCCCCTACCGCCACGACCTGCGGAAGGCTGCATTGCTGCAGTAACAGTTCGGCATCAACAACATCTTGCTGATGCAGCGGATGCTCACCACATGACACTGAAACCTGCGGATAGGCGGCAACTAACTGCGACATTTGCGCAAACTCTGCCAGGCTGACACAGACACATAGCATGTGCTCCACCTGTTTTGCCTGTGCTGCGGCAATGACATCTGGCAACGTCATGCCAAGTTTATCCAGCTCTAAGCGGTCGAGGTGGCAATGTGAATCTACAAACAAAATAATACTCTCTGTTTAAATGGTATAGGTTGGATCCGGCGCGTTAAGCATGCCACCGAGCAATTTTTCTATTTTTGCACCTAACTGCGATTTATCGTCAATAAAAGTGATGCCAATGCCGGCAGGGCTGGAGCTTTGTGAACCGTGTGGCGTGATCCAAGCCACTTTACCCGACACCGACAATGGCTCCAGCGCGTCAGGCAAGGTGACGCTTAATGCCAAAGATTGACCCATTTTGTATTGTCTGGGGGTGCGGACAAACAAACCGCCGTTTTTTAAAAACGGCATATAACTGCGGTACAGCTCTTTAATGTCATTAAATCCAATCGACAGCTCTTCCATAACTCCTCCGCCTAGCCTCGCAGCCGTGTTAATTCGGTTAATAAGGCACTTAATGCTAACGGCCTATTCTGCCCTAAAATTTGTGTTTCGTCACGACACCAACGATTGTACAACTGATGTACAGCCAGCACCCGGTGCGGCTGCTGCGCACTGAGCGCCGGCAAAAAATAATGCCGCAAAAACCAGCCCAATAATTGCCGTAATTCGCTGATACTATCGAGCTGCTTAATACAGTCAGCCAATGACAGCTGTGCGGCAAAAAACTGCTGCAACGCCTGTATAACGCTCTGCAATTTGTCGGCCTCGCCAGATTCCAGCATTGCTAATGCTTTTAACGGCCCACCGGCGCAGTACGCCAGTAGAAAATCCGGCACCGGCCGGTTTGTCTGTTGCGTCAACCAATCCCGGGTAGTGTCAGTAAACTCTGCCGCCAATGGCCACTGTTGGCAACGGCTGAGCAAAGTAGCCGGTAGTGTTGCTGCAGCACTGGTTTGCAGAATTAAAAAACTGTTTTGCGGTGGCTCTTCCAACGTTTTAAGCAAGGCATTGGCGGCCGCTTCAGTAAGTTTTTCTGCCCGGGACAGCAGCACCACTTTATTTACCTGCTGTTGTGCCCTGCCTTGCATAAACTGGCTGAGCTTACGCACAGCATCAACACCGATACTGGCGGCACTGCTGTCAACTGTCAGTAAATCTGAGTGGTTGCCGGCGGCACGCAATAAACAACTTTTACACTGCTGACACGGTTTTACCGCATTTTGCGCAGTGCATAATAAACTGGCCGCCAGCCAGTTTGCCAGGGTCGTCTTACCAATACCGTCAGCCCCGCTAAGCAACAAGCCGTGCGCTAAGCGCTGCTGTGCCAGTAACGGCATAAATTGCTGCTGATAAGGTACAAGCCATGGCAGCATAACTTAGCCTAATGCCTTATACAGAGCCGCCGTAATGCTTTGTTGCACCTGCTCAAGCGTCTGGCCGGCATCTATCACCACGATATTGGGTTCAGTGGCCGCAATTTGCAGATACTTTTGCCGCGTGCGCTGAAAAAACGCCAACTGCTCTTGCTCTATCCGGTCAAGCTCGCCGCGTTGCCGCGCCCGCTCCAACCCGATAGCAGGATCAATATCCAGATACAGTGTTAGATCAGGCCGTAAATCACCCAGTACCGCTGTGCGTAACTGGTCAATAAACGCCTCGTCTAACTGGCGGCCACCGCCCTGGTAAGCGCGTGATGACATATCGTGTCTGTCGGCCAGTACCCACTTGCCTTGCGCTAAGGCCGGCTTAATGACATTACACAGCAATTGCATACGCGCTGCATACATCAGCAGTAGTTCAGTTTGCGGTGCCACCACTTCGCTGGTTTGCACTTGTTTTACCAAAGTACGCAGGCTTTCTGCCAATGGCGTACCGCCGGGTTCGCGGGTACACACCACCTGCCGGCCCGACTGCTGCAAATACTGCTTAATGAGCGCAATAGCACTGCTTTTACCGGCGCCTTCCAGGCCTTCTACTACAATAAATTTAGCCGCCGCCGTCATGGCTTAGCCTCCAAAATATACTTTCTTACCGCAGCATTGTGCTGCTCCAGCGTGGCGGAAAACTGATGAGTACCATCGCCTTTGCTGACAAAATAATACAACTCTGTTTCTGCCGGCTGTGCGGCTGCCAGCAATGAAGGTCGCCCCACCAGGCTGATGGGCCCTGGCGGCAAGCCACGATGCCGGTATGTATTGTAAGGATGCGGATTGTTTAGATCGGCACGGGTAATATTGCCGTTAAAATCAGCGATACCATAAATAACCGAGGGATCGGTTTGCAAACGCATATTTTTGCGCAGCCGGTTAGCAAACACCGAGGCAACCAGGGTTTTCTCCGGCGGATAACTGCTTTCTTTTTCGATGATCGATGCCAGTATTAATAACTGATAGCGGTTCTGCAATGGTACATCAATATCACGCTGCTGCCAGGCTGTATCCAATTCACTGAGCAATGTCTGCTGCGCCCGCTTTACCAGCTCAGCAGCGCTGCTGTTGGCGGTGTAATAGTATGTATCCGGATATAACAGCGCTTCGCCATGCTGTGGTGCCGGCCCCCAGTCTTCAGGCCATTGCAACAGGTGCAATACCTGCTCTGCGTTGGTTATATCCTGCTGTAAGTACTCTGCCTGCTGCAATCTGGCTAAGCTTTGCTGCAAGGTTTCACCTTCAATTAACGTCAGCGCAAACTGGGCTTCTTTGCCGCTGCGAAACAGCGCCAATACCTGCAATAACGTTTTCTCGTTTGCGATACGATATACCCCTTGCTGCACTGCCGCATCTTCCGGATGTAACTTCAGGTACAACCGCAGCATCAGGCACTGGCTTTCGCTCAACAGCGCTTGCTGTTGCCACTGCCGGCACAACCTGAGCGCCGAGCTGCCTGGTGCCACGGTGTGAATATCAGCGGATAAATTAAGCGGGATCTGCTGTACATAGCGCACAGACAAGTAATAACCCAGGCCCAACAATATGCCGGTTATCAGAATAATTTTCAGTGTTTTTAACATAGTACCTGCTTTGAAAACTGCTGCACCGTACTAACAGCTAAGGCTCTGCCTGCTATATTGCGTACCGGCACTATACCCATTAAGGCATTACAAATAAACATAGCGTCAACCGACGACAGCTCAGTAACAGTCCAGTCAACCGGGCTGATCGCTGCCTGCTGCATAATATGCCGGCGCATCACTCCGGCCACCCCGGCGCGCTGCAGTTTTGGCGTATGCCAGACGCCATCGCGGTGTAAAAATACATTTGCCGCCGTAGCTTCAACAATAAAACCCTGCTGATCCAACACCAGTAAATCATCAAAATCAGTGCCGGCCAGCTCTTGCTTTAACAATACCTGTTCCAGGCGGTTGTTATGTTTAAGCCCGGCCAACAGCGGTTGTACTGCCAATTTAAGCGCGGCAATACCAAGACAAACCCCCTGCTGTCGGGCTTGACGGTAATCCGGCATCGGGCTGGTTGATACATACACTAAGGGGGCGCCGACATCTGTTGGGGCATAGCCGCGACCACCTTCGCCGCGCGACAGCAGTAACTTTATCACTTGCTCCGGCGCCGTTATCGCAGCTTGCGCTTGTTGCTCAACGCCTTGCCAGTCTATGGCGCCAAAGCCAAGTTGCACTGCCGCACGTTGCAGACGTTGCAAATGCAACGGCCACAGCAGTATGTTGCCTTCACGCACCTGCATAGTGGTAAAAATACCGTCGCCATAGTTAAAACTACGATCTGTAGCCGGAATGACCGATTGCACACTTGATACCGGATGAATAAAAGCAGCAGTATGCCTTAAAATGCAGATAAAACAAAGGCTGCACCTGGCAGCCTTTGTTGGTTATAACGGTAAATTATGTGTGTTAAAACAGCAAATTAAACACGTTTAAACAAAATAGAACCGTTAGTACCGCCAAAACCGAATGAGTTACACAAGGCATACTCCATCGACACCTGGCGCGCCTGATGTGGCACATAGTCCAGATCACAACCTTCATCCGGGTTGTCCAGATTAATGGTAGGCGTAACAATTTGATCCTGCAGTGACAGCACAGTAATAATAGACTCCACCGAGCCGGCTGCCCCCAACAAATGACCAATCATCGACTTAGACGAGCTAACCATCAGCTTGTCTGCGTTAGCGGCAAATACTGATTTAATCGCCATGGTTTCGGCAATATCACCGGCCGGTGTAGAAGTACCGTGCGCGTTAATATATGCCACCTGCTGCGGATTAACCTGTGCATCATTCAGCGCATTTTTCATCGCCAATGCTGCACCGGCACCGTTTTGAGGAGGCGATGTCATATGGTAAGCATCACCGCTCATACCAAAACCCACCAGTTCGGCGTAAATTTTTGCGCCACGGGCTTTAGCATGTTCGTACTCTTCCAGCACCATTACACCGGCACCGTCGCCCAGTACAAAGCCGTCGCGGTCTTTGTCCCACGGCCGGCTGGCTTGCTGTGGTGCATCGTTACGGGTAGACAACGCCCGCGCGGCACCAAAACCGCCCATGCCCAAAGGCGTAGAGGCTTTTTCCGCTCCGCCGGCAACCATGACATCGGCATCACCGTAGCTAATCATCCTCGCGGCGTGGCCAATATTATGTACGCCGGTAGTACAGGCAGTAACAATACTGATATTAGGCCCTTGCAAGCCAAGTAAAATAGACAGCTGACCGGCAATCATATTAATAATGGTCGATGGCACAAAAAACGGTGATAACCGCTTAGGACCACTGTTCATCAGCTTAGTATGGTTCTCTTCAATTAACCCCAAACCACCGATACCGGAGCCAATAGCGGCACCTATACGCGGTGCATTTTGTTCAGTGATTTCGATACCGGAGTCACGAAATGCCTGAATACCGGCAGCCACACCATACTGAATAAACAGATCCATTTTTTTCGCCTCTTTGGCTGAAAAAAACGGCTCTACATCAAAGTTTTTTACCAAACCAGCAAACTTAGTGGTGTACGCACTGGTATCGAAATGCTCGATCAGTGATATACCACTTTTACCTTGCTGTAAGCCTTGCCAGCTTGAGGCAACATCATTACCCAGCGGCGTTAACATGCCTAAACCGGTAACTACAACACGACGTTTTGCCACAAAACCCTCCGCCATGGAAATTTTCATCGGACCTGAAACGAAAACGGGTAGCTTAGCTACCCGTTCTGCAAGCTGATAACTTACTCAGCGTGTGCTTTGATGTAATCAATAGCAGACTGAACAGTAGTGATTTTCTCAGCTTCTTCGTCCGGAATCTCAGTATCGAACTCTTCTTCCAGCGCCATTACCAGCTCAACTGTGTCCAGTGAATCGGCGCCCAGATCGTCAACGAAAGACGCTTCGTGTTTAACTTCGTCTTCTTTAACGCCCAGTTGTTCAATGATGATTTTCTTAACGCGTTCTTCGATGTTGCTCATCTTTTCTTCCTTTTTCTCATATAAATCGCAACAGTTCGTGCAATTTTGTGTGGCGCTAGTTTATGCGTAAGCCAGAATTGTTGCAAGCAAACAGAACAGCATTTTGCGCTGGTCAAACCTGCTTAGCAACATAAACCTACACCATATACATACCGCCGTTTACGTGAATTGTTTCACCGGTGATATAAGCCGCCTGGTTTGACGCTAAAAACGCCACTGTAGCAGCAATTTCTTCCGGCTGGCCCAAACGGTTGGCCGGTACCTGAGCAAAAATAGCCTGTTTTTGCTCTTCCGACAGTTCTTTAGTCATGTCGGTATCAATAAAACCGGGCGCAATAGCATTAACTGTAATACCACGTGACGCTACTTCTTTTGCCAACGACTTGGTAAAACCCAATACCCCGGCCTTAGCCGCAGCATAATTGGTTTGGCCGGCATTGCCCATAGAACCGACAACAGAACCAATACTTATAATGCGACCAAAACGTTTTTTCATCATAGTGCGCATTACTGCTTTGCTTAAACGGTATACCGAGGTTAAGTTGGTCTGCATAATGTCAAACCACTCTTCATCTTTCATCCGCATCAGCAAATTATCGCGCGTAATGCCGGCATTATTAACCAGAATATCAATATCTCCAAACTGGTTTTTTATCTGCTCTAAACATTGTTCAATAGAAGCGGTGTCGCCAACGTTTAACACCAAGCCACAACCCTTATCCGCCAGGTAAGCACTGATAGCTTCAGCACCTTTTTCAGAGGTGGCTGTACCGACAACTTTGGCGCCAAGGGCAGCTAATTGCTCAGCTATGGCACGACCAATACCGCGGCTGGCACCGGTTACCAGCGCCACTTTGCCTTCTAAAGAAATAAAATTTGTCATGGTTAATCCTTATTCTGCTGCTAATGCAGCTTGTAGCGAAGCAACGTCGCCCACCGAAGCAGCAGTTATATTTTTATCTATACGTTTAATCAAACCGCTTAACACCTTACCGGCACCCAGCTCCAGCACATGAGTTACGCCCTGAGCCGCTAACCATTCAATAGTTTGTGTCCATTGTACCGGGCTGTATAACTGGCGTACCAAAGCATCTTTTACCGCAGCGGCATCGGCTGCAATAGCAACATCGACATTATTTATCACCGGTATGACAGCACTATTAAAGTTAAGTGCCGCCAGGTCGGCGGCTAATTGCTCCGCTGCCGGGCGCATTAAAGCACAATGTGATGGCACACTTACCGGCAACGGCAGTGCGCGTTTGGCACCGGCAGCTTTACACAGCTCACCGGCGCGCTCTACTGCGGCTTTATGGCCGGCAATAACCACCTGGCCCGGTGAATTATAATTTACCGGTGACACCACTTCGCCCTGTGCTGCTTGCTCACAAGCTAAGGCAATAGCAGCATCGTCAAGACCGATAATAGCCGACATAGCGCCAACACCCGCCGGCACGGCCTGCTGCATATAGTTACCGCGTTTTTCTACCAGTTTTACCGCATCGGCCAGCGATAAGACACCCGCACAAACCAATGCCGAGTATTCACCCAGTGAGTGGCCGGCAAAATAAGCCGGTTGCGCGCCGCCTTGTTGCTGCCATAAGCGCCACACTGCAACAGAGGCAGTTAATAACGCCGGCTGAGTACGATGCGTTTCATTTAAATCAGCTTCAGGGCCATTTGCTACCAATGCCCATAAATCATAACCCAAAGCCTTTGATGCTTCGGTAAAGGTGTCTTTTATCACTGCAAACTGTTGATATAAATCAGCCAGCATGCCGACACTTTGAGAACCTTGTCCCGGGAATACGATTGCAAGTTTTGTTGTCATATTAAGTCCTGCGGAAAATTTTGATGCTAAAGCTTAATAGCGAACCAGCGCTGAAGCCCAGGCAAAACCGCCGCCAAAGGCTTCCAGTAATAAGGTTTGGCCACGTTGAATACGGCCATCGCGAATGGCTTCATCCAGCGCTGTCGGCACCGTTGCCGCTGAGGTATTGCCATAGCGGTCCAGGTTAATAACAACCTGGTCCATCGACATATCCAATTTACGTGCTACAGCAGAGATAATACGCAGGTTTGCCTGATGCGGTACCAACCAGTCAATTTGTGATTTATCCAAATTGTTGGCCGCCAGTGTTTGCTCTACCACTTCAGATAATTTCGTTACGGCAACTTTGAAAACATCGTTACCCTTCATTGAGCCCCAGGATTGATGCACAGACTGTTCATCACCACGAATTGGGTTATCGACATACAACAATTCCGAATATTTACCGTCAGCATGAATATGGGTAGATAAAATACCCGGTTGCTCAGACGCTTCCAGTATTACTGCGCCGGCGGCATCACCGAACAGGATCACCATGCTTCTGTCTTCCGGTGATATTAAGCGCGACAAACAGTCTGAGCCGATAACCAAAATACGTTTGGCGATACCGCTTTTAATATACTGATCTGCTACGCTCAGGCCATAACAGAAGCCGGCACAGGCAGCGGCAATGTCAAAGGCCGGAATGGCCGGGATCTCGAGCTCACGTTGAATTTCACAAGCCGCACTGGGTAATGCGCGGGAAGCGCTGGTGGTGGCACAGATAATCATATCTATGCTGTTTTTATCGATATCGGCCGCTTCAATGGCTTTTAATGCCGCTTGCGCACCCATAGTAGAGACGGTTTCGTTGTCACCGATAATACGGCGCTCTTTAATACCTGTACGTTCAATAATCCATTCGTCGGTGGTTTCAACCATCGATTCCAGATCAGCGTTACTGCGAACCTGCGACGGGAAATAACTCCCGGTACCTATAATGCGTGAATACATGAGGACCTACGCTTTATCAATTAATACGTGTTCCAACCGGTCTTTAATCTTAGCGGGCACCTGGCGTTCAACCTCGCGCACCGCCTGACGGATGGCACTGAGAAATGCTTCTTTAGTCGCATTTCCATGACTTTTCACTACAATTCCGCGCAATCCTATCAGACTTGCACCGTTATAGTGGTCGGGGTTCACGCCCTGATAAAGGTTTTTTATAAAAGGTTTGATTAACCAGCCGAATAATTGTGCAGTCACTTTATCTTTAATGCTCGATTCAAAGCGGCGCAGGATGAGTTTGGCCACTCCTTCACAGGTTTTCAGCGCGACATTGCCAACGAAGCCGTCACAAACAATCACATCGGCTTTGCCGGTAAAAATGTCATTACCTTCGATATAACCAATGTAATTAATGTCGTTACATTCAGACAACAACATTGATGCGCGTTTTATTTGATCCGAGCCTTTAATTTCCTCTTCGCCCATATTCAGTAAGGCCACTTTAGGCTGACTGATACCAATCACCTCTTCGGCCATTACCGCGCCCATCACGGCAAACTGGAATAAGGTATCGGCGTCGCAGTTTACGGTAGCGCCTAAATCCAGCATATACACCGGATTGCCTTCCATCGCCGGCAACGCACTGATCAGCGCCGGCCGGTCTACGCCGTTGAGCATTTTCAGTACGAAGTGTGCCATGGCAATTAACGCCCCGGTATTACCGGCACTAACGCAGGCCTGCACTTCGCCTTTGTCGACTAAGTCCAGCGCAACCCGCATTGATGAGTCGCGTTTAGAACGCAGGGCAACCGACGGTTTATCGGCCATGGTAACGATTTGTGTACTGTGACGCAGGCTTAATTGCGGATGCGGAAAAACACCGTGCAACTTCAGTTGCTCAGTTAAATTAGCTTCATCGCCACACAAAATAAGGTGTAACTGAGGGAATTCACAGATCGCTGCCAAAGCGGCAGGAATAGTAGAATGGGGGCCGTGATCGCCCCCCATCATGTCTAATGCAAGTGTCAGCTTAGTTGGCTGCACCAGCTGCATCCAGACTTATTTTACTTTACGGCCTTTGTAGTAACCATCGGCAGTAATGTGGTGGCGACGATGCGTTTCACCGGTAGTAGAATCAACTGACAGCGTTGGGCCAGTTAATGCATCGTGTGAGCGACGCATATCGCGACGTGCACGTGATTTTTTGTTTTGCTGAACAGCCATGGTATTTCTCCTAAACTCACTTTTTCTTTAATTCTGCCAGTACAGCGAAAGGATTGGGTTTTTCCGGTTCAGGCCCGATATCACCAAAGCTCATCAATGCCGCACTAACGGCGCAAACCGCTTCGTCGTGCATCGGGAACAGAGGCAAAGCCAGAATCAGCTCATCTTCCACTAACTGTCGTAAATTTATTTCGCCGTGTTCGTCTTTCTCGATCACGTCGTAACGCTCAGGAATTAACTCCAAAGCAGCGTCATCACCCGGCTTAACCGGAGTGTATGCAAAATTGCAGTCCAACGACACGGTCATGCTTTCGCTACAACGTTCGCAGGTTACACTCACTTCGCAAGAAGCGCTACCCTGTATTACAGTCAGGCCTTGCTGATCAGTACCGCATTCAACTCGTACCGTTACCTCACCTTGCGGATTAAGCAGGCTTTGAGTTAACCGGGTTAAATTTACTAACGGCACAAAGCCTTCGTAATCAGAGCGCTTTTGCGCTGCTTTAACCGGATCTATAGTAACGGGTATTTTTACTTTTTGCATAAGGCGCGCATCATATAGAAGCGCCCCTGCGCTGTCAAAGGGATCAGACAGATATTTGTCGTTTTTCTCGCGCATTTTTATCATTCTGTTTATAGTGCGGCCTATTCTGCATAAAAAGACTATTTATCAATGACTGAGCCCGCTTTGCCAGCGCTGTATCTGGCCTCTACCTCAAAATACCGTCAACAGCTGTTGGCTAAGCTGACAACACGGTTTCTCACCGCAAGGCCAGAGGTTGACGAAACACCGCTGGCAAACGAGAGCGCAGAGCAATTGGTGCGTCGTTTGGCTATCGCCAAGGCACAGGCCATTGCCGCGGGCTTAAACGCCGGGTTAGTCATTGGCTCAGACCAGGTGGCACTGTTTAACAACGATATTATCGGTAAACCGCACACTGCAGAAAACGCGCTGGCGCAATTACGCCGCTTTAGCGGTAACACGGTAACCTTTCTTACCGGGCTGGCACTGGTTAATGCGCAAAGCGGCAATATACAGGTCATCGCTGAGCCGTTTAACGTGAGCTTTCGCAGTTTGACCGATGCCGAGATCATGGCCTACATAGATAAAGAGCAGCCGCTGGACTGCGCCGGCAGCTTTAAAAGCGAAGGCCTGGGCATTAGCCTGTTTAGCAAACTCAGCGGTGACGACCCCAATAGCCTGATTGGCCTGCCACTGATCCGGCTAAACCAGATGCTGCTAAATGAAGGCGTTAATGTGCTATTCCCGGATGAGCATAAAGGTGGATCCGGCTTGCTCTAAGTCAACCGTTGCAGGCCAGGATGCTGACAAATTCGCAGGGAGCGAATTTGAACAGCTCTGCTGGTCCGCAGGATAAACTTCATGGATGAAGTTTATAATCGAGCCCCCAGGGAAGGGTTAACGGCGTGTTGACGTGAGCAAACCGGAGACGCCAAAACTATCAGGATTAAATAACCTGCAATAATTCCGGTATCGAATCAATAATGGCTTTGGGGGCAAACTGACTTAATACGTCCCTGCCGTGCACACCATGGGTGACACCAACCCGCGGCATATTGATCGCTTGTGCCATCTTCATATCATGGCTGGTATCGCCCACCATCACCGCCTGCTGTGCCGGCAAATCCAGCTCATGCAGAATTTGTTGCAGCATCTGCGGATGCGGTTTCGACTGCGCTTCATCAGCACAGCGGCTGGTGTCGAAGTACTTCTCCAGCCCGGTCTCAGCAAACATCCGCTGTAAACCGCGTCGCTGTTTGCCGGTAGCCACCGCCAGCTTAATGTTGTTATCTTTTAATTGCTGTAATACCTGTTCAACACCGGCAAACAGCGGTGTTGGTGTGGTGTCATATAGGGTGTAGTGATCACGGTAATGCGAAAACAACTGCTGACGCTTAGCTTCTTCAACGCCCGGGAATAACATATCAAACGCCGGATCAAGGCTTAAGCCAATGATCTGTTTAACGGCAAACTCGCTGGGCACGATTAATTCAGCTTTCACTGCCGCCGCCCGCATAGACGAGACAATGCGCCCGACAGAGTCCATTACGGTGCCGTCCCAATCAAAAATGACCAGCGACACCTTATCCATCACAGGCATATCTGCTACAAGCTTATCTACTACATTCTGCATCAGTTTACTTTCTCGTTAATTTTGTCAGCGCTTGCTCCAGCACCGGGTCCAGCGGTGCTTCGATCCGCATCGTCGTTTCTGTCATCGGATGGATAAAACTCAGAATTTTTGCATGCAAAAACAGCCGGTTTAAGCCAATTTGCTGCATCTGCGCGGTAAAAGTATTGTCGCCGTATTTATCGTCACAAGCGATGGGATGTCCGGTACAGGCTGTATGCACCCGAATTTGATGGGTGCGACCGGTTACCGGAAAGGCTTCAACTAAGGTACCCTGCTGATAACGTTGCAAAATACGAAACCGGGTTTCTGACGGCTTGCCTTCCCTCTCATCTACCCGTACGACCCGCTCGCCGGACTGCAGGGTATTTTTTTTCAACGGCTCGGTCACTTTACGTACCTTGTTGTCCCAATCGCCGGCCACCAGTGCCCAGTATTTCTTCTCTACCGTTTTATTACGCAGCTGCTCATGCAAATGTGTCAGCACCGAGCGCTTTTTGGCGATCAACAAACAACCTGAGGTATCACGATCCAGTCGGTGCACTAACTCCAAATGTTTCGCCAATGGCCGCAGGGCCCGCAATGCTTCTATCACGCCAAACTGCAAACCGCTGCCACCGTGCACCGCCATGCCGGAAGGTTTATTAAGTACAATCAAATCGTTATCTTCAAATAAAATATGTTGCTCGAGATTTTTCACCATCGATAACTTTACCGATACCGCCTCGCCTTCTGCCGCAACGGTTAACGGCGGAATGCGCACCACGTCGTCCTGCTGCAGTTTGTATTCAGGTTTGATGCGTTTTTTGTTCACTCGCACCTCACCTTTGCGTAAAACCCGATAAATAACACTTTTCGGCACGCCTTTGAGCCGTGCAAGTAAAAAATTATCTATGCGCTGCCCAATAAAATCAGGTTCTATTTCAATTAATTGCACCGGTAACTTGATTTCATCGCTCATGGGTTTTGAATACTCTGCTAATATTAGATTTCAGTTGCTATCGGCTGCACATTAGTGGGATAATCCCCCCGCTAATTATGCCAAAAACTGGCAATTAGGGCGCTCAAAGTGACGTAAGAGAATTTGTGCGGCAGCGCTTGGGGGACTGATCATACCGAAATCGTGGTGAAAACCAACGTTTTTTATACCCCCGGCGTAAACCAAACGCCATTTGCCTGAGATAATGTTGCGTAATCTGTTATCAACAGCGGCAAAACATGAGTTCCGGTCAACCAGAGCATAAAAGATATTGCTATAACGCAGCGCCGTAAGGCGGTGTGTTTCAGATCCAAAAACGAAAACAGCATAAACTGCTCTGCCATCACAAAGGCCTAAGCAGTGACAATTTGGTTTCTTCAGACATTCCAGTCGTGAGACTGCACCCATTAGTGTTTGATAACGTCTGAACACGCAGGTGCCCGCAGGGCTGCGTTGTGGCTGCAAAATGCGAGTCACTAACGATGAAAAGAATGTTAATTAACGCGACGCAGGAAGAAGAAATCCGCGTTGCACTGGTCGATGGCCAGAAACTGTACGATTTAGACATAGAAAGTCCCGGCCACGAACAAAAAAAGGCCAACATTTACAAAGGTAAAATAACCCGCGTTGAGCCAAGCTTAGAAGCGGCTTTTGTTGACTACGGCGCTGATCGCCATGGTTTTTTACCCCTGAAAGAAATCTCCCGCGAATACTTCCCTGCCGGTTACAGTTTCGATGGTCGTCCGAACATCAAAGAAGTGGTAAAAGAAGGCCAGGAAGTTATTATCCAAATTGATAAAGAAGAACGCGGCCAAAAAGGCGCCGCTTTAACCACCTTTATCAGCCTTGCCGGTTCTTATCTGGTGCTGATGCCGAACAACCCGCGTGCCGGGGGTATTTCCCGCCGTATCGAAGGTGACGAGCGTCAGGAATTAAAAGATTCATTAGGCCAGTTAGAAATGCCGGATGGCATGGGTTTAATCGTGCGTACTGCCGGTGTCGGTAAATCTTATGAAGAACTGGATTACGATTTAAAAGCGCTGTTAAAGCACTGGTCGGCTATTACTGAAGAAGCACAAAAGCGCGCATCGCCGTTTTTAATCCATCAGGAAAGCAACGTGGTATTTCGCGCTATTCGTGATTACCTGCGCCGCGATGTTGGTGAAATCCTGATCGACAACCCGCGTATTTTTGAAGAAGCTAAAGTGTATATCCAACAATTCCGTCCGGATTTCGCTCACCGCGTTAAGCTGTACCAGGGCGAAGTGCCGCTGTTTATGCACTTTCAGATTGAAACCCAAATTGAGTCTGCATTTCGCCGCGAAGTACGCCTGCCATCAGGCGGCTCTATCGTAATCGACAGCACTGAAGCTTTAACCGCTATTGATATCAACTCGTCTAAAGCCACCAAAGGCGGCGATATTGAAGAAACGGCGTTTAACACTAACCTGGAAGCGGCCGATGAAATTGCCCGCCAGTTACGCCTGCGTGACTTAGGTGGTTTGATCGTTATCGACTTTATTGATATGACGCCGGTACGCCACCAGCGCGAAGTAGAAAACCGCTTAAAAGATGCCGTTAAACACGACCGCGCCCGCGTACAAATCGGTCGTATTTCGCGCTTTGGTTTATTGGAGATGTCACGTCAGCGCCTGCGCCCGTCACTGGGTGAATCCGCTACGCATGTGTGCCCGCGCTGCCATGGCCGCGGCACTATCCGCAGTACTGAGTCCTCTGCGCTGTCTATCCTGCGATTAATTGAAGAAGAGTCAATTAAAGACAATACCAGTCAAATTCATGCTCAGGTACCGGTGTCTGTCGCCACTTACCTGATGAACGAAAAGCGTGAATCAGTGCGCCGCATTGAAACCCGCCATGGTATCCGCGTGTTTGTTATTCCGAACGAACATCTGGAAACACCAAACCATGAAGTGATCCGTATCCGTATCGACGAAGAAATTGATGATGTCAGCTACAACATGGTGAAAGCGCCTGAAGCGACCACCACCTTGTATCAACCGGCATCTGATGCAGTAAAAGAAAAACCGGCTATTTCTGCTATTAATATTGCCGACAGCAACGCAGCACGCCCTGCCCCTAAAGCAACAGCAGAGGCAGTACCAGCGGCACAAGGCGGTTTGTTTAAAGCGATAAGCAACTGGTTTGGTAAAGTGTTTGCCCCGGCAGAAAGCCAACCGGAAGTTAAACCGGCAGCGAAAGCCACCGGGCGCACTAATCAGCGCAGTGGTAATCGTGATGGCAACCGTGACAATAGCCGTGATGCAAATCGTGACGGCAGTCGCGAAAATGGCCGTGATGCAAACCGTGATAATAACCGTCGCCGTAATAAACCGCGTCGTCGCAATGAAGGCGAAGACCGCGCCACAACTGCGGTAAAAGACGATACAGCGCAAAACAAACCGGAACGTCAACAACGTCCGCCACAAGAGGCACGTGCACCACGGCCGCAACAGGAAGCAAGAAAGCCGCAGGATAAACCTGCTGCAGCACCGGTAGTAAAAGAGCACGACGATGAAGACAGCGCACCGCAACGTATTGCCGAACGGCGCCAGCGGCGTAATGTTCGCAAGTCAGTGCGGATGGATAAGCCAGAAGCTGCAACTGTTACCACAGCGGTTACTGCACCGGTGGCAGAAACCGTGGCTACAGCGCAAACAGCGGTAGCAGCAGAAACTGTTGCAACAAAAGAAATACCGGCCAATCCGGTTGTTGAAAGCACAGCTAATGACACGGTAACTGCTGCACCGGCAGAAACTGTTGTGACAGTTGAGACCGTGGCTGACAGCAGCACGACCGAAGTTGTCACCGCTAAAAATGATGCAACGACTGAAGAAGCGGCAGAGCCACGTAGCCGTAACCGTCGTTCACCGCGTCATTTACGTGCTGCTGGTCAGAAGCGTAAGAAAGATCAGGAGCAAACAGAAGCAGCTGAAGCAGTTGCCGATGCACAGGATGAAACTGCAACCACAGAAACTGCAGATGCTACAGTGCAAAGCACAGCTGAAACGGTAACTCCTGTAACAGCAAATGAAGCAACAGCTGCAGCTGATGGCAGCAGCGAAACTGCAGCAACAGCAGAAACAGCTGACGCTGTGCCGGCAGATAAGCCAAAACCACGCAGCCGTCGAAAACCGGCCGCGAAAAAAGCAGATAAAGCCGAAGCAGAAGTTGCAGTAAGTACTGAAGCAAGCGCTGAACCTGCTGCTGTAAAAGCAGCACCGGTTGCAGAAGTTACTGCTGCGGTTACGGTTGATGCTGTTGAGAAAAAAGCTGAGACGAAAGCTGCAGCTGAAGCCGCGGTTAAACCGGAAACTGTCGCTGTTAAAGCTGCAGCACCTAAGCCGGCAGCGAAACCTGCAGGTGGCCGTTATGCACAAATGGTAGTAGCTACTATGACTAAACCGGAAGCCGTTGACAACACTGCATCAGCAAGCGCCGAAGCTCCTGTAGCCACGCCGGCTGCAGCGCGGCCGAGCGTTGCCAGTTCAGAGCGTCCTGCCGGTTCAGCTTTCGCCCGTCAGGCAGTCACAGCACCAATGACCAAACCTAAAGCAGATGAATAATCCGCTTTGCCAGGCGCATCATTGATGCGCTGAACACAAAAAAGCCAGACATCGTCTGGCTTTTTTATTGGCGCTAAATGCTAATTAGAAATCATATTTGGCACTGAACTGAATACGGTTCATATCGCCGTCAGCTCCTGATTCCACTTCACGGTTAGCAAACTTGTACTCAACCCCTACCATCAGCTTTTTCGTGGCCTGGTACAACAGGTTAGCACTGTAGCTCTGGGTGGTTTTAGTTGCGCCCACTCCGGTTAACGCCGTGTCGTTATCCGCCATCAAAGTAGAATACAGGAAGGTAGAACGCCATTGATCATTCCACAAATGGCGATAAGCTACAGAGAATGCGGTCACATCAATAGTTTCAAGATTGCCGTCAGCATCCAGCACCGCGCCGTTAACAGTATTTAAACCAACATAACGACCCAGACCTTTACCGGTATTTAATGTAATACGAATATCGTCTTTGTTGGCAAAATCAATTTTGGTGCTGACAGATAAACCGTATGACGTTACCGTGTCATCGTAAGCACCACCACTGTATCCGCCATCTATTGCTATTTGACGCAATAAACCCGCCACTTTGACAAAGCCCCAGTCATTTTTCAGACTATAACTGGCGGTAAAATCCGGTGTAGAATTATCATCTGTTGTAAAACGAGTGACCCGACTAGCCCCTTCTCCGGCACCACCGCTAAAAGGTGTAATAGTGCTTTCCGGGTTTTCAATTGCAAATGCGAAATTGCCTTGGGTATAGCGCACCTGTGCCTGGCGGATAAAGATTGCGGCATCAGGGTTACCAACAAAGTCTAATGTGTCCGGCAGTGACGCCAGATCCATAAAGTTCGACCAGGTTTGGCCTAAGGTCCAATTTTTGTACTTAATAAAAGCATGACGTAATACCGGGCTGTAGCCATTGGTAGTGCGCTCATCATTACCGTTATTGCTGGTCATAAAATCGAACTCAAGATGACCGGTAATTTTATTGCCATCTTCCAGCTCGGTTGCTGTAGAGAAGAAAAAGCGCGATTGGCGGGCATGCATATCAAACCGTGTTGTGCTGTCGCCACCAATTTGAGTTAATGACGGCACGTAAAAATCACGCCCTAATGCCGGTATTTCGCCGTCAGAATCAGTTACCATGGCATCCAGCTTTACATAGCCACCAAAGGTTACATTGGTACCGCCAATATCAAAACCCGCAGCTTGCACACTCCCGGCGCCAAGGGCTATGCAGGCAGCGAGGTAAGATACAGTTGTTATTTTTTTCATTTGCCGTCTCTCCGTGTTTTTTCTTGTAATGGTAATTTTCGTTTCAACTTTGGTTTACTACTGCAGTTACTGCAATTAGCCTTTAGTCGCAAATCAGCGCTAAAACACACCATCAAACAACAATGTATTGATGCATGGCAGCCTGGCCTGACTTTAGCTAGACTAATGTCTAATTTCAAACAATACACGGCTCCGATAGAAAGAGTCTTAGAAAATTACAGCAGTCTCACAGGGGAAGTTATGTCACATCCATCAGTTTATCCGGTACCCGCCAGCGCAGCCAAGCGCTCTCTTCTGACGAATGAGCAATATATGCAGATGTATCAACAATCTGTCAGTGCTCCTGATACGTTTTGGGCAGAACACGGTAAGCGGTTACACTGGTTTACTCCCTTTACCAAGGTGAAAAATACCAGCTTTGACAGCGGAAAGTTAAACATTAACTGGTTTAGTGACGGTATTTTGAACGCAAGCTATAACTGTCTTGACCGTCATCTGCCACAGCGCGCCGACCAGGTAGCCTATTTTTGGGAAGGCGACTCACCGGACGCACAAAAAACGGTTACCTATGCCGAATTACACCAGCAAGTGTGTAAGTTAGCTAACGGTATGAAAGAACTGGGGGTTGGCAAAGGTGACCGCGTTACCATTTACTTACCGATGATCCCCGAAGCTACCGTAGCACTGCTGGCCTGTGCCCGTATTGGCGCCGTGCACTCAGTGGTGTTTGCCGGCTTTTCACCGGATGCGCTGGGTAGCCGCATTGTCGACTGCGACTCCAAATTAGTTATTACAGCCGATCAAGCCCTGCGCGGCAGCCGCGTCACTAACCTGAAAGATAATACTGATATGGCGCTGGGCCATTTAGGTGACACCTCACCGGTACAAAACGTCATAGTAGTTAAGCATGTTGGCAAGAACGTCGATATGCAGGCCGGTAAAGACGGCCGTGATGTTTGGTATCATGATTTACTAAGCCGCCAGAGCGCCGACTGCCCCGCAGAGCCAATGAGTGCTGAGGATCCGCTGTTTATTCTGTATACCTCCGGTTCTACCGGTAAACCCAAAGGCGTACTGCACACCACCGGTGGTTATATGGTGTGGGCGTCGATGACGCATCAATATGTATTTGATTACCATGACGGCGATGTGTATTGGTGTGCGGCTGATATCGGCTGGGTAACAGGCCATACTTATATTGTATACGGGCCTTTGGCTAACGGCGCCAGCAGCGTGTTATTTGAAGGTGTGCCGAATTACCCCAGCGTCAAACGCATGGCTCAAATTGTCGACAAGTATAAAGTGAACATCCTCTATACGGCTCCTACCGCTATCCGCGCCCTGATGGCGCATGGCGATGCGCCGGTAGAAGGTGCAGCTCTGACATCACTGCGCACCCTTGGCAGCGTGGGCGAACCGATTAACCCTGAAGCCTGGAACTGGTACCACGAGAAGTTCGGCAAGGGTAACTGCCCTATTGTCGATACCTGGTGGCAAACAGAAACCGGCGGTATTTTAATTACGCCACTGCCGGGTTGTACCGAACTTAAACCAGGCTCCGCTACGCGACCATTTTTTGGTGTGCAACCGGCGATTGTCGATAATGACGGCAAAGAGTTAAGCGGTGCGTGCGAAGGCAACCTGGTGATTAAAGACAGCTGGCCCGGCCAAATGCGCAGCATTTATGGCGACCATGACCGCTTTGAACAGACCTATTTCAGCACTTACCCGGGCTTGTACTTCACCGGCGACGGCGCCAAACGTGATGCCGATGGTTACTACTGGTTAACCGGCCGTGTCGATGATGTATTAAATATCTCCGGCCACCGTTTGGGCACAGCAGAGATTGAAAGCTGCCTGGTGGCGCATGATGCCGTTGCAGAAGCCGCCGTAGTTGGTTATCCGCATGATATTAAAGGCCAGGGCATCTACGTATATGTTACGCCAAGGGTGGGTATTGAACCGAGCAGCGAGCTGACTAAAGCCCTGCGTGATTGGGTGCGGGAAGAAATCTCGCCTATCGCCACGCCGGATCTGATCCAATGGGCGCCAACCGGCCTGCCGAAAACCCGCTCCGGCAAGATTATGCGGCGTATTTTGCGTAAAATTGCCGCCAATGAGCATGAGCAGCTGGGTGATATCTCAACGTTAGCTGACCCGTCAGTGGTTGAAACTCTGGTAAACAACCGGCTAAACCGTAAATAAGCTATACCGCCAGTACGCGCTTGACACAGCGGCGCACTCACCTCAGTATAAAGGCCGCAGATGCGGCCTTTTGTTTACAAACAACATAATAATTATAATTCCCTTCGCCGGAGGATAAGATGGCAAAACTGATCGTCGCAGACGACCACCCGCTGTTTCGCAACGCGCTGATAAATGCTATCAGCAGCACTTTTGCCACTAAAGCAACCATAGAAACCGACAGTTTTGACACTACCTGTATCGCGCTGGAGCAACACCCTGACACAGACTTATTGTTGTTGGATTTACATATGCCGGGTAATTGCGGCTTTTTAGGCTTAATTCAACTGCGTAAATCTTTTCCATCCCTACCCATAGTGGTTATTTCTGCCAGTGAGGAGCTGGACGTGATCCGTCGCGTTATGGCTTTCGGTGCTTCAGCCTATGTGCCCAAATCCGCTAATCCGGCCGATATCAGCGCGGCGTTAAATGCAGTGTTAGCCGGTGAACTTTGGGTGCCGGCGGCGATTAAAAAGCAGGTATTGGAGCATCACAGCGACGAAGCCGAAGAGGATTTAGATCTGGCGGCGAAAGTGGCACAGCTGACACAACAGCAATACAAAGTGCTGTACTATTTAACCGAAGGTTGGTTAAACAAACAAATTGCCTATGATTTACATATTTCTGAAGCCACGGTAAAAGCCCATATCACTGCTATTTTCCGCAAGCTGGGCGTAACCAACCGCACTCAGGTGGTGATCCAGGCGCAGCGTTTAACACTGGAACCCCCGGTAAACAAAGCGATGGCACAGCACTGAGCCGTGGCGCAGCCAGAGACTAATGCGCTGCGCGCTTTAACATTTTCAAGTGGTTTAAGCTGGCCCGCAATGCTGCCGGTTTAATCGGCTTGGCTAAAAACATTAAGCCATGTTGCTTTGCTTTCATTGCCAGCCCGGCCTCCGGCGAAGCCGATACCAAAATACCGTTTACATTGCCCCAAACCAGTTTTATTTTTTCATACAGTTGCAAACCATTCAGATGTTGCCCCAGCTGATAGTCAATTAACAATGCATCCGGTGCGCCATGTAAACGCGCATAGTCCAACAGACTTTCTTCATCATAAAAGCTTTTAACATCATCAATTTGCCATTGCTGCAGTAACACGGTTAATGCTGCCAAATTAGCGGCGTCGTCATCGACACACACTACAGACAAGCCCTGCACCGGCCGTTGTTGAATGTTACCCCGTAGCGGCAGCTCAGGCCGTAACACTGTCTGGCTCAGCGGCAGTACTAAACTGAACATACTGCCTTTGCCGGGTGTCGACACCACATTCAGCGGATGGCCGAGTAATTTTGCCATCCGGTTTACCACACCCAGGCCTAACCCTACGCCCTGCTCACCTTTGGCGGTGGCGTCGATACGGTAAAAGTCTTCAAAAATCCTCTGTAAATCGCCGTCGGTAATGCCGGGACCTGTGTCCCATACCTGAAGCAACAATTGCGGGCCCCGCTTGCGACACCCCAACACAATACGGCCTTTTTTTGTGTATTTAATCGCATTAGACAGCAAGTTTTGTAAGATTCGCCGTAAATATGTCGGGTCGGTTTGCACCTGATAATCCGCTGCCCGCACGGTTAACTGCAAACCTTTTTGCTTTGCCAGCAAACTGAATTCGTCAGATAACTGCGCCAGTAACTCTTTTAATGCGACATTTTGCACATCTGGTGCTAATTTACCGTCGTCCAGCTTGGCAATTTCCAGCAAGGTGGAGATCAGCTCTTCCGACGCCTTTAATGAGTTATCCAACTGGCCAATAATATGTTGTTGCTGTTGCGTATCTTTAATACCGGCCAGCGCTGCAGTAAACAACCGCGCCGCATTCAGTGGCTGTAAAATGTCGTGACTGGCCAGCGCCAGAAAGCGCGTTTTCGAGGCATTTGCGGCCTCGGCTTCAGCTTTAGCCTGTAACAATTGCTGCTCGGTTTCACGCCGTCGGCGCACCTCCCCCAGCAATTCATGGTTTATCTCAGAGATGGTTTGCGTGCGCTCCTGCACCCGATCTTCCAAATGCTGTTTCGCTTCGGCCAGCGCCTGCACCGCCTGCACATGGTCAGAAATATCGGTAAAACTGGTAACAAAACCGCCGCCCGGGATCGGGTTACCACGCATTTCAATGACACGGCCATCTGGCCTTACCCGTTGAAACACATGTGCCGTGCCTTTTTGCATATGCGAAATACGTTTTTCAACATGCTCATCCGCGCTGCCAGGGCCACACAGGCCCCGCTCAGCATTAAAGCGCACGATATCAGCCACCGGCCGGCCAACCCTTACCATAGCATCCGGATAAGAGAACATTTCCAGATAGGCTTTGTTCCAGGCCACCAGCTTTAACTCACGATCTACCACACTGACCCCCTGACTTAAGTGCTCCAGGGTAGAAAATAATATTTTGCGTGAGAACTGAATCGCCTGAGTAGTATCGTCAAACAAGGTAACCACATCTTCGAAACCCAGCTGACGCCCATCCAGCACGGCATTAACCATGGCAGCCGCTGAGGATGCGCCAATAACCCCGGCCAATTCACGCTCTACATGTTCCACCAGGCCGACGCTGGGTAAATCATCCAGTTGCAGAGATTCCTGCTGACGCCTGGCATATTCTTGCAGGCACTCCGCTGCACGGCCATTGCCGACAAAACGCTCCAGCAGAATTTTCAAATCGGTATTACGAATGCGAATGCGCCGTGCCGGTGTATCCTGATGATTAACCGGTAAATTCGGTTTAACAAAGGCCACCGCCTGCAACCGGTCTTGTAAATTCACCTGGGTTACCAACGAGGCCAGGATATAACACAGCAAGTTAAAACCCAGAGAAAACAATACGCCGTGACTTAAACTATCCAGCTCAACACCGAATAAGGCAGTCGGCACCAGCCAGGACCAGCCAAATAAACCGGTTTGCATAATATTACTGTCAATAGCGCCGGTGCTAACCAACTGCGGTAGCATCAGGGTATAAAACCACAATATAAAGCCGACTGTTAAGCCAAGATAAACACCGTTAGCATTGCCACGGCGCCAGTAAAGGCCGCCGATAACCGCAGGAGCCAGTTGAATAACTAATGCAAAAGCTAACAGGCCGGTTTCTGCCAATTCATAATTGCGGGCAAACATCCGGTAATATAAATACGACAGCAGCATCACTAATATCACCATGCTGCGCCGCACCAGCAGGATCAACAAACTGTAATCATGGCCCAAACCACGGCTTTTACTGTGTCGCAGCAGGCCCGGCATAATCACATCGTTACTGATCATGGTTGACAATGCCAGGGTGGCAATAATGATCATTGAGGTTGCGGCAGAGAAGCCACCGATAAATACCAGCACGCTTAAAGTATCCCAACCGGACTTAGCAGGGATAAGCAGTACAAAGCTGTCAGCCGAACTCAGCGCTTGCGGAAATAACTGCATGCCGCCAATGGCAATAGGAATAACCACAATGGTGACTAAAAATAAATACAGTGAAAACCAGCGTCTGGCGTGGCGTAAATGGTGATGCGAGACATTTTCGACAAAGGCGACATGAAACTGGCGTGGCAGCAAAAACACTGCCGCCATTGCCAAAATAGTTTTGGTAATGAATTCCACCACACCATAATTACTGCTGCTTTGCTGCTGTGCCATGGCATGGTCGGCAAAACGCAGAAAAATACTGCGCTCATCAGCCAGCACAAACACATATACCGCCAGCGCCAACGTTAACAGTGCAAACAACTTTACCAGTGACTCAAAAGCAATCGCTACCATCACGCCACGACTTTGCTCTGTCAGGTGCAGCTTGCGTGTGCCAAATAAAATAGCAAAAAATGCCATGGCTAACGCACTTAAAAAAGCACTGTCCTGCCACCAGTTGGCCGTGTCGTCATTAAAATCGCCGCCGAGTAATACCTGATACGAGCTGGATACCGCTTTTAATTGCAGTGCAATATAGGGTACTACCACCACCAGACATACCAGAGCGGCAATCAGGGCAATATTTTTGCGCTTACCATAACGGGCAGAAATAAAATCGGCCACCGAGGTAACGTTTTGTTTTTTGGCAACATACAGCAATTTAAACAAAAACGGCTGGGCAAAAATAAACAATAAGACCGGGCCAAGGTAAATAGGTATGTAGTCCCAACCACGGGTAACGGCAGTACCCACAGCGCCGTAATAGGTCCAGGAGGTGCAATACACCGCTAACGCCAGGCTATAGATCAAGCCCCCATACTTTCGTATTAGTTTGTCATCGGCGTGGCGCTCGCCCCAGTTTGCGATCAGGAACAAACCACCGACATATAACAACGCCAGCAAAGCAACGATCCAAGCGGCCACTACACTCTCCTGTTATTTTTCTTGTTTTACTTTTGGCTCAGGCCGCGTTGCAAGTCAATGCCCCGCGCAACAGCTTCGACTAAAGTCGGGCTTTCACTTGTGTTAACTACTGCTAGATTAACTTTGCAAGATAAAAATAACAAAGGAAAGGAGTGTAATTATTATGACAGAGCACGATCGCAACGCGGCGGCTTATTGGTCAGCGAACCTTCGCCTGATCATTGGCAGCCTCATCGTCTGGGCTCTGGTGTCTTACGGTTTCGGGATCTTATTGCGTCCCATGCTGGCAGGCATCAGTGTAGGCGGTACCGACCTTGGCTTCTGGTTTGCACAACAGGGGTCTATTTTAACCTTTATCGCCTTAATCTTCTTCTATGCCTGGAGAATGAATAAGCTTGATAAAGAATTTGGCCTGCACGAGGAGTAAGCCCGTCATGAGTCAATTTGCAATTAATCTTATTTTTGTCGGCGGGTCTTTTGCGCTTTATATCGCTATCGCGATTTGGGCAAGAGCCGGCTCAACAAAAGAGTTTTACGTCGCCGGTGGTGGTGTACACCCGGTAATGAACGGCATGGCCACCGCGGCCGACTGGATGTCTGCGGCATCTTTTATCTCCATGGCAGGCTTAATTGCCGCCGGTGGTTATGCTAACTCTACCTACCTGATGGGCTGGACTGGTGGTTATGTACTGCTGGCTATGCTGTTAGCCCCGTACCTGCGTAAGTTTGGTAAGTTTACTGTGCCGGAATTTATCGGCGACCGTTTTTACAGTAAAAACGCCCGCTTTGTGGCGGTGGCCTGTTTGATTATTGCTTCGGTAACTTACGTTATCGGCCAGATGACAGGTGCCGGCGTAGCGTTTTCACGTTTCCTGGAAGTAGAAAGCGATACCGGCCTGATGATAGCCGGTGTTATCGTGTTTCTTTACGCCGTAATGGGCGGTATGAAAGGTATTACTTATACCCAGGTAGCACAATACGTGGTACTGATTATTGCTTATACCATCCCTGCCGTGTTTATCTCATTGCAGCTGACCGGTAACTTTTTACCACCGCTGGGTCTGTTCGCTGACCATGTTGAATCCGGCATTCCACTGTTACAGAAGCTGGACATGATAGTGCGCGATCTGGGCTTTGTCGATTACACTGCAGATGTAAGTAACAAACTGAATATGGTGTTATTTACCCTGTCGCTAATGATCGGTACCGCCGGTTTACCGCACGTTATTATTCGTTTTTTCACTGTACCTAAGGTATCTGATGCCCGTTGGTCTGCCGGCTGGGCGCTGGTGTTTATTGCGCTGCTGTATTTAACTGCACCAGCAGTTGCTTCAATGGCACGGTTAAACCTGTTAAATACAATTTACCCTGCCGGCCCGACAGCTGATGCTATTCAATATGCTGAGCGTCCGGACTGGATTAAAAACTGGGAACAAACGGGGTTAATTAAGTTTGACGATAAAAACGCAGATGGCCGTATTCAACTTTACAACGACACTGCTGCCTTTAAAGCAACAGCTGACGCACGGGGTTGGAACGGCAATGAGCTGACTGTAAATAACGATATTCTGGTATTGGCAAACCCTGAGATTGCTAATTTACCGGGCTGGGTTATCGGCTTAATTGCAGCAGGTGGTTTAGCTGCCGCGTTATCGACAGCAGCAGGCTTGTTGTTGGCCATATCATCAGCGGTAAGCCATGACTTAATCAAGGGCTCTATCAATCCGCAAATCAGCGAGAAAGGCGAACTGTTAGCTGCGCGCATTTCAATGGCTGTTGCCATAGTAGTGGCAACCTGGCTGGGGATGAACCCGCCCGGTTTCGCTGCGCAGGTAGTTGCATTGGCGTTTGGTATTGCCGCTGCGTCTATCTTCCCGGCACTGATGATGGGTATTTTCTCTAAACGGGTAAATAACAAAGGCGCCATCGCCGGTATGCTGGCAGGGTTGCTATCGACAGTCGTTTATATCTTCCTGTTTCTGGGTTGGTTCTTTATCCCGGGTACTGCAACCTTTGCTAACACACCTGATAACTGGTTGTTTGGTATCTCCCCGCTGTCGTTCGGCGCTGTAGGTGCAATGATTAACTTTATTGTTGCCTTTGCCGTATCGTCAGTCACGGAAGCGCCACCTGTGCGCATCCAGCAATTGGTAGAAAGTGTACGTTACCCTAAAGGTGCCGGTGCAGCCACTGACCACTAAGCATCTGATTTTCCTTGCTTCAGTAGTTGAGGCAAGGTATCAATACCAATACGGGCTTTCATAGTGAAAGCCCGTCTTTTTCGGGAAAAACATTATGCTGTGGGAATTGATTGCAACGGTATTCGCCGGTTTAGGTGCGGCAGGCATTGCATTACTACTGCGCAAGCTGAGTAACAATATTGCTCCACGCTGGCTGATACCGGTATTTGCCGGTGCCGCTATGTTGGGCTTTCAAATTTACAGTGAATACACCTGGTTTTCGCATCAAACCAGCTTATTACCGCAAGGCGTGATAGTGGTTAAAACCGTTGAGCAGCAAGCTGTATGGCGGCCATGGAGCTATCTGTATCCACAAACGCTGCGCTTTATTGCGGCCGACATTGCCAATGCATCTGCCAATACCGTTAACCCGCAGCTTAAATTGGTCGACTTATATTTTTTCGAACGCAGGGCTCAGGCCAGGCGTGTACCTCAGGTTGTGCATTGTGCGCAGCACTCCCGTGCAGATTTCAGCGAACAATTAACTATTCCGCAAGGCAACGAAGCGCTAAGCCCGCAGTGGCAGCAACTCAGCCGTACCGATCCTTTACTGTTGGCCCTGTGCCAAAGCTGACGATCCACTACCGGTAACCATACAACGGCACTGAGGCAATCATGGAAATAGCAGATGTCAGTAAATTTCTCTCTGACACCACACCTTTTGATCAGCTTAGCAGTGCAGTCGTTGCCGGCTTATCAGTGCATATCAAAGTGTGCTACTACAAAGCACAGGACACAGTAAATATTAATACCGACCGCTTATTAATTGTCCGCACCGGTATTTTCACACTGTACAGCGACCAGCAACAACTGCTGACCAAACTGCAAAGCGGCGATTTTTATGGTTACCAGCAACTGCTTACCGGACTGACAGACAATGATGCTTTGTTGTGTGAAGAAGACGGCCTGGTGTATTGGCTGGACGCCGATGCTTTTCATCAGTGCCGTTATCAGTACAAAAATATCGATATTTTTTTTCAACGCTTGTTCAGTCGCCGGCTGCACCAGTACCGTGAGCAGCAGCAAGGTTCACGCTTTACTCTGAAAATAAGCGACGTGGTGCAACAGCGTAAAATAGCCATCCGGCCGGAGCAAAGCGTGCAAGACGCCGCCAGGCTAATGTCAGAGCAGCGTGTATCGTCACTATTAGTTGAAGAACATGAAAAACTGGTGGGTATTGTTACCGATCGCGATTTAAGAAGCCGGGTATTGGCGCAGGCATTGCCGGCCAGCACTCAGGTCAGCCAGATAATGACCCGGCAACCACACAGTATTGAGCGCCATGCCTATTTGTATGAAGCCGTTCAACAAATGAGCCAACACAATGTTCACCATTTACCGGTCGTCGACCAGGGTATTTGCTGTGGCATGCTAACCGCTACCGATGTGATCCGCAGCCAGCAAGACCATCCGGTGTATCTGATTGGCGAAATTCACCGCCAGGCATCTGTTGACGGTTTGGAGCGCTGCAGCCAGCAAGTGGCAAGCCTTGCCGTGACACTAAGCAAACAACAAGTGCCGGCTTATGAAGCCGGCCACATTATCACTACTATTACCGACGCCCTTACCCAGCGCCTTATTTATCTGGCGCAACAACAATTAGGCGAACCACCCTGCGTATTCAGCTGGTTGGCATTTGGCTCACAGGCACGGATGGACCAAAGCTTAAATGCCGACCAGGACAATGCTCTGCTACTGGAAAAAGAGCCTACCGGTGCCGTTGGTGACTACTTTGCACAGTTAGCCGAATTTGTCTGCCAGGGGTTGGCGCGCTGCGGCATTACGCTGTGTCCGGGAAACATTATGGCTACTAATGCTGAACTGCGTTTAAGCTTAAAAGGCTGGTCGGGCCGCTTTGCCCGTTGGATAGCCACCCCAACACCTGATGCATTACTCAAAGCCAGCATCTTCTTTGACCTGCGGGTAATAGACGGCAGCAGAGGCCTGTTTAACGCCCTGCAGGAAGATATTCTGCAGCGCACAGCTCAAGCGCCGCTGTTTTTATATCACCTGGCACAAGCGGCTTTACAGCGCACCGCGCCATTGGGCTTTTTTAAAAACTTTATTCTGGAGCAGGACGGCAAACATAAAAAAGGCCTGGATCTGAAAAAGCGCGGCATCAGTTTGATCACAGATTTAGTCCGCGTTTATGCTTTATCGGCCGGCATTTATGAAGTGAATACCAGGCGGCGCCTGCAACAACTGGCGGCTCAGGGCATTATGGACAGCAAAGACAGCCAAAACTTAAATGATGCCTTTGACGTGTTGGCACAATTGCGCTGGGAAAAGCATCAACATGATTTACAACAAGGCCATGACGTAACCAACTTACTTGATCCGTCAGAAATATCCGGTCTGGCACGGCATCAGATGAAAGACAGCTTTGCGGTGGTAAACAGCGCCCAGGCCAGTGTAAAGCAACGGTTTTGCCGGGATCTGTAATGTTCTTGCATTGGCTACGTCGAAAGAATCCGGTACTGAATGAAGTTGTAAACAACTTCAGCAAGGAGCCCTATCCGGCACCTGCCACACGGGTGGCAAACTGTAATTTCCTTGCACTGGATTTGGAGCTTACCGGGTTAAATGCCCGCAAAGATCACATTGTCAGTATCGGCTGGGTGCCAATACGTGATCGCGAAATTATACTGGCAGAAGCCAAACACTACCTGATCAACAGCCCTGTCAGTGTCGGCCAAAGCGCGGTATATCATGGCTTGCATGACCGGCACTTGGAAAATGCCCACGATATCGCAGAAGTGCTGACACAGCTGCTGACGCAATATGCCGGCTATGTCTTTGTTGCTCATCACAGCGCGCTGGATGAGCAGTTTTTACGCATGGCCTGCCAACGTTGCTTTGGTAAAACACCGCGCTTTCGCTTTGTCGATACTATGAAAATTGAATGGCAACGCCTGCTGCGACGGGGTAAAGTCGTCAAACATGACGCACTGAAACTGGCCGCTTGTCTTGAACGGCACGGCTTACCGGCAATGCCGGACCACCACGCCTTAGAAGATGCCTACAGCAGCGCGCTGCTGCTGTTAAGCGAATTAAAACCAGGCGGAGAAAACATGACTCTGGCCGATTTATATCTGTTATCGCGCTAAACCCGATAAAACGCGATAACCGGCGTACTACAACCGCCCCACCTGTTTACGGTTTATCGCAGTTACTTTGCCGGCGGTCAGGGTTACCGACACCAAATAATCACCGCCCATATCAGCTTTTAAATGGTAAGACCAGGTTTCCACCGTTTCGCCGCTAACCGGCTCACCGGTATCAACACCTAAGGTTTCAATATCTTTAAATTCCGGTTGGCCGGCCAGTGCCAACACTTCAATGCGTGGCATACCGCACTTAAGCAACTTGCCATCAGCTAAGCGAAAGCCACAGGCCTGAGCCGGTGCGGTAAACGCTAATAGCACTAACACGATAATACTGATAGATAATTTCATGGTTTACTCTCTGCTAAATGTTGTATGCAGTATAGTGACAAACCTATCCTTAACACCAGATTAAAACCTGAAATTTACAATAAAATTACACCACATAATTACCGCTTAAACCTGGTCTGCCGCCAACACTTTTAACACCTTGCACGGGTTACCACCGGCCAGCACGCCTGAGGGCACATCTTTGGTTACCACACTACCGGCAGCAATCACACTGCCGGCACCGATACTCACGCCGGGTAAAATCACCGCACCACCGCCAATCCATACATCGTCGGCAATGCTTACCGGTAAAGCCTGCTCCAATAAAGTGCGTCGCTTAGCGGCATCCAGCGGATGATTCACAGTATAAATTTGTACAGCCGGGCCAAAAAATACGTTATTACCAATATTCACCAGCGCGACATCCAGCACTACGCAGTTAAAGTTAAAAAACACTTTGCTGCCGCTGCGGATGTTATAGCCGTAATCGCAATAAAACGGCGGCTCCGCATAAAAATGTTTACCGGTATTGGGCAGCCACTGCTTTAACAGTTGCCGGCGCAGCGCCTCATCATCCGGCGCGCTGTGGTTAAATTGATGCTGTAACTTACGCGCCGACATACGCTCAGCGCTAAGCTCTTTATCCAGCGGGTTATACCAGTCTCCGCATAGCATTTTGTGTTTTTCTGATGACATACAACACCTGAGTAAAGCCAAATAAAGGCGCTAAGGTTAACAGACCACATAGGTTGACAGCTATATACCCCGATAACATCTAACTCCGGCAAATTTGCGTTAAGAGTAAAAAAGGTGTAATTTTTACTCATGACCAAGTTTGAGTTTGATGAAACCAAAAGCATAGGTAATCTTGAAAAGCACGGGATAGATTTTAATACTGCGCAACAACTGTGGAATGATCCTGACGTGATCGAAATACCTGTGAAAACGAGCGATGAGCCGAGATATTTAGTCATTGGTTTACTTAATGGTAAACACTGGTCAGGCGTAATTACCTACCGCGACACTAATATCAGGATCATCTCCGTTCGACGTTCACGCAAAACAGAGGTAAATCTTTATGAAAGCGCATGAATTTGATGCCAAGTTTGAAAATGACGACGATATCGTCAGTGATTTAGATCTGTCTCAAGCGAAACGGCCCGGGCAGAAGCAAAAACGCGTCAATGTCGATTTTCCTGCCTGGATGTTAGAGTCACTGGACCGTGAAGCCAGCAGAATTGGTGTTACCCGACAATCGATTATTAAAATCTGGCTGGCAGAGCGCTTAGAAAGCGTATCTCATCACCCGACTGCCGGCTGAACAGTTAATTTCGACTTACCAAAGTCATACTCTTTGCTTTTTAGTTTCGGGCAATAAAAAAGGCGCCTGAGCGCCTTTTTTATATCAACCTGCCAAATTACTTGGCGCGGCTGCGGTATTCGTCGGTACGGGTGTCAATTTCAATCTTGTCACCTTCTTCCACGAACGCCGGTACCATCAGTTCAAAACCGGTTTCAATTTTGGCTGGTTTTAATACCTTGCCAGACGTATCACCGCGAGCTGCCGGCTCAGTGTAGGTTACTGTGCGTACTACTACTGTTGGCAGGTCAACCGAAATTGGCCGCTCGTTGTAAAACACCACTGAACACTCCATACCGTCTACCAGGTACTTCAGTGCTTCGGTCATGTTTTCTGCTTCAACTTCAAACTGGTTGTATTCCTGATCCATAAATACGTACATAGGATCAGCGAAGTAAGAGTAAGTTACTTCTTTAGTTTCCAGCAGTACCTGTTCAAATTTGTCATCAGCACGGTATACGGTTTCCATGCCCTGACCATTTAACAGGTTTTTCATTTTCATTTTTACAACGGCAGCGTTACGGCCCGATTTGTTAAATTCGGCTTTTAAAATTACCATTGCTTCAGTGCCAACCATAATCACCTGGCCAGCACGCAGTTCTTGAGCTGTCTTCATCATGACTGAAATATCTTCTCGTTAGGAAAAATTGCGTCGCATTATAAATTTTTTTTCAACAAAGTGCACGAGGTTGCTGGCAAGATCTCCGTTTGCCGTTAACTCCGCGCGCCATTGCTGGTTATAGTCGGCGATTTGCGCCAACATTGCACTAAATTTCTGCCAACTATCGGCCAAATCCTGTTCGGTGTTCCACGCCAGCCAAAACGCTGTTAAAGCCTGAGCCGCGTCGGTCGGCATCTGTGCGCAGTAACGCTGCATAAACGCCTGCAGTTTATCCAGATGCGCCTGCTCTGCCTGACGGTATATTTGCCAGATAAACGGCTTTGCCGCCCAATGTGCGCGAATAACCGAATCTTCGCCGCGGACAAAGTTAATATCACAGGCCCACAATAATTTGTCGTAGTCTTCCTGCGCCACAAAGGGTACCAGTTTTAATGTCAGGTTGTGTAACGTCAGTTCAGCCTGCTGAGCCAGCTGCGGATATAAACCGGCAAGCTGATTTGCCAGCGCGCCCTGTGGTACCAGGCAAAGGGTATTAACCGGCCCCTGCTGCCAACACGCCAGCAAACTTTGTATTTGCGGATGATCATAGGCAAACAGGGAAATTTTTTGCTGATAGCGTTCATAATCCGGCACAGCCAACTTTTGCCAGAATGCTTGCTGTGCATTAGCATCCGCCATAAACAGTTCGGCCTGCTGCTGTAAAGTGCGCTCTTGCAGTAAACCACCGGTAGCTGCAGTAAACCCCGGGAAAAAGAAATGCTTATCCAGTGCCAGCTGCGGCTGCGGTGATGGCAAAGCATGACAACCTTCCACCCACGCTTCTGCTGACAAATATTCCAGATTCAGCCACAGCGGTTTTACCGGCTGCTGAGCCATTTTTTGCTGATAGGCTGCAGGGATAGTACAGGCCAACGCTTCTATTACCACATCAGCTACGCTGCACTGTTGCCAATTAGTCGTCTTGGCCCAGCGCTGAATTAACACCCCGGCGTGCTGCTGCTCATCAGCCGTTATATCTATTTGCGGGCAAATTTTATTGAAGCTGGCTAAATCATCTACCCACAGCCGCACCGTAATATTATGCTCTGCCGCTAACTGCCGGCAAAGCCGCCAACAAATACCAATATCGCCGAAGTTATCAATTACAGCGCAGAAAATATCCCAACGCACAGTGGTGTTCTGCATGCTTAGTACTCAGCTGAAAAATAAGGCGGCTATTATACCTTTAAGCGCACGCAGGCCAAGGTAACTTGTTGCCAGCAGCAACAGTGTCACCAGCAGTGCCAGCGCGTAGTAACACAGCCGTATCAACCGGGTTTTAACTTTAGCTAAGAAGCTTTGCTCAGCCGTTATCAGCGGTAAGTCACGCTGAAACAGCCCGGCCCATAACCACAACAGCAAGCTGCTTACCGTCAGTAATACCGTGCTTAACTGCCAGCGCTGTGTCTGTTCAACGGTTGCTACAAACAATAACCAGCCAAAAGCTGCCACACCTGAAGCGCACAACAATATAAACAGCGGCCGAAGCGGATAAAGCCGCCTCGCCCAGCGCTGATAAAAGCTCAACATCAGCCGTGCTCCAATGCAGTCAAGGCTGGTGGATACAGTGCAAGAATGCCGCTTTGACCCTGCATATCGCCAATCAACCAGATTTGTTCAAACGGATGGCGTTTGGGCATATGCAACTGATGGTAGTGCTGTAAAATATCGCGCCGTGTCCACAGCGGATTAGCATTGCGAATAACTAACCAAACCCGTTCAGTATGATAGGTTTTTTCTGCTTTATTACTGACAAGCCGGTTAAGTGCGGTCAACAAACGGTGTTTCACCGGCGTACGCAACAGCGCCATCAGCTCTTTATGGGTATTAGTGCCCAGCTCACGACCGAGAATATGCATGGCTTCTGCTTCACTGCCATACAGGTGCGCAATCTCCAAATCGAGTTTCTGATCATCATAGTAGCAAGACACATCTGGCCTGGCCGGCTCATTGTGCCAGATATGCCGCATGGTAATACCAAAACGCTGCTCGTATAGCCGCATAAATAACCGCGCGGCTTCGTGCTCCAGTTTTATTTTTTCTTCATTACCGTTCATCTGAAAAAAACCTGAACTGTCTAACCACAACTATACCGCCGGCATAAAATAATACTGCCAAATCTCGAGCACCACGGGCACTACCGATAACAACAGAATAATTGCCATACAGATATTGAAGATGCGCTGAAACAACGCTTTTGTTAATATCGCCCGCAGCGCCGCCCCGAACACCAACCATAAACCCACACAGGGAAACGCTACCAGTAAGAATGCTGCACTAATAATACTGACCTCAAGCCAATACACACCGCCTACCGAAGTAAACGCCGCTACCGCGCCACTGGCCATTACCCAGGCCTTGCCGTTAACCCACTGAAACAATGCCGCCTGCATAAAACTGAATGGCTTACTTTTGCCTTGCTCTATTGCTTTGGGCTCTGCGCTGGCAATCTGCCAGGCCAGCCAAATAAGATAAGCCACGCCCAGCACTTTAATCAGTTGATGTAAATGCGGATAACGCTCAAACACCACGCCAAAGCCCAAACCCACCAGCAGCACCATTAGCGGAAAACCTAAACATATACCCAACCAATGCGGCATGCTGGCTTTAATGCCATAGTTTACGCCGGATGACATAATCATCACGTTATTCGGCCCGGGTGTAATAGTGGTAGAAAAGGCAAAAAACAAAACAGCGAAAAACAACTCCATGTTAAACCTATGCTAAAACTGAATCGTTACTGAGGATAATACCAGAGTCGTGTGTCTTTAATAGGCGTTTGTGCCGGTAACAACGGGTTTTTCAGGCGGATAATCTGCCGTTGCTGTAGTTTAAGTTCAGCCAGATGACCGGCAAAAAATTGCTGAAACAATTGCTCAAAAGTGCCGTCTGCAATGATTTTACGCAGGCCATCCTCAATATCTTTTGCCAGTTGTTCATTAGCGCTGTTAACAAAAAAATAGCTGGCCGTCGGGTAATGCAGTACCCAATGTTGCTCGGTGACAATATTGCGCGACGCCAACAGCAATGCTTCATCGGCAATTTCCAGTGCATTGCGCGGCACCGCGTCTACGCGGCCTTTTTCCAGCATAGAGAACAAGTTGTCATAGCCGGCCGCCCCCAGTACCGAGAAACCATTCAATTGCAGCACTTTAGCATCAACCCAGTCATGTCCCTGGGCATAAACCAGCCGCCGGATCGCAGTCTCTGAAGCGTCAGCGGCAAATTTAGCCTGCTGATCAGCGCGGATCAACATTATGCGATAGCCACTCAGGCCTTTGAAAATCGGAATACGTATCGGGCGTAAATCCAGCTCGCGCTCCAGCGATGTCATAGTCCAGAGTACATCCAATTCTGTCTGCTCTTTTAAAAACACCATACTGCGCGATTTCGACATCCGCTCAGCTGAGCTTTGCAACTGATATGGCCGCGCTGATTGCGCCAACGCTAACTCAAGTAACGCCAGCGGGAAAGCTGAACGCGGGTCTTCAGTATGCGCTATAGCAGGGTAACGCACTAAATCAGCAAATGTTGCATTTGCCAGCAACAAACAAAAACAGCACAAAATTGCACGCATCACTATTTTTCACCGGGTAACTGTGCCATGTTATTTAGTGTAGTATTACCGGCTTTTTTGAAAATAGTTAGATAAATTTAATATTTACGCTACAAAAACACTAAATTATCACTAATTTAAAAAATAAAAAATGGAGATAACAATGAATAAAATTCTGGGTCTGGCAATTTTAGTCGCGGGTGTCATTCTGCTGTACTTTGGCTACACCGAATACAACTCAACCGCGTCTCAGGTAACCGAAGTGGTTACCGGCAACCCTACTGATAACGCTATCTGGTTTTTAGTCGGTGGCGCTGTGGCTGCGATAATTGGTTTGGGTGTGTTACTGAAAAAGTAACCCGCAGAGAATAAATAAAGGCCGCTTTGCGGCCTTTATTAACTAAAGCAACATCAGCGTTACTCTTCTTCTTTACCCCAGCTGTCGCGCAAGCCAACAGTGCGGTTAAACACTAATTTTTCCGCAGTGGAATCGCGATTATCGGCGCAATAATACCCTTCGCGTTCAAACTGATACGCCTGTTCAACTTTGGCACTTTGCAATGACGGCTCCACCAATCCTTGCGTTATCACCAACGATTGCGGGTTAATAACGCTAAGGAAATCTTCTTCTGCTGCCGGGTTTGCCACGCTAAATAAGCGGTCATACACGCGGAACTCTGCCGGCAATGCATTTGTGGCTTCAACCCAGTGAATTACGCCACGTACTTTACGGCCATCAGCCGGGTTTTCGCCCAATGTCTCCGGCAGGTATGAACATTTCAGCTCAATAATGTTGTCATCGGCGTCTTTTATAACTTCATCAGCGTGAATCACATAAGCGTTACGTAAGCGCACATCACCGTTTAATACCAAACGTTTGTACTTTTTGTTTGCTTCTTCACGAAAATCAGCGCGGTCGATATACACCACCGGCCCAAACGGCAATTTACGGCTACCCATAGTGTCATCTTTCGGGTGGTTTGGTGCTTCTACCCACTCAATGCCACCGGCCGGATAGTTGGTAATGGTTACCTTCAGCGGATCCAATACGGCCATTGCACGGGGCGCAGCGGCGTCTAAATCTTCGCGGATGCAGGCTTCCAATGCACTCATCTCAATCATATTATCTTGCTTGGTCACGCCTATGCGTTTGGCAAACTCGCGAATAGCGGCCGGGGTATAACCACGGCGACGCAGACCGGCGATAGTCGGCATACGCGGGTCATCCCAACCGGACACTACCTTTTGCTCTACCAGGGTTTGCAGTTTACGCTTGCTCATCACCGCATATTCCAGATTTAACCGGGAAAACTCAATCTGTTGCGGATGACAAGCAATAGTAATGTTGTCCAAAATCCAGTCATATAGCCGGCGGTTGTCCTGAAACTCCAGGGTACACAATGAATGCGTAATGCCTTCCAGTGCATCTGAAATACAATGGGTAAAATCGTACATCGGGTAGATGCACCAGCTGTCGCCGGTTTGATGGTGATGGGCAAACTTAACGCGGTAAATAACCGGGTCGCGCATAACCATAAAGCTGGATGTCATATCAATTTTAGCGCGCAGCGAGCATTCGCCCTCTTTAAAACCACCGGCACGCATTTTTTCAAACAGCGCCAGGTTTTCTGCCGGGCTGGTGTCACGCGTTGGGCTGGCTTTACCCGGCTGGGTTAAATTGCCGCGATATTCGCGCATTTGCTCGGCATTTAAAAAGCACACATAGGCCAGGCCTTTGTTAATCAGTTCAACTGCATAGCCATACAGCGCATCAAAATAATCTGATGAGTAACGTACTTCGCCACTCCACTGAAACCCCAGCCAATTCACATCCTGCTGAATAGAGTTAACAAACTCGACGTTTTCTTTTTCCGGGTTAGTATCATCAAAGCGCAGGTTGCACTGGCCATGATAATCCTGCGCGATACCGAAATTCAGACAGATTGATTTGGCGTGGCCAATATGTAAATAACCGTTAGGCTCAGGCGGGAAACGGGTTTGCACCGCGTTATGCTTACCGGAAGCTAAATCGGTATCAATGATCTGACGAATAAAATTAGTTGGGCGATGTTCAACGTCCGCCATAGAATTCAAATCCCTATCTGAAAAACCAGCGCGGCTGCACTGGTTAAAATTACTGAAATATGGCGGCATTATAACAGCAGAAATGCTTCTGACTACCGCCTCGCGGGGCTAATTATTCTGGCTGAATTAAAATACCGGCGGGCATGGCCTAACAGCAGAAAAATCCTCTGTATACCAGTTTACGCGTACTTGCTCCGGGCATAGCACCGTATAGATATTTTTCTGCTCGCTGTACAAACAGGATGGTAATTGCACCAGTGCCAAAGCTGCAGAATAATCCAGCTTGAGCAGCTGGACTATTCTGCTTTCGGATCCTCTTTTTACACTTGAATGCCTGCTTTCACCCCGACTGTTAGCTCGTCAGCTTTCTTAGCAACAAATGACATCACCCAGATATAGAATACCGGTACCAAAACAACCCCTAATAGAGTTGCGCTGAGCATCCCGCCCATCACACTGCTGCCTAAAGCTTGCTGACTTGCTGCGCCCGGACCTGTGGCCACAGTAAGAGGCAGTACGCCAAGGATAAAAGCAACGGACGTCATCACTATGGGCCTAAATCTCATGCGCGCTGCCTGCAACACAGCCTGAGCATAAGACAACCCGTGATGATGCAGCTCTTTGGCAAACTCAATGATAAGAATGGCGTTTTTGGCTGATAAACCAATAATAGTGATTAAGCCCACTTTAAAATATACGTTGTTGCTCAACTCCAACACTGCGACGGCTAATACAGAACCAAGCGCCCCGACCGGAACTATCAGCAGCACAGAAAGTGGGATAGACCAGCTTTCATACAAAGCCACCAGAACTAAAAACACCACCAGAATAGATAGACTGATCAAAAGAGAGACCTGAGAGCCTGACAATTTCTCCTGATAAGACAAGCCAGTCCACTCATAACCTACGCCTTGTGGCAAGGCCGAGATGATTTGTTCCATTTCCTTCATGGCCTCACCGCTGCTGGCACCTGGTTTCGCATCTCCGGAAATGCTAAATGACGGATAGCCATTGTAACGGGACAGCTGCACAGGTGTATTTGTCCACTCAAGGCTGGCGAAAGAGCTGACAGGGACCTGATTGCCATTACGTGAAGGCACGTGCAGTTGCAGCAGACTCTGCGGAGTCATACGTTGCTCACTCTGCGCCTGAACCACCACTCTTTGCAGCCTGCCTTGATTGTTAAAATCGTTCAGCATCGCTGAGCCAAAAGCTGTTGATACTGCATCACTGATCGCATTAAAAGACACACCCATAGCATCAGCTTTGGCTCTGTCCACAGCAAGTTGCAATGTAGGAGAATCCTGCAACCCTTCCATCATGGCATAGGCAACAGAAGGAGACTGATTGGCTTTGGTTAACACTGTATCCAGTGCCAACTGCATTTGTTCGCGACCTACTCCGGTTCTGTCCAGCAGACGCAAAGAAAAACCGCCCGAACTGCCTAATCCCTCTATTGCCGGTGGCGCCATAGCCATCACAGCAGCCTCCTTAAAGTCAGCAAAATGGGCATTTAACAGCTCAGTTTCAGCGGCAACAGACTGCTGCTCAGTGCGCTCTGACCAATCTTTCAAATCCGGAAACAAAATTGCGGCATTTTCCCCGGTGCCGGAGAAACTAAAGCCCATCACTGAGGTGACCCACTTCATGCTGTCACGGCTGCTTAAATAATCTTCGACCTGAGCCACAGCCTTTTCGGTGCGGCCAAAGGTTGCGCCAGCAGGAAGCTGAACATCCACCATCAGTGAGCCTTGATCTTCTTCAGGCACAAAAGACTCAGGCACTGTGCTATACGCGTAAGCCAATACACCAATTAACAGGCCATAAAGCAGCATAGCGCGACCAGCCCGCTGGATCAGGTGCTGGTTAACCTTGCTGTAGCCAGAGGTCAGTTCGGCGAAATATCTGTTAAACCAGCCAAGAAAACCTGATTTATTCAGGTGCATAGCGCCATCTACAGGTTTTAGCAAGCTGGCACAAAGCGCTGGTGTTAAGCTCAAGGCCAAAAACCCCGACAATAAGATAGACACAGCCAGAGCCATAGAAAACTGCTGATAAATAACGCCGACTGAACCACTCATAAAGGCCAAAGGTAAAAATACCGCGCTAAGCACCAGCGTGATCCCCACTATGGCACCTGACACCTGCTTCATGGCCTTTTGCGTCGCTTGCTTAGGCGTCAGGCCCTCCTCCATCATCAGGCGATCGACGTTTTCAACCACTACTATGGCATCGTCCACAAGAATACCTATGGCCAGTACCATACCAAACATCGTCATCATATTGACGGAAAAACCCAGCAGGTACATCACCGCTAAGGTCCCCATCAGACAAACCGGTACTACCAGTATTGGGATCAGCGTATAACGCAGGTTTTGCAAAAACAGTAACATCACCAGAAAAACCAGAGCTATGGCTTCCAGTAAGGTGTACACCACTTTTTCAATAGCAGCTTTGACAAACCTTGAGGTGTCATAAGGCACTGACAGTTCCATATCGGACGGCAGATACTGACTCAACTGATCCAATCTGGCTTTGACTGCATCTACTGTACGGATAGCATTGGCACCCGGCGCCAGTTGAATGGCCGCTATGACCGCTTTTTTGCCATTGAGCCTGGTATTGAAATTGTAATCTTGCAGGCCAATTTCTATACGAGCCACATCTTTTAGGTAAAGCGCCGCACCATTGGCTGTGGTTCTGAGCAGGATCTGGCCAAAGTCTTCCACTGTTTTAAGCGTGCCATCAAGCACTATAGATGCACTGACTTCCTGCTCTGTGTTGCCAGGACTGCTGCCAAAGCTTCCGGCAGGCACTTGAATATTTTGAGTCCGGATCGCACTACTGACGTCCTCAACAGACAAACCGTAGGACACCAGCTTTTGTGTATCCAGCCACACTCGCATTGCTGCTTCTGAGGAGAAAAATTGCAGCTTTCCTACCCCATCTACCCTGCGTATTTCTTTATTAAGCGAACGGGTGGCAAACTCCGACAAGGCCACCATGGATTCAGAGCCATCATCCTCTTTGTAACTCAGGGCGTAAAACATCAGAAAACCAGCACTGGACTCCTCCACTTGCAAGCCTTGCTGAGTCACAGCGGCAGGTAACCTTGATTCGGCTTTTTTCAGGCTGTTCTGTACTTCCATCTGAGCGACAGCAACAGAGGTTCCGGGTTTGAAGGTGACTGTAATGTCTGAAGAACCGGAAGAACCACTGGACGACTCAAAATAAAGCATATCTTTGATGCCATTCAGCTCTTCTTCTATCACAGAGGTAACAGACTCAACCATCACCCCGGCAGAAGCACCAGGGTAAGTTGCAGTCACAATAATTTGCGGTGGTGCGACCACAGGAAACTGAGCAACAGGCAGATAAGGCAAGGCGAACAGTCCTGCCATGCTGATAAAAATTGCCACGACCCAGGCAAATTTAGGGCGGGATATAAAAAACTCAGACATATTTTTTATCTCAGTGTGAAACAGAAAAGGAAGGAGTAGTAGCTGAGTGGTTAACATCATCAACCAGCTGCACCTGAACTTTGTCTCCAAATTGCAGCAGTGAGGTGGAACTCGTCAGCACAGTATCGCCTGCGGCAAGACCTGCAGTAATCTGCCAATCCTTCCCCACCATCACGCCAGTGCTGACTTCCCTGGATTCAGCTTCACCTTTCTTGTTCTGTACCCACACCCATTGCTGTCCCTGATGATCCCGGCTCAAAGCCCGCTGTGGTATGAGAATAGCATCTGGCACAAAACCAAGCCGGGTCCGGACTTTGACATACATGCCGGGTAACAACTGGCTATCTTTGTTCGCGAATTTGGCTCTGAGTGTTAAAGTTCCGGTGTTTTGATCCACCTGACTTTCAGCGAATAACACCTGCCCCTGCTGAGCTGGCTGCCCTGCGTTATCCAGAATATTCAATTGGTTGACCTGCTGACCATAACCTTGTTTTATGGCGTGCTGGCGCTGCATTTCACTGCCTGACGATAAATTCATGTCGACATACACAGCGTCCAGCTGATGAATGACGGCAAGTTGAGTCGCCTCATTGTGACCGACTAACGCACCTTCACTGACTAAAGCTCTGCCAATCCGGCCTGCAATAGGAGCTGTGACTCTGGTGTAGCTAAGATTGAGTTTGGCATTATCTACATCTGCCTGAGCAGCCTGAACTGCAGCTGCCGCGCTGAGCAGGTTGGTTTTTGCGTTATCAAATTGATGCTGACTTACTGTGGCGGTGGCCAATAGTGGCTTATATCGCCTCAGCAAATCGTCAGCTTCTTGCCGGGCCGCTTTGGCTTTTGCAAGTTCAGCCCCGGCCTTTGCCAGCGCAACTTTCATCGGAGCAGGATCGAGCTGGAATAAAACCTGACCAGCACTGACCAGACTTCCTTCGGCAAATTCACGTTTGAGCACTATGCCAGCAACACGAGCACGAACTTCGGCCTGCCGAACTGCAACCACTCGTCCTGGCAAGTCTTCGGTGATGTCCAGCGGCGCCTTTGTCGCTACTATGGCATCAGCGGTTTTAACCACAGTGCTTACTTCAGCCACAGGCTCTGGTGCACAGCCAATCAGCATCATGGCCAAAGTGATAGCCACCAGATTCTTCCCCTTACACATCACCACTACCTCACTTAACCACCTTAATTTGAAGGAACGCACGATACCACCAAGAATCAAATGAATCAACATAGATTCATTTGATTCTTTTAAAAAGCAAAAATATAGTGATTCATAGTGTTTAACCACGTAGAATGCTCTAAGCAGTTTTGTTGATATGGATAAGATGATGATAAAAAGTGAAGCTACGGATCCCTTGTTGTTGGCTGTTGCCATGGCCATGGTGGACAACCCCAGAGCCTCTTTACTGGAGCTGGCCAAAGCTGTTGGTGTAAGTAAAGCCACTTTGTATCGGATGTGCCCTACCCGCGACAAAATAATTGAACGGCTGTTTTCTGAATCCGTTCGCCAGTTTGATTTGGCTATTGCCGCTGCTGAACTGGAAACAGCACCGGTTTTACAGGCATTCCGGGCGCTGATTGAAGGCCATTTGTGTCACAAAGAGCTATTTGTTTTTGTCTCTAATACCTGGGAGCCACAACTGTTAGAAACATCAGACTCTGAACATCGCTGGGTGGAGTTTGAGGCCATTTTTGACAAATTTTTTTTACGGGGGCAACAGGAAGGTTTTTTTCGGATCGATATCAGCGCGGCGGCCTTATCTGAGTTGATGATAGGTATGTTATCCGCCCTGATGAATGCTGAACGCTCAGGCCGGATAGCCCGAAAAGATATGCTGGATACGATGGAAAAAATGTTTTTAACCGGTGCTCAAAGACTGTAAGGCCAGCCGGCAGCCATGTATCTGTTCCACTTGTACTCTCAAAACTCATACTTCAGCGCAAAACGTGCGGTGTGGTCGATGGTGTCATTATCAAGTGCAAAAACAATCGCCGCCTCCCACTTTAATTGCTTTGTCGGGCTAAACTTATGCACCCCCATAAACCCCGGGCCCGCCCCTTTATAATTTTCACCGACGTATATCTCTATAGAAGGTTGTACTGCCGGCAGGTAGCGGTAACGGTATTGCAGACGAAACTCTGTTTCAAGCTCATCCGGCATACTTTGTCCCCATTCATACACCACTAGCGCATTAACCGTCAGACTGGTGTATTCAAACTCCTTTTCGACCAATAAGCCGGTCGTAAACTCATTACTATCAGTTTGTTGCTGATGTTCCAGCTCAAACAACACTCCCCAATCCCAGCTGTACTGGCCTTGCTCAGTTAGCATCCAGCGCAGCTCGGCCTCATAACCGGAAACCGTATAATCATCCGGCATCACACGCTCAGCCTGCAAATACAAGGCAACCGCCATATTGTCTGCGATAGAAAAGCCATAGCCTATTTTTTGTGCCATCGCATTGTTGTCAGGATGATTGCTTTGGCGCTGATACAGTGCACGATACTCAAACTCCCGCTCTAACGGTTGTACATAAGGATGATATACCTTATCAACCACCCTGCCGTCTGCCATGGCTGTTGTACTTACCGCAAGAGCAAACAATAAGACACTTAGCTGTATTTGTTTCATTGCTTTTGTCTCCGCCACTGCCAAAATATTGTCATTAGCACCAGGGTAAAGCCCCAGCAACCCAGCTGCAGTGCATCAGGCGTAGCCTCATAACCAAACCATGCATGTAAAAACACACCCGCTTCCGATTGTTCGCTGATAAGCATACTGCTGTCCCATATTGCCCTGCCGGACGACACCCAATCAATTTGCCCCAGTAGCGCCACAATCTCACTGCTTTGCCGTGCGCCGATAAAGCCTGTCATCAACGCCAACACCGCAGCGCTGAAATTTTCCAACTCAGCCAACAGTTGATACCACAATACGGCAATACTCAGGCCTATACCGATACCTAATACCGCACCAAGCCAAATACTCTCTGACGCACCATGCGAGCCCGGGCTGGTTAGGCCGTACAACAATAAATTGATACCGCACAACAACGCTTGAGCGGATATTGCCAATATAACCGCACTGCGTTGCCATTTAGCCGACCAGCCACGGATAACCAAAGCAAATAACGTCAGCAAATGCGCAAAAACAAACAGTAGATCCAGGCCATTGCCCTGTGCCATTTGAGTAATTTGGCTAAGCCATGGTGCCAATAACAACATTAGCAGTAGCGACACCCCTGCGCCCTGCAGCAACAACGTCAGCTTTGCGGCCTGTTGCAAACGTAAGATTAGTGCCAATAACAACAGTACCGGCAGCAATTCCCGGGTGTACACCAACACAGCATTAATCAACATGTTGTACCTGCTGTTGTTGCCATTCCTGCTCCGGTACAGCAATTAATATACCTTTGGCACTATCAGGATGAAAATCACCAAAAAAATCATACTCACCAGCTTGAAGTGGCCCCAAATACAATATCGCTTCGGCATTACCCAGCACGACTTTTTCGCGGTTTAATGCAAAGCTTTCAAACTCTTCCGGTGTCGGGTCTTGATTGATCAAGCGCACTTTTATTTTTACCCCGGCAGGTACACGTATGTGAGAGGGAGTAAACAAATGGTCTTTGAGTACCAGAACAAACTCTTGCCGTGCCTGGGCATTTAACGGCAATAGTAGCAACGCAACATAACACCAGCGCAACAGCCAGCTCATAGCGGCAGCTCCACCCTAACCTTTAAACCGCTGTCAAAGTCAGATTTGTCCAGGCTGATTTTGCCGTTATGTAACATGACAATGTCCTTCACTATTGCCAAGCCCAAACCTGAGCCGGGCGCCCCGGAATGATGCCTGTCGCCACCGACACGATAAAAACGGTCAAAGACCCGCTGATAATCCTCTGGCGCAATACCGGGGCCGGAATCTGCAACCTCAAGTATCGCGGCTTTTGGCGTATGCGTTAGGGTTAATATTATCTGGCCATGCACGGGCGTATATTTTATAGCATTTCCCAGTAAGTTAGACACTAACAGCCGCAGTGCAAACTCGTCGGCTTTAACCTCAAGGTGCTCGGCTCCGTCAATGCTGATTTGCTGCTGCTTTTGTTCCAACTGACTATACCATTCGGCCACTACGTCGCGGCACAGTGCCGCCCAATCCAACAGTTGGGTTTTGGCCTGAAAGTTATCCGGATGCGTGCGGTTAAGCAACATAATTTGCTCAATAAGATGACGCATGCGCTCCACTCCCTGTTGCAGCGCCACCATGCTCTCGTCGGTTTCTGACATGCCCTGCTGCTTCCAGCGCGTTAGTGCATTAAATAAAGTTATTTCCAACACACTTAGTGGCGTACGAAGTTCGTGTGCAACATCGGAAGCAAAGCGTTTTTCGCGGGCAAAAGCACCAGACAAGCGTTCAAACAAACTGTTGGTAGAACTGAGAACCGACCTAAGCTCAGCAGGTACCTGCTTTAACTTTACCGGTGCTAACTCATCGGCTTTGCGTGACGTTAGCTCGGTAGAAAATTCATGCAACGGACGTAAGGCCCGGCTTACCACCAGCCAAATCAGCAACGCCTGAAACGGTAAACTCAGCACGACCGGATAAATAGAGGCGGTAATGACTTCATCGGCCAGTTGCAAGCGCTGCTGTAGCGGCTGCGCCACCATTATCTGCCAGCCATCATCACTAAACTTTGCATAAACACGCCAGCGTTTACCGGAAAAGTTCTGCTCAGAGAACCCCTCAGGCGCGGGTATGAGTTCACCCGGAGCCTGCGCACTGCTATATGCCAGCTTGCCATGCTGCGCCAACTGAATCGTCAGCCCTTGCTCTGTAACCGGTGCCTGCAACTGATACTGACTGAGAATTGCCGCTGCGACCAGTTGTAAGTCCTGATCAAACAGATCTGCTGCTCTGTCACTACTTAAGCGGTAGCTCTGTAACGCAGCCAAAAAACTGGTTAACACCAGCACAGCAATTAACACTGAAATAAGGTAACGGCGAACTGAGGTCATGGCCTGCTGATACTGTAACCTACCCCACGAACAGTCCTGATAAGACCTGTGGGTAACTTTTTACGCAAATTTGAAATGTGTACTTCCAAAGCATTACTGGCGACTTCCTCGCCCCAGCTATACAAACTGGCTTCGAGCTGTTCGCGGGTTTTAATGCGCCCTGCTGATTCCATAAGTTCTTTCAACAATACATATTCACGACGCGACAAAGAAATAATATCTCCGCCGACACTGGCATGCATCGCGCAGCTGTCAAGTTCAACCTCACCGCAACGGATTAAATGGCTTGATGCCGTACCTAACCTGCGCTCTATTACGCGCAACCTGGCAAACAACTCAGGGGCAGCAAAAGGCTTGACTAAATAATCATCAGCGCCGAAGTCCAGCCCCTTGATTCTGTCATCCAGGCCATCACGGGCCGTGAGAATAAGCACCGGCAGGCGCGGCCACTTTTGCCGTAATTGTTTCAGCACAGCTAAACCATCCATGTCCGGCAGACCCAAATCTAAAATAACGGTATCGCAATCCCCTGCGCGCACCACCGCAAGTGCTTGCTGGCCATTGCCAACGGCATTAACTGCAAACCCTTGCACCGTTAATGCCTGCTGCAAACCATTACGCAACGCTATGTCATCCTCTACCAGCAGCAAACGCATGCATGCCCTCTGTTATTTTTTCAATTTTTTAATCAGCTTACTCTCAAGCGCTGCGATCTCATGCTGACGACCGCTGTCAGCCAACAGCCGGTCCGGCCGTGCTGGTGCATTTTTCGCTACTTCAAGATAGCGCATTGCCGCTTTGTAGTCGCGCTCTTCCAGCAAAAACTCTGCATAAAAATAATTTGGATCAATACCTTGTGGGTTTAATTCAAGCGCTTTGTTTAACATGGCTCTGGCTTTTTTATCACTGCCAAAACCTACCGGCCAACCGGGAACCTTGTAGTACAGTACGCCTAAGCTGGTATACGCCGAGCCCTGCAAAGCGGTGTCATTCAGTGTTATTGCTTGTTCCAGATCCGCCTTTGATTGCCCGGTTAACGATAAGGCACCCAAGCCGCCTTTTGCTCCGGCGTAGCTGGAAGCAATAATGCCGCGCCATATATAGGCTTCTGCTTTGTCTGTATTTGCTTTCACTACTTCATCGGCTTGCTTAAGCAACGCATCAAACGCGCTCTCACGCTGGTCGCCTTCCAACTGATAGTTTACTTCAGCCCAGCGCTGCTGCAGCGGCTTAATATCATCAAGCACATCAGCCAGTGCTGCATTAGCGGATACCAGCAAAGTAAACGCCAGCAATGTTTTCATTTTCATATTACACCTCCGCACTGTTTTTTACGCCAGTGCCAATAAAATGTTGTTTTATCTGTTTAAGCTTACCGCCCAGAGCATTGTCAACAACAGACGGAAACAGCGCATTTAACCTGACAAAGATATTTTCTGCAGTTCCTAAAAAGCGACGCTTTTTGCCACTGAGCAATTGTTCAATTAACGCGTTGGCAACCTGCTCCGGTGTATCAACACCTTGCTTTAGTGTACGATTCAGCGCTTTTACCGCGGCATTGTTTATCGCGGTATCTGTGGCGCGGGGAGCCAGGTAAAGCACCCGCATGTCAGTATCCGCCAGCTCACGCTGCAGTGCTTCGGTATAGCCACGCAAGCCAAATTTAGCTGCGCAATAGCCGGTAAAGCCGGCATAACCAATGCTGCCAAAAGTAGAGCCGACATTTAAAATGGTGCCGTTGCACTGTTTCAGCATCGGTAAAAACAGTTGTGTCAGTAGCACCGGTGCCAACAAATTAGTATTGATCAATGCCGTCAACTGCTGCCCGGTTGCTGCCGAGAACTGGCTGATCCCGGCATTATTAATCAGCACATCAATGCCGCCCTGCTGCTGACAAAATAGCAATAACGCGTCAAGATTTGCTGTATCAGTCAGATCAGCTGCAAAGGTTTGTATTTGCTCAGGCGCATCAGCGGCCAGCATTTTCAACCGCTGCTGATCCCGGCCGGTAATTACCACCTCAGCCCCTGAGGCTGACAGCTGTTTAAGCACCGCCCGACCAATACCGCCACTGGCACCGGTAAGCAATACCCGCTTGCCTTGTAACCGGTTCATGCTGCCTGCTCCTGACGCTGAAGGCCGTGAGGTGCTTCCAGCGAGCGGAAAATATCGCCATATAACCGATAAAAACGTTTAGCGGCATGAACGATAACGGCCTGGTCCTGTGCAGAACTGATGTTATTCATCAGGTTCTCATAAAACTTAATATGTTCCTGGTCCAGCGCACCATGTGAATTAAGATAAGAAAAGGCTTTGGGCGGTAAACCTAATTTACCGGCGATATGCGATGCCGCTTGTTCCGCAAGGTTAATAGACGTGCCTTCCAGCACCAGTACCATGCCGAAAAAGGCTAACGGATTGGTGCGTCTTATCGCGTCATAGGCATAAGAAACCATCATTTCTGTTGCAAATAGCGGTGCGCTTTGCCTGGCTTGCTCTTTATCAAAACCACAGGCAGCAATGTCGTTTAACACCCACTCCTGGTGCCCCAACTCCTCTTCAATATATTCCGCGACTGCTTCGCGTAACCATTCTTTATCCTCCGGCAACTGAGCTCCCACCGCCATCAACAACGGCACTGTATGCTTAACATGATGATAAGCCTGTAATAAAAACGCCACATAATGATCCAGCGTAAAATCACCTTCAAAGCAGCGTTTAATCATTGGCGCACTTAGCAGGTAATTACGCTCTTCACTGGTTGCTTCAAGCAGGGATTGATAAAAGTTCATATTTGTCTCCTGTAAACAGTGCTGAAATTTGTGCTGCATAACATTGTTCAATATGTTTGCGCCTTAACCGGCCATTTTCGGTTAACATGCCACGCTCTGCAGTAAAGGGTTCTGTTAGCCGGTGGTAACTCACCACGGTGGCATAATCCGGTAATTGCTTATTCACCTTTTGCACTATCTCTGCCAGCTGTGTATCACTGACACCGGCTGATGCGAACAGTAACGCCGAGCAATACGGTTTGGCATCGCCAAGCAGCATGGCCTGTTGCACCACGCCGCTGTCGGTCAGGGCTGTTTCTACCCATTCCGGTGAGATATTGCGGCCAAAGCTGTTAATGATCAGGTTTTTGCGCCGGCCCAAAATGCGCAGCTCACCTTGTGCAGTCCACTCAGCCAGATCACCGGTATATACTTGCGATGTTGAAGAGTCAGCATCACCTAAATAGCCCAAAAAAGGCGTATTAACTACCAGCTCTCCGTTGATAATGTGTACATCGCGACATGCCAGCGGCTGTCCTACCGTTTCAGTGGCTTTAGCCGGATCGGTATCAGACAGTGCTACCACAGAGCCGCATTCACTCAGGCCATAACCCTGATAAACCGGTAGCTTTAACGCAGCAGCTTTTCTCAATAAATCCGGCGACACATAAGCGCCGCCAACAGCAATAAACTCCAAACTGGCCGGCACAGCCCAACCGGAATTAGCAGCCTGGATCAGCATTTTTAATAGTTCCGGTACTAAAATCAGGCTTTTAGGCTGTTGTGTCGTGATCAGCTGCAATAACTTCAAAGGAGCTGTTAAACGACTGCCGCTGAAACCCCTGAAGATATCCCGGGCGACAATTACTTCGCCGCCGGCAAGTAAGGGTGTATAAACACCGGCTATGTTTTCCAGCAATGTCGACAGTGGCAGTAAACATAAATGTCGCGGACAACCACTGCTGATATGTTCGACCCGTGCTTTTAATGCCAAAGCTACATCCAACTGACTGCGGGCAGATAAACACACCCCTTTGGGATTGCCGGTGGAGCCTGATGTGAAGGTAATTTTTTGTGTGCCGCGAGCTACCGCAATGCTGCCGTTCACTTGGCGGCGATATAGTAGTAGACCATCGAACTCTTCCAGCAAAGTGCAGGCCGGATCGGTAATATCGTGGTCACTCAACCATAAATCCGGCTGCAAACTATTCAGTACTGCATCACGCTGAGTCTCACTTAAATAAGTCGGTAAAGGTGTTAGTAAAATACCAGCAGTCAAACACGCCAGGTCTGCCAATATCCAGCTGATGCTGCTATCAGCAGTAAGCACCACCCTATTAGCCTCATAGCCCTGCAACAATGTTTGCCACTGGTTTATCCGGCGCTGTATCGCCGTACTATCCAATGTATAACCACTTTGGGCATCAGTCAGTCGCGCGGAATCTGCCAGCGAGAATTGCATCAGATGGCCTCCTTCAGGGTGTCAACCAAAGCATGGAGTTGCGGCCAATGTTTAAAAATCAGCTGCACCAGGCGTTGATCAGATTGAATGCGCTCTGCTGCCTGTGTGACAGCCAGCGCATATACTTTAGGTTTACTTTGGTAGTAACTGCCCCAGCCCCGGGCTTTGTCGCCCAGGCATTTTGCCGACGCATCAGCGACTTCTGTAAGTACAATACCGTGACGGGTTAACAAACGCTTAAGATCAGCCGTTGCAGCAAATAACAGCTGTTGCACCTTTAACTGCTGCAGCGCTTGCACCATCAGAACAAACAATTGCATTAAAGCCTGACGGTTGTGCGCATACAAATGGCCGATTTCAGCAATGGCTGATCTGTCACAGCTAACATTATGTGTAAGCAGCACCTGCTCTGCACTGGCAGACAAATAGTGCTCTGTAAACAGCTTGCCAGCAGAGGCAAAACGGATCCCCAACGCAGCTTGCCATAAGCCTGAAGATGAAACGCCAAGCAGGTGTGGCATAAACTCTTGCACGCTAGCCTGATAGTGAGTAGCGAAGCCCTGTGCGATAAATTGCTGCAGCGATGCCCGACGCGGATGCTGCGGTTCAATCAGTTGCAAATCGCCTTGTATGGGTTGGTTGACATGCCGGATAACGCCGGCAAGATTTTCTGCGCTTACATTAACAATTCCGGCACTGGTGAAAGATCCGGTGCTACGCATCAAACTGGTCATAACGGACTCCTGTGTTACCGTTATAAGCAGTGTGCAATAGCAAACTTAAAGTAGTCTTAAGAACAAAAATAAAAAAACCCGCTGAGTAAGCGGGCTTTTTAGAGGTTAAATCAGTTGCTTATTACCAGCCAGTGATTTCTTTCAGTGCTTTACCGATATCGGCTAAGCTTTTTACCGTCTTAACGCCGGCATCTTCTAATGCAGCAAATTTCTCGTCTGCAGTACCTTTACCACCAGAGATGATAGCGCCGGCGTGGCCCATACGCTTACCAGCTGGTGCAGTTACACCGGCAATGTAAGATACTACAGGCTTAGTTACGTGCTGCTTGATATAAGCTGCCGCTTCTTCTTCTGCAGAACCACCAATTTCACCGATCATTACGATGGCTTCAGTTTGTGGATCTTCCTGGAACAACTTCAGGATATCAATGAAGTTAGAACCCGGGATTGGGTCGCCACCGATACCAACACAGGTAGACTGGCCGAAACCGTAATCGGTAGTTTGTTTAACCGCTTCATACGTCAGTGTGCCTGAACGTGACACGATACCAACTTTACCCGGCTTGTGAATGTGGCCAGGCATAATACCGATTTTACATTCGCCCGGAGTAATAACGCCAGGGCAGTTAGGGCCGATTAACACGACACCTAATTCATCACATTTTACTTTAGCGTCCAGCATATCCAACGTTGGAATGCCTTCAGTGATACAAACAATCAGCTTAATGCCACCGTTTGCCGCTTCTAAAATAGAATCTTTACAGAAAGGTGCCGGTACATAGATAACAGACGCCGTTGCGCCGGTAGCACCTACCGCTTCTTGTACTGTGTTAAACACCGGTAAACCCAGGTGCGTTTGACCGCCTTTACCCGGCGTTACACCGCCAACCATTTTAGTGCCGTAAGCTATGGCTTGCTCAGAGTGGAAAGTACCCTGTGCACCGGTAAAACCCTGACAAATTACTTTGGTATCTTTATTAATTAAAACGCTCATTGCTTACCCCTTATGCCTTAGCCGCTGCTGCAACAACTTGCTTGGCAGCGCCAGTCAGGTCTGTGTCAGCGATAATGTTCAGGCCACTTTCTTGCAGCACTTTAGCACCCAGCTCTGCATTGTTACCTTGCAGACGTACAACCACCGGCACTTTAACGCCAACTTCTTTTACTGCACCGATAACACCTTCAGCAATCATATCGCAACGTACGATACCGCCGAAAATATTGATGAAAACGGCTTTAACCGCAGTATCAGACAGGATAATTTTGAACGCTTCTACTACGCGCTCTTTAGTTGCACCACCGCCAACATCCAGGAAGTTAGCCGGTTGGCCACCGTGTAGTTTAACGATGTCCATCGTGCCCATTGCCAGGCCTGCACCGTTAACCATACAGCCGATGTCACCACCTAAGGCAACATAGTTCAGCTCCCATGATGCCGCGTGGGCTTCACGTGGATCTTCCTGTGAAGGGTCCTGCATTTCTTTTAATTCAGGGTGACGGTACAACGCATTGCCATCGATAACCAGTTTGGCATCTAAACAGTGCAAGTCACCGGCCGGGGTAATAACCAGCGGGTTTACTTCTAACAATGCCAGATCTTTTTCCTGGAACAATTTGGCCAGGCCCATGAAAATTTTCACGAACTGGTTAATTTGCTTGCCTTCCAGGCCCAGTTTAAAGGCCAGGTCGCGGCCCTGGTATGGCTGAGCACCAACCAACGGGTCGATAGCGGCTTTCAGAATCTTTTCCGGTGTTTCGTGCGCTACGGTTTCAATTTCCACGCCACCTTCAGTAGACGCCATAAACACGATACGACGTGAAGAGCGATCTACCACTGCACCTAAGTACAGTTCTTTTGCGATATCAGTACAAGGTTCAACCAGGATACGGCTTACCGGCTGACCTTTTTCGTCAGTTTGGTAAGTTACCAGGTTCTTGCCAAGCCATTTTTCTGCGAAAGCTTTGATGTCTTCTTTGCTCTTAACCAGCTTCACACCGCCCGCTTTACCGCGACCACCAGCGTGAACCTGCGCTTTGACAACAAACATATCGCCGCCGATTTTATCTGCAGCTGCTACCGCTTCTTCAACTGTAGCTGCGGCGATGCCTTTAGATACAGGCAAACCATATTGGGCAAACAGTTGCTTACCCTGATACTCGTGCAAATTCATGGCTATTTTCCGTTCATTTGAATATGGAGGCTGGCCACTATGGTCCAACCTGACTTTGATCGGCGCGTATTATAATGCCAATCGGTTTGATAAAAAATGCTGTTGTCACAAAACAACAGCATTTTTAGTTATTTTTTCTGAATAATTAAATATCCAGCAAAATACGGGTTGGATCTTCCAGTAACTCTTTAATGGTTACCAGGAAACCCACAGACTCTTTACCGTCGATAATACGGTGATCATAAGACAGTGCCAGATACATCATTGGCAGAATTTCCATCTTACCGTCCACTACCATAACGCGGTCCTGGATCTTGTGCATACCCAAAATAGCAGACTGTGGCGGGTTGATAATTGGCGTAGACATTAACGAACCAAACACACCACCGTTGGTGATAGTGAAGTTACCGCCGGTTAAATCATCCATAGCCAACTTGCCGTCACGGCCTTTCAGCGCCAGTTCTTTAATGGCTTTTTCGATTTCGGCCAGGTTCATTTTGTCACAATCACGCAGTACCGGGGTAACCAGGCCACGAGGTGTTGATACCGCAATGCTGACGTCGAAGTAGTTGTGGTAAACGATGTCATCGCCATCAATTGCCGCGTTAACTTCAGGGAAGCGTTTCAGCGCTTCAGTTACCGCTTTAACATAGAACGACATAAAGCCTAAACGGATACCGTGACGCTTTTCAAACACGTCCTGATACTGCTTACGCAGGTCCATAATCGGCTTCATGTTCACCTCGTTAAAGGTGGTTAACATGGCGGTAGAGTTTTTCGCTTCCAGCAAACGGTTAGCGATGGTTTTGCGTAAACGTGTCATAGGCACACGTTTTTGGCTGCGATCACCGGTTACTGCAGCAGGTGCTGATGTTGCAGCGGCTTTAGCAGGCGCACCGGCAACAAACTTTTCTACGTCTTCTTTAGTTACACGGCCATTTTTGCCGGTACCTTTGATTTTAGCGGCGTCGAGGCCTTTCTCAGCAATCATACGGCGCACTGACGGGCTTAACGCATCGTCGTTGCTATCATCTGATTTAGCATCTGATTTGGCTTCTGAGGCTTTGGCATCGTCTTTCTTAGCCGGCGCATCGTCTTTTTTCGCTGCCGGTGCACCACCGGCTTCCATTTTACCAATTACTTCTTCAGCGGTTACAGTCGCACCGGTGTCATGAATGATTTCACCCATTACGCCATCTGCCTGGGCCACAACTTCAAGTACGACCTTGTCAGTTTCAATATCAACTAATACCTGATCGCGTGTTACAGCTTCGCCTGCTTTAACGTGCCAGGTGGCGATGGTTGCATCTGCAACGGATTCTGGCAGTACGGGTACTTTAATTTCCACTTTTTCACCTTTTACCGGTTGGTCTTATTTCGTTCAACCGGCCCGCTATGCGGGCCGGACAAGTCATTATTTAATGCTCAGTGCGTCGTTAATCAAAGCTTGTTGCTGCTTGTTATGCACCGACAAATAACCTACCGCCGGCGATGACGAAGCGTCACGACCTGAGTAAGTCAGATAGCCGGCCTTAGGAATAGCGGCACGGAAATGATGTTGGCTGCAATACCAGGCGCCCTGGTTTTGCGGCTCTTCCTGACACCAGACAAAATCAGTAACATGCTGGTACTGGCTTAACACTTCAGCCATTTCCTCGTGCGGGAACGGATATAATTGCTCAACACGCACTATAGCAACATCTTTTTGCTCGCGCTTACGCCGCTCTTCCAGCAGTTCGTAATACACCTTACCGCTACAGAACACCACGCGCTTCACATCATTTGGCTTAATGTCATCAATCTCGCCAATGACGTTATGGAACTTGCCGGACGCCAGCTCTTCCAACGTGGACGTTGCCAGCGGATGGCGCAGTAATGATTTGGGCGACATCACAATTAACGGCCGACGCATTGGCCGCACCATTTGCCGACGCAACATATTAAACACCTGCGCCGGTGTAGTTGGGATACACACTTGCATATTGTGATCTGCACATAACTGCAGGAAACGCTCCAGACGGGCTGACGAATGCTCCGGGCCCTGGCCTTCATAACCATGCGGCAACAGCAGCGTTAAGCCACACAAGCGGCCCCACTTTTGCTCGCCTGAACTTAAGAACTGGTCAATAACAACCTGAGCGCCGTTGGCAAAATCACCAAACTGACCTTCCCAGATAACCATGGCACGCGGTTCTGCCGTAGCATAGCCGTATTCAAATGCCAGTACCGCTTCTTCTGACAAAGCAGAATCGTACACCTGGAACGGGCCCTGCTCGTCACTGATATGCTCAAGTGGCGTATGAGTGCTGCCATCGGTCTGATTGTGCAATACCGCATGACGATGGAAGAAGGTACCTCGGCCGGAGTCCTGGCCAACAATACGAATGCGGCTGCCTTCTGCTACCGTTGAGGCATAAGCCAGAATTTCAGCAAAGCCCCAATCAATTTTCTTCTCGCCGGCCAGCATTAAGGCGCGGTCTTCATACACGCGGCCAACCTGACGCTGTAAAGCGTGAGACTGCGGAATACTGGTGGCTTTTTTGCCCAGCTCAACCAGTTTTTCTACCGATACGCTGGCGTCATAGGTAGCGTCCCAGTCGTGGCCTAAAAACGGTGTCCAATCAACTGAGGTTTCAGTCATTGGTCGCCACTCGTCTACCACGCAATCGCCTTTATCCAACGCATCGCGATATTGCTCAATCATTTCACTGACTTTTTCAGTGCTGAACAAGCCTTCTGCTACCAGCTTTTGGGCGTAAATTTCACGTGGTATCGGGTGCTTTTTAATTTTCTGGTACATCAGCGGCTGCGTTGCATTTGGCTCATCAGCTTCGTTATGGCCGTTACGGCGATAACATACCAGGTCAATCACCACATCACGTTTGAAGGTATTGCGGTAATCTACCGCCAATTGCGCGACAAATACCACGGCTTCAGGGTCATCACCATTAACATGGAAAATCGGCGCCTGCACCATTTTAGCAATGTCAGTACAGTACTCTGTAGAGCGGGTATCTTCTTGCTTGGAGGTGGTAAAGCCAACCTGGTTGTTAATCACCACGCGAATAGAGCCCCCCACTTTAAATGCGCGGGTTTGCGAGATGTTAAAGGTTTCGGCCACTACGCCCTGACCGGCAAAAGCAGAGTCACCATGAATAGTTATCGGTAACGCCAGCGAGCCATCGCTGCAACCACGGCGGTCTAAACGCGCCCGCACTGAGCCCATAACTACCGGGTTAACAATCTCAAGATGTGACGGGTTAAACGCCAGCGCCAAATGCACATTACCACCGGCAGTTTCAAAATCAGACGAGAAACCCATATGGTATTTCACGTCACCGGCGCCGACAACTTCATACTTACCGGCAAATTCATCAAACAATTTCGACGGATTCTTACCCAGCACGTTAATTAACGTATTTAACCGGCCGCGGTGCGCCATACCGATAACACAATCTTTAGCACCCTGCTCGCCGGCACGGTGGATCATGGCTTTAAGCATTGGCACCATGGCGTCACCGCCTTCCAAACCAAAGCGCTTGGCGCCGGGGAATTTGGATGACAGGTATTTTTCCAAACCATCAGCCGCGACTAAACCATTCAGAATACGGGCTTTAGCAGCTTTATCATAAGAAGGCGTTGACTGCACAGATTCTAAACGCTGCTGGATCCAACGTTTTTCGTCGGTTGAAACAATGTGCATGTACTCAGCACCGATAGAACCACAGTAGGTTTTCTCTAACGCTTTGTGCAAATCACCCAGTTTCATTGTTTCTTTGCCAATGGCAAATGATCCAACATTGAACTCTGTATCGTAATCACTCTCAGACAGGTCGTGATAAGACAACTCTAAATCACGCACGCGTGATTGTTTCCACAGGCCGAGCGGGTCTAAATTAGCCTGCTGATGACCGCGGAAGCGATAGGAGTTAATCAGCTGCAACACTTTAACCTGGCGACTATCAGAGGCGGTACCGGAGTTGACCACCACCACTTCGCGGTGTTTATTGCGGGCCAAGTCGGCAAATTGCTGTCTGACGTCTGAGTGACGGGTTTCAAGATCGACACCGTCAAGTTTTGGCAGTTTGGCGAAAAACTCACGCCATTCGTCACCAACGCTGGTAGGTTCAGCTAAGTAGGATTCATAGAGCTCATCGACGTAGGCCATGTTGCCGCCGCCAAGATGAGAAGACTCTAACCACGCCTTCATTACACCTTCGTGCATTTAGTTTCCCTTAATTTCCGCGCACCTGGAAAAAGTAGCAAAAAAATGGCCTGGTTGCATGCAACCAGGCTGTTTTTCATGCACATACCAAAAAAGGGCGCATTACAGCGCCCGGTTTAACAACATAGATTTAATTTCACCAATCGCTTTGGTTGGGTTTAAACCCTTAGGACATACGTTAACGCAGTTCATGATACCGTGGCAGCGGAATACGCTGAAAGCATCATCTAAGTCGTTTAAACGCTGCTCTGTTGCCGTATCACGGCTATCTGCCAGGAAACGGTAAGCATGCAGTAAACCGGCCGGGCCGATAAACTTATCCGGGTTCCACCAGAACGATGGGCAAGAGGTTGAGCAACAAGCACATAAAATACACTCGTATAAACCATCCAGCTTGGCCCGCTCTTCAGGTGACTGCAAGTACTCACCGGCCGGTGGTAATTTGCTGTCATTGATTAAATAAGGCTTCACTTTTTCATACTGGGTGTAAAACTGGCTCATGTCGACAACCAGGTCACGTACTACCGGTAAACCCGGTAGCGGACGTACCACAATTTTACCGCCTTTTAAGCCGGCAGCAGATAACGGCGTAATACAAGCCAGACCGTTTTTACCGTTGATGTTTAAACCATCTGAGCCACAAACGCCTTCGCGGCAGCTGCGACGAAACGATAAACCCGCGTCCTGCTCTTTTAACTTAATCAGCGCATCCAGCACCATCATGTCCCGGCCTTCCGGGTTATCCAGCGTGTAATCCTGCATGCGCGGCGCTTTGTCGACATCAGGGTTGTAACGATAGATTGAGAATACCAACTTCTTCATCGCTGTGCCCTCTTAGTACGTACGTGCTTTAGGCGCAAAAGCTTCACGGAACTTAGGTTCCAGGTTCACTTTACGCTTAAACATTGATTCAGATTCCGGTGTGTACACGCTGTGGCATAACCAGTTTTCGTCATCACGATCCGGGAAGTCAAAACGGGCATGCGCACCACGGCTTTCGGTGCGGAAGTTAGCCGCTACCGCCGTTGAAAACGCCGTTTCCATCAGGTTGTCCAGCTCTAAACACTCAATACGCGCGGTATTGAAGTCTGAGCTCTTATCGTCCAGACGGGCAAACTTTAACCGTTCGCGAATTTCTTTTAACTCAGCCAGACCTTCCGCCATAGCTGCGCCTTCGCGGAATACCGAGAAGTTAAGCTGCATACATTTTTGCAGATCTTTCTTAATCTGCACCGGGTCTTCACCCTGGCCGGGTTTCGACTCTTCCCAGCGCTGTGTGCGCGCTAAAGCTGCATCAAGATCAGACTGAGACGCTGCACGGGCTTCAGATGTTGCCGCCAGGGCTTCGCCCAAATGCAGGCCGGTTGCACGGCCAAATACTACTAAGTCCAGCAAGGAGTTACCGCCTAAGCGGTTAGCGCCGTGTACTGACACACAAGCAATTTCGCCACAAGCAAATAAGCCGGCTACGATTGATTCACCACCGTCAGCGGTCGGTTTGATAACCTGGCCATGTACGTTGGTAGGAATACCACCCATCATATAGTGACAAGTTGGAATTACCGGAATAGGTTCTTTTACCGGGTCAACGTGCGCAAAGGTTTTGGACAACTCACAGACACCAGGTAAGCGGCTTTCTAATACTTCGGCGCCTAAATGGTCTAACTTCAGTTTAATGTGTACGCCCCACGGGCCGTCGCAACCACGACCTTCGCGGATTTCCGTCATCATAGAACGGGCTACCACGTCACGGCCGGCTAAGTCTTTAGCGTTGGGCGCGTAGCGCTCCATAAAGCGTTCGCCGTCTTTATTCAGCAGATAACCGCCTTCACCACGACAACCTTCCGTTACCAGGGTGCCGGCACCGGCAATACCGGTTGGGTGGAATTGCCACATTTCCATATCCTGCAGCGGTACACCGGCACGCAGCGCCATACCAACACCGTCGCCGGTGTTAATGTGGGCATTCGTAGTAGAAGCATAAATACGGCCGGCACCACCGGTAGCCAGTACCGTTGCTTTAGCTTTGAAATAGACGATTTCGCCTGTTTCAATATCAATAGCAGTACAACCTACGACAGCACCGTCCTGGTTTTTTACCAGATCAAGCGCGTACCACTCAGAAAATACCTGAGTTTTGTTCTTTACGTTTTGCTGGTACAACAGGTGCAATAAGGCATGACCGGTACGGTCAGCTGCAGCGGCAGTACGGGCAGCTTGCTCGCCGCCGAAATTCTTGGACTGACCACCAAACGGGCGCTGATAAACGCGGCCGTTCTCAAAGCGTGAGAAAGGTAAACCCATGTTTTCCAGCTCGGTAATCGCTTCCGGGCCGGTTTTACACATATATTCGATAGCGTCCTGGTCGCCGATGTAATCAGAACCTTTAACGGTATCAAACATGTGCCATTCCCAGTTATCCGGATGGCTGTTACCCAAGGCTACAGTAATACCACCCTGGGCAGACACTGTATGCGAACGGGTCGGAAACACCTTAGATAATAAAGCACAGCTTAAACCAGACTGGGTAATTTGCAGTGCAGCGCGCATACCGGCACCACCTGCGCCAATTACGATGGCGTCAAACTCTCTTACAGGAATATTCACTTAAGCACCCCACAGAACAAACAGGCCAACCGCAACATAAGCGAAAGCCAGCGCATAAAGGAAGAATTGTAATACTGCGCGCAGAGCGGCTGATTTAATGTAATCAGTCAGCACCTGCCACAAACCAATGCGGGTGTGCACGGCAATAGATACTAACGCTAACAAGGTAAACACTTTTACCAGAGTATTGGCAAACAGTGCTTGCCACACCTCAAAGGTAACTTCCGGCGTAATAAGGAAGAAACCCAAAATAAATACGCTGTACAGCGCCAGCACTATGGCTGTTGCGCGCAGCGACACATAATCCTGCACGCCATCGCGTTTCAGGCTTGCCTGGTTTAAAACCATAACCATACTCCTGCTAAAACTGCTAATACTGCCCACAGCGCTATTGTTACTTTGGCGCTTAGATTACCGGATTTCAGCTCTTCCCAGTGTCCCATGTCCATAATCAGATGACGAATACCGCCAACCAAATGGTAGATAAGAACAGTGATAGTGCCCCAGGCAATGAATTTGGCCAGGTGAGACGTCATCAGCGCTTTAACATAGTCAAAGCTCTGCTGGTCCTGCAGCGAATAAGCCCAGGCCCAGATAACGAATACCAAGGCGAAAAACAATGCCACGCCGGTAACCCGGTGTAAAATTGACGCTATGGCAGGTGCCGGAAACGATATGGTAGAGAGGTCTAAATTTACTGGTCTTTGTTTTTTCACAGTGCTTGCCCATCGATGCCCATTATCGAGCTCTTGTTGTCATTGTCGTTGTCATTGCTGTATAAACAGTCAACACCCAAAACCAATACACCTTATTGCTCAAGCTGGATCAGTCCTGCCGGATTCAGCAAAAAGTGCTTGCCGAGTGAACTGTTTAAAAACCGCAATAGTATATATTTCGTGACTCGCTATTACAATTTTTGTTTGGTTTTACCCGAAAAAATCCGTATTTGGAACATTACACATTTTAGTCGTAAGGGCAATAATACCAGAGTCGAATACTTATTAAGCAGAAACGCATTAAAATTGACTTTATAGGGTCGTTTGCAGTTAGAATAGCGGCCAATTTGCTAAATTCCTTTAACCCGATACTACAACAACAGGAGAAATCCAATGGCAGATAAAAAGGCCGTCGTGCAGATCGATGGGAAATCGTTCGAGTTGCCAATCTACTCTGGCAGCGCCGGCACAGACGTAATTGATGTTCGCGCCTTGGGTCAGCAAGGGTACTTCACTTTTGATCCGGGCTTTATGTCGACCGGTTCATGTGAATCTAAAATTACCTATATCGATGGCGACAACGGTGTGCTGTTACACCGCGGCTACCCTATCGAGCAGCTGGCAGACCATTCAGACTACCTGGAGCTGTGCTACCTGTTATTAGAAGGTGAATTACCGCAAGCGGAACAGTACAATCAGTTTAAAAACACTATAACCCGCCATACCATGGTGCATGAAAAAATCGCCGCGTTTTTTCAGGGTTTCCGGGTTGACGCGCACCCAATGGCAATGCTGTGTGGTGTGGTGGGCGCGATGTCATCTTTCTATCACTCAGACCTGGACATTAACGACCCTATGCAGCGCAAGCGCAGCGCGCATCGCTTAATCGCCAAACTGCCAACGCTGTCTGCGATGGCGTACAAGTACACCGTGGGACAGCCATTTGTGTATCCGCGTAACGATTTAAGCTACTCAGAAAACTTCCTGCACATGATGTTCTCCGTGCCGGCAGAGGATTACAAGGTTAGCCCTATTCTGGCTAAAGCCATGGACCGCATTTTTATGCTACACGCAGACCATGAGCAAAATGCTTCTACCTCTACTGTACGTTTGGCCGGTTCTTCAGGTGCTAACCCTTATGCCTGTATCGCCGCCGGCGTAGCATCATTGTGGGGCCCGGCGCATGGCGGTGCTAACGAAGCCTGCCTGAAGATGTTGCAACAAATTGGTTCGGTTGACCGTATTCCTGAATTTGTTGCCCGCGCCAAAGATAAAAACGACAGCTTCCGCTTAATGGGCTTTGGCCACCGTGTATACAAAAACTTTGACCCACGGGCCAAAGTTATGCGTGATACCTGCCATGAAGTGTTAAAAGAGCTGAATGTTAAAGACCCGCTGTTAGATGTGGCAATGGAATTAGAACGTATTGCACTGTCTGATCCATACTTTATCGAGAAGAAACTATACCCGAACGTAGATTTCTACAGTGGTATTATCTTAAAAGCTATCGGTATTCCAACCAGCATGTTTACGGTGATTTTTGCAATGTCACGCACCGTTGGCTGGATCTCACATTGGGACGAAATGCTGGGCGAAAAAGGCCATAAAATCGGCCGTCCGCGTCAGCTGTATACCGGCTATACCGCACGTGATTTCAAACCGCTGAACAAGCGTTAATTTCGACGGTACTTATTGATAGTGTTTAAAAGCGGCTGCGGCCGCTTTTTTCTTGCCCGGAATACCGCATCACATTTGCGCCACTGCGTAAAAACAGGCAAAATCGCGCCATCTCATCCAGCGGAACCCTCATCCCTTATGCCTGCTCTTGATGTTCAGCAATTTCGCCAACAATTTGCTTTTTTTCAGCAGCAGCCGGATTGGGTGTATCTGGACAATGCCGCCACCATGCATAAGCCTCAGGCCGTTATCGAAGCGGTTACGCAGTTTTATCAGCGGCATAACAGTAATGTACATCGTGGTGCCCACCAGCTAAGCCAGCAGGCTACTATGCTGTTTGAACAAGCGCGAACTACCGTAGCCGCCTATGTTAACGCAGCACATTCGGATGAAATTATTTTTACCAGCGGTGCGACTGCGGCGCTAAATCAAATTGCCTTTGGTTTAATGCATACGGTGCTCAAACGCGGCGACCGTATTTTATTAACTCAACTGGAACATCACGCCAATATTGTGCCGTGGCAACTGCATTGCCAACGCCATGGCGTGATAATTGATGTGGTGCCGTTAACACCACAGCACACGGTAGACCTTGTAGCTTACCAAAAGCTGTTGGCCCTCAAGCCAAAAGTGGTCAGCTTCAGCCATATTTCTAATGTACTGGGACATATTCAACCGGTAGCACAGATGGTGGCGCAGGCCAAAGCCGCCGGGGCCATTACTGTAATCGACGGTGCTCAGGGCATAGTGTATCAGCAGCCGGATATGCAGCAGCTGGATTGTGATTTTTATGTATTTTCCGGCCATAAGCTATACGGCCCTACCGGTATCGGCGTGCTGTATGGCAAAACACTGTGGTTAGAACAATTAACACCGGTTTTTGCCGGCGGCGAAATGATTGACACTGTCAGCTTTGTTAACACTACATTCAACAAACTGCCGTTCCGCTTAGAAGCCGGCACGCCAAATATCGCGGGGGCTATAGGCTTATCTGCGGCAATTTCATGGCTACAAAAATATAACACTGAGCAAATTCAACAGCATAAATCGCTGTTATTAAAAGAGTTCTACAGTGGCCTGCAGGCAATAAAAGCCATAGATATTTTGTCTATGCCTGTGCATAATGCCGGCATAGTGGCATTAAATGTTGCCGGTGAACATCCGGCCGATGTGGCTGAATTATTAAATCAGCAACAGGTTGCGGTACGTTCCGGCCAACATTGCGCCATGCCGTTATTTAGCTATTTAGCGCAGCAAGGCGCGGTTCGCTGCTCCTTTGCTGCATATAACACGCTGGACGATGTAAACCGGTGTCTGCTCGCTTTGGAGCAGGCCGTGGAGATTTTAACTGCATGACATTAGAACAATTATTAGCAGAAACACAACCTGCCCTGCTACAGATCAAACAACAGGATCTGGCCGACATCAGCGCGGCGAAAGATTGGCAAAGCAAATACCGCGTGCTGATGCAGCTGGGTAAAAAGTTGCCGCCGGTACCGGAAAAAATGAAACAACCGCATTTGCTGGTAAAAGGCTGTGAAAGCCGCGCCTGGCTGATGCATTATCACGATAAAGCGCAAGACAAACACTTTTTTGTGCTGGACAGCGAAGCCCGTATTGTTAAAGGCTTAATGGCTATTATGCTGTGTCTGGTGAACGGTATGACCAGCGCTGAGCTGGTGAAATTTGATTTGTGCCATAAGTTTGACCAGTTAAATTTAAAGCCGTATTTAAGCCAGTCACGTGGTAATGGATTAACCGCGATGGCTGAACGGATTAAAGCCTGCTGCCCTGCAAAGTAGTAATGTGTTTTGCACAGAAGGAATGCTTACGCCGACACGCCGTGAATACATCCATGTAGGCTCGACTATGAACCTCATCCATGAGGTTCATCTTGCAGACCAGCAGAGCTGTTCAAATTCGCTCCCTGCGAATTTGTCAGGCATCCATGCCTTCAACGGTCAGCTTTAAGCACACCTTCTGCGCTAATAACTATCGCTTTAAGCTTGAGCCAGTTTTTTCAATACTCTGGATACAGCCGCAAAACCAAAACTGGCAGTGACTACGGTAACAGCGCCAAAACCGCCGCTGCAATCCAGCCGCATACTGCTTACTTCGCCCTCTGCCGTAACTTGTGCAGTTTTTTGCTGACACACGCTGCCATCCGGTTGCGGATACACCAATTGCTCGGTTGAAAACACACAATCAATACCAAACCGGCGTTTCGGGTTACGGCTGTAGTTATAATCACGCCGCAAACTGTTGCGCACTTTAGCCAGTAGCGGGTCATTAATGGTTTGGGTTAAATCCGCTATCTGTATTTGTGTCGGATCCGTTTGGCCGCCGGCACCGCCGGTGCTAATCAGTTTAATTTTATTACGTTTACAATGCGCCAACAGGGCTACCTTGGCTTTAATTGAATCGATAGCATCAACCACATAATCCATATCGCTTGTTATCAACTGGCGCAGGTTATCTGTCGTGACAAAATCCTCTATCTGATGCACAACACAATCGGGGTTAATCGCTTGAATACGCTGAGCCATCACCGCCACTTTATCGTGGCCTACCGTTGCCGTAGTGGCGTGTAGCTGACGATTGATATTGCTGATGCAGACATCATCTAAATCAATCAGGGTAATTTCGCCGATACCGGAGCGGGCCAGCGCTTCCGCCGCCCAACTGCCAACCCCGCCGATACCAATCACACAGACATGGGCTTTAGCAAAAGTTTCCAGTGCAGCTACGCCATATAATCTGGCTATGCCGGCAAAACGTAATTGATAATCGGACATCGTTATTCGCTAACCTGTTTCGGTAAAGTGTAGTGTGGCCAGTTTAGCTGCCACGGCTGCGACCAGCCCTGCAGCGCGTCGCTTTGCAGCAGTTGCTGATACAAGACGCCTTCTGTCGGCGGCTGTACATAATAGTATTCGGTGTTATATAAACAAAAGCGCAGTGCATAAGCGTGCAAATACACCCTGTCTTCAGCGCCGCCCTGATACAAAACATCACCGGCAATAGCGGCGCCGGCACTTTTCAGTGCAACCCGGATTTGATGCGTTTTACCGCTGTAGGGTTTAACCAAAAACGCCCGGAACGGCAGGTGCTCAAAGCCCTGACTGATAAAGTATGTCACCGCAGGATTTAGCTGTGTGCTGAGTAATTTCCATGCGCCGCGTCGCGACGGAGCCATATCGCCTTTCACCCAGCCCTGCTTTTTTGCCGGTTTGCTCAAACTCAGCGCCAGGTAGTATTTCTCAATCTGGTGAGTGGCAAACAACTGCGTTAGCTCTGCCGCAGTTTCACTACTGCGGGCCAGCAAAATCAAACCGGAAGTGACTTTATCCAGCCGGTGTACCGGGTACAGTTTATAGCCCAGTTGTTGTTCAGCCAGTACCACTAAACCCGGGCCATCTTCAGAGTGAAAACTGATGCCGGCAGCTTTATTCAGCAACACAAACTCTGCTTTTTCCGCCACCAGGCTAAATGCCGGTTGCATCAATTCAGGCTGGCCGCATAATGCCTGGCATGCTCTAAGTCGGCTGGCGTATCGACACCCACTGCCGGCGTTTCCAATGCCGTATCAACATGAATGGCCTCGCCGTGCCACAGCACCCGCAGTTGTTCCAGGTTTTCGATTTGTTCCAGCGTCGATGCCGGCCAATCTACATAATGCTGAATAAAAGCCGCGCGATAGGCATAAATACCGATATGACGCCGGTAATGGCTGGCTAATTCGGCCTGAAATTTCGCATCGCGGTCAAACGGGATCACGCTACGGCTGAAATACAACGCATAGCCGTCTTTATCACTTACTACTTTAACAATATTCGGATTGGCAATTTCAGCCGCGTCTGTCAATGGCACGGCCAGGGTGGCCATCTGGGCTTTTTGCTGTGATGCCAGATTTTGTGCCACCTGGCGGATAATCAGCGGTGGAATAAACGGCTCGTCGCCCTGAACATTTACCACCACGGTATCGCCGGCAAGCCCCAGTTTCGCTACCACTTCGGCCAATCGCTCAGTACCGGAGTTATGCTCCGGCCGGGTCATGCACACTTCGCCGCCAAACTGATCTACCGCGTCTGCAACCCGTCTGTCATCAGTCGCAACCACCACACGGGCTGCGCCGCTTTGCAGTGCTTGTTGGTACACCCGCTCAATCATGCTTTTTCCGGCAATATCGGCCAGCGGTTTACCCGGCAAGCGACTGCTGGCGAAACGCGCCGGAATAACGACTATGAACGCCATTGTTCTGTCTCTTCCAGTGTCAGCTCGCGCGCTTCATCGGCCAGTAATACCGGGATATTGTCGCGCACCGGATAGGCCAGGCGGTCAAAGGTACAAATCAACTGTTGTCCGGCCTGATCATATTTCAGTTTGCCCTTACACAGCGGACAGGCCAAAATTTCGGTTAATGCTGGTTTAAGTGCCATAACTGCTCCGCAAATTAGTCAGTATTGTGGTTATTTTAGTTGTAAGTTGTTCATCTAATTGTGCATCGACGCCCAGGCTGAACCATTCTTTGCCGGCAAAAGCACGGCATTTCACCGCATCTTTTTCTGTCATTAATACCGGGCCGCTAATGTCGTTAAAATCTGTTACGCTAAACTTGTGATGATCGGCAAAGTAATGCCGTTGGCTGATAGTGAACCCCGCCGCCAACACTGTGCGTTCAAACCGCGCAGGGTTGCCGATACCGGCCACCAGGCTAACGGCACAGGGCGGCAACAATGCGTCACCAATCAGCTGTTTTGCCGCTGACGGCTGCAGAGTCATCATGCCATCGGCAGCTGAAAATGGCTGGCTGTTGGCTATCACCAGATCAACCTGCGCCAGGCGCCAGGCACCTTCACGCAGCGGCCCTGCCGGCAGCAAATGGCCATTACCCAGGCCGCGGCTTCCGTCAACCAGCACAATCTCAATATCCCGTGCCAGCCGGTAATGCTGTAAACCATCATCACTGACAATAATATCAGCCTTGGTATTAGCCAACAGGTATTTTGCCGCCGCCACTCTGTCCGGACACACCACTACAGGGCAACCACTGCGCTGTGCCAATAACAGCGGTTCATCCCCCACATCGGCAGCCGTTGCATCCGGTTTTACCAACAACGGCGCTGTAATGCAGGCACCATAACCACGGCTGACAATACCCGGCGTCCACCCCAGAGCTTGTAACTTTTGGCAAAGCAGCAGCGTAAAAGGCGTTTTGCCGGTGCCGCCAATGCTGATATTGCCCACCACTATTACCGGCACCGGCAGTTTATGTTGCGTTTTTAGCTTCAGACGGTACAGCACACGGCGCAGCGCAGTAATAACGCCGTATAGCCAGGCCAGCGGCAACAGCAACCAGTAAGCCTTATGGCCCTGATACCATAAACGTTCCGTAAAACTCACTGCTGCTCGCCAAATTGCAGCTTGTACAGCTGAGCATAGGCACCGTCTTGTGCCAGTAACGTAGCATGGTCGCCCTGCTCTACAATTCGCCCCTGGTCCATCACAATAATGCTGTCGGCGTTCTCAATGGTCGATAGACGGTGAGCAATAACAATGCTGGTGCGGCCTTTTAACAGCTCATTTAATGCCGCCTGAATTTTGCGTTCAGACTCGGTATCAAGCGCTGAAGTAGCTTCGTCCAGCACGAGGATCGGCGCTTCGCGTAGCAAAGCCCTCGCAATAGCAATACGCTGGCGTTGACCACCGGATAAACTGACACCGTTTTCACCGATCACGGTGTCCAGGCCATCTTTGAGGTTTTCAGCAAATTCCAGCACATGGGCTTTTTCCGCTACCTGCAATAAATGTTCACGTGACACCGGCTCTGTACAACCATAGGTAATATTGTTGGCAATGCTGTCATTAAATAAAGTGACATGCTGTGACACCACCGCTAACTGGCGGCGTAATGATGCCAGGGTGCAGTCCCGGATATTATGGCCATCAATTAAAATGTCGCCGTCAGTTACCTCATAAAAGCGCGGCAACAAGCTGGAAATGGTGGTTTTCCCGCTGCCGGAGCGACCAACCAACGCAATAGTTTTGCCGGCAGGGGCGTTAAAACTGATATCAAACAACACTTGTTTATCGTGACCCGGATAGCTGAAATTGACATTATTAAACTGAATATTGCCACTTACGTTATCTAATACTGTAGTACCGGTATCTTGCTCTACCGGCTGATCCAGCACCTCAAATACGCTGTTCGCCGCAGTAAGGCCACGCTGAAATTCGCTGTTTACCGTAGTCAGTTGCTTTAACGGCCGCAGCAACATCATCATAGAGCCGACAATAGTGGTAAATTTACCGGCGGTCAGGCTATCGAGCATTTCCGGAAAACTGGCCATATAAATAACAAAAGCCAAAGCAAAAGACGCAATAATCTGGATAGACGACACGCTGATCGCACGGGTGGCCTCCATTTTTACATCCTGACGCCGCGTCAGATTGTTCACTGTAGCAAAGCGCTGCTCTTCAATTTGTTGGCCACCAAATGACAAAATCACCTTATGGCCGTTTAACATTTGCTCTGAACAGGTGGTTACTTCACCCATTGCGCCCTGAATATTGCGGCTGAGCAAGCGAAAGCGCTTCGATACCAGCCGCACAACAATGGCAATAACCGGGGCTATCAGCAAAAAAATCGACGATAACTGCCAGCTGATCCAAAACATCATCACCAGCAACCCGATGACAAAAACCCCTTCGCGCAGCAATACCGCCAGGGCTTTGGAAGTAGCTTGCTTAATTTGTTCAGTATTGTAGGTCACCTTAGAGATTAACTCGCCGGTAGAATGTTGATCATGGAAGCTGACAGGCAAGCGCATATAGTGACGAAACAGCTGTTGCCGCATTTCCTGTACCGCATGGGTACCGACCCAGTTCAGGCAGTAACTGGCAATAAAATTAAATACGCCGCGCAAAATAAAAATGCCGATAATAAACAACGGCGCATAACGCAGGTAGTCGGTATTTTTCTGATTGATACCAATATCAATAAAGTCTTCTAACTGGGAAATAAAAAACACATCAACCAGGGCATAACCCAACATGCCAAAAGCGGCCGCCGCAAAACCCAACCGGTACGGCTTAACATAGCCAAGCAAACGACGAAAAGTAGCAGGTGAAGTAAACTGAGACGCAGCCAAAGAATAATTCTCTAAGAAAAATTTCGCTTATTCTAGCGTGTTGTTAGCAAGGTTTCAGCATTTCCCACCGGCTTTTGCAGCCAAAAGGGAATTCTTTGCGCCCGGTATTGCTGTACCGCAACGGAATGCTGGTTAATATCCAGCCGGATAGCGCCGCTTTGCGCAGTGTTAAGCAACGCTATACCTAAGGTATCCAGCCGCTGTTGTACCGCAACTGCAGGATGCTGATGCCGGTTATACAAGCCGGCGCTGTTTAATGCCAGCACCGGCGCTAACTGATGTAAAAAGTCGAAATGGCTGGAACTGTTACTGCCATGATGCGATAACAATAAAATGTCCGCTGTTAGCCCGGGGTAACGCTGCAACAGTTGCAATTCAACCTGGCGGCTGATATCGCCCGGCAACAAAATCTGCCAACCGGCCACCGTCAACAGCAACACACAAGAACGATCGTTCTTTGCCTGCAGCGTACTGCTGTCAGAATGCAGCAGCTGTAACGATGCGCCCAAGTACTCTGAAGGTAACGCTGCGCAGGGTTTGGCTGCGTCGATATGCGCAATATCAGCATAAATACGGCTTGCCGGGTAATGCTGCTGCAGCAAAGCCCAATCACCGGTATGGTCGCTGTCATCGTGGCTCAGTATCGCCATATCCAATTGACGAATACCGGCCAGGCGCAAATAAGGTAACACTTGTGCAGCCGTGGCACTGTGCTCACCGTAACGAGGCCCTGCATCATACAACATGCCCCGACTGCCATGCTGCAACAATACCGCCAGCCCTTGACCAACATCAATAACGTGCAATTGCCACTGCGCCGGGCGCAGAACAGCAAACAGCAAGGGTACTAACAGCAGCAGCGGATAGAACAACAGCCGCCGGGCTGACAACCAGTACAACGCCATAACCAACGCCAACGCGGCCAGCACAAACCAGGGTACCCCCGGCAGCGCCCACCAGCTGTTTTGACCGGCGCACCAATTTAACCACCACAGCAACGGCCGGAATGTCAGATCGCATAGTTGCCAAAGCCAATCGGCCCCCGGCAAATTCAGCAGCTCTGCTACAACACAAATAAACAGCAGCGGAATAGCAATAATGCTGCACCAGGGCACAAACAACAGATTTGATAACAACGCCAACCAGGAGCTGCCGCCAAACATCAGCACACTGAGTAACGCCATAAATAAGCTTAAGCTCAGTTGAAAGCGTAAGAACAGCAGCAGCTTATTGCGCCAGCCACTTAAGTCACTGCGGTTTTGCCACAATAAAAAGAAAATAACCGCCACCGCCAACACCGATAACCAGAAACTCTTGCTCAAGACAAAAAACGGCTCAAACAACAACAGCAACGCTGTGAGTAATAACCAGTAATGGCTGTAACTCAACGATTTATGCTGTAACAGCGCCAACACCAGCAATAACAATGCAAAGGCAGCCCTTACCGTTGGCACCGCAAAACCCGCCAGCCAGGCATAAACCAGAGCTAACAATAAAGCACCGGTAAGTGCCAGCGGCTGCTGCAGTGCGGACAAAGCTACCGGCAATGGCAGTAAGCGCAGTAGCCATAGACCCCAGCCGAAAATAAGGCCGATATGTAAACCGGAAATCGCCATTAAATGCGCCAACGATGATTGCAACAAACCCTGCCATAACTGCGTGGAAAACTGCCGATCACCCACACTAAGGGCTAACAGCAAAGGTGCCGAAGGCAACGCTGCTGTTGTCTGTGCAATATGCGTGACGATGCTTTGCCGCAGGCTATACCGCTGCGTAATAAGCTGTGCTTTACCGTCGGTCTTAACGCTGCCTTGTGCCAACAATCGTTGCAGCAGCGCATTGGCTTCTCTGTTTATGCCGCCAGGGTTTGCCACTCCTGCCACCGGACGCAAACGTACATTAAATTGCCATTGTTGCCCGGTTTGCGGCAGTTGCGCCGGCAACGCCCAGTTTAATTGCACCAGATAGCCTTTTGCTGCACCGCTATCAAGCTGTAACCGGAATTGACTATACTCTGCGTAATGTTCAGGTAAACTTACCACTGTACCGGTTATCGTTTCGCCGGCGGCAAACAGCGCCAGCTGGGCTTGTTGATAGGCATTAAACTGCCAAATCCAGCAGATTAAAAATACAGTAACGCCGGCCGCAAAGTGGTAGCCGGATTTAAGCAACCACAACGCCGGCAGCAGTAACAAAAATACTGTGAAAAAAGCTGGCACTATCGGCAAAAATAACGACAATAGGCTGCCTGCGAGCACACCGATACAAAAAGATTTCATGTTTGTTTTTTGTGAATAGGTTGTAATGCCAAAGAACTTTATTAAGAAATATCTACCATCGCCGGAAAAAATCAAGCAACAAAGGCTGTTAAAGCTGTTTGGGTCTTTATTACACGATGGTAATTTGTGGCACCTGAACCGTCGCTCGGCCCGCGGCGCTTTTGCGGTTGGCTTATTTTTCGCCTGGATGCCGATACCATTTCAAATGGTAGCCTCTGCTGCGGTAGCAATTCCGATGCGGGTAAATCTGCCGCTGTCAGTGGCGTTGGTGTGGATTACGAACCCACTCACCATGCCTGTGCTGTTTTATATCAGTTATCTGATAGGTTCGGTTGTGCTCAGAACGCCGCTGGAGCCCTTTGCCTTTGAAGCCAGCTGGGCCTGGCTGCAACACAGTATCAGCAGTATTGGTAAACCGTTTTTAACCGGCTGTTTGTTGATGGGCATTTGCTCTGCCGTAGCAGGCTATTTTGTTATTGATTGGCTGTGGCGTTTATCGGTGAAAAAAGAGCAACTGCTGCGTAAGCTAAAGCGGCGTCGCCAATCGCATTAATGCTGACCCAGCACCTTGGCCGGAGCAACTTTAGCTGCCCGCCAGGCGGGGTATAAGGTTGCCAGTAAGCTCATGATTAACGCCACGCTTAAGGTTAATGCCACGTCCTGCCATTGCAGCAAAGACGGAATAAAATTTATAAAGTAGATACTGGGGTCCAGCAGCGAATGGCCCAGTACTGCTGTAATAAATGCAAATACCGGTTCGATATAGCTGGCGAGCAACACGCCGGCAACGCCGCCGATAACCGTTCCTACCAGGCCATTTAACCAGCCCAGCCACATAAAGGCCAAAACCACAGTAACAGGTGACACACCCATCGTCAGCAAGATAGCAATATCGCCTTCTTTTTCCCGCACTGCCATCACCAGAGTCGCGACAATATTAAAACACGCCACGGCAATCACCAGCGCCAGCACCAGATACAAAATGGTTCTCACCATCTGAATATCCTGATATACGTGGCCCTGGGTGCGAAACCAATCCAGCATATAGACATAATCTTCCGACACCCTGCCCAGTTGCCGGGCAATCTGCGGCGCCTGAAAAATTTCATCAATACGAAAGGCAAAGCCCTGTATAGCATCCGGCTCAAACGCCAGCAATTCAGCAAGGTTTGCCATATTCAGCCAAATTTGGCTGTAATCCAGTTGACCACCTACCGCAACAATAGCGCTGACAGTTAACACTGCAGTGCTGTGGCTGGCCAGCCGGCCGTCATCGGTCAGCTTGGGTAGTAATAACTGCACCTGCTCACCGACAGCCACCTGCAAAGCATCAGCAATGCCCTGCCCCAGCACCACTTCGCCATCATTTAACGAGTCCAGTTGGCCACTGCTGATGTAGGCGGCAAAATCACTGATGCGACGCTCTGCGGCTATATCAATGCCACGCACCTCTGCGGCCTTTACCGCACTGCCTACCCGCAACATGCCGTTACTTTTAATATAAGGCGCCACGCCGGCCACACCTTGCACCGTGGCAAACTGCCGTTGTTTGCGCTGCCAATCAGTGATGCGTTGCTGCACTGCCTCCAGCTCTACGTGCGGGATCACCGACAGCAACCGCTGTTCCAGTGCTTGCTCAAAGCCGTTCATCACCGACAAGGCTAAAATTAATATAGCAACACCAAGCGCAATGCCGGATGTGGAACTGGCAGAGATAAAACGGATAAAGCCACTGCTGTGCCGCGTTGAACGATAACGTCGCGCCAATTGCCAGGCTAAACTAGCCATGCGCCATCTCCAGGTGGCCGGCGCGCATCAGGACGTGACGATCCAGTTTTGAAGCCAGTTCCACATCATGAGTTACCACAATAAAGCTGGTACCCAACTCGCGGTTTAGCGTGCGCAGCAACTGATACACCGACTCCGCCGTTTGTTGATCTAAATTACCGGTAGGTTCATCAGCCAGCACCAATGCCGGCTCGCCTACCAGGGCCCGTGCAATAGCAACCCGTTGCCGCTCACCGCCGCTGAGTTCAGCGGGGCGATGATGGCCACGATGCGACAAGCCGACTTTCTCCAGCATCACGGCAGCACGTTGCTGCGCCGCAGCGCTCGATAAACCGCGGATCAGTAACGGCATTGCCACATTTTCCAGCGCGGAAAAATCCATCAGTAGGTGATGGAACTGATAAATAAAGCCCAATTTTTCGTTACGCAATGTGGCTTTTTGCTGCGCTGATAACTGTTTAATATCGTTGCCTAAAATACTCAGGCTGCCACTGTCGGCTTGATCCAGAGTGCCGAGAATATGCAGCAAAGTGCTTTTACCCGAACCGGAGCTGCCGACAATGGCCAGCATATCGCCACGGTTAATACACAAGTCTACCCCGTGCAATACATCAGTAACCTGCTGCCCGTCACGGTAGCTTTTGCAGATCTTCTCTGCTGTTAATACATTACTCATCACGCAAAATGTCCGCCGGATTAATGCTCACAGCCCGCCTGGCCGGATACCATACCGCCAATACGGTTAGTGCAATGGCACTGAGCAAAATAAACAAAAGTTGATCAAACTGAATATCTATCGGTAGCACGATACCGGGCGCCAGCTGTAAGCCCAGCAAAGCTAACAACGGGTTTAACTGCCAACACAGTAATACGCCGGCCAAAACACCGCCGGCGGCGCCGGCCACCCCATTACTTAAGCCCTGCACTGCAAACACGTTAAACAGCTGGTTGTCGCTCATCCCCAATGTTTTTAAGATGGCAATTTCAGCCTGCTTGTCGGTCACCATCATTACCAGGGCTGACACAATATTAAATGCCGCTACCGCGACTATCAGCAATAACATCAGCCACATCATGGCTTTTTCCATCGCCACTGCAGCAAATAACTTGCCATGGCTCTGGCGCCAATCCTGTACCTGCAAACTGCTGTCGACAGCTATTTGTTGAGCAAACTGCGGCGCAGCAAAAGGCTCCGCCAGAGTTATCCGCCACTGCTGTTGCTGTGGCCCGGTACTGAGTAGGCGGCTTAAATCATCCAGCGCTGTTACCGCTATTAATTTATCGACATCAGAGCCGCTGTCTAAGATACCGCTGACGGTAAACAAGCGTTGCCGCGGTACCCAGCCCATCGGCGTGTAGCTGCCGGCTTGCGGCAACATAAAGCGCAACTTGTCGCCAACTGACACTTCCAGTTGCTCGGCCAGGCCACGGCCCAGCACCACTGCATAGCGCTGCGAGGCAAACTGCTGCCAGCTACCGACAATTAACGCCTGCTGCATAAAAGCCGGCAACGCATCCATGGTAACCCCTTGCAGCAACACGCCGGTTAACTGTCTGGGGGATTGCACCAACGCTTCCGTTTGCAAAAACGGGCTGACTTGCAACACACCAGGCTGCTGCAACACGCTGTGCTGCCAAGCATCCGCATGCTCAGCTGAGGTGGTGACAAGCAAATGCGGGATCACACCCAAAATCCGCTTTTTCAGTTCGCCTTCAAAGCCATTCATTACTGAGCTGACAATAGTCAATGCCATTACGCCGAGAAAAATCCCGGCTACAGAAAACAGCGTAATAAAGGAAATAAAGGCATTACCCTTGCGGCTTTGACTATAGCGTAAGCCGATAAATAAGCTGACTGGTAACTGCATCCTAATCTTCAGGACAAGACCTGCTTTAGATGGTAAAGTGGCGACGATGATAGAGATTATTGTTTGTCGTGACAAGCAGCTTGCAAAGGTAACACCATGAGTGAGTTAACAGTACAGCAGTTGGCAGATGCCTATCAGGATTATTTCAGCGTTGAACATGGTATCAGTATTAACGTTAAGCCGGTTGCCGGGCCTTTGCCGGACCAGACCAGCCTGGCTGCAGCCATACCACCGGCATTTTTACTGGCGTCTGACGCCGGTAGCCTGAATACATCAGTGCTGCGTTCATTACACCGGCTGGGTGATATGGCAGAAGAATTAGCCAACTACCTGCAACAACAAGCACGAAAAATCGATTTACTGCTGCACTACGTACTACGTCAGCAAGATGATGCCACGCAGCGTTTCGTCAGCCAAAGTTACGGCGGCAGCGGTTGCTGCTATCTGGCCGATGCGCCGCTAGATGTAATGCAGATAGTTGAATTAAAACTATTTTTAGATAACAACGATGGTGCGGTTTTTTGTTACGGCCAGGTATTACACTGTGAGCCACAGGCAGAAAAATGGCAGATAAAGGTTGTATTTGCCTGCATCAGAGACGAAGATCGGGAACTGATTGTGCGCGCCAGCTTGCATCAGCAGTCCAGATTATTGAAGCAAAAAGCAGAGCAAAAAGCCGGGCAGCGGCAAAATAATATGCCGTCGTAAACCGGCTGGCGGTATTCAAGCGTTATTAAGGGTTTGTCGTTTTACATGGATCTGATTTCCTCATTACCACAGCTTAAACAACCTGCCGACCAGTTGCATTGGGGCAATTTGCAGGGTGCAGCCCTGCCCTTAGCCATTGCGCAGTTATTGCAGCAACAAGCCGCGCTGTATCTTTTACTTGTACCCGATACGCCAACAGCTCTGCGTTTAGAGCAAGAGTTAAGCGTGTTTTATCAAAGCGACGATTGCCCGCTGCTTACCTTGCCGGATTGGGAAACCTTACCGTATGACGTGTTTTCACCGCACCAGGATATTATTTCCCAACGCTTAAAAACGCTGTATCAGCTACCACGGCTGAAACAGGGCCTGGTCATTGTGCCGGTCAGCACGCTGTTGCTGCGGATCTGTCACCGTGATTATCTGGAGCAAAATAGTTTTCTGATCAAAAAAGGCCAACAGGTCGATTTAGCGGCATTAAAACGCCAGTTAACCGCCGTAGGTTATCGCAGCGTTGACCAGGTAATGGAGCACGGCGAGTTTTCCGCCCGCGGTTCCATTTTAGATCTGTACCCCATGGGCGCGACCACGCCTTACCGTATCGACTTTTTTGATAATGACGTCGACGGTATCCGTACCTTCGACCCCGACAACCAACGCAGTTTGGCACAAGTCAGTTATATCGAACTGCTGCCGGCACACGAATTTCCCACCGACAAAGCAGCTATTGAGCGTTTTCGCATGGCATATCGCGAACGCTTTGCCGCCCGTAACGAGAAAGAATCGCTGTACCAGCAAGTTAGCCAGGGGGTATTGCCGGCTGGTATCGAATACTATCTGCCGCTGTTTACCGAAAAAACCGCTACATTATTTGATTACTTACCGGCGGACAGCCGCTGCCTGCTGCTGGGCGATATTGAACACAGCGCAGATAAATTCTGGCTGGAATTAAAACGTCGCTTTGATGACAGAGCCATTGATCTGCTACGGCCTATTTTGCCGCCGGCAGAGCTGTATTTGCCGGTTGACCAGCTGTTTTCCGGGTTAAAGCACTATGGCCGTATTCGCTTAAGCCAGGCACAGTTGCCGGCAAAGGCCGGCCACGGCAATGCTGATTTAGCCACATTGCCGGATTTAAGCGTAAATCATCAGCTGAAAAATCCGCTGCAAGCGCTGCAACAATTTATTTTGCAGTTAAAGCAACAACAGGGCCGCGCGCTGTTCTTTGTGGAAAGTGAAGGCCGGCGCGAAAGCCTGCTGCAGTTGCTGCACAAAGCCGGTATACACATTTCCCAGTTTGATGATCTGCACGCTTTTAATCAAAGCGCAGACGACTTGGGTATAGTGGTAGGTGCATTGGAGCAAGGCGCCTTTATTCAGCAACCGGCTAAGCTGGCGCTGATCAGCGAAAATGAACTGTTCGGCCAGAAAATAAGCCAGCGCCGGCGGCGTAAACGCAGCCAGCAGGTGTCATCAGAAACCGTGATCCGCAATCTGGCCGAGCTGAATATCGGCCAGCCGGTGGTACATTTACAACATGGGATCGGCCGCTACCAGGGACTGCAGTTATTGGATGCCGCTGGTATCAGCGCCGAGTTTGTGACCATTGAATACGCCGGTGGCAGCATATTGTATGTGCCGGTTACTTCGCTGCATCTGCTTAGCCGCTACAGTGGTAATGATGCAGAGCATGCACCGCTGCATAAGTTGGGTAACGACAGCTGGGAGAAGTCGCGGCGTAAAGCCGCTGAAAGAGTGCGTGATGTTGCCGCAGAACTGTTGGATGTCTATGCTCAACGCGCTGCACATAAAGGCTATGCCTTTGCCCTGGATGAAAGCCAGTATCTGGCCTTTGCCGACAGCTTTCCGTTTGAAGAAACCGCCGATCAGCAAGACGCCATCGACGCAGTATTGCGCGATATGCAAAGCCCGCAACCAATGGACCGGCTGGTTTGCGGCGATGTTGGCTTTGGTAAAACCGAAGTTGCCATGCGCGCGGCCTTTGTTGCGGTAAACGACGGCAAACAAGTGGCAATACTGGTACCCACCACCCTGTTGGCGCAGCAGCATTTTGAAAACTTTAAAGACCGTTTCGCCAACTGGCCGGTGCGGGTCGAGGTGCTGTCGCGCTTTATCAGCCCGAAACAACAAAAAGCTATTTTGGTGGATGTGCAAAACGGCAAGGTTGATATTCTCATCGGCACACATAAGTTACTGCAGGATGATATCAAACTGCAGGATTTGGGCCTGCTGATTGTCGATGAAGAACATCGCTTTGGCGTGCGGCAAAAAGAAAAGATTAAAGCCCTGCGTGCCAATATCGATATTTTAACCCTTACTGCCACCCCGATACCGCGTACGCTGAATATGTCGATGTCCGGTATGCGCGATTTATCTATTATTGCGACACCACCGGCGCGGCGCTTAGCGGTAAAAACCTTTGTCCGCGAATACGAAAACGGCCTGATCCGTGAAGCCGTAATGCGCGAGATATTACGCGGCGGCCAGGTATATTTCCTGCACAACGATGTCGCAACGATTGAAAAAGCCGCGGCCGATTTAGCCGAATTGTTACCCGAAGCACTGATTGCTATAGCACACGGCCAGATGCGCGAGCGTGAGCTTGAGCAAATTATGTCCGACTTTTACCATCAGCGTTTTAATTTGCTGTTGTGTTCTACCATTATTGAAACCGGTATCGACGTACCGACCGCTAACACCATCGTTATTAACCGTGCCGATAACTTCGGCCTGGCGCAATTACACCAACTGCGTGGTCGCGTCGGACGGTCGCACCACCAGGCTTATGCTTACCTGTTAACACCACCACCAAAACGGCTGACCAAAGATGCGCAAAAACGGCTGGAAGCCATTGCCAGTTTGGAAGATTTAGGTGCTGGTTTCGCTTTAGCCACACATGACTTAGAGATCCGTGGTGCCGGCGAGTTATTGGGTGACGAGCAAAGCGGCCAAATTGAATCGGTTGGCTTCAGCTTATATATGGATATGCTGGAACAGGCAGTACAGGCGCTAAAAAACGGCCGTGAGCCCAGCCTGGATGCTATGCTGAGCCAGCAAACAGAAATGGAGCTACGCATCCCGGCATTACTGCCGGACAGCTATATTCCGGATGTTAATTTGCGCTTATCCTGTTATAAAAAGCTGGCTTCTGCTCAAAGCAGCGACGAGTTGGATGAAGTACAGGTAGAATTGATTGACCGCTTTGGTTTACTGCCTGATGCGGCAAAAAATCTGGTGGCACTGTCTGAGTTTAAACTACAAGCCCAGGCGCTTGGTATTCGCCGCATTGAAGCCAACAGTAAAGGCGGTGTGGTAGAGTTCAGTGAAAAAACCGCGGTTTCGCCAGGCTACATTATTGAACTGATCCAGAAACAATCACGGGTATTTAAACTCGAAGGTGGGCAAAAGCTGCGTTTCAGTATCGTATCAAACGACGGTGCCGAACGCCTGAGCCTTATCGCCAACATGTTAGCTGACTTTGCCCGACATAAGGTAGAAAGATGAGTAAGACCATTAAATTCTGTTGCCTGGCGGCCCTGTTAAGCGCCCCATTACAAGCGCAGGAGCAGCGCTGGTTTGAAGTAGAAATGATTATCTTCAGCCAAAACCCCGGCAATGTACTGCAGGAACAATTTGATACCGGCGTCACACCGGTAAAACCGGGCCGCGCTTATGATTTGCTGACACCGCGCTATCAGCCGCAACTGAAAAACCTGCTGGCGGAGTTACCGCTCTGCCCGCCAGCGCAGCGCTTTGCGGCAGAATTACCACAACCGCAATTAGCAGAAAATTTGCGCTGTATTTTTGAACCTCAACCTTACGCCTGGCAACTATATAACCTGTTTGAACCGCGACTGACCATCAGTACGGTGCCGTATCCACAGCAAACTGAAGTGGAGGTAACCGGCAATACAACTCATCAAAATGTGCCCTATCTGGCGGAGGCAGAAGCGCTGCAGCTGCGCGATATCGCGGCCAAAATTCAACGCCGGTCCGGCAGCACACTGCTGTTACACACCAGTTGGCGTCAGGCGCCGGTAACTGAGCGGCGCGCTATTGCCAGCCGTTGGTTTGCCGGACAGAACTTTAGCCGCCAATTCGATTATTGGGGCCAACCACGCTTGCCGGCCGCAACGGACCAAGACATTCCGGCAACAGAAGCTGTTGACATGATGGCCATCAGCAAAGACAACCAACCCGGCAATGAACTGCTGAGTAATATAGAGCAATTGTTGCAACAATTAACAGCTAATGCTCAGTTGCCGGAACATGCGGCAGCGCCGATAACTCCCGCCTCAGAACAAAATACCGCGTTAGCCAGTTTACCGGATCAGGTTTGGCAGCTGGACGGCCTATTTAAACTGCATTTAGACCATTACTTATTTGTTAATACCGAGTTTAATTTGCGGCTACCACAACAGGATAAGCTGCAGACTGTTTATGTACGGCAAAGCCGGCGGGTGATCAGTGGCGAAATTCATTATTTAGATCATCCTTATCTGGGCATAGTGTTACAAATCCGTCGCTTTGAACCACCGCAAGAGGAATATATTGAACAAGACCCGGCAGCTAACTTGCTAACAAATTGATAATTTTTCGGAAAAAGTATTGCTAATGCTGTATTAAGTGCCTAAGATCCTGCGGTCTTTACATTTTTATACAAAACTGTACGGGTAACCAACATGTTATTTTCTTATATTACCTATACCGTAGCAGAGCATCACTGACGATTATGAATGAGCTGAATCCAATGCCGGAGTTTACGCCGAAACAGTACCTGCTGTTGTTGGTGTTATTAATACTGGCCACCAGTTGCAGCCCGTTGCTGAATTGGTTGTTTCCTGCGCTGGCAGGCTCTGCATTGCTGACATTTTTACCGCCATTACTCGGTTTATATCAGTTGCTGTTGTTGTTTCGTAGCTTAGGTATTATTCATTTGCCAAGCGTAGCCTGCTATTCGGCTATCCTTGCGCCCCTATCCGTTTTGAGTTTTTATCAGTTTATCCTGCAATAACCCACTCTCTTGCCGTTTTTACGTTATTATATCGCCAACAACGCCCTGATAGCCCGTCCACTGTAATACAGCTGCACCGGCTGTTACTGTTATTTTATTATCGTTAAGGTTTAGCAACGGATGTCGATTAACTGGTTTCCGGGCCATATGCACAAAGCCCGCAAAGAAATTGCAGAAGTAATGCCGCAGGTTGATATTATTATCGAAATGCTGGATGCCCGTATTCCGTTTTCCAGCGAAAACCCGCTGGTGCCGCAGCTGCGGGGCAATACGCCCTGCATTAAAGTATTAAACAAAGCCGACCTGGCCGACCCGGTATTAACACAGCGTTGGGTTGAGCATTTTGATGCCCAGTCCGGGGTAAAAGCTATGCCAATCAGCCAACAAAATCCCGAGCAAATTCGTGCCTTGCTGCAGCTTTGCAACGATATGTTGCCTGAGCGTAATCTGGAGATCCGCGGCGCCCGCGCCATGATTATGGGTATCCCCAATGTCGGAAAATCCACACTGATTAATACCCTGGCCGGCAGAACTATCGCAAAAACCGGCAATGAAGCCGGTGTGACCAAGATGCAGCAGCGCATTAAATTGGATAACAATGTGATCCTGACAGATACCCCGGGCTTTCTTTGGCCGAAACTCAGCCCGCCTACCTGTGGCTATCGGCTGGCGGTTACCGGCGCCATTAAAGATACAGTGTTTGACTATGCTGATATCGCCATGTTTGCCGCAGATTATTTGCTGCAGCGTTATCCGCAAGCGGTAATGCAACGCTTTGGCTTAACTGAGCAACCAGAGAACGACCTGGCGTTAATGGATGCTATAGGCATCAAGCGCGGCGCTATGCGCAAAGGTGGTATCGTTGATTTGGAAAAAGCCGGCAGTATTTTGATCACCGAGCTGCGCGCCGGCAACCTGGGGCCAATCACCCTGGAAACCCCGGAAATGGTAAGCCAGGAGCAAATAGACGCCAAGGCCGAAGAAGGCGCAAAAGCGAAAGAAAAAGCCGAACGTGAAGCCGAGCGCAAACGTAAAGCACAGCGTAAATACCGCTAACCGGAGTTCTTATGACACAAACGGCATTGATGCAACTGGCGTATATCAGCGACTGCCACAGCGGGACCACCCATGCCACAGTTGCCGGTATTCATCAGCAGGCAAAGCGCAACAATGCCGTAAATAAGGTGACAGGGGTTTTGCTGACCACCGACAAACACTTTATGCAATTACTGGAAGGCGAACCACAACAGGTCGAACAGACCTATCAGCGGATCCGGCAAGATGCGCGCCATAGCAACGTACGGCTTATTTTCAGTCGCAGTATAGCGCAACGCCAATTTCCGAACTGGCATATGGGCCTGAAGCGGGTGTTGGATGAGGCAGAACACAGTGATTTGCAGGCTATTATCAGTATGTACGGCCAGCGTGAGCAATTTTCTGCACAACAGGCCGACGCCATCAGTTTATTATTTACCTCACTCTGAACAGCTAACGTTGCGTATGGCGGATATTGTTACAACACCGTTTGTAACTGCTGTTGGTATTCAGCAAATTTCTCTTTTTGCTCATCGTCCAACACGGCGTGCTGCAGCTGTTGCTGCAGATTTTTCGCCAGCGCAATATGGCCCTCGTCCAGCGGTTCCTGACCTTGCAACGCTACTAATACTTTTAAAATATTCAGCGCCACACTCATATTATTAGGTGTTAATGAGAACGCCTGTTCTAATGAATTCAGTGCCGCATGAAATTTATTACGCTTAAAAAACTCCACCGCCATCCGGTTTAATTGCTGCGGGGTAAAATGCACCGCGGTGCGCTCTGCAGCTTCCTGTTCAATATATTTACCTACCACCTGGTTAGTCAGGCCGGTGCCGGTAATTTGCCGTTTAATCGCGTCCAGCAACGACACCGCATCCTCACGCCGTCCCAGTTCATGTAAGGCCTTTACTTTATCCAGGTTATCTTCTACTGAGGTGCCCGGGCGCAAGCTAACATGGTTATCTACTATGCCCTCGGCTTTGCTGCGCTCCTCCCGTGCGGTATGTAAGCGCGCCCGCACTACCAACAGCTGATCTTTAAGCTGCGCCGCCAGGGGTAATTGCTTTTCCAGTTCGCTTAACAGTAAGTCAGACTGCCCCAACACTTTTACCGCATCGGCTTTTTCTAACGTAGTGGCGTAATCTATACCGGCCCGCACTACATTCAACCGCAGCAATGGCGAATCATGAATGGAGTTTTTTGCATGTTTAGCCATCGCGATAGTGGCTTGATATTGGCCGATATGATCATGGTTTAAGCGTGCTAAATCCAACAGGCGTTTATTACGCTCGATATTGCGCGGTGCCAATCGCGTAGCCTTTTTAATTTCTTCATAGGCTTGTTCATAATCTTGCTTACCTATGTAGTAATGCGCCAGCATATCGTAAGTGGCAAAGCGGGTATCGGTTTTATCGGTAAGTTGCTGTAGCAGCTCCTGAATTTCTGCCAGCTTATCTTGCTGTAATAACGCTTTGATATAGCCCAAATATGCCCAGGACAGCTTATGGCTCTTCAGTAAAGTATCGTAATATCCTGCAGCTTCCGCAAATTCACGTAAGTTCAGCAGGCATTCGCCTTTTAGCCGCTTCATTTGCAAGTGGTATTTACTCAGTACGGGGTTTAACAAATGCCGTTCGGCAAAATAAATGGCTTTGCTGTAGTCCTGGCGGTCAATAGCCTGATACACATTAAACAAGGTACGTTTTATTTCTAACGTTAAAGGCAGTCGCGTTTGCACATGTTTACTGTTTAACGGTTTAACCCAGAAATCATCCGGTTGCAGCTCAACAATACTGTTGACCAAATCTTCGCTGGTTTCTGCGCTGAGAAAAATCAGTACCGTGCATTTAGTGACATAACGCTTAAACTTCAGTTCTTCCAGCAGGTGAAAGCCGTCTTTATCGCTTTTAACGTTAAAAGCACAAATAACCACATGAAACGAAGTTTGCTCACACAGCCGCAACGCATAATAGGAATTCTCGGCATATTTAATATTTACCACGCCAAGTTCAAGTAATGCCGACTTGATGACGTTTTGCACCAATACCTGATCATCAATAATCAGTACATTTAATTTATCATAAGCGGTGAGTTCTTCTTGTTCCATCTGTCTACTTCACATCCCTGCGATAACGGCTATAAACGCGCTAAGGTTCATATCAGTTATATTAGCAAGCGGCCATAAAAGCAATATAACGAAAATATAATCCGCCGACCCCATTGTCAGCCGCGGCAATCACCCCAAACTCAGCAACCAGATGTTTTATCAACCGAGCCAGAGGGCCAAACTATGTTTTATCAACTCAGCATCGAACAAATGAGCAAAATGCTGCAAAACTTACAGCATATTCTGGATAAAGGCGCCGCCTTTGCCGACAGCAAAAAAGTAGAGATGGCGGTACTGTTAAACGCCAGGCTGGCACCGGATCAATTTAACCTTATCCGTCAGGTACAAATTGCCTGTGATACCGCCAAGCTTGGCGCCGCACGCTTAACCAATAACGTGGACAGCGCACCGAAACATGCCGATGACGAAACCACGCTGGCGGAGTTAAAGCAACGCATCAGCGACACTCAAGCTTATTTGGCCACATTCAGTGCCGCCGATTTTGCTGATGCCGCCACACAAAAAATCAGCCAGCCGCGTTGGGAAGGTAAATACCTGACCGGTGAAGAGTTTTTAATACAGCATGTGCTGCCGAATATCTATTTCCACATCACCACCGCTTATGCCATTTTGCGCCATAACGGTGTCGATGTGGGTAAAAAAGATTACCTTGGCGCTATGCCATATAAAGTGTAACGCACAAGCAAAACGCCGGGCTGAAAAACCGGCGTTTTGCTTTGATACTCAGCGCTGTAACACTATGCGATAACGGGCGTTACCGCTTTTTAAATGATCCAGTGCTTCGTTTATTTGCTCAAATTTAAACATTTCCACTACCGGTTTAATATTGTGTTGCACGGCAAACTCAAGCATCCTGGTAATCGTCGCCGGGCTGCCAACCGGTGAGCCGGACACACTGCGCTGCGCCATAATCAGGCCAAACACGCCGATATTTAACGGCTCTAATGTAGCGCCGACAAAGTGCAAGCGGCCTTTTGGCTTTAACGTAGACAAATATAAATTCCAGTCCAACGTGACATTCACCGTCGAAATAATTAAATCAAAGCGCCCTGCTGCCTGCTCTATCTCAACGCTGTTACGCGAGTTAATGCACTGGTGCGCGCCCAACGTTTTGGCTTCCTGAGTTTTACTGTCACTGGAGGTAAAAGCCGTAACATTGCAGCCCCAGGCCCGCAAAAACTGCAAGGCGATATGGCCCAGGCCACCAATACCAATAACCGCGACTTTATCGGTGGGCTTGATATCAAACTGCACCAGCGGGTTAAATACAGTAATACCGCCGCAAAACAGCGGGCCGGCGGTTTTTGCATCCATACCTTTTGGTAGTGCAACGACGCTGGCAGCATTAGCACGGACTTTGTCAGCAAAACCACCATGGCGGCTAACAATAGTGCCTTGGGCTTTGCTACACAGGTTATGGTCGCCACTGCCACAGCTGGCGCACACTTTGCAGTAATCTGAATGCCACCCCAAACCTACCACCTGGCCGGTTTTAAAATGACTCACCGCCTCTCCCACCGCACTGATGCGGCCTACCACTTCATGGCCGGCGACCAACGGGTAAGCAGACATACCCCATTCATTATTTAGCATCGATACATCTGAGTGGCAGATCCCGCAGTAATCCACCTCAATCTCTACCTCGTCGCGGCCCAATGTGCCGGGTTTATATTGCCAGGGCACCAGTTTTCCGCCGGCTTCAAGTGCAGCATAAGCGTTGATCATATCCTCTCCTGCGTAGTTAATTTATCCATTAATGTTAGCTATACAGCTAACAGTATTAACCAGATCTGCAACTGTGCTGAGAAATAACCAACCCTGCTTGTTTTTTATACAACCACACCTGTTTCTTCTGTAGCTTTCAGGTATAATCCGCCGACTTTTTTCAGGCTAAGCCGACTTTAAGAGACACTATGACAGTACAGACCTTTGACCCGACACAAACCACCACTTTGGATACCGCAGCCAAAAGCCTGAATCAACAGGCTACAACCGGCAGTAGCAAAGGCAATACCATTGGTTTTGTCAGCTTAGGCTGTCCGAAAAATCTGGTGGATTCAGAGCGTATACTGACTCAGCTAAAAGCTGAGGGTTACAACATAGTGCCAACATACGATGATGCCGAACTGGTGATTGTAAACACCTGTGGTTTTATCGACAGCGCTGTGCAGGAATCGTTGGAAACCATCGGTGAAGCTCTGGCTGAAAACGGCAAGGTTATTGTTACCGGCTGTTTGGGCGCACGCGAAGATGAAATACGCCAGGTACACCCCAATGTACTGGGCATTACCGGCCCGCACAGTTATGAAAACGTATTAAAGCAGGTGCATGAATATGTGCCTAAGCCCAAATACGACCCGTTCACCATGCTGGTGCCGGACCATGGCGTAAAATTAACACCGAAGCATTATGCTTACTTAAAAATTTCAGAGGGCTGTAACCACCGCTGTACCTTCTGCATTATTCCGTCAATGCGTGGCGATTTAGTCAGCCGCCCGGTAGGTGAAGTATTGGATGAAGCACAGCGCCTGAAAAATGCCGGCGTAAAAGAGCTGCTGATTATTTCCCAGGACACCAGTGCTTATGGCGTTGATGTAAAACACCGCACCGGCTTTTGGAACGGTTCGCCGGTAAAAACCTCGATGCAGTCGCTGTGTGAAGCTTTGGGCGAAATGGGTATTTGGGTGCGCCTGCATTATGTTTATCCGTACCCGCACGTAGACGACATTATTCCTTTGATGGCTGCCGGTAAAGTACTGCCATATTTAGATATTCCGTTTCAGCATGCCAGCCCGCGCATATTAAAGCTGATGAAACGCCCCGGCCAGGCTGACCGCGTATTAGAGCGGATTAAAAAATGGCGCGAGATTTGCCCTGAGCTAACCATTCGCTCGACCTTTATCGTGGGCTTCCCCGGTGAAACAGAAGAAGACTTCCAAATGCTGCTCGACTGGTTGCAAGAAGCCCAACTGGACCGTGTCGGCTGTTTTAAATACAGCCCGGTAGAAGGCGCCAAAGCTAACGAGTTAGCCGACCCGGTACCGGAAGACGTAATGGAACAGCGCTACCACCGCTTTATGCAAACCCAACAAGCTATCAGTACCGCGCGGCTACAGGCAAAAATTGGCAAAACCATCAAAGTGCTGATTGATGAAGTAGACGAAGAAGGCGCTATTGGCCGAAGCTTCGCCGATGCACCGGAAATTGACGGTGCCGTGTACTTAAACGGCTTAACCGGTGTTAAACCAGGCGATATTATCGATGCCGTAGTCGATGAAGCCGATGAATATGACTTATGGGCCTCGCTGGCGGAATAACGGCTATAGTGCTGCTATAGTGCGGTTGTAGTTAAAGGAAAAAGGCAGCGTCAGCTGCCTTTTTCCTGTCTGTGCCGGCCATTATTCCAATGCCAGCAAGCGTTGCTGCACATCAGACAACTGCTGGTTATACAGCGCGATATACGGCAGCTCTGTGTCACTGGCGGCCAGTTTTAACGCATAGCCCCGTTCTATGCTGCGCACTATAGCCAGAGCGCCGGCCATCCGGCCGCGATTGGCGCTGATCGCCGCTTTAATGTCTTTATGCAGATTGACATGACGGACAAACTCTTCAGGCGGTATATCAAACAACAGATCTGAACCTGAGATAAGTGCAGCCAAGAAATACTGCTGGCACTGGTTCGCACTTAGCTGCCACTGCTGCGCGATATGTTGAGCGCTGTAGGCGCGGGTTAATACAGTAATGGCTGCCGCCGGTGAAGTGCCAGTGAGTACTGCACACATCAACAGCCATTTACGTGTTAATTCCAGGCCAAGCCGGGTCACCGTTTCTTTAACAGAACTGACGACGCGCGTTTTACGATATAACGGGCTGTTGGCAATTTTCAGCAAGCCCATCACTATATTCGGCTCGTTTTTCAGCAGCAGCGATAACTGCGTAATATCCGGCTCGGCGGCAAACAAGCAGCTGATGATCTCTGCTACTTTAAGAGCGCCGGGCTCAATTTTTTTACCGGCCACCAACAGTGATTTGGTTAAAAAATAGCCCTGAAATAAATCACAGCCCAACGCTTTAAAAAGAGCAAACTGCTGCTCTGTTTCCACCGGTCCGGCCAACCATAACAAGCCGGCACGGCCAAATTGTGTTTTATAGCGCTCAGTATCGGCCAGGCTGCTGTTTACCACATCCAGCCGGATAATATCCGCCAGCGGCAACAACGCCAGTATGGCATCTGTCAGCGCCACATCGTGCAGTGCCAGCCTGAAGCCCCGCTGCTTCAACGCCTTTAGCGCTGCAATATAGCTTGCATCCGGTTGCGGCGGAATAACCGGCTCCAGTACCACAGTGTCCGGCAAAAGCTGCAAGGCACGGCCGGATAAAACAAAGTCGGCGGTAACGGTGATAAACAATGGCGCCTTGTACAACGCACTTTGCACACGAATATCGTCGCAATATTGTTTAAGCTGAGCATCGCTAAGTCCGGCATCACTAAGTTGCAGTGCACTGACTCCGGCGCCACTGCGGTTAAGCAACACCACGCCAAAGCGCTTTTGCTTGCGGTCAAAAATGGGTTGGGCGGCATACAGTTGCTGTATGTTAGTGGTTTTGTCGATTTCCATGGTTTGGCGGGTCAAATCCGTTCCTTACAACAATACAATTTCGCTAAACGCGGCCAATATAAAGCCGGCAAGGCTTGCTGTCCAGTAGCGGGCAACCGGCAAAGTCGTCGCTGCGCCTGCTCTGGCAACAGACAAAACAGCACACAGCCGTTTTTTTGTTATAAAACAATATCAACACAAAAGTCTGAACTATGTTTATACTGCTAAGATAAAGTACGCCAGCAATGTTAACCCTATATACCCGAGTGTAACAATGAAGCAACTAATTGAAAAAGCAACAAACTTACCCAGTATACCCAAAGTAGTACAAGAGTTGATTGCCAGCTTTAACAACCCGGATATCACCGGTGGTCATATCGCCGCTATCTTAAGTAATGATCAGGCGCTAACCGCTAAAGTTCTCCGTATGGCGAACTCTGTGCGCTATGGTGGTCATCGTAAAGTGGGCTCTGTTAAAGACGCCGTACTTGTACTGGGCTTTAACTCTTTACGCACTCTGGTGCTGTCAATCGGCTTTACGTCTGCTTTAAACGGTCCGGCCGCTTTCGATATTCAGGCATTCTGGATAAAGTCATTTAAAATGGCCAACCGCTGTAAATGGTTAGCTAAGTCGTTAAAAATAGATGCCGAACTGGCTTATACCTGTGGCTTGTTATACGCGATTGGTGAATACCTTATCCATTTAATCAGGCCGGAAGACGCGATTACAATCGACAAAAGAGTCGAAACCGGTGAAAGCCGCTCTCGTGTAGAGCAGCAATTACTGGGCTTCGACTACACCCAAGCTGGCGCTGCTCTGGCTGATCACTGGTTTTTTCCACAAGAGATAGTTCGGGCTATTCAGTACCAGGAAAACCCTCTGGCAGCACCCGGGTTATCACCCTATGCCGCTTGTGTTCATCTGGGGCACTACATGCTGGACAACGAAAGTAAAATTGCCGAAGGCAATTTTGATGACTTCCCAGCTAAACTGCTGCATGCCATGCATCTGACATTGTCAGATATGTTTACCAAACTGGAAAACGTGCCGGATTTAGATGAAGGTATTGAAGAATTCTTAAATTAGCCTAAGCAGAGATAGTGTTATAACAGCGCTTTAATAGCATGATTTAAGCCGTCCAACGTCAGGGCATACATACGCTTTTGCATGATTTGCCCGATCATGCCAATGGAATAATAGTGCCCCCACCACGGCTGTGGCTGGGGGTTTAACCACACTGCTTTAGGATAATGCGTGAGCAAACGCTGCAACCAAACTTTGCCGGGTATTTCGTTAAAATGCTCCACACTGCCGCCCGGGTACTCAATCTCGTACGGCCCCATAGTGGCATCACCGACAAAGATCAGCTTATAGTCGCTACCGTAGGTATGAATAATATCGTCGGTTTTAATCTGCTCAGTGTAACGGCGTTTGTTGTCGCGCCATACGCTTTCATATACGCAGTTATGAAAGTAGAAAAACTCCAGATGTTTAAATTCGCTTTTTACCGCGGCGAATAGCTTTTGGCATTGCTCAATATGGTCATCCATTGAGCCGCCAACATCAAAAAACACCAGCAACTTAATGGCGTTGTGCCGCTCGCGCATAAAGCGTAAATCCAGCCAACCGCCTTGCTCTGAAGTGGCCTGAATAGTGCCGTGTAAATCCAGCTCGGTCTCGGCGCCGCTGCGGGCAAATTTACGCAGCTGTTTCAGTGCCAGTTTAATACTGCGGTTGTTCAGCTCGCTGTCGGTGTCCAGGTCTTTAAACTCGCGTTTATCCCACACCTTTACCGCACGGCGCGCGCCGCTGCCCTGCTGGCCAATACGCACACCTTCCGGGTTATAACCATAAGCGCCGAAAGGTGAAGTACCCCCGGTGCCAATCCACTTATTACCACCGCTGTGTTTTTTTTGCTGCTCTGCCAAGCGTTCACGCAATGTTTGCAGCAGTTTATCCAGCCCGCCTAATGCCTGCAGCTTGGCTTTTTCTTCCTCGCTGAGTTTACTCAGCACGTCCGGCACCAGCCAATCGGGCGGTATGCTGGCGGCAATATCCACTTGTGCGACCCCCTCAAAGTACTCAGCAAAGGCGCGGTCGAATTTATCGTATTGGGTTTCATCTTTTACCAAACATAGCCTGGACAGCTGATAAAAGGCTTCAGAATCGGCGAAGATCACCTGTTGTTTTAACGCATTGAGTAAATCCAGCAGCTCGGTAATGCTGGTTTTTAAGCCGTATTTGCGCAAGGTAAAAAAGAAATCGATTAGCATGGCAGGTTCCGCAGTCTGGCTTGCTCATGGGGCAGGGTGAGACTGGAAACTCGTTTTGGTCGGCGCAGAGTGTCTGAGCGTAGGCGCAAGCCGCAGCGACAAATTCGTCTGGAACGAATTTGAACAGCTCTCGCTGGCCGCAGGTACAGGGCAGGATTGCCCTGTATAGTTGCTGCGACGAGCCAAAAGGAGTATTGCAGTCGAGCCAGGAGGCTGCACAGAACCCGCTCTATCAATTCAGCGTACGCCACTCTTATCGCCCTTGCCTTTTCGCCAAAAACGCCAGTTTTTCTACCAAGGCTACATCCTGCTCGTTTTTAAGCAAGGCACCAAACATCGGCATTAAGCCGCCTTTTTGCTGCTTATCGGTTAATACCTCAGCCGGAATATCTTCAGCCAATAACAGCTTTAACCAGTCAAGCAGCTCCGAGGTTGATGGCTTTTTCTTTAACCCCGGCAGCTCGCGCAGTTCAAAGAACACCTCCAGCGCCGTACTTAACAACTGCTGCTGAATATGTGGGTAATGTACCGCGACAATAGCGCGCAAGGTATCGGTATCCGGAAAGCGGATATAGTGAAAAAAGCAGCGGCGCAAAAACGCATCCGGCAGCTCTTTTTCGTTATTTGAGGTAATGATGACAATTGGCCGCTCAACAGCGCTTATCTGCTCGCCGGTTTCGTGCACGTAAAATGCCATCCGATCCAGCTCGTGCAGTAAATCGTTAGGAAACTCAATATCGGCTTTGTCTATTTCGTCTATCAACAGCACCGGACGCTTATTAGCGGTAAAGGCCTGCCACAATTTACCCGGCCGGATATAATTATTAATGTCATGTACTTTGTCGCTGCCCAGTTGGCTGTCGCGCAGGCGCGATACCGCATCGTACTCGTACAGGCCATGCTGTGCCTTGGTGGTCGACTTTATATGCCACTGAATAAGCTCTGTACCCAGGCTTGCCGCAAGCTCTTCGGCCAGTCGGGTTTTACCGGTGCCCGGCTCGCCTTTTATCAGCAGCGGCTTTTCCAGCGTTACCGCGGCATTTACCGCTAATGCCAGTTCATCAGACACGATATAGTTATCGGTGCTTACAAAGGCCATAAGTCCCCTCTATGTTTAGTATTCAAACCCAACGCTGTTGTGGTGAAACGTAATATCTTATAGCCAAAAGCTACTGTAATTTTTGCCACGCTGGCGTATTCTTATAACCAATTTATCGTAAACGGAGTTTTTTTATGGCAAACGTCTATGCAGACAACTCATTGTCTATCGGCCGCACCCCGCTGGTCAAATTAAACCGGACCATTGAAGGCGGCGCTAATGTTTACGCCAAGATTGAAGCGCGTAACCCCAGCTTCAGCGTAAAGTGCCGTTTGGGCGCCGCGCTGATTTGGGATGCCGAGAAAAAAGGTACCTTAACGGCAGAGAAAGAAATTGTCGAGCCTACCTCGGGTAATACCGGTATCGCTCTGGCGTTTGTTGCTGCCAGCCGTGGTTATAAACTAACATTAACTATGCCGGCCACCATGAGCTTAGAACGGCGTAAGCTGTTAAAAGCCTTAGGTGCCAATTTAGTGCTGACCGAAGGCCCTAAAGGTATGAAAGGCGCCATTGAAAAAGCTAAAGAAATTCAGGCATCTAACCCGGATAAATATTTAATTTTAGGCCAGTTTGAAAACCCGGCTAACCCGCAAATTCACTTTGATACCACCGGTCCGGAAATTTTTAATGATTTAGACGGTAAAGTGGATATCTTTATCGCCGGGGTCGGTACCGGCGGTACCATCACCGGTGTTAGCCGTTATCTGAAAAACGAGAAGAAGCTGCCGCTGTTAAGCGTAGCAGTAGAGCCGGCAGAATCACCGGTGATCACCCAGGCCAAAGCCGGTGAAGAATTAAAACCCGGCCCGCATAAAATTCAGGGCATTGGTGCCGGTTTCATTCCGGGTAACCTGGATTTAGCCGTGGTGGATGCCGTTGAACGTGTTAGCAGCGAAGAAGCTATTGCCGGCGCCCTGCGTTTAATGCGCGAAGAAGGTATTCTGGCTGGTATTTCGTCCGGTGCCGCCCTGGTTGCAGCTCAACGCCTGGCAGCCAAACCGGAAAACGCCGGCAAAAATATCGTGGTTATTCTGGCCAGCGCCGCCGAGCGCTATTTAACCAGCCCGTTATTTGCTGAGGTGTTTACCGAGCAGGAATTACAACCTTAATCAACCGCTTATATACAATAAAGGGCTGCATATGCAGCCCTTTTACTTTACAGTAAGGCGAAAAGGTTCCACACTGAGTGGCGTATTTAGCAACCGGGTTGTACTGATGAAGCTCTATTTTTTGCTACCGTTATTTTTATTGTTGGCTGCCTGCAGCGATGACAGCCCTAAAGTTAACGCCCAATGGGGCACGCCGGAGTATATAGCTACCGAGTTTTTTCATGCCTTGTACAACGAAAAAGATCTGAATAAAGCCAAACAACTTTGTACCAAAGAATACGCCGATTTAATGGAGTCGTACGGCACAGTGCGTCAGGTTGGCCGCACCTTGATGAATATGTCATTTGATCAGGTGGATATTCGGGTAAACCGCAGCGGCGGTAATTTACGCGAACAATATGATAACCGCGCCGATATTACGTTGCTGCTTACCGGCCCGCATGACGGCAAACAAGTTGACGAGCTGCGGGTAGTCGAGATGGTTAAAGACGGCAGCCGCTGGGTAGTGCAGGCCGTTAAAGTAGACAAGTTTGCCAGCAGTGCCCGTTAACGCTGAAAAAACGCCGCGATACGCTGCTGACACTCTGCGCCGTTTAGTAAGCGCTGAAACTGTACTAATTCATTAGCAATGGTTTGCAAGGTCATGCTCTGTTGCGGCTTTAACAGCGCTTTACTGCTTTGCACCGCATCTGCCGGTAATGCGGCCAGCGCGGTGGCTTTTTCCAGCGCTAAGCTCAATACGTCATGCTGGCCAACTACCTGATTCACCAGGCCCATTTGCTCTGCTTGTGCTGCGTCAAAAGCTTCACCGAGCAATAAATACTGCGCCGCGCGCTGGTAACCGGCTAAATTAGGCAGCAGTACACTGGAGCCGGCCTCCGGACATAAGCCCAGCTTTGTAAACGGCAACTGAAACCGGCTGTTGTCTGCTGCATACACCAGGTCACAATGCAGTAAAGCCGTGGTACCGATACCAATTGCCAGCCCGGCTACCGCCGCCACTATGGGCTTGGGGAATTGCGCCAGCTGATACAAAAACTGCACCGTCGGGTGCTGTGCATTTAATTCACCGGCGCCGAGAAAATCCTGTAAATCGTTACCGGCACTAAAGCAATTATCACTGCCCTGCAGCAACACCACATTAATGCTGTTATCTGTCGCCGCCTGCGCTAAAGCTGCTGTTAACTCACGATACATCTGCTGGCTTAACGCGTTTTTCTTCGCCGGCCGGTTCAGGCCGATTTGCAGCACCTTGTCGTGGCGCTGCAGTACAATATCACTCATGCTTATTCCCTGATTAATCCCTGATCACTGGCCCGCTACACTGCCTTCACGGCGCGGATCGGCAGCACCTTGCAAGCCTGTCTCCGTCACCATAATGGCATGCAGGCCGCTGTTTAAATCCTGTAATTGTACTTTGTAGCCCATATCTTCCAGCACCGCTTGTTGCTGCGCCAGCGCAGTGCCCTTTTCCAGCGCCAGATAATCATTGCGATGGGTGATACGCGGCAAATTCAATGCTTGCTGAACATCCAACTGCCAGTCCAGCACCGCAACAATACTTTGCGCAACATAGTTAATAATACGACTGCCACCGGGTGAACCTATTACCAACTTCAGTTGATTATTGGCATCGAACACCATCATCGGTGCCATCGACGAGCGCGGCCTTTTACTGCTCTCTACCCGGTTTGCCACCAGATGGCCGTCAATTTCCGGGCTTAAGCTAAAATCGGTCAACTGATTATTCAGTAAAAAACCGCCCACCATTAACCCGGAGCCAAACACATTTTCAATACTGGTTGTCATGCTTACCGCATTGCCGTCGCTATCCACAATAGAAAAGTGGCTGGTGTTAGGCAGCTCCGGCGATACGGCCGGCAGCAACGCCGGTGCGCCTGTTGGCGTGCCAGCTTTTGCTACTGTGCCGGCTTTGCTTAAATCAATTAATTTCGCCCGCTGCGCCAGGTAGTCCGGCGCCAGCATGCCCTCTACCGGTACAGGCACAAAAGCCGGGTCGGCCAAATAGCGCTCCCTGTCGGCAAACGCCAGTTTAGCAGCCTGTGCCAACACATGAGTAGCCTGCACACTGTCCGGTGCCACCCGGCTTAAATTATACTGCTGCAGTATACCCAGCATTTGCAGCACCGCTATACCACCGGAGCTGGGTGGCGCCATACCACACACTCTGTAGACACGATAGGGTATGCACACCGCATCCCGCTGTAATACCTTGTAGTTGGCTAAATCTTCAACGCTCAATGTGCCGGGGTTCACCGGCGCTGTTTGTACCCGCTCGCTGATGGCTTTGGCCAGTTCACCGCGGTAAAACGCTTCCGGCCCCTGGGCAGCAATCGCTTTAAGTGTGGTGGCATAGGCAGGATTTTTCAGCAAGCTGCCTTCAACCAATGGTTGGCCGTTGGGCATAAAATACTGTTTACTATCATAAAATTGCGCTATACCTTTGTTCCAGCCTTTTGCAAGTTGGTTTGCGGTACGCGAAGATACCGCAAAGCCCTGCTCTGCAGTCTTGATTGTATCCGTAAACAACTCAGCCCAGGGCAACTTGCCGTACTGCCGGTGCGCTTCAGCCAGTAAAGCCACAACACCCGGCACGCCAACCGACTTACCGCCAACATAGGCTTCGCGCCAGTTCATTGGCTTGCCTTGTTCTGTAAATAACAGCGGCGTGGCATCAGCCGGAGCGGTTTCACGGCCATCAAAGGTAGTAAGCTGTTGCTGTTTGGCCTGCCAGTGCAACATAAAAGCACCACCGCCAATACCGGAGCTTTGCGGCTCCACCAGCCCCAGCATCAGTTGAGTGGCTATAGCTGCATCTACCGCACTGCCGCCTTTGGCTAATACCGCGCGGCCGGCTTCTGTTGCCAGCGGATGAGCCGCTGCCACCATGTACTCTTTTGCATTGACTAACTGCTGCTGATAAATACCGGTAGCCGCTTCCGGCTCACGGGTTTCCTGCTGGGCAGCTACAGTAAAAAAGGTAAAACCGCCCAGCACAACGACAGCGCGATACAGTAACGAGGCAACATGCATAGTAAATATATCTGATAATAGCTAAGTGATTACACCCTACCCGGTTAGCCGCTTAAGATCAATATACCAGGGCGCCACTGGTCTGCCCGGCTCGCCCGTCTGCCGTTTAAACCGGCAGAGCCGTGCAGCAGTACAGATTTTACTTGACCAAAAGCGGCGGATCGTTTTGCATAGGCCCCTGAATACTTACCGGATGACACTGACTTTGCCTGCTCCGTTTACTTTGCCACCCCGTTATTGGCCATATCTGCTGCTCAGCGCGGTTGTAGCATTGTTGGCACTGTTGCCGCACAGCTGGCAGCAACTGCTGCAGTACCATCGCGATGCTATTGCCATGGGTGAGTACTGGCGCTTGTTCAGCGGCCATTTGTTACATTCAAATTACTGGCATTTACTGATGAACCTGGGCGGTTTATTGCTGGCCATGCTGCTGCATGGCGTTTACAGCGATTACCGCCAACGTGTGCGCAGCTGGCTGCTAAGTGCGCTGGCTATCAGTTTGGCGTTGTATTATTTTAGCCCGCAACTACATATCTATGTTGGTCTGTCCGGCTTACTGCATGCCATGCTGACACTGGGCGCATTACAGGATATTCAGCGTAAACTTACTACCGGCTGGTTGCTGCTGGCGGGGCTGATTGGCAAAGTGCTGTGGGAGCAATGGCACGGGCCGGACGCCGGATTGGCAGCCCTTATTAATGCCGACGTTGCCATTGATGCCCATCTGTATGGTGTCTGCAGCGGGTTAGCTATAACAGCGCTTAGCAGCGTGATGCGGCGGTTTAAAACGGTGCTGCTGCAGTAAACTCCAATACCGCACGACTTAGCGGATGCACAAAACGGATATATTCTGCATGCAACATTAAGCGCGGACTTTTTGCCGCGACATCTGCCGGCGCGTACAAGGTATCACCCAGCATGGCATGGCCCAGTGCCAGCATATGCACCCGCAGCTGATGCGAGCGGCCGGTCACCGGTTCCAACTGCACGCGGCTTTGATTGGCAGCACTGTTATAACTGAGCAACTGATAGCGGGTTTGCGACGGCTTACCCTGTTGCTGACATACTTTATACAATGGTCGCTGCTGCTCGTCAGCTGCCAGCGGTAAGTCGATAACACCTTTGGCTTTAGCCAACTTACCCTCAACCAGCGCCACATAGTGTTTAGTGACACTACGGGCCTGAAACTGCTTGCTGATATCCGACAACACCCGTTTGGTCAGCGGTAATACCAACAGCCCCGAGGTATCATAATCCAGCCGGTGTACTACCTCAGCAAAAGGAAATTCGCGCTGCACGCGACGGATCAGGCAATCCTGATTTTGCGGATGGCGGCCGGGTACCGTTAACAGTTTTGCCGGTTTATTTACCACCAGCAGTACATCATCTTCATACACTATTTGGTATGGCTCACTGCTGGCCGGTAGTACCGCCAGGTCTTCAACACTGTTACTCATAACACTCTCCGCAATATAAACGCCGGTTATTATGCCGCAAAAGCCCTTCGTCTGCCGGGTAAATTCAGCTAAGCTACTCACTTTATTGCTAAGTTTATCAAGCTATGACCGACGCCTTTATTTACCGCCCGCCCACCGGTGTCCCGCTGGATATTTTGTATCAGGACAAAGATCTGATTGTGCTGAACAAACCAGCCGGGCTGTTAACTAACCCCGGCCGCGGTGCACATTTAGCCGACTGCTTACTCTGCCGTGTGCAGCAGCAGTATCCGCAAGCGTTACTGGTACACCGGCTGGATTTAGCCACCTCAGGTATAGTGGTAATGGCACTGCGGCGCAAAGCCGAAGCCGCACTAAAACAGCAATTTGCCGAGCGTATTGTGAGTAAACGCTACCTGGCGCTGGTATGGGGCACACTGATGCCAGCCGAAGGTGTTGTTGATGTGCCGCTGCTTGCCGACAGCAGTAATCCGCCCAAACAAAAGGTGTGTTACCAAAGTGGCAAAACCGCGGTTACCCATTTTAAACTGCTGCAACAGCTGACCGACCGTGCTTTGGTAGAATTAAAACCCATAACCGGCCGCTCGCATCAGCTGCGCATGCATATGCTGCATTTAGGTCACCCCATTTTGGGGGATACATTTTATGCCACGCCACAAGCCTTAACCGCAGCGCCAAGACTGATGTTGCATGCCGCCGGCCTTGAGCTGAACCAACCCTACAACGGTACGCGGTTACACTTTAGCTCCGATACCGATTTTGTCAGCGCCACAGGGCAACTTCGTCTCTAAGCTAAAACCCTGACGCTACAGCAAAAAATTGCTCTGTCCGGTGATGGTAAATTGCATTTTGCCGTCTATAGTTTTTTAAGCTGCTGACTGGCGCAATATCAGCAAACCGGCAGTGTATAACGATAATAAAACAGGAGCTTTGTGATGAGTATGCTGCAAGAGTTTAAAGCCTTTGCCATGCGTGGCAATGTGGTGGATATGGCGGTGGGGATTATTATTGGTGCCGCCTTTGGTAAAATTGTATCGTCTTTTGTCAACGACGTTATTATGCCGCCGATTGGCGTGTTACTGGGCGGCGTTAACTTTCGCGATTTGGCAGTGGTAATTCAGCAAGCCAGTGAAACCCATGCCGAAGTTGTTATTAAGTACGGCATGTTTGTTCAAACCATTATTGATTTTATCATTATTGCTTTTGCCGTATTTGTCGGCGTTAAAGCGATGAACTCGATGAAGAAAAAAGAAGAAGCCAAGCCGGCAGCGGTAGCTGAAGTGCCGGAAGAGATTAAATTACTGGCAGAAATTCGTGATTTGCTGAAAAAGCCGTAACGTTGCTTAAGTGATATTGGTTACACAAAAAACGTCTCTTGCTGAGACGTTTTTTTATTGGTCGATGCGCCCGGAAAGGAGGTCGGAAACCCGATCTGGTCGGCGCAGAGTGTCTGAGCCCTGCCGCAGGCAGTAGGGCGAGTTGCTGCGACGAGCCAGAGCGGGTATTGCGACCGTATCGTTAAACCGTTACAGATTCTGCTCAAATAATTTATAGATCCGGCGATATTCATCCAGCCAGCTGCTGGGCTGACGAAAGCCATGTGGCTCTACCGGGTAAATCGCCGTTTCAAAATTAATATTTTCCTGCTCAATTAAGCGCTGTACCAACCGCACCACATCCTGGAAGAACACATTGTCGTCTACCATAGGCGCATTGATCAGCAATGGCTTTTTCAAACCCTGTGTAAAGTAAATCGGCGAGCTGCGCTCATAAGCAATAGGGTCAATTGCCGGGGTGTTAAGGATATTTGAGGTATAGGCATGGTTATAATATGCCCAATCACTCACCGGGCGCAGCGCTGCCCCGGCCTGGAATAACTCCGGCTCTTTAAACAACGCCATAAAAGTCATAAAGCCACCGTAAGAGCCACCATAAGTACCGATACGGTTGCGATCAACATTGGCATTAGCGACCAGCCAGTTTACGCCATCAACCAAATCTTCAATTTCCGGCGTGCCCATGCGCCGGTATATCGCCGTTCTCCAATCGCGGCCATAGCCTTTGGATGCCCGGTAATCCATATCCATCACCACATAGCCCTGCTGTGCCAACATGTTGTGGAATAAAAACTCACGGAAATAACCGGACCAACCTAAATCGCTGTTTTGCAGATAACCGGCGCCATGGTTAAAGATAACCGCGCGGCGCGGCTCGCCTTGCTGATAGTCAGCCGGGTAATACACTTTGGCAAATACCGGTTGCTTACCATGGCTTGATGGCACGGCTACCACTTTCGGCGCTTGCAACGGTAGCTGTTTAAACTGCGCGGAGACGGTGTCGGTAAGACGTGTAACCTCAGCCCCTGGCCTGGCGTCGGCCAGATACAACTCATTTGGTAATAAGTTAGTCGAAAAATTCAACAGTAACTTCTGCTCATCCGGCGACAGGGTAAAATCCGTGCTGCCACCTAATTGCGTCAGCTGCTCGGTTTTACCGTCAGCCAGCACCGCGCGGTAAACTTCGTAATTGCCCGGGTGCGCGACATTGGCTTTGAAATAAATAAACTGATCATCACTGCTCAGCACCGGATCGCTGACTTCAAAAGTGCCGCTGGTCAGCTTTTTGGCTTTACCTTTTAACGGTTTAACATATAAATGCGAGTAACCACTTTCTTCTGATAAGTAGTACAGGCTGTCGCTGTTATTTAACCAGCCGTAATCATTAAAGGCATAGTTAACCCAGGCTTTATCGTGCAAGCGGTGTTGCGGCACCAGGGTTTTGTTTTGCAAATCTACCGTGGCTATCCAGCGGTCTTTGTTATCCAGCGCCTTTAACATTAACGCCACATGCTCGCCGGAACTGTGCCAACGCATAGCACTTTGGCTCCAGTACCAATCGGTCATCAGGCCGATATCGCGGATCACTTTCGCAGATTTGTATTTCTCACCACGGGCTTTGGCATTCTCAGCTTTTACCTCAGCCAATACATCATCGTTGTAGCCCGGCAAGCTGGTGTAGCTCAGCTCAGTGCTGCTGCCATCCTGCAGATTTAACAATAAAATACGTTGTGGTTGCGGCGTTACATCATTTACCCGCGCCCGCACCGGCTCGGCAGCAATATCACCGTTGGCGGTAATATAGTTTGGCATAATGTCTTTGTCATTGCGTTTGGTTGCCTTACGCACTGCCACCATTAAGTAATTGGCTTTAGGTGACAAGCTGGCAGACACCACTTGCATATCTTTACCCAAATAAAACGCTGTCGGCGCCAGGCTGGCGTTTTGCTGCTGTAATTGCTGTCTGGCCTGATAACGTTGTTCAGCGTTATTTTGCTGCAGCGCAACAAACTCAATCAGCTTGTGTTGTTCTTGTGCTAAATAGCCACCGGGTACTGCCGGGGCTTTGGGTTTCTCTGCCAGTTTCAGGCTGGCCAACTCAGTGCGCGCGCCGGTAGTTAAATCCTGCGCATAAAAAGTCCAGCCTTCGCGATAGGCCAAACGGCCATCCAGCAAAAATTCCGGCGCACTTTGCACGGCATTATCACGGGTAAGTTGCTTAACCGCAGCAGTGCCCGAATCGTTATTCATGGCACGCACAAATACATCGCCTTCAAACACCCATGCCTGCAGGCTGCGGTCACGGTTATATACCGCTTGGGCACTGCCGGTTTCATGCAGATTGGCCAGGGCTACCGCAGTACCATTAATGTCGCTGTCAGCCGTGGTTAAAGACCTGACATACCAGTCACTCAGTTCACTACCCTCGCGTTTACGCTGGTAATACACTTGTGTACTGTCTGCACTCCAGTGCGCACTTTGTGGCTGGCGGCCTAACCAATCCGGGTCAGCCATAATTTGTTCCAGCGTGAGCCTAATGCTGTTATCTGCCTGATGCACAGCAGGGACACTGATACTGTTGGTTGTGTAAGTTTGCGGTTCGGCTTTTTTTGCCTGCAACGGTCCGGCCAGTAAAAGGCTGCACACGGCAACTGCCAAGGCAGAATGACGGGTCATGTTCATAGCAAGATTCTTATAGTGATAAAAGATGCCCTGTTATACAAAGCCCGGCGCGTTAACGCAACAGAGCTGCGCCATAATGCGGCTGACGGCAGAGCAGATAAGATTAAGTGGCATAAAAAAACCGGCCCAAACCGGGCCGGCGAAAAACAGCGTGAATAACAAGTATTCGAACAGCTGTGGAGAAGTTAAGCCGCTATTTTAGCGCTTAGCTGCGCTAAACGGGCGCTGGCTGCGGCAAGTGCCGCCTGCTGTGCGTCAGTTCCCATATTTAGTCCTTCTGCGTAAACAAAATGCAGATCTTTTAAGCCGACAAAGTTAAAGAAGCTTTGTAAAAACGGCGTCTGGCTATCCATAGTGGTGCCCTGATATACACCGCCGCGGGTAGCAAAAATAACCACCGGTTTATCATCCAGCAAGCCTACCGGGCCCTGCTCTGTATATTTAAATGTAATACCGGCGCGGGCTACACGGTCCAACAGAGCTTTTAACTGTGACGGTACGCCAAAGTTGTACATCGGCACGCCGACCAAAATCACATCTGCTGCTTTAATACGGGCAATAATATCGTCTGAAACAGCCGCCGCTTGCTGCTGCTCACTACTGCGCTGCTCTGCCGGTGTCATCCAGGCGGCAATTTCGCTCATGTCCAGATGCGGCACCGGCGTGGCGTTTAAATCCAGCGTATCCAGTTTAAAACCACCCTGTGGCAACTGCGCGATAAATTGTTGTACCAACTGAGCTGAATGGCCTTTATCACCGTTAATAGAACTATTAATAACTAAAATCTGTTTCATGATCATCTCCTGCTAAGTAGTTAGCAGCATAATACAGTAGTTTTTTAGGATAAAAATCACAATAAAACGCAGATATCTTTCTATTTTTTAATTTTTAAAATAACCAATCCAGCGCTGAGAACGCGACGTAAAAGATTGCACAAACCGTCGCTGAAGGCGGTGAATGACCTAACCGGGAACATGAAACATGTTGAAGTCAGCCAGCATACCAAGGCATGATAAGGTCCTTAAAACTATTACGGACACATCTGCCGTTATGACAGAGCAACAAAGCAGCAATACGCAATGGGAAGACGCACTTACCTTCGTTGCTTTACAACGTGACAAAAGCGCTTACGCCGAGCTGTTCAGTTATTTTGCTCCAAGGTTAAAAGCTTTCGGGATGAAAATGTTCGGTAACGAGCAGCAAGCACTGGAGATGGTGCAGGACACTATGCTAAACGTGTGGAAAAAGGCTGCCTTATTTGACGCATCACGCGGCTGTGCTTCTACCTGGATTTTTACTATCGCGCGTAATGTTCGCTTTGACATGCTGCGCAAAAAACAAAGCCGTAAAGACGATATCAGCGCCGATGATTTATGGCTCAACGGCGAATACCCCGAGCCTGAAGCCGACAGCGATGCCGGGCAATGGGACAACCAATTACTGACTGAAAAGCTGGCACCACACTTTGACCGCTTGCCGCCGGCTCAACGCGAAGTAATGGAAAAAGTTTATTTGCAGGAAAAAACACATCAGGAAGTATCTGACGAGCTGGCCATCCCACTGGGTACCGTTAAGTCACGCATCCGCCTGGCGCTGGACAGATTAAGAGAGGCATTAGATGGCACACGCAATTAAGTTTCACCCCGGCATGGCCTTGCTGGAACAATATGTTGAAGGCACGTTAACTGCAGATGTGGCACTGGCCATTGCTGCCCATGTCGATTTGTGTCCGCATTGCCAGCGACTTAGCCACGATATTAGTGTCGACATGGCGGCACAACTGGAAAAACAGCCGGTAAAAACAGATAACGATGATTGGGGCAGCATGTTGGCAGCCATTACTGCAGAGCCGCAGGAAAGCAAACCACGCAAAGCAGCGCCGGTTACGCTACAAAACGTTGTGGTAAACGGGCGTGAATTTACCGTACCACGTTCATTACAGCGGCTTGCCGGCAACCATGGCAAGTGGTTGCATTTAGGCGGCATTGCCACGGCCAAGTTACCGGCCGGAGCTGAGCATCATGTGTCTTTGCTGTATATAGGTAAAGGTACCGAAGTGCCGCAGCACACTCATTTAGGTCTGGAAATGACGTTGGTGTTGTCCGGCAAAATTGTCGACGAAAACGGCGAATACTGTGCCGGTGATTTACTGATTAACTCGCCCGACGATACGCATACTCCGCGCACGTTAGCGAATGAGGATTGTTTATGTTTGTCGGTACTCAGTGCCCCGCTGCAGTTTAAAAAGGGCCTGACGCGGTTACTGAACCCACTGCAACAGTTCTTCTACTGAGCAACAACACTGTAAGTTAGCAGGAAGTACTTTAACGCCGGCGTTTGCCGGCGTTTTTTTATTGTTTTACTTACTTTAGCAGCGCTGTGCCGCCTTTAAGATTAAACACCTTGCTAAAGCCCATCCGGCCCAGCACTTTACAGGCCACCAAACTGCGGTTACCGGAGCGGCACACCAGCAACAGCGGTTGTGCCGGTTGCAGTAACTGATTAATCAGGGCATCGGCCAGTTTAGACAGCGGAATTTCCAATACCGGATAAGGCTGACTTAAATACTGCGACAAGGCACCGGCGCTTTGTTCGTGCGGTTCGCGCACATCCACTATCTGTAAATCCGGCCACTGCTGCATAAAAGCTGCCAGTTGCTCCGGCGCTATAACATCGGTGGCGTCAGATAAACTAACCGCCACCAAACCGCACAGATGCTGATGTTGTTGCTGTAACGTAATCGCCTGCTGCTGCAGTTGTGGTTGCCAATCGCTGTCGGCACTGTTGAGCAGCAAAGCCTGCAACAAGGGTTGCTCTTGTTGCGCCAATGCCAGATGGGTAAAAAAGCGCTGGGCATAATCATGGCTGGACAAGATCAGCGTGCCGGCATTGATATTAGCTGCCAACAAACGAATACTGCCGGCCAGCTCCGCCATATCACCACCGGGTAAATCGGTGCGGCCAACGCCGCCAGGCAGCAGTACATCACCGGCAAATACTGCCACAAGGTGCTGCTGCCGATGCAACAAAATACTGACAGCTTCGGGGGTATGGCCTGGGGTGGCCAGTTTAGTCAGCCGGTATTGGCCGCAGCTGATGGCATCACAGTGTTGTGGCCAGCCCAATACATCGCAAGATGTTTCAGCGCAAGGATTACCCAACAGCACTAACAACTCTTGCCGCGCCGAAACATGGTCACGATGCAGATGCGTATCCAGCACCGCTTTAAGTTCCAGGCCCTGGCCCTGAATGATATTGGCGATACGGCCGGCCAGCGGTAACACCGGATCTATTACCACCGCTTCGCGGCTGTCGGGGCAAATTAAGACATAACTGCACAGCGCTTCGTGCTTTAACTGCAATAAACCGCGGGCATGAATTTCCAACGTTGGTGTAGCGTCGGTTAACACCAAACAATGTTTTGACACCACTGGCGCCAGTGCACGAATGGCCTCGCAGGCCTGGTGGCATTCTGCCGCTGTCATAGCCGGGCCAAACGACAACCGGATGGCGCCCTGCGAGCGCCAGCTTTCCAGCCCCATGGCATCCAGTACAAAACTAGTGGGTACTTTAGAGCTGCAAGCCGAGCCGGAACTGACACGAATACCGGCGGCGTCAAACAAGTCCATAATATCTTTGCTGTAAAAGCCGGGTACTGAGAAATTAAGGGTGGTGGGTACCACATGCGGCACGTCGCTGTTCAGCACCAGGCCCGGGAATACTTGTGTTAACGCGGCCAGTAAATCATGCCGGTATTGCCACAAGGTTTCTTCGCGCTGAAACACCGAGCCTGCAGGCTTGGCCAATTCAGTGAATACTGCTTGCAAGGCAGCAATACCCGGCAGGTTTTCCGTGCCGGAGCGCTGCCCGCCCTCCTGACCACCACCGGCAATAAACGGCTGATAAGGCGCGTTTTTGCGCACATACAAAAAGCCGATCCCTTTGGGCGCATACAGCTTGTGGCCGCTAAACGGCGCGTAGTCAATGCTGGTGTTGGCGATATTTAATGCCATTTTGCCCAGTGCCTGCACACAATCTACCATCCAGTACACTTGCGGATTAACACTGCGGATCAGCTGCTCCAGCGCCCATAGATCCTGCTTTACGCCGGTTTCATTGTTGGCTGCCATGGTACAAATCATGGCAGCACGTGGCAGCGCCGTTTTGATAAAGTTGTAGTCAAGCTGACCATATTGATCAACCGGAATAGCGGTTACGCTGGCGTTCAGTTGTAATACCTTGTTCCAGTGTTTCAAACTCTCGGGTACCGCTTTGTGCTCTGTAGCACCATATAACAGTAAGGTGCTCTCACCGCCCAGGCCCCGCTCGCGCGCAGCCAGCAAGGCTGAAACAATAGAGGCTTGAATACCTTCCGTAGCACCGGAGGTAAACACGATATCACCGGTAGCCGCGCCGATAAGCTGCCGTGCTAAGGCGCGGGTGCGCTCTAGTTCTGCCTTGGCTTTTATACCGGTAGCATGGCTGCTGCTGGGATTACCAAAACCGCGCTGCATCGCGTGCATAGCTGCCTCTGCTGCCACCGGCAACACCGGCGTGGTGGCATTGTTGTCGAGGTAAATTTCACGATGCGACTGGCTGGACATTACCGGCTCCCGTTATAACTCAAAAGAATATGTTATTCCTCGCAATAATAACCGGCAATACCGCTAAGCTCAAGAGCGCAGCTAAACTGATGCGCCTTGCTTAAACAGCAGAAACAACAAACCGCCCGAAGGCGGTTTGTGTGCGGTAGTTTATTCGACCAAATCTTTAGGAATTTGCGGCCGCAATTCCGACCAGACCGACCCACTTTCTTTACCGTATTTACGCACTGCCAGCACCACTTCATCAAATTTGCCGTTTTCAGCATACAGCTTAATCTGGTGGTAATACTTACGGGCCAGTTCGCGCGCTGTCGGATGTGAGAAGTAAAACCTGGCAATTTTGTTATACAAGCCACGAAAGCCGTTTAAAATCAGCACATAAATGCGATTTTCTGAATAACGCGCCAGTTCATGGTTCAGGTTGTAATCAAACTCGGCAAAGGCTTCCGGTGTATCTTCCAGTGCTTCAGCACCGGCAAACAGTTCAATAACCTGCTGCGCATGATTTTTTATCGCACCGCGGATATAGATAGCGCTGATATTAGTCCGGGCCGACAATAAATCATCCACCAGTTTCGGCATTTGATCTTCATCCAGCCGTGCCAGGGTTTCCAGAATATTTAAGCCTGAGGTTTCCCAAAAGTTGTTCACTTTGGTTGGTTTACCGTGTTGAATAGTCAGCCAGCCGTCACGGGCCAAACGCTGTAATACTTCACGCAAAGTAGTACGGGTAACACCGATTAACTCAGACAGCTCGCGCTCTGCAGGCAAAATAGACCCGGGTGCAAATTTACCGTTCCAGATAGAGTCTACTATATACTCTTCAGCAAACCCGGCCGGGCTTTGCGCTTTAATCAGATTAGTCATGCGGATCTGTCCGTCTTCTTGGTCAAAAAATTTGGACTGATTGTACCAGAGCGCTGCCAGTTAACAAGTCACCCCCTTAAAATAGCCGACCCGCTCAGCCAGATTGTACATTACCAACAAATGCCGTAGATTAACGCTGGCAGATAAAAAACTCCCGTCAGAAGGATATAAAATGCTTCAAAAAATCAAACGTTTATCTATGCAGCCCTGGGGTTGGGGCCTGGTAGTACTGTCTTGCCTTGGCTTACTTGGTACGGCTTTGTATTTTCAGTATGGTTTGAATATGCAACCCTGCATTAAGTGTATTTATATACGCACTGCCTTTGCCGGTGTTTTACTGGCCGGCATTATTGGCTTGTTGGCGCCTAAAGCAACTCTGCTGCGCATTATCGCCCTGGCGGGCATGCTGGCTGCAGCGGTGTTTGGCATACTGCAGGCATATGAACTGCTTGAAATTGAACAATTATTGGCTGAAGGCGGCTTTTTCAGCTGTGCACTGTTTGCCGAGTTCCCGACATGGCTGCCGTTGGATAAATGGCTACCGGCAATATTTGAACCCACCGGCAGTTGCGGCGATACCAGTTGGCAGTTTTTAGGTGAAAGTATGGCGTTTTGGAGTGCGTTTGCACTATGGGGCTATGCTGCTGTTGCCGCAGTACTACTGCTGTCACAGTTTGCCCGCATCAGCAATAACCCGTATCGGGGCTAGTAAACACGAACCGGCTTGCCCACGCAACATAAAACAACACCGGCCACAGCCGGTGTTGTTTATTACTCAATCTTTACTGCGCCAGCACCGGGTAATCGGTATAGCCCTCTGCCCCGCTGGCATAAAACAGCTCTGGTTTAGGCGTATTTAATGGCGCATCTTTAGCAAAGCGCTGCACTAAATCCGGGTTAGCAATAAAAGGCACACCAAAAGCCACTGCATCAGCGCTACCGGCTGCCAGCGCCGCATTGGCCGAGGCCTGCGTAAACTTCTCGTTGGCAATATACACCCCGCCAAACTGCTGTTTCAGCTGCGGGCCTAAGCTGTCGTCAGCTTCTGCCTCGCGGGCACAAATAAAGGCAATGCCGCGTTTACCCAGTTGCTGCGCCACATAGCCAAAGGTATCAGCACGGTGTGAGTCGCCCATAGTATGTGCATCGGCGCGCGGTGCTAAATGCATACCCACACGGCCGGCGCCCCAAACTGATACCACCGCATCGGTAACTTCCAGCATTAAGCGGGCACGGTTTTCAATGCTGCCGCCATAGTTGTCGCTGCGTTTATTAGTGCTGTCCTGCAAAAACTGGTCAAGCAGATAGCCGTTGGCACCGTGAATTTCCACGCCGTCAAAACCGGCTTTTTTCGCGTTCTCTGCGCCCAGCCGATATGCTTCGACAATACCGGCAATTTCGTCGGTTTCCAGTGCGCGCGGTGTAACATAAGCTTTTTTCGGCCGAATTAAGCTGACATGACCATCAGCAGCAATAGCACTCGGCGCTACCGGCAACTGGCCGTCTAAATAATGCGGATCCGAGATACGGCCGACATGCCAAAGCTGCAGCATAATACGGCCACCGGCCTGATGTACCGCAGCTGTTATCTTGCGCCAGCCGGCCACTTGTTCATCTGACCAAATACCCGGCGTATCGGGGTAACCCACGCCCATAGGGGTAACCGAGGTGGCCTCGGTTAAAATAAGACCGGCACTGGCGCGCTGCACATAATATTCTGCCATCAGTTCATTTGGCACGCGGCCCTCGCTGGCACGGCAGCGGGTTAACGGCGCCATAATAATGCGGTTAGGTAACTGTAAATCGCCTACTTTTATCGGGTCGAATAAACTGGTCATAATGTGATCCTGTTGGTTAATACTGAATTGATGTACGTCAGAGTTGATTGCTGATTTGCGCCAGAAACTGTTGGATCAGCGCTTCGTCACGTTTAAAAAAATGCCACTGGCCTACTTTTTGGCTGCTTATTAACCCAGCGCGCTGCAAGGTAGCCAAATGAGCCGATACCGTACTTTGCGACAAGCCGGTTTTGCGCTCCACCTTGCCGGCACACACGCCAAGGCTAAGCGGGTGTTCCTGATCAGCAAAATACTGCTCCGGCGTTTTTAACCAGTGCAAAATATCGCGCCGCACCGGGTGCGCCAGCGCCTTAATAATGTCATCCAATTGTTTCGGGGTAAGTGCTGTCATATGCTCTAACTTACATTTATATATCGCGATGAAACGATACATGCGGTTGGCGCAATGGCATTTCAAGGGCCGGGTTTAAGTTAAATCAGAGTTTGTGGAAATGGGCTGGTGATGAAGGCTAAATGTCTCTACTTTCTTACTCCGCAAATTGAGTTTACTCGCCAACCAATGTTTTAATGGTGTAAATACAAGATTTATGAGAATGAATAATTCTGAAGTTATTTAACGCGGCCTCTACAAGCCAGCTTACTGCATTTTGCATTGTCTCTTGCTTCCAGATTCCGGCTGAGCCATGCATTCCCTGCTTGATGTAACACTCTCCGGAAGACAGTACCTTTAAATCTCTGGTGCAGTCTCCAACGCCCATTTCAGGGTAAGGAATATGAGTAAACGAAATCTCAAACGGAGGCTTAGTTTCTGAAATAAGCTTACGAACCGTTGCTTCCTCTGCACCTGAATGTACTATGATATCCATATTTATACATTTCTCACATATTAGTGAATTCTACAGAGCAACCCAGCCCCATTCCGCAACAAGGTCAGCTTTTGAGCTAACCACAAATAATTTTTGATTAGCAAACAGTATGCAACCCATTTCAGAAAAAAGGTAGAAAGCCAGTCAGCAAGTTAGCGGTATAAAGAAGAATCATAGAGATCCTTGCTTGTAACGATCACTTAAACTTTGCCATAGCTGTAAAAAACCTTGCTGGTATAGAAATTCACTATCTAAAGCCAAATCGATTGGGGCAAAAGTTTTATTCCCATGCTTACAACGAGACCAATTAGTTAACGCATACCCCTCAGTTGTGCGGCCAAGCGTGAGCATTTCACCGTCAACGTCAATATAATCCGTGATCATCGCTCCTGCATGCAGACCGCCTTGAGCCGGAGGTTTTCGGAACTCTTCCAAAGCTTTAGGAAACCAAACTAAAACCTTTAGAGGATAATCATGCTGATTGCAATAATAGTGTGAAGAACCGTCTTTGATAGTGTAAGTTTCGCTGGTTAATATCGATAAATGAGAGTCTCCCCTGCGCACCAATGAAAAAAGTTTTCCTTTGTATGGCATGCTATCCAACAGAGAAGACCCCACAGGTATTTGTCTATGATCAGCGATAACCTGCAGAGGTGTCAGAGATGGGAACTTTTGGATATAAGCCATTATTTTTTACTCATATTTATAAGTCGACAATTAGTAAAGCGTTGTTCTTGTTTAGAGTGTTTAAGTCAGTCTCTGAACGTTCAAAATTTAATGTTTCAACAACGCCGCATTGATTGCTGCTACTGGTCAGGTCTTTAGTAAGCCCGGTGCCAAGGTAATCTTCGTTGTTACCAACTTTTTTGTGCATTTCCATCCTTTGCAGAAGACATTCTTTTTCATGCTCTGGTAAATCAGTGGTTTCTAAATATTGACCAAACCGATCCGTGTCTGTTGACCACGGTTTCAAATGTCCACTACCAACGGCGCTGTTATAATGTTCGGCATACAAGGCTTGATATTCAGCATTCATTGTTTTGTCAGTGAATGACGTAGGAAATGCGTCAGGTAATTCTGTATTGGCGAACTCTGATACGTTGTTAAATGTTGCAGAAACACTTTTAACGCCGGTGAGCGGTGCAGCTTTTTCAGTATCGATGATCAACATCACATATTCACCAGGCTCATATTTTAAGCCCAACTTATTACTTATCAATTCCGCATCGGTATCGGCATCTTCAATTTGGTCAAAGGTAGTAGACCAGTATTTAGCGCCAGTACCACTTTCACCCTTCATCAACTGACCCAACTTACCGCTTAGCGGCACCGCAGGAGTGTCTCGGTCTTGCAGATATGACTTTTTCATAAAGCGAACATGAAAACGTTCATTTGCGACATTACCCGATTCAGCCATTGTGGCCAACTCAGCATCGGTATACTTAGGTTGATAGCCATTGGTAGCGATGATGGTTTTCATTTCAGCTAAACGAGCAGCCGCCTCTTCCATCGTAGCAGGTGGATTTTTTCTGCGTGCGGCTAAAGGCAGCACTGCTGCAGTTGCCGGGCTCTTCGCCTCATGCGATGCAGCTTTGGCTATTGTGGTTTCCTCTGCGGCTACACCACCGCCTGGTTTGGCTGTTCTGGTTGCCGGTGCAGGGGCTGCGCCAGCGCCGTCGGTTTCCGGCGCTAAACCGCCCTCGCCTATGCCGTTGTCTTCCGGTGGCTGGCCCCAGCCTTCGGTAAGCTGCCAGATGCGCATTTCGTCGGCGGCGAACATTTTGATTAAATCATCACGCAATTGGAAAGTAGTCAGTTTGGATAAATCAAACTGCCAAGGCTTGGCATGTTGGTACATCTTTGCCCAAATGTCGCGTTGGTTCGAATGGGGTTCCAGCGCTTGTAAGAAGTAGCGGCCAAACTGCAGATCTTTTACTTCGCTGACGCAGTCTTCGCCTAAATCAGCGTAAGCGAATAAGCAATTACTACACAAATAGGTTTTACCCCACTTGTCTTCCAGTATTACGCCATCGTAGTGTCTGTCCAGCATCCTGCCACCTTGTTTATAAAAATGCTATTTTACTAAACAATAAATTTACAATGAGCGCATTTTTACAACCCTGCAGGGTATTGTCAAACGGAATATGGTATTGCGGCGAATAACGGCTATTGGAAGGCTTAGCCCTGACGTTTTTCCATTAAAAAATTTGTTAACACCACGCCTCGCACTTCCTTTTGCTGCTGCCTTACCACCTCAAAACCGTAGTGTTGAAAAAACGGCTTAGCGGTAATACTGACATTGGCGTAAAAGCGTTTCAGGCCGTAACGGCGGCCGGTTTTTAGTAAATGCTTCATCAGCGCTTTACCTACGCCCTTGCCCTGATAAGCATGGTGGCAAAAGAAAAAGTCGATATAGCCATCTGTTTGCACATCGGCAAAGCCAACGATAGTGCCGTTATCCAGTGCGACAAAGGGCTCGCTCTCAAGCATGCGCATCACCCAGGCGTTTTCATCATACTTTACCGGCGCCCAGGCTTCGCGCTGCTCCGGCGTGTAATCGCGCTGATTAACATGGTGCACAGTGTTATAAAACAGCTCGCGCAGCAGCGGCTCTTCGCCGGGTTGATAAGGACGAATGTAATACATAGGTGAGGCCTCCGGCAAAAAACGCCTGCAGCATAGCAGAGCTGCAAGTGGCAGCCTACTGCAATATCAGCAGTAACGCTATGCATGCTTATCTGCCAGCACTAGATGTTAAAGCGCTGCACCAGATTTTGCAGTAACTCCGCCAGCTTGGCCAGCTGCTGGCTGGCTACTGCCGTTTGCTCAGCGCCTGCACTGGTTTGCACTGCTACATCATTGATACTGGTCAAATTACGATTAATCTCCTCCACCACAGAGTTTTGCTGTTCCGCTGCAGAGGCAATCTGAGTGTTCATATCATTTATAGCAGCAATATCCCGCACAATATCCTGCAATCTGCCGCCAACTTGGGTTACATGCTCAACGCCGGCATTAACCTGCTGCAAACTGATCTGCATCGCCTGTTGCGCAACGTCGGCGCCAGACTGTAACCGTTGGATCATTCCCTGAATATCGCCGGTAGATTGCTGGGTACGCTGCGCCAACACCCGCACCTCAGACGCAACCACCGCAAAACCCCGGCCATGCTCGCCGGCTCTGGCTGCTTCAATCGCGGCATTCAATGCCAGTAAATTGGTTTGGTCTGCGATACCACGAATAACGTCCAGTACGCTGGTAATATCAACGCTTTCTGCTTTGACATGGTCAACCGTTTGCGCGGTACTGCCGGTATGTTCTGCCAACTCCCTGATCAACATCAAGGTTGAATTTATATCCTTCTGCCCTTGTTCAGCACTATGGTTGGCCTGGCGCGACATTTCTGCTGCCTCAGCAGTATTGCTGGCTACATCACGGACAGTGGCACTCATTTGATGCATAGCAGTAACAACTTGCTCTGTGTCCTGCAATTGTTGCTGCATTCCTTTGCTGGTTTGCACAGTTACCGCAGATGACTGCTCTGCTGCTGTTGCCACCTGCGTGGTCGCGCTACCCATTTCGGCCATAACTTGCTTCAGTTCTGCGCCCAAATGATTAAGCGCCGTTGCAATTTGGCCAAATTCATCTTTGCCATGATAGGAGGCAAAAGCGAGAAGGTTACGCGCGGCCAACTGCTGCAGTGTCTGAGTAACACTGTGTACCGCTACCTTAATATTGTTGACGATTAAATAGGTAATAAACACAACAACAAACAAAATTACCGCAATTAAACAACCAGACAGCCACAGCGCTGTTAGTGCCTGCTGATACTGGCGCTGCGCCAATTTTGTAACTTCAGTCATCACGTCGTGTTCCACTGCCGCCATTGCATTAACTCTTTCTGTCGCTTTGTTAAACCACACAGCACTGCTTAATTCCAGCGATTGCCCCAATGGCGTAGCCAGAAAATGTGATTTCATCTGTTCCACGTCAGCTATGCCAGAATGTTGCATGCGGCGTTCAAAATTCGATAATTGCGTGGGTGTTGCCATCAGCTGAAACATCGCCGCATATGCGTCAAATTCGCCCAAATTTGCACCAAAACGATGCAGCGTCGCAGCATCTGCTTTCCCCTGTCCAAAAGCGGCGCCAAGGATTGCACGCTCACGCCCGGCCCGTTCTTTCATTTCGCTAAATTGATTCAGTGTCGCCATCAACCGTGCGGCTTCCAGGCTGGCAACATCTTGCTCTATTTCATGTGACACGCTGAGCAAAGCGGTAATGATGCGGGTATAACGGGCTCCCGACTCCACTGCCGTGATGCGTTGACTATCCACCGCCTGTCTTATCGTCGCAATCACTGCCAGTGCACTATATTGAGTGGATAAGTCAAAACGGCCATCAGTGGTAAACGACGAAAACTGCGTGGCTGCCGCATCGACATTCTGTCTGATCTGCACCAGTTCACCCTGCATCGCACTGCCCTTGCTGCCGAGGAAAATACCGCTGGCTCCGCGTTCCTGTTGCAATACAGTCACTAAGGCTGTGATCCGTTCTACCAACCGGGTCGACTGTACCAGATGATGCATCCGGCTTACCGTTTTACTGTTTTCAATTACATAGCTACCCACAAACCAGGCTAAACCAATACAGGGTAACAGCAGCAATATCAGCAGCTTTTTTGACAGGCTGATATCTCTTATTATTTGATTCATCAAGCACCTACCTGTTTTGATAACATCGGAATAATAAATACCCTATGCAATAGCCATTCCACGGCGTATGGCGTGCCGCAGTTATTAGATAGTACAGGTTGTCATAAGGCACTGTTGCAGCAGGGTGTTAACTGCGCACGGCGATGTATTTTATGACTGTAGCCAGCATAATGCAGATACTGCAAATAGTAGCTCTGAAAAACCAAAAAGCCCTGCGTTGCAGGGCTTTAGTTGACTTAGCAGCTGTTATTACAGAATAGCTAACAGTTCTACGTCAAATACCAGCGCACTGAATGGGGCGATGGCATTGCCGGCACCGCGCTCGCCATAGGCCAGGTTGTGCGGGATGTATAAACGCAGTTTGCTGCCTGGTGACATCAGTTGCAGCGCTTCGGTCCAGCCGGCAATAACGCCTGATACCGGGAATTCTGCCGGTTCGCCACGCTGATAAGAGCTGTCGAACACAGTACCGTCGATTAAGGTACCGTGGTAGTGCGTACGCACCGTTGAGTCGCGTGATGGTTTTTCACCTTCAGCGGCAACCAGTACTTCGTACTGCAGGCCTGATGCGGTTACGGTAACTTCAGCACGCTTGGCGTTTTCTGCCAGGAAGGCTTCGCCAGCACCGGCTAATAATTCTGCTTTCTCTGCTTGCTCGGCTTGCATACGCTCGCTGATCACGCCAAAAGCTGCACGGATTTGCTCGTCGGTTACAGCAGGTTCCTGCTCAGTGTAGGCGGCGATAACACCGGCTGCTACCGCGTCGATATCTAAGCCGTCAAACGGGTTATCGGCCAGTTGCTGGCCCATTTGTAAACCAATACCGTAGCTGGCGTGCTGTTCAAGCGTTGTGTATTTATCTGACATGAGTTCCACTTATGCTGATGAAGCCAATGCTTTGGGTTGCCAATGGCTTCAGGTTAAAAGTGCGCTTATGCTATCGCAAAAACGCGCGAATGTCTTGCCAACTCAGGCAGCCAATTGCTGTACCTGCAACCAGATAGCATTAACGTGTTGCTGGTCTTGCTCGCCCAGTTCACCATTTTCAATAGCTTGCGTCAGGGTGTCGCTTACCTGCGCCACCACATCGGCGGCGGTAAAGGGTTCGGCGGCAACTTCCAGCGTGCCTACGGCCAAATCGAAATGGCCGCGTAAATAACCTGAGGCAAACAGTTCATCATCTGTGGCTACCGGCACTAAGGCATCAAACAAGCCGGCGACGGCATCAATAAACGCCAGCGGTGCTGTTACTGCAGTCATATCAAATTTCATCCTCGTAACCTAAGCGGTACATTACATAGTCGTTATAACCGGTAACGATATTAATTAGTCCGGTAAGTTGCTTATCCAGCGTCGCATCACCGGTGTCGGCCAGCAGCGGCCGGCCCTGCAATTGCTGCAATTTGGCTTTGCCGGCCAGCAATATAATGTTGTCGCGGCCGATGGCGCGGATCACCGCCGGCGACAACTGCTGATTACCGCGGCCAAACACATGGCCCTGGCCGCCAATTAAGGTGATCACCAGTTTGCAGGGGTAACCCTGTACCAATTCAAGCAATTGCGCAGCGGTAACATCTTTTGCAATCAGCTCACCGTTTTCCACCACATCAACACCCAGCAGGGTGTTATCCAGGCCCAGCTCGGCCATTACCGCCGCTACCGTTGAACCGGAGCCCATAACATAGCGCACGTTCTCTTCCATTTGCGAAGCAACATAAGCGGCTAAATCGGCCAGTACCAGCTCTTCTGACTCACGCCCGGCCATTTTTACACTTTGCACATAACGCAATTGCGCGGGTATACGCATTTCACCAAAGCGGCGGGCTTTTACTACACCGTCGCGAAACGCTTGCTCATCAATGTCCATTACCGCGGCTTCACAGAGCGACACCAATTCGCCGGCAATTAACATAGCCACCAGCTTACCGGCAGCCTGCGGCGATATGGCATATACACCGGAGTGAATTTTAACCCCGGCCGGAATGCCCAATACCGTGGTTTGGTCACCGACTGCGGCGCAAATATTACGTGCAGTGCCATCACCACCGGCAAACAGCAGTAAATCAACGCCATGCTCAGCCAGCAGTTTGGCGGCGGTTTCGGTGTCTGTCGCAGTTGATGGCATGGCCGCAGCGCTATACAACACCTGGTGCTGCAACCCCAGCCCGGCGCAAACACTTTCGCCCATATCACCCGCTACGGTAAACACTTCAAACTGCCCGCGCTGCGCCAGCAATTCTGTCAGCGCCGTTTTGGCGCGATTCATCGCCTGGGGCGTGGCACCCAATGCCAGAGCTTGTTCAGCCTGGCCGTCCGAGCCCTTTAACCCTACACTGCCGCCCAGGCCGGCCAGCGGGTTAATGATCAGCCCAAGCCGGAACAAATTCGCCATACTGCCATTCCATCACCTGAAAAAATGGCCGCCATTGTAAAGCCTTCGCCCGTGCTTTCCCAGCCCTGTCAGGGCAAAACCTGTGTGCCTTTAAAGCTACGCCGGCCGTTTAATGCCCGGCAAAGTGAGTGCCAGCAGGGTTGCAGCCAGTGCCAGCAGCGCGGCGATACTGAAGGTTAACGCCGCGCCGTTGCCGTTTTGCCATAATACACCGGAGAAATAGGCACCAATGGCGCCGCCTCCACCGAAGATCACGCCGGCATACATGGCCTGGCCACGGCTGCGCAGTTTTTTCGGAAAAAACTGCTGGATAAACTGCATGGCACAACTGTGAGCAATAGCGAAACTACCGGCATGCAGCAACATGCTAAAGCACAGCCACCAGACATTGTCTGCCATGCCTGCCAGCAAAAACCAGCGCAGTACGGTTAAGCCGTAGCACACACTTAACAACAAGCGGTAGCTGCGGTTACGCATTAAACTGCCGGCAAAATAGAACGCCAAGATTTCAGCGGCTACGGCCAGGCCGATAAACAGCCCGGTTTGCGTACCGCTATAGCCCAGATCACGGCTGTACAGGGTGAAAAAGCCATAAAACGGTGCAAAGCTCATTTGCAATAATAAAGCCGCCAGCATAAAGCGCAGCAATACGCTGTTTTTAATCAACTTGCTAAACGGCACCGTTGCAGTACTCAGTTCAGCGCTGACACTGACTTTCGGCAATAAAAATAAGCTGGCCAGTAACAACAACAAAAACAACAGTGCCGATAAGGGCAAAAACTCGCTGCCATAGCGCTCAAACAGCCAACCGCCGAGCATAACCAATACGATATAACCCACGCTGCCGGCGGTACGTATGCGGCCATAGGCGCGGGTATCGTCATTTAAAAACGCGAATGCCGACACTTCCAACTGCGGCAAAATGGCGGTCCAGAAAAAACTGAACAAGGCAAAACCACAAAGCAGCGGCCAAAAGCCGTAATCGGCAAAACTGCTGAGCCAGCCGATGGCCGCCAGCAGCGCCCCGACCCGCATTACCGTTAACGGCTTACCGCTGCGCTCTGCTACCAGGGCCCACACCGAAGGCCCGACAATCCGGCTGGCGGTAACAATGGCCAGCAGCAGGCCGATATCGGCCGAGTTTAAGCCGCGGCCATCGAGAAACAGGCCGAAATACGGCACAAAGATGCCCAGCACACCAAAATAAGTAAAATAAGCCAGCACTAAGGCTGGCCGGGCAGAAATACTGAACATACGGCGGGTTAATCTCTGTTGTTACGGGCAATGTCAGGCGTGGTGACATGCACATGCATATTCTGCGCGCGGTGGCGCAAATAATGATCCATCAATACGATTGCCAGCATGGCTTCAGCAATGGGCACAGCGCGAATACCAACACAGGGGTCGTGCCGGCCTTTGGTGACAATATCTATCACTTCGCCGCGGGTATTAATGCTTTTGCCGGGAATACTGATACTGGAGGTGGGCTTAAGTGCCATACTGACCAGTAGATCCTGACCGGAAGAAATCCCCCCCAAGGTGCCGCCGGCATGGTTAGCGCTAAAGCCCTGCGGCGTTAATTCATCACGGTGGGTTGAACCGCGCTGTTCTACTACGGCAAAGCCATCGCCAATCTCTACCGCCTTTACTGCATTAATGCTCATCATGGCATGGGCAATATCGGCATCCAGCCGGTCAAACACCGGCTCGCCCCAACCTACCGGCATATTGGTTGCCACCACATTGACGCGGGCACCGACTGAGTCACCGTCTTTTTTCAGCTGACGCATATACTCGTCCAGCGCTTCCAGCTTAGAAGGATCCGGACAGAAGAACGGGTTATTGTGTACTTCATCCCAGCTAACTAAGTCCGCTTTCACCGGGCCCAACTGGGCCAAATAGCCGCGAATTTCAACGCCACATTGCTCAAACAGGTATTTTTTAGCAATAGCGCCGGCTGCTACCCGCACCGCAGTTTCCCGTGCCGACGAGCGACCACCGCCACGGTAATCACGGATACCGAATTTATGCCAATAGGTGTAATCGGCATGGCCTGGGCGAAACTGCTCTTTAATATTGGAATAATCTTGCGAGCGCTGATCGGTATTTTCTATCAGCAAACCAATGCTGGCACCGGTGGTGGTGTCTTCAAACACGCCGGAAAGAATTTTTACCGCATCTTCTTCGCGCCTGGCCGTAGTGTAGCGCGACGTACCGGGCTTACGCCGGTCTAAGTCCAGCTGTAAATCTTCTGCTGTTAAGGCCATGCCGGGCGGGCAACCATCAACAATACCACCAATGGCCGGGCCATGGCTTTCGCCAAACGTGGTGACTTTAAACAATTGCCCTATGCTGTTACCGGCCATCGCTACTCCTTAATCTTGTTAGGCTTTAAATAAATGCTGACAACGTTGCAGTTCGGCTTTAGTAATGGCAAATACGCCGATGCCACCATGCGAAAACTCCAGCCAGTCAAACGCCACGTCGGGATAATCCTGCTGCAGTTGCACCATGCTGTTGCCTACTTCACATACCAACACACCGCCATCGGTTAAATGCGCGGCCGCTTCGCGCAAAATATGCCGCGTCAGTGCCAAACCATCTTCGCCGGATGCCAGCCCCAGCTCGGGTTCGTGGCGGTATTCGTCGGGTAAATCGGCCATATCGTCAGCATCGACATACGGCGGGTTAGTCACGATTAAGTCGTACTGCGCGCCGGTCAAAGCACTGTATCCATCTGATAATATCGGAAACACCCGGTGTTCCAGGCCATGGCTTTCAATATTTAACTGCGCGACTTCTAAAGCATCTTCACTGATATCAACAGCGTCAATTTCTGCATCTGCAAACGCATAAGCACAGGCAATAGCGATACAGCCGGAGCCGGTGCATAAATCCAGAATATGTGCCGGTGTTTTACCCTGCAGCTGGCGATTAAATTTAGCGCTGATAAGTTCAGCAATAGGTGAACGTGGCACTAATACCCGCTCATCCACATAAAACGGTAAACCGGCAAAATAGGCCTGATGGGTTAAATAGGCTGCCGGCAGGCGCTGCTCAATGCGCTGTTGTAACAGGTGAATAAAATCTTGCCGCTCGCTGTGGGTTAACCTTACCGTAAACAGTTTTTCATCGGTAAGCGGTGGCAAATGCAACACATGGCAAAGCAGCGCTGCCGCTTCATCCCAGGGGTTATCAGTGCCATGGCCAAGGTACACTTGCGCCTGATTTAACTTGCTGACCGCGAACCGCAGCCAGTCGTGCACAGTAAAGAGTTCAGCGAGGGCCTCGCTGATCAGCTCAGAGGTAAACAGATTTTCGCCAGTGTCGGACATGATGGATTTAAGCTCTTTTTGTAATAACCGGTCAGTTTAAGTAGACTTGCGCCATGCAAAAGAAAGTTAGTGTAGCATCAACCGGCATCAGTGCCGAAGACAGCCAGCTGTTTCGCCAGTCGATAACGGGCGCACAGCCTATTGCGCAGGACAAGATACCGCCAGTTGCGCCCCCCCGCAAGAAAAAAAGACGTACAGACGTCTCAAGCAAACAGCTTGATGAAAATTTGTTCTGGTTCTCGGATGAATTCGAGGGTTATGTCGCTGATGGTGCCAGCCTGAGCTGGGTACAAAGCGGTGATGATCCACATTTGGCCGGGCGCTTGCGCCGCGGCGAAGTGCAACCGGCAGTGGTACTGGACTTGCACGGCATGACCACCCGCGAGGCCAAAATTGAACTGGCCGGCTTACTGGCGTACTGCGAAAAACAACAATTTAACTGTGCCTGCGTGGTACATGGCAAAGGCCTGGGCATTTTGGCGAAAAAAGTGCCGAACTGGCTTATTCAGCACCCGAATGTGCGGGCATTTCATACCGCACCGAAAAGCTGGGGTAAGCACGGTGCTTTACTGTTGCTATTGAAAACCGCCGCTTAAGCTTAAAAACTTAACAGCGCCAGCTCTTGCGGTGACAAACGCTCTAACAAACGCCCCCCCTGCCCCGGCCGGTAATCAATGCAAGCCAGCTGTGCGGTAGTAAACACCGGCGCCTGGCCTTGCAACGTAAAAGCTTCTGTTAAAAAACTCACCAGCGGCATGTGTGACACCAGCAACACTTTAGCATCCGGCTTTTCACTGATACGGGCATCGAAATAAGATTTAAATAACGCGGCATCGCCTTCAGGCACCAGCTCCGGAATAATCTCCAACTGGCTAAACGGCGCTTGCCTGGCTAACATAAGCTCAGCCGTTTGCCGGGTACGTAAATAGGGGCTAACCCATATCAGGTCAAAGGCTGCATAGTGTTGCTGCAACCACAGTGCCATCTGGTTTACTTCATGCCGGCCTCTGGCGGTAAGCTGCCGTTGACTGTCGTGTGCTGACATCGGCTCTGCTTCACCGTGACGCATGATAACGAGATTTACCATTAAATAGACACCATACTGCTCAAGCTTCCCTGTTAACTGATGTGGGCAGATAACATTACGCCGGGTAAAAATTGTGCGCTATGATAATGAAAGTTGCCGCTAAGAGTAACTGCCAATAACGCATAACACATAAGCTGTTTATTACTTATCGCTATGACACTGCTGTTGTCTGCCCGCTTAACCATAGCCTAAAAAGGTAATCAGATTGGAAAATAGTCAAATTTTGCAAAGCCCTAACGATCATCGGCACTATCAGTATCTGACATTGACGAACGGGCTGGCAGTGCTATTAGTCCACCAGGCAGACGTAGAAAAAAGTGCAGCAGCATTGACGGTAAACGTCGGCCACTTCGATGATCCGCTGCCGCGTGAAGGCTTGGCGCACTTTTTAGAGCATATGCTGTTTTTGGGTTCAAAAAATTACCCGCAAGCCGGCGATTACCAGCAGTTTATCAATCATCACGGCGGCAGCCACAACGCCTGGACCGGTACTGAACACAGCAGCTTTTTCTTTGATATCGATACGGCATTTTTTACCGAAGCCTTAGCCCGGTTTGCTGACATGTTCAGCCAACCGCTGTTTAACAGTGACTATGTCGAAAAAGAACGCCACGCCATTGAAGCCGAATTTTCACTGAAATTAAAAGACGACGGCCGGCGCATTTATCAGGCACATAAAGAAAGCATTAACCCGGCACATCCGTTTGCCAAATTTTCTGTCGGCAACCTCAGTACCCTGGCCGATACTGCAGAAGGCACCCTGCAGCAGGCACTGCAAGACTTTTTTCAGCAACAATACAGCGCCAGCCGCATGACACTGTGTCTGGTATCACCGTTAAGCCTGGCAGAGCAACAGCAACTGGTGGCTGCACAGTTTTCTGCCCTGCCGGCACATTTACCGGCCAAAACGCCGTTAACCGTACCGCTGTATCTGCCTGAGCACCAAGCCATTCAGCTGAATATTCAGCCACACCGCCATACACAAAAATTAGTGGTGAGTTTTGCTATGCCGGATATTCAGCGCTGGTACCGGCATAAATTAATCAGCTTTATCGCGCATTTATTGGGTGACGAAGGCCACGGCTCATTACTGAGTTATCTTAAACAACAAGGCCTGGTTAATCAGCTTAGTGCCGGCGGTGGTATAGACGGCAGCAATTATAAAGACTTTACCGTGGCCTTTGAATTAACCGACAGTGGCCTGCAACAGCGTGATGCCATTTTACAGGCGCTGTTCAGCGCTATAGCCGGTTTAAAACAGCAACCCTTGCCGCAGTCTCTGTTTGCTGAACGGCAGAAATTATTGCACTGGGCTTATTTGTATCAGGAGCCGTCGACGGCGTTACAAACCGCCAACCATTTGTCGGTAAGTATGCAGCACTACCCGATACAGGATGTTATTTTCGGTGACTACCGGATGGAATTGCCGGATGAAGCCCTGTATCAGCAAATACTGGGCTATTTCAACAGCCATAATATGCGCCTGATGCTGATAGCGCCGCAAGTGGCCACCGACCGTGAAGCGCGCTGGTATCATACGCCTTACAGCATCTCGCCGCTGCCAGCGGCGTTACTGCAACAACTGAACAACACCAAAGCGGCAGAGCCAATTCAGCTGCCAAAGCCAAATCCTTATCTGGACGGAGATATACGCTTATTGTCGCCTGCAGAGCATATGCAGGCGCCGCAGCGGGTGCATTACGATGCGGGCCTGAGTGTCTGGTACAAAGCCGACACCGATTTTGCCAGCCCCAAAGGTCATATATTTGTGCAACTGAGCCTGCCAAACAGTATCGGCGATTGCCGGCAACTGGCGGCCACCAGGCTCTGGGTAGAGTTGTTTCAGGATAATATTAACCAGCAGTTTTATGCCGCCACTACCATTGGCCTGATGTACAACCTGCATGTGCAGCGTCAGGGCATTAGTCTGCATACCAGCGGCCTGGCAACCAACCAGCTGTTATTGCTGCAGGAATTATTGCAACAGATGTTGCAACAGCAGTTTAGTGAGCCGCGTTTTGCAGAGCTGAAACGCCAGCTAAGCCGGCACTGGCGCAACAGCAGCAAAAACAAACCGGTGGCACGGCTGTTCAGCCAATTGTCTGCTCTGCTGCAGCCGCTTAATCCGGAAATTGACCAACTGGCCGACGCACTGGAGCAACTGAGCTTTGCGCAATTTATGCAGTTTCATCAGACTTTGCTGCAACAGGTGCATATTGAGAGCCTGCTGCTGGGCAACTGGTCAGTCGCGCATGCCGGGCAACTCACCGGCATACTGCAGGGTTGGCAAGCACAACTGCACAGCAGAGGTCCACAACTGACAAACCCCGCCTTTAAACTGCAGGGGCAAGGCCCGGTTTGGTTGCAACTGGATGTCGAACACAGCGACCATGCCCTGGTCATTTATCTGCCGGCGCAGCAAGCCAAAGCACATGATATGGCGCTGTTTATGCTGGCTAATCATGTATTGTCACCGGAATACTTCCACCAACTGCGCACAGAGCAACAGCTGGGTTATTTGGTCGGCACCGGCTATGTGCCGATTAATACCTTGCCCGGCATGGCATTTTACGTGCAGTCACCCAATGCCGGCTGTGAGCAGTTATATGAAGCCACAGTAATGTTTTTCCGCAGTTTCCTGGCTGATACAGAAATGCTGAGTGCCGCTGAATTTGCCGAAATAAAACAAGGTTTACTGGCACAGCTGCATGAACGCGACAACAGTTTAGGCGCCCGCGCCAAGCGCTATTGGTTAGCGCTGGGCCAACAAGACTACAGCTTTGCTTTAAATGAGCAGATAGCAGAAGCCTTACGCCAATTGACATTACAACACTTTATCGCCTTCCTGCAGCAGCTGTTACTGCCAAACTATGATGCAATTTTCCTCGCCACCGACGGCAAGCCACAGCACAGCCATTTGCAATTCAGCAACGCTGCCGGTTTAAAGCAACGGCTGCGGCAAACTAAAATTGCTTTTGACAGTACCGATAAAGTTATATAACGTGGAGTCTCTTATTGCTTAGTAGCTGTTATAAGTGACACTAAAACAAAAAATAATAATAATAATCAGTGCTGTACTGTTGGGCATTTTGCCTTTTGGCCTTTACGCTGATGGCTGGGACACTTTGCAACCCTACGTCTTAACGACAGTGTTGCTGTGTTCTTTTGCGGCATTAATGTTGGCCCATGTAAGTATTGTTAAAATGCGCCGCTATCAAACCCGGCTGGAGCACAGTGAAGAGCGCTTACGCTTGTCGCTATGGGGCAGTGGTGATGAACTGTGGGACTGGAAAATCAGCAGCGGTGAGCTGTATCGCTCCAGTTCATGGCAAAACCCGCTGGCGCCGGTGCCGCAATCGTCTGACTTTCCACCCAACCAACAACATATTCACCCACAGGATTTAGCCAGGGTGGCGCAGTTGCTGCAAGACCATCTCGACGGCAAAACCGCACACTTTGAAGCCACTTACCGCTTAAAAACCACCGACAGCAACTGGACCTGGGTACTGGACCGTGGCAAGGCCGTGGCGTTTGCCGCAGACGGCAAACCCAGCCGGATGACCGGAACCCTGAAAAATATCCATCAACTGAAGCAGACTGAAGAGCAACTGCAGTTGTTTGCCCGTTGCTTGCAAAATATTTCCGATGCGGTTGTCATTTGTGACACCGACTTCAACATTATTGAAGTAAACCCTGCCTTTAGCACCCTAACCGGCAAGCAGCGCCAGCAGGTGCTGCAACAACGCTTTGAACTGACACTGTACCCTATCGCGTTTATGCATGATATCCGCCGCAGTTTGCAGCAAAACGGCAGTTGGAGCGGCGAGATCCGCGAGCAACGTCACAATGGTGATATTTATCAGGCGGGGCTGACGTTTGACCAGATCAAAGATGAACAGGGCAATATCAGCCAGTATGTTGCGGTGTTTTCCGACATTACCGAACGTAAACAACGTGAAGCAGAACTAAGCCGGTTGGCCAGCAGTGATACCTTAACCGGTTTACCCAACCGCGCGGTGTTTATGCAACAACTGGCCAGACTGGTGCAAACTAAAACCGAACATGCGCTGCTGGTGTTTGATTTAGACAACTTTAAAAAGATTAATGACTCACTGGGCCATGAGCTGGGTGACAGTTTACTGCTGGCATTATCACAGCGACTGAGCAGCTACAGCCGCTACCGCGATAAACTGTATCGCCTGGGCGGTGATGAATTTGCCGTGTTGCTGGATCAAACCAACGATCTGCACTTTATTACTACCCTGGCCAAAGAACTGTTAGGTCTGATTAACCAGCCGATGCAGGTAAACCAGCATGAACTGGCCATCACCAGCAGTATCGGCATAGTGTTATTTCCGGATGACGGTGCCGACCCCCAGGCACTGCTGCGTAACGCCGACACCGCTATGTATCATGCCAAAAGTCAGGGGGCCAACCGCTATCTGTTCTTTAATGACTCAATGAACAAGCAAGCGGTAAAACGGCTGCAAATTGAAAACCTGATCCGCCACGGTTTAAAAGAAGATTATTTTGCCGTGTACTATCAGCCGAAAATGGATATTGTCAGCGGCCAGTTAGTCGGCATGGAAGCCCTCGTGCGCTTTATTACGCCAAAAGGCGGCGTAATAAGCCCGGCTATTTTTATTCCGGTAGCAGAAGAAACCGGCCAGATCATCGAAATTGGTGAGGTGGTACTGCGCAAAGCCTGCCGCGATGTAAAACAATGGATAGATCAAGGCTTATTCCACGGCCGTGTGGCGGTAAATTTGTCTTCACGCCAATTCAGCCTGCCGTTTTTGTGTGAGCAGATAGACGACACCTTACAGCAAACCGAATTACCGTCGTACCATCTGGAATTAGAAATTACCGAAGGCACCGTTATGCAATCGCCGCCGCAGGCTATTGAAACCATGAAAAAGCTGCGCGCACGCGGCATTCATCTGGCGATGGATGATTTTGGTACCGGCTATTCCTCGCTGGCCTATTTAAAGCAATTTCCGCTTAACACGTTAAAAATCGACAAAGCCTTTATTGACGACATGAATACTGCCCGTGGCCGCAATATGGTGGATACCATAGTAACTATTGCGCACAACTTAAGCCTGAACGTAGTAGCAGAAGGAGTAGAACAGCCGGAGCAACTGGACATGTTGCGCAAGTTACGCTGTGACGTAATGCAGGGGTACTTCTACAGCAAACCACTGTCTGGCGCGCAATTTTATCAATTCCTGCAACAACAAAAACAGCAGCGCACTAAACTGGCAGCCGTACCGGCGATACTGTAACGCCACAGCTTAGCGGCAATGCAGCAGCGACAAAAAAGCCCCTGTGCAGGGGCTTTTGGTTAGTCAGTATCGGTTTCGACGTAAGAGAAATCGTCACTGCCATCGGCAATACGTTTCTTGCCAAATACCGTATGAAACTTACGTTTCTCAGCTAACCGTTGTTTATACTTAAGCCAGGTTTTTTCATAGGCTGTAGTAGCAGGCTCTTCACCTTTACACACCAGTAAAAAGCGTTTTTCTTCATCATTCACCGGGGCACGACTACCCTGCTCCAGATCCTGCATTGCCACCCCATGTTTCTCCAGCATATTACCTTCTGCCAGAGTAAAGCGCCCGGACCGCGTAAATCCTTTGGGGAAATTACGGTCATCGAAAAAGCGACGGTTAGCGACAAAACTTTGCTGCATCACTTTTTTCCTCTAATCTCGTTGAATATCAAGCCAGCCTGTTTAAACTGTGCGGAGTATGGTTAACAAAATTCCTGTCGTAAAACAAATATTTTTTATCGACACCATAAATATACTCAAGGATTCGATTTGGATACCGAACTGCTCAAAACCTTTATAGAAGTTCAGCGTACAAGGCATTTTGGTAAAGCAGCCGAAAATCTCTACCTGACACAGTCTGCTGTCAGCTTTCGTATTCGTCAGCTGGAGCAGCAACTTGGCGTTAACCTGTTTAGCCGCTATCGCAATAATATTCAGTTAACGGCCGCCGGCGAGCGCCTGCTGCCGCATGCAGAAGCCATGCTAACGGCCTTACAACGCGCCAAACAAGATGTTGCGGTTAGTGCCGACCAGGCTGTGCAATTGGCTGTTGCTGCCACAGCTAACGTATGGGATGCGTTTTTATTGCAGGGCTTTATCAACATTCAACAAGCCTTGCCGGGCTTATCATGGCGGGCAGAATCTATGGGTAAAGATCAAATAGCCCGCCAGGTACTGGAGCGGCATCTGGACCTGGCTATTCTGTTTGATGCACCCAAAGTAGATGAAATGCAAATTGATAAACTGGGTGATATAAAACTGTTACCGGTAACCACTTTTAGCGACAGCAGCGCCGCAGAAGCCATGCGCCGGCAATATATCCTCGTTGACTGGGGTACCGCTTTTGATATTCAGCATGCGCGCTGCTTTCCTGATTTAGCCCCGCCCTATTTACGCACCGGCAGCGCCCGGATTGCATTAGAACTGATGCAGCAAAGCGGTGGCTCAGCCTACTTGCCCGAAACCATGGTAAGCAGTTTGCTGGCCGATAACGGTTTACGCTTAATTAAAGATGCACCGGTAATGACGCGTGAGCTGTTTGCCGTGTCTTTGCCTAAGGCGGCGCAGCGCAACCGGATCAGCGATATTGTTACGCAATTACGCAGCTTGCTGCACAGCAGTGCTAAATAAGCGCACCGGTTAACAACACTGAGCCATCAGGGCCGGAATAATACCGCATTACGGCCACGCACCCGGCTTAGCAGTAAGCGCTTGTGGCTGTTAAATAACGGCAACAGTAAGGGGCCGGTGAATAACGCTGCCAGCGCCCATTTCAGCGCTTTCATGCCACAACGCAGCGCGGCGATATAAATACCTGCGGCCGTCAGCAGCCACACTACAGGTAACACAAACACGGGATGTCCTCTTAAATAACAACAAAGGCCGGTAATTATACCGGCCTGTGACAAGGATTACTGTTAACCGTTAGTTGAATTTAACCCGTGCAAGCGGGCAAACGCCGTTACGGATAAAACTTTTGTTTCTGCTCTGCCATGCTGACCAACAAGGCTGCCGGCGCAAAGCGCTCGCCAAAGCGGCTTTGCAGATTGCGCAGCTGCGCAACTAATTCAGCCGCACCCAATTGATCGATATAACGGAACGGCCCGCCAAGGAACGGCGGGAAACCGATACCAAAGATGGCACCGATATCACCGTCGCGTGCTGAGGCAATAATGCCCTCCTCCAAACAACGTACGGCTTCGTTCAGCATTTGCACTATACAGCGGCTGCTAATCTCATCGCGGTTCAGCCGTGGTGCAGGTGTTACGCCCAGTACGGCATACACACTGTCATCCACCACTTTTTGGCCTTTTTTCACGTTTTTGCCATAACGGTAGAAGCCTTTCTCTGTCTTCTTACCTTTGCGGCCATCAGCTAACAGCTTGTCAAACGCCGCCGGCGCGACAAAACGCTCGCCCAGTTCGTTGGCCAAAATGGGCGAAATTTTTGCGCCCACATCTATGCCAACCTCATCAAGCAATGTCACCGGCCCGACAGGGAAACCAAACTTCACCAGCGCCTTGTCGATCTTTTCTACCGGCTCGCCTTCAAGCAGAATATTGGCTGCTTCATTCATATACAGCGCCAAAATACGGTTAACGTAAAAACCGGCGCCGTCTTTTACTACTATCGGTGTTTTACCCTGTTTACGGGCAAATGCTACCGTGGTGGCGATGGTTTGCGCCGAAGTGGTCTCGTGCGCAATAACTTCTACCAATGGCATTTTATCCACCGGTGAAAAGTAGTGCAGGCCAATGACATTCTGTGGCCGCGCCGCTTTAGCGGCAATTTGGCCGATTGGCAAAGAGCTGGTATTACTGGCAAATACGGTATTTTCATTACAGTGCTGCTCAATATCCGCCACCATTTGTTGTTTTAAGGCTAAATCTTCAAATACCGCTTCCACCACGATATCGGCGTCATGAAAACCGCTGTAATCGGTGGTGCCGGTGATTAACAGCAATTGTTTTTGCATGTCTGCTTTGCTGATAAAACGGCGCTTAAACTTTTTCTCCAGCAGCGAGTAGCTGTATTTCAGCGCATTGCTGATGCCCTGTGCATTTATATCTTTGATCCGCACCGGTATGCCGGCTTTGGTTGCCGTAACATTGGCAATACCGCCGCCCATCAAACCACCGCCCAGCACCGCAGCCTTGCGTACTTTATTTGGCTTGGTATCACCGGCACCGGTTTCTTTTTTCATCTGGGTGGTGGCGAAGAATAAGCTGCGCAGCGCCGCAGATTCTTTTGTCATACACAGCTCACCAAAAGCTTTGGCTTCAGCCTCCAGACCTGCGCGAATGCCATTATCAACACCGGCTTTAATCACATCGAGAATTTTCAGCGGTGCCGGATAGTTACCCTGCGTTTTTTTCAGCGTTTGCTTGCGTGCCTGGCTAAACAGTACATTACGGCCAAAACCGGTACGCTCCAGCACTTTACCCACCAGATTCAGCTTGGCTGCTTCACGCTGTGGCTTGCCTTTTAACGCCCGCTTTACCGCGGCGTCCAATAAAATGCTTTGCGGTACGACTTCATCCACCAGCCCGGCTTTTTTTGCCTGTGCCGCACGCAATTGCTTGCCGGTCAGTATCATATCCAGCGCTTTTTGTAAGCCGACCAAACGCGGCAAACGCTGGGTGCCGCCGCTGCCCGGCAGTAAACCCAGCTGCACTTCCGGCAAACCTAATACGGTTTTGTTGTCTGAGCTGGCTACACGGGCATGACATGCCATCGCCAGCTCTAAGCCACCGCCCAGGCAAGGGCCATGAATAGCCGCCACCAAAGGAATAGCCAGTTGCTCTAAGCGGTCGAACATTTGCTGGCCCATGCGACCGATAGCTGCGGCTTCGTCAGCAGTTTTACAGCCGTCGAGCATAGAAATATCGGCCCCGGCGATAAACGAGTCCGGCTTACCACTGATAAACACCAGCCCTTTAAGTGCTGTATTGGCATTAATTTCGGCTAACAGTGCGGCAATCTCGTCAGCAAAAGCGGCTTTTAATACGTTCATCGACTCGCCGGCAATATCCATAGTGATAACGCCGACCTGATCATCCCGTACCTGTAAATTAAACGTTTTGCTGCTCATTATTCTGTCTCCACTATCATAGCTGCACCTAAACCACCGGCGGCGCAAGCGGTGGTTAAACCAATACCACCACCACGGCGTTTTAATTCATTTAAGGTTTGCACGATTAACCGCGTGCCGGTAGCAGCAAACGGATGGCCGTAAGCCAGAGAACCGCCCTGCACGTTAAATTTGGCCATATCAATATCGCCGATAGCACTGCTGCGGCCTAACTTTTCTGCAGCAAACTTTTTGCTGGCAAACATTTTTACGTTAGCCAGGGTTTGGGCGGCAAAGGCTTCGTGCATTTCAATCAGGGTGAGATCATTTAGAGACATACCGGCACGATCCAGTGCGATCGGCGTGGCATAAGACGGCCCCATTAACATATCGTCATACACGTCTATAGCGGCAAAAGCATAGCTGCGGATATAGCCCAGTGGCGTATAACCCAGCGCCTTCGCGCGGCTTTCTGTCATCATTAACACTGCCGAGGCGCCATCGGTTAACGGCGTGGCATTGGCGGCGGTAACACTGCCGTGCACACGGTCAAACACCGGTTTGAGTTTAGCGTAAGACTCTAATTTCGAGTCCTGACGGATGTTATTGTCGATATCTAAAAAGCGTGAGTAAGGCTCAACATGTGCGGTCATAACTTCAGCCGCCATTACGCCGCTTTGCCATGCCTGAGTGGCTAAGGTGTGCGAGCGGTGCGCCAGCGCATCCTGGTCGGCACGGCTGATACCATGCGTTTTCGCCATTTGCTCTGCGGTGTCGCCCATCGATAAACCAGTACTGTACTCCGCCACCGCCGGTGGTACCGGCAGTAAATCTTTTAATCCCAGCCGGCGGAAAATCGCCAGCTTCTGGCCGAAAGTGCGGGCTTTGTTTAAGTCGACCAGTGCCCGCGCCAGCTTTTTACTGACACCGATAGGCAACACTGAGCTGGAATCCGCACCACCGGCAACACCAATCTGAGTAATACCGGCCATCATCGATTCTGCCACACTTACCACCGACTGGAAGCTGGTAGCACAAGCCCGGGTAACGCTGTAGGCATCGGTGTGTACATTCATGCCGGTACCCAACACGATTTCGCGGGCAATGTTCGGCGCTTCCGGCATTTGTACCACCTGGCCAAACACCAGTTGTTCAATTAATTTGGCGTCCAGCTCGCTTCTTATCAGCAATTCGTTTACCACCAGCTTGCCTAAATCCAGCGCTGATACACCATGAAATTCAGTAGCTTGTTTAGCAAAGGGTGTACGCAAACCGGAGACAATGGCGATACGATCGCCCTGGCGGGTGCTTAGGTTAATTGGCGAGCTCATAGTGTTCCTCTTGTTATCAAAATTACAGGTCAGACCTGTATTATTGTGGCCGATTGTAACGACAGTCGTTGAAAATTAAAACACTTGTTTTAATGCAAACGGAACCTTATATAGGTTATAACGTCTTAGCCTGGACCGTTTTTACGGTATGTGGCGATAAAACAACCAATAAATCCAACTAATTAAGACTGATAATATTATGGTGAACGCGTTCAGTGGCTTAAAAGCCTATCTCGACAGTCAGGTACTGGGACAATCCGAACTTACTGAAGGTATACTACTGGCATTGCTGGCAAACGGCCACTTATTGGTTGAGGGCCCGCCGGGTTTAGCGAAAACCCGTGCAGTCAATGCTTTAGCTCATGGCGTTGAAGGCCGGTTTCACCGTATTCAGTTTACGCCGGATCTGTTACCGGCCGATTTAACCGGTACCGACATCTACCGTCCGGAAACCGGCCAGTTTGAATTTCAAAGCGGTCCGCTGTTTCACCATATTATTCTGGCGGATGAAATTAACCGCGCCCCTGCTAAAGTGCAATCAGCATTGCTGGAAGCCATGGCAGAAAAACAAGTTACCGTAGGACGCAATACTTACCCGCTGCCGGAATTATTCTTAGTGATGGCAACACAAAACCCGCTGGAGCAAGAAGGCACCTACCCGCTGCCCGAAGCACAGCTGGACCGGTTTTTACTGCATTTAAAAGTCGATTACCCCGATGCAGCCACCGAGTTGGCAATATTACAGCTTACCCGTGGTGAAGCTTTGGCAGGTACACAAGCGGCTGTATCACCGATTAGCCAGGCAGATATTTTTGCTGCCCGTAAAGCCATATTACAACTGCATATGGCTGACAGCCTCGAGCAATACATTGTACAGCTGATTATGGCGACACGGAATGCCGCGGCCTATAGCAGCAAACTGGCGTCCTGGATTGGTTATGGCGCCAGCCCGCGTGCCACTATCGCGGTAGAGCGCTGTGCACGGGCCAAAGCCTGGTTGGCCGGTCGCGACTTTGTCACACCGGATGATATTCAGGCGGTGTTTCATAATGCGCTGCGTCACCGTTTAATCCTTACCTATGCAGCTGAAGCTGAAGGTATCAGCACTGATGATGTGCTGAGCGAAATTCTGCGCCTGGTGCCGTCTGCCTGATATGGACAACATGCGGTTTGAACCTGGCTGGCTTGAACAAAGCGGGGCTGACGGCGTTAGCTTAGGCCTGAGTGAGTTGTTGTGGTATCAGCGCTACACTAAGGTACTGGATTTAACCCCGCGCATGCCCATTCACAGCAAGCTGGCCGGCACTTATCTGGCGAAAAGCAAAGGCCGTGGCATGGAGTTTGATGAAGTACGGCATTACCAAACCGGTGATGATGTGCGCACCATCGACTGGCGAGTAACTGCCCGCACCGGTAAAGTGCATACTAAGCTGTTTCGCGAAGAAAAAGAGCGGCCGGTATTTATTCTTACCGATCTTGGCAGCAATATGCAGTTTGGCTCGGCCTTGCTGCTTAAGTCAGTGCAGGCGGCGCATTTAGCCGCGTTAATTGCCTGGCATGTAAAACAACGCGGCGACAAACTCGGTGGTTTGGTGTTCAGCCAACAGCAACATTTTGAGCTAAAGCCGCAAAGTCGCAGCCACGGTGTATTACGCTATTTTCATGCCCTGACCGAAGTGCAGCACACCATACAAGGAAGCCGTGGCCTTAGCCTGAATGAGGCGTTAAGCCAATTACGCCGTTTGGTGCGACCCGGCAGCCTGGTGTACATTTTATCCGATTTTGCCGGCTTTACTGACGATGGCCTGCGCCATATCCGCGCGATACGCCAACATAACGAAGTTACCTGCTGTCCCGTAACCGATCCGTTAGATTTAATGCTGCCGGCATTCAGCAGTGGCGTAGCTGCCGTAAGCGACGGCCGGCACACCGGTTATATTGAACTGGACAGCACTGCCCTGCGCCAGCGTTATGCCAGGCAACAGCAAACGCAGCAGCAACAACTGAAACAACATATCAGCCAGCTTGGTTGCAAATGGTTGCCCGTTAGCGCGGCCGAGCCGGTACTTAGCCAATTAGAGAGAAAGTGGTATGGCTGATACAGCGTTAGCGCAACTGGCCGACATCAGTGAACCGGCCTTACAGCTGAACTTCGCGTTAGCACCAATATGGTGGTTGCTGGCAGGTGTGCTTTTAGCAGCATTGGTTTACCTGCTGGTGCGGCTTTATTCACGTTGGCGATATTTTGCCGCCAAGCGCCAGGCGCAGCAAATGCTGGATCAGCTATGGGCCAGGCCAGGCGCAGCCATAAGCATTAATCAGTTAATCAAGCGTGTACTGCAGCATTATCAACCGGCGCACCCGGCGCTCAGCCTGCCAACACAGCAATGGCAAGCATGGCTGGCGACACAGCACAGTGCGCCGCTACCGGATTTAACCAGCTTGTTGTACCGCGCTGATAACGACAGTGACGCCACTGAGCAATTTTACCAGTTTGCCAAAGCCTGGCTGGCACAATATCGTGCTAACGCCCCTGCCTTAGCAGATAATACGGAGGCGGCCCATGCTTGATTTTGGTTATCCTTGGCTGGCCCTGCTGGCACTGGTGCCGTTGTTGTTACGGCTGAAACGACAAGCCGCCTCAGAGACCGCACTTACCCTGCCGGCACTGGCAAAACTGGCCTCATCTGAGCAACAAACTCAGCACAGCCGGTTTAGCCTGCGCGCTGTGCCGGCCGCGCTGATCTGGTTAATGCTGGTACTGGCCGCTATGCAGCCGCGCTGGATGGGCGAGCCGGTAACCCTGCCGCAGCAGGGCCGTGATCTGATGCTGGCGCTGGATTTATCCGGCTCGATGGAAATAGCCGATATGCAGTACCAAAACCAGAGCATAAACCGGCTGGATGCAGTTAAGCTGGTAATAAGCGACTTTATTGCCCGCCGCCAGGGCGACCGTATCGGGCTGATTTTATTTGCCGATGCAGCTTATCAGCAAACACCCCTGACGTTTGATTTGGTCACCGTGCAAAAAATGCTGGATGACAGCGTACTGCGCTTGGTCGGCACCCGCACCGCCATCGGCGAAGCTATAGGTTTGGCGGTAAAACGGCTGAACACCTATGAAAGCTCGAATAAAGTTTTGATTTTACTCAGTGACGGCGCCAATACCGCCGGTAATATTCAGCCATTGGAAGCACTGCAACTTGCTAAAGCTGCCGGGGTTAAAATTCATACCGTGGGGGTGGGTGCTGAGCAAATGATCCAACAAAGCATCCTGGGCCGGCGTACCATTAACCCGTCACAAGACCTGGACGAACGCTTACTGACCCAATTGGCAGAAGACACCGGCGGCCGGTATTTCCGCGCCCGCGACTTAAACGAGCTAAATCAGATTTATCAGTTAATCGACCAACTGGAACCGATTGAACGCGACAGCGTAACTTACCGGCCACAAAGCAGCTTGCTGCACTGGCCGCTAGGCTTAGCCCTGCTACTGTCTTTTGTTATGGCTGCACAACAGGTGCATTGGCGCAAAGTGGTGAAACATGCTGGCTGATTTTCATTTTTTACGACCATGGTGGTTACTGGCATTAGTACCGGTGCTGGTGTTCAGCGCCCTGCTGTATTACTGCCGCCGCGACCAAAGCCCGTGGCATACCCTTATTGCGCCGCATCTGCAAGGCGTGTTACTGGGTGGGCAGATGCTGCTGAAAAAACAACCCTTTGCCTTACCCTTGTTACTGTTGTGTTGGTTGCTGGCCACACTGGCCCTGGCCGGTCCCGCTTGGCAAAAGTTGCCGCAACCGGCTTTTGCGCTGAAAAAAGCCACGGTGCTGGTTCTGGATATGTCATTGTCGATGCGGGCAACCGATATGGCACCAGACCGGCTGACACAGTTGCGCTTTGCTGCGCTGGACTTTACTGAGCAGTTAAAAGAAGGCGAATTGGCTTTGCTGAGCTTTGCCGGCGATGCCTTTGTTATTTCGCCGCTCACACCGGATCACAACAATATCCGCTTGCTGATCCCCGATTTAAAGCCGGAGATTATGCCGGCACAAGGTTCAGACTTAGCCTCTGCGCTGCAACAGGCCGACAAGTTATTGCGCCAGGCCGGCTACCCGCAGGGCGACGTAGTGGTATTTACCGATGGCTTTGATAACAACAGCCTCAGGCAAATCCGTGATGTACTGAATAATTGGCCGCACCGCTTATCGATAATGGGTTTTGGCAGCGACGATGGCGCGCCTGTTACACTGGAAAGCGGTGAGCTGTTAAAGAATGCGCAAGGCGCCGTGGTGCTCCCCAAAGTACCGCACCAACAACTGGCAGGCCTGACCAAAGGTGGTGGCATTTACCGCAAAGCCGGTATCGGCGGTGATGCACTGGCCGATATTCTGCAACTGCCGCCACTGTCCGCGTTGAACAGCAAAGATGAAACAAAGCAAATTCAGGGCGATCAATGGCAGGATAACGCGGTGTATCTGGTGTGGTTGCTGCTACCGCTGTTGCTGCTGCAACGCAAATACAGCAGCTTACTCAGTGTCGGCGTGTTATTGCTGCTGCCTCTATCGGCCGATGCTGTTGAATGGCGCGACCTGTGGCAAACCAGGCAACAACAGGCGAAACAAGATTATGCCGCCGGTGATTACAGTGCCGCACAGCAAAAATTTGCCGATCCGTTATGGCAAGGCAATGCTGCTTATCGCAGCGGTGACTATGTCGGCGCAGAACAAGCCTTTCGCCGTGCTGCAGAGCAAACCCCGGGCGCCGATGCGCTGCATAACCTCGGTAACGCCCTGGCACAACAACAACGCTATGAAGAGGCCTTAGCCGCTTATCAGCAAGCCCTGCAGCACAATAAAGACTTTAGCAGCGCCGAACAAAATGCCAATCTGATGCAGCAGTTGCTGCAACAGCAGAAGCAAGAACAACAACAGCAACAAAACAGCGGGCAAAAAGATAATCAGCAACAGCAAAACGCTGACGGCGAATCACAAAGCGACGAACCTGGCGACAATGAAAGCCAGAGCGAAAGCGAAAGTGACAGTGAAAGCCAAAGCGACGCCCAACAGCAAAGCGGGGAGCAACCCGCTGAACCAACAGAGACTGAGCAACAGGCACCACAACCGGTAACAGAGACTGAGCAGGAAGACGGCGCGACTGAAGAGCAACAACTGCAAGCCATCAAAGAAGCCTGGCCCAACGCCACACCGGAAGAGCAGCAGCAGCTGGATAATTTGCTGCGCAAAGTGCAGGATGACCCGGCATTATTGCTGCGCAATAAAATGTATCTCGAGTATTTAAAACGCCAACAACAACGTTTACCTAAGGGAGTTGAGCAACAATGGTAACCCGTATTTTGCTGCTTGCCACATTGCTGCTGTGTTTACCGCTGCAGGCCCTGACTCAGTTAACGGCTACGGTAGACAAAAACCCGGCGCTGCGTGGTGAGTCCATCACATTGGAAGTGCAGGCCGATACCCGGGCAGCTGCAGACGCCTTTAACTTTCGCGTATTAGAGCAGGACTTTACCGTGATGGTGCCGTCTGTAAGCCAAAGCACCAGAATTATTAACGGCAATGCCAGCCAAAGCACCAGCTGGAAAGTGGTATTGCTACCCAAGCGTAGCGGCGACTTTACCATTCCGGCGTTTTCATTGCAGGGGTTAAGCACCAAACCTATCCAACTACAGGTGCTGGATGCCACTCAAGCTGCCGCAGGTGCCGGCGCCTCAACCAAAAGCCGCGAACTGTTTTTACAAAGCCGCATCGACCAACCACAATTGTATGTGCAACAGCTGAGTTATTATCAGGTAACCATCTACTTTGACGGTGAGTTGCAACGTGGCTCGCTGTCAGAGCCGCAATTGGACGGCGCGGATATTCAGCAGGTTGGCCAGGACAGCGAAGGCACTGAATTGGTCAACGGTATACGCTACCGCACTATTACACGCCGCTATGCCATCACCCCGCAGCGCAGTGGCAACTTTACGATTGCCCCGCCAACCTTCAGCGGTGAAATGATTGACCGCGATAATGCACGTTATAACTATTTCGCCCGCACCAAAACGGTGGTGCAACAAGCTGAAGCCATTGATATAACCGTCAGCCCTGTACCGGAAAATTTCCCGGGCAATTGGTTGGTGGCAGGCTTAGTCACCTTAAATGAAGAATGGAGCCCTGACATCACTACGCTTAAACAAGGTGAGCCGGTCACCCGCACCATTACCCTGTCAGCAGTAGACGTAGCAGAGAACCAATTGCCGGAACTGACACAAGGTTTCCCCGACGGTTTGCGGCTTTATCAGGAGCAGCCTCAGGCCAAAAGCGCTGAACGCAACGGCCGGCTGGTAGCACAAAAAATTTTTACCACCGCCGTTATTGCCAATAAAAGCGGTGAACTGGAACTACCTGAAGTAACGCTGCCGTGGTGGAACAGTCAGACTAATCAACTGACTCTGGCAACCTTGCCGGCCCGCACGCTAACCGTAGAAGCAGCGGCAAACCAGCCAGTCAATAACCTTACAGCGCCGCCGTTGTCTGATGTTAGCCCGACACCGGCCGCGTCTTATGATAGCAGTTGGCGTTGGAACCATATCAGCAGCTTATTGCTGGCACTATGGTTAGTCACATTGCTAAGCGTGTGGCGGCTGTGGCAACGCCGCCCGCTTTCACAACAAGCCGTAACAACAGACAGCCGGGTTAAGTTCAACAGTACAAAGCTAAAGCAAGCCTGTCAGCGTAACGATGCGCCACAGGCAAAAGCGGAACTGCTGCGTTTTGCTCATCAACAGTTGGACCAACGCTGCAGTTCGTTAAGCGAAATTGCGGCCCTACCGGGCTTTGCAGGGCTGAAACCGGAGCTTGAGCAGCTCAATGCTGCGCTATATGCCAACGGTAATATCAGTTGGCAAGGCGCGGATTTCTGGCAAAAATGGTTACAACACCAACCCGGCGCCGCCAACAGTAAACAAGCGTCAACCTTGTCGCCACTCTACCCCACTTAAACGGCTGCATTATTGCGCCGGCAAACGCTGTTGAGGACGTTGTCGGCGCAAACCCTGCGTGAAGCGCTGGTAACCATCTGCGCAACTTGTTAGCATGACTCTGATATTTATGTACCTGACCTGTGTCGGGTATTTTTTTATACCGGTTTTTGGTTAGGGTGCGCCTAACCAAAGCCCGGCAGCTTTTACAAGGAGAAACTGTTTTGGAAACAGGCACTATTATTTCACTCGCGCTTTATTTTATGGTTATGTTAGGTATAGGCTTCTACGGTTACAGAACCTCTACCAGCGATGTATCCGGCTATATGTTGGGCGGCCGCAAACTAGGCCCGGGCGTAACCGCGTTGTCTGCCGGCGCCTCAGATATGAGCGGCTGGATGTTAATGGGAGTACCCGGTGCCATGTACTTATCCGGCATCAGCAGCGGCTGGATTTCGATAGGCTTATTGGCAGGCGCCCTGCTGAACTACATTATCGTGGCGCCAAGGCTCAGGGTGTACACCGAAGTCGCGAACGACTCTATTACTATTCCGGACTATTTCGAAAACCGCTTCGCCGACAAAACCCGCGTGCTGCGTGTAGTTTCCTCGGTAGTTATCGTTATTTTCTTTACGCTGTATACCTCCTCCGGCGTGGTCGGCGGCGGTAAACTGTTTGAAAGCTCTTTTGGCCTCAGTTACGAGCTTGGGCTTTATGTCACAGCCGGTGTGGTAGTAGCCTATACACTGTTTGGCGGCTTTCTTGCCGTTAGCATTACCGACTTTGTCCAGGGCTGTATTATGTTTGTCTCGCTGATCCTGGTGCCGGTGGTGGCGCTGGACCACCTAGGCGGTATCAGTGCAGTTATGACTCAGGTTAACAATATCGATCCGATGTACTTAGACCCATTTACTGATGCAAAAGACGCGTCGGCGCTGACAGTGCTGGGTATTATTTCTCTATTGTCGTGGGGCTTTGGTTATTTTGGTCAACCGCATATTATCGTGCGTTTTATGGCAATTCGCAGTGTAAAAGATATCAAAACAGCGCGCCGTATCGGCATCAGCTGGATGTTTATTACGCTGTTAGGCGCTGTTACCACAGGCCTGGTAGGTATTGCTTATGTCGCCAATACCAAAATGACCTTAAGTGACCCGGAAACGATTTTTATCGTGTTTTCACAATTTTTATTCCATCCGCTGATATCCGGATTTTTGTTAGCCGCTATTTTGGCCGCTATTATGAGTACCATCTCTTCACAATTACTGGTGACATCAAGCTCGTTAACCGAAGATTTTTATAAAACCTTCGTTAAACGTGATGCCAGCCAAAGTGAGCTGGTATTAGTCGGACGTTTATCTGTGTTACTGGTTGCATTGGTTGCCATTGCTCTGGCGTATGACAGAGATAGCTCGATCCTGACACTGGTTAGCAATGCCTGGGCGGGTTTTGGCGCAGCTTTCGGGCCATTAGTTGTGCTGAGCCTGTATTGGCGACGCATGACCTTTGCCGGCGCACTCAGTGGTATTGTCAGTGGTGCTGCTACAGTATTATTCTGGATTTACGCTCCGGTACTGGAAAATGGTGCTAAGTTAAGCAGTGTAGTGTATGAAATTGTACCCGGCGTTATTATCAGCACCCTTGCTATAGTGTTGGTAAGCAAAATGGGACGCGCACCGGCAACAGAGGTGCAGCAGATGTTTGAACAGATGCTGCACAAGTTAAAACAAGCGTAGTTCCGGCCGGTTAGGCGTAAACAAGCTGAAATAAAAAGAAAAAGTTGTGCCCCATATTTCAGCTTGTTTGCTAAATTAGTATTTCAGTGTTCATTTTGGATAGAACATCTATGTATTTTTATGCCGCTCGCCAACCGATCCTTGACCGCAACAAACAGCTGTATGCTTATGAGTTACTGTTTCGTGATGGCTTGCAAAATGCATTTCCGGAAATAGACGGCAACGAAGCAACGTCGCGCATGATAGAGGGTAGCCAGTTTAATTTTGGTCTGGACGATTTTCTTGGCGACAAACCCGGCTTTATTAATTTTACTCTCGACACCCTGTTGAAAAAATACCCCGGCATGTTACCGAAAGACCAGGTGGTTATAGAGATTTTAGAAACCGTCCAGCCCGGTAAGCGCCTGTTAGCTGAATGCCAGCACCTGAAAGAACTGGGATATACTCTGGCGCTGGACGACTATATCCACCAGCCGGTGTGGCGCCACTTTTACCCTTTTATTGATATTATCAAAGTAGATTTCCGCTCTACCTCTATCGACACCATCAATGAAATAAAAGCAGCGGTAGCGCCGTTCACGCACATTAAACTGCTGGCAGAAAAGGTGGAAACCAACGAAGAGTTTCAAACGGCGATGGAGCTGGGGTTCAGCTATTTCCAGGGTTACTTTTTTTCCAAGCCGGAAATGATGCAAAGTAAATCATTGTCACCGGCACAAATGACACTGGCCGAGTTATTGTATGAAACATCTAAAGCCGACATGGACCTTGCTAAAATAACCAAGGTGTTTGAACGTGACGTGCATTTATCATATAAGTTACTGCGCTACAGCAACTCAACCGTGTTTAAGCGTCGTGCTGAAATTGAAACCATTAAACAAGCACTGGTTGTGCTTGGGCAAAGTGAACTGAAACGGTTTTTATCCTTGCTGTTTACCGCCCAAATCAGCAGCGACAAACCAGCCGAGTTAATGCGCATGTCTATGACCCGTGCTCGTTTTGCTGAGGGTATTGCCGGTCTGCACGGCAAGGTTGATACCGCTAAAGCGTTTCTTACCGGGCTAATGTCGTTGATGGATGCCATTTTAGATGAGCCCATCGATGTAGTAATGGACAAGCTACCACTGGCAAAAGAAATTAAAGAGGCGTTAGTTGAAAAGAAAGGTTTGCTGGCCGACTACATTACGTTGATCCAGTTTTATGAAGCTGCCCGCTGGCAGGAATCCAGCCAGGCGATAAATGACTTAAAACTGCCAACCGACAAAGTACCGGATGCCTATCATACTGCAGTGCAGTGGGCTAATGAACAAATGAAAGCCCTGGGAGATTAATCCGGGGGCTTCATTAAGCATGATTATCACTGACATTTAAAGCGCAAATAGCGGATTAGTTAAAACTTAAATACGGGCTGATTTTAGCCGCCAGTTTTTCGCCAATACCTTTAACCTGCGTTAATTGCGCCTGATCTTTAATAGGGCCGTTTTCTGCAATGTAGTCCAGCACGGCCTGAGCTTTTTTCTGCCCCAGGCCCGGAATAGCATCTAATTGCTCCAACGTCGCACTATTCAACGGCACTTTTTGCATGCTGTTTGCTGCAGCAGCCGTTTTGCTGATTTCCATTGCCGGTTTGCTATCGGCTAAACATTGGTTTGCAGTTAACGTCAGTGCTGTCATGCCCAGTGCAAAACATATATTTTTCATTTTATCATCCTTAAAGTGTTACCTCCGGTTGCTGATGACTGCCTTGACTACTGCCTGACTGTATCGGGTTGGCGCTGCACCAAATAGCAAGCCACACAATCAGCAGCGGAGAGTTCTGATCGCCAACTTATTTAAATTAGCCAATATATTTACATATGCAAATTTTATTTAACCTTTCATTTATCTTTATTGTTGGCTATTCAGCGTTAATTAAGTCTGAGCGCACTACCCTCTGACAATACAATACAAAGCGTTACTCTAAATCACACTGACGTTAGTTTGAAAAGTGTCATGACGAATGATTGCTGCTGAATTAATAGTTCGGTAAAGTACCGCTGATATCATATGGAGAGAACAATGCCAGCTACAAGGGTACTACTGTTAGCAACAGCACTCCTGTTCAGTGCGGCGTCGAATGCAAAAGACATTACCGACAAAGTACAGATCAGCAGAGAACAAGCGGCCGCGTTGGCGCAACAGCGTTATCCCGGCAAGATTGTTAAAGTACAAACTGAACAACAGCGTTACCGCATCAGAGTGCTGCAGGCAGATGGCCGCGTAGTTACAGTGTTAGTTGATGGCCAGTCAGGCCGCGTGCAAAGGGATGGAAATTAATGCGTTTACTTGTTGTTGAAGATGAAAATTTACTGGCCCAACAAATTAAAGAGCAGCTGCAGCAGCAGAACTTTAGTGTCGATGTTGCTGTTGACGGCGATGACGGCTGGTTTAAGTTATCAGAATATCCCTACGATTTAGCCATTATCGATATAGGTCTGCCCAAAATGGATGGCTTAACCTTAATTCGTAACGCCAGACAAAAAGCACTGAAAACACCGATTATAGTGCTGACAGCCCGTGGCAGCTGGCAGGAGAAAGTAGAAGGCCTGGACGCCGGAGCCGATGATTACCTGACCAAACCATTCCATACAGAAGAGCTGCTGGCGCGTTGTAATGCTTTAATTCGTCGTGCTGCCGGCCAACCGGAGCCAACGCTCTCTGCCGGCCCTATTGCCCTTAACAGCCGCACGCAGCAGGTATGGCAAGGTGACAACGAGGTAAGTTTAACGGCCTATGAATATAAAGTACTGGAGTACTTTATGTTGAACCCTAATAAAGTAATCTCCAAAACCGAGCTGACCGAGCACATTTACGACCAGGATTTTGATCTGGACAGTAATGTAATAGAAGTCTTTGTACTGCGTTTACGTAAAAAGCTGGACCCGGACGGCGATATCAAACCGATTGAAACGCTCAGAGGCCGGGGTTACCGCTTTACGCTGACAGTCGCCTGATATGTCGCTATCGCTAAAGCTGCGGCAACTGCTAATTAGTGTTTTTTTAATGCTGTTGCTGCTGCCCAGCTCTTTTGTTGCTATCGACAGAGCTTTCTACACCCAGTTGCTGACAAGCGCAGAGCAGAAACTGGAAGTACATATGTATGCTATTTTGTCTGAGTTAAATGTATCTGCTGACAAAGTAGAGTTACTTAACAACGCACTGGCGCCCGATTTCTACCGGCCCGATTCAGGCCTCAGTGCTTATATTACGCATCAGCAGGATCTGGTGTGGCAATCAGATTCTTCTTTGAATCAAAAATTTACTCCACCTGTCACCGCATTACCACAGGGCGAGCATCTGTTTCGGGCACTACACCAGCCCGGAGGCGATTTTTGGGTATTATCTATTGCATTGTTATTTGACGCTGAAGACTATACGCGGCCACTTACTGTGCATGTAGTGCAGACCAATGAGCGCTTACAGGCGCCGCAACTGGCTTTTCGGGCCACGTTACTGCAATGGTTTATCGGTATTGGCCTGATGCTGTTGCTGCTGATGCTGCTGGCTTATTATTGGACAACCAAGCCATTATCAAAACTCGACCATGAGATCCGCCGTGTCGAAAATGGCAGCCAGGAACAATTAAGCGGCCGTTATCCGGCAGAATTAGCCATTATCAAAGAAGACTTAAACTTGCTTCTGGCTAACCAGAACCGGCAAAAGCAGCGTTATCGCCATCACTTAAGCGATCTGGCCCATGCGCTGAAAACGCCGGTTGCTGTATTGCAAACCTCGGTACTAAGCCAGCAGCCTGAGCTTAAAGAGCAGTTAGATCGTATAACATCGATGATCGAACATCAGTTAAAACGCGCAGCGAGTTCCGGCCAGGATGTGTGGAAAAAACAAATCAATATCAAGCCATTGCTTGATAAACTGGTATCTGCACTGAGCAAAATCTATCGCGACAAAAATGTTGCTATCAACATAGAGTGCAGCGAAAACTGCGTATTTCGCGGCGATGAAACCGATTTAATGGAAATTCTCGGTAATCTGCTGGATAACGCCTGCAAAGCTTGCCGGCATAATGTAAAAGTAACCGTAATTCAGCACAGCGAACTGATGCTGTGTATAGAAGACGACGGCCCCGGCGTGCCACAGGGTCAACGCTTAAAGTTGTTTGAACGTGGTGCACGGCTTGATACTTACCACGAAGGCCATGGCGTTGGCTTAGCCATAGTGGCTGAACTGGTGCAATCGTACTCCGGCCAACTTAAACTCGACGACAGTGACCTGGGCGGTGCACGCTTTACCTTGCTGTTCTGATCACCGCCACGTCATAGTAGCAGCCATAATGATTGATCGGACTGCTACATACTGACGTAACCTTTGCTCTGAATGTTAACTTTTGCGGAATTGTCTTAATGGAATTAAAAAACCCGGCAGTAATAAAAATTAAAAATCTGCGTTTACGTACTTTTATCGGCATTAAAGACGATGAAATTAACAACAAACAAGATGTCATTATCAACGCTATAATTCACTACAGTGCCGCGGATGCCGCTAACACTGACAACATGGATAACGCGCTGAACTATCGCACTATTACCAAAAAAATTATTGCCCTTGTCGAGCATCAGCGCTTTTCGCTATTGGAGAAAATGACCTCTGATGTGTTAGCTATTGCCTCAGAACATGCGTCAGTGCGCTATGCCGAAGTAGAAATAGATAAACCACATGCGTTGCGTTTTGCTGACTCAGTATCAATGACGCTGTCGGTAAACAAATAGCCTCTATACTCATATGTCTGTGCGTTGTGTATTTAGCTAACGGTAATTCATTATGAAGATTTTACTGACCGGTGGTACCGGCCTGATTGGTTCGGCATTGGTAAATCAATGGCATGATCGGCATGAACTTATCGTATTGTCGCGTTCAGCAGCGAAGGTACAAAGCCAGTTTTCTGAGCGCGCGCAAGCTGTTACCTCGTTGTCTGAGGTAGATTTTAATACGCTTGATGCGGTGGTAAATCTGGCTGGCGAACCGATAGTTGGTAAACGCTGGTCTGACGCACAAAAACAAGTACTGTGCGATAGCCGCTGGCATATTACACAGCAATTGGTTGAGGCAATAAAAGCGGCACAAACACCGCCTAAGGTGCTGCTCAGCGGCTCTGCTATCGGTATTTACGGCCGGCAGCAAAGCCAGCTGATAAATGAAGATTTCAGCCATTTCCATGCTGAATTCTCACAGCATTTATGCCAGCACTGGGAAGAACTGGCATTAGCAGCTGCCGGCCCCTCTACGCGGGTTTGCGTGTTACGCACCGGTATCGTATTGGCCAATAACGGTGGTGCGCTGCAAAAAATGTTGCCACCTTTTAAAGCCGGATTAGGCGGTAGAATAGGCTCCGGTCAGCAGTTTATGTCGTGGATCCATATTAACGATATGCTGCGCCTGACCGATTTTTTACTGCAACACCCTACCCTGCATGGCGCTTTTAATGCCACCGCACCGCAGCCGGTGACTAATGCGCAGTTTAGTCAAACTCTGGCCAAAGTGCTGCACCGCCCGGCATTGTTGCCAATGCCGGCATTTGTGCTGCGTTTGATGTTCGGTGAAATGGCCGATTTACTGCTAACCGGCCAACGTGTTATTCCGGCTAATTTAATCAAAGCCGGTTTCGAGTTTCAATTTTCTGAACTGGAACCGGCACTCAGAGCGCTGCAGGCACACTAGCCCTGTAGCACTTTACGCATAAGTTGTGCACCAGGGATCTGTAATAAACGGCGTAGTTGCCACCAACCTAAAGCCGTAACCAATACCATCCCCATTACCGGCCCCATCCACCACAGGTTGTAGTGCAATTGAAACGGCAGCTCAAATACCCGCTGCTGTACGATCAACAGCATAGCTTCGGCCAAAATGGTTGCAAACAGGCCGGCCATAGCCCCCAGCAAGGTAAACTCCAGCAGCAAGGCATTGCGCAAAAACGGATACTGTGCGCCCAGCGTACGTAATATTGCCAGCTCCTGCTCACGTTGCTCCAGAGTCGCCTGTACCTGAGCTACCAACACCAAGCCTGCTGCAAGACAAATGATCAGCAAAATAAAACTCAGCGCTATGGTAACCTGGGCAATAATATCGTTTACCTGATTAATAATATTATCTACGCTGATCACGCTTACCGTTGGCATCAGACGTGCCAACTGATTTAACAGCATAGTGCGCTGTGGCTCCAGGTAAAACGCTGTAATATAAGTAGCAGGAAACTCTGCCAATAGATCCGGGCTTAAAATCATATAAAAATTAGGCTGCAGGCTGTTCCAGTCTACTTTGCGAATGCTGCTGACTGTGGCACTGAGCCGCTGGCCACCAATTGAAAATGCCAGTGTATCGCCTAACTTTACATTCAGCCGCCGGGCAATTTCTTCTTCAACCGACACCTGAGCCGGATCAGTGTTAAGCCAATTTCCGGCCGTTACCTGGTTATTGTCCGGTAGCTCTGACAACCAGGTTAAATTTAACTCACGGCCGACGCCTACACGTTGCTCTGTGCGGTCTTCTTTCGTCGCCTCCTGTAACAGCTGCTCATCATTAATGGCAGTTAATCTGCCGCGCACCACAGGATAGTAGCGACCCAACTGCAGATTATTCGCGGCTGCAAAGTCCTGCAGCACCGCACGCTGTTGTTCTGTGATATTAACCAGGAACTGGTTAGGTGAGCCTGGCGGAATTTGTCGTTGCCACTGACCGATAAGCTCTGCCCGTAAAAAATACAGCAACAAGGCCAGAAAAATAGCAAGGCTGAAGGTGATAAGTTGAAAACTATTCGCCCACAGCCGGCGGCGTAAATTTGCCAGCGCAAGGCGCCTGGCGCTGCTTTGTCCGGCCGCTACCGGTTTGGCAAACCGCACCAGCAAAGCTGCCCCGGCTAACAATATACCGGCAAATGCAGCGCAGAGTAAAAACAGGCCGATACTCAGTACCAGTTCACCACTGAACAACCACATCAGGCCCCAAATCGCCACACTGCCACACAGCAGCTGCAACTTATCCAGTGGCAAATTAACCGCCGGCTGTTTTAATACTTCGATGGCAGCCGTATTTGCCAACCGCCACATTGGCCTGGCGGCAAATAATAATGCACAAACAAAACAGGTTAAACTGCCAAGCCATAACGGCCGCCAGCTGAAATCTGCGCGGTAATCGGCAAAATAAAAACCAATGCCCCAATGCACCGCCTCAATAGCTAATTGTCCGGCAAGCACACCGCACAATAAGCTAAACAGCACTACCAATAATAAGTGACTGCCGTAAATTAACCGGATTTGCGCCCGGGTGGCGCCCAGGGCTTTGATAATGGCCACAGCCTGAGTGTGTCGCTGGCTATAACGTCCGGCCGCTACAGCAGCCGCACAAGCTGCCAACACTATGCCAAGCAAGCCGGCTAACAGTAAAAAGCGCTCAGCGCGCTCCAAAGCACCACCGATAGCCGATTCTCTGTCCATATCCTGCCAACGCTGATGCACTGTAAGCCGGGAGTTCATTTGCTGTTCAAAGCTATCCAGCTCAGCATTATTGCCGGCGAACAAATACCGGTAGCCAATACGGCTGCCCGGCTGCACAATTTGCGTGGCGGCAACATCAGCCAAATGCATAATTACCCTTGGCGCGCCGCCAAACACACTTAAAGGTGCATCCGGCTCATTGACAATGACCCCGGCCACGATAAAACGTGCGACACCAAGCTCAACGGTATCACCCACGCCGATATTAAGCAGATCAAACAACCGCGCCTCAAAGTACAACTGGCCGGGTTCCGGTTGTATATCGTCACCTGTTGCCGGATTAGCGGAGCGCTTTAACTGCAAACTGCCGCGTAACGGATAGCTATCGCTAACTGCTTTTATCGTTGCCAGTTGCATAACGTCGCCGGCAAACAACATAGAATCGAACTGCATTTGTTGTGCGGTTTTCAGGCCGTTTTGCTGTGCAAGTTCAATCACTGCGGGGTCAAACGGCTGACTGGAGCGCAATACTTTATCGGCAGCATTAAATTGGGCGCTGCGTTGCATCAGTGCGCTTTTTACGCCTTCGGTAATCCCGCTTAAGCTGACCACTGAGCCGACTGCCAAAAACAGAGCAAAAGCGATAACCCACAACTCACCGCGGCTTAACTCGCGCCAGAACAAGCGCCATGCAATACTAGCCCACATCAGCCATATCCTTTGCGTCGTCGCTGACAAAACGTCCTGCTTGCATGCGCAGCTGACGCTGACACCGTGCTGCAAGATCGTTATTGTGCGTAACCAGAATAAGCGTTGTGCCCTGATCGCTGTTTAATTTAAATAATAAATCTTCTATTTTTTGACCGGTGGCCGCATCCAGGTTGGCGGAAGGCTCATCCGCAAACAACACTGCAGGGCTGGTAATAAAGGCTCTGGCAATGGCAACGCGCTGCTGTTCACCACCGGACAACTGTGCCGGATAAAAATCAGCCCGCTCTGCCAGACCAACCTGCTGCAGTAACGCCAGACCGCGCTGTTTTGCCTGCTTATCCGCCGCTAATTCTGCCGGCAAGGTAACGTTTTCTAACGCCGTTAAACCGGGTAACAGCAAAAAAGACTGAAATACAAAACCAACATCACTGGCTCTGATCGCAGCACGCTGATCTTCCGTTAAATTATGTAGTGCTTTACCGGCCAGATAGACTTCACCGGACGTAGGTATATCTAATCCGGCCAGCAGGCTGAGTAATGTCGACTTACCAGAGCCTGACGCCCCCACTATCGCAACGGACTCACCACGATTGATCGTCAGGCTGATATCATGCAGGATAGTTAAGGAACCATCAGTGACTTTGACACTCTTAGCCAGCTTAGTCGCTTTTATATGAACTTCAGGTGCTTTTATCATGCGTATTATCTTACTTCTGTTAATCGGATTGTTCAGTCAGGCTGCTGTTGCTCAAAAGCTGCTTATTCTCGGCGACAGCTTAAGCGCAGCCTACGGCATGCAACAACATCAGGGTTGGCCACATTTATTACAACAGCAGCAGCAACAATGGCAACTTGTCAACGCCAGTATCAGTGGTGAAACCACGGCAGGCGGTTTAGCCAGGCTACCGGAATTACTGCGCCAACACAAGCCGGATGCGGTATTGATAGAACTGGGCGGCAACGACGGGCTCAGAGGCTTCACGGTTAAATCTGTACAAGCCAACCTGAGCGAAATCATTACGTTAGTTAAGCAATATAATGCCACACCAGTACTGATGCAAATACGTATCCCACCGAACTATGGACCACGTTATGGCCAACAATTCAGTGATATCTATCCGCAACTGGCAGCACTGCACCAAATAACCCTGTGGCCATTTTTTATGGACGATATCGCAGTGAACAGCGAACTGATGCTGGCGGACGGCATACATCCGAATAGCGAAGCACAGCCGCTAATCAGCGAGTTTGTCGGAAAACTGTTAGAAGATTTTGCAACGGAACAGCAAAACACTCAAGGATGAGTGTGTTAGCAAATGTGTAGTTGTAGTAGAGAAAGTAAAGCGAAGTGGCGTCCCCTAGGGGATTCGAACCCCTGTTACCGCCGTGAAAGGGCGGTGTCCTGGGCCTCTAGACGAAGGGGACACAGAAACAGATGCAGCATAAATGATGAAGTGGCGTCCCCTAGGGGATTCGAACCCCTGTTACCGCCGTGAAAGGGCGGTGTCCTAGGCCTCTAGACGAAGGGGACGCAAAGACATTCATTTTAAAAAGTACAGATTTATTGGCGTCCCCTAGGGGATTCGAACCCCTGTTACCGCCGTGAAAGGGCGGTGTCCTAGGCCTCTAGACGAAGGGGACGCACTAAAAAATCTTGGTGGAGCTAAGCGGGATCGAACCGCTGACCTCTTGCATGCCATGCAAGCGCTCTCCCAGCTGAGCTATAGCCCCACACTTTTGTGCTTTTCACTAACTTGCGTTAGCGCTGAACACGGGGCGCATTCTAGGGTGCCACCGAAAATGTGTCAACAGTTTTTTCTGCCCGCCGATCTGTTCGGCCATTTTTTAGGCGCCATGCTGAATTTATCAGCAAAAAATACTGAAAAAGACTGGTTATATAACGGCTTAGCGGAAAAGAACCTACTGCTGTAACCCCTGACCGGTAGCAAAATTAAAAAAACTATTCTTTGCGTTGCCAGCCGGCATCGTGTTCCGGGTTGTTTTTGTATAAACTGGTTACAACCTCAGGGTTAGAGCAAGTATCAAACCGGTATCACAACAGGATGAGATATTATGTACGAAAAGTACTACGGGTTCAGGGAACGACCTTTTCAGCTTACACCAAACCATCAATGGTTCTATGCCAGTAAGCTACATAAACGTGCCCTCGCCTATCTACAGTATGGCCTGTCTCAGGGCGAAGGTTTTATTGTTATTACCGGTGATGTCGGTACCGGTAAAACCACTATCGCCAATCAGTTACTGAGCCAGCTAAACCAGGATGAGATCATTGCCAAGCAAATCGTCACCTCTAAACTGGAGCCGGATGATCTGATCCGAATGATTGCTTCCTGCTTTAATCTGGTAGTAACAGACCACAGCAAAGCCAGTTACCTCGATGCGATATACAGCTATCTGAAACGTTTGCACGCCCAACACCGCAGAGCCCTGTTACTGGTCGATGAAGCGCAAAACCTGCCACTGGCGTCAATAGAAGAGCTGCGTATGCTGTCTAACTTTCAGTTAAACGGCAAACCGTTGCTGCAAAGTTTCTTGCTTGGACAAAACGAACTCAATGCCATCATACAAGCGCCGGATATGGAACAATTCCGCCAACGCATTATTGCCTCATCTAATTTATCCGCATTTCAGTTAGACGATACCAAAGCTTATATCCGCTATCGCCTGCATCAGGCCGGCGGTGATCTGCAGCTGCTGCAAGACGGCTGCTACGAGCTGATCCAACAGCAAAGCCGTGGTATTCCGCGTAAAATAAATACCATTATGGACCGGATCCTGTTGTTTGGTTATCTTGAAGAGTGTGCCGTAATAAGCGCCGACAACGTCAACACTGTACTGGAAGAAATATCGCAGGAAATTGCCAATCAGACTGCCGGCGCCGCTGCCACTTCCGCCCCGGCTTTGCCAGTACAAACAACGCAGAATCTGCGTGCCGAGCTGTCGCAAATGCTGGACAGCGAACTGGAGCAAAAAATAAAGATGGCAAAAGAGTTGGATGCATTACTGAAAAGACAACAACAGCTACTGAGTAACCGTGATGGCAAAGATAATTAACAAGTGCCTGAAACCGGGTAAACTCAGAACTTATGGCTGTAAGTTAACCAAACACGGTTTTCTTCAACATCAAAGCTATCTACTGTCGATTCACGTGTAAGTCGCCGCACACTGGCACTGACATTTGCATTGCTGTTCAGCTCACGGTTGACACCAAGCTCCAGTGAACTGTTGGAATCTCTGCGCTGTTCAGCACTGTAATCAACCTCATAATAACGGCCATTCAACAATAACCGCATATGGGACGAAAGCTGCCAGGATGCCTGCATCGACAAGGTATCGCGTTCGTTAAGCCTGGCCGACTCTACGTATTCATCCTCGCTCCTGCTGGCCAGCGCACTTAAAGTCAGTCGATTTTTACTGTAACCTACTGTCAGCGCAGCAGAGCGGCGTTGAATAATCTGTTCGCTAAGCTCAAGCTCAACATCGAACAATTGGCGAAAAGACTCACCGGTACCCAGCTCATAATTATTTGTAGGTGGCCGGAAACACTCACTAATTTGTGTACTACCGTCAGGACAGACAAAAATACCCAAATCTTCAAATACCTCGTCTAATGACGATAAGGTTTGTACCGAGTCTGTCAATGCCAGCCTGACCGATACAAAGCGCATATTGTAGCTTGCCTGCAAATTCGCTGTACGGCCAAAATAACGCCGGTCTAAATTGTACGACAAGGTAGTACGCCGGCTGGGAGCCAGAAAAATCTCGGTGCCAACATAAGTACCACTGGTATCGGCTTGAGAGGCATCATTATTACCAGTGGTATAGCGGTTTTGCGTCACGTTAATGCGTGATGCTCTGCCAAACTGATATTCTAACCCTGCACCATAAGAGCGAAACTCATTGTTAAAATTACTGGTATTGTCATTCTGCTCATAACTGCCGCGACCAATCAATGATAAGCCCGGCGCCAAAGGCACACCACCACTGCCATTGGCACTTTTACTGACAAAGTCTCCTCTGGCATCGCGCTCAGTTTTACGATAACTGCCGTTAAACTGCCAGAACAAGGTAGATTGACGTTTTGCGCTACCCAACGCCAGTGTCGTTGTGTAAGAGTCATTGTCAAAATCACCTGAGCCATCATCAACCTCGGGAGCCTCAGAGCGCAACGTCCGGTACGACAAGTCTAACTGTGCATTGACATCTGCCGTTCTTAAAGTCGTAAAACCGAGATTTGCACCATAACTGGTTGTTTTTGATAAATTTTCAGAGCCGGTAATAATGTCTGAAAACACACCATTTTGCGAGTTACGTACTCTGTGATTGCCGGCAGCATTTAAACCGAAGCTAAGTCGCTTGTCATACGCCGTCGCCAGATTGCGCCAGCTGTATTCCGTCAGGCTTTTGTGCGACCGTTGTTCATCTTTATACCATACCGCTTCATTTTGCAGATAGAACGATGAAGACAGGTTTTTACCGGTTGCAGCGACATTCAGCGAAGGCGTAAGCAAAGCTGCCAAGCCTTTGTCCAGCCCTTCTGATTGCTCATTATCCCTTAACCAATAGGCATAAGAACCGAATTCCAGCTCAGGTGTTATCTTTACGTCTGCCGCCATAGCCGATACAGCAATCATCGGCACAGCAATAATGCCTGCAAGCATAGCGCTGATGACAAAACCTTGTTTCACCACCCTAACCCGCACCGTAATAATAGCCATAACCATAACCTTTACCCTGGTTGCGGTGTGCTTTATTAATCAGAAAACCGGTAGCGATATCTTTGGGCAGTAATGTTACCGCCTGTTCAATTTCAGCGATTTTAGTCCGGTTTTCTTCCAATACCACAACTGCCTGGCCGCACATAGACGCCATAACTGCGGTTTCATTTACACCGAGTAACGGCGGTGCGTCGAAGATAACGATGCGGTCCGGGTAACGCGAGGCAAATTCGTTAGCCAACATCAGCATGCGCTCACTGGCCAGTAGCTCCGTAGACAAATGATGTGGCCGGCCGGCGGTAATAATTTTCAACCGCTCAACATTAGTGCTGAGCATAATATCAGAGACCAGGATCTCATCTGACAGCAAATAATCGGTTAAACCAATATCGTATTTTATGTTCAGGCTTTTCGATACGCTTGGCCGCAATACATCACTGTCAACCAACAACACAGTTTTGTCTTGCTCCAGCGCTATACTCAATGCCAGATTAATAGCCGAAAAAGTTTTACCTTCACCGGGCCTGGAGCTGGTGACCAGAATAAGATTAGGATGTTTTAATGTGCTGCTTAATGCGCCAAAAGCGTTGTTGATCAGTTTGCGTTTAATAACGCGGTATTCTTCGTTAATTAAACGACGTTCACTGGACAATGACACAAAGTTCTTTTTCTCAAGCTCGGACAAATTCAGCTCAATAGAGGCTTTATACTGCGCCGGCTCAGCCGTTTCAGTTGCAGATGCGGCTGCAAATGGTTCAGCGGCTTCAACAGCGATGTCCGGCTGTGGCCGTTGCTGGGCGCGTTCAACAGTGCTTAACGGTTTACTGTCCGACTGCTGAACTTGCTTGTTAATGGCTTTTTCAATAATACTCACCGGATAACCCTCAATAACAACTCAGCCGAACGACCAAACAACACTTCGTTACTTAACAAAGCAATATAACAGAGCAACAAGCCACCACTGAGCATGGCAAAATAAACAAAATGCATTCTGACCTGTTTTAAGATGGTGTATTTATCCGTGTGTGATACCACACCAAACACCGGAAAATCGGTGATGCTTTGCAACTGCGAGGCCCGGGTTAACACCGGCGATATTAAACTGCGTAAAAATGCTAAACATATCCCCAGCGCAATACCAACAAACAGCACCAGCGTATAAAACAAGCCGCGGTTAGGCCCTGACGGCGTAAGCGGCACTCTGGGCGGTTCAATTACATTAAACTGCACATCCTGCTCAGAGGCGTCGGCTCTGCGGGATAACTCTGCAGACTCTCGTCGGGACAGCAAAGCTTCATATTTGGATTTAGTAATATCGTAGTCGCGATTCAACCCGGTAAATTCGGCTTCTATCTCCGGAATTAAGTTGAGCTTACTTTCTAATTCAACGACATTATCTTCATATGCCTTGACCCGCACCTTGGTTGACGCTACTTCCGTTTCCAGCCTGGAGACACTGATCCGCAGTTCCTGATACACCGCATTCTGATTAAGATTGACATTCTGTCCCGGGTTCTCAGAAGATATCTTTGCCAGAGTTTCCAGTTCTGCATCACGGTCAGTTTCCAGTTGTGCCAACAGACGTTTGGTCTCCAGTACATCCGGATGAAACTCGGTATAACGGATTAACAAGTTGTCCAGTTGTGACTGCAGATTTTTAATACGCTCGTCAAACTGAGTTGCGGGGCGGTTAGCGCTGCCGGTAAAAGGCATAACACCAAACACCGGCTCTTCGCCGGCTAACTGACTTTTGGCTGAGCTTAATCTTGTTTCCAACTCGCGCAATGCCAGTCTGGCTTCCTCCAGTCGGCTTTTTTCACTGCTGATTTGACTGTAATAATCACTTTGATTGCCGGGCAGCATGTTCATGCGTTGCTTTTTAAAGTCCGATAAACGAATTTCGGCCTCCATCAGGCGCCGTTCATAATCAGCAATCTGGTTGTTAAGAAAGCGCTCCGCCGTTTGTGAGTCAGCGCGGCTTGAACCAAGCTGGCCCTCAACAAAGTTATTTAACGTTTCCTGCACCACCTTTAGCGCCATTTGCGGCTGCGGATTACTGTAGGAAATAACGTAAATATTTTCGCGACCGGATGCCGATATCTTAATTTGGCTTTGTAAGCCGTCAATTAAAGCCTCAAAGGCTTTGTCGTCTTTTGCCTGAATATCCAAATCAGTGGCACGGGCGATTTTTTCCAAATTCGGCCGGCTCAGCAAGGTTCTGGCCATCAGCTTTATTTCGTCATCGCTGTTAGTACGCAGCGCCAGCCCTTGCAACAAGGGTTGCAACACGGTGCTGGTCTCGACGTACAGCTTGGCGTTTGCCTCAAAGGTGGGCGGCATATTGTAGACATAAAACCAACCGGCCGGACAAATTAACCAAGCGGTAATCACTACATATCGCCGGCGCAACCACACACCCTGTACATAGGTGTATACCTGCTCTATAGCCTGTTGTAACTCTCTCATGTATCACTCCCTGAACCTACGCAGTGAACCCTTACTGCTGATTGGTGCTATTTAAAACCATGCTTCCGGTATGATGATAATATCGCCCGGTAAGATATCAACATTGGCGCTGATTTCCCCTTCCCGAATAAGATTATCCAGCTGTAAATCAAATGTCCTTTGCTGACCGTCTTTTACCCTAACCAATTTAGCTGCGTTGCCGTCAGCAAACTCGGTTAAGCCGCCTACCGCAATCATCAAGTCCAGCAACGTCATATACTCACGATAACTTATTGCCTGAGGATTAGCCGCCGCACCTATAACGCGGACCTGCTCGCTGTATGGGCCTACAAAGCCGGTCATCGACACCGTGACCACAGGATCACGAATGTACTTACTTAATATGGCTTCCATGTCCCGCGCCAGCTGCGTTGGCGTTTTACCACTGACAGGTACATCCTCAACCAGCGAAGTGGTAATTTTGCCATCCGGCCTGACAATGAAGCCCCCTGACAATTCCGGGTTGCGCCAAACGAAAATAGAAACAGAATCACCCGGACCTATCAGGTACTGGTAATTGTCGACAGAGGTAGTGAGGGAGTTTTGCACTGTTGCCGGCGGTAACGGATTAACCGAGCAACCGGCTAAAAACAGACTTAAAATCAATGCTAAACCGCAATATCCTTTCGCAGATGACGCCATCATAGTACTGGTCCTTTTACTGATGCCCTGACAATATAACTTAAAAATTTACGCTTGTGCGGCAAAAAAAGAAAATATAATTTCTGTTTTGCCGTAGAAATAGTATAATTACTGAGCTAAATTTTGCAGATGGATATGCAATACAGGTCTGCAACAGCCTAAACGCAATGGATGCACAAGGATGTCGTTATGAGTATAGCAAGTCGTTATGGACGAAATACGATTGCAGATAAGCTCTTTCTCCTGGGTGAGTTAGTACTGTTAGCTCTCTCCAGTATGTTTGCCAGTTATATCTACAGTTTTTATTCTTCCCCTGTTCCTCTCGATCACCGCCTGATAAACGCTTTGTTGTTTGCAGCCTCTGTTATGCTGTGCGCACTTTCAGTTGGTTTGTATGACCAAAAGCTGCGTGAAAGCCAAAAAGGCATAATCAAGCGTGTTGTTATTACCTTAACCTTTAATGCCATTTTGCTAGAATTTATCGTGTTTCAGCTGTTTTCATCTTTGCATATCGGCACGGTATATCTGGCTATGGCCTCTGCTATTGCCGCCTTTTTGCTGTCCTGCTTCAGGGCGTTTTTTCATTACCATGACATTACCCGCATCAGCAGGCGACGGATCTTAATCTTAGGTGCCGGTGAGCGGGCGTCTATTATCGAGCGTCGCATGCGGCGTAATGTCGACAAACGTAATTTTGAAATTGTCGGTTTTACCCCGATAGAAGGTGATAAAAACGCCGCTATTCCGGAGCATCGTTTAACCCGGTTTGATTATCAAAATGATCTGTTCCAATTTGTCACTGAAAATAACATCGATCAGTTAGTGATTGCATGCGATGAACGCCGCAATATGCTGCCGGTAGAGCACTTGTTTAAGTGTAAAACCCGCGGCATTGATGTAATCGAGATACTTGATTTTATTGAGCGGGAAACCGGCCAGATTGCAGTTAACCTGATTTACCCCAGTTGGGTGATTTACGCTAACGGCCTCGATTTAAATCAACGTTTTAAAACCAATCTTGATTATAAACTTAACCTGGTCCTTGCCGTGCTGTTGTTAACAGTAACCTGGCCTATTATGCTAATCACTGCGTTAATGATTTATCTGGAAGATGGCCGCAAAACCGGCGCACCAATTTTTTATCGCCAATTACGGGTAGGTTTTGATGGTAAGCCTTTTTATATCCTCAAATTCCGCAGTATGCGGCATGACGCAGAGAAAAACGGCGCACGCTGGGCGACGACCAATGACGACAGAGTGACCCGAGTTGGTCGTATTATCCGCAAATACCGCATAGATGAATTGCCGCAGTTGATGAATGTGCTGGCCGGTGAAATGGGTTTTGTTGGCCCGCGTCCGGAGCGTCCCGAGTTTGTCCATCAATTGGTTAAAGATATCCCCTATTACAACCAACGCCACAATGTGAAGCCCGGGTTAACCGGTTGGGCACAACTTAAATACCCTTATGGTTCAACTGCAGAAGACGCCCAGGAAAAACTTAAATTTGATTTGTACTATATCAAGCACCGCAGCCTGTTTCTCGATTTGATGATCCTGATCAGAACCGTTGAAATAGTGCTGTTTGGTAAAGGGCGTTAATGCAGATGACATTACCCGCAGTAAGAAGTAATGCCCTGACAGTCGACGTAGAAGATTATTTTCATGTAGCGGCATTTGATACCACTGTCTCTTCAGACAATTGGGCTAAATTGCCGCAACGGGTGGAACGCAATACCGAAAGGCTATTGGAGCAATTTGACCACAGTCAGGCTAAAGCGACATTTTTTATTCTGGGCTGGGTTGCCGAGCGTTATCCGCAACTGGTGCAGAAAATACATGCCGCTGGCCATGAAGTAGCCAGCCACGGCTACAATCATGCTAAAGCCTCAGTGCAAACTGCAGCAGAATTTGCCACAGATATAAGCCGGGCTAAGGCCTTACTGGAAGACATTACCGGTAGTGCCGTTACCGGCTACCGGGCACCCAGCTTTTCCATCGGTAAAAGTAACGAATGGGCCTTCGATGCGCTGGCTGAGGCAGGTTATCTGTACAGTTCAAGCACCTACCCGGTAGTACACGATTTATACGGCACCCCGGACTGGCCACAGCAACCTTACAAAAGGCCGGAAGGCATTTGGGAGTGCCCGATGCCGGTATTAAATAAAGCCGGTAAGCAATGGCCGGTAGCCGGTGGCGGTTACTTCCGGCTTATGCCTTATTGGCTGAGTAAAAAATGTATCGACAGCTACTTACAGCAAAGCACGGCTCCTTATATGTTTTATTTTCATCCGTGGGAAATTGACCCGCAGCAACCGCGGTTTAACGCTGCGCCATTAAAATCACGCTTACGCCACTATACTAACTTGCACCGGATGAGTGCGAAGCTGGACCGGCTGCTGCATGATTATCAGTGGCGCACGGTACGGGAAGTTTATCAGGCGTATTTTGTTTAACTAAAGGGAAGCTAATGTATCAATTGAATACATTGTCGCTCATGGACGAGCAAGCGGTGGCATGGGATAAGTTTGTCAACGCCTGTGACGACGCGACTTTTTTTCATTTATCCGGCTGGCAGCAAGTTATTACCGCTACCGGTCATCGCTGTTATTACCTTTATGCTACCCAACACAACCGGATAGTTGGTGTACTGCCACTGGCCAGAGTAAAAAGTTTATTATTCGGCGATGCACTGGTCTCTACCCCATTCTGTGTCTATGGCGGTGCTTTAGGCGAGCCGGATGTGAGGCGCTTTTTAGAACAAGCTGCTGTGGAATTGGCCACTTCCCTTAATGTGCACCATTTGGAGTTGCGTTATAAAACCGCGCAGCAGAATAACTTTACCACCCGCAGCCAACATGCCTGCTTTGCGTCAGCTCTGACCGACACACCGGAGCAAATATTGGCCAATATTAAAAAGAAACAACGGGCTGTCATCCGCCAGGCGTTGAATGAGCCGCTGAGTTTCACGCTGGACAGCAATAGCGACGACTTTTATCAAACCTATTCCGAAAGTGTCCGAAACCTGGGCACTCCGGTGTTCAGCAAAGCTTTTTTCCGCAAAATCAGTGAGGTATTTCCTCAGCACACCGAAATCCTCACAGTAAGACGACAACACAAAGCGGTGTCATCAGTATTAAGTTTTTACTTTAAAAATGAAGTATTGCCTTACTACGGCGGCGGCACCGCCGATGCCAAGCTATTGAAAAGCAATGACTACATGTATTACCAATTAATGTGTCACGCGCGGATGGACAAAGCCTGCAGCAGCTATGATTTCGGCCGCAGTAAACTTGACTCCGGCGCTTACCATTACAAGCGACACTGGGGTATGCAGCCGGTAGAGTTGCCCTATCAGTACCACCTGGTTAAAGCGGCGGCTTTGCCGGACATCAGCCCGAATAACCCTAAGTATCAGCTGTTTATTAAGCTGTGGCAGCACCTGCCGCTGGCTGCCAGCCAATGGCTGGGGCCTAAACTTTCACGCTATCTGGGATAACGGTATGCCTGTAACGCCGCAAGATAATGCGCCAACCAAAGCATACGTTAACCATCATTACGCCGGTTTATCAGCGCTGTTGCTGCTATGGTTAATTTGCTTTTGGTCTACGTTAAGCTCAATGGTAGAAATCTGGCAACGCTCCGACACCTTTGCCCATGGCTTTCTGATTTTTCCTATCAGCGCTTATCTGATTTGGCAAAAGCGCCGGCATATTGCCGCCACGGCACTGAGCAGCTCGTTAGTTGCAGCCCTGCCGCTGTCCATGTTATTGCTGGCGTGGTTTTTTGCCGATGCCGTCAACGTCAATGTGGTAAAGCAATTGGCTGTAGTACTGATGCTGCCGATACTGGTTTGGTTATGCTGCGGTCGTCAATTGCTCAGCCTGTTAATCTTTCCTCTGGCTTACCTGATTTTTGCCGTGCCAATGGGTGATGCTTTAGTGGCACCAATGCAATTAATCACCGCCGATATCACTGTAGCGGCGCTGCATTTGGCAAATATTCCCGTGTACCGCGAAGGTTTGTATTTAAGCACGCCAACCGGCTTATTTCTGGTAGCAGAAGCATGCTCAGGGGTACGTTATCTGATAGCGTCTTTCGCTCTGGGAACATTGTATGCCTACCTTAATTACCGTAGCTGGTACAAACAGCTGGCTTTTTGTCTGGCGTCGATATTGGTGCCTATCCTTGCCAACGGCATCAGAGCTTTCGGTATCGTGTTAATTGCTCACCTGACAGACATGAAACATGCTGTCGGTGTTGACCATCTGATTTACGGCTGGCTGTTTTTTGGCGTAATTATTTTTCTGATGTTTTATATCGGTAGTTTTTGGGCCGATCGGGCACCCGCTACGCCGGAAACAGTCAGTACGGTACGCACTGGCTCCCCCTTGCTGCAAGCCACTTTGGCGGCTTTGTTACTGTCACTGCCTTTTACTGCCGGCTATTTGCGGCCGGCGCTGACAGCAGCCCCGGTATACAACCTGCAAGTACTGCAAAATCATCTGACGGCCGTACCGGCCGATATAAACCAACCACAGTTTATCGACAGCTCAGCATCGCTGTCCGGCAAATGGCGGCACAATCAGCAAGACATCTGGTTTTACAGCGCTTTTTATCAACATGTTGATAATGCTAAGTTAGTAAGCTGGCACAACCAGCCTTACCAGCGCGCACACTGGACACCGGCCGGCCAGCAACGACAATGGCTCGACTTAGCGGATCAGCAACTACAGGTGCAGGAGTTTGACTTACGCGCTAATGACGGCAGCCGCAAACTATTGTGGTATTGGTATGGCAGTGGTGACTATTTTTCTGCTAACCCTTATCTTATTACTGTGGCTCAAGCGCTGGGAAAGGTATTCCATATCAGTCAGCATGGTAGCTTTTATGCGCTTAGTATCAATTATGTCAGCGACGTGGCCGATGCCAGACAACAATTGCAATTGCAATTACAGCAGCAATTGCCGCTGATAAAACAAGCTAATAACATCAACGCACAGCATACCGTACTCACGGCTCTGGATAGCCGGCCATGACAGCTGAGGTCAAGGTTGCCGGCATGGCCGTTAGCAATACCACACAGCGGCTGCATATCTGCCATATTGTCTGGAGTTTTCGCACCGGCGGGCTGGAAAATGGTGTGGTTAACCTGATTAACCAATTAGACAGGCAGTTATTCCGGCACAGCATTATTTGCCTGACCGACTACGACGCCGGCTTTTTTCAGCGCATCAGCCATGGCGATGTCGCCATTTATACGCTGAATAAAAACCCGGGCCATGATATCGGGTCATTCCTGCGCTGTTACCGGTTATTACGCCGCTTAAAGCCCGATATCTGCCACAGCCGCAATATTGCCGCGCTGGAGTACCAATTCAGCGCAATGCTGGCCGCAGTACCTTACCGGGTCCATGGCGAACATGGCTGGGATATCAAAGATTTAGCCGGAGTTAACCGTAAATATATCTGGCTTAAGCGGCTGTTTAAACCGCTGATCCACCAGTATGTCAGCCTGTCGCAGGAGAATCTGCGCTACCTGCAGCAACGCATTAAAGTTGCTCCGGCCAAACTGAATTTAATTTGCAACGGTGTCGACACAAACAAGTTTACTCCGGACGCTGCCGACAACGTCCTGCCTGACTTTGTACGCGCCGGCCAACGGCTTATTTTTGTCAGTGTCGGACGCATGGTGCCGGTAAAAAACCATCCGTTGTTGGTTAACGCCTATACAGAGCTTTGCCTGGAAAATAAGCAGTTTTCAACCGCTACCGCGCTGGTGATTATTGGCGAGGGTGAATATCGCCAAACACTGTGGCAGCAACTGCAGCAAGCCGGATTAGCGCAGCAATGCTGGTTACCGGGTAACCGCGATGATGTGGCTGCCATTTTGCCAGGCTGCTCAGTGTTTATTTTACCCTCATTGGCTGAAGGCATTTCCAATACCGTGCTTGAGGCCATGGCCAGCGGCCTGCCGGTAATCGCCACCGCCGTTGGCGGCAATCCGGATTTAATCCGTCATGGCGATAATGGCTGGTTGGTGCCGTCGGACGATCTACCGGCGCTAAAACAGCAGATGCTGCATTGTTATCAACAACCGGCACAATTGACTGCAGCAGCATCCGCCGCACGCCGGGCAGCAGAACAACAGTTTAGTATTACGTCTATGGTTAGCCGTTATCAGGCGCTGTACCAAAAAGCTTTAACACCAGAGGAAGGTTAACACTATGTGCGGTATCGCCGGCATTTTACACCTGCAGGACAATGAGCAGGTTGACAGCAACATCCTGACCAGGATGAATACCATACAGTCTCACCGCGGACCGGATGCGGATGGCTTCCATTATGAAGCCGGACTGGGGTTGGCCCATCGCCGCCTGTCTATTATTGACATCGCAGGCAGCCATCAACCCTTGTTTAACGAAACCGGCGATGTCGCGGTGGTGTTTAATGGTGAAATATATAACTTTGCCGAACTCACCGCCGAGCTGACCGCCAAAGGCCATGTTTTTGCCACGCACGGTGACACCGAGACCATAGTGCATGCCTGGGAAGAATGGGGCGTAGACTGCGTTCAGCATTTTCGCGGCATGTTTGCGTTCGCCGTTTGGGATCGCAATAAACAACAATTGTTTCTTGCCCGCGATCGTTTAGGTATTAAACCGCTGTTTTACGCGTTGTTACCGGGCAATAAGTTACTGTTCGGCTCAGAATTAAAAGTGATCACCGCTCACCCGCAATTTAATAAAGCGCTGTATTACCCGGGTATCGAGCAGTATTTCACTTTTGGCTATATCGCCGAACCGAATACTATTTATGCCAACGCCTTTAAGCTCAACCCCGGCCACTATTTATTGCTGGATAAACGACAACCACAGACAATACAGCAACAACAGTACTGGGACGTCGACTTTTCAGCACCGGCACTGTCCGCCACCGAGGTGCAGGAGCAACTGCTCCCCCGGCTGAAAGAAGCAGTAGATATCCGCTTAATTGCCGAGGTACCACTGGGCGCCTTTTTATCCGGCGGCGTAGACTCCAGTGCCATCGTGGCGCTGATGGCACAATTACAGCAGGACAAAGCGGTTAATACCTGCTCTATCGGTTTTGATGATAAGCGCTTTGATGAACGCGATTATGCCAATAAGGTAGCAAGCCAATACCACACTAATCACCGCACCGGGTTGGTTGACGGCGATGATTTCTCGCTGGTGGACAAACTGGCCGGGCTTTACGATGAACCCTATGCCGACAGCTCTGCCATTCCAACTTACAGAGTATGCCAACTTGCCAGGCAGCACGTCACCGTAGCCTTATCCGGTGACGGCGGCGATGAATTGTTTGCCGGTTATCGCCGTTACCGTTTTCAGTTACACGAAGAAAAAATGCGCGCCATGCTGCCGGCAACGTTACGGCGCAACCTGTTTGGCCCGCTGGGGCGTATTTATCCGAAACTGGACTGGGCACCGCGCTTTGTCAGAGCAAAAACCACCTTTCAGTCGCTGGCAAACTCAGCGCTGGCCGGTTATTGCGATACGGTGTCGATAATGCGGCCGCAAGCGCGGGCACAGTTATTCTCACCGCTGCTAAAACAACAACTGGCCGGTTATCAGGCTACCGAAGTATTTGAGCGTCATGCCGCCAGGGCTAATACCGATGATGCACTGAAACTGGTGCAGTATCTGGATATGAAAACCTACCTGCCGGGCGACATTCTGACCAAAGTTGACCGTGCCAGCATGGCGCATTCATTGGAAGTCCGGGTGCCTATTCTCGATCATCGCTACGTTGAATGGGCCAGCAGGATCCCGTCAGCCATGAATATTCAACAGCAGCAAGGCAAAGCGGCGTTTAAACAAGCGCTGGAGCCTCATCTGCCGCACGACATCTTGTATCGCAAAAAAATGGGCTTTGCCGTGCCGGTAGCCGCCTGGTTCAGGGGGCCACTGCGCGAGGCACTGCAACAAGCGCTGTGCAGTGAAGCTCTGGCGGATTCCGGTTTGTTTAATCAGGCATATATTCAGCAGCTGTATCAGCAGCATCAGAGCGGCCAGCACGATCACAGCTCCGCACTTTGGAGCTTGCTGATGTTCTCGCATTTTTACCGGCAACAGATGGGGTAAGCTATGTGTGGTATTCATGGCGTGGTAGCCCTTAAACGACCGCAACAATTTCCGCAGCAGTGGTTAACCATGATGGGCGATATCACCGCACACCGCGGGCCTGACGACAGCGGTAGCTATGTCGCAGACAATATTGCCCTGGGTATGCGCCGGCTGTCGGTGATCGATTTAGCCGGCGGCCATCAACCTATCAGCAGCGACGACGGCCAGTTGGTTCTGGTATGCAACGGTGAAATTTATAACTATCGTGAGCTGCGCGCCGGTTTAAGTGATTGTCATTTTAAAACCAACTCAGATGTGGAAGTGATCCTGCATCTGTACCGGCAATATGGTGTCGACTGCTTGCAGCACCTTAATGGTATGTTTGCCTTTGCGCTGTGGGATAACCGCAAACAACAGCTGATGCTGGCGCGCGACCGTTTGGGCATCAAGCCACTGTATTACGGCGAAAGAAACGGCTACCTGGCGTTTTCAACAGAAAGTAAAGCCTTGCTGACGCTGCCGGACTTTCAGGCAGAAGTGTGTCCTGAAGGCTTAGCGCAATATCTTAACCTGGGCTATGTGCCGGCGCCCTACTCTATGTTCAAAGGCATCCGGAAACTGGAAGTGGCCAGCTATCTGCTGATTGATAGTCAGGGTATACAACAGCAGCAATATTGGCAGCCGGATTTTACCGCGACACCACAGCACAGTGAGCAAAGTTGGGTGCAGCAGATCCGGCAACAGTTGGAACGCTCAGTTGAAATGCAAATGGTCAGCGATGTGCCACTGGGCGCATTTTTATCCGGTGGTGTCGACTCCAGTGCCATAGTAGCGCTGATGTCGCGTCACAGTGCCAGACCGGTAAAAACCTACGCCATCGGCTTTGACACCGGCAGTGCCGGGCGGTTTTATAACGAACTGCCCTATGCCCGCGCGGTTGCACAGCAGTATGGCACTGAGCATCGTGAAATCGTGGTGAAACCGGACGTAGTCAGTTTATTGCCAAAACTGCTGTGGCATCTGGACGAACCGGTAGCCGACAGCGCGTTTATCACTACCTGGTTGGTGTCGCAGTTTGCCAGGCAAGATGTCACCGTTATTTTGTCCGGTGTTGGCGGCGACGAGTTGTTTGGTGGTTACCGCCGTTATCAGGGCGAGCATTACCTGCAGCAGTACCGTAAGGTACCGGCCTGGTTAAGACACAATGTGTTCAGTCCGCTGGCCGGCAAGTTACCCGGCGACCGGCATTCAAAATGGTTAAATACCCTGCGCTTAGCCAAGGCTTTTGTGCAAAGTGCTGAGCTTAGTGACGATGAACGTTATTTGCGCTATATGCAGGTATTCAGCCCAAGCCAGTGCCAGCAGTTATTGGCCGGCGATAACAACATCAACAACCTGTTACAGCAGCACTATCGCAACAGCAAGGCCACAGACGGTTTATGGCGGATGTTTGATACCGACCGGCAAACCCAGTTGCCGGACGATTTATTGCTGTTAACCGATAAAATGACCATGGCGACCTCGTTAGAATGCCGGGTACCTTTTCTGGACCACAACATGGTGCAGCTGGCCGTAACCATACCGCCGGAGCTGGTGATGAAAAACGGCCGGTTGAAGCACTTGTTAAAAGAAGCGTTAAGCGATCTGTTGCCGCCGGAAATTCTGGACCGGCCCAAACGCGGTTTTGGTGCACCGCTGGGCGCCTGGCTTAAACAAGAGCTGGCCGGTTTATTACAGCTGTTTATCAACCGTGAATGTGTTGAACGCCGCGGCTTACTTAGCTGGCCGCTGATAGAGCAAACCCTGGCACAGCATATTGCAGGGCGCGAAGATCACACTGATCATTTGCTGGCCTTGCTAAATCTGGAGATTTGGTGTCAGCTGTATATTGATGGACATAGCGCTGAGCATATCAGCGAGACAATCAGGATGTCGGCATGAAAATTTTGTACCTTTGTCATCGTTTTCCTTTTCCTCCCAAGCGTGGCGGTAAAATACGGCCGTTTAATATGATCCGTCATTTTCACCAACAGGGCCATCAGGTATATGTTGCCTCACTGGCAAGATCGGCCGCAGAAGCCGCAGAAGGAGAAGGCATCAAAGCATACTGCAGCCATTATTTTGCCGCAGTGGTAAACGAAAAAGTACAATTCGCCCGCATGATAATGCGCTTGCCGCTGCTTACCCCCTCTTCTATGGGTTATTTTTACAGCCGCGAACTGGCAGCCCATGTCCGGCAATTACTGGCGCAGCAGCAATTTGATCTGATTTTTGTCCACTGCTCATCCGTAGCGCAATATGTTGCCGATGTAACGCATATTCCGAAAATTCTTGATTTTGGTGACATGGACTCACAAAAGTGGCTGGCGTATCGCGAATTTAAGCCCTTTCCGCTTAACCTCGGCTACTTGCTCGAAGGGCAAAAAATGCTGCGCGCAGAAAAACACCTGGCTGCGAAATTCGATATCAGTACCTGTACCACCAAAGCCGAGTTAGAGACTTTACAAAGTTATCAAGCAGCGCCCGCCACTGCCTGGTTTCCCAATGGCGTCGACACAGACTACTTTTGCCCTGATGCCGACAAACAGGACTATGAAGCGCACAGTATTTCGTTTATCGGCCGCATGGACTACTACCCGAACCAACAAGCTATGTTGCAGTTTTGTGCAGCAGCATGGCCGCTGATATTGGCACAGCTGCCGGATGCCAAACTGTATATTGTCGGCGCCGAACCCAGTGCTGAAATTCGCGCACTGGCTAAACTGCAAGGCGTCACCGTAACCGGCAGCGTAGCTGATGTAAGGCCTTTTATCCGCAACACGGCGGCTATGGTTGCACCGCTGAAAATCGCCAGAGGCACACAGAATAAAATTCTTGAAGCCATGGCGATGGCAGTGCCGGTGATCAGCAGCAGCGAAGCCGCCGGCGGCATAGACGCAGTGGTTAACCAACATTTTCTTATCGCCGATACTGCAACAGAGTTGGCACAACAAGCGCTTAGGCTGATGACAGAACCACAGCTGCGCCAACAATACGCAACGGCCGGTCGGGCGCGGATGCTCAGCAACCATCAATGGCATTTGTCGATGCAACAATTAGACAGCATCGTTACGCGCTGTCTAAACTTATTTCAGGACAACCGGAACATTCAAAGGGAAGTGCAATTATGAATATCAGTATTTTTGGTTTGGGCTATGTCGGCGCAGTATCACTGGCCTGCCTGGCGCGAGACGGCAATCAGGTTATCGGTGTCGATATCGATGCCGTTAAATTACAGCTGATAAAAGACGGAAAATCGCCGGTTATTGAAGAAGGTATGCCACAACTGATGGCTGCAATGGCTGCCAGTGGCCGCGTGCGCGTAACACAAGATGTGCAGGATGCGGTAAACCAATCCGAGGTATCTTTTATTTGTGTCGGTACGCCATCACAAAGTAACGGCAGTCAGGATCAAACTGCGGTGTTGCGGCTGGCTGAACAGTTAGGCCGGGCTCTGGCAGCCAAACAAAGCCATCATACCATTGTGTTTCGCTCTACACTACTGCCGGGAACCGTGGAAGGCAGCCTTAAAGCGTTACTGGAACAACACTCCGATAAAAAAGACGGCGTCGATTTTGATATCTGCTTTCAGCCGGAGTTTTTGCGTGAAGGCAGCTCGATTAAAGACTACGACAACCCGCCGTTTACTATAGTGGGCGCCAATACTGACCGCGCGCATCAGCAAATGCAGCGCCTGTTTGGCCACTTACCCGGCGTCTACCATAAAACTGATGTTAAAACGGCAGAAACGGTAAAGTACTTCTGCAATATTTTCCATGCGCTGAAAATTACCTTCGCCAACGAAGTTGCCAGGCTGTGTGAGGGTTTGGCGGTAGATCCGTTTAAAGTAATGGATTTAGTTTGTGCCGATAAACAGCTGAATATTTCGCCGGCTTACCTCAAACCCGGCTTTGCCTTTGGCGGCTCCTGCCTGCCCAAAGATCTGCGGGCTATGCAATATGTGGCCAAGCAAGCCGACATTGAAATTCCTATGCTGTCTCATGTACTGGCATCTAATGCTGTACACCTGCAACAAGCAACAAAGAAAATTCTGGCGCTGGGCTGTCGTGACGTCGGCATGATCGGGCTGAGCTTTAAATCCGGTACCGATGATTTACGTGAAAGCCCGCTGGTTGACCTGGCTGAATACCTGATCGGCAAAGGCATGCATTTAAGCATCTATGATCCCGAGGTAAATTTATCGCGCTTACTCGGTGCCAACAAAAAATTTATTGAAGAGTCCATTCCGCATATCGGTGAACTGATGACGCAAGATGTCAGTGCGGTATTGGCGAATAACAAAATTATTGTGCTGGGTTTGAACGACAAAGCCCTGGTAGAGCAAGTGCTGGCCGGCCTGACAGCAGAGCATATTCTGGTTGATCTGATACACCTGAAACAACCGCACGCAGTTAAAGCCCGCTATATAGGCTTGTGCTGGTAATGCTGTCTCGCCGTTGGCGCAGCTGCTTGCTGCTGGTGTTGCTTATGCTCAGCCCACCGCTGCTGTTACTGACACAATTTAACAGCGCCACAGAGCTGGTTAAGCTTCGAAACGCGATGGTGTTTAACGTGATCAGTGAACAGGAAGCAAGCTGGACGCCGGATAGCATGCCGGCCGATTTTCGTGCAGAGCAAGCACCTGTGCCCGCATGGTTACAAGGCATCGATGTCAACGGCGAAAAAGATCTGGCTTATATGCTGGCGCAAACAGCAGTGCTGCAACCACAACACCGGCGTAAAGGTAATGCGATTCAAGCCGGCGTAGAGCACACTATCAATACTATTGCCCAACAGCATAGCGGCTATTGTGCCGATTACACTAAAGTTATCAATGTATTGGCCTATGCTGCCGGCGTACCGGTACGGGAGTGGGCTATCTCGTTCGACGGCTTTGGCGGCCATGGCCATGCGTTTAACGAAGTATGGGACCAAACATTGCAGCAATGGATTATGCTGGACGTATTTAACGGTTTTTATCCGATTGACCGCACTACAGCACAGCCGTTGTCGGTATTGGCATTTCGTCACTATCTGCAACATCAGCCACAACAAATAAAGCTGGTACAGCTTGCCGGCTCTGCTTTTGGCTTTAAACACGAGCAGGCAGCAATTGATTATTACCGGCGCGGCGCTAACCAATTTGCCCTGTGGTGGGCCAATAACGAACTGAGCTACGAGCAACACCCGGCTCTGCGCGCTACGACACACATTTCAACCCATCTGGAACAACTAGTGGCAATTATGCTGGGGGAGTTTCCGCAACTAAAAGTTATTAGCCAGCCGGACAATCAACAGCTTATTGCACAAATGCTAAACTTAAAACGCACATTGCAGCTGCTGATTTTTACTGAATTGCTGCTGTTTCTTCTACTGTTAATCTGTTGCTATCGTGCGTTGAGAACACGTACAGGGAGTTGAGTAATTGTCACAGGGAATGTTAAACGTACTACATGTATTTGACCATTCAGCACCATTGCACAGTGGTTACAGCTTTCGCAGTCTGGCCATATTACGCGAACAGCAAAGCCTGAATATCAGTACCCGCCAGCTCACCGGCAGTAAGCATTATCCGGCCGGGCCGGCAGAAGAGTATGCAGAAGGTCAGTTGTTTTACCGCACCCAACCCGGACGGCTGGCAAAGCTGCCGCTGTTAAATCAGTGGGACGTGATTAAACAGTTACAACGCCGCCTTACAGAGCTGGTGCAACAACAGCGGCCGGACATTATCCATGCCCACTCGCCGTCGTTAAACGCTATCGCCGCCGCGCGGGTAGCAAAACGTTTTAACATTCCACTGGTCTATGAAATGCGCGCTTCATGGGAAGATGCGGCAGTAAGTCACGGCACCTGCAAAGAAGGTGATCTGCGCTACCGCTTAGGCCAATGGCTGGAAAAAAAGGCCCTTAAAAGCGCTGATCATGTGGTGACTATCTGTCAGGGCCTGGCCGATCAGATTGCTGACTGGGGCATCAGCCGCGAACGTATTTCTATCGTTGCCAACGCAGTTGATCTGACAGCATTCAGCCCGCAACGCCACAGAGATCTTGAGCTGAATAACAGCCTGGCTCTGCAGGACACTACCGTACTGGGGTTTCTCGGCTCATTTTACCGCTACGAAGGCCTGCATATTTTACTGCAAGCCCTCGCTTTGTTATTACCCTCCCAGCCACAATTACGCTTGCTGCTGGTTGGCGGCGGTTTACAGGAAGCCGCTTTAAAAGCGCAGGCCGCAGCATTGAATATCAGTGATGCGGTTATTTTTACCGGCCGCGTACCACACAACAGTGTCAGCCGTTATTACAGCTTGGTGGATATATTTGTCTACCCACGCGAAGCCATTCGTTTAACCGAACTGGTAACACCGCTAAAACCGCTGGAAGCCATGGCTCAGCAAGGTCTGGTGGTTGCTTCAGATATCGGCGGCCATCGTGAGCTGATCCGCCACAACGATACCGGCATTTTATTCGAAGCGGATAACCCGGCTAAACTGGCCGCCGTATTACAACAGTTACTGCAGCAGCGTACCGATTGGTCGCGGTTAAAAAACAATGCCAGGCGTTTTGTTGAGCAAGAACGCAGTTGGCAACATACGGTGGCGACAATTTTACCGGTGTATCAGCAATTAGCCGGAGCAAAGTCGCAATGAACGTATTGCTGGTAGGCCCTGTGCCACCACCCAATGGCGGAATGGCAATGCAAACTGCGCAGTTGCTGCAACTGCTGCGTGCTGAGCACGGGCTGTCGGTACAATTGCTGGCCGTCAATGCGCCGTACAAACCCGCCTGGCTCGGCCGCATACCGCTGGTACGTGCGTTTGTCAGGCTTTTGCCCTACCTGTGGCAGCTACACCGTGCAATAAAACAAGCCGATATTGTCCATCTGATGGCGAACTCCGGTTGGGCCTGGCATCTGTTTGCCAGCCCTGCTCTGCTTATTGCCCGCTGGCACGGTACTGCAGTTATCGTTAATTACCGCGGTGGTTCAGCACAACAGTTTTTACAGCGCCAACGCCGGTTTGTGTTGCCGCTGTTGCGACAAGCCGCAGCCATTATTACCCCCAGCCGCTATTTGCAACGGGTGTTTGCCGGCCACCGCCTCGAAACACAGGTTATTGCCAACATCATTAATACTGCCATGTTCAGCCCGGCCAACCACAACGATAGCAGCGATGACACCTTGCATCTGGTGGTGACGCGCAATCTGGAGCCGCTGTACGATATTGCGACGGCTATCCGATGCTTTGCCTTACTGCAACAGGATTACCCAAACAGCAGGTTGTCTATTGCCGGCTCGGGCCCTGCGCTGCAGGATTTGCAGCAACTGGTTACAGAGTTACAACTGCAACACAGCGTCTGTTTTGTTGGCCGGCTGGACCGTCAGCAGATGGTCGCGTTATACCGCCATGCAGATATAATGCTTAACCCCAGCACTGTAGACAATATGCCCAATTCAATACTGGAAGCACTGGCCTGCGGTGTCGCCGTTGTCAGTACCGACGTCGGCGGCATACCGGATATGATAGACCACGGCGTACATGGTTTGCTGGTGCCGCCCCGCAAGCCGGATCTTATGGCCACTGCATGTAAACAGCTGCTGCAACAACCTGCCCTGGCAGCCACTCTGCGGCAAAACGGCCTGGCTTTGGTGCATACCCTGCAGCCCGATACTGTGCTGCCACAGTGGTTACAATTGTACCGGCAGCTGAGTAAAGCCCATGCGTGATATCATACTGCTTTTAATTATTATGGGGTCTCTGCCGTTTATCCTGAAACGGCCGTTTATCGGCGTGCTGATGTGGTGCTGGATTGCCTATATGGTGCCGCACCGTCTGGCATGGGGCTTTATGCAGTATTTCCCCGTGGCTTCAATTGTCGGCGGCACGTTTTTACTGGCGTACTTGTTTAGTAAAGAGCCGAAAAAGCTGCCGTTTGCCATGCCTGTCGTGTTTATGGTGTTGCTGAATGTCTGGATGATTATTACTTTCAGTGCCAACGTGCAAGATAGCCACACCATAATGATGCTGGATAAAGTCTTAAAAATTCAGCTATTTACCTTAGTAATACTGGCAATGTTTACCACAAAGCAACGCATTGAAGCCGCACTTTGGGTGGTCGGATTAAGTATCGCATTTTATGGCCTGAAAGGCGGCATCTATACCATCCAAACCGGTGGCAGCGGCCGGGTGTGGGGCCCTACCGGCGGTTTCTTTTATGGCAACAACGAGTTGGCACTAACCCTGCTGGTCAATTTACCCATATTGTATTATCTGCGCACCAGAGTACCACCTAAATACCCCTGGTTAAAATGGCTGATATTAGCCGCTATGGCGTTATCTGTGTTGGCGGCACTTGGCACGCAGTCCCGCGGCGGCCTGGTGGCTTGTGTCTGTGTCGCAGCGTTCCTCTGGCTGAAAAGCCCGCATAAAATCGCTTTATTGTTGGTTTTTTGCCTGTCGGTGCCGGTGATATATCAGTTTATGCCGGATACCTGGCATCAGCGGATGGCAACCATTATTGAACCGGACCGTGACAGCTACGATGGCTCAGTCCAGGGGCGCTTTAATGCGTGGGAAATGAGTTATAACATGGCAAAAGAAAACGTCTTCGGCGGCGGATTTAACGGCTTTAAACCGGCCAACTTTTTGCTGTATGCCCCCAACCCCAACCGGGTTGACGGAGCGCACAGTATCTATTTTCAAATGATAGGGCACCATGGTTTTATTGGTCTGGCGTTGTTTCTCGGTATTTTTATCTTTACCTGGTTTAGCGCCAATAACATTATAAAAATGGCCGGCAAGGATCCTAACTGGCAATGGGCTTCACTGCTGGCCCGGATGCTGCAGTGCAGCTTAATTGCCTTCGCCAGCGGCGGCGCTTTTCTTGGTTTAGCCTATTTTGACCTGCCCTATCATCTGGCAATTACTATTATTGCTGTCGAACAACTATTGAAAAAACATCAGGCTACAGTAGCAGCAGAAAAAAAGGCCGCCCGTAATAGTGCAAATGTAGTGCAAGGAGCTTTTACTAAATGACATCCTGGTATACGCGCTTAGTCAGTCAACTGCTGTTTCCGCTGCATGAAGGTTTAAAACGACACTCTACCTATCGTTTGCTGCCCGCTCTGGAAAAAAGCCAGTGGTTAAGCCCGCAGCAACTGGAGCAGTTGCAGCAAGACAAACTGCAAAGCTTTATCCGTCAGGTAGTGGCCGATGTGCCGTACTATCAACAGCTGTTCAAACAACTCAGTCTCAGCGCTGCTGATATACAAAGTGCCGCAGATTTAGCCAAACTGCCGTTATTGGATAAAACCCTGATCCGCAGCCACAGCAAGCAACTGTTCAGTAACCGGCCCTACCGCTTCAGCCGCGGCAGCACCGGTGGCTCCAGCGGCCAACCACTAACTTTTTATATGGACCAACATCGCGTCAGCCATGATGTTGCCGCCAAGCTCAGGGCAACCCGTTGGTGGGGAGTAGATATCGGCGACCCGGAGGCAGTAATTTGGGGCGCACCGATTGAACTGGGCAAACAAAGCCGGCTGAAATCCTGGCGTGACAAGCTGTTTCGTTCAGTATTAATGCCGGCGCTCACGCTCACGCCGGAATTAATTGCCGGCCAACTGCAGCAGTTGCAACAGCAAAAGCCGGCCATGGTGTTTGGTTATCCGTCGGTTATTTATCAGCTCTGTCTGGCAGCAAAGCGCCAACAAATTAAGCTGGAAAGTCTTGGCGTAAAGGTGGTGTTTGTTACCTCCGAAATGCTGTACCCGCATGAGCGCAATATTATCAGTCAGAGTTTTCAATGCCCGGTTGCCAACGGCTATGGCGCAAGAGATGCCGGTTTTATTGCCCACGAGTGCCCTGCCGGCAGCATGCACATTAGCGCTGAAGATATTATTGTCGAATTACTCGACGACGATGGTCAGCCGGTAGCCGCCGGGCAAAGCGGTGAAATTGTGGTTACCCACCTGGCAACGCCGGGCTTTCCGTTTATCCGTTACCGCACCGGCGATATGGCACAGCTGGCGTCACAGCCCTGCAGCTGCGGTCGCGGCTTGCCGGTACTGGCCAATGTGCAGGGCCGGCGGCGGGACTTTTTAGTGACTACAGCCGGCGATCAACTGCACTCCTGGGGCGTGGTGTATTTACTGCGCGATGTCAGCGCCATTGAGAAATTTAAAGTGATTCAGCATCAGGCGACAGCAATAGAGCTGTTAGTCGTGTCAGAGCAGCCACTGAGCCCTGACACACAAACAGATATCCGCCGGCAATTTCAACGTTTACTCGGCGCTGATATGGCAATCAGCATAACCCGGGTCACGGATATTCCGGCCGCAGCCAATGGTAAATATTGTTATGTGGAAAATAAGCTGGTTAGTTAGCAGCCTGCTGTTTAGCAATGCTGCTTTTGCCGCACCACAACCGGTGATCTGGCATGAGGGCACTAAAGATATTCGCGGCGCAACACAACGTTACAGTTATCACGAAGCCTTTATTGAATGGCAAACCCCCATGGGTGACTGGTACGACAAAGCCGGCAACTATCGCGGAGATCTGCCTTTCAGCATGCTGAACACAGACCAGGCCAGTGATGACTGGCTGCGCTGGGATTTAACCGCCATGTTGCAACAATTACCGCCACAGCAAGAATTAGCCTTGCTGCTGCGCTCACAACCGGACAGCGACGGTTATGTTCTCTTTGCCAGCAAAGAAAAAAACTTCCGGCTGGCCCCCTCGCTGGTGCTGGAATATCAAAACGGCGACCGCAGCCGGCTCAGCGCAACGATGGACAGCTACCTGGATACTTCTACCCATCGCTCATTAGGTCAGCGTAAAACCCTTAAAATTTCAGAGCAAAACCCGGTATTATTACGCTTTGACCTGAGTAATACCGCATCCCGGCCGCTGAAATCAGCCATTTTAGAACTGCACAGAGAACGACAATCCGGTAGTCCGCATATCGGGGTTTACCAACTGCAACAACCTGCGCTTATCAGCCCGGCCTATCCGGCGCAATTGGCAACACAAGCGGTGTTTACCGAAGACTTCAGCCAACCCCGCTGGGCCGCACAGTGGCAGGATATTTCGCCGGGTAGTCAAATGACACGCGTAGCAGCGCCCGCACGCGAGCCGGGCTTGTATGCGTTAAAAGTGTCGTTCACTACGCAACGAAATGTGGCGTTAAACATCAGCCTTTACACCAAACAGCTACTGGGGACAGAGCCGGACAGCCTGTTCTTTGAATACGATTTGTACCTCGACAAAAACTGGCTAAAAGGTGAAGGTGGCGGTAAATTTCCGGGTTTTGCCGGCACTTACGGCCGTGCCGGTTGGGGCGGACGCAAAGCTGACGGCACTAACGGCTGGTCAGCCCGCGGCCAGTTTCTCAGCGCCATTGAAAGTGATGACGACTTAAAAGGCCTGACGCCGCTTGGCAGTTATCTGTATTTGGCCGGCTCGACACAAAGCCATGGTGAAGTGCATCCGTGGCGGCAGCGCCTTAGCAAACTGCAACGCGAGCGCTGGTATAAAATCAGCCAACAGCTGACATTAAATACACCGGGCAAAGCTGATGGTGAGCTGATAGTTTGGATTGACGGGCAATTAGTCATGCACAGAACCGATTTAAATTTCAGAAGCATTCCCGCGCTGAAAATTGAACGCTTATGGTTTAACTTTTATCACGGCGGTGCCGACAAACCACGCCACGATATGGATTTATATATCAGCAATGTCCGTGTAGCGCGGCCTTAACGAGTGAGTTGTTATGTTACTGCGACGAATTAATCAGCAATACGGCAGCTACCGTGGCCTGATCCGGCTGCTGCTGGCAAATATGCGCTGGCGCGCCGCTAACGGTCACGCCCTGCGACATCCCGACTGGCATCAGGTAAAACGGCTGGTATTTGTCTGCCAGGGCAATATTTGCCGCTCGCCTTATGCGCACTACCTGGCACTGCAACACACCAAAGATGTCGCCTCGTTAGGTTACGCCACAGCCACCGGCCAGCCGGCGTATCCGCTGGCCATTAAAGTGGCCAAAAGCAGAGGCATCGATCTCAGCGCCCACCGCACCACCGACATCAGTGACTTTAACTTTGCCAAAGGCGATTTATTGTTGGTGATGGAAGACAGGCATCTGGTCAAAGTACAACAAAAAGCGCTGCAACATCAGGCGCAGGTCGCGCTGTTGGGCCTGTGGGCCAGCCCGACAGCCGCATTGCTATACGATCCGCACAGCTTGTCAGAGCCATATTTTCACAGCTGCTACCAACGTATAGAAAGTGCTGTATCAGCCCTTGTGTCGGAGTTTTTGCAAGCGCAACGCGGTTGACAGGCTGCGGACGCTTTTTTGCAGCGCCTGCCTGATATCAGCAAAAAAAGGCGCCGGATCGTCGGCAGAAAACACATAGTAGCGACAACGCGGATGAAAAAAGTAAGCAAAAAAGGCTACTGTTTCGGCTGGTTTATTAAAACGGCATTGTGGATCTTTTATTAAACCGGGCTGAAACAGAATACGCCACAACCGCTTCAGCTCGGGGATCATATAACGACAATAACGTAGTTTAATGTGTGGCTGTGTTACCGGTTGCGCCAAGGCAAATGCTTGCAGTAAATGGCTGGCAAAGTTCGCCCCGGCGCAAAGTGATAACGGTGTACTGCCCCAGAAACGGCCGTTAATTTCCATCAGTACATATTGCTCTGTTACCGGGTTGTAGCGGTATTCCACCATCGCGACACCTTGCCAATTCAGTTGTTTCAGCAATGCTGCCGAGCGCTGTGCACAATCCTGATGCTTGTCGTTAGCTACGGTTTTACATAAGCTGGCCGAGCCGCCCTCCGGTGGCCACTCGTGCAGCCTTTCGTGCTGAAAGCGGATCAACGCCTCACCGTCACGGCAAAGGAAAAACTGGCCCAAACCATGGCCGGCATAATAACGCTGGATCAACGGGAAATGACCAATTGCCTGAAAGGGTGTCAAACAGGCGGTGAGTTCTGCCATGTCGCGACAATACCGGATCTTGTGCAACTTAAGTCCGGCCTGCTGCAGTAAGCCCGACACCTGGTGCGGGTTGGCCCACTTCAGGATCAGCGGAAACTGTAACTGCGCAGCAATATCCTCCAGTTCAGATAAACTGTGCAACTGCCAACTGGCCGCAGTAGCAATACCGACAGCCTGCGCATACTGTTGTGTGACACTCTTGTCCAGTACCAGCGCCATATGCGCCTCATCAGCAAACAGCAGGCTGTAACGCTCTGCCAGAGCGCTGCGCCAACGGTTAAGCATCGCAATGTCGGTTTCGCTCACCGCCAACAACGCAGCCGGTTGACCGGCCGCTGTCAGTTGCAGCAACTGCGTAATTAACGGCTCTCCGTCTGCCGCACGCTTTAGCGGTGTTTGGCAATAGCGGGACACCAGGCCTAAGGCTGACATCTTGCGCCCCAGAGCCGTTACGGCATAACCACTGCGGCCCAGGTCTCTGACTAACGCCAGGCCAATCGGAGAGTCTGCGCCTAAAACCACTACCTGCATCATGCTGTCCTTTGCTTATCTCAGGTGATCATTTAACACATTTTGCACAGTTCGCTGCAACATATGCCGGTAACTGCCGCGTAATTCAACCGATGCCGCAGCACCATATTCAGGCTGCTGTTGCGGCAACCCGCCAAAGGTGCAGGCACTGAAACGCTCCGGCTGCGTGGCAATAAAACGGCACAAGGCAGTAAAGCGCGACTGATTTAACTGATTCACACTGCACTGTTCAAAGCTGCCGTTACGGCGCTTAATAAACTCAAACGGGTGCGTCAAAATACATACTGCACTGAGCCCCTGCTGCCAGGCTTGCTGCAAGGCACCGGTAATTTCCGTTACCGAACAGGCGGTAATCGCCATAATACGCTGACAACGGCTACCGTTAAGCCGGTATGATTTAAAACTGGTTAACGGCAGCTCTGTCACGCCGTCTAACTGACAAAAGCCGTAGTAACGCTGCAACTCTGCATCTGCATTGGCAGGCAGCAATGCGGCAGCGATATTAGAGGAATAGTGCAGTCCGGCGGCGGCACAGGCCGCGAAGGTGTCACGTCCGGTCGAAAAATTGCCGGTGCGCACCGCAACAGGTGCACCAAACCCCCAGTCGGTAAAGCGTTGGCGCGCTTCCTGGAAAATTGCGATAAGTTCGTTAAGTGGCCGTCCGGTAGAGGCGTCATTGGGCTGCGGATGTATCAGCTTGCCGTCAGCAAAATTGAGCCAACACGGATGCAGATGCAGTTGTAAATCCTGGCCGGCTGCCAAAATCTGCTCAGCCCGACGTTGCATAGGCGCAACACCAAAATAGCGGTTTTGCAGGCTTTCCGTAAAAAAAGTGGCATTTAAGCCATAGGCTTGCAGCGTACGCAGTAAAAAGCCCAGAGCTTCACTTTTGCCGTTTACCATGCCATCAACAGGGCCGTCCAATAACGGCCGGTTGCGCTGCGGATCAGCAAAAGCGCCGGCAACAGACGCTTCGGTATCAACGGTAATATAGACTTGTAACGTGGCTCTGTTGGTCGGTGCTGTATCCATAGCAAGCCTGTCGGCATCCCTGTTTTGCCCATGGCCCAGACTATAACGTGCTTACTTCAACGCTGGCAAGTATTGCGCCAGCGCAGCACAATAATTGATTAGCTATTCGGCATAAAACTTGTTATAACAAGCACCTGACTACAGTAGTTTGAAATGGAATTTCGCCTGTATGAACCCGCAGCCCCCGCTTGTCTCCGTTATTATTCCTGTGTTTAACAGTGCTGCCTATATTGCCGACAGCATTAACAGCATTTTACGCCAGGATTATACTCAGCTTGAAATTATCGTCGTGGATGACGGCAGTACCGACGGCACAGCAGAAATTGTGCAGGGGCTGGCAGATCCGCGGGTACGCTATGTGTGCCAAAGCAACAGCGGCTCGGCGGTAGCACGTAATTATGGTATCAGCCTGGCCAAAGGCGAACTGATTGCCTTTAACGACAGCGATGATCTTTGGGCACCGCAGCGCTTAACACAACAAGTCCATTACTTAAACAACCACCCGGAATATCAGGCGGTGTGCGGCCGCTTTATGCATGTTAATGCTGATTTCAGCCTGGCAGCGGCAGATGCCACAGCGGCAGAGCAATATTGCGCCGAAGCGGTGTTTGACCCGACAAAGTCCGGTTGGATGTATTTAACTCTGCTGCAGGTGTCCTGTTTTCATATTATTACCTTATTGGTTAAAAAGCAGGCGCTGGCACAGGTGCATTTTAACCCCGACTACCGCCGTGGTCAGGACTATGATTTCTGGTTACAGTTGGCCAACCAAACCAGGGTGGCGCAACTGGATAATTTGTATGCTTTTTACCGGAAAAATTTACTCAGCATTTCGCATAAGCCGCACAGCCGTAATTACCGTGCAGAAATTTTACAGGCCGCAATAAACAAATACGGCACTACAGATCAGCTTGGCCGTACGATGGACAGCCGGCAACTGAATGCAATTTTTGCTCAGGTCTGGTTTGAACACGGCTACGAGCTGTTTCAGGCAAAATGGTATAAGGCCTCAGCACAGAGCTATCGTCGTGGGCTACGCTACCGCAAGAATAAAGCCGGCGCGTATAAATTTCTGTTGCTCAGCTATTTGTTACGGCTACAAGACAGGACACCGGCTTATGCTGTCACGCGCTGAACTGGGCAAAATTGCCCGTAATCAGCAGCAACTGTTGCAGCGCTTGCGCTTGCAGGCCCCGCCCTGGCGTGAGCCGCACCATAAGCAGCATGATAATACCCTACCCGCTGCACTGTCCGCTCACAGCAATGACGCCGTAACGTACTGCCAACGGTTGATAGATTATTTCTGGCCGGCATTTTTACATTACCGTACCGCCGATGGCTGCCGGGCGTACTATCCGGGTTATGCCAGCATTTACGGGGCCACCAACGACGGCATCGAAGGCGTCAGCCGTACCTTGCCATTATGGGCCGCTTACAGCAACAGCCCACTGGCAGAGCCACAGCTGGCGCAGGCAATGCTAACAACACTACGGGAAACGCTGTTAAACGGCACCAACCCGGCGCACCGCTATTACTGGGGCACAATCAGCGATAAAAGCACCCTGATTTGTGAGGCCGCTGATATTGCCTTAGCCTTATGGCTGGCCCGCACGTCGCTGTGGCCACAGTTTAATACCGCGCAACAACAGCAGATCCTTAACTGGCTAAAGCAAGTGCCGGGCAAAGCTACTGCCGACAATAATTGGCATTTGTTTGTTGTCCAGGTTGATGCCGTAATGTCAGCGTTGGACCCGCAGCATCAGTTTAGCAGCCTGGCGCGGCTGCAACGGCTTAATACTTTTTACCTCGGCGATGGCTGCTACCGCGATGGGGCTGACGGCGCGGTCGACTTATACAATGCCTGGGGCTTTCATTATCATTTTTTCTGGCTCAGCCAGATACTGCCACAGCATGATTTCAGTACGCAACAGCAGCACTTGCTGCAGTATTGCGACTGGTTTCAGCATTTATTTACTGAACAAGGCTCGGTGCTGTATGGCCGCAGCTTATGTTACCGCTTTGCGATGCCGGCGCCGCTACTGATCCGTGCCTGCTGTAAGCCGACAGCAGAGCACCAGGCTATAGCCGTAAGCACCTTACTGCGCACATGGCAGTTTTTCGTTAAAAATAATGGCTTAACTCAGGGGCGCCCCAGCCAGGGGGTGTTTGACGACGACGAATACTGGTTGGATCCCTACTCCGGCCCGGCCAGTGGTTTCTGGGGCTGTCGCAGCCTGGTGCTGTTTTATGCATTAAGCCCGCAGCTGCAGTGGCAACACACGACATTATTACCGTTACCGCTACAGACAGCAGCATTGCAGCTGACGACACAGGCCGGTGTGCTCACTAAAGCCGCCAACAGCCAGTTAGTCACGCTGCAACTACCGCCGCAAAAACAGCCGTTGTCTGCCTCGGCGCCGGCAAGCGGCAATAAGGTTAAAACCCGGCTGAAAAGCCTGCTGTACGCTTGCAGCTGCCGCCCGGCCCATAATCTGCAGAAAATGGGCCAGACAGAATTCAGCTCTGATCTGCGTCATTACCAGCCTTACCGGAGAAATACATAATCGCTATGAACTCCATCAGCTCCCGCGTTGCAAAAGGTGCGTTTTGGATGATCGGTCTGCGGTTGTTGCAACGCAGCCTGGGGTTAATCAGCACCCTGGTGCTTGCCAGATTACTGATGCCGGAAGACTTTGGTGTCATAGCCATGGCCTTAGCCATTACCGCCCTGGTCGAGCTGTTAACCATGCTCGGACTGGATATGGCGCTGATCCAGAAAAAAACTGCCGGCAATCGCCACTTTGATACCGCCTGGACGTTAGGCCTGATATTTAAAGCAGCCGCGGCATTATTATTAGTACTGTCGGCCGGATTGATTGCAGAATTTTATTCCGACGCCAGATTAACAGACATAATTTATATCTATGCCGCCGTTGCCTTTTTAAGCGGATTTGAAAACATCGGCTTGGTCGCCTACAGAAAAGAGCTGGAGTTTCGCAAAGAGTTTAACTTTCAGATCATTAAAAAAGTATTGGCGGTTGTGGTTACCGTCGGGCTGGCCTTGTATTTCAGAAACTATTGGGCGCTGGCGCTGGGAACGCTTTTCGCACAGTTTACCGGCGTGGCACTAAGCTATGTTATTCACCCTTACCGCCCGAAATTAACGCTGCATTACTGGAGAGAAATGCTGAATTTCTCCTCCTGGATTGTGTTCAATAATTTTGCTATCTATGCCAGAGACCGAGGCGCTGATTTTGTTATTGGTAAGGTTCAGGGTGCCGAAATGGTCGGTAATTTCAGAATAGCCAGCGAAATATCCTCGTTACCCACCACGGCAATTTACTTACCCATCACCCGAGCGGTATTTCCGGGTTTCTCTAAAATTTCTGATGAACCGCTGCGGCTGAAAAATGCCTATCTGTCTGCACAGGCGGCGGTGTCCATTGTTTCTTTGCCTGCGGTAATCATGCTAATGCTGCTGGCCGACCCTTTGGTAACGCTGCTGCTGGGGCAAAACTGGCTGCATATTATTCCGGTTATACAGATACTGTGCTTGTGTGGTGCCACTAAAGTCGCTCATGGCAACCGGCATGCCTTGTTTATGTCGGTGGGTAAACCCTCCTGGATAGGCTTTGTAACGGTGATCGAACTGCTGATAATGTATCCGGCCATCATTTATGCCCTTATGCATAACCATGACCTGGAAGTCATTGCCTGGATTAAATTTATCTCATCTTTAGCCACTATCCCACTTGGCTTACACCTTATCTCTAAGGTGATCGACATCAAACGTACAGACTGGTTAGCAATATCATGGCGCCCGATAGCGGCCACAGTTTTGATGAGTGTGGTTGTTACAATTATGCATACTTATCTGCCGGGTGATGGCTCGGCTTACACTGCCGCATTGCAAATGCTGCTGCTAACTCCGCTATGTGTTATCAGCTATACGCTGTTTATCTGGTTACTGTGGCAACTGGCGGGCAAACCCACAGGCATAGAAAGCAAAATAATCGGCTCGGAACAGTTCACTAAAGTAATAAAAAAAATCACAGGAATGATCAGGTGAAGCCATGCTGAAAACCATTTACTGGCGGCTCGCAAAAATAAAACGCTACATCAACAAGGCGGCAGCACTTAAAAATTACAACGGCAAGTATGGCGAACAAAACAGAAAGCCGGCCTACCAGCGCTTTGCCGAACTGCTTTACATATTATTACGCTATGACGAAAGCTCAACGGCCTATTTTGCCCAAGGTATAGATTACCGCGGAAAATCGGTGCTGACAGACTATTATCCGACAGCCGTTTTTAACAAGGCACTACGCAAACGTCAGCGCACAAAAAACTACCCGGAGCCGGATTACAGCGTAATATTTGAAGACAAACTGGTGTTTGAAAAGTACTTCAGCGCCAATAATATAGCCTGTGCACGTTCTGAATTTATCTTAATGCCGGATCTGAAGCTTTTCGATACTGCCGGCAACTGCTGCGGTTATCTGAGTGACAACACCAGTATTAGCGATTCTTTTTGCAAACCGCTTGCCGGCCGCTATGGCTCCGGAGCCTTTCGGTTACACAGAAAAGACACGACTTTGCTGGTAAATGACCAACCGCTGTCCACAGTAACCTTAGCGCTGAAGTCGCCAATGATTATTCAAAAAAGAATAATTCAGCACGCCGCTTTAGCGAAATTTCATCCGCAATCACTTAACACCATTCGTGTTGTCAGCATAATAGACGACCAACAGCACGTGTCTGTTATTGCCGCGTTTTTCCGCATGGGGAATAACGGCTCTGTGGTAGATAACGCCTCGGCAAGTGGTGTAGTTTGCGGCGTCGATATCAACAGCGGCATGCTCGATGACACCGGCTATATGAATAGCGGCAAAAACGTTGAGCAGCTCTCAGCGCACCCCGGCAGCCATATCAGCTTTAAAGACAGCAAAATCCCCTGCTTTGAGCACATTATTCAGCTGGTAACTCAGGCACACAAAGCCAGCCCGTGGCTGTTTAGCATAGGCTGGGATGTTGCGCTGACAGAAGACGGCCCGGTAATTATTGAGGGCAATGAAAAGTGGGGGCCGGTGTCTCTGATGTGGTGTCAGCCAAACTTTATTGCCATGATAAAAACTCACTTAAATAGCGGAGCCTGAAGCATGACGCAGATGAACAATGACATCACGCAGGAAACAGCCATGCCGCCCGAGCTGTTCTATCGTAACTTTGGTATGCCGCCACTGTTTACCTTAGAAGGCACTGAGCACGCCGCGCATGATATTTTTGCTTTGCCGTTACAGCAGCATGCGTTGGAAATTGATGATGATGCTATGGCGGTGTTTCTGCGGCTGGGCTTTTTTCTCAGCGCAGACACACCGTTTAAGCAAATCCGCGTACAACAGCCCGCTGCTCAAGAGGCCTTTTTGCGGCAACAGGTTCAGCCGTATCAGGGTAGCTTTGACGATGCTGCCAGAGAATATGGCGAGGTATTTAAACGCGCGATAGCGAATTACCTCAGCACGATGACGCAAGACAAAATTGTTATGCCATTGTCAGGCGGCCGTGACTCACGCCATATGCTGTTTGCTATTTTGGCCAGTGGCAAACAAATAGACCATTGCGTTACCTGCGTCAGGCCGCCCCCTTATGATGAACAAGACATAAACGTCGCCAGAGAGTTGTGCAACGAGCTGAACATTCGTCATCATGCATTGGCATTGGAGCCAGACTATTTAGCCCAGCAGTTGGAAAATTTCAGAATGTCCGGTTACTGCGCAGAAGAAAATGCCTGGATAAGTGTAGTGGCAAATTATTTCAATACACTGGACAGCAGCTACGTCGCGTTTGATGGCCTGGCCGGCGGTATTTTATCTGACGGCGCCTTTACCAGCGCAAAGAAAATTCAACTGTACCGCGAAGAAAAGTGGCAGGAATTGGCCGATATTATTCTGTCAGCAGAGGGCTATTTGCCGGCCATGTTATCGAAACAAGATTACTTACGCTGGAGCAGAGAAAAGGCTGTCAGCCGGGTAATAGCGGAATTAAAGCGTTATAAGCACTGCCCTAATCCGATCGGCCAGTTTTACCTGTGGAACCGCACACGACGGGAAATCTGCTATATCCCGTTCGGCTATATGAATAAAGTGGTTAATGTTGCCACGCCTTATATGTTTCGCGATGTGTATAATTTTCTGCTGCAGCTGCCGGGGAAATTCTTTGCCAGCGAGTCTTTTCATACCAGGGCCATAGAGCTGACGTATCCGCAATATGCCCATATCCGCTGGGCTGAGCGCACGCCGCCAAGACCGGTTGGCCTGGCGCAGCGGATAAAAACCTTAACTAATATCGGCGGTTTTTTGCTGAAAAATCCGCATCCGGTATCAAAACGGTTTATTTATCCGCGTTTGGCCGCCGGTATGTTGTCCGGCGACTATGCCAGTCGGGTTACCGATATAATGGCAACGCCGGTGTATTTGGCCGAGTTACAGCGTTTTATCCGCAGTGGCCGCAGAAGCTGAGCTACTGCGGGGTAATGTTACCGCCGGTATTACGTTGTAGCCAAAACTCCAGCATGATCATTACCCAAATCAGCTCGCCATAGTAGGCAGCATGCCCCTGGCGTTGTTGCATCACCGTCTGGTTGATAAAATCCGGCCGGAAAATATGCCGCTGCGCTAAACTGTCCAGCTGCGTGCAGGCCAGTTGCTGTAACGGCGGATGCTCTGCCAGCCATTTACCAAACGGCAAACCAAAGCCATGTTTCTTTTTCGCTATGGTTGCCGGCGGCAAAATCGGGCTTAACGCAAACTTATAAAAATCGCGTAAATTGTGTTTGGTCAGTTTAACCTCCGGCGGCAGTTGCAACGATAAATCAACTACCCGCTGGTCCAGCATCGGATAAACCACCTCCACCCCTGCCAACTCGGTCATGCCGTTTACTTTAACTAAATCATTGTCGGCCAGCGTAAATTTCCAGTCGTTAAATAACATTGCATCGACCGGGCTTACCGCCCCCGCCGCCGCAAAGCGCTGCTGGATCTGGCGTAACGGCGCTGTCGTATCAACAGCCGCGAGAAATTCTGCAGTAAACACCTGCTCTGCCGCGTGTTGATGCAAAAAATTATAGCGCTGCAAGCGGCTGGCTAAATCCAGTTCGCTTTGCTCAATAAAGCTGCGGGCTTTTTGCGTTAAACGATGTGGTATCAGCTGGGCGCCCAGCTTTACACCGGCCGCCAACATACGGCGTAAAAATAATGGTGACTGACAAAAGCGCTCGAAAATCATTTGTTTAGCGTAACGTTCATTGCCGGAAAACAACTCATCACCGCCGTCACCGGCCAGCATCACATCAACGCCCTGCTGCTTGGCCAACCTGGCACAAAAATAGGTTGGTAACGCTGACGAATTGCCAAACGGCTGCTGATAATATGCAGCTATTTGCGGTAACTGCTGCACTATGTCATCCGGGGTGACGTAATAGACATAGTGCTCGGTATTAAAAGCGTCAGCGACCACTTTTGCGTAAGCCGTTTCATCGTAGCCCGGCTCCGAAAAACCAATGGTAAAGGTTTTTACCGGCAGCTTACTTTGCTTTGCCAAACAAGCCACGACTGACGAGCTGTCCAGACCGCCACTAAGAAAACAACCTGCTGTCGGTTGGTCGCGATATGCCGCTGTAGCATGCATTAACGCACGGCGTAACTGCTCTGCCAGTGCAACTTTAGTGCTGTTAAGTTTGCCGGCAAATTGCGGTTGCCAATACACGGTAGTCAGCGCCGGTTGCTCAGGCGATAAGCTAAGCTGACTTGCCGGCTCCAGCTTATAAACATCTTGCCTTACGGTTGCCGGCCCGGGAATGGTATGAAAGTAGAAATAATCAAATAAGCTCTGCGCGGCATAGGGTTGCTGTGAACTCACGTTATTTAACATGGTTCCGAGGCGATATTCGCTGTCGTTGGACTGATAAAACAACGCCAGCGCAGCAAATTTATCAGTATAAGCCTGCAAACAACCGCCGGGACGATGAAAGACTACCAGGGCAAACCGGCCTGACAGACCGCACAGCTGCTGTTGCAGCAAAGTGGCATCACGGTAGTGTAATTGTGCCGCGCTAAGCCGCTCACCCTCGCGGTTTTGGCAGCGGCCTGACAGCAACACCAGATAATCATCATTCAGCAGTACGTCAGTTCCTGCTCGCGACCAACTGCTGAAATCAGTCTGTGCGTTAATCAATTGCGCTGTATCGGTGCCGGGCAGGAGAATGCTTAACTGCTGATCTGCTTTGTTAAACACCAGAGTATAGTTATCCATCAACGTCAAAAATCCCTTTATTCGTTAACTATCTTTGCCTGATTACTATACCAGCATAACAAAACCTTGCCAGTCCCATCTGTTGTTGTAGAATTAACAGGCAATGGAATTGGATAGTCAGACTTATTGGAGCGATACGGATGTCAGCTGATGTGTCTCATATTATTATTACGCCTGTGCTCAGGCTGCTTTTTTATACCGGCCTTTTATTACAGGCAACCTTTTTCACCAATGCTCTGCAAGCTTCAGAATTTTGTGATCCTAACCTGGCCAGCCGTGTTGGCCCACGTGACTACTTCGATGATAATCACCATAAAGCCGGCCGCATAGGCATTGTTGAGCGCATCCACCTGACGCCCGAGATGCTCAGGTTGGAAAAAGGTAACACCGCCTCTATCAGTGACGATTTAAACTACACCCTGACGGTGATTCCGAATCATCCGGCCGGGCTCGACTTAGCGTCCAGGCTTGACCGTGCGATTAAAGACTTTCCGGAGCGTTACCGGCGTGAAAAACTGACCCGAACGGTAGACTGTTATTTTCAGCGTGCTTTTTGGTTTACCCCGTCACAGCCTTACCTGCATTATATCTTTGCTATTCACCTGCACCGTAATCAGGCTTATCAGCAAGCCGCTGAAGCGTACAGCCAGGCACAACGCTTGGGCCTGAACAATGCTGAACTGGCCTACAATTATGGTTTAACCTTATTTGAATTAAAGCGCTATGATGAAGCACGTAAAATGGCTGATAACGCCAAAGCGCTGAATTACCCTTTTGATGGCCTGCAGCAAAAGCTGGCAAAAAAAGGCTTTTAACAGCTTTATCACCGGCCACACTGTGCACCGGTTAAGGCAATCAACAGGCAGGGAGCCGTGATCACTGATGTTACATTGGATGTTAAAACAACTTACTGCGGCTAACCGCCTGAATATTCTTATTTATCACCAGGTGTTGCCGCAGCCGGATCCGCTGTTTCCGGCCCAAATGCATGCCGCGCGCTTTGCGCAGCATATGGCATTGCTAAAGCGTTATTTCAGCCCCCTGCCGCTATCAGAAGCAGTACAGCGCTTACAACAACAACGCTTACCCCGCGGCGCGGTGGCGGTAACCTTTGATGACGGTTACAGCAATAACCTCGATACCGCCCTACCCATTTTGCAACAGTATGGCATTAACGCGACCTGTTTTATCGCTACCGGTTTTTCTGACGGTCACAGTATGTGGAACGACATTATCAGCGAAACCGTGCGGCATACCGCGCCGGAGCAATTGAATTTAGCCGCCTTTGGTAATTATCTGCCGGCAACGTTACCGCTGAACGATAAGGCACGGTTAATTCCGGCCTTGTTAATGGCCATCAAGTATCTGCCACCGGCACAAAGGCTGGCGATAGTGCAAACATTTGCCGCAGACAATGCCTTTAACCCGCCGGCACTGATGATGCAACCGGAGCAGTTGCTGCGCTGGCACAATGCCGGTATGGAAATTGGCGCCCATACGGTTAATCATCCGATTTTAGCCACACTTGATGACAGCGCCGCAGCCACCGAAATTACGCAGAGCAAACAGCAGCTGAGTGCACTGGGCATACCGGTAAAAGGCTTCGCTTATCCCAATGGCCGTTATGGCAAAGACTTTGGTAACCGTGATATTGCTCTGGTGCAACAAGCCGGTTTTGATTTTGCAGTTTCCACCAACAGCGGCACCAACGATGCCAACCACAATATCTTTCGCTTAAACCGTTTTACGCCCTGGGATAGTGCTATGTTGAAATTTCATGCCCGCCTGATGCTGCAAAGCCGCCGGAGTGCTGCCTGATGACAGCCTGCCTGCAACATACTGCCGCACTGGTTGTTGGCTTATGCAGCCATGGTCTGGCGGTTAGCCGTGCCTTACAACGCAGTGGCATCAACGTATATGCCGCCGAGCAAAATCCGCAGTTGCCGGGCGCCGCCACGAACTCTATCCGGCAACTATTTCTGGTCGACAGCTTTGCCGATGAACAATTAATTCCGGCGCTGTTAGATATTCGCCGGCAACTGGCGCAGTATCAACAGGTGGTGCTGTTTGCGACCAACGATAACCATGTACGTTGTTTTGGTGTGCATCTGCAGCAACTAAGCACAGCTTTTTGCATCAGTTGGGCCGACAGCTGCCAGGCGGTATTACGGCTGCAGAAAAAAAGTGAGTTAGAGCAGATTGCACAGCAAAACCGGTTAAATTACCCCAAATCTGCTGTTTTAAGCACGACAGATACCCTGACACAACAACTGGATGGCTTTCGCTACCCGGTCATTATAAAGCCGGTGCAACCGCTGTCTTCCTTTAAAACCCAACTGGCGGCTAACCTTAACGAGTTAAGCGCGCAGCTTGCACAATATCAGGCCGATTTACCTATCCTGGCGCAGGAGTATATTGCCGGAGGAGACGAGAGTCTGTATTTCGGTGCCCTGACAATGGACCACGGCAAAACCGTGCAGGCGATGGTTGGACGAAAACTATCTTCCTACCCGGTGGCACGCGGCCAAACTACAGTCGCCGAAGTCGTGCAGGAGCCGGAGGTGATTGCACTGACTGAACAATTTTTTGCCGGTTTTAATTTATCCGGCCCGGTGTCACTGGAGCTGAAAAAAGCGCCGGACGGCAGTTTTTGGGTAATAGAACCCACGGTAGGCCGCACCGATTTTTGGGCTGAGCTGTGTATCGCAGCCGGCTTTAATCAGCCACTGCAGGAATTTCAACTGGCGTTATCACAACCGGTAACTGTTACAGCGCTGAATATGAATATCAGCTGGTTTGACGCTGAGCGGGCACCACTGAGCTACTGGCAGGCCGTGTGGCAACATAAAAGCCTGCGCCCCTATGGTAAGCGCGCCGCATTCACATTTTGGCAGCGCTCAGATACGGCGCCTTTTTTTCGTGCCTGTCGCAACTTGCTAAAACGTCTGAGCAGAAAACATTTATGACAGCAACTAAATTGTTATCTGCGACGCTGCAAATCCGGCAATTCCCGCTGGGTTCGCCTCTACCGCCATCTGTCAGCCAATGGTTAGCGCAACATCAGCCGCATCCGCTGTTTGCCACACCAAGCTGGTTCAGCAACCTGGCCGGTTTTATCCAACAACGCCCCGAGCATCACAAAGACAGCGCATTTTACTGGCTGCTGGTGTCGATAGACGACAATATTGTGCTGGCGGCACCGCTGCAGCAACACACCAGCCTGGGCCACACCAGGTTGCGTTTGCTGAGTAATTTCTACAGCCCGATGCTGGAGCTGTTTTATGACCAACAACAATTAAGCGCTGAATCAGCCTGGCAAACACTGCTGCGGGCACTGACATTGCTTTGCCCGGGTTGGCTGTCATTACGGCTTACGCCATTAACCTCTGTTCAGGTACAACATATCTGCGAGAGTGCTACACAACAGCAGTGCAGTGCTTTTTCCTATCAGTTTTCCGCCAACTACAGTGCCGACTGCACTGATATAACGCAGTACTGGCAGCAGCGTCCGTCAAAACTGCGTAATACCCTGCAACGTAAAGCGCGCCAGCTGCAAAAGCATAACCACCGCTTTGAGCTGACAGCCAACCCCACTCAGACGCAAATCAGCCATTATTGGCAAATTTATCAACACAGCTGGAAGCATCCTGAACCATCGAAAGATTTTATCAACTGGCTGTTTCAATGGGCTACCGCAGAAGGAAAACTGCGGCTGGGCCTGTTATACATTGACGACCAGGTTGTAGCCTGCCAGCTATGGTTAGTGCATAACAGCACCGCCTGCATCTTTAAGCTGGCGCAGGATATTAACGCAAACCACTTTTCTCCCGGCAGCTTGTTAAGCGAATATATGATTAACCGGCTAACACAGCAGGATCACATTCACACTCTGGATTTTTTACTCGGTGATGATGATTTCAAAGCGTTGTGGATGGATCAGAAACAACAAATATTCGGTATGGAACTGCTAAACCAGCAATGTCTCAGCGGGCGTTTACTCGGCCAGTTACAACAGCTGAAGCAACGGATAAAGCACACCTTCAGCGTTGGGGGCCCGCGTGATTAAGCCTTACTATCTTGACGGTTGCCGCGGCGCAAACTTTGTTTTAAGCCATCAGGCCGGCACCGGACACGCCTTAGTACTATTACCGCCATTTGGCGATGAAATGAATAAAAGCCGTCATCTGCTAAGCAATATGATGCAAAACGCCGCCACTACCGGCATCAGCAGTTATCTGATGGACCCTTACGGCACCGGCGACAGCATGGGCGACCTTGACCAGGTTACCGTGTTGGATTGGCGCGCAGACTTTTTACAGCTATTGCAGCACATAGCCACACAAGGTTATACCAAAGTCAGTTTTATCGCCGTGCGTTTTGGCAGCCTCATGTTGCTGGACTTGCTGCAACAGCAGTTGCCACTGCCGGTGTCGCACATTATTTTGTGGCAGCCACAGCTTGATGCCGGCAGATTTATGCAGCAGCTGTTCCGCCTGAAAATAGCCGAGCACATGAGTAGCGGCAGTAAAACTAACCAGGCAGAGCTTGAGCAACAACTGGCGGACGGTAAAACGCTGGAGATAGCCGGTTATCCGCTAAGCCCCGCGTTCTGCCACAGCATCAGCCAATTGTCCGGCATGCCGGCGGCACGAACCGAAAAGCCGGCGCTGCACTGGTTTGAAGTATCGGCCTTTGCCAACCCCGGCGTAGCAGTACAAAAACAAGCTGAAGCACTGTCGCAAAGCTTCGCCGTGCAGCTGCAGCTGATCAACAGTGATCCGTTTTGGAGTACCCAGGAGCTGGTTGACGCGCCTGAGCTTATCCGTCGTTCGTTGGCAGTGTTGGAGCAAGCGCATGCAGATTGAACGCCCACTGATCATACAGGCTGACACAGAGCACATAGCGATTTTGCACGAGGGTAACAGCGACACCGGCGTGCTGGTATTGGTCGGCGGCCCGCAATACCGCGTTGGCAGTCATCGCCAGTTTGTTAAACTCAGCCGGGCATTGGCGGCACAACACCTGCCGTCACTGCGCTTTGACTTTGCCGGCATGGGCGACAGCGCTGGCCATGTCGCCGACTTTTATCAACGCGATGCGGATATTACCGTTGCCATTAACGCCTTCTTTAGTGCCCAGCCACAGTTAAAACGCATTGTACTTTGGGGGTTGTGTGATGCTGCCAGCGCCGCCATGCTGTATTGTTACCGGCATCAAGACCCGCGGGTTAGCGGCCTGGTGCTGTTAAACCCCTGGGTTCGCAGTAATGAGGGCCTGGCACAGGTAAAACTTAAGCATTACTACCTACAGCGCCTGACCGATAAAGCCTTCTGGCAAAAACTGTTCAGCGGCGGCTTAAACTTAAGTAGCAGCCTGCGTGATTTCGGCCAAACCTGGCGGCAAAGCCGGCAAAAAAGTAAACCACTCACGCAGCAGCGTGGCGACAATATTAACGCACAGAATTATACCGGTTATATGCTCAAAGGCTGGCAGCAGTTTACCGGTAACAGCTTACTGATCAGCAGTGGTAATGACTTAACAGCACAGGAATTTTTAGCCTTGTGCCGGGGAAATCCGCCTTGGCAGCAGCAACTTAGCAAAGCCGAACATCAATACCTTGATGCGGCCAACCATACTTTTTCAACCGCACAGTGGCGCCAAACGGTAGAGCAACTTACGCTGGACTTCGTGCAACGACTGGCCGGCGCAACCCCCTGGCTACAGCAGGATAGTTAAATGCTGTTTAACTCTATTGAATTTCTGTTTTTCTTTTTGCCGCTGACCCTGGTTTTATTCCATTTTTTCAGCAGCAAAGTATCAACACAAAGCGCTGTTTTCTTACTGATTGTGGCGTCACTGTTTTTTTACGCCTGGTGGCAGCCGATTTATTTACTGTTGCTCGGCGCATCTGTGTTGTTTAATTTTCACATGGCCCGCGCTATTTATCGTTATGCTAAACCCTGGCTGACCGTGGCCGGCGTAGCGGTCAATTTAGCCATTATCGGCTACTTCAAATACAGTGTGTTTTTTATTAATAACCTCGCCTTAGCCAGCGGATTTGAATGGCAGGCGGAGCAAATACTGCTGCCGTTGGCCATCTCGTTTTTTACCTTTCAACAAATAGCTTATCTTATTGATGTTAAAAGACATTATATTATAGAAAACAGCTTCAGCAATTATGTGCTGTTTGTATGCTTTTTCCCGCAGTTAATTGCCGGCCCGATAGTACACCACAGCAATATGATGCCACAGTTTCGCCAACCGGGCCGGTTGCAGCTGAGCGCCGCCAACTTTGCTGTCGGCTTCAGCATTTTTACTATCGGTTTATTTAAAAAAACGGTGCTGGCCGATGGTATAGCGGTTTATGCGAATCCGGTTTTCAACGCTGCCGACAATGGCAGTGTGCCGGATTTTTTTACTGCCTGGGGCGGCGCTCTTGCTTATACCTTCCAGCTGTATTTTGACTTTTCCGGCTACTCTGATATGGCCATTGGCCTGGCACTGATTTTTGGTATTGCGTTACCGCTTAACTTTAATTCGCCTTACAAAGCGCTGAATATTGTCGATTTTTGGCGCCGCTGGCACATTACCCTATCGCGATTTTTGCGCGATTATTTGTATATCAGCCTCGGTGGCAACCGCGCCGGTTTTTTAAGGCGCTACAGTAATCTGTTAATCACCATGATCCTGGGTGGTTTATGGCACGGTGCCGGCTGGAACTTCCTGATTTGGGGCGCGTTGCACGGTGGCTACTTAGTCATTAACCATGGTTTCAGTCATTTGCGCCAAACCAGTTTGCGCTTTATCCGCGATATTTGGTTTAGCCCGCTGGCCTGGCTTATCACTTTTGTGGCAGTGGTCGCCGGTTGGGTGTTTTTCCGCGCCCAAAGTTTAACCGGCGCCCTGGCTATGTTTCAGGCCATGGCCGGGCTCAACGGCATAACGCTGCCCGCCGGCATTATGGCGAAGCTCCCCGGATTGCAGCCGGTGTTCGACCTGTTTGCCGTAAGCGCCGCGCCAGGTGGCGGCCTGGTGTTTGTCAAAACCTGGCTGTGGATTGGCGCTTTGCTGTTAATTGCGCTAAAAGCCCCTAATGTGTATCAGCTGTTTTATGCCCGGCTTGCCCCTGAAACCACAGCCGACACGCCGTGTGAAGTGCACAACCGCATGCAATGGCAACCCGGCGTCTGCTGGGCATTGCTGATCAGCATTATGCTGGTGCTATCCTTATCCACTTTGGGCCAGGTCAGTGAATTTCTTTACTTTAACTTTTAACCGGCGTCAGATATGAAAAAGTATCTCCTGTTGTTGCTGCTGTTTACTCTGGCCGTCAGCACCGTTGCGGCAGCATTCAGTTACCTGACAGACCCCTATGGTATTTATAGCCACAGCACAAAAACGTCGTGGTTTGTCCGCAAAGTTGCCGCGCCCGATAAAGGCCGCACCATTAAACCTTACCAGGCGATGCAAACAAGCCCGGCAACGTTGTTAATTGGTAACTCCAGAGTCGAGGTTGGCATGCCGGTACAACATGCCTTTTATCAGCAGGCTGACGTTTATAACCTTGGTTTACCGGGCGCCGGCATCGCCATGCAGTACGACTACGCCTGGCATGTGATCCGCTCCCGCGGCTCTGTGCGTCAGGTGGTTATTGCGCTGGATTTTCTTGATTTTACCTCAAGCGAAAACAATATCAGCACCGAAGCCGACCGCAGCCGCTGGCAACAACGATTACAGTATCATCTGGCTAATCCAGACACCGCGCAACACCATTACGGCTTTATACTGCAAGAGCGCCTGAGCCTGTTGCTCTCAACCACAGCGCTCACTGATGCTATCTACACAGTATTTGCGCAAACACAAAAAACCAATGCACTTAACGCGCAAGGGTTTAACGATGGCGGAGTTTATTATCAACAAGTTGCCAGCGAGGGCTTTAGCGTACTTTATCAGCAAAAGGCCGCAGAGCTGACGCAACGACTGGCGGCTGAAACATTATTCGTCACCGGAAAAAGCCATCACTTCAAGACTTTGCACAGCTTTATCTCGTTACTCAAAGCAGAACAAATTGACATTTTTTTGCTGATTAATCCGTACCAGCAACCTTATTTGGCCAACCTTGAGCAACATCAGCTAATGGCTGAACTGCAACACTGGAAACAACAGCTGGTGCAACTGGCAAAGCAACATCAACTGACGCTGTACGATTTTGCTATTGCCTCGCCGCCGGTGACCAAGGTGGTTAATTTAAGCAGCAAAAACGCCGCCGACAGCATCTATTTTTGGGAGCCGTCGCACTACCGGCCGGCCCTGGGCAGCTTAATGCTCGATGTGCTGCACAGCGGACAGTGCCAACAGCTGTACCTGCTGTGCGACAAATACTCAGAGCAATAATTCGCTTACCGGCGCATGACCAAGGAAATCCTGCGGGCTGGCGGTGGGACCATAAGCACCGGACTGATACACCACCACCCAGTCGTCCACATCCGCTTTTGGCAGCATCACTTTATCCGCTAATATATCCAGCGGGGTGCATAACGGGCCGACTATCGTGACCTGCTCCTGCTGCTCACTGGTTAAGCGATTGCCGATAGCCACCGGATAGTTTTTACGGATCACCTGGCCAAAATTGCCGGAATTAGCCAAATGATGGTGCAAGCCGCCGTTACACACCAAATAAGTCGTACCACGCGACACCTTTTTGTCGACCACCTGACAGGCATAGATGCCGGCTTCGGCGACCAAAAAGCGGCCTAATTCGATCACCAGTTCAATGCCGTTGAAATCGTCGTGGTACTGCTGCAACAGCGCAGCTAATGACTGCCCTACCGGGGCCAGATCCAGCCGTTTTTCACCGGCAAAGTACGGAATACCAAAGCCGCCACCCAAATTAATCAGATCCGGCCGGTACGGGCAAGCCGCCACCAATTTTGCCGCCAAAGCAAAAGTATGCTGATGCGCTTCTGTCAGAGCCTCAGCTTTTAAATTTTGTGAGCCACAGAAAATATGAAAACCACGCAGTCGCAGCGGCATAGCAGCTATATCGGCTAACACCGTGAACACCTGCTCCTCATCGATGCCAAAAGGCTTGGCACCGCCTGCCATTTTCATGCCGGAGGCTTTAAGCTCAAACGCCGGGTTTACCCGCAGGGCAACCTGAGGCGTAACATCACACTCCTGCCCTAACCGGCAAATACGCGCCAGTTCCGACAATGATTCCACATTCAGCGTTACGCCCAGCGCAATAGCTGCACTAAGTTCAGTATCGGTTTTACCTGGCCCGGCAAAGCTGATGTGCTGCACCGGCATACCGCTTTGCACGGCCAGCAGCATTTCCTTTTGCGAGGCCACATCAAAGCCATCGACCAGCGGTTTTAAATGCTGCACCACCGGCCAGTAAGGATTGGCTTTTACCGCATAGTGCAGCTTAATACGCGCCGGTACTGCATGGCGAAAGCGTTGCACCTGTTGCGTAATGATATTGCGGTCATAAGCGTAAAATACTGCCTTACCTAACATCCGGCTGATAGCACTCAGGCTGAAACCACCGACTAACAGTTGGCCATTATGTTGCGCAAACTGTGACATAACTTCATGCTGCGGCAGCTGCAGCGTTGCACCAGATACAGAGGCGCTCATAATGTTTCCCTGTTAAAGTAGTCGCGGTACTGCTCTGACAGCATTTTGCGGTCAATCTTACCGTTAGCGTTTTTGGGCAACATGGATAATGGTATTAATGCCGCAGGTAACATGTAGCCGGGCAAAGCGCGTTTAAGTTGCAACAGCCAATCTGTGGTATCCGCTTGCTGCCCAGCCTTAAGGGCATACAACACCAAAATAGCCTGGCCCAGTTCAGCATGATTTACACCTATAGCGGCAACATCAACCAGCGCCTGGCTTAAGCGGTAAACGGCCTCTTCTACCTCAGTCGGGCTGACACGATAACCTGAGGTTTTTATCATCTCATCGCGCCGGCCGATAAAATATAAAAAGCCCTCTTCGTCATACCGCACCGTATCGCCGGACCAGACTGCCGGCTGCTGCAGTTGTATGCCTTTGGGCGCAACCGGGTCAAACTTAAACCGCTCAGCGGTTTTTTCCGGCGCATTCCAATAGCCTAAGCTAACCAGTGGGCCGCGATGCACTAATTCGCCGGGTTCATTTGGTCCGCACAGACTGCCGTCTTCCCGCACCACCACAATCTCAGCATTCGGAATAGCCTTGCCCATAGAACCCGGCCGCTTACTCAGTTCTGCCGGAGGCAAATACGTCGAACGGAATGCTTCTGTCAGACCATACATTAAATACGGCTCTGCGCGGTGAAAAATCTGCTGCAATTGCGCCAACAGCGGTTGCGGCATAGCACCACCGCTGTTGGTAAGATAACGCACGCTGTCTGTGCTGCCCTCCGGCCAGTTTGCCTTTGCCAGCTGCGCCCATAATGGCGGCACTGCGGCGATGCCGGTAACCCTATGCTGCTGCACGATGCGCACCACATCCTGTACAAAGAAAAAATCCAGCAACACCGCCGCTGCGCCGCAGAGAAACGCCGTAGTTAACTGGCTTAAACCGTAATCAAAGCTCAGAGGTAGCAGCGCCAGCAATACATCATCCGGCGTATTGTTTAAGTAGCCGGCGACACTCTGTGCCCCAACCAACATATTGCGGTGCGACAGCACCACCCCTTTGGGCTTACCGGTACTGCCTGAGGTATACAAAATGGCAGCCATATCAGCATCGGTGCTGTGGGCATAACATTGCAGCTCTGCCCCGTCGTGCGGTGCAGCAAAAGCTTTAACCTGAATATGTGCCAGGGGTTGAAAATCAGCATTGCTGCCATCGGTAAGCAGTACCGTATGTAAATCACTGCATAAATGCAGCTCATCCGCCAGTGCGGCCAGCCGATCTTTGCTGGTGATCAACAGGCGAACATTACAATCTTGCAGAATATGGCCAACCTGGGCGGCTTTAAGCCCGGCATTTACCGGCACAAAAACCGCGCCGGCCATACTGCAACCAAACAAACTGCTGACAGTTTCAAACTGTTTTGGCAAGTACACCGCTACGCGGTCAAAGCGTTTTATATCAGCTTGTTGCAAGCATACAGCCGCACTTAACACCTGAGCTTGCAGTTCAGCATATGTTAATACGGCCTGTTTAAAGTACAACGCAGGTCGCGCCGGAAAACGCGCAGCGGATTGGATAATAATATCGTGGATATTTTTGGTCATAGCGTCCTTCAGACCTTTCACTTTTAATCCCTTTGTGTGCAATAATAAAACAGTTTTGCACAAAATCCGACTGTAATTTAGCCACTAAGCAAATTTAGTTATCGCAGGATGGATATGCAAATCAGGGAACCGTATCAGTTACTTAAGGAAAAGCAGCATGTCTCATCAGCAGTTACTGGCAGAAATTCTGCGCACCGTATTACAAATTGACAAACAGTTTGACCATGACACCCCGTTACTCGGTGCTATTGCCGAGTTTGATTCTATGGCCGTCATCTCGGTAATCACTGAATTAGAGCAACAATTAGGCATCCAAATTGACGATGATGAAATCTCTGCAGAAGTGTTTGCTACCTTCGGCCAATTAAGTCAGTTTGTCGCAGAAAAACAAGCTGCCTGACGCTGCTAAAACCGCTGAATGTCAGGCCGGCAATTACATAATAAGGAAACAGTATGCATGGTTTTTCACGTGTTTCAGTTATCGGTTTAGGTTATATCGGCTTGCCCACAGCCGCAGTTATCGCTTCACGTGGTGTAGAGGTGTTGGGTGTTGATGTATCAGAGCATGCAGTAAACACGATTAATCAGGGTAAAATTCATATTGTTGAGCCTGATTTAGACATGCTGGTACAAGCCGCTGTGACTACCGGCAAATTAAAAGCATCACTGACTCCGGAACCGGCTGAAGCATTTATGATAGCCGTACCCACACCGTTTAAAGATAATAAAAGCCCCGACCTTAGCTACATTAAAGCCGCGCTGGAAAACATTGCTCCGGTTATCGCCAAAGGCAATCTGATCGTGCTGGAGTCCACCTCCCCTGTTGGCACCACCGATAAAATTTCAGAGTGGCTGGCCGAACTGCGGCCCGATTTAATTATGCCGCATCAGGATCCGGACAAAGCCGACGTATTTATTGCCCACTGCCCGGAACGGGTGCTGCCCGGCCGCGTATTGCAGGAACTGGTCAGTAATGACCGCATTATCGGCGGCATAACCGACCGTTGTGCGCAAAAAGCCGTGTCGCTGTACAACTTATTTGTTCGTGGTGAGTGTTTGCTAACCAATGCCCGCACCGCAGAAATGGCCAAGCTGACAGAGAACTCGTTTCGCGACGTCAATATTGCCTTTGCCAATGAACTGTCGATGATTTGTGATCATCTGAAAATTAATGTCTGGGAGCTGATAAAACTGGCTAACCGCCACCCGCGGGTAAATATCCTTTCGCCGGGCCCGGGCGTCGGTGGCCACTGTATTGCAGTTGACCCCTGGTTTATCGTCGACTCCGCACCGGAACAAGCGCAAATTATCCGCAAAGCTCGCGAAATCAACGATAGTAAACCACACTATGTGGCAGACAAAATAAGACAGGCAGCCGACCAGTTTAAAAAACCGGTTATCGCCTGCTTAGGCTTAGCCTTTAAAGCCGACATCGACGATTTACGTGAAAGCCCGGCGCTGGATATTGCCATGTCATTGTTAACAGACAATATCGGCGAGGTGTTATTGGTCGAGCCGAACATTAAGCAGTTGCCGGCAAAATATGCCGGCTACGCTGACCGGCTTACCCCGTTGCCTCAGGCATTGGAGCGCGCCAACATTTTAGTAGTGTTGGTCGACCATAAACAATTTAAAGCGCTGCATCCGGTGGATGTAGCAACCAAGGTGGTCATTGATACCAGAGGTATCTTCGGCTAACGGACACATTGCAGCTACAGGGAGTGTACGATGAAAAAGACAACCATATTAGCCAGTGCTGTAGCACTGGCTTTACTCAGCGGTTGTGGCAGTAAGGATGCAACAGAGCACTATAGCGACGCACTAAATTATATCGATGCTAAGCAATACAATGCTGCAGTAATTGAATTAAAATCTGCTATTCAACAAATGCCGGACAATGCCGACTACCGTTTTGCCCTGGGCAAACTTTATCTGCAAACCGGCGATGCAATATCGGCTGAAAAAGAGTTGCTGCTGGCCAAAGCCGGTGGCATTGATACTGACGCCGTTACGCTGCCGTTACTGCGGGCCAGCTATTTAGCCGGCAATTATTCAGCAATATTATCACGCCACCCTGACGATCAAACCTTACCGGCATCGTTGCAAGATTACGTGCAGCTTTATAAAGCGTTATCAGAGCTCGAGTTAGGCTCTGCTGAGAACTCTCTGCGTATATTTTCCGACCTTGCAGACAGTGATAAAGCCGGTGTTGCCGCTTTTTCCCAAGCTAATTTATTGATCCCTGAGGCTAAATATCAGGATGCTTATGACTTGTTGGCGGCCATATCCACAGACCAGCCGCATTTTGAAGAAACATTGTATCTGAAAGCAAACCTGCTGCTGGCACTGGAAAAAAATACCGAAGCATCCGCCGCCTTGCTGGAGTACTTAAAACTACAACCGCGGCAATTAAAAGCCAGGCTGCAAGCTGCGCAGGTCTTGGTTAAGCTTGAGCAATACCCGGCTGCGCAAGCACAGTTAGATATCATTTTGAAAACTGCGCCTGAGCAGCCTTTTGCTAATTATCTGGCAGCCGTAACAGCGTTGGAAGCAGAAAACTATACTGCAGCAAAAGAGTTTGCTGACAAAGCCATCGCTAAGGGCTACCGCACTCCGCAGGCGCGGATCCTTGCCGCAGTTGCCTCAATACGGCTGGGACTGGAAAGCCAGGCGTTACATCATCTGGCAGCAGCAGAGCAGCATCTGGGGGCTTATCCGCAACTGGAGCGGCTTTATATCGCCCTGCAGTTAAAAGAAAGCAAAACCGCTGACGCGCAAAAACAACTGCTTGATATGAATATGACTGACAGTGATATTCAACTTGTAGCCGGCACAGCATTAAACCTGGTTAAACAAGGTAACACTGCAGCAGCACGCGAGTTGGTATCAAAATACGAAAGTAGTATGTCAGGTGAAGCACAAAGCCTCAGCTCGCTGGGTCAGCTAAAAATGTCTATACCGGGCGAAGAACTGGCCGCTATCGATGATTTAGAGCGCGCCCTGTCACTGGATCCCGGCATGCACAGCACCCGACTGGTGTTAGCGGCAAACTATCTGAAAAACAACCAATTTAGCAAGGTTGATGAGTTAGCCCAAGAGTGGTTAGACGACCCGGATACTGCTAATTTGGGTTATAACCTCAAAGCCTACAGCGCTTTATTACAAAAAGACGTTGAGACAGCCAAGACACTGTTAGCCAGCGCTGCCGAAACCGCAGCGGATAATCCGTTGACCTTATTGCTGCAGGCTACGGTTGCACAGTTTGAAAAAGACTACACCTTAGCTGCGCAGTTAAACAGTAAATTGTTGCAGGCCAAACCAAGCTATTTACCGGCCTTACGTCAAGCCTATGCCTTAGCACGACAAAACAATAATACCGCAGCAATATTGGCTACCGCGCGTGATACACAAAAAAATGAGCCGGATAATTACTTACTGCGTTTAACTGTTGCGCGGTTGTTTCAATTAGATGGCAAGGCAAACGATGTAATCGCTTTACTGGATAAGGTGCCGGCAGATAGCAGCCAGCGCCTGCCGGCACATTGGACCATGTTAATTGAAGCTAATGTTAATCTGAATAAAGTTGCTGATGCACTGCGTCTGAGTAAAAGCTGGCACGAGCAAGACCCCACCGCATTTCAGGCGGCGACCATATATGCCAATTTATTGCTAAGACAAGATAACCCGCAAGAAGCGCTAAGGGTAATACAGTTGCAGCAAAGCCGCTATCCGGACAATGTTCAGCTTAGAATGGCGCAGGTATCTGCCCTGGAGGCTTTGCAACAGTACGGCGCAGCAATTGATACTTTAGCCAAACTACCGGAAAAAATACGTGATAACGCCTATAATCTGGCGCTGAAAGGACGCCTGCTGTTGTTGCAAAATAAACCAACACCGGCACTGGAAGCCTTGCTGCAAAGCTACGATATGCAACCGGCTAACTCTACCGCTACTGTAATTGCTGATTTATATGCCAAAGAATATTCATTTCGCCGCAGCATTGAATTTATTGAAAAGCATATGCAAAACCATGAACCATCACAGATGATGCAGTCTTACTACGCGAATCTGTTAATGCAGTCTGATCCGCAAAAAGCGCAGCAAATCTACGCCTCTTTGGCAGAATCGCAGGCAGAAAATTTTATCTTCCTGAATAACTATGCCTGGTTGTTACTAAACGACAATAAGCCGGCAGAAGCAGAGCAGTTCGCGAAAAAGGCATTAGCATTGGCGCCGGAAAACCCCGATGTTATTGACACCTATGGCTCAACCTTAATGCGTCTTAACAAGGCTGATGCCGCTATAACGCAGTTTGAAAAGTCGTTAAAACTAAGGCCAGGTAGCAGCGAAGTTCAGCTTAACTATGCAGAGGCTCTGCTAATGGCCGGCAAAACGGCAGAAGCAAACAATGTCTTACAGCAGGTAAAATCAGACGACCGAAAAATTAGCCAACGCCTTGCCGAATTACAAGCCAAAGTCGCTCAGTAAGCTTAAACAGTAATCACGGCAGCACCCCGCTGTCGTGATTTTTTACAGTCGAAAACAAACAGACATAAAAAAGCCGGTTATTAAAACCGGCTTTTTAGTAAGTAGATAATTTATGCTTGTTCAGCGGCTTTACGTCTGCGGGCAGTAGCACCTAAGCCTAATAAACCCAAACCTAAGATAGCAATAGACGCCGGCTCTGGTACTGCGAAGATACCGGTTGCGTTGATATCGGTCTCACGGCTTAAGGTCTCACAATCTGCATCATCACAGGTTGGCACAAAGTTAAAGTCAACGTTAAAGTCCATGCGGAAATTAATCACCGGTGGTGGCGCCAGCTGGCTTAACTGGTAAAACGACATGCCGGAATCACCGTCAGTAAAAAAGTTATCAACAAAAGCATCGCCGCCAGCATACCAGTCATAATTTACTTCCATAAAGAAGATTACGTTTGGCGAAAATGGTTGCAACTCCGTACCGACCAACCTGAGCTCTAACACTTTTTTATTATCATTACCACTTGGAAATGCGGATAAATCGTTGTAGAAAATTTCTAAAATGCCGGTAGTAAAGTTAGGTACTATCGCATCACCGAAATCAACTAAACCGTCATTATTAGCATCTAAGGTGCCGTCTGGCGCAAATGGGAACACACCATCAACCAGCGTCGCAGTGCCACCAAAGTTATAGTTAAAGCCCAATTGCCAGTTATTATTGTAACCCAATGAGTTACCACCAAAAATAGGCACTAATTCACCAAACCAACCACCTCCGACATCATTAAAGCTAAGCGGCGCGCCAATAAGGTCATCTGCACCACCCACTGCTCCGGGCCCTAAACCATGGCTGTAAGTTGAGGTTACCGGAATATTGCTTGCACCCAAAGCTTCGAATAAACCTGTAGTACCGTAATCGTTAGTAATGCTGATATCCCCTGCCTGAGCTGCTCCGGCAGCGCCGAGTAAGGCGGCAGCTAAAAGAATCTTTTTCATAGTAACTCCTTGTTAAACTCTGTAGTCATATACAACAGTCTTAACAAAGCAATGAGCGTGCCATAATAAAATAAAGAATTTATTCAGTACCTTAGAGATAGCACATCTGAAGATTAGCAAGTCACTGATAAAAAACCTGACACCAGGCCCTAGCGGTTAACCAGTTTCTTCGCAATGCGAAACATCAGCCGCGGCATCAATCCCGCATTGCCAAAGGGGCGCCAAGTTTTTACCAACTTGTTGCGATAGGCATCAAAATGCAGGCCGTATGGCGCGCACAACACATCGCCTCTGCCCAGCAATATTTTCAGCACATAAGTACCGGCGATACCGGCGCACAATTGCACTGCCATCGGTGTAGAGGGGCCACGTTGCTGCTTAAAGCTTACGCGACTTTGGTCGACCAGATAACTGCGCTGCAACATAGCCGGAGACAGCCCGATAAGGAATTGGATCAGTTGATCTTCTTTACTGCGGCCGGCAAAACGAAAGTACTGCTCATAGCTCATAGCGCCCGGCATAAAGCATAAAAACGCGCAGCCCATACCTAAAGGCGCGGCAGTAACTACCGGGATACGTTTATCGTGGCATTTCTGAAACACCAACTGGCGGGCTTCTAAGGCAAAAAAGTCGAGGCTGTCGACATAGATATCCACATCCTGCAAAAAAGCATCGACATTGTCTGCATTAATGCCTTGCTCAAAACAGCTGATTTCAGCTTCAGGATTAATATCCCTAACCATGCGCTGCATTACCGTTACTTTGTCCTGTTGCACAGTAGACATAAAAGCGCCTACCTGACGGTTAAAATTATGCACTTCAAACTGATCAAAGTCAGATAAACGAAATTTACCGATCCCAAGCCTGGCAAGGGTTAACGCATGCGCACCGCCTACGCCGCCGGCCCCCGCTATTGCTACCGTAAAATTACGCAGCTTTTGCTGTTCAGCCAGCGTTACCCAGCCTATATTGCGCGAAAACGCAGCGTTGTAGTCAAACATGGCCATAATCCCTATGTATGTTTCAGCGTTAGCGCTAATGAGCGGCAATAAGTTTAGGTAAGAATATTGCTCCGGACGAGGGTGTACCAGGTTTTTTTAATTCAAACAAGTCACGCTCTATTGCTTGCAGCAACTTCAGATAACCGCTACTGAGAGTTTTTTTCAGTTCTCTGGAGTCGATATAGTATGCCGCCCTTTTACCATGAAACTCTATCGGTTGGCCCAGTTGACGAAACATAATGCCGACAAAACTCAAACTGCGCGCCAAACGTGGCTCCATCATAACAAACACATGATAACGCTTGGTTTTATACGACATAGCCGCAGCAGATAAATACAAGCAAACAGCAATATAAGGAAAACAGCGCAGCTCAGTTTGCGAAAACACCTGTTCGTTAATAGCACCGGTCGCTGCGCCAGCGTGCTTGTCTATTTCACGCTTTCTGAATGCTGCCGGCACCGCCAGCCTGGAGATCTCACACACTTCATGTCTGGCATATTTCATCGGTGAAATATCGGCATCAGTTAAGGCATGTGAGCAAAACTGCTCTATCGGCAACAGCTCGTTATCCTGCGCTGAGGTAATTAACCGCACTGTGCCGGCGAGGTTATTGGAACTGATATGGCGGACAAAGCAGTGAATAGCTCTTAGATCAAATTCATCATGCTCTTCATAGCTTGCTTTAACGTCTTCAAAATGCAGTTCTTCGCAATATACATTGTGACGCAGCTTATACACTTCGTGCCGTAACGCATCGGTGTCGGCAATTTGAGGTTTCAGATACTGCGAAAAGTGCTCTGAAATCGCTTTGGCGTCATTACTGGCCAGCGACGCCATGGCTTTTTTCACTACACCACCAATAATAGGCTTGTCTGCCAGCGCTTTTAAACGTTTCATAGCACACCCCGTAAACCTGCAGGCTATACAGTAAGAGAGAATTAACTCTACATAGCTTAGTCTGAGTTAGGTGAGTTGCCACAACGAATAACGCTTTTTTAACGGCTGGCGCACAAGCAGTTATTTAGTCGTGATATTGTTGCGCCAATTGTAATAATTGCACTCCGGTGACGCGGTTAATCCGCCAGTCGTGCAGCATAGTCGCGCCCTGCGCCTGATAAAAATCGATCGCAGGTTGGTTCCAATCCAGCACCGACCATTCCAACCGGCCGCAGTCGCGCTGCACGGCCAGCTTCGCCAGATAGCTGAGCAGTAGTTTACCCAAGCCAAGGCCGCGGTGAGCCGGCAGCACAAATAAGTCTTCCAGATAGATGCCGGGTTTAGCCAGAAAGGTAGAATAATTGTGGAAAAACAGCGCAAAGCCGGCGGCCTGTTGCTGATATTCAGCTATCACCACTTCAGCATAAGGCTTGGCACCAAATAACGTAGCGCGTAATTTTTCTTCAGTTGCCACCACCTGATCGGCCAGTTTTTCATACTCAGCCAGGCCCTGAATAAACGCCAGAATGGTGGGAATATCCTGCTCTGTGGCTAAACGCAACGTGATATCTGCAGACATTGTCACTCCTTAATAACATAAAAAAACGCCGGCAGAGCATAGCCCGGCCGGCGTTTGAGTTTAGCAAGTTGTTTAAGCGGCGTCAGCAGAGGCTATTGCCATCGCATCCAATGCACCCGGCTTAAAACTGTCAACACTGATAGCGCTAAAGCGCAGTGTATTCATCTTCGTCAGTTGCTCTGCTTCTGCTGCGGTAATTACCTCAGCATCCAATGCTTGCGCTATGGTTTGCACTAATGGCTGTTTACGCGCCAGCTTACCTTCGCGCTGGGCCTGATAAATTTTCTTCATCAGTGGCTGCGCCGCATGCATCGCCACAAAAGCACTTTCCATTAAACCGGTAGCATCGTTCTCATCTTTGCCGATATAACACAGGTGAGTTAACCGATCGCGCACTACGCCGGGTTTTGACAGCGCTTCACAAATTTGAATCGCGGTGTCGTCATTGGGCATTTTGTAGCCGATACCAAACGGGAAAATCAGTGTTTTTAACAAACGTGCGACGACTCTGTTCGGGAAGTTAGCAAAGAAGCCATCAAAAGCACGGCCAATTTCAAACAATGCCCGCTGTAAGCTGTAATGCACAAACGGTAAGTCACATTGCTGACGGCCATTGTCTTCATAGAACTTCAGTACTGCAGAAGCGATATACAGCTGGCTTAACACATCGCCTAAACGGGCCGACAGCATTTCGCGGCGTTTTAACTCACCGCCTAAAATCAGCATCGAAAAATCGGCACTTAACGCTAAACCACGGCTCATCCGGCTTAGTTGTTTATAGTAACGGCTGGTTTCGCCCGATACCGGGGTTGAATTAAACGCACCGGCCGTTAAACCCTGCCACAAGGCACCAAAGGTATTACCGATTGCAAAGCCGACATGCTTAAGCAGTAAGTTGTCGAACTGTTTTAAACCCTGCTCTGCGTCAGGATTAGCAGCGGCTTCCAGCTCAGCCAATACATAAGGATGGCAACGTGTTGCGCCCTGACCAAAAATCATCAGGTTACGGGTGAGGATGTTCGCACCTTCTACCGTGATAGAGATAGGAATACCCATATAACCGTGCGCCAGATAATTCTTCGGCCCAACCTGAATAGCGCGGCCGGCATGAATATCAAACGCATCGTTCATTAAGGTACGCGACATTTCTGTCATATGGTATTTGGCAATCGCGGTTACCACGCTTGGGCTTAGCTTCATGTCGATAGCACCGGCCGTCATCACACGCATGGCTTCCAGGCTGTAATTTAAGCCACCAATACGCGCCAGCGATTCCTGCACGCCTTCAAACTTGCCAATCGACATACCAAACTGCTGGCGTACATAACCATAAGCACCGGTCATCCGCGCCGCTAAGTGGCCGGTAGCCGTTGCCAGCGCCGGTAAGCTGATGCCACGACCGGCAGATAAACACTCAACCAGCATGCGCCAACCGCGACCGGCATAATCCGGCCCGCCGATAATCCACTCCAACGGAATAAAGACATCTTTACCGTAAGTGGTACCGTTCATAAAAGCCATATTCATCGGGAAGTGGCGGTCGCCAATTTCTACGCCTTTATGGCTGGTAGGAATAAGCGCGCAGGTAATACCCAACTCTTCTTTATCGCCCAATAATTGCTCAGGATCAGACAATTTAAATGCCAGACCCAATACTGTCGCTACCGGTGCCAGCGTAATGTAGCGCTTATCCCAGTTTAAACGAATGCCGATGACTTCTTTACCTTCAAACTCACCTTTACACACTACGCCGGTATCCGGAATACCACCGGCATCAGAGCCGGCTTCAGGCCCGGTCAGCGCAAAGCAAGGTACATCGGTGCCGTTAGCTAAGGTTGGCAACCAAAAATCTTTCTGTTGTTGCGTACCGTAGTGCATTAACAGCTCGCCCGGGCCCAATGAATTAGGCACCATCACGGTTACCGCCGCAGTTAAACTACGGGTAGCGATACGCGATACGATAGTGGAATTGGCAATAGCTGAAAATTCACGGCCACCGTAAGATTTAGGAATAATCATCGCGAAGAAACCTTCACGCTTTAAGAAGTCCCACACTTCTTTGGGTAAATCGCGTTGCTCCTGCACGATTTTATAATCGTCCAGCATTTGCAACAGGGTTTCTACCTGGTTATCCATAAATGCCTGCTCATCGGCATTTAGTTCTGCCTTGGGGAAGCTGTGCAGCTTATGCCAGTCCGGTTTACCTTTAAATAACTCACCGTCCCACCATACATCACCGGCTTCCATCGCTTCACGCTCGGTGTCCGACAGCGGCGGCAATATCTTTTTAAACATGGTAAAAACCGGCTTAGTAATTAAACTACGGCGGATATCACCAACACCCAGCACAATTGTTAAAGCAACAACCAATATTAACAGCACTAACATATTACCTTCCTTCACCCGCCAACAGCGGCGCGTTATGACTAATCGGAGTAACAGTGGACACCGGCGCAGCTATCGCCGCCGACAAATAAGGCAGTAAGCGTAAAATTACGCCTTCAATATCAACTTTTTCATTAAAATCGGCTTCGGCAATCTCAGCCAGGGCTTCGTTGGATGCCATAGTAAACACCACGGTGCCAAGCGAAAAATGTAACCGCCAGAACAACTCTCCGGCCGGTAAATCAGGACAAGCTTGCTGAACCAGTAACACCAGTTTATCCAGCACGCGGCCATAATTATGATTAAAAAACCAGCGCAAATGTCCCTGCACGTCGGTATAACCGCGGCCAAGCAGTTGCAAAAAAATCCGCGTACCGTTTTGATGCACTTTGTTTAGTTCCAGCAACGGCTTAACAAATACCGACAACACCTGGCTCAGATTATTCGCCTGCTGTGCAGCCAATAACCGTGTAAATTCCTGGTCCAGCCTTGGCATTAATACCACTAAGTAGCGCTGTAATACCGCCTGGATCAGCTCTTTCTTCGAACCAAAATGATAATTAACCGACGCCAGATTCACCTCAGCCTGGCTGGTGATCTGTCGTAATGAGGTGTCGTTAAAGCCGGTTTCTGCAAACAAGCTTTGCGCCGCATCAAGAATTTTATGTTGGGTACTGAGTTTATTTGTCATTACCAAACCAATATTTAAACAGGTGTTTGAAATGTACGTTTGAATCACAAAACTGTCAAGTGACAAATCACCAACTGGTCATACCTGAATGTTGAGAAAATAGGCGATTTGGGGACATTTCAGCCAATTGTTAAAAACCGCTTGACAGAAATATACGGATCCGCGACTTTAAGCGTTAAGTAATTTATCAAATCTTCAGCATAAGGAGGCGTAACGATGCAAAAATGTGCAGTTAATCATCGTGGCTATTACGTCTCTCCTCACTACTTGTCCGAGTGGTTCAATAATTAGTTCTCCCTCTGCGTCTGGCAAAGGGTTTCGCTAAACTTATATCTTTGATCTGGTCTAACCGTCGCACGTTGCGATTGGATATATATTTCGGTTCCTGCTGCTTAGACGCATTTTTACTACTTTTTAATCAGATCGCCTTTTAAGGCGGCGTTTACTATCCAGAGGAATGTGTATGTACGTTAAAGCAAAAATGAAGCTATCCACCCTGAGTATGGCCATGTTGTTAGCTACAACCGGTTATAGTGTGCAGGCGGCCGAAGAAGCCACCGCCGAACAGGAAAAAATTGAGAAAATTCAGGTTACCGGTTCACGCTTAAAAGGCGTGGATATGGAAGGTGCAAATCCGGTGCAGATTTTCAGCCGCGATGATCTTGCCAACCGTGGTTATGATACGGTCAGCAGTTTTTTGCGTGACTTGCCGCAAGCCTCAAGCGCCGGCACCTTTACCGAAAATGGTGGTGTAGGCGGTGCTGACGGTGCCCCTGCCGGTTCATCCGGTGTCAGTCTGCGTGGCCTTGGCAGCAGCTCTACGCTGGTCTTAGTCAACGGCCGCCGCGTAGCGGTTGATTCCTTTACCAATGGTTTCGACTCCTTCGTCAACGTCAACTCCATTCCGATGTCAGCACTGGATCGGGTTGAAATACTCACCGACGGTGCTTCATCAGTTTATGGCTCTGATGCGATTGCCGGTGTAATCAACTTTATTTTACGTAAAGACGTAGAAGGCCATGAGATTTCAGCATCTTACGGCGATGACACTGCCAGCAGCGATTTTGGCCGTACTAACCTGACCTATGTCGGCGGCTTTAATACGGCCAACAGCAATACCACCCTGGTTGTCGACTACTTTGATCGTAAAGCACTGTTTAACAGTGACCGGCCAATAGAAGTAACGTTGACATCAAGCACCCGTACTACCATAGACGGCGTAGATTATGCCGAGCCCTGGTGTGGTGACAATACCAGCAGTGGCGGCACCCGCTGCTCCTACGATTACGTGATCCAACGGGCTATTCAACCTGATACCACAGCTATCGGTGCCACGCTGCACCATAATTATCGCCTTGCCGCAGGCAAGGAATTTTTTGCCGAAGCCATGTATCAACAAAACAGTGGCTCAGCCTATGACGCCGCTGCCGCTTTTGATATCGACATTGACGGCGACTCAATGCTGGTTCCGGCCCGGGCCCGCGACATTGATGCGTTGGATGGCGAAGTAAACCCAATCCGCGTGCGTTCACGCTTTCCTGAAACCCGTATTCAGGACTACGACACTACCAGTTACCGCTTACTGGCCGGTTTGCGCGGCGAATTAGCCAATTGGTCTTGGGAAACAGCGGCTACCTACGGTAAAACCGAGAATGAAATTACCCACGTACAGGGCTACATGGGTGTGGATAAGGTGCTTGATGGTATTGCCGCAGGCACTTTTGACCCGTTTAACCTTGGGCTGGATAACAACGCAGCCGCGCGTGCCGCAGTGCGGGAGCTGGCACCGAGAGTGGGCGAGTCAGAAGTGTTTTCTGTTGACTTTAATATCGCCGGCGATCTGCCCATTGAGCTTGCCGCAGGCACCATTAGCGCAGTATTTGGTGGCGAGTTCAGAAGCGAAAATATCTTTGACCGGCCATCACAAATAGCCAAAGATGGCGGTGTATTTGCACTTGGCGCCAGTGATGCTGAGGCAGATCGCAGCCAATACGCTGCCTATGCCGAATTTAACGTACCTATTACAGATAGCCTGGATGTGATAGCCGCACTGCGCTATGACCACTACAGCGATTTTGGTGGTGACGTTAACCCGAAATTATCGCTGCGCTACCGTGCCACCGATGATTTAATTTTGCGCGCCTCCTGGAGCACAGGCTTCAGAGCGCCGTCGTTGTCGCAACTGGGCGCAGGTGAGTCTCTGGGTACTGCGTACATTAACTGTGGTGAAGGCCAACCGTTCGATGCGCTGTGTGGTGATTTTGGTGCCTCTTTCGGTGAGTTAGAGCTGGACCAGGAAACCTTGGGTAACCGCGATCTGGATGCCGAAAAATCCGAAGCCGTTAACCTGGGGTTATCGTGGAACCTGACCGAAAAGCTACAAATTACCGCAGATTACTGGCGTTATGAGCACACCGACATTGTAGATGTTGATGCTAATACCACGCTAAAAGCCTGTATTGCCGGCACTGCGCCGGTGACCAGCAACATTGCCGACTTAAGCGGTAAGTTTGGTTGTGTACTGGATGCCGGGGATGACCTGGTGTTTTTGAGAACCGGCTTCTTTAACGTCGGTAGTCAGGAAACCGACGGTATCGACGTTAAAATTGACTACCGCATTGATACCGACAACTTCGGTACTTTTAAGTTGTATGCCGCCGGTACCAAAACCTTTAATTATGAACGTCAAATAACGCCGGACAGCGCAAAAGAAGACCTGTTGGGTAAACTCAGCGGCGCGAATGAAATTGCGCGGCCGGATTTTGTTGCAGACTTTGGTACTGATTGGAGCCGGAACAACTGGTCAGCCGGCTTATCAGCGCATTACATCAGCGAGTTGGGCGATGGTGACTTTAAATTTGGCGGCAACGAAACAGTAGATGCCTGGCTGGTATTCAGTGGCAGTGTTGGCTACGACATTACAGATAGCCAATCGCTGTTATTGTCGGTACGTAACCTGACAGATAAAGCACCACCCTATGCATCATCGCCCACCAATGGTTATGCCAGTTCAGTGCATGACTGGATTGGACGGTTGTGGACAGTTCGCTATACTATGCGCTTCTGATAAACTGCTGTTAACACCAGGGCCGGAATTATCCGGCCTTTTTTTGTTCTGTGTCATTGGTATTGTAGCCGTTGCTGCATAAACTAATGGTTACTGCTTTTACGCTACGCCGGAGTTGTACTTGTCTGTCCTGAAAATAAAACCTGCTGCATTAAAACTGGGTTATGCCATTAAACTGCCGGGCGGTTGGCTGAAACACCCGTTTCTGTCCGGCGACATGATTATTGAAAATATGCAGCAATTGCAGATCATTCGCTCGCTGGAGCTGGAGTATGTATTTTTCTATCCGGATAAAAGCAAAAAAATCGACATGCCGGATGAGCTGAATGACGATGATGCTGCCAGTTTTAATATGGCCGCCAGCGAAGCTCAGGTAAAAATGCAACAAGACAAAATGCAGCGTATTGAACAAGCCAAAGCGCACCGGCGAGAGTTACAGCGCACCGAAAAAGCCTTTTCTCAATCTCTGCTTCAGGTAAAAAGCCTGATGAGTAAAATTAACAGCCGGCCATTAAATGCCATAGACGAAGCCGGCAGCTTAATAAGTGCCATGGCCGATATACTGCTGGGTGCTGATTCATTGGTGTTGCATTTAATTTCCGGCGCCGCTAAAGAGCAGGAAGGCTTGTATTACCACTCTTTAAACGTCGCTACCCTATCAATGATGCTGGCAAAAAACCTTAACCTGACAGCTGCACAAATTAAAACCGTCGGCATAGGCGCTTTATTTCATGATATTGGCAAAATTAAAATTCCCAGCCAAATTTTACGCAAAACTACTGCCCTAACCGCGCCTGAGCAAAATCTGCTGAAATTGCATACCAAATATGGTGTTGAGCTAGTGGGCTTGACCGATAACTTTCCGCTGGAAGCGTGGCCAATTGTTGAGCAACACCACGAATATATAGACGGCAGCGGCTACCCCAAAGGCTTAAAAGAGCCGCAAATAGACGCCTTGGCAAAAATTGTAGCCGTGGTAAATGCCTTCGACAATTTGTGCCATCCGTTAGATATCAACAATTCCCGCTCACCGCACCACGCGCTGTCGTATATGTACCGCACAATGAAAGGCAAACTGCCCGAGCGGGAAATGAAAGTAATGATTAAAATGATGGGCGTATATCCGCCGGGTACCATTGTATTATTGTCAGACCAGAGGCTGGGTATTGTTATGTCGGTAAACAGCGATAGCCTGCTGTGCCCGAATGTTTTGATCTATGACGCTGATATACCCAGACTGGAAGCGCCGATTATCACGTTGGAGCCGGACAAACTCAGCATCAACAAAGTGATTAAAATACAGTCTTTACCACAACAGGTAGCAGAGTATCTGAACCCCAGAGCCCAGGTAAGCTACCATATTCAAGGCAAGCCCTGACGTTGCTTTACAGATAAGCATGACCGGTTTGCTCTAAATCAACCGTTGGAGGCCATGGATGGCCGGAATCGAGCCTCAGGGACGATTCATGGCGTGTTGATGTGAGCAAACCGCATCATGTAAGACGATAAGCCGGCCACTGTCAGACGCAAACAGCGGCCTTATTTATTACTTAAGGTGCCGATCAAAAAACTGCGTAATACTTTTATGCAGATGGGTTTGCACCGGCTGGCCAAACATCGAGTGTTTGCTGCCGGGGTAATTCATCATATCGAACAGTAGCCCCTTATCCTGCAATTGCTTGTATAACTTAGTGCTGTGAGTAAACAGCACGTTGTCATCGGCCATACCATGGTAAATCAGCAGGTTACCTTTTAAGCCATCGGCATAGGGGAACACAGCACTGTCTGTATAACCTTGTGCGTTTTCTGCCGGGTGGCCCAAATAACGCTCGGTGTAATGGGTGTCGTACAAGGCCCAATCGGTTACCGGCGCACCGGACACACCGGCGGCGAAGTAATCGCCGGCTTTAAACATCGCCATTATTGCCATATAACCGCCGTAGCTATGGCCATAAATTGCAATTTTATCAGCCGCCACATAGGGTAAGCTGCGCAGGTATTCAACGCCGCGGATTTGATCGTCCAGCTCAACTTCACCCAACTTTTTGTATATCGGATCTTCAAACGCTTTACCACGATTATACGAGCCGCGGTTGTCCAGCTGAAATACCAGGTAGCCCTGCTGCACCAGATAATGCAGATAAAGGTCGCGTGGGCTCCAGCTATTGGTTACGCGCTGCGCATGCGGCCCACCGTATACACTGACAATAACCGGATATTGCTTGCCGGCAGTCAGCGTTTTCGGTTCAAACATACGGTAATGCATAAGCTGGCCATCTTCAGCCTTAAGGGTACCAAAGCGGGGGGCATTAAGCTCGCCATGATAAGCCGTTAGCGGGTGGCTGTTATCAAGCGTGTTTTGCTCCAGCCAGGTCAGCACTTTGCCGTCAATGGCACGCAGTACCACTTTATTTGGCGTACTGACATTGGAAAAACTGTCGATAAAGCTGCTACCGTCTTTAGCAACGACCAGCGCATGATCAAAGCCCGGCTCAGTTAACCGCGTAATGGCGCCGTCTTTTAAACTCACACTATACAGATGGCGCTCCAGCGCGCTGTCTTTGCGGCCGGTAAAATACACCCTGCCTTGCTTTTCATTTACCGCATCCAGCTCATCAACCACCCAGTCGCCTGCGGTTAATTGCCGCACTAAAGTGCCGGAAAAATCGTAGTAATACAGGTGTTTATAACCACTGCGCTCAGACGCCCAGATAAATCCTTGTTCAGCACTAAGGAAATGCAAATCGTCGTGCAGGTTCAGCCAGCTGTTGCTGGTTTCAGTCAGTAACACTTTTTGCTGATTATTGCTTAAATCAACCAGGCGTAATTCCAATTGCTGCTGGTTGCGGCTTTGCCACTGGTAACTTAAATAGCGCGCATTTTTTGTCCACTCTACCCGCGGCAAATAAATATCATCATCATCGCCATGCGGGATCCAGCTTACCTTAGCGTCATTCAGACTAACCACGCCCAGCTGAATTTTGGCATTAGCAGTGCCGGTGTAAGGGTAACGCTGGTTAAACAGCTTTATCTCGTCGGCATAAATTTCGTTACGTACCACCTCTGCCACACCGCTTTCGTCGGTGCGGGTAAAAGCAATTTTGCTGTCATCCGGCGCCCACCAATAGCCGGTCATACGGCCCATTTCTTCCTGGGCAACAAACTCAGCCATGCCGTTTTTAATCTCGCCACCGCCGTCAAAGGTTAGCTGGGTTTCTTTGCCGCCGGCAATCTCCAGCACAAACAGGTTCTGGTTGCGGATAAAGGCGACATAACGCCCGGTAGGTGAAATGGTGGCATCAGTTTCAAATTCGCTGGTGTTAGTCAGCTTTTTTGCACGCTTGCTGTTTAATTGGTAGTAATACAAATCGCCGTTTAACGGAAATAACAACGCATCGCTGTTTTTTGACCAGCTGTAGCTGATAATACCGGAGGCGAATAAACGCATGCGCTCGCGCCGGGCTTTTTCTTCATCCGATAAGGTCTCGGCGCCGCTGATTAAACTGTCAGCATCTACCAGCAGGCTGTGTTTGCCATCTTTAATATGGTATTGCCATAGGTCCAGCCGGTTGGCATCTTCTGCTTTGCCTTTAAGATACGTAACCCGACTGCCATCCGGTGCCATACTCAATGAACGTGGCGTAGCACCGCTTAATGCCGGGTCGGCAAACAGACGCTCTAACTGCAATTGTTTAGCATCAACCATATTGCTGCCTCCGAATAGTAAACACAATGCCAGTACAAAACGTGGTAATTTAAGTTGCATTATTGTCCCTGCGACTTTGATTTAATTATGTTTGCCGTTTGTATAATGCTTCAGGCTAAACTGCAAGAAAAAGCCGCTTGCGTTATGCTTAGCTGCGATAAACTGAGGATTTAACCGATGAAACTAACCGAAGTCACTCACCCGCTGGTAAAACACAAAATTGGCTTACTGCGGGCTGCCGATATCAGCACACGGCAATTCCGGCAACTGGCGGCAGAATTGGGTAGCCTGCTAACCTACGAAGCAACTAAAGATCTGGCCACAGAAAGTGTCACCATAGATAGCTGGAGCGGCCCGGTTAGCATAGAACAAATTCAGGGTAAAAAAGTCACCATAGTACCGATACTGCGCGCAGGCCTCGGTATGCTGGACGGTGTGCTGGAGCTGCTGCCGAGCGCCCGCATCAGTGTGGTAGGTATTTATCGCGATGAGCAAACCCTGCAACCTGTGCCCTATTTTCAAAAACTGGCCTCTGATCTCGGCCAACGCCTTGCCATTGTGGTGGATCCGATGTTAGCCACCGGCGGCTCGATGATTGCCACTATCGATTTGCTGAAACAACATGGTGCCAGGCACATCAAAGCGCTGGTATTGGTTGCCGCGCCAGAGGGTATCGCCGCACTGCGCAAAGCGCATCCGGATATCGAGCTTTACACTGCAGCAGTCGACCAATGCCTGAACGACCACGGCTACATACTGCCGGGCTTAGGTGATGCCGGAGATAAACTGTTTGGCACCAAATAACAGATGGCGCTTGTCTGAACCGGCAAAGCGTGGCACTTTAACGCCGTTTTGCCTTTAAAGGAGAGTCCATTGCAGTTAGTTCCCTGGTCTTATCACACCCGGCAAGGCTTTACCCTGCGTGGCTATCGCAGTGAGGCCAGCGGTAAACCGGTGTTGCATATGTTGCATGGTAATGGCTTTTGCAGCCGGATGTATCAACCTATGCTGCAACTGTTAGCGCCGGATTATGACTTATTTTTATCCGACGCTCAGGGCCACGGTGACAGTGATCACGGCGGTGCTTTTGTCGGTTGGAATAAAAGTGCCGAACTGGCGGCAGAGGCGTGGCTGGCTCACAAAGATTTATATCCCGCAGTGCCGGTATATGGCGTTGGCCATAGCTTCGGCGGCATTTTAACAGCACTGATCCACACCTCTGGCTCCAGCCCATTTACCGCGGCCATCTTACTTGACCCGGTACTGTTTACGCCTGGCATGCTAACAGTAATGAGCACACTACGAGGAGTACGGCTGTATCATAAAAATCCGATGGCCAAAGCCGCACTGCGCCGGCGTCAGCACTGGCCGGACAGAGATACAGCACTGAATTACCTGAACAACCGTGGTATGTTTGCCAACTGGCATCCCGATGCATTGGCCGCCTATATCGACCATGCCCTAAAGCCCTCAGAGCAAGGCTTGAGTTTAAAATGTCAGCCGCAGCGCGAAGCCGACATCTTTTCATCCTACCCGGAAAAACTATGGCAACAACTGGCACAACCATGCCCGCCGGTACATGTTATTTACGGCGACAAAAGCTACGACTTTATCGGCAAAGCATTGCAGAAATGGCAAAAGCGCAATAGCGCTGTCAGCATTGAACAGGTGCATGGTGGTCATTGTTTTATGCAAGAACAACCACAGATGGCCAAACAACGTATGCAGCATGCGATTAGCGCCCTGAATTTGCCGCTAAAATAGCTGTTAATGCCGGGCACAATTTCCGTTATAATGACGCAAATTTAACTGCGGATCCCTCAAATGAAAAAGCGCTTACTCGTTACCGCACTGCTGTTATCTGCCTGTAGCCAGTTGCCTTCAGAGCGCAATGCTGCCCCCGCAGAAGCCATTATTGCACCAACACAAATTGTACCGCAGCAAGCGGAAGAAGATGTTGTGGCCAATTCAACTACGGCCGAAGCCGTGGCGACTGACTTTGAGCATATCTTCGTCGATGCCGATATGACCTTCAGCGGCACCCTGCCCTGTGCTGATTGCCCGGGCATTGCCTATCATATCAACCTGTTCCGCGATGGCCGCTTTGAAGCACGGCAGGAATACCTCGAGCGCAATCAGGTTAGTATTGTTAAAGGTATCTGGCTGTTGGAAAAACGCAGCCTGCATTTGGTAAATCAGCAGCAAACTCTGCCGGCATTCCATTTTGTGTCGAACAATCAGTTGGCCATGCTGGATTTAGGTGGCAAGCCTATCAGCGCCAACCCGCAATATCAGCTGCAGCGCGAAGCTGAGTTTAAGAAACTCGATACCCGCCAGGCCATGCTGGGTTTATATATGCTGAGCAATAACCAGGCGACCTTTACCAGTTGCCGCAGCGGTGACACCTTAAGCGTGGCGAATACGCAGCATCATCTACCGGTTATGCGGCAATACCAGCAAGATGAGCGCTTTAGCGGCAATGCTGTTATTGCAACCCTGGTTGGCCGCAGAGGCCAGGATGAACAAGCCGGGACGCTATTCATCGATAAGTTTGAACAGTTTTGGCCGGGCGCTATTTGCCCGGATCATGTTCAGCCCGGCAAAATGCAGGGTATCGTCTGGCGTGCCGAGAAACTTACCGACCGTTATGTGCCGCAACAACTGAATGTACGGGTGATTTTTGACCAAAACGAGCGGCTATATGGCTTTGCCGGTTGCAATAACTTCAATGGTAATTACAAACAACGCTCGAATCAGTTGACGGTGCAACCACTGGTCAGTACGCGTAAGTTTTGCGCCGACAGCAGTGATTTGGAGCAGCAATTTACTAAATCACTGCAGTCTGCTGACAGAGCAGAAGTAAACGGCGACAAACTGCAGCTGTTTAAAAACAATCAGCTGATTCTGCAATTTAAGCCCGCGGTTAACTAATCGCGGCAATTAATCAGGCTGCTTATTCACTGAATATCAGACATAAAAAAAGCCACCGCGAGGTGGCTTTTTTATTGCTGCGTAAATTACGCTGCTAAGGCTTGTTTCGCTTTGCTCACTAAAGCAGTAAAGGCTGCTTTATCGAATACTGCGATGTCAGCTAAAATCTTACGGTCGATTTCTACTGAGGCTTTTTTCAGGCCATCAATGAAACGGCTGTAAGATAAACCATTCATACGTGACGCAGCGTTGATACGCGCGATCCACAGTTGACGGAACTGACGCTTACGTTGACGACGGTCACGGTAAGCATATTGGCCGGCTTTAATAACGGCTTGGAAAGCAACACGATAAACACGACTGCGGGCACCGTAGTAACCTTTAGCCTGGTTTAACACCTTCTTATGACGCGCGCGCGCCGTTACACCACGTTTTACTCTTGGCATGTCAGACTCCTAATTAATTATGCGTACGGCATGCAGCGGACTAAGCCGGCGATGTCTACTTTAGCGACTAAGGTTTTTGGACCTAACTGACGCTTACGCTTAGAGGTCTTCTTCGTCAAAATGTGGCGAAGGTGTGATTGCTTACGTTTAAAGCTACCAGAAGCGGTTTTTTTGAAACGCTTCGCAGCACCTTTATTGGTTTTCATCTTTGGCATAGTTAAAAACTCGCATTGTTAAGTTACAACGAATAATAAGGCGTCAACCCCACCCTTTGCAGTGCGGGGTTACACTTGAAAGCACTTATTACTTCTTATTTGGGGCCAGCATCATGATCATCTGACGACCTTCCACCCGTGAAGGGAAAGATTCGCAGATTGCAATGTCTGATAAATCTTCTTTAATCCGATTTAACATCTCAATGCCGATCTCAGTATGCGCCATTTCACGACCACGATAGCGCAGCGTTACTTTAGCTTTGTCACCCTCTTCAATGAAGCGACGCAGGTTGCGTAGTTTTACCTGGTAATCGCCTTCATCAGTTCCAGGCCGGAATTTTATTTCCTTAATCTGGATCTGTTTTTGCTTCTTCTTCTGCTCTTTAAGAGCTTTACTCTTTTCGAACAGGAACTTACCGTAGTCCATCAACTTACATACTGGCGGTTCGGCTGTCGGGCTAATCTCTACTAAATCGGCGCCGCCTTCCTCAGCCAAACGAATGGCTTCAGCAATACTTACTACACCCAGTTGCTCACCTTCAATACCAATTAACCGTACCTCTGGCAGGTTAATTTCTTCATTGATCCTGTTAGGACGGTTTGCAGGTAATGTCTTCTTTCCTACTTTAATAGTATGTTCCTCCGAAAATTATTCTTATCGCTTAACCAGGTTCACACCCGGGCTTTAATTTCTGTTGTCAGCTTCTCTACAAAAGCTGCAACCGACATTTTACCCAAGTCTTCACCCTTGCGCGTTCTCAGTGCAATATCACCGGCTTCCATTTCTTTATCACCAACGACAACAAGGTAAGGAATGCGCTTAAGCGTGTGCTCGCGAATTTTAAAGCCTATCTTCTCATTTCTCAAGTCACTTATGACTCTAATACCGTGAGATTTGAAAGTTTTTACTAAATTTTGCACATATTCGGCCTGATTATCGGTAATGTTCATCACCACCACCTGAGTTGGTGCTAACCAGGCAGGAAATAATCCGGCATATTCTTCAATTAAAATACCGATAAAACGCTCAATTGAACCCAAAATGGCGCGGTGGATCATCACCGGCGTTTGCTTTTCGCCGCTTTCTGCCACAAAGGTAGCGCCTAAACGACCCGGTAAAGCAAAGTCTAACTGCACAGTACCGCACTGCCAGGCGCGGCCCAAACAATCATGCAGGGTAAATTCAATTTTAGGGCCGTAAAAGGCGCCCTCACCCGGCTGTAAATCATAGGCAATATCATTGGCTTTTAACGCTTCGGTTAGGCCCTGCTCGGCTCTGTCCCACATCTCGTCGGTACCGATACGCTGTGCCGGCCGGGTAGACAGTTTAACCGCGACGTTTTTAAAACCAAAGGTGCTGTAGGTATCAAACACCATCTGAATACATTTAGTCACTTCAGCCTGCACCTGGTCTTCAGTACAGAAGATATGCGCATCGTCCTGGGTAAAGCCGCGTACGCGCATTAAACCGTGCAAGCCGCCTGATGGCTCGTTACGGTGGCAGCAACCAAACTCAGCCATCCGCAGCGGTAAATCGCGGTATGATTTTAAGCCCTGGTTGAAAATCTGCACATGGCCCGGGCAGTTCATCGGCTTAATGGCATATTCGCGGTGTTCAGACTGGGTAGTAAACATATTGTCGGCGTACTTTTCCCAGTGGCCGGATTTTTCCCACAGCACGCGGTCCATCATTAACGGACCTTTTACTTCGTCGTAGTCGTATTCGCCCAGCTTTTCACGTACAAAGCTTTCCAGCTCACGGAAGATGGTCCAGCCGTCGTTATGCCAGAACACCATACCCGGCGCTTCTTCCTGCCAGTGAAATAAGCCCAAGGCCTTACCAATTTTACGGTGGTCACGCTTTTCGGCTTCTTCTAACTGCAGTAAATAGGCAGCTAACTGCTTTTTATCAGCCCAGGCAGTGCCGTACACGCGCTGCAACATTTTGTTTTTCGAGTCGCCGCGCCAATAGGCACCGGCCACTTTCATAATTTTAAAGTGCTGGCAAAAACGCATATTCGGCACATGCGGGCCACGGCACATATCAACGTATTCTTCGTGATGATACAAACCGGGCTGGTCATCACGGCTAACGTTCTGCTCAAGAATTTCCAGCTTGTAGCTCTCACCACGGGCTTTAAAGGTATCAACCGCTTCTTGCCAGCTGACTTTTTTCTTAATAACGTCGTATTCAGTTTTCGCCAGCTCCTGCATGCGCTGTTCAAGCTTGGTTAAATCGTCGCTACTAATCGGCTGATCTAAATCAACGTCGTAGTAAAAGCCGTTATCTATTACCGGACCGATGGCCATTTTCACGTTGGGCCACAACTGCTTAATGGCATGGCCTAATAAGTGCGCGCAAGAGTGGCGGATAATCTCCAGGCCGTCCTGATCTTTGCTGGTAATAATGCTTAGGGTTGAGTCTGTTGTGATAGGGTCACAGGCATCAACCAACTGGCCATTCACCTTACCGGCGATGGTGGCTTTGGCTAAGCCCGGGCCGATGTCTTTGGCAACATCCATAACGGAAACAGCATGATCAAAAGCGCGCTGGCTGCCATCTGGCAGAGTAATAACTGGCATGATAAATCCTTATACAGTGGTGGCCCAAACCAAGGGTCACTTGTTTAGTTTTGTTAGAGGAAGTTTTACCACCCGAGACAACCAGTTAATGACTTACACGAAAAGTCATAAGGTTGTACCAATGGCGGCAAACAATAAAACAGGCGCTATAGTAGCAGTTGTCATGATTGGCGCAAAGCCATTAGCCGGAACTAACCGGCAAATGTCATCGGCTAAAACCGGAAAATTTCTCTTGTACATAATGCTGTTGCTGATTATAAACAGCAAAATAGTCTGCTTTGACATCACCCGCATTACGTTTCATTGCATAAGCGTTTTCAATAGTTTTAACAATATCAACAGCTTTAGCTGCATCTCCGCTGTGCATGCAAATAGCATTTTTGATATCTTCAGCCACGTTTAACTGCGCAACAAACTCTGCAGGCGCAATACCAAACAAAATATCGACTCCGGACAGCAAACCGGTCAGAAAAAATTGGCTTTGCCTGACACTGTCAACATGCCACAGCACAGCCAACTGCTGTGCTGTGTAAGCACGGCTTAATACAAGGCCGGCAGCTGCAGGACCGCAACGGTTAAGCACAGAAAACATCAGGATCCATTTTCTGGCTAAATCTAATCCCAGCCGCATAATCAGTTCTTTTACCGAGTTCACCTCACGGGTTTTACGGTACAAAGGGCTGTTGGCAATGCGCAGCATACTCATAACCAGGGCAGGCTCATCATTCAATTGCAGCGAGAGCTTATTTATATCAGGCTCGTCACGAAACAAATTATTGATCAAATCTGCCATTTTAAGCGCTGCCGGCGGTACTGTTTTGCCGGTTACCAGCTCGGGACGTGCCAGAAAATATCCTTGAAACAATGTAAATCCCAATGCTTTGCACTGCTCAAATTGCTCCGGCGTTTCTACCCGTTCAGCTAACCATTCAAGCGGATAACTGCTTAAGCGGTGCATATGTGATTTAATCTCAGCATAGTTGTGCTGCAATATGTCTACTTTTATAAAATCGGCCAGCGCAATCAGCGGCTCCCAGTCCGCGGTAAATTCAAAATCATCCAACGCAAAACGAAAGCCCCGGCGTTTAAAAGCAGCCACATGAGCTATAAAATCGGGGTCGGGCGTAATTCGTTCAACCAGTTCAATAACAACATTGTCAGCATCCAGAGGTAAAAAACTGTCTGACAGCAGAAAGTCGGCACACACATTGATAAAAACCGGGGCGTTGTACTGAGCAATTTGGTTAGAAATACCGCTGCATAAGTTATACAGCAGTTCAGTGGTTGCCTTATTATCTCCTAGCTCAAGCGCCGTAATGCCGTTATCACTTCGATATAGCAGCTCAACTGCCACCCTGTTATTGTTGCGGTCAAATATAGGTTGGGCAGCAAACAGGCTTTGCACATCGTGGATATTCGCGGTGTCGTTATCACTTTTTTTAATCATCTGACTCTCCACGTTAGCTCAGGATACAGCGACAAGCACTGGTTTCACCATTCAACCAGGGCCCGGGCAATATTATTTTTTTCTGAAGTATAGGTGTTATAAGGCTATCGTCTAATGCACACAAAGGTCCTGTTGCATAGGGTCCGGCATATAGCAATTTGCCTTGTGAGAAAATCAGCACCGCGGGTGTTGCAGGTATTATGAACCCTGCAGAAACAATTTGGTCGGGGCTGAAAAAATATTGCTCTGTTTGCACAGGCGTCAGCTGCTTATCCAACTGGCGGATGTGCGCCCTGGCGCGGGAGTTACACACGCACCCGTCGGCAAATACATGCAGCACCTGAAAACCGGCAGACGCTGTTAATCCAAAAGCTGACACGTCGATATCGCGGCTATGCCACACTTGCTCTGGCGCAAAAACACCATAGTGGCGCTGCCCCAAATAGAACAGCACCGCCGACACTACGATAATCCATAGGCTAAATAGCAGCAGCGCTAACCGCAGACGGCCGGGCTTTGGTTTAGACAACAAATTTACCTGACTCAGCAGCCAGTACGGCAGTAATATCTCCCACGCGGCGTGCACTTTGCACCACCCGCTCGCCCTGAGCATTCTGCTCGGATGTCATGCTGCTGATATGCTGAGCACCCTGCGCTACCTCTTCGCTGGCAGTGCTTTGCTGCCGCAGGGCATCGGCCATTATATCCGCTGAACCCGCCACCTGTTGAGCATGCTGCAGTATTTGCTCCAGTTTTATTCCGCTTTGCTCAGCATGCTGACGCGTATCGGCCAGTTGTTCAACACTTCGCTCAACCACCGTTACCGACTCATTGCTGTTTTGTACTAATTGCCCAATCATAATTTTAATTTCGTCAGTAGAGCCACGGGTGCGAGACGCCAATGTTCGAACTTCGTCAGCAACTACTGCAAAGCCTCGCCCCTGCTCACCGGCACGGGCAGCTTCGATAGCAGCATTTAATGCCAGCAAATTGGTTTGCTCGGCAATAGATTCAATAACATCCAGCACTTTACGAATATCGGCCGTGGCTTTGGCTACATCGTTAACTTTATCACCGGTTTGCGCTAACTGCTTCGCCAATGCCGATACCGAGCTAATAGTCTGGCCAACCGACTGCTTACCGTCGGTTGCTGCTTGCTCTGCCAGCTTTGCTGCATCCAGTACCTGCACCGACAGCTCAGTAACCTCACGGATACTGAGCGACATTTGTTCAGTTGCTGCAGCAATCCTGTCCACCTCAGCCAGCTTTTTGATCATGCTGTCAGATAAATCATGGCCATCTTGCAACAGCTGTTTAGCATCTTGCTTTAAGGTACTGCTGGCGCTCTCAATAGTTTTTATCGTGTTTTGCAACGAGTTCAGTACCGAGTTAAAACTATTAATTACCCGCGATTTAACATCGTCACAGCGGTGTGTCAGCACAATTTTACTGTCTTCTGTCAGCAAGGCATCGGTAGCATCAAACAGCGCCTGGCCTACCTGGGCTTCACGCAGACTTTGCCTGGAGATAATAATAAGCACCACCGATTCCACCACCACAAACAAGGCATGCAGCAGAATGATGTTAAGTGACAAGCTTTCTTCCGGTACCAGATATACGCCGCTACTTTGCATTTGCAGATACATAAACAGTAAATGGTGTACGGCAATAGTCAGTGCTGCCGCAATAATAACGATGTAATCCCGAAAGGCGATAAGTACGGCTAATAACACGAAAATGGCAAAGTGCATTTCCAGCATACCGCCGGTTTCATGAATAAATAACGCTGCAAAAAACATAAAACTAATGCCGTAGCTAACCCGGGCTAAAACGTGGTCACCAAGCATTTTATACAGCAGCAAAGGTATTAGCGCAGTAGGCAAACCTACCACAATAGCGACTATCCAGCTGTTGCTGACCAACGCCAAACCCAGCGCCACGATAAAAAGCAAAATATTTATAGCAAGCATAATCTGATAAGCAGATAGCCGGAACCGTGCGGTAGGAGTTGTCATAAAACAGCCTTGGAATAATGAAGTAGGTGAACCTTTATAATAGATTAGTACACAATACGTTGTAGCAGCATGATCCCGATCAGTGATTTTTCCGCTTTATCAGCCATACTCAAACCACAGCACGAAGAGGAAAAAATATGTGGCAGGCTATTACAGATCATATTAACAGTGAGTTGGGCGGGCAGTTTCATATCACGCAGAAAAACCAACTTAGTGGCGGTGAAATTAATCTGGCCTGGCATATCAGCAATACTGAACAAAATTTCTTCGTCAAAATTAATCAACGCGAGCAATTTGAGCAATTTGAAACCGAAGCGCTGAGTTTGCAAGCACTGCGTCAACATCACTGTATTCGCGTGCCGGACGTGATCTGCGCCGGCCAAACTATCGATAAAGCTTTCCTGGTTTTGGAATACTTGCCGCTGATTAACGATAACGGCGCGTCCTGGCGGCAACTGGCGCAACAATTAGCCTTACTGCATAAACAGCATGACCAGGCCATGTATGGTTTTGACTGGGACAACATGCTAGGCAACACGGTGCAACCGAATAAGTGGCAAAGTAACTGGAGCAGCTTTTTCTCTGAACAGCGTATCGGTTGGCTGTTGCAGCTGCTGCTGGAGCAAGGCTTTGGCTTTGGTAAAATTGACCACTTGGTAGAGCAGTGCCGCCAGCGCCTGCAACACTACCAACCACCTCCCAGCCTGCTGCATGGTGACTTGTGGCGCGGCAATGTTGGCTTTATAACCACCGGCCCGGCAGTATTTGACCCGGCTTGCTATTACGGCGACAGAGAAACCGACATCGCTTACAGCAGCCTGTTTGGTCGCTTTGACGACAGCTTTTATCAGGCATACCACGAATTCTATCCATTAGACGCCGATTTTGAGCAGCGCAAAACGCTGTATAATCTGTATCATGTATTAAACCATGCCTATTTGTTTCGCGGTGCTTATCTGGTGCAGGCGCAGGAAATGATAAAACAGCTGTTTTACTAAACTGCAGCGGCAATAACAGCACCGCCCGTTGTTCAGGAAAAATACCCGATGTCAGCGTCGTCTTCTCAACCTGTTGTACTAATCACCGGCAGCGCCAAACGGCTGGGCCGGCAAATGATCGAAACCCTGCACCAGCAGCACTATAGGGTTATTATTCATTGCAACCGCTCGCGCCAGGATGCCGACAGCCTGGCACACAGCCTGAACCGGCTTCGCCCGCATAGCGCCGCCGTACTGCAAGCCGATTTACTCAATATTGACGCCCTGCCGCAACTGGCACAGCAAGCCATTGCCTGTTTTGACCGGCTGGATGCGCTGGTAAACAACGCTTCGGCGTTCTACCCTACCCACGTTGGCAGCACCACCGCATCGCAGTGGCAGGAGCTGTTTGGCAGCAATGTGCAGGCGCCGTATTTTTTAAGCCAGGCCTTAGCACCACAGCTGGCAAAACAGCATGGCGTTATTATTAATATGGTGGATATCCATGCAGAGCGGCCGCTGCTGGGCCACAGCATTTATTGCATGGCCAAAGCAGCACTATTAATGATGACAAAGTCGCTGGCGCGCGAATTAGCGCCTACAATCAGAGTCAATGGTATCGCGCCGGGTGCCATTTTGTGGCCCGATGCCACAACAACCCCCCTGGCCGAACAGGACAAAGCAGCGATTCTGGCACAAATACCGTTACAACGGCTGGGCGCAACCAGCGACATAGCACAAACCCTGCTGTTTTTGTTGCAGGCGCCTTATATTACCGGACAAATAATTGCTGTAGATGGCGGCCGCAGTTTAGGCGGCAGCAATAAGGCCTGATATCAACTCATGCCAGACAACGGCGGAGGGAATATGGACATACTGAGCAAAACTATACAATGCCCGTTTTGCGGCCATCCTATGCATTTAAGCGTAGAGGTCACCGACGAAGATCAGGAGTATATTGAGGATTGCAGCAACTGCTGCAACCCTATCCATGTGCGGGTGCATAAAGACGAGTTGCACCACAGTGTCCAGCTGTTTATTGATGCCGACGACGAACAGTACTACTGAGCCGCCGCGCTTGCCGGAAATCGCTCTGCCATAATGCGTTCTACCGTTTGCACTATGGTTTGTGTTTGCTGATCCAGCTCGATATTAATCATATCGCCTACCCGCTTTTGGCCCAGTGTGGTAATGGCCAGGGTTTCCGGGATCAGGTATAAACTAAAACCATCGGCATAGGTTTCCCCTACCGTTAAACTGCAACCTTCTACCGCAATAAAGCCTTTGCTTAAAATATAACGCATATGCTTTGGTGCTAATGTCAGGCGCATCGCGCAGTTATTTGCCGTCTTTTCCAGCGCCGTTAATGTCGCTGTTGTTTGAATATGGCCGGACACAATATGGCCGCCCAGTTCGCTGCCAAAGCTAAGTGAGCGTTCAAAGTTAACGGCATCGCCGGGCTGTAAGGCGCCCAGGTTAGTTTTACTTAAGGTTTCCGCTATCACATCAAAACACACCCAACCGGCCTCGCTGTCAAAATCGGTTACGGTTAAACATACACCGTTAATGGCTATGCTGGCGCCACGGGCTAAATTCTGCAGATATTGCGCGCCCGGTTTCAGGGTTAACTGGCGAAAACCCGCTTCGTCGCGAATTGCTGTTAACTGCGCTTTGGTTTGAACTATTCCGGTAAACATAAGCCCCCATTTGTGCTACATTGCGCGCCATTACACGCTGCTGATACAACAGACTGCATATGTTACCTTTTTCCCGCTTCGAAGCCAGAACCATCCTGAAACTTTCCGGCCCCATCGTGCTGGCTCAGCTGACACAAACCTTAATGTACTTTGTCGATACCGTTATGGCCGGCCGTTACAGTGCAGTAGATATGGCAGCAATAGCGGTAGCATCCGGCTTATGGTTTCCGGTTGTCATGACCATGCAGGGCTTATTGCTGGCATTAACGCCCATAGTGGCGCAGTACTACGGCAGTAAACAAACCAAACCGGTTACCCACTTCACCATGCAGGCCATGTACCTGGCCATGGCATTAGCCGCGGCCCTGTTTATCGTGATGCTGTATGTGCATGTGCCGATAGACTTGTTGAACATGGATGAAACCCTGCGGCAAAAATCATTGGACTATCTGTATTACGTCAGCTTTGGTTTGTTTCCGGCAGCAGGCTATATGGTGCTGCGCAGTATGTTTGAAGGTATCGGCAACACCAAGGCCAGCATGTGGATCAGCTTTGTTGGTATCCTGGTTAATATCCCTGCTAACTACGTATTTATTTACGGTAAGCTGGGCATGCCGGCACTGGGCGGCGCCGGCTGTGGTATTGCCACCGCACTGGTGTTTTTAGCCATGTTTATTGCCATTTTAATCTACGGCTGGTTTAGCCGCACCACCAGGCGTTACCGTACCCACCCCGACAGTTACCGCGTTCACCTGAAAGATATCTGGCAAATTATTTGTATCGGTACCCCTATTGCCTTTTCTATCTTCTTTGAAGTAACCCTGTTCGCCTGTATTCCGCTGGCCATAGTGCACCTTGGCCCCATAATGGTGGCCGGCCATCAAATTGCGCAAAACTACAGTGGTATAGTGTTTATGCTGCCGCTTAGTCTCGGTAGCGCGGTTCTTATAAGAATCGGTCATCTTATCGGCCAGCAAGCTATCAATGAGTTAAAGAAAACGGTAAGCACAGCAATTATTCTGGGTATCACGGTTTCAGCTGTTACCGCCACACTCACTTTTTTGTTTCGGGGGCAAATCGCATCCCTCTACACAGGGGAATATGAAGTTATTGTGCTTGCGTCTTCACTGTTAATGCTGGCATGTATTTATCAGATAACCGACTCAGTGCAGGTAATCTGTGCGTCTATCCTGCGTGGTATGAAAATCACCAAACCAACCTTTTTTATCACCTTTATTGCGTATTGGCCTGTAGGGTTTGGTTTAGGATATGTTCTCGGTCTAACTGATTATATAGTTCCCGCTATGGGCGTACACGGTTTTTGGGTAGGGATAATTTTTGGCTTGACAGTTGCGGCAATACTCTTATCTATTGTACTGAAAAAACAGCTCAGAAAAATGAGCGCATAGAACTTATGTTTATTTCGTTACAAATCGTTCATAGCTAGATTTTTCGAAAACAACGAATGTCGGCTTTACTTTTTTGCAGACATTCGATTTTCGTGTGCCATGAGAATGTCAGCAAATTTAAAGTACTAATTCAAACCAGAACATTCGAATTGAAACGCCTTATAACTGGATCATAGTATCGTGCCTGCATATAAATTAGTACGAATTACGATCAACAAACCTTTATCGTAAATGTTAACTTTTCATATGTTTGATAAGTTTCTCAGGAACAAAATAAATATTCTGCTTGGCTCTAGTACATGCGACATAAAACTTGTTTTTGGTCTGGGGTTTTAACTCTGTGAGTTTCCCGCTTTGAAACAGCTTTAGTGTTGTATCATTTAAAATGATGCAAATATTTTCGAAACAATCAAGCCCTTTGGTAGCTCCCCAATTTTCTGTATACCCCTTATACTTTCTACTATCTTGGTAAAAAAGTTTGGCCGTGTCAGGGCAAGCCATCAATTGATTAGCATGATTCTGACATTCAATAAACTCTATCTGGGTCGGGTCGCTTCGATGTGAATCAATATGTATAGATAAGTTTTCCGTGACAAAACCACACACCGTTGGACTACATCGGTGACTCTTAGACAACAGCTCTTCATCGACTATGTAGCCAACTTTCGCAAATTTCGCTTTGTATTTTTCGAAACAATCATGAAGCGAATTATTGACATTCCCGTCTCTTGAAGTGTCAAATGTATGTTGATAAAAATCTCCAACAAATAATTGGTTTATTTTTGCTGGAAAAATGCTTAATAAAAAGTTGAAATCGTGCCCAGCAAAATCTTGCACTTCATCAATGCAAATACTGTCGAAATACTTTTCTATTCGCTCAATAACTTCATCAACAATCCCAAGCTGCTCTATAAGCTTCGCAATTCGATTTGAGTACAACCTATTGTAATTATCAACATAGAACTTCGGATTATTCCGTTTCATTTTCAGGGTATAGACCGGAGGTACTTGCCAATTAATCCCATTAGATTTCAATTCGTGGCCGTATAAAGGTCTAAAACAAAATGAATAAAGAAATTGAAAGTAAGAATAAACTTTGATTCCCACAGGGATTTTACCAAACTTTTGAAGAATTCTATTTTTTATATTTAATAAGTTATTTTCCGTATAAGTTAATATAAGGGTTTTAGAATCAGTTTTTAGGTCATTTATTATATGACTTGTTTTACCTGAACCAGCTACAGCAAAAACTACTCGCTTATCCATTGGAACGCTCTTTTGATGTAGTCAGGTGTTTCAATATGTTCAGCTTTCTTGTCCAACAACTCAAATGCACAATCAGCCTTGTTTTTCAGCATATATTCTTGCACGGACAGAGTTCTTCGTCCTGCAAGCCAAAGCTCATCGCAAACCTCTTGATTTAAGGCGTATAGACAAACTTCAAATGTATTGCTTGCATTATCGTCGTCATAAAAAATGCCAATATTATCAGACACGTAATCAGCATAATTATCAGCGCAGTTCGCTTGATAATCTCCATCATTGTCACGAATAACCGCAGTCCGTATCCCCAAAATTTTTGCTATGTCTAAATACCTCTTAAAACTTGTACCGCCAACCGAGATAACATGAATATTATCCGCTTCCAATGTAGAACCAGTTACCGATGAATAGAGTGAGTCCAGAAGAATATATTCAGCATCGCCTTCTACTAGTATGACTTTCGCCGATAGTATGAATTCTAAAACATTGTTGTCAGGCGCTTTCATGAAGAATTTAGCTGTGTCTTCTGGCAAATCTTTCATCGTAAGAGGTGCGGGAGAAGAGCTATTTAGCAATATTGAGTTACGTAAATTTAATCTAGTACTTATTAGGCTGCTGTGAGTAGCAATAAAAATTTGTTTAGCATTTGACTCTGATATCCTATGAACCAGTTTTTTCATATTCGTATGACTTAGGTGGTTTTCTGGCTCTTCTAACAATAATACATCTAATAGATTACCTGCATCGTGTTGCATTAATGCAAATTCCGTTTTAATAAAGCACTGCCTACCTTTCCCTTTATTTTCGATAGGAACGTCATCTTCAACAATATTAAGGTCAGTTTCTAAATTTGATTTAGAGCCAGTTCTAAGCGAAAACTGGTATTCATCAAGTTTGTCATTTATTGACTTAAGGTTCGCGTCTTTAAAAGCTATTTTTTGTTGTCTATATTCATTTTTTAGCTTTATTCTCTCTGTTTGCTCAACAAAGTTTTCATAAACTGATTTTATATACTCCCTAGTTGCATAATCGTTATTAATCTGAGAACTATCTAATATTATATGCTTTAGAAATTTTCGATAACCAGAATAAGCTTGACCTGAAAAAGTTGAAAAATTAACAACGTAATATTCGAAAGGAAAGTTGCTTTCTGCTTGAGCTAAAACCTCTGATATTTCATGAGTCAACTCTTCGTTTGGCTCGCACGTTAAAACCAACCCGTCACAAGCAACGCCTTCAGAATTAACCTTACCATTTAAATTAGGGTTATCTTGATCACTCAAATAAAGTTCAATACGCAGGGTTGGAAGATTTTCGATTTTTTTATCTGAAATCAGAAAATTATTAACGACTTGCTTATTAAACAAGTTATCAATACCTATTGTTTCTATTTTAGATTTGCTGCCACTTAGTACAAGCTCAATAGCGGAGAGTATGCTACTTTTTCCTGCTTCATTGTCACCAATCAACAAATTTACTTCTTCGGTAAATTGAACTTCAAAATTTAAAAATCTCTTAAAGTTAAACAGCTTGATTTTTTCAATGACTCTCATAACATCCCTGTGCCTATTTATTCCATTTGGGTTGTATGTAATCTATCAACTGATTGTGCAAAAGGCCAACTCTTTGGCAAGAGCAAGGTGTCAAACTTACTAATTAAAACAACCCACTACCACCTTCAGCAGATGGATGAGTACCTTGATAGACCTCAGACAGCTTCTTGCGGCTGACATGCGTTCACGCAAACTGTTCGGGACTAATCGCTCTTTTTTTCCTTTTCCATGCACTCGTAGCATTTGCTCTGCAAAGTCGAGTAACACAGGTAATAGAAATTAAGCCATTCTTCGAATAACCCGAACAAGCTCCTTATATTCCTCTTTTATAACTTTAACAACACTTTCTCTTGTATGCTTCGGTTTAGAGTTTCTAGCTAGTTTCACTTCCGGTTTGAACATGTTCTCAATTAAATCTAAACATCCGTGCTGGTCGAAATAATCTAGGGTGCTAGTTTTAGGGATCTGCATGAAGTCACCAGTGTCTTTAGTATACATTACCCCTTTAATCGGAAAAAACGACAGTAATTCTCGAAGGTTATTGTCAAAAGACACAAACATAGGAATAAAGTAACGACCTCTATCGGTTTCACTCAACGAGACTATTAATCTTTCCATGTACCTTGGAGCAGTCATATCCCAAGCTATGTTATCAAGTCTTTTTAGCAATCCAGTTGTTGGCATTCCTTTTTGGAAAGGTCTCAATATTGATACTTTATTCCTATCATCAAAATACTTATGCGCTATAACAGATTCTCTATCAAAGTAGGCACCTACGACGTTATTCACATAGTCAAAATAATCAGACATTTTTTTTCTGGAGTTTCTATTTGATGCAAGCTGAATCCTGATCATCCCAATTAACTGTAATAGTATTACTCGTTGTATAGTAATAAGACTAAGCAATAGCTCTTTACTTTCTTTCTTATTATAGAATTTATGCGAAAACTCTATCGCATTCCTAGCAGCTTCACGGTAAGTCAAAACTGATTTTGGATTTGAAGTCCTTCTGTATTCTTGACAATCTATACCGCAGAATAATTGCAAGCTGACAAGGTTATTTCTAAAGCCCTTATCGAGCCTTTTCCAGAAATCCAGCTTACTCGTAAAATCTATGTGTAAGATGTTTTTTATATTTTTTACATTTTCGACAAGATAAAATAAATAGTCGAAATTGAGATCGTCGTACAATACTTCATCAAAAAAGGAAATGATTTTCGCCTGCAAGCTTCCCAAAGATTTACCATGAACGATACTGTTTACGTAGGATGCAATATTGGTATCAAACATAAGAGTGTAATCAATGGGGAAGTCTACCCTGTCATTTGAGAACATATCCTCAAGTAGTTGATCTTCAAGAAAATAAATATTTTCATTACAAAAATACGAAACCAAGTAATTCAACGGTTTACTGGTATATTTTTTGATCGAATGTGGCAGAGCGCTTTTTTTATACTCATCTAAACAAACTGCAGCAACAAGGTTTGGGTAATTCCCCTCTAAAAAACCCCATGACACCAAAGCGTGCTCAGGTGCTTTTGAGCGAGAAAGCATAAATGCGCATTTTTGTAATTTTGGATCACTGAATGTCAACGTATCACCCGTTTAATGCTGAAAAGAACTACTGATAAGCAATTACTGGATTTCTAAAATCAGTCGCTTGTTTTACAATGAAATAGCGAACAGCTGAATCGCAAGCGAGCAATTACTTTGCTTGACGACTAGTATCCAGCAAACCGTCTTTAACTAATTAGCCATCATACTTTATACAGCCGATGTATTTTTCGTCAGTCATCAGACATCCCTAAAATCTACTTCTCACAAGGCTTAAACTTATTATCTAAGTGGTTCTTAACCATCGAACACAAATCTGTAATCAGATAGCGACGATATGTTTATTTCGAGTTAAGTTTATAATCTAATTACATAAACCTGTTTCGGCAACAGATAAATATGTGATATTTCAGTGCATGACATACATAAACATGAAAAAATTGGTTTATGCATTTGATTTTTAATAGATTAAAGTAACTTCGGCATCATAAGCACTATAAGTGCACTGTTTTAGGTCGCTGCGGTAACATAAAGACCATTCGTGAAAATTTAGGGACCTAAAATGTCAAAAATTTCGTATATTTACATCGCTTATCGCCTTGTAAAATAGCCAAATTTAAGAAAGTTATGAACATTCATTTAGGATCGTGGCTCATACTACCTAAAAGCCTCGGTATGGCCACCACTATCCGCGTTGGCCATTTGGTGGGCCAGCAAAGCCTGCTGGAGCTGAAAAAAGCCGTTTCAACTGCAATCATCCTGGCAGTGATGATGTCGCTGGTTATTGCCAGCCTGACCTTTATCCTCAGGAACAGCATAGCAGCGCTGTACTCGCCCGACCCAACAGTTATTGCGCTGGCGGCATCTTTGCTTATTCTGGCTTGCTTTTATCAAGTGTCTGATGCCATCCAGGTAGTGTCGGCTTGCGCGCTGCGCGGTATGAAAGTGACCAAACCGGTATTTTTTATTACCTTTATTGCCTACTGGCCAATCGGTTTTGGCCTGGGTGCCGTACTGGGACTCACCAACTGGTTGGTACCGGCGATGGGCGCACACGGTTTCTGGATTGGCATTATTGCCGGTTTAAGTGTCGCCGCCGTATTGTTAGCCATTATCTTAAAACGCAACTTACACAGGTTGGAATATGAAGGTATGCCTGCTGCCACTGCTGCTGATAAGCCTTAGCGCCTGTAGCAACTATAACGGCGATAAAGCCCTGCAAAATTACCAACAGCGCCTTGCACGGGTATTGGATACACCGCTGGCCGACACGGCTATGCCGGATGCTGCAGCACTGGCAAAGCAACGCGATTTAAAGCAACCACTGCCGGATGTCAGGCTGGATTTAACCGACGCCTACGCTACCCGACACTGCAGTCTGGACAGCTTAATTGGCGAGCGTAACTCCAGCCTGGGTAAAGTCTACAGTGCCAGCAAACAGCTGAGCTACGAACTGCGTTTTTTAAGCCAGCTGCAACAATGTCTGGCGCAAAGTTGGGACAACACGGTACTGCTAAGCCAGTTGCAACAGGTGTACCAGCAAAAACAACTTAGTATCGATATCGCTTTTAATAATATGCTGCTAACCGATGATACGCTGCGCAAAGAACTGCTTGGCGTACGCCAAGCATTGCCGCTGAACGCGGCGGCCGGTATCAGTGAAACCTGGCAAGCATTAACCGAACTTAACCGCTTACAGCAGTTCATTGCAGAGCAAAACTGGCAGGCTGCCAGCCAAATTGATATCGAACAACAACTGCAATTGCTGTATCAATATAATGTGCTTGCCAGGCTGCAATACAGCTTACGCGATGCCGGCCACCAGCTGACACAAGTTAACCTGTTGACAGCAAACATCACGCCGGCAAGCTTGTGCCCGCAACGGCGGGACAGCGAAAAACTGCGCATTCTGAGCAATGTGTTCAGTAAGTACTTTGTCAGCGAAGTGCAGTTGTACACCAGCGAATTAAATCGCTACCAGCAACAATTATGGCCACTGCTGCAGCAACTTTATCAACATACCGCACTTAACAACGCACTAACGCAGCGTTTTGAGCAAACGCATCTGACTATGCGCACTGAGCTAAGCCGTCACGTAACATGGTGGCAAACACTGAACAGCCAATGCCCTATTGAGCTGACGGCCAGGCAGTAAGTTGCTAATGCGGTGAAAAATACACCAAACACACAGTGTTAGCAGAAAAACACTTGCCATTGCCCCGACGGCGCAATAACATAGCCGCCGTTGTCTGCCGCGCATAGTTGTCGCATGCAACCAAAGTGTGCGTCCTTAGCTCAGCTGGTTAGAGCACTACCTTGACATGGTAGGGGTCGGTGGTTCGAGTCCACTAGGACGCACCAATTTTTTAGTTTTAAAAAGTTGATATATAAAGACTTTTTGAAAATGTGATTAAAAAGTGTACGTGGCACACCATGACACACTTTATAAAAATAGATCCTCGTCCTTATGAAATTTTAAATTTCTAAAAAAGGTACGGGGATTTTTTTTGTCGGTGAAAAAAAGTTTTAGAAATAAGTTTCAAAAAAAAGTTTTAAAAATAATTTTTGGAAAAAAGTTTGAAAATTTTAAAGAAAAAAAAGAAGCAAAAAAAAGAAATTGGTTTAAATATTTAGATCTGTTTACTTTATGCTTTATGGTGGTTTGACCAAATCTTCTCCTAGTCCACATTATCAAAAAAATTTTGAAAATATGAGACTAAGATCTTTCGCCAAACTACCACAAAGCCGCTTTATGCCTTACGGAGCCATTGACCCAAACACTGTTGAACTGCCAGCTTGGTTGTGTGGTTATGCGTCAGTAAACGCCCCTAGCTTCGATCCACACACAGGTTTTACCCCATCTTCTTATCGTTCCGCCGTGATCGCTAGATCCCCTCGTTGCGGTTCGTATTAGTCGAGCGGTTTTCAGTCCTTATTCCGTCTTTCAGGGGTACATTCCAACACTTACACTTTACTAATACTTATACTTCATAACAGACCTACTCCTTTATTTCAATCCAACGTTCATTCTCATAAATAATATAATGACAATAAACAATCTGTTATTGCAAGAAAGAAACAATTTTTAATTAGCAGGGTTGATTTTGATTCGTGATATGTTATTTTGATATTACGAAAGTATACAATCTGCTTTATTGTTTCTTTCTAGGTTATATAGAAGCTGTTAACTTTTATATAACCGATAATTTTATATTATATCATTTTTGTTTTGTGTCAATATGATAAAAGAATAAACCAGCGTCTGATCCCCTCGGCTGGTTTTTTTCTATTTGATAACCCTGAATAATCAACACTATTTATTTAAAGAATGCTAAATCCGATAAGTATAAATCAAACTAATATCTGTTTTTATTTTTAATCTTCGCTTTTTCATTGGCCTGTTTGATAATTGGCGAAATTTTTAGCTTTTCCTCTACATTAAAACGGTATTCTGCGGCTTCCGCTGTTATCTCTGTATATTCCATAACCTCCCTAAATTTAGTCGTTCTGGTTGCCGTTTCAAGCTCTTTTAGTTCGTTTTCGATCTCATCTCTTATGGTTTTAGCAGTGCTTTTTTCTGCTGAAATTATCGCTTTTGTCCATTGGGAAATTTTTATTAAAAAGTTGCCAACTACATCAACCATACCGATAAAAACGCTTGCAACCTCTTTTTTCATTGCTGTTGCGTTATCTTGCATTTCTTTGGCTCTGGCAAGTTCTGCATCAACAAAAATAAGGTGTTCTTCGTTATTTTTTTGGTCAGTTTCCATCGACTCTTGTAAATGTTTTTTTATTTTTTTAAGGTTGTTTTCTGTCTCAATTAATCTTTTTTCAGTCTCATCTAAACTTTCCCTTTGGTGGTTTATTTGGTTATAAAATCGTTGCTCTTTTGGCAGCTTATCCTGCTTTTTAATTAGTTTTCTTTGCTCCCTGCGTTGTTCGGTATCCGGCAAAAAATAAAGCTCTACGTTGCGTTTGTGTTCGTTTAAATACTCTTGTGCGTATTCATAAAACATTTTTTGGCGTAGTTCTCCAAGCAACGGTAAGTTGTCTAGGTTCTTTCTGTCGATCCCCTCTAAACCCTTTGCCTTGGCGTATGCGTTGGCCTGTTCGATCTCTCTGTCCAAGAAGTCATATTTTTTAGTTTCCTTGTTATAGGTGCTGGTGAAAATATGGCAATGATTATTAAAATCTGGTTCTCCTTTGGCTTTTTCGTTTCCATGAAAAACTGCCATTTTAATATCGTATTGCGGGAAATATTTAGCGTAGTAACCCGTTAGGATTGCGTGATAGTCGTTATCTTCTAAGGTGACACCGTTATGTATTGGAAACTTGAAAAAGCTTTCCTGCATTACCACAGTGCGCCCACATAATGGTGCTTTATAGGTTGGTTTTAATGTTCTTGCGTTGTGTAATTGAATGACTTTTGCGGCTAATTTTTTAGCTTTTGTTCCCTCTAAAATATCAATATTTTCAGGTAATTTCTCACTAACTTTTAACCCATATTTTAACAGATTTCCAACAAAAATTTTTTGTTCTTCTGTGTAATTATTTTTATCAATTTCTTTGTTTAAATCTGATCTTCTGGCACTAATAGCCTTGGTTAGTTTTTGCCTTTCGGACTCTGCTTCTGTTGGTAAATTATCAATTTTAAACTGTTCTATTTGTTCTAATAAATCACTGATAAGATCATCAGATATTCCCTCTCTAATACCCTCTGGTATATCTGAAAGATTTTTGGTTCTACCTGATTTTGCATATAGCCAACTGCGATCCGTTAGTGATGGATCAAAATGTAATTTATCTATGAGTTGTAAACTGTGGCGGATGCTTTTTTTTAGTTTTCTAATGTTAGAAACTGAAAAATTTAACTGTTTATATAGTGCTGTTGATTGTTGCATTTTCTCCTTATTTTTTGCTTGTCGCTTTTAACCTCGTAGAGCCATTTGAATTATTACACTGACGCGAAGCAAAATGTGTAATGATTAACAAATGGTTGATAATGGTCTACACCATTAAAAAATCTCTTTATTTCATCATCTTAGCATAGAAAAATAATTTTTAAAGTGCGGTTAAGGTGTCACATTAATGAGCCACATTTAGCACAACCTATGACAAGGTTTTGATCTCTTAGCATCCGGTTTTAAAACGGCCAAGATCGCATTTTAAACGCTTAGCCGTTGCATAGGTATAGATATGGTTAAACCCGCTTAAAATGAATTTAAAGGGGTTTATCTTCGATTGGCATTGAATCTTTATTAAATAGCGCGGTTTGGTTAGGGTAAACCAAATCATAACTTGCCGTTGCTATGTAGTCCGCATAATAATTTTCTATCATTTTTACACTGGTCCCACAATGCTGGGAACAGAAAAATATATTTTTCTTTTCAAGCAACCTTTCAATAATGAAAGTATGTCTTAGTCTATACAAACAAAAATCTTTAACACCAATATTTTTGTAAAAATCTTGATTATTCTCAATATCTCTTGTTATTATTTTATTAAAATCTTCCGATATTTTTCCATTAAATTTATTTCTTAAATAATTATCATCGTGGCCGATCTTGTATTTATCTTGTTGCTCTTGTAGGTAGTGCCATACGTTGATCGGTATGAGTATTTTTCGCGGTACGGTTTTACTTTCCCTTATGTTAATTGTCGCTAAAAATTGGCCGTTTTCGTCATACCTATGTGAAACATCGGACGGTTTTAGGTGGCGAATCTCTCCGATCCTAGCCCCTGTGTTGTAAAGTAAAATCATTAAAGTACAAATGATTCTAGCGTTCTCTTTCTCGATCTCTGACGCTTTACGGTGCGATAATTCCAATTTATCGGTTTTAGATTTTTCATAAAAACGCTTTATAATGGCTTGTACTTGTTCCTTTTTCATTCCCTCGCGTTTATTGATCTTCTTGGTTTCGATATTGGTTGGAAAATCCGGTATTGCTTTTATGTATTCGGAATCTTCACACAAAATAAACATTGTTCTTAGTGATGTGCGGATCATGCCAAGCCGTGATTTTGAAAAATTTTGGCTAAAATAGGCGCGTAAGATCTTGCGGTTGATCTCGGTTATGGCCTTTTCTCCGTGTAGTTCCGAAAAGTTTTTTAACTCTCGTATATACACCTTATAGGTGGGTTTCTGTGGCTTTAAATTGGTATAATAGCGAATCGTTTCAGCAATTGCTTTTTGAACGGTGATCTTGTTGCTTTCGGTTATGGTAATTTCACCGGATCTTATTTTTTTAATTAAGGTGATATTTTCGCTTAGTTGTTGCAGTGCTTGCCGCTTGTCTGTTGTTTTAGTGCTTTTTCGGGTACGGTTGCCGTTAGCGTTTTTATAGTCCATAAACCAAAATTGGCTACGTGGTCGCTTGTAAATATATGCTTCATCGTGCAACGGGTGCGGTATTCTTTCGGTCATTTTTTGATCCTGCTTTGGCACACTTTTTGGCACACTATTACCAGTGCCGCTGCAAGTCAATAAAAATAAGGCTTTGTAGTAGATGTTATTAATTCGAGTCCACTAGGACGCACCAAAAATTCCTTTAAAAACGCCACCTTACGGGTGGCGTTTTTGTTGTTACGTCACGCCGCTAAATACCCCACTTGCTGTTTTAGTTGTGCCTTCAGCGTAACAAGTTGACGCTGGCGCAATACCACCTCGCCTACCAGTATTAAACACGGTGACTGCAGTGCCATATGTTGGGCCGCAGTGGCAGCTTCTGCCAGCGTGGTTAATAACTGACGCTGCTGCGGCCGGCTGCCGTTTTCCACCAACAGCAGCGGCCAGTCGGGGGCCAGACCATGCGCTATCAGCTGCTGGCTTATTTCACTCAGTGCACTTAGCCCCATATAAAATACCAGCGTTTGGCCGGGCCTGGCCAGGCTGGCCCAATCTTGCGCCGTATTGCAGTCTTTATCCACCGCGCTGATAAAACGCAGTTGTTGGGCAATACCACGTTCAGTCAATGGTATGCCGGTGGCTGCGGCACAGCCGGAGGCCGCGCTGATGCCGGGCACTATTTGCCAGCGAATGCCGGCGTTATCCAGTGCATCCAGCTCTTCAGCTAAACGGCCGAAAATCGCGGGGTCGCCGCCTTTTAACCGCACTACTTTTAAGCCCTGCTGTGCCAGTTGTACCAATAAGGCGCCGATCTCTGCCTGCGACACACTGTGGCGGCCGCGGCTTTTACCAACATCAAAGCACAGACAGCCGGGCGGAATAAGCGCCAACACCTCTTCGCTTACCAGCCGGTCATACACTACCGCGCCGGCTTGCTGTATCAGCTTCAGCGCACGCAGGGTCAGTAAATCGGCGGCACCGGGCCCGGCGCCCACCAGCGCCACTGCGCCAACAGAGTTAATTGCCGTCATGGTTAAGCTCCTTGCAATAGGTTAGTTTGACTAAGTTGACGCTTTAACAGCGCACTAAGCTCCGGTAAACAAGAGCCGCAATTGGTGCCGCAGTTAAGCTGCTTGCCCAGTTTGGCGGTACTGTCAGCACCTGCGGTTATGGCCTGGCATATCGCCAAACTTCGCACATTAAAGCAGCTGCAGATCAGCGCGCTGTTATCCGCGGCCTTGCCCTGTCCGGCCCGGCCGCTCAGCAATTGCCGGCGGTTAACCGCGCTTATCGGGCCGCTAAACTGCTGGTTCAGCCAGCTCTGATCGGCTTGCGGCAGCGCCGGGCCGGCCAGCAGCAGCCATTGCAGCTGATTATTGTCTATAGCCGCCGCGCGATAGCCTGTCAGCTGGCCTTGCCCGCTGTCGCTACAGCATACGCCGGGCGTTAATTGCAGTTGCTGTAACAGCTGCCGGGGGTCAAGCGCATCCGTTAAGCCCAGCCGGTAGCTCTGACAGCTGCCCAGCGGCACCCGCGCCAGATAATGCTGATTAAACAGCGCCAGTTGTGACGCCGTTAACGGTTGCTTCGTGAATAGCAAGGCCTGCCACTTTGGCGTAAAACGGCGCAGTGCCACCTGGCTCAGCTTTAATGCCGGCTGGCCGGAGATGGGATCCGTGTCGGTAGCAAACAGCACATCAGCCCGCGCCTGGCTGGCAAACTGCGCGCTCCAGTGCATCGGCACAAACAGCTCGCCCGGCCGCTGATTGGCGCTGATATCGGCGCGCAGCACTATGCGGCCACCGGCGTTACTCAGCTGCACCAGCTCGCCCTGCGTCACGCCATATAAAGCGGCATCAGCCGGGTGCAAAGTAACAAAGGGCTCCGGGGTATGTTGCATTAAACCGGCCACGCTGCCGGTGCGGGTCATGCTATGCCACTGATCGCGCAGCCGGCCGCTGTTTAGCCACAGCGGCGTTGCTACCGCTGCCGGGCTAAGCAAGCGCTGGCGTAGCGCGATAAACTGCGCCTTGCCGTTAGCAGTAAAAAACCGGCCGTCAGCAAATAAGCGCGTCGTACCCTGTGGTTTGTTATCGGTTACCGGCCACTGAATTGGTGTAAGCTGTTGATATTGCTCAGCGCTAAGCCCGGCCAGCGCCGAGATATTAAAGGCGCGCTGACCACTGTTTTGATAACCTGACAGCGCGGCATGCTCGGTGAAAACCTCTGTCGCGCTGCTAAAATTAAAACCGTGCGTAAAGCCCATCGCCCGGGCGACTTCACAGATAATGTGCCAGTCAGCTTTAGCCTGCCCGGGCGGCGGACACAGCGCCCGTTGGCGTGAAATACGCCGCTCAGAATTGGTTACCGTGCCGTCTTTCTCGCCCCAGCCCAGCGCAGGCAGTTTAATGTTGGCAATATCGAGCGTATCGGTATGCTGATAAATATCGCTGACAATCACTAACGGGCACTTAGCTAACGCCGCTTTTACCTTATCCGCCTGCGGCATGCTGACCAGCGGGTTAGTGGCCATTATCCACACGGCTTTAATCTCGCCGCGCTCAATGGCATCAAACAACTCTACGGCTTTATAACCCGGCTGACTTACCAGCTTTGGCGCCTGCCAGAATTCGCCAACCAGCGCCTGCTGTGCTTTATCAGTGTAATCAATATGCACCGCTAACTGATTGGCCAGGCCGCCGACTTCACGCCCGCCCATGGCGTTGGGCTGACCGGTCAGTGAAAACGGACCAGAGCCCGGCTTACCAATGCGGCCGGTAGCCAGATGGCAGTTAATAATGGCGTTGACCTTATCGGTGCCGTCAACCGCCTGATTTACGCCTTGCGAAAACAGCGTCAGGCTAAGTGGTTCATTGGCAAAGCAGCGGTAAAACTGCAGTATTTGATCTGCTGGTAAATCGCAACCACTGGCTACTTGCGCCACTGTCGCTGCCTGTTGCTGTGCACTGGCTAAGGCCTCTGCAAAACCCTCGGTATGCAAATTAATAAAGTGCTGATCCAGCTTGCCCTGCTCTGCCAGAAAACTCAGCAAGCCATTAAACAGCAACACATCGGTGCCAGGCCGCAGTTTTAAATGCAGCTGCGCCGCTTCGCAGCTGGCACTGCGCCGCGGGTCAATTATTACTAACTTAGCGTCGGGGTTGGCTTGCAGTACCGCCTGTATACGCTGAAATAATACCGGATGGTTCCACGCCATATTGGCCCCGACCAGCACAAACAGCCGCGCCTGTTCAATATCGTCATAGCAGCCTGGCACCACATCAGCGCCAAAAGCGCGTTTATGCCCGGCCACAGTGGAGGCCATACACAAGCGCGAGTTGGTATCGACATGGGCGCTGCCGATAAAACCTTTCATCAGTTTATTCGCCACATAGTAATCTTCGGTCAGCAACTGGCCGGATAAATACATCGCCACCGCGCCCGGGCCATGCTCAGCTATCGTCTGCTGTAAACCCTGTGCAACGGCGGTAATTACCGTTGGCCAGTCGCAATCCTCACCGTTAACCTGCGGCTGCAATAAACGCCCCTCAGCAGACAGCGTTTGTCCCAGCGCACTGCCTTTAACACAGAGCCGGCCGAAATTCGCCGGATGGGCGCTATCGCCTGTTATATCAGCGGCCTGGCTTGTCAGGTTAGCGCGGATCCCGCAGCCGACGCCGCAATACGGGCAAGTCGTTAGAATGTCACTCATGCGTTTGGGCCATCTCCGGTAAAAAGGCAAAAAAAAGCGCCCGCTACGTTAGCCGGAAGACCGGATAACGTAGCGAGCGCCATTGCTCGATATACTTGTGCTTTATTCCCTTCATCTTTGAAGCTGCAGCAGCGTTAGCTTCGATCCCGAACCCCAATCACATAGCCTATCTATGCTCATGGGGCTTCACTCGCTCGCTGCCTTGCTGCAACTTCAATTATTTTGGGTATTTTAATTCTTAGTGCAATTGATGTTTTGCAAGCACAATGCCAATCCTAAACTTTATTTATTATCAATACGTTAGCAAAAATCAGCTGCTACGGCGCCCGCCTGTTGCGCCTTAGCACAGTGCAACCTGCACCAAATAAGGGCATTTGGGCCACTTTATTTATGCCGCCAAAATGAGTTATGCCGGCTTCAGCCCAGCCATGACGCTAAATGCAGTACACTGGAACAGCTCTTGCTACATAGTCGTTACAACAACGCAATGGCAGACAGCAGTACCGTGGATAAAACGCCGTTATCAGTAATGCTGGTAGATGATGAAGCCGACCGCGCCCTGCTGGTAGAGCAGGCGCTGGCGCAGCATGGCTATCAGGTGGTGTGCCGGCTAACCAGCACCGCAGCGCTGCGCTATCACGTTGAGCGGCTGCAGCCGGACATTATTATTATTGATATGGACTCGCCCGATCGCGATACGCTGGAACATATGACGGTAATAAGCCAGCATAACCCACGGCCTATCGTATTTTTTGCCGGGCACGATGACAACCCCGACAGCATTAAGCTGGCCATTCAGGCCGGTGTCAGCGCCTATATCGTCGATGGTTTAACGGCGAAACGGGTAAAACCGATTATTGATGTCGCCGTGGCACGCTTTAATGAGTTTCAGCAATTACGCCGGCAACTACACAGCAGCCAAAGCCAGTTAGCAGAGCAACAGTTAATTGATAAAGCCAAGCGCCTGTTGATAAAAAAGCAGCAAATAGATGAAGCCAAAGCCTTTAGCACACTGCGTAAACTGGCGATGGACCGGCAACAAAAAATGGCTGATGTCGCCAAAGATGTTATCGCTATTCTGGAGGCACTATGACCAGCCGTTACTACCCTGAGCAACAACACCTGACCCTGGGCTTTGTGCCGCTGCTGGATGCCGCGCCGCTCATCGTCGCCAAAGAGTTGGGATTGTTCGCCGCACAAGGGCTTAATATCACGCTGCAGCGCGAAGCGTCCTGGGCCAGTATCCGCGATAAAGTCGCCTTTGGCGTATTAGACGGTGCCCAGATGATAGCGCCCTTACCGCTGGCCTCCAGCTTAGGTTTGGGCGCGGCGGCCGTGCCGATGACCACCGCCCTGGTGCTGAGCAGCGGCGGTAATGCGATAACCTTATCTCAGCGCCTGCTGCAACAACTGGATCTGGACCCTGCACTGTTGCCCTGTCCGCTGGCCAGCGGTAAAGCGCTGCAGCAGTACCTGTTACAACAACTGCTGCGACAATCAGCGCAGCAACCGCTGCGTCTGGCTACCGTATCGCCTTACTCCTGCCATCATTATCAGCTGCATTATTGGTTAAGCACCGCCGGCATCAGCCCGCGCCAGGTAGAAGTGATAGGCGTGGCCCCGGCGGCGATGACCGCACAGCTGGCCAGCGGCGCTATCGACGGCTTTTGTGTCGGTGAGCCCTGGAGCAGCCTGGCACAATTAAGCGGCCACGGCACTATCGTGACCAGCTGTGATCAGCTGTGGCATAACTGGCAGGAAAAAGTGTTTGCTGTAAGCCAGCAGTTTGCTGACAGCAAGCCACAGTGTTATCTGGCGCTGCTTAGTGCACTGCTGCAGGCCTGCCATTGGCTGCACGATGTCCAAAACAACAGCGATAAAACGGCACAACTGTGGCACTGGCTGGCGCAGCCGCAGTATCTGGCATTGGCAGACAGCGGTCTTAGCGGCAGTAAGCTGTTTAATAAGGCGATAGCGCAAGCGTTTTTTGGCCCGGCACTGAATATGCCGTGGCGCTCGCAGGGTGCTTTTATACTGCAGCAAATGCGTAACCTGCAGCAATGGCAGGGGCCGCTTAATCAGCCGCTGTTGCAACAGGTATACCGGCCGGACTTGTACCGTCAGGTCGCCGCCGACCTCGGTTTTAGCGCACCACAGCAAGACTGGCGGCTGGAAGGTGAAACAGACACCAACGGCGACGGCAGCCGCTTTATTGATGGTTTGCTGTTTGGCGTTAATCAAGGCTGATGCATTAACGCCGGGTCACGGATTTTAACTATAGCGTCTTTTAACGTTAACCCTGCAAGGCTTCCTTGCCCCAATAACTGCGCTTATAACAATAAATGCGGTGCCATCGTCAGGTAAAGTGCGCCGCCAATAATGCTGCCGGCTACTACAAAGCGTAAGGCGCCAGCGACAAAACCGTCAGCGGTCTGAAATCTGTCCCATAGATCCAGGCGTTTTTGTAAGGCTCGCTCTTCGCCCGGTGTCAGTGTGGGGTAGCTTTGCGGAACCTGTGAACGCGCCGCTGCAGGCGTGGCGGCTGCCCCCGCTTTAGCCCAGCCAGCCACCCGGGCTTCACTAACCAGCAATTGCTCCAACGCAGCCTGACGCAAAGCACCAAGCCAGCCGAGAGTAGCATTTAACCAGCTATCTACTGCGTTGAGCCAGTCGCTGATGTTCTGCTGATCAGGTGCGACGAAGGTGAAGTCACCGAGTGACGCGGCCCAGTTTTCTATTTCGAGCCGTTGTTGTATTTCGGTGTCTAACTCTACTTGTCCGGCATCACGGTAGACGATGGCAAGCGCACGGAAAACGTCTGTAGCCGCGGCCACCAAACGCTTTAGTTCGCGCGAGCTGACATTGCGATCGGCGGTGACAACAGCGTAAACGTTGTTGAGTAGCGCACGGCTGTCGGCAATGTTGGCTTGCATGTGGTCGGCATAGTGCAACAGTGCCAGCAATCCGGTCAGATAGTCATCCCAACCTTGTCCGAGTTGCGCGGCGGCGCATTTGTGCGCAGTGCGACAGCGTTTGTCGTGATTAAAAATCACTTCCTGTACGCGCGCGCATTCGCCGCTAACTTCCTCGATCACACCGGGTAATTCACGCTTTTTAATTTCATTGCCACGAAAGCGTATTACACCATCTGGTGGTGTGTAAAAGCCGTCGCGCAGTGCAATTAATAAATCGCGCTCACGCTCCAGGGTGCGCATTTGCTCCAGTTTAGCGGACAAATCTTCCGGGTAGAGCTCGCTTAACGCGCTGATAGCCGGATCAATATTACTTTCATAGAGCACATCCGGTTTAGCGGCATGACGTACAAATGAGCGCCCAAGGTAAGCGCCGCGATATCGACTGTTCAAATATTCGCGAGCGTAGACCTTGTCCAACAGGCTAAAAATTTCTTCGTCCGGCTGATATTCCACGTCAAAGCGACTGAGCAGTTTGGTAGTGAACTGCTCTTTTAACGCTTGCGCATCATCAAAAATAATCCAGCTGCTGCGATCATCCAGCACGCCGGGGACATAGATTTTTTTGGCATTTTGTTCACGCTCGTGATTGTAAGGGTGTGTAGCCCACATACGCGGAGGTTGCGCAATATCGGCGCTAAATACCCGGTGCTGTGCGGGGTTATCCGCCGGAACTTGCGCCACACCACCGTAATTCGGATCATTAAGAATACCGCTCATATGTTTGATAACACGCAGTTGTACCGCAAAAAAATCTTTGCTGGCCTTACCTTCGCGCACTTGGTCATTCACAAAGCTTTGGGCGCGATCCCAGGCTTCATCTGCAGCTTGCAGTTTGTGAAGTGCATGAATTAGCGCATCGCTACCGGTTACTGATACGGCGACTAAATCGGCCTGAAACTCCATTTCACGCGACAGGGCGCGCTGGGCCAACAACACCAGATTAAAAATGGTTTCCATGGTCGCGCGCAGAGACCACACAATTAAGCGTAAAATCCAGCCGATCCAGGCAATACGCAAATCAATGCGCGATAAAAAGCGCAAAAAATTATCCAGTGCATCACGTTTGGCAATAATATGTGCAGCAATTTGCTGGGCAATATACACCCAATTACCAAGTGCCATACTGCGCTGGGCAAAGTGACCAAATTCATGCGCCAGTACTGCCTTTAGTTCGCTGATAGTCAGTGCATTGACCAGCGGCAAACCAATTTCCAGATTCTTTTTCGACGGAAAGAAAAAATTCAATAGCGATAAATCGTAAAATACGCAGGCGTTGACCCGCGGTGACAAAAATACCCGATGCGGGCGTGGTGCGCCGGTTTCATCCGCCAACCTGAATAAAAACTTGAACAGCTGAGGTTCAGATTGCGCAGTAACTTCGTATTCCTGCTCAATGCTGCCTTTTTTAACGAACAACAATGCCTTAACCATAAACAGGGTTAAGAAGCCGGATGACAGTGCCACTATCCACGTAAACAAATTACCTTGCCCGGTGGTGATGCTGCTGTGAATCAAGTTGTAGGACGACCAGCCAAACCAGGTGGTTAATGCCAGGTAAATCACCACAAAGGTGATTAAACCAAGCACTGCCAGCCAAACATGGCGTTTGTGTGCCTTGCTGGGTTTAGTCAGGTTGGCCGGAATATTAGTGGGGTTTGCAGGGTAAATACCGTCCATAACGCAATTCCTTTTTTAATTAAAAGCGATTTAAGAGAGAGTATGATGGGTATGCAACGACCGGTTTACCCCCTGATGCAAACTATCCTACCCGAAATCATTTGCTGTTGAAATCCTGATTGTCAGGCAAAAGACAGCTAACATCGATGTTGTTTTGCCCAATCTGATCAGACCTTCCTGACAGATAGAGCTATGTCAGTGCACGCAGAACCACACTGGTGCAAATTGCACCGTTATTGTGCCGTCGCAAGGCTCTTGCCGCTAACACAAAAACACTAAGCAATTGAAGATGAACACATTTTAAAACTGGCACACTAACTGCTTTGTATTGGCAACAGGTTGCAAAGAGGCAACTGAAAGACAAAACCAGCTAATAAGCTAATGGCAAAGGCGCCATCTGGCTGTATCCGCAACAGGGTGCAGCCAGATGGCGTTTTTTTTCGCCCTGCTTTTATAAAGCGTTTAATAACAAAGGACAGCATAGATGACACAGCCGAAACGTAACACACACCGCCTGCTGTTGGCGCTGGGCTTAAGCCTGAGCTGTAGCTTAAGTGTTAGCCTGCCAGCATGGGCCGCACCGGAAAAGCCGGATTTAAAGCTCGGCTTTATTAAGCTGACCGATATGGCCCCGCTGGCGGTGGCGCTGGAGCGCGGTTACTTTGAAGACGAAGGCCTGTATGTGCAGTTAGAAGCCCAGGCCAACTGGAAGGTACTGCTGGACCGCGTAATAGACGGCCAGCTCGATGGCGCCCATATGCTGGCCGGTCAGGCCTTAGCGGCCACTATCGGCATTGGCACCCGGGCAGCAATGCAAACCGCTTTTGTCATGGACTTAAACGGTAATGCCTGTACCGTCAGCAATGCGGTATGGCAGCAAATAGCGCCGCAAGTTGCGCGTAACAGCAAGGGCCAACCGCAATATCCGGTAACAGCAGATGCGCTAAAACCCGTGCTGGAAAATAGTGCCAAACAGGGTAAAAAGCTGCAGTTTGGTATGGTGTTTCCGGTTTCCAGCCATAACTACGAGCTGCGTTACTGGCTGGCTGCCGGTGGCATACACCCGGGCTTTTATGCGCCAGAGCACGGTGACAACAGCGGCCGGTTAAAAGCTGATGTGTTGCTCTCTGTCACCCCACCACCGCAAATGCCGGCGACGATGGAAGCCGGTACGATCGACGGCTACTGCGTCGGCGAGCCGTGGAACCAGCAGGCGGTGCTGCGTGATTTAGGTGTGCCGCTGGTCACCAATTACGATATTCATACCAACCTGGCAGAGAAAATCTTCGGCGTCAGTCAAGCCTGGGCAGAGCGTTACCCGCAAACGCATTTTCATCTGGTTAAAGCGCTGATCCGCGCCGGTCATTGGCTCGATGCCGATAACAACGCCAACCGCGCTGCCGCAGCCAAACTGATTTCACAGCCGTTTTATGTCGGCGCCGATGAAAAGATAATTGCCAACAGCATGACCGGGGTGTTTGCCTATGCCCGTGACGATATCCGCGCCACGCCGGACTTTAACGTGTTTTTCCGCTATCACGCCACCTACCCCTATTACTCCGATGCCGTCTGGTATTTAAGCCAGATGCGCCGTTGGGGCCAAATCAGCGATGCCAAGCCCGACAGCTGGTATCAGGATATGGCCAAACAGGTATTTCAGCCGGCGCTGTACCAACGCGCCGCCAAAGCGCTGATTGCCGAAGGTAAGCTCACTGCCGCTGATTTTCCCGACTTTACCACTGAGACCGGCTACCGGCCGCCTGCGGCGACCCGTTTTATCGACGGCAAACAGTTTGATGCTACAGCGCCAAACGCCTATTTGCAGCAATTTGCCATTGGCTTAACAGACTAAACCTTTGCCAACGGCAAAAAGATGAGAGGAGCAACACCATGAGCGCTATTCCAAGCCAATGGTCGCGGGTAAAAAGCGTGCTACCGGGCCAACAACAACTGGCACAGTGGCTGAAACAAAGCCTGTTATCGGCAGCCGGTATTGCCGTGTTTGTGCTGCTGTGGCAGCTGCTGGCCAGTCAGATCACTACTTCGCTGGGCAGTTTTCCGGGGCCGCTGCAGGTGGCGCAGCAATGGTCCGGCCTGGTGGCCGAACATAAGGCAGAAAATGCCCGTGAAGCGGCGTTTTATCAGCGCCAGCTTGAGCGTAACAGCGCCACCCTGGCCGCCAACCCCGACGCGATGGTTAGCGTGCGGCCCTATAACGGCCGGCCGACCTTTTTCAGCCAGATTTTTACCAGCCTGTACACCGTATTAACCGGCTTTGTGTTGGCATCATTAGTAGCAATACCCGCCGGTATCGTTATCGGGCTAAGCCCCCGGCTGTACAGCGCCTTTAACCCGCTTATTCAGCTGTTTAAACCGGTATCGCCGCTGGCCTGGTTGCCGCTTGTGACTATTTTGGTCAGCGCCTTGTATCAAAGCGAGCAGCCGCTGTTTGCCCGCTCGTTTTTGGTGTCGGTTTTTACCGTTACGCTGTGCTCGTTGTGGCCCACCCTGCTTAATACCATTGTTGGTGTCAGCAATATTTCGCCCGATTTACAAAACGTCAGCCGCGTACTGCAACTGAACTGGTTAACTCATGTGCGGCGCATTGTGCTGCCCTCAGCGGTGCCGATGATCTTTACCGGCCTGCGCTTATCACTCGGTATTGCCTGGATGGTGCTGATCGCCGCCGAGATGCTGGCGCAAAACCCGGGCTTGGGCAAATTTGTCTGGGATGAATTTCAAAACGGCTCGTCCGACTCACTCAGCCGCATCTGTGTCGCGGTGCTGGTAATTGGCTTAATCGGCTATGCGCTGGATCGGCTGATGCTGCAACTGCAGCAACGGGTGAACTGGGATAAAAGCGCGACGCTTAGATAAAAGATTAATGCGCCAGGAGATAATGTATGCAAAAACCACATTTAGAACTTAGCCAGCTGGGCATCAGCTTCCCGACACCCAAAGGGCCTTTTGTTGCGCTGCAAAACGTTAATCTGGATATCGGCAAAGGCGAATTTATCAGCCTGATTGGCCACTCCGGCTGCGGTAAATCAACGGTACTGAATCTGGTCGCCGGCTTATTGCAGGCAAGTTCAGGCGGCGTTATTTTAAACCAGAGAGAAGTCAATGCACCGGGGCCGGAGCGTGCTGTGGTATTTCAAAACCACTCGCTGCTGCCCTGGCTTAGCGTGTACCAGAACGTTGAACTGGCGGTAAAACAGGTATTTCGCGGTAAAAAAAGCAAAGCAGAAATGCGCGACTGGATAGAGCATAACCTGGCACTGGTGCAAATGAGCCATGCACGGGATAAGCGCCCGGCGGAAATTTCCGGCGGCATGAAGCAGCGCGTCGGTATAGCCCGTGCATTGGCCATGCAGCCACAGGTACTGCTGATGGACGAGCCCTTTGGTGCGCTGGATGCACTCACCCGCGCCCATTTGCAGGATTCGCTGATGGACATTCAGGCACAGCTGAATAACACCGTAATTATGATCACCCACGATGTCGATGAAGCGGTGCTGCTATCGGACCGTATCGTGATGATGACCAACGGCCCGGCCGCCACCATCGGCGAAATACTGCAAATTGCGCTGCCACGGCCGCGTAACCGCATCGCGCTGGCCGACTGCGCCACTTACAACCATTACCGCCACCAGGTGCTCAGTTTCCTGTATGAAAAGCAGCGCAAAGTAGAAGTACTGGCCAAAGCCGAACCGGTAAAGGTGACAGCAGACGCGCTGGCCGGCGCAGTAACACGGGAGAAACGGGCATGACAGAAGCAGAGCTGATTATTATCGGCAATGGTATGGCCTGTCAGCGCCTGTTGGCCGAATTGGTGCAACAACCGAACCGGCCCACGCGGATAGTGGTATTTGGCGGCGAAAGTAAACCGGCCTATAACCGCGTGCTGTTATCCGGTCTGTTAAGCAATGAACTGCCCGACAGCGCGGCCGAACTGGCAAGCCCTGCCTGGTATGCCGAACATGGCATAGAGCTGGTTTGCGATGATGCGGTGGTGCTGATTGATCGTGAGCGCAAACTGGTGGTAAGCCGTCATGGCCGCTACCGGCGTTACCAGCAACTGGTGCTGGCCTGTGGTGCCCTGCCGCTAACACCTGGCTATGCAGAAGATGACAGCAAGCATTTACTGCCCGGCATTTGCCATTTTCGTAACTGGCAGGATTTAGCCACGCTGCGTCTGGCCGGCCAGCAACTGCAACATGCGGTGGTGGTCGGCGGTGGTTTTCTCGGCCTGGAAGCGGCCGAAGGCCTGCGCAAACTCGGCATGCAGGTTAGCCTGCTGCAGCGCGGTGCTTATCTGCTAAACCGCCAGTTGGACGCCACTGCCGCCACGTTATTGCACCAGCAACTGAGCGCACGCGGTTTAAGTATTTTCACCAACAGCGAAATTGACCGGCTGAATTATAAACGCGGCCAATTGCAGTCGGTCAGGCTAACCAATGGCCAGCAGTTAAAGGCCGATATCGTGGTACTGGCACTGGGCATTAAGCCGAATATCAGCCTGGCGCAACAGGCCGGGCTTTGTGTTAACCACGGCATAGTGGTTAACGCCAACTTACAAAGCTCAGACAGCGCTATTTATGCGCTGGGCGAATGTATTGAGCTAAACGGCGAAACCTTTGGTTTGGTAGCGCCGGTTAACGCTCAGGCGACACAGCTGGCGCAAACACTGTGCGGCAAAACGGCGCCCTACTGCAGCGAAAATACGGCAACTCAGCTGAAAATCAGCGGTATCGCGCTAAGTTCCTGCGGCGATATTGCCGCGCTCTGTGCCAATTCCAATGCCGACAGCTTTGATGCCAGCACTGACTATCTGGATATGGAGCTTTTTGAATACCGCCGGCTGTGGTGGCGCGGGCCTTATTTAGTCGGCGCTGTGTTGTATGGCGATACCGGCCTGAGCCAGCAACTGAGCCAGCTGATTAACCAACAACAGCCTTATCACGGCTGTCGCAGCAGCTTATTGCTTGGCCAAATCGAGCTTGGCGAAATCGAACCAGGCCAGGCCGATAACGCCGCGGCCAGCCAACCACAACAAGATGCCGCCTGACGGCCGCCTGGGAGCACCATTATGACAACATCCATAACAAAACAGCTGCTGGTAATCGGCAATGGCATGGTCGGCCAGCATTTTATCGAGCAGTTTCTAAGCCGGGCTGATGCCGCGCAGTGGCAGCTAACGGTATTTGCCGGCGAGGACAGACCGGCCTACGACAGAGTGCATTTATCTGAATACTTCAGCGATGGCGATGCCGGCAAATTGCAACTGGCCGCTGACAGCTTTTATCGCGATAACGACGTTAGCTTAAAGCTGAACGAGCCGGTGCTGGCAATTGATCGCACCGCCAAAACGGTAACCACCGCTAAGGCGCGTTACTTTTACGACAAGCTGGTGCTGGCTACCGGCTCTTACCCTTTTGTACCGCCGATTGCCGGTAACGATAAGCCGCACTGTCTGGTGTACCGCACCATAGCCGATCTGGAAGCCATCAGTACCAGCAGCAAGGATGCCAAAGTTGGCGTGGTAATCGGCGGCGGCCTGCTGGGCCTCGAAGCGGCCAATGCGCTGAAACTACTGGGTTTAAAAGCGCATGTAGTCGAGTTTGCACCGCAATTAATGCCGGTGCAGCTGGATAAAGACGGCGGCGAGCTGCTGCGCAGCAAAATTGCGCAGTTAGGTGTTAGCGTTCATACCGACAAAGCTACCAGCAGCATTAGCGAGGGCACTGAGCAGCGCTTACAGCTGAATTTCAGCGATGGCAGCGTGCTACAAACCGATGTCATTGTGTTCTCCGCCGGCATCCGGCCGCAGGATCAGCCAGGCAAAGACGCTGGTTTAGAGTCCGGCGCCCGCGGCGGCATAGTGATCAACAATCAGTGCCAAACCAGCGACAGCGATATTTATGCCATTGGCGAATGCGCACTGTATCAGGGCCAGTTGTTTGGCCTGGTGGCACCCGGTTATCAGATGGCGCGCACGGCCGCCGCCGTGCTTTGCGGCGATAGTAGCCAAAGCTTCACCGGCGCCGATATGTCGACCAAGCTGAAGCTGCTGGGTGTTGATGTTGGCTCAATTGGTGATGCGCATGGCCGCACACCGGGCAGCATCAGCCTGCGCTATCGTAATGATTTAGCCGGCGAGTACCGCAAATTAGTGCTAAGCGCCGACGGTAAACAGCTGCTGGGTGCGGTGCTGGTCGGTGATAACAGCTACTACGATACATTGTTGCAATATGCGCTGAACGGCATTGCTTTGCCTGCCGATCCACACAGCCTGATATTGCCGCAAAGCAACAGCAAGCCGCTGCTGGGCCCGGCGGCGCTGCCGGATAGCGCTACGCTGTGCTCTTGTCATAATGTCAGCAAGGGCGCCATTTGTGCTGCGCTCGATGGCGGCGTGCAGGACTTAGCCGGTATAAAAAGCTGCACTAAGGCCGCTACCGGCTGTGGTGGCTGCGCCGCGCTGTTAAAAAGCGTGGTTGAACACGAACTCACGGCCCGCGGTGTGGCGGTAAGCACCGACTTATGCGAGCACTTTAGCTACAGCCGCCAGCAGCTGTATCATCTGGTACGGGTCGATGGCATCAAAACCTTTAACGAGCTGATCAAAAGTCACGGTCGCGGCCATGGCTGTGAAATTTGCAAACCGGCGGTAGCGTCGATTCTGGCCAGTTGCTGGAACGAGCCGGTGCTGGCCAAACCGCATGTGGCGCTGCAGGACACCAACGATACTTTCCTTGCCAATATGCAGAAAAACGGTACCTACTCGGTGGTGCCGCGCATTCCGGGCGGCGAAATTACCCCGGCCATGTTAATCAGCATCGGCAAGGTGGCTGAACAATACCAGCTGTACACCAAGATCACCGGCGGCCAGCGCATCGATTTATTTGGCGCTACGCTGGATCAACTGCCGCTGATCTGGCAGCAACTGATTGATGCCGGCTTTGAAACCGGCCATGCCTATGGCAAGTCGCTGCGCACAGTAAAATCCTGTGTTGGTAGCACCTGGTGTCGTTATGGCGTGCAGGACAGTGTCAGCATGGCTATTTTGCTGGAGAACCGCTACAAGGGCGTGCGCGCACCGCACAAAATTAAAATGGCCGTATCCGGCTGCACCCGCGAATGCGCCGAAGCGCAAAGCAAAGATGTTGGCGTTATTGCCACTGAAAATGGCTGGAACCTGTATGTCTGCGGCAATGGCGGCATGAAACCGCGCCACGCCGACTTATTTGCTACCGACTTAAATGACGAGCAATTGCTTAGCTATATCGACCGCTTGTTGATGTTTTATATCAAAACCGCCGACCGCCTGCAGCGCACCGCCACTTGGATGAATAACCTCGAAGGTGGGCTGGATTATCTGCGTGATGTGATTATTCACGACAGCTTAGGCTTAGCTGCAGAGCTGGAAGCGCAGATGCAGCTGTTAATTGGCAACTACCAGTGCGAATGGCAAACCGTGCTGAATGACCCTGCCCAGCGCGCCCGCTTTAACAGCTATGTCAATGCTGCCGCCCCGGTACGCAGCGAGTTTGGTTTTGTGCCCGAGCGCGGCCAGCTTATCCCCACCCGCCAGCTTAATAATAAGGAGACCAGCCTATGAGCCAGCTAGCTTATGCCTTAGAAAATCAACCGGAGATACAACAACAGCCGGTTTTACTGTGTCAACAGCAAGATTTAGTACCGTTTTCCGGCGTAGCGGCACGTTTTGCAGAACATGCCATAGCGCTGTTTTACCTGCCCGGCGAGGCAGTCGAGTTATATGGCGTTAGCCATATCGACCCGGCAACAGGCGCGCCGGTCATGGCCCATGGCCTGATTGGCGAAAGCGGCGGTGAGTTTTATCTCGCCGCGCCGCTGCACAAGCAGCAATACCGCCTTAGCGATGGCCAATGCTTAAGCGACAGCACGCTGAAACTGCAGGTATTTAACGTGCAGCTACAGCATGGCCAGGTGTGGTTGCTGCCGGACAACACTGTAGGATCCATTTGATGCTAAGCGATGGTTATGCGCGCCAATTCAGTTATTTACGCTTGTCTGTCACTGAAAGCTGTAATTTTCGTTGCAGCTACTGCCTGCCTGACGGCAACGACTGTAACAGCCGTAGCGGCGAGCTTAACCTGACAGAAATTCGCCGTTTAGTCACCGCTTTTGCCAAACTCGGCACCCGCAAGGTACGCATTACCGGTGGCGAGCCGTCGCTACGTAAAGACTTAACCGAGATTATCGCCACCTGCAAGGCCGTGCCCGGTATCGAAAAAGTGGCGCTTACTACCAATGGCTATCGCTTAAAGCGCGACGCACTGGCCTGGCAAGCAGCCGGGCTGGATGCGGTAAACGTTAGTGTTGATAGCTTAGACGCTGATACTTTTCACCTGGTTACCGGTCAGGACAAACTGGCCGACATCTTAGACGGCATAGCGCATGCCAAAGCCATTGGCATTAAGCAGGTAAAAATTAATACCGTGCTGTTAAAGCAGCACAATGCCCTGGCGCTGCCGGATTTCCTTACCTTTATTCAGCAGCAGGATATAGCGCTGCGTTTTATTGAACTGATGCGCACCGGTGACAATGCCGGCTTTTATCAGCGCCAGCATTTAAGTGGCGAGCATATTCAGCAGCAGCTGCTGGCACAAGGTTGGCAGCTAAACGCCAAAGCCAAAACCGACGGCCCGGCGCTGGAATATTCGCATGCCGGTTATCAGGGCCGGATTGGCCTGATCATGCCGTACAGCAAAGACTTTTGCGCCGATTGTAACCGGCTTAGGGTATCAAGCCTGGGTCAGCTGTATTTATGCCTGTTTACCGACAGCCATCAGGACATGCGCAGCCTGCTGCAAAGCGATGACAGCGCGCCGCTGATGCGCTTTTTACAGCAAGCGGTGCAAGGCAAAGCCTTTAGCCACCAGTTGGCAGAGGATTACAGCGGCAGCACCCGGCATTTAGCCCAAATTGGTGGATAACAGGCGGATAATATGAGCATAACAATGCCATTTAGTGCGCTGATTTTAGCCGGTGGCCAGTCCAGCCGCATGGGTCGCGATAAAGCCCTGCTGCAACTTAATGGCCAAAGCTTACTGCAACATATGCAGCAACTGGCACTGGACAGTGGCGCCGTTGAAGTGCTGGTAAGCCGCAATCTGCCGGGCTTTATTGCCGATAACACGCCGCAACAAGGGCCTTTAGCCGGTATTTTGGCAGCGCTGCAACACTGCAGTGGTTCGCAGTTACTGGTATTGCCGGTTGATACCCCGCTATTAACGGTAACCAGTGTGCAACGCCTGCTGCAACACGCCAATGGCACGGCCTGCCATTTTAGCGATAACCCGCTACCTTGCGTATTACCGGTAACCCCGGCCCTTAGCCCCCTGATAAGCGCGCAACTGCGCACTGGCCAGCGTTCGGTTCACGCCCTGCTCAGGCTACTTAATGCTAAAAGCCTGGCGGCGCCAAATACAGAATTGCTCAATACCAACACACCAGCCGATTGGCAGCACTGTTTAAGTCTGCTCACCAGCGGCACCAGTAAGGATCAACAGCAGGAGGGCCTATGCCAAAGCCAGATTTAAGCCGCTTTTATCCGCTGAATATCGCTGTGCTAACAGTGTCGGATAGCCGTAACACTAATAACGACAGCAGTGGCGATCTATTATGTCAGCTGTTGCAAAGCGCCGATCACCAACTGGCCGCGCGCGCCTTAGTACCCAATAACAAATACCAATTGCGCGCTACGCTAAGCCAGTGGATCGCAAGCAGCACTATACAGGTGGTGTTAATTAACGGCGGTACTGGCTTTCATCAAGCTAACTGCACCGTTGAAGCGCTAACGCCATTGCTCGATACGCCGGTAGCGGGTTTTGGCGAGCTGTTTCGTCAGTTATCGTTTACCCAGCTGGGCTCAGCCGCCATGCAATCCGGCGCGATTGCTGGCCTGGCCAATGGCACCCTGCTGTTTGCCATGCCCGGCTCAGGCGGTGCTTGTACGCTTGCGATGCAGCAGCTGATTTTACCGCAATTAGATAGCAAAACCGGGCCGTGCAACTTTGTTGCACATGTAAAAGGTAACTTTGTTGCCCATGTAAAAAATAGTCCAAGCCAAAGCTGTGGAGCTTAAGATGACAGCAACCCTTACCCATTTGGATCAAAGCGGCGCGGCGGCGATGGTCGATGTCAGTGCCAAAGCAGCCACCACCCGACTGGCACGCGCCGGCGCCCTGGTGCAAACCACACCCGACGTTATCGACTTAATTGCCGGGGCGCTATTAAAAAAAGGTGATGTGCTGGCCACAGCGCGCATTGCCGGCATTATGGCGGCGAAAAAAACCAGCGAGCTGATCCCGCTGTGTCATCCATTAATGCTCAGCAAAGTATCAGTCGATTTTCAGCTACTGCCAGCGCAAGGTCAGATAAAAATCGAAAGCTGCTGCCTGCTTAGCGGCAGCACCGGCGTCGAGATGGAAGCGTTAACGGCTGCCAGTGTGGCCGCGCTGACCATTTACGATATGTGTAAAGCGGTAGATAAAGCGATGATCATCAGCGATATCCGCCTGCTGGAGAAAACCGGCGGCAAGTCGGGGCATTATGTTATTGAGGTTGGACAATGAATTTGCCTGTGTCTCTGCGATTGGTATGCCCTTTGGGCTCGCCACAGCGTCGTTACGGGCACATCCTGCCCTCCACGCGTGCGGGCCAGCTTACGCTGACCAAATTCGTTCCCGACGAATTTGTTGCCCGCCTTCGCTATTCGCGAAAAGGGTCTGTGGCGCCCCAAAACACACACCAATCTTCGCCGAACCAACGCAGTAATAATCCAAGTAACGATAAACACAGCTTCAACCGGAGTCAGTATGATTAAAATTCTGTTTTTCGCCGCGCTGCGCGAGCGGCTTGATTGCGAACAATACCTGCTTAGCTGCGATGGCAAGATATTGCAGGTGACCGATATCCTGCAGCAACTGCAAAGCCGTTGTCATAGCTGGCAGCAGGAACTTAGCCGCAGCGATCTGCTTTGCGCCGTAAACCAGCAACTGGTGCCGCTAAGCGCCAACGTACAGGACGGCGATGAGCTGGCATTTTTCCCGCCGGTAACCGGCGGTTAAAAGATGGAGGCTAAGATGAGCATCTTTGTTGCCGTACAAAGCGATGACTTTTGTGTCGCCAGTGAATATAACGAACTGCGCCGCCACGCCGGCTGCGGCGCCGTGGTCACCTTTAGCGGCCTGGTGCGCGAGCTTAGCGATAACCAACTGCACAGCATGACGCTGGAGCACTACCCCGGCATGACTGAGCAAGCCCTCACGGCTATTGCTGAGCAAGCACAACAGCGCTGGCAACTGGGCGCAGTGCACCTTATTCACCGCGTTGGCAGCCTGAAACCGCATGAGCAAATAGTGTTTGTCGGCATTGCCAGCCCGCACCGCGCCGCCGCCTTTGCTGCCTGCGAGTTTATAATGGATTACCTGAAAAACCGTGCGCCGCTGTGGAAAAAAGAACACACCAGCAACGGCGATTACTGGGTAGAGGCCAAAACCAGTGACCAACACGCACTAACGCGCTGGGACTAGCCAATGCGTCAGTTACTGCTAATACTGGGCTTTATCTGCAGCTTAACCGCCGACGCCAGCGACAAGCTAACCATAGCGGCGGCCTCTGATCTGCGCTATGCCATGGCTGACATCGTCAGCCTGTTTCAGCAGCAGACTCAACTTGATGTCAGAGTAATTTATGGCGCCAGCGGTAAGCTCAGCACGCAAATCCGCCATGGCGCGCCCTATGATATGTTTTTCTCTGCCGATATCAGCTTTGCACAGCAGCTATACCAGGATGGCCTGGCAGCCACTGCACCACAGCCCTATGCACTCGGGCATTTAGTGCTGTGGAGCCCGCAGCAGAATATGGCCGGTATTAGCCTGAGCCAACTGGCAGAATTTGATTTTAACCGCCTGGCCATTGCCCAACCCGCCCATGCGCCTTATGGCCAGCGCGCCAAACAAGCGCTGCAGGCCGCCGGCGTTTGGCAGGCGCTGGAGGCAAAAATAGTCTACGGCGAAAATATCGCCCAAACTGCACAACTGGCACAAAGCGGTGGCGCTGATATCGCCATTATTGCGCTGTCACTGGCCCGCTTTCCGGAGCTTGCCAGTCAGGGCTACCAACCTATTCCCACTGAGCTACACCAACCGCTGCAGCAGGCCTATGTGATCACCCGCCGTGGCGCCGATAACACGGCCGCGCGACAGTTCGCAGCGCTTATCGCCACGCCACCAGTGCTGGATATTATGCAGCGCTATGGCTTTGAACAGTCGGGCTTTGAACAAGAGCGTTTTGAAAAGCCGGGCTTTGAACAGCCGGAGGCGCAATGATGCCAGAGCTGTTCGCCGCACTCAGCCCGCAAGACTGGCAAGCCATCCGGCTCACGTTAAAGCTGTGCCTGTATAGCACCGCCATTTTACTGCTGTTGGCTACGCCACTGGCCTGGTGGTTAGCGCTGCGGCAAAGCAAATTGCGCACCGCCATTCAGGCCATAGTGGCGCTGCCGCTGGTATTACCGCCAACAGTACTGGGCTTTTATTTACTGCTGTTACTCGGCCCGCATGGCGCCGTTGGCAGCACGCTGGAACGCTTAGGCTTAGCGCATCTGGCTTTTAGCTTTAGCGGCATTTTAATTGGCTCGGTGATTTACTCGCTGCCCTTTGCCGTGCAGCCACTGTTGGAAAGCTTTCGTCGCATGGGGCCCGGGCCGCTGGAAGTGGCCGCAACCTTGGGTGCCGGCAAGCTGGATCAGCTGTTTAGCGTGGTACTGCCGCTGTGTCGCGGCGGCTTTATCGTTGCGGCTACCCTGACCTTTGCCCATACGCTGGGCGAGTTTGGCGTCATTTTAATGCTCGGCGGCAGTATCCCCGGTGAAACCCAGGTGCTGTCGGTACTGATTTACGACCACACCGAAGCAATGAACTACACTCAGGCACATCAGCTTTCGCTCGGCTTGCTAATCAGCGCCTTTGTGGTGCTGTTTATTGTCTATGGCTTAAACCGGCGTTTTGAGCGCGAGGCCGTGCTATGACCCTGGCAGTAAAACTAACGGTTAAGCGCGGCGCTTTTACGCTTGAGCTTAATCACAACCTGCCATTACACGGCGTTACCGCGTTATTTGGCCGCTCTGGCTGTGGCAAAACCACCCTGCTGCGCGCCATCGCCGGGCTGGATCGCCACGCGAAAGCACAGATCCGCTGCAATGATGTCGTCTGGCAGCAAGGCAACCGCTTTATGCCGGTGCATCAGCGCCGTATCGGTATGGTGTTTCAGCACAGTAGCTTATTGCCGCACTTATCGGTGACACAAAACCTGCTGTACGGCTTTAAGCGCCGGCTTAAACATAGTGCTGTGCAGCTTGAGCCGGCGCAGGTCATTAGCTTGCTGGAGCTGGAAAGCTTATTGCAACTGCAACCAGAACAGCTGTCCGGCGGCCAGCGCCAGCGTATTGCGCTGGGCCGGGCCTTACTTAGCCAGCCAGAATTATTGTTATTAGATGAGCCGTTGGCGTCACTGGATCAGCAAAGCCGCAATGAGATTTTGCCGTTTTTACAGCGTGTCGCGAATCAAACCGGCATCCCTATGCTGTTGGTCAGCCATCAGTTAGATGATGTGGTCAAACTGGCCGATCAGCTGATATTGATGCAGCATGGCCGCATTATCAGCCAGGGCCCGCTGCCACAGCAATTGCTGCAACCAGAGCTTGCCGCCAGCGGCGCTATGTCGCTGCTGTATGCGCAAAGCCAGGGCTGTCATAACCTTCTTTTACAACTGAGTATCGGCAAGCAACAGCTGCAACTACCGGCACCGCTTAGCAGCACCGGCACACAAACAGCCTACCGCTTGCGCATTCAAGCCCGCGACGTGGCGCTAAGCCTAACGCCACTAACCGACAGCTCAGTCAGTAATCAGTTACAAGTCAGCATTAGCGGTTTTAACCCAGCCCCCCACCCGGCCGAAACCCTGGTGCAATTAGAACTGGCAGGCCAGCCACTGCAGGCACTGCTAACCAAGCAATCAGCAGAACGCTTGGGCTTGCAGGTAGGCCAGCAGGTGTATGCGCAGATAAAGGCGGTGGCGCTGGATTAACATAATAGGCGGAAGGTCATTAGAATTCTATTAAATGGCAGGCTACTTGCTTACTCGTAGATACCAATTGTCAGGTTTACGACTTGGATGAAATACTGCCAATATCAGCACGTACTTTTCCTCAACCCGATACAGTACACCATGAGGAAAAGTTTCCAGCGGCCAACGCCTGATAGAAAACTCAAGCTCTTGCATGGCAAGTGGTTGTTCAGCAATGAGTGAAATAGCGGCCTCGATTGCAGCTTGAAATCTGAGAGCCAGCTCAGGGTGGATTGAGCGGTAATGCGATTTTTCCTGACGAATATCGTCGCGGGCAGACGCCAGGAAGCGAACAGGCTTCAATCGTCATCTGTCCGTAATTCTGAGAAAACCTCGTCAGCAGAATAAGACTCCTCTTCTCCTTGCAGGTAGGACTGGTAACGTCGATTAGCCTCGTTTATCCAGAATTTTTCAACCTGAGCAGGAGCAGCCGTTGGTCGAGGCTCCAGACTGTTCAGCAGATGCACAATCAGCTCCGCACGTTCCGACACAGGAAGAGAAAGTGCCTCAGACTCAATCGCCTCAGTTGCAGGTAACATAAATACCCCGGTAGCAAATTATTTGTTTCAGTAGTCTACACGCTGACACGGACTTACACCAAATTTTGCAGACTACGCTGCAAATCAGCTGCTGATAGATCAGCACGGCCTTACGCAAAGTGATTTTCAGCAGGAGATCGGCGGTAAATCGCTGGTATCGCAAATACTCAGCGGCAAGCGCTCGCTAACGCTTGGTCATATCCGGGCATTATCCAAGCGGTTTGGCATACCGGCAGCGATGTTTGTTTAATGGCTTCGCCGCACATTTAAAAAGCAGTTATGAGTGAAGCGGACTTAACGCAAAAGCAGATACGTCAGTCTGCGGCGCGTTGTTGGGCACGTTCATGGAAGCTCTGGAATATGGCGCCGAATTTCAACTTTTAGGTACTCAAGTAGAATTCCAAACGTCCATGACGCAGATGGCTTAATGACATGATCTTTCACTTTCTTCCAAAGTGTATCGTCTAGAATGGAATCCGCGAATTCGTGTCCAGCCCACGTGAGCCTAAAAACTAACGCCCCAGTCGAAATCCGCTTGTCGCCCCCTTGAAGCGCGGCCTGCACCAAACCCGCCTCGTCAAGTAACTGCACATGCATAGCGAAGTCTTGCTCTGAGATCCCCTCAACGGCCTGATAGTTAACCGGCCCATCAGCGACTCGAACTGCAAGAACTATACAGCGGATAATGCGCGCGAGGGTCAGGTCTTAATGCGCGCGAGGGTCAGGTCTTGCTTCTTGCCATTCCCCACCAATGCAACATAACTAAGTAATTTAACCTTAAACCAGCTGTTACATTTACCGAAAAACCACACTTGGTCAAGTATTTAAATGGCATGTGCTTAGATGGCTGGATAACACTGGCTTGCGCTGGTGGTTAAGCAGCGTGGTGTTTGGCGATGTATTTTAGCGATGTTAGTTTGCCGAGAGTCGTAAATATCGCGCATCCAGCGCTGTGCTTCTGCAGTCCAATATATTTCGACTATGAACGTATTTGTTGTTCCATTACCATATTCGAGACTACCTGTCCTTCCCGGACATCTTTCAAGCCGCGCTGAACCATATGCTCAAACGCTAACTCGCGCAAAATCTCTTCATAACTGGCATCATCCGGTTGGGATTGAACAATCTCAGTTATCTTTTCTTTCACATCAGACATCTTGCTCTCCAACTTGCTTGCCCGGATCTGATTAATAAAACTCACAGCTTTTGACGGATTTCATTTAATACCGTTGCTGCATCACGGCCCTGATTGCCGTCCTGTTCATAAGCGTCAAGCCGGCGATCCAATTCTGCCCGTTGCGCATCGGTAACCGGCAGCGCTTGCTGATCTTGCGCAATGCTGTCCCACAAATCTTCAACCAATTGCACTCGTTGCTGCAACGGTAAATCGCGCAGTGTTGGATTCATAATAGCCCCGGACGAATAATGTATCAGTTAGGTTAAAGCATAGCGTTATTTAACCGGATACTGCACGCAACCAACATTCAATCACTGCAGTGCCGGGTAAGTTAGTTTGCCGGCGGCTTTGCCTTTCCTGTCACGCGCCGTCACAACCGCATGGCGCGCACACTGTTCAAAGCATCAGCTTGCGCTTCTGTAAATCGTCACGCACGGTTTTCTTGATAAAAGCCAGCAATTTACCTCTCACGTAGATTATGGCCGGTTTGGCAAACAGCTTTTTATACCAACTATCCACGCTCAGATACCGCTCAGCAGCGCGCGTCAGCACCGCACCAGCACGATGCTTTACGCGTGTTATTAATTGTTGAAAGTCGTCTTCTGAATAGGTGGGCCAGGCAGGTGCATGTAATGGCAGTGTGGCTTTTCCCACTAACGGAATAATCGGCAGCAGGTAAACCGGACTGCCGTCTGCGTGGAGCACGGGTTTTCCAGCATTGTCGAGGTAGGGTTTAAAGTTCCCGTCTGCGTCTTTGGCATAAAATTTTGTGCGGTCTACACCGGCCCAATTGTCACCTGAAAACAAGGGATTGGTTTCTGGTAAACAGCAGTGGTCGCGTAAAAATTTTTGTGCGTTGCGACGTCCGAGGAAATAGTCATGGGCACGAAAATCACGCTTCAAAAAGCCGCCAAACCCACCCAGGCTGCCGCAGGCAATGGTGTATTTTTCGCCGTCACGCGACGGCGCTATCATAAAACGGGAATACACATGCTCATTTTGCGCCAGCGTTAATTCGTCTGGTTTGAAACGCGCCTGATTCACCAGCGCACCGAACATGCCCATGACGGATTTCAACAGATCTGTCTCAGGTTTAGTGTTGGCATCAAAACTTACATCACTGGGAAACGGATCGATCAGAATCATGGCTCGGTCGGCTTTATCGCCTTCGCGTGCGTTTCGTCCGCCACCTGCCGCCAGGACTTTGCGTGCCAACTCCAGGGGTTCATTGTTCATGACGCCGCCGTCGACACAAACAAATTCATACTGGTAGTTGCCCGGCAAATTGCCAAAGTGCGTCGGTATTGCCTGAGACACTTTGCATTGATGCGGTATAGCTTCCGGATCAGTGGATACATCCCACAAACGTGACGCATACGAATTGCCTGAATTACCGGCAGAAAAAACGTGGCTCAGTACACGGGGGGCCAGACCTACAGGAAAAGCGCCAGTTGCTATCGCTGTCGTTAACAAAAGATCCCGCTGCGCTCCAGGCGTTGCCAGGTCGTTCCAGAGCAAGCCGTAAGTGTTAGGTACCGGAGCAGCCCCATCTTTACTGAAGCTAAAATGCATGTAGTCCGCATGCAAATTCATCATATGTGCGCTTTGCCCGGTACCCGCCAAACTAATGCCGTATGGCACACCACGTAAATTTGTCACGGTAAGCAGCAACTGAAAATCGTCGGCTATATAAGCACGTGAGCCCGTTGCCGAAATATCGAGCGCTTTGCCGGCAATGCTGGACAACACTGTGGAGTCCAATACCGAAACCAAAGCATCTTTTTTTGCATCCAGATCTTGGGTTTCCAAAAGATATTTGATGTCGATAGACTCGACCCAGGAATCAAACAGTTTGTTTTGCCCTGCGAAATCCATGGCATCGGCCTCAGTGGCAATATGCGGTTGATTTGAACCAATAAAACCCGCCGCAATGGCAGCTGTCATTCCTCCGGCTGATGAACCGGAAAACACCTTTAGTTCTATCGCATGTTTTGGAACTTCCGGCCCGGCCTTTTGACTTTCCCATTCATCCAACGCCTGAATCAAAAAGTCGACGACTCCACCTGTGTATGCACCAGCAGAAATGGCTCCTGCCCCTACCAGCCCGATTTGAAATGCTTTCATCTTCCTGATCCTCCGTGAACCCGTCATGGGCAGATAAACTTTAGCTCAAAAAGCAGCCGCTACAAGTGCCCGGTTCTTGTTCGTTTGCATAAAATTTGAGATTAACGGATGAGTTTTACAATGAAATTTTTGCACCAGCTTGGCTTTAGCGGCTTTGTCGATAATGCTGTTATTGCGGGCAGATAAACATTAACCTGCCCTGCAATTGCCGCGGCAGCGGTTTAGCTGTCCAGATAAATGCAATCTAGCGGGCATACCGCAATGCAGGTGGGTTTATCATAGTAGCCAAGGCATTCCGTACACAGCAGCGGGTCGACTTCATAGTGCCTGGTGCCCATGCTAATGGCCTCGTTCGGACACTCTGGCACACACATATCGCAGTTAATACAGCTGACTTCAATAACGGCAGGCATGGCTAACCGGTTGCCCTTTCTGCAGCGTTAATGGCTAAATCGGCGCCAGCCGGCACGGCTGTCGGCAGCTGTTTAAGCAACATGGCAAAGCGCAAATCAGTTTGCTGCGGTAACTTTACTTTAAGCTGATAACAAGCGCCCGGTGCCAGCAAAATAGCATTGTCCTGCTTATCGCGCAGCGCCTGCAAAGTAAAACTCTGGTTGCCGTTGGGCGACATTAATATCAGGCTATCGCCAACGCTAAACTGGTTTTTTACCTCCAGCAGCGCGAAACCTTCGCTGTCTTGCTCAGCAATAAACTCACCGACTAACAGCTGCTCGCCAACACTGTGGCTGGTGTCGTAGTTTTGTGTGTCCTGCGGTTTATGCCGGCGTAAAAAACCTTCGGTAAAGCCGCGGTTGGCCATGCCGTCAAGCTCGCTAAGTAAATTGGGGTTAAAGGCCTTACCGGCCACGGCATCGTCGATAGCCTGGCGATACACCTGAGCGGTGCGCGCGACATAATACGGCGACTTCGTGCGGCCTTCTATTTTAAGGGAATGCACGCCCATCGCCGTTAGCGCCGGCACATGCTCAATAGCGCGTAAGTCTTTTGAATTAAGGATATAAGTGCCGTGCAAGTCTTCATCTATTGCCATCAGCTCACCGGGGCGGCCCTGCTCCTCTAACAACGCCGGCGTGCTTATCGGAGTAAACTGGCCTACGTCGTCCTCGCGCGCGGCATGCACCTGATACGGCCAGCGGCAGCTGTTGGTGCAGGCGCCCTGATTCGGGTCGCGCTTGTTAATATAGCCCGACAGCAAACAGCGGCCGGAGTACGCCATGCACAGCGCACCGTGCACAAAAACCTCCAGCTGCATATCAGGCACTTCGCGGCGAATTTCGGCTATCTCATCTACCGCCAGCTCGCGCGATAAAATAACCCGCTCTACCCCCTGCTCCTGCCAGAACTTTACTGCCGCCCAATTTACTGTATTGGCCTGCACAGATAAGTGCAGCGGCATCTGTGGAAAATGCTGTTTAAGCAAATACACCACACCGGGATCGGACACGATTAGCGCATCGGGTTTAAGCGCCACTACCGCCGCCATATCGGCAATAAAGCTTTTTAGCTTGCTGTTATGCGGCGCAATATTAACCACCACATACAGCTTTTTACCCAGCGCATGGGCTTCGTTAATGCCGGTTTCAAGCGCGGCCAAATCAAACTCGTTATTGCGCACGCGCAGGCTGTAGCGCGGCTGACCGGCGTACACGGCATCGGCACCATAGGCAAACGCCAGGCGCAGTGCTTTTAAACTGCCGGCTGGGGAAAGTAATTCGGGTTTTAACATACTGCCTACTCATCGCACTGCAAAGTGGCGGCTAGTTTAGTCGCTGTAGCAGTAGCGGCGTTGATCTACCGCAAAGCGATGTGGTTTAGTGCCGTTTAGCGCAATAAGCAGGAAAACGGCAGTATCGACACTGTTTCACCGGCAGGCAAGCTGGCGCTGTCGGCAGGTAGTACTATATAGCAGTTCGCGTTAGCTATCGAGCTGAGTACTCCGGAGCTTTGGCTGCCGGCAGGCTTCACCTGCAGGCCCTCCACGCCCTGCCAGTACCAGCCCCGTTGGAAATCCATGCGGCCGGGTTGTTTTTTCAGTGGCACTTCGCACTCGGCGCTTAACAGCTTAACTTCACCAACCACATTTTCGCCGCTAAGTTTACGCAGCACCGGCTGTACCAGTTGCTCCAGCGTTACGACTGCCGCTACCGGGTTGCCGGGTAAACCAAAAAACCAGCAGTTATCCAGCTTACCAAAGGCAAAGGGTTTGCCGGGCTTTATCGCCACCTGCCAGAAGTTAATCTGGCCCAGCTTGTGCAGAATTTGCCGGGTGTAATCAGCATCGCCCACTGAGACACCGGCACTGGTAATAAGTACATCGGCTTGCGCCATTGCCTGTTTAAACGCTTGCTCTATCGCTTTAGGGTCATCGGGCAGCAAGCCCAAATCAATAACCTCTACTCCCAGCCGCGAAAGCATAGCTGCGATGACATAACGGTTGCTGTCATAGATATGGCCCTCAGGCAGGCTTTGGCCCGGTGGCACCAGTTCATCACCGCTGGAGAAAACGGCCACTTTTAGCTGACGTAATACTTTAACATTGGCAATACCAATGGATGCCAGTAAACCGATATCGGCCGGGCGCAGCTGATGGCCGCCGGTAAATACCTGCGCCCCTTTGACGATATCTTCACCGGCGCGGCGTACATGTTCGCCCACTGTGGGCTGCAACTGACATAAAATCTGCTGCTGCAACTCAGTTTGGCTAAGCTCAACCTGCTCTTGCATCACTACCGTATCCAACCCGGCCGGCATTTCCGCACCGGTAGTCACACGTACACAGCTGCCTGGCGGCACCTGCTCAGTAAACGCATGGCCGGCCAGCACTATCCCCGCCACTGTCAGTGGCTTACCGGGTTTTACGTCGCTGGCGCGAAGTGCATAACCATCCATTGCCGCATTGTCATAGCCCGGCACATTAATATCTGCTGATAACGGCTGTGCCAGCACGCGGCCTAATGCCGCACTAATTGGCACTGTTACCCGATGTGTTAACGGCTCAACTGCGGCTAACATTTGCGATATTGCCTGTTCGGCGCTTAGCATGGGTTTTGGCATCAATCAGGGTCTCCGCATTATGGTATAAGCCTGAGTGAAGCATAAACTGAACCACTTTAACCACGGCCGGTTAATTCGCAGTTAAGCAGCTTAACAGCTTGAGGTAACGGTATATTTTTGGCAGTGAACGACTTATATTTGCACCACTGTAGTGCAGTTGCAGGCGTAGTGTCGACGATCGATTTTCTGCAAAACCGGTCTGCTCTTATTGCCGCACTGTTTAATGCTAAACTGGCCTGATAATTCTGCCATTCCACCACTTTGGAATACTACTGCCGGCGTTGGTAACTTTAATCTGCCGCAGCTTAACGATGGAGTATCTATGCACAACACCGCTGCCAAAATCGGCATAGTAGCTGTAAGCGACCGCGCAAGCGCCGGCATCTATGAGGATTTATCCGGCAAGGCCATTATTGCCACCTTAAACGACTACTTAACCAGTGACTGGCACAGCGAGTACCGGGTTATCCCGGACGAACAGCCGTTAATCGAGCAAACGCTGCGTGAACTGGCCGATGTACAAGGCTGCTGCTTAATTGTTACCACCGGCGGTACCGGCCCGGCAAAACGTGATGTGACACCCGAGGCCACCGCAGCCGTGTGCGACAGAATGATGCCGGGCTTTGGTGAGCTGATGCGTACTGAATCGTTAAAATACGTACCCACCGCTATTTTATCGCGGCAAACCGCCGGCCTGCGCGGCAGCTGCTTGATCATTAACTTGCCAGGCAAGCCCAAAGCCATTCGCCAGTGTTTAGATGCGGTATTTCCGGCGGTGCCCTACTGCATCGATCTGATGAACGGGCCTTATCTGCAATGCAATGAGGCCATAATTAAACCGTTCCGACCGAAATAACAGCTGGTTAAAAGCAAAAATTATAAGCTGCCCCTGTGCGGTGATTTAATTAGTGCGCGGCAGCTTTGCCAGCAGCGGGCTGAGGCAAACCACTGAAATGGCAATAACAGCAGCCACATAGCCGATGTAATCTATGCCCCACTGCGTAATACTAAAGCCACCAAGCATGGCACCCAATGCAATACCGCCATTTGCCGGCGAAGCATCTTATTAGTCCTGCTGCGTCAATAATGACTACTTTGCGGTTAAATAATCCAGCGTATTCACCATGTCGAATTTGGGACTGCGGCGGATAAACTCTCTGAGCATAGCAGTATGCGCAGAGCCCATTAAAATCAGCACCCGGTCATCTTTTTTCATCGGTATGCGGTTTAAGTTGGTATAAATTTTCATATTGCGCAGATAAAACTGCGCCGCCTGCTCTGCGCCTTCAAAACCATCGCCAATGCCAACATAAAACAGTTTATCTGCATTGGTATTAAGTGAATAGTCCAGCATTAGCGGGTGATTGGTTAATTGCAATTGCTCCAGCAACGATAACTGTTCAAAGCGCTGATTAAGCTCAGCTAACTTAGGGTAATGTAAAAATGGCTGATGGGTTAATTGCAGGTAGGTTTGTCGGTCGACGGCATTTTCCAGCTCAGGGCTACGCTCAATAAAATCACCCAAGCTGTAGTTGTACCCCAGATGATGATCAATGCCGTACACTTTTTTCAAACCACTTAACCGGGCGATATCAAAACCCAGCATACTCAACTCACCATAGCGGGTATCTAAGCGCGCAGGGTTGGCCAGAAACGTCTGATAGGCCTGATTTATACGGGCCATATCTTCCGGTAGAAACTCCAGACAAACGATAGTGGGCTTAAATCGGGCAAGTAACCCGGCAATGTCTTTTACTGCCTGCTGGTTAGCCGGGTTGTGTTCATCAAAATTGACGGTGTTGGCGTCACTGCTGGCAGCAAAATGAAAGCTACCGATGTTCAGCACTTTAATTTTGTCAATTGCAGCAGGCCTGCTCTGAGTCAGTATAACGCTGTCAGTTGCGCTGCTGCAGCCAACAAGACAAAACGCCATTAAAAACAGGATATTTTTCATTAATATAGATCTGGTGCTTTAAATAGCACCAGCATAACCAACAGCGGAAAATGCAGCAACAGCAAAGTTATTGATGCTCAGTTCAACTGCAGCAAATCCCATTTATTGCCGTATAAATCCTGAAATACTGCCACAGTGCCGTAGCTTTCCTCCCGGGGCTGTTCGTTAAACTCAACGCCTTTGGCTTGCATGGCATGATAGTCGCGCCAAAAATCGTTGGTGTGTAAAAACAAGAATACCCTGCCGCCGGTTTGGTTGCCCACTGCAGCTTGCTGCTGCGCGTTACTGGCTTTGGCTAACAGTAAATGGCTGCCACTGCTGTTGGGCGGTGCAATTTCCACCCAGCGCTTGCCGCCGCCCAAATCGGTATCGGCTACCAGGCTAAATTGCAATTTAGCGGTGTAGAACGCGATGGCATCGTCGTAATCGGCCACCAACAGCGCGATATTACCGATTTTTTGTTGTACTGGTTGTTGCTCTGCTTGTTGCAGCGGCTCAGACATCTGCTTGCTTCCGTTTTTTACTGACAGCTGATTCTACAACAACTTTAGCGCCGGGCGAAAAGCGGCGATATCAGCTCGCCTGCTCATCGCTCTGCGCGGTTGGCGCTATTTTTTATCCGACGCTTTTACCAACGACAACTGATACACATCGTGGCGCCGGTCTTTCATGGTATTAACACTGCCATGGGTGTGCAACTCTTTTAGTGCATCCAGGTCAACATCCACTATCAGCAACATCTCGGAATTAGGCGTGGCCTCGGCTTTAATGCCTGTGGTGGGAAAGGCAAAATCTGACGGCGTAAACAATGCTGACTGCGCGTACTGAATATCCATATTATTTACTCTGGCTAAGTTACCTACCGCTCCGGCAATGGCAACATAACACTCGTTTTCTATCGCACGGGCCATAGCGCAGTGCCGCACCCGGGTGTAGCCGTTTTGCGTATCGGTTAAAAAGGGTACAAACAATATATTCATACCCTGATCGGACAACAGCCTGGCATATTCCGGAAACTCGACATCGTAGCAAATCATAATGCCGATTTTGCCGCAGTCGGTGTCAAATACCTCAACCTTATTGCCGCCGGTCATCGCCCAGTTGCGCTTTTCTGCCGGGGTAACATGTACCTTATCGTATTGCTCCCAGCTGCCGTCACGGCGACACAAAAAACCGCTGTTGTACAGTTTGCCGCTCATCAGATACGGCATGCTGCCGGTAATAATATTGATGTTGTAAGCAATGGCAAACTCAACAAATTTATCACGGATGGTTTCGGTATATTTTGCCAGCTGGCGGATACTTTCAGTGACGCTCAGGTGGTTGTAGTGCTCCATTAACGGCGCAGCAAATAGCTCGGGGAACAGGATAAAATCGCTTTTGTAATCCGATACCGCATCAACAAAAAACTCCATCTGTTCAAACAGCTGGTTAATGTCTTTCATATTACGCATTTGCCACTGCACCAGCCCCAACCGCACTTCGGCCTTAGGCACATTAATCAGCTTAACCGACTTGGTGTAATAGATATTGGCCCATTCCAGCAAGGTGGCGTATTCCTGCGACTGGGTATCACCGCGCAGATAACCTTTAAGTAATTTGCGCACATGAAAACCATTAGCCAACTGAAAACTCAGTACCGGGTCGTGGATTTCCCGCACTTTCACTTTTTCAATATATTGCTTAGCACTGAGTTTATCGGCGTAATCGGTATAGTTCGGCATCCGGCCGCCGGCCATAATGGCGCGCAAATTCAGATTTTCGCACAGCTCTTTGCGGGCATCGTACAAGCGCCGCGCCAAACGCAGGCCGCGATAATCCGGGTGGATAAACACCTCTATGCCGTACAACACATCACCGTTGGGATCATGATTTTTAAAGGAGAACCCGGTGACAATTTGATCATAGGTATGCTCGTCACTGAATTTGCTGTAGTCGATAATCAGCGAAAAGGCACAGCCGACTACTTTGCCATCGACACAAACACACAGCTGGCCGTCGGGAAACTTGGTTAGTAAGGTATTAACCACCGGCTCGGTCCAGGCCAGCAACGGCGCATCCTGATACACCTGCTCCGACGCTTTACGCAGCGCCGACATATCCTCATGAGTCAGGTGGCGCACTTCAACATGATTGGCTTCCATAATGTCTCCTGTGATTGCAGTACTGCATTAAGGGTAACACATAAGGCGCAACCGGCAGTGCTTAAGCCAAACTGCGCCGGTTGTAGTGACATAGCTGATGAATTATAAAGTTGCTTGACCTTGCCACAATGGTAAGGTTTAGCCTTGTGATACCTGAAAACATTTATCAAGCCGGAGTCAGTACTATGGCCGCCTCTTTACAATTTACAATTAACGGTATGACGTGCGCGTCCTGTGCCGGCCGGGTAGAAAAAAGTCTGTTACACGTGCCCGGCGTAAACAGTGCCGCGGTGAATCTGGCAACCGGACAAGTCAGCGTCACCTTGTCAGCGGCGATTGAGCATAGCGTATTGCAACAAGCTGTCGCTGCTGCAGGTTATGAGCTGGTGCTTAAGCAAACAGCGACCACAGCCGGCGAAGAACAAAACAAGCAGCCGTTTTATCGCCGTGACAGCTGGCCGGTAGTGGGTGCTGCCTTGCTAACACTGCCGTTAGTTTTACCAATGGTGGGCCTGCTGTTTGGCGCAGATTGGATGCTGCCGGCCCTGTGGCAATGGCTGCTGGCAACACCGGTGCAGTTTTATTTTGGTGCCAGGTTTTATAAAGCGGGCTGGCACGCCTTAAAAGCCATGACCGGCAATATGGATTTATTGGTATCTATCGGCACCAGTGCAGCCTACGGTTTATCACTTTATCTGTGGTATAGCTTTGATGGCCACCACGGTGGCCCGCATTTGTATTTTGAAAGCAGTGCCGCTGTGCTTACCCTGGTATTGCTGGGTAAGTTGCTGGAAAAACGCGCCAAACAGCGCACTACCGATGCGCTAAAAGCGCTGGAGAACTTAAAACCCACCTCGGCCAGTGTCTGGCGTGACAATAAGTGGCAAAGCATTAACGCCGCACAGCTGAAACAAGGCGATAAGGTTAAAGTATTACCCGGCGAGCGCATCCCGTCAGATGGTGTGGTCACTAAAGGCAATAGCCAGGTTGATGAAGCGCTGATCAGCGGTGAGAGCATGCCACGGCATAAAACCGTTGCCGACCAGGTTACCGGCGGCGCGGTAAACCTGGATGGCGTGCTGGAATTTACCGCCTCAGCGGTGGGCGCCGAATCGACGCTGGCCAAAATCATTCGTTTGGTCGAACAAGCACAAGGCGCTAAAGCCCCGGTGCAGGCGTTGGTAGATAAAATCAGCAGCATCTTTGTACCGGCAGTGCTGTTAGTCGCCGTTGTCACAGTACTGGCATGGGGTTATGTGTTCAATGATTGGACACAAGGTATTTTAAACGCTGTGGCCGTACTGGTTATTGCTTGCCCCTGTGCGCTGGGCCTGGCCACACCGGCGGCCATTATGGCTGGCACAGGCACCGCCGCCCGCCATGGTATTCTGGTCAAAGATGCGATAGCGCTGGAGCAGGCGACAAAAATTGACTACGTCGTGTTTGATAAAACCGGCACCCTGACTCAAGGCAAGCCTGAACTGATGCAAGTCACCGCGCTGCAAGGCAGCGAGCATGAACTTGTCGCGCTGGCATATGCATTATCAGACAACAGCGAACACCCGCTGGCCAAAGCCGTGGTGCAGTATGCGCAAGCGCAGCAGATAGCCTTAACAGAAGCCAGCAACTTTAACGTGGTAGCCGGTAAAGGCACGCAAGCCAGCGTCGGCCAGCGCCAGCTGCTGCTGGGTTCAGGCAACTGGATGCGCGAGCTTGGGCTGACACTGCCAGGCGAGCACATCCGCATTCAAGGCGCGTCGGTATCCTGGCTGGCAGAGATAAAAAGCCAAAGCACTGAACTGCTTGGTCTGCTGTGCTTTGCCGACCAGGCCAAGGCCGAAGCCAAAGCGGCGGTACATAAGCTGCAACAAAGCGGCATTAAAGTCGCCATGCTGACCGGTGATTCAAAAGCAAGTGCCGATTACATAGCCGAACAGCTCGGACTGGATAATGTGCAGGCCGAAGTGCTGCCGCAAGGCAAGGCGCAAGCCGTGGCAGCTTATCAGGCACAGGGCTTTAAAGTGGCCATGGTGGGTGATGGCATTAACGATGCCCCTGCGCTGGCACAGGCCGATCTGGGTATTGCCATGGCTACCGGCACCGACGTCGCCGTCAGCGCCGCTGCCATTACTCTGATGCACGGCAATCCGCAGTTAGTTGCCGCGGCACTTAAGCTGGCCGGTGCCACCTATCGCAATATCCAACAAAATCTGTTCTGGGCGTTTGCCTTTAACACCATCGGTATTCCGCTGGCAGCGCTGGGCTTTTTAAATCCTATAATTGCCGGAGCTGCGATGGCGAGCAGCAGCGTACTGGTAGTCAGCAATGCGCTGCGCTTACAACGTATGTCATTTAAATAAGGAGCGGCACATGGCAACATTACTGACTATCGGTGATGCCGCAAAAGCCAGTGGCTTAACGGCAAAAATGATCCGCCATTACGAACAGAGCGGCTTACTGCAAAAACCAGCGCGCACCGAAGCAGGTTACCGCCTCTACAACTCGCAACAGTTGCAACAACTGAGCTTTATTCACCAGGCGCGCCAACTGGGCTTTTCACTGAGCGAAATTCAGTCGCTGCTGCAGCTGTGGCAAAACCCGCAGCGTGAAAGCCGGGTAGTTAAACAGCTGGCTGAGCAGCATCTGGCCGACATTGCCCGCAAGATTGCCGAGCTGCAAAACATGCAACAGCTGTTACAACAACTGGCCGATAGCTGCAGCGCCGATAGCTCGCCACATTGTGCAATATTGGCGGCACTAGCACCAAAGGCAGCGGATTGAAGCTGACGCATTAGCGGAAGCTAAAGTAGCTGTCGTTTGTGGTCATAATAAGATGGTGTCCTTACTGTTTATTTTCTGCCTGCCGTGCTGCCGCTATATCAGCTAATTTACTATCAAGCGTTGCCCTGCTCAACCACTGACCACGCACCATGACCCCGGCCGGCTGATATAGTACAGATAAGTCATCCAAAGGGTTCCCCTCAACCAGCAGCAAGTCCGCACGCTGGCCGGCTTTTACCTGGCCAAAGCGGTCTTTATCAGCAAAATACTCGCCCACCAGCGCGGTGCCGCTGCGCAAAATATCATAATTGCTCATGCCGGCGGCGGCCATCTGTGGCAGTTCGCGGCGCAGCGACAGGCCTGGCACACTGTATAGCTGTGGCGCATCGGTGCCCATTAAAATGGTGACGCCGGCTTCATGTAACGCCCGCAACAAGCGCTGGCGGTTTTGTGCATGCAGCACTGCCGTATCGCCGCTGTAATAGGCACCACCCGGCTGCTGCAGATAGCGCTGCCAACCGGCAATTACCCGCGCCGGCATATATTTCAGCTCGTCATAGCCTTGTAATTGCCTGGCATCAGAGGCGCCAATAATGGTTTGCCACAGCGCCTGAGTCGGCACTACCGCCACATTATGTTGTTTGCTCAGCGCCACCAGCGGTGCCATATCGGCAGCCGTCAGCGCTTTATCAAAACCGCCCAGCGCTGCCATATACCCATCCAGATGATCGATGGTACGACTACCCAGCAGTATCGCCTGCTCAATGCCTACGTCTTGTGGCACATGGCCGGCAAAATCAATACCTTGCTGTTTTGCTTCATCGGCTATCGCCTGATAATGCGCCAGGCTTAAACCCGGGTGAATTTTCAGTAAGTCCCAGCCCTGCTGTTTATGCTGGCGCACCCGCTCACGCGCTTGTTCGGTTGATGTTACCGTATGCTGATTAAAGCTGGGGCCGGCCAGATACAGCGTTGGCCCGAGGCGCTTACCGCTGGCGATATCGTCTTTTAAGCGCAATTGCTGGTCATGCCCCAACATGCCGCGCACTGTGGTCACGCCACCGGCCAGATACAGCGTTAATACATCATCTAAATAACGCGCCGGCATACCGCTAAAATCAGCCAATGGCGGCACATGGCCGTGCATTTCAGCCAAGCCCGGCATCAGATAACGGCCGGCGCCGTCTATCACCGTGGCGCCCTGTGGCAGCGCCAGCTCTGCTGAGGGGCCCACTGCGACGATGCGATCGCCCTGCACCACTACTCGCTGATTGCGCAGCAGCTGATTTGAGTCCATCGGTAATACATGCACTTGATCAAATACCGTAACAGCGGGATCGGCCAACTGCTTTTGCTGCGCTAACAACCAGTTATATAGATCCTCACCGGCGTATACCTGGCGCCAGGCATCGTGCTCAGCTTGCTCCAACATGCTAAAACGCACGTTGCTGTGGCCCAACTGGCGCAGAGTTTCAATGCCGGGGTAAAAGTAGTTTTTATTCACGGCCGAATCGCGCCCCGCAGCAAACACCCATAGCGGCGTTTGCGCTTTGGCTATCGGCGGCATCAGATCCGGATGGCCCCAGCCAACGACCGGTGCTACAGCGGCGAACAGCTGCGGGTGCTTAGCGGCCATAAACCAGCTACCAAAGCCGCCATAGCTAATACCGGTTAAGTACTGGCGGCTGGCGTCGGTATGGTAATTGGCTTGTACGTTTTGCAGTATGGCCAGTAAGTCCTGCTCTGCCCGCTCCCAGCCATCAGGCAGTAACGGCGGTACTGTGCTCATATCACTGACGGGCTCAGCCGGGGCAATAGGCTTGGTAGAGGGAAACATGTCCGGCCGTGGCGGTACGCCATCCGTTAAGCGTTGGGGAATATCAGCGCTCGAGCGGTTAGCAATGTAAGGTACCTGCCCCATATCAAACATATGCAGCTGCGGCACCACGATAATAAACGGCAAGTCACGCTTTTGTATCCAGGCTTCGTACAACGGGCCGTGCAGTAAGGTGTAGTCCAGCTCGTCCAGGCCATTACCGCGCTCGCCGTTACCGTGTAAAAACAGCATTACCGGCCATTTTTTGGCACTGTCTTGCTGATAACCGGCCGGCAAATAAACAAAATACTGCCGCCCGGCGTTGTCGATACTGCTTTGATAATCCAGCCGCAGCAGTTGTGCTGCGCTGCTCTGTAATGCTCCGGAAGTTTGTGGCGTTACGCCTGTGCTGTTGCTGCAAGCTGTCAGTGCCAGCACTGCCAGTAGCGACAGCCAAATACAAAATTGCTTATTCATCTTAGCTCCGTTGCCATAAAACCGTTGGTCCACTGTAGCACCGGCCAAACAACTGCGCCGCCCGTTTGCGATAAAACAGGTAATTGGCCTGTGCGGCGGTTATTTTAATTGTTGTTTCAGTAAATCAACCACCGGTTGGAACTGCGATTTATTGCTGTCGTTCAGTGCAATCAGTGCCTCGTGCGCGCGCAGGATCATCTCTCCCTGCTGCTGCTCAGTGTATTGCTGTGTGCCTATTGCCGCCATAGCAAGCACCTGATGGGTTGGTTGTTGCACGATATCAAACGCCTGCTCCAGGCACAGACTAAACAGCAGCTCATTCACCTCTGCATGGGTAGAAAACAGCGTTGGCCGTGGCAGTTGTTGCAACTGACAATAACGCGCCAGGCCAGCTAACAGGCCAATGTAGGTGCTGTCCATAAAGCTGGCTTCGTTTAAATCGACCACCACCCGGTTGCAACCGGTGTGGTGGCTGAACAGCCGCTCTACCAGGTCGTCCATGCCGGTCGCATTGGTGTAGCGCAGCGCGCCACGTAGTTTGAAATAACAGCAGTTATCAACACAGGCAAACAAAACTTGCTCTTGCTCTGTCATCATCCCTCCGGCCGGCTAGAAGTGTGTCAGTGTCAGTATAGTTAAATCGTCCGGCAATGGCTGCGTAGGGTCAATCGCCAATGCCTGCAGCAATGCACTGATATCAGTGTGCTGCTGGCTGCATTGCTGCAAATATTGCAGTTTTTGCTCAGTAGTTTGCTGTGGCAGCAAGTCTAAAATACCGTCAGAAAACAGTAGCAAGCGGTTATCCGGTTGCAGTTGCAAACATTGATTAGTGTAAGCGGCAAAGTCGAACATGCCCACCGGGGTGCTTTTTAACGGCAAATATCCGGCATCTGCCGCCTGCAACCACAACGGCCAGGGAAAGGCACCGGCATTGGCGTAGGTTATGTCGCCGCTGCGGGTATCCAGCACGGCGTAAAACAAGGCAATGTATTTGCCGATTTTCTCCAGCAGTAATTCCGCGTTCAGCGCTGTTAGCAATGCTGCAGGATCTACCAGCTTAGCTGAGCTGCCGCGGCGGTAACGCTCGAGGTTGGCGCTGATAAAACGTTTTAAGTACACGGTAACAAAGGCTGACGCCACGCCATGGCCCGACACATCGGCAATATAAAACACCACCTTGTGCTCGTCGGCGGCAAAGTAGTCAACAAAGTCGCCACTCATAAACTCAGACGGGTATAAAGCATGATTAAAGTGAAACTGTGCCACGCTAAAATCCTGTGGCGGCAGCATTTTAAACTGCACCTGCTTGCCGGCACGCTCGCCGGCTTCCAGTTCAGCCAGGGTTTGCTGCAACTGCTGATTACTGGCTTCAAGCTCTGCGGTTCTGGCCTGCACCTGCTGCTCGAGATTGGCATTTAACCGGGCTAACTGTTCAATAGCCACATAAGCCCGCAAGGCTGACAAGACCGAGGTGGTAAGGCGCTGCACCGTTAGCTCGGTTTTGGCGCGATAGTCGTTAATATCGTAGTCCTTTACCACGCGCTGCTCAGGCGCCTGGCCCGGCTGGCCGGTGCGCAGAATAATTCGTACCTGGTTGTTATGCAGGTTGTCGCGAATATAGCGCACCAGGGTTAAGCCGGCGTCGTCGGTTTCCATTACCACGTCGAGCAAGATCAGCGCTATATCATGCGTTGTTGCCAGCAACTCACGGGCCTCGGCAGCACTGTAGGCGCTGATAAAATTAAGTTTGTGCTGCTGAAAATTAAAATCACGCAGCGCTAATTTGGTGATCTGATGAATTTCGGCGTCGTCATCAACAATCAGTACCGTCCAACTGGCCAGCGGGGCGTCGTTTACGTCGGCGTCAGCCGCAAACACCATTACATTATCATCCGGCCCGGCAGGCTGCCGGCCGTCAGAGTCCTGCGACATAGGGCATTCCTTCAGATCGCTGTTGATAGCGGGTGCTGTTAATTGAGTAAATTAACTATAGCCGCCGTGGCGTTAAGATGCGACAGCCATGCTGTTACTGCATAGCCACCGGTAGCCGCGGCAACAACCTGTCAGCTTAACAGTTGTAAACGCGCTAATTGCTGATACAAAGGGCTGCTTTGCAGCAGTTGCTGATGCGTACCGCTGTCTGTCAGGCGGCCCTGATCCAGCAGTAAGATCCGATCAGCATTAATAACGGTTGCTAAACGGTGGGCAATAATCAGCGTGGTTTTATTTTGCATTAAATAGTCCAGCGCCTGCTGTACCTGCTGCTCGCTGACCGCATCCAGTGCGCTGGTGGCTTCGTCCAGCAGCAATACCGGCCGGTCGGCCAGAATAGCCCTGGCAATAGCAATACGTTGTTTCTGGCCACCGGATAAGCGCACACCGCGCTCACCCAACTCTGTCGCGTAGCCGTCGCTAAAATCGCGGATAAAACCATCGGCGCGCGCCGCAACACAGGCGGCAATGACTTCTTGCTCTGTCGCATCCGGCCGGCCGTAGCGCACGTTTTCCAGCACTGTGGTAGCAAAGATCACCGACTCTTGCGGCACCAGGGCAAACTGGGCGCGAAGTTCGGCCAGATCCAGTTGGCTGATATCAGTACCATCGAGCAAAATTTGCCCGTCAGCGGGTTGATAAAAACGTTGCAGCAGCTGAAACAAGGTAGTTTTACCGGCGCCGCTGGGGCCGACCAGCGCAATGCGCTCACCGGGTTTAATATCGACATCTAATTGGCTAAGCACGGTTTTATCGGCGGCTTGCGGATAGGCAAAACTTAACTGACGGATACTCAGCGCGCCGCTAACCGGCTGGTTAAGGTGTTGCGGCTGCGCCGGTGAGCAAATGTCTACCGGCGCGGTCGCCAGTTCTATCAAGCGCTCGGTCGCGCCGGCGGCACGCTGAATATCACCGATAACTTCACTGATAGTAGCCGCGCTGCCGGCTACCATTACCGCATAAAACATAAACGCAGTCAGCTCACCGGCGGTGACATTTCCTGCCATAACATCGCGCGCGCCCACCCAGCTTATCAGCACCATGGCACTGATACTCAGCAGCATTACCGCTGCTATCAGCAATGAACGGTAAACAATGCGCTGCTTTGCCGCCTGCATCACTTGTTCAATATGGCCGGCAAATAACTGTTGATCACGCATCTCGTGGCCGTACGACTGTACGGTGTGAATTTCATGCAGGCTTTCATCTACATAGGCACCGACATCGGCTAACCTGTCCTGGCTGGCACGTGACAACTTACGCACCTTGCGGCCCAGCACAATAATCGGCAACAGCACCAGCGGTACTGCCAGCAACACCAGCCCGGTCATTTTAAAGCTGGTCAGTGCCATCATCAGCAAACCGCCAATGGCCGTTACGGAAGAACGCAATGCCATCGACAAACCAGAGCCCACCACACTTTGCAACAAAGTAGTGTCGGCGGTAAAACGGGAAATAACTTCGCCGGTACGCATTTGGCTGTAAAACGCCGGCGACAGCTTAAGCATATGTTGATACACGCGGTTACGGATATCAGCACTGACCCGCTCGCCCAACCAGGTCATTAAATAAAACCGGCAAAATACCGCAGCAGACGCCAGAGTACACAACAGCAAAATACCCAGGGTGATTTGATTTAACCGCGCACTGTTATCAGCCACAAAACCTTCATCGACCAATAAACGCACGCCCTGCCCCAACGCCAGCCAGCTCAGCGAGCCAATCAATAAAAACAACAATGCCAGCATAACGCGACTACGGTAAGGCCGTAAAAAACTGCCCAGCCAGGGCAATACGGCGACATTAGCTTGCATCAGATAATCGCCGTGCAATAACGTATAACAACGCAACAAACATAGTGTTGGCCTTACAGAAGAGAATAAATGCTGAAAAAACAGAGTCACATCAAAGGCAAGAGTATACGCTAATGGCCAACTGCGGCAATGGCTCAGCCGTTTGCTTTAGGCCAATGCCGGCATAAGTCGCGCTGTAACCGGTTAAATTCGGCATTGCTCAGCGCTTGCTGGCGTAAATAAGCGCATTGCACACTTTGCAGCTTGCTGTTACGGGACAACGAAACAAAATCACGGTAGACGGGGTAATAGGCTTTGGCCAGTTTTAACTGGTTGCGAAAGTACAGCGCTTTAAATCCGGCCGGTAGTTGCGGCCAAAAGTCGTTTGCCAGCTTTACACTTAACAGCAAAGGTTGTGGCATATAAGGGCCGTGTGCATCGGCCAGCAGCAGTTGTTCAGCCGCCGCTTCAGGTTGGTTTAATACCCACGCCAGCGCATAGGCATAAGCGGCATAACCATCGCCCCAACCGGGCCTTTGTGCCAATGCCTGCCGGTACAACGCGTGCAAAGTGTCACTGTCGATCTGATCCAGTTGCTGATAATGCCCCCACTCCAGCGTACGCGCCAACATCAAACGGTAATGCGGGTTGGTAGCATCAAGCCTTACCGCTTGCTGTGCCGCGGTTTTGGCATCCTGATAAAGCGATGCGGTCGGTGCTTTGCCGTTATGCCAGCTATCAAGATAAAACACTGATTTAAAATGAAATGCACTGGCAATTCCCTGGCGCAATGCCAATGTGATACCCGCCAGCATCAGTATCGCCAGCAACGGATAAAGCCAGCGGCTTTGCATCAGGCTGCCACCAGCATGCCACCGGCGCTAAACAGCGATTGACTGATTTGCGCCGGGGTATCCAGCACCAATTGCTCTGCCTGTTCAGGCGAGGTCCAGCTACTGATTTGTAGTTTTGCCTCTGCCAACATGGGCGGTCGCCGCTTTAATGAATGGCAATCTGTCGCCACTATGCTGAATATGCCCTCTGCCAGATACTGCCTGGCAAGGTGTAACGGTTTATCGCCCATGCCCCCCAGTACAGAAGACGCGGTTAACTGAAACAAGCAGTCCAGCCGCTGCAGCTGAATAATTTTAGCGGGGTCTTGCTGTAACTCGCGGTTGCGCTCCGGGTGCGCCACCATAGTACGATAGCCCAGCCTGGCCAGATATTTAATCAGCTTATCGCTGCCTGGCGGTATATGGCTGTGCGGAAACTCCAGCAGCAACACCTTATCGCCCTGATAATGGCCCAGCAACGGCAGCGCTTTACGCTCTGCCAGCTGAATTAACTGCGGCTCGACCCTAAGCTCGGCTGCTGCGGCTATTTGCACCCTGATGCCCTCTGCCTGCGCGGCAGCACGCAGGCTACTTAAAGCAGCACCGATGCTTTGCACGGTATTGTCATAATAGCCGCTTTGTACATGTGGTGTAGCAACCATATGGCTGATACCCTGCTGCTGCGCCAGGCGCAGCAGCGCTAATGACTCAGCCAAATCGGCTGCGCCATCATCTATACCGGGTAAAATATGGCAATGCAGGTCAATCACGTTTAGCTCTGCTCTGTGCCGTAATAGCCGTACTGCCCGTACTGCCCGTACTGCCCGTACGAACCATAGTAACTGGCCGCTTTTTCGGTATCCATTTGGTTTAAAATAACACCATACAAATTACCGTGTGCCTGGTTAATCTTGGCAATAGAGTTTTTCACTGCCGGGCTGCGGGTATGGTCGGCTTTTACAATCAGCAGCACAGCATCACTCATCGGGGCCAGCAACAAGCCATCACTAACCATTTGCACCGGTGGCGTATCAACAATAATCTTGTCGTAATCGGCTTTCAACTGCTCCAGCAAGCGCTCAAAAGCCCCACCGGCCAGCAGCTCCAGCGGGTTCAATGGTACCGCACCGGCGGTCAGTATATCTACGCCGCTTTGCTCATCTTTTACAATACAGTCGGCTACCGTTTCAGTGCCGGACAATACATTGGCCAGGCCCGGCTGATAGCCCGGCAAACCCAACTTAGTGCCCAAAGTGGGCTTGCGCATATCGGCATCAATCAGCAATACCCGCTCCAGTGCACCAAAGGCAAACGCCAGGTTTAAGCTGGTAGAGGTTTTACCTTCGCCAGGGTAAGACGAGGTAATTTCAATCACTTTTAACGGCTTATCAATAGACAATAAGGATAAGCCGGTACGGATATTCGACACCGCCTCAATATGCTGACGCTGCGAGCGGTCAAAAAAGGCGCGCGCACGGTCGGTTTCGCCGGTTTTCTTGCCGCCTTTGGGTAAAAAGCCCAGTGCACGCTGATTCAGCATTTTTTCTACGTCGGTAAGATGTTTTACCGTATCGTTCAGCGCATCAAACACCAGCGCCATTACCGTGGCTAAACCACCGGCAGCAATTAACACCAGCAATAAAATCAGCTTTTTCTTTGGTTTTTCTGCTTCGGTTGGCAGCTCTGCAAGGTCGGTAAACCGGGCTATCGGCGCGTCAAAATCGCCGGTTACTTCGGTTTCTTTTTGCCGTGCCATAAAGTTATCGAATAATAAGCGGTTAGTTTCTACCTCGCGCTTAATACGACGATAATCAGACTCTACCGCGCCCATACCGGAAAAGCGGCTGCGGGCTTGCTCAAAGCGCACTTCCAGCGCGGCCAAACGCTCTGCGGCGGCCTGAGCTTCTTTTTCCACGCCATCAATCAAACGCAAAATTTGCTGGGTCAGGCTCTGCTGCACCGAAGTTAACTCGGCCTGAGCAGCAATCATCTTCGGATGCTTAGGGCCATATACTTTGCCAAACTCTGACACCTTACGCTCGGCCAACAACACTTCACGCTTTACGTTTTGTACTGAAATATGCGAGGTGATTTCCGGCAAGCTCTCCAAGCGGCGGATATCATCGCGGCCAAAACGCTGCACCAGGGTTAAAAAGCCTTCGGTTTCAGCTTTGCGCGCGCGCGCTACCGACAATTGCTCGTTCAGCCGCTCCAGCTCTTGCTGGTCCAGCGAGGTAACACCTTCTACATCAACCAGGTTATTTTCGGCGCGAAACAGTTCAAGTTTCAGCTCGCTTTGCTCCAACCGCTCGCGCAGTTCAGCCACGCGACCGCCCAACCAGCTGTTAGCTTTTTGCGTAATACCTAAGCGGGCGTCTAACTGGCTGTTAATATATGCATCCCCCAGCGCATTGGCCACAGCCTGCGCCAGCTTAGGGTCTTCTGAGCTAAAGCTCAGCTTAACTAACTGCGTGCGGCGCACCGGTACTATGTCGATATTTTTAACAAAGGCATCTAACTGGCCTTTGCGCACTAAAAAGGCCGTGTATTCAGGGTCTTCGTCTGCATCGCTTTGCGGCAAAAACGGTACTAGTGCCATAAGTTGTTGCTTCAAACCGGCTTTAGGCTGGTATTCAGCGTGGTTGGCAACATCGAGAGTGATAAATACCTGCTCTGCAATAGAGCGCGACTTCAACACTTCAAATTGCGTTAGGTAGTACTCCTGCTGAGAAGAGTTAAAGCCATATACTTCTTCAATTTTTATCGCCCGGGCCTGGGTGGCTTCAAGCAATAAAGTTGACGTAGCGCGGTACACCGGCGCCATATTCAGCAACACAAATGTTGCCAGCACACCACATAGCAAGGTAAACGCCATAATGCGCCACTTGGCGCGATAGATCACATTAAAGGTTTTCTTTAAATCAATAACCTGTACTGCCTGATCGGCCCCGTCAGCGCGCGCTGTTTCAACATGCATTAAAAGAATCTCTGTAAAATAGTGACGGTATCACCAGCCAACACACGGCTGTTCAGTGTGCCGTTTTCGGTTTCCGCTTTTTTCGCTTCGCGGGCAATAACAATACGATCGCGGGAGGCGCGCTCTGTCAGGCCACCGGCCAACGCCACAGCCTGGTTCACTGTCATACCCGGTTGATACGGATAAGCGCCGGGCTTTTTCACTTCACCATGAATATAAAACGGCCGGTACTCGTCAATGCCAACATACACATTCGGCTCTATCAGGTAGTCGCCTTTGAGGCCCTGATAAATTAATTGTTCCAGTTCTTTTAATGTGCGGCCGCTGGCTTTTATGCTGCCTAAAAACGGATAGTTAATAGTGCCACTGTCCGTTAGCTGGGTTTGCAGTGCCATATCATCCTGACCAAACACTTTAATACTGATTTTATCGCCGGCGCCCAGCAGATAACCGTCATCTGCCAAAACGTTCAGGCTGGCAAATGCCAGCCCGCCTATTAACCACAACTGCTTCATTGTTAACATCAGAAACCTGCTTGTACACCAACATAAAATACATTTTTGTCAAAGCGGATATTTTGCACAGTAGAAGACTTACGCGTCAGATCCGTTCCTGCAGTTAACATAATGTTGGTACGCAACAAATAGTTTGCCGCTAAGCTCAGCGTTTTGGTTTTATCGGTACGATCTGCACCTGAGTAATCTTCATTACTGTAGTTAAACGCCGCTGTGCTGGAGAATAACTCTGACCAATCATGTACCCATGCCACACCATGCAGTGTTTCTTTTACGAAATCGCCTTCAACGTTAGGATCTTTCGCCTGGCGACCGGTAGTCAATTGGAACGTAGAATAGCTAAGCGGCGCATAAGCTACAGACGCTTCCCAGGTCAGACCGCTGAAATCTTTTCGCTCAGCACTGTCAAAATTCTTGTCCTGGTAACCAATACGAAAACTACCAGAGGTTAATGCCGTAGCTTCCCAATCCATACCCACACGGTATTTAGTCGTCAGACTGTCGCGTTTACCGGTAGGGTCAACCAAGTCATAAGCGATATCTTCGCGAATGATCTCTGCAACTACGCTGGTAGTAGCCTGAGTATCATAGTAAAACGCCGCACCGTAGGAGAATTTATCAAAGTTACGTACACTGGTTAGTGCCTCGTAATTAGTAAATTCTTTATCAAAGTAACCTGCCATAACACGCACGCGGGCCGGAGTAGACATAGCACCGTACTCGTAATGGGCATTCAGGTTCCAGGTATCAAATTCAGCCGGTTCATCCTGCAGGTTACCTAAACCTTCAGATACCCCGGTACCACGGTCTTCATGGCCGGAAACATATTCCACGCCGGCTTCAAAGCGATTACTTTGGTTCAGTTCTACTTTGGCCTTGGCATCGGCATAAAAATCCAGGTAGTTGTCATCTGAACTGGAGAAATAAGTGCCGCTGGCTACGCTTAACGTAGAGGTGTATACATTAGCACCGTCTTGCAGCAAGGCACGCAGACTTGGCGTTACCGCAAAAATCCAGCTTGACTCTTCGTTAGTGCTGGTGCTGGCGATATTGTCATTATGCGCTAAGCGCGCTTGCACCATAGGCGTGAAATCAATACCGCTTTCTGTAGTAATAGCAGCTGCAGTTAACTCGTTAGCAGCCAGGTTTGCCGACAAACCAACAGCAGCGATAGCCAGCGTTAAGCGTGAAATTTTAAACATTGAACGTCCTTATTAATAAGCGTTTTTGTTAATAAAACCTTTGAGCAAGGTGTTAAGGATAATTTTGATATCAAACATCAGTGACCAGTTACGGATATAATCGAGATCGAACTTGACGCGCATCTCCATTTTTTCCAGGGTGTCCGTTTCGCCACGCCAGCCATTTACCTGCGCCCAGCCGGTAATACCGGGGCGCATTTTGTGGCGCAACATATAAAATGCTACCTGCTTACGATATTCTTCATTATGTGCAACAGCGTGCGGGCGCGGCCCAACTACAGACATGTCTCCCATTAGTACATTGAAGAACTGCGGTAATTCATCCAAAGAGGTGCGGCGTAAAAAAGCCCCTACCGGGGTAATGCGGCTATCGTTGCGGGTGGCTTGTATCACCTTGCCACCATTTTCCATAGTGCACATCGAGCGGAATTTGTATACACCAATGCGGCGACCATCCAAACCATAGCGGTCTTGCTTAAACAGTACCGGCCCTTTAGAGGTAAACTTCACCGCAACGGCAATTAACAGTAACAAGGGTGCTATAGCCAGCAATACCGCGCTACTGAAAGCAATATCAAAACTACGTTTGTAAAAATCCTGGATACCAAAACCCGGTGATTCAAACACGCTGATGGTGTCGACATCGCCAACATTACCAATACGGCCGTGCATCAGGTTTTTCATCAGAAAATCCGGTACCAATAACACGTCTACCGTACTGTCACCCAGGGCGGTAATCATGTCGGCCACACGCTGTTCAGCCAGCATCGGTAAACATATATACAATTTGACTAACTCACCGCTGCGGGCCAGTGCCACAGCTTGCTCAATACTGCCACGCACATAACGCTGCGTTTCAACCGGCAGCCGGTTTGTGGCTCTATCATCAAAAAAGCCAATACACTCAAATCCCAACTCTGGATGCCGCGTAATTTCATGGTATAAATTCAAACCACTGCCGGTGGCACCGATAATGGCGACTTTTTGCATCGCCAAACCACGGCGACGCTGCATGGTTTTGATACCCCTTGCAGCAATACGCCACAACGCCAGCGTAACTAAAGACGCTACATACCAGCCAATTAAAACAGCGCGTGAAAAGGCTTCTGATTGTTTAAACAGGAATAATGCGGCAAGCACCAACAAAAACGCCAATGTATGTGCCACCACCAGCAGCACCAGCATGCGGGAAAAACGCCCTACCCGCCACGAGCGATACAACTGCACCGATTCTGCCAAATAGGAATAGCACACCAGGTAAGCACACAGCAGCAGACCGTATTTGCTGTTTAACGTAACGTCGTAAAGTGTCGCCCCCAATACAAACACCGCGGCAAGGATCAGTAAATCTATCAACCGGTAAAAAACGGACGAGGCATGGCCGGTATATCGAAACGTTTGCTTGTTCACTGTGTTAACTCCATTTAACTATTCGTAAAGCATTGGCATCTGACACTGCAAGGGACAATGTCGCTGAGAAAAGTATGCCGTTCTGCATCAGGCCGGATAAAGCAAACCGCTTCAGACCTGTCTATCGCTAACCAATACCGCCGCTCAAGCTAAGCTTGTACTGCTGTCTGCGGGGTGATTTGTTAATGCATGCTGTACTTAAAACGCCGACAATTTATCACATCAGGCGCTCAATGCAAGCAAAAACACCAACATATATAAACCAACATTTTACATAAGGTTTTCATTGAAACAAATAGATTAAAAAATAACCAACATGGTTTAAATATCACCAAATAACGGCATTACTCACCAATGCGGTGCATAACGCTGATAATTTCAATGTAGGCCTCATTTATACAAGTTAAATTAACCAATATATTTCAACAAGTTAATAAACAAAAGCACCAACCCCCGCACTTTACAGATACAAGTTCTGTTCCACAAAACTCCATGTAAACACAAATTTATTACAATAAAACGACAGTTATGGCAAAAAGCCACTTTGCAACCAGACGCAATGTTAATAGAAAGCCAAGATAAGCCGCATGAAACACCATGTTAAAATATGTCATGAAATCTTACAGTTATAAAAACGTAAAAATATAAGTCACTACTTTTCAACAACTTAAAATCAGGAACAATTATTGCATTGTAAATTTTGAGTATCAAAATAAGGTGATGCATTATGAAAAAAACGTTAATTAAGGTTGTATCTGCCACTGCCCTGTGTTTTAGCCTGAGTAGCCACGCAGCACTAATTCAGGTGTCTGCTACCGACACTGCGCCAGGCAGCAGCAGCTATCTGGCACCGGGTGCCGGTGATGTAGGTGGCTTCCCTACTCCTTACAGCCCGGGTTCACTAATTCAACCGCAAAATCTGTTCGATGGTATGGACGATATTCGTATTGCCAGCCGGCTGGACCTCTCTACGCTGGATCGCAGCACTGACAATGGCGATCCAGCACTCGGCTGGGACGTGGATCAATTAGAGTGGTTCACCGAGTTTTACTACTTTGACACCTTGCTTGATGACTGGCAGCAAGTTACCTCCTGGTATGCCTTTATCAGCTGGGATCAGGTAGAAACCTGGCAAGCCGATCCGGAGCTTAGCGGTATTGATTTCTGGACCGGCGACGTACGCGGATTTCTTGCCGACAGCAGCTGGTTAAGCGGCGACTGGTTAGCGGTATCCAGCTTTGAAGGTGCAACCAGCACAGTAAACAACACCTTTTTCTCAATACGCAACCCGGCTGCTGTGCCCGAGCCAGCCAGCATTGCACTGTTTGGCCTGGCGTTAGCCGGCATTGGCATCCGCCGCAGAAAGCAAAAACAGGCGTAACAAACCTCGCTGCAATTTGCCCTGCTTCGGCGGGGCATTTTTGTTGCTGCATCTTTAACGTCAGTATTTTTTACAGCGCCATACAGCGCCCACTAAATATCTGTTAAATATCATAAGCTTAAATTGTGGCACAAATAGTGCTGATTACTGGTTTAGCTGAAATTTGTTGTAGCCACCAGGAGTAAAAATGAAAACCACCACTAAGCTGCTGTTTGTATTAGCCTGTGCAGTATCTGCCTTCGCTGTTAAAACCCACGCCACACCAATTGTTATCGATGCTGCCTTGCACGATTACCAAAGTAATCAGAGCTATTACCGCACTGTTGATTTTTATCAATTTTCGACAGAGGGTGGCTTAGCCAGTTTCGATATGTACGCCTGGGGTTATCAAGGCAGTTACTTAGACAGCATGCTGTGGTTGTTCCGCGATGACGGTGCTTTAGATGTGTCAGATTTATTTACACAAAATGATGACTTCTGGTCTATGTCTGGTCGTGGCTATACCGACGGCAGCTACAGTTCGTTGGATGCATATTTAAGTGTCAATTTTTCTGCCGGTAATTATCTGCTGGCCGTGGGCAGCTGCTGTAATTATGGCGCAACGGATATTACTGACGGCATGCAATGGAATGGTGCAGCAAGCTATAGCAACCCTCTGCTATATCGCAGCTTGCCATACCAGTTAACTGTAAGTGGCGCAGTAAATAACTTCAGACCGCAGAACACCGCTGTCAACGATATACCAGAGCCGGCGTCTATCGCTTTGTTAGGTATGGGCTTGTTAGCGTTACGGTTATATCGCAAGAAAGCCGCAGTGTAGCTGCTGCTTTCTGTTGCAACTGAGCCCCGCTATGCGGGGTCTTGTATTTTGTTAAAAACTTTCCTTTTTGCAACGATAAAACTAACAGGTGAATGCCGATATCAGAACGTTAAACTAAATCTATATGAAGCACCGTTCAAACCGCTGGTGTCAACAACAACGCTATTACCCTTTAACACGGCTCTTTCACCCGGTTGCTGGATTGCGATATCAGCAGAGATCGCACCAAACGTAAAAATGACCGCTGCTTCACTGCGATCTGGCTGGCTAAAGCTAACTTCTACTTCGGATTCATTACGCTGAATAACAACACTCACCGCACCTTCAACTGCCAGTGCCTCTGTCAGCTTTACTGCAGACTGCGTAAAACTATTCAACATAAAAGTGTTTGTCACTTCGTCATATACAACATGTGCTTTTTCGTCTTGTTGCAAAATTCTGACATCAGGTTTAGTAGCGAAAGATTGCACGCTCTCAGCCGTTTGATGTGGTAGCAAGACATAGGCATAATGCTGGCTATCCCTATCATGCAATAAGTTAAACGTTAGTCGTTGCTTACTAACGTGATTATAAGCAGCGTCTGTTGGGGTTTGTTCGTTGATATCACTCCATGCGCCGGTAATCTGTTCAAATGAACGCTGCCACTTCTGTGGATAAGGCAGATAAACACCTAAGCTCGTATTTCTATCACTATCGGCATAGTGAAAATAATTATCGCCTTGTATATCGCTATAGGCAGACCCTTTTTTCGTGTCCACAAAACTCTGTAATACGTTGGTGTAAACTGCACCTTTGCCGCCAGAACCAATAGCCACAATTTTATCCGGCAGATAAAACCACGATTTTTTCATCCTGACACTATTGTCCCAATTATAGAAATCGAATACTGCGAGCCCTACTTCACCGGCAACCAGGCCGCCAACGTGATTAAGCTCAGACTTTTTACCGGCGTAAATATTACGACCGCCACAAAGCGGCGGCGTTCTACCATTTGTTGTCGTTCCTGGCGGCGCCTCCAGCTCCAACACCGGCCAGACATCCATAAAATCGTCTGCACGCAAATAAAGGTAACTCATGCCATCTGCAGTAAACCACCCCTTTAAATTTTCGCCGTTAATGCACTCATAATTACCAATACGATTTGAATGCATTGCCAATGCAGCTGAATATATCTCACTGTGGTAAACCAACCTGTCTATTGAAGGGTAATAGGCGGAATATGCCGGATTTGGTGCGCCTTTTGCTTGAAGTATCAATTCGTTCACTTGACTGCGGAGATTATCAGGCACCACCAGGCGCAGATTATTTAGCAGTTTTATTATATCTGCACCGTGCCCCGCACTTTGTTTTCGACCTCTGGAAACTCCGCGGCCATTCACGATATCCAGCATGTACCCATCTGCCATAAAAGGAATAACATGCTTAGCCAAGCGCTTAATCAGCTGCTCATAAACCGCCCCCTCAGGCTCCCATCTGGTGCGCTTTAACAAGGTTAGAATTTCAACAAAACCGTCAAATAGCACTACGCCATAAGTTCCTATATAAGGAATGTCGGCGTGTTGGATGAAACCGCCGTCTTGATAAAAACCATCCCCTGATTCGACATACTCTAATACCTCCCACAATTTAGCTAGGGCCGGCTGTAATTCTTCATGACGATTAGACAGAAGTGAGCGTAACACCACAATTAAAACTGTATCTACTCGATTTGCGGCACTGTTGGGAAATGATGATTCGTTAGCAGATAAACTAGAATTTCTTTCATAAGCGTTTGGAAGGTGATAATTACTGGCTTCAATAAGTAAGTCGAAAAGATTTTCTGAAACGACATCTCCGTTATGAACAAGAAACAAATTTATCTCTTTAGGAATTCCAATTTCCCAGTACCACCAGTTTCCAGAGCGCACCTTAATACTACTTAACTTTTTCGCCAGAAAAGATAACCTTTCATAGTAATAAGAAGCAAGACCACAACCTGATCTTAAATGCCTATTGAGCAACTTAAACTCTGTATGATATATATCTGGCTTATCATAACTGAAACCATACCCATGCCGATTCACGTATTCAAACAAATCATCACATCCCTCTAATTTCAGAGAAGCATTTTCATGCCCCTCCTCTCCAACCATCGAAGAGGAGAGTGAGAAAAAAAGCAGTAATGTAATAACAAGTTTAGGCATTCAACACCGATAATTAGATAGCTCACCTACCAAAAAGCGCTAACTTAGCATATTTATTTTTATAGAAAATTGACTGAATTATAATAGGCAGCGCCAGTCCACACCCGAGACCTAGCACCAAGTGTACAATGACATTATTAATGCCAGATGAATTCAGTAGAACTCTGACACCGGCAGAACCAAACACGTGAAAAAGAAAAACCGCATAGGAGTAGAAACCGACATAAGAAAGAAATGAATTCTTAAAGCCAGACGCGACAAATAATATAGCAAATAAACCTCCAACCAATATAGTCAAAAAGCTTACCTTCCTAACCGGCTCACCATAATATAAAATATAATACTGACTATAAATTAAAGAAATAATTAAAACAGAAATAAACAACAAAAAATATTTTCTATTTAGATAGCAATTAAAAAATCTTTTAAAACCAAGCCCAATGAGAAAGAATGGGAGTAGAAATACTGCACCGCTAAGCCCAAAATAAACCGGTGGATATTGCCAAACTGAGTAGATAGATATGGAAATAGCACAAAAAACAAAGAACTTACCAACAGATGATGCCAAACCATAGTAATCAACAATAGAAATCAGTACGAAAATTATAAAAAGAGCTTGAATAAACCAGAAGTGCTCAAACGGCACTACATGGAGCGTTTGCCAGTTAAAATCAGAAAGTGTGGCATTGGTTCCTGGCATTATCGCTCTAACTACAGCGAAAAAACTGCCCACAACAACAAGCGGAATCAGCAAAGTTTTTGCCTTACCTCTTACAAAGGGCTTCCAGTTCTCTTGAACGGGCCTGATTGCATAAACCAGACCTGATAAGAACGCAAATAGAGGCATTCTGATATAAGAGAATGAATCGCAAATGTACCTAAGGAAACTATCGTCATGGACCTTTAAACCACTTAATGCATTCCCTCCAACAACGTGAAAGAATACGAGGAGAATACATGCAAGGCCACGCGCTGTATCAATTGTATTTATATTTCTTTCCATGGAAAGCTCTACCCTGCTAAGGCTTAATACCTATAGAAGCCAGACAATCAGAAAACTTCCTGTAGCCATTTTTTGACAGCAAAATTTGAAAAAATATAACTGCCGACAGCTTTGCTGAATAGCATCCCTTGATTAGTGCTTTGAAGTACCATTTTAAAGCACCAAATCTATTCCCCGCATGAGCCATAGCTTTAGCAATATGCCAGCCCATTTCTCCATCGTAAGCTTTCTGCGTTATAGTGGGTCTTATTCTGTTTAACCAATCTATACGCTGAATATAGTTTGAGCGACTGGACAGTCTATTCTCACTCCAGCGATCGTCCCAAACAGCACCTGGCTTAGCTAACATCACCAATCTGGCACCAAAGTTCGTCAGTTTTATAGCAAAGTCTTTATCCTGCCCTGCACTGATATTCGTATCAAATCTCACCTGACAGGCAATTTGCCTGGGAACAACAAGAGTGCTTGTCTGCACGAAACCTCTATTATTCATTAGATATTCGCAAAAATGTTCATCAGGTTTAGGCCCTCTTGGCGGTTTTAAGAAAGTTAGTTCATCATCACGCTCTACAATAACTTGTGTAAACACGCAGATATTATCTGCCTTTTCAAGCTCAACAAGAGCACTTTCCAAATGGTGAGGTAAAAATATGTCGTCGGAATCTAAAAATGCAATGTACTGCCCCTGAGAATGGTTAACACCTGTATTTCTTGCACTCGAACCGCCAGCATTATCTTGGTATACGTATTTTATCCTTCCATCATTGTATCGCTTAACTATACTAGCAGTCTCGTCTTTAGAGCCGTCATCGACAATTACCACTTCAAAATCGGATAAAGATTGAGCAAAGACAGAATCTATTGCTTTTGAAATAGAAGCTGCTCTATTGTAAGCAGGGATAACAACACTAAATACTGTCATTTAAAGCTCCATTTTTGAGTATCAAACTTTAAGGAATAAAGTAACAACGCCGAAAACCAAATCGCCGAATCTGAAACAAGAAATCCAGACTCCATGAAGTTGTAAAAAATAATGTAAAGAAAAAGCATCAGAAATAAAGACTTACTGGAAAGAACAGAAGAAAAATTAATTGCATTCAACAAACATGGATAAAGTACAGATATAAAGAAAAATAAAAATCCAATAAAACCTATTGAAATTAGAATGTCAAAATATCCACTATGACCCGAAGATATCAAGGCCGTCCATGCAATTCCTCTATCTGCATATTCAGACATAATAGACCAATCACCTGTTTCCCAAACAGCACCATATCCCAAACCAAAAAGAAAGTTATCTTGAATAATTTCCAGCATAACAAACCAGATTGCCCCCCTACCGGTAAACAAATCAGGATTATCGTAAAGAAAGTACTTCACATCACCCAGGGCAAAAAATAAAAAAGAAAAAACAACCAACAATGTAAAAGACGAAACAATTACAAGAAATTTATTCTCAATAAAGTAAACAACTAGAAATGAAAAAACAATTAATGGGAATAATATATATATACTAGTTTTAGATTTAGTCATAAATAAAAAAATCACGCTCAGTACAGAGAGCGCAATCCATTTTTTCTCTTTACCAGAGAACCAAGAAAGAAGAAAAATTACTAATGCCGTTACAGAAAACGCCGCTGCATTATTTTTATGGCCAAAAACACCGCGCCATGACCCAATTAAATTTACGTCAAAAACATCTGCAGCCTGATGGACGGCGCCGGAATAAAATAGGCTCAGGAGTACGCTAAAAATAATTAAGAACGCAAAAACATTTCTAATTAGTTTTATAGACTTTGAATACCCAACCAAGTAAAAAAAAGAAGTCACCACAAAAAAATTAATAAACAAAACTACAGATCTTCTAATTGTTAACGATGAATCAAGAGACCACAAGAAAGATGAAAAACATAGAAAAATAAGAGAAAGAACATATAAATTATTTCTAATGTAATTTAAAAGCAAACTTTGTCTAAAGAGGGAAAAAGAAAAGTATGCAAAGAAAAACACCAGTGAAATTTGACGCAGAAGACTACCATCAGCTCTTTGATCAAGATCCCTAAATCCACCATAACTTGGGAAAGGATTAAAACCTATAAAAAAAACCAGCAAAAACAGGGTAAAAACCAAGTAAGGTAAATTGCCAAAAATACCATGTTTTTCACTACTCATTTTACTTCCCAGTCGTAATTTTATAGACATCAGGCATTAAATTAAAAACACCTGCCAACTTGCCTAGCTGCCTAAATAGCTTCAAACAAAAATGAGTTCTCTTAGTATCTGAAGGCAAGAAAATTAAATTCAACAACGAATACATTGCGATAGCGGGTAGGGTCTTAAAAAAACTTGTAGCACGACTCCAACGTGCATCATTATGCAAATTATCAATGACCTGGTCTGTAGCCCCTATTCTAAAAGCTCTTTTATAAGCCCACGATTTCGTAGATCTGGAACTATCTATGACCTCGTAAACTATAGCTTCATTACAATAGAAGAAATCTCCACCGGCCAATTTTATCCTTGTAAAAAAGTCTTTATCCTCACCACCAGACAGTGAAAAGCGGTGATCGAACAAGAAATCACCGAGCCTAAACATATCTTTTGAAATTAAACAGTTACCAGATCCATGAATTAAATTAACACGGCCACTACTCTTCTTTCGGTCCCAGTAAAGTGACTGCCCCTTCGTCCACTCCGGACGCTGTTCTACAAAATCAGCTATAACACGGCCGCCAACAATGACACTGCCACTCTGCCTCCAGCAATTAACTAAATTAAGCAGCCAGCTATCGCCCACATATTCATCATCGTCGACCATTATAAGCGCGTCGCATTTTCGTTGCTTAAATGCAAGATTTAATATGAAGTTTCTTACGTGTGTCAGCCCTCTATCAAGAACAGGAAATGCCTCTATTTTTAAGCTGCGGAATTTCGATTCTGTTAAACCGACAACTTTCAAACCTGCACCATCATTTCCTTCATTATCTGCAACTACAACACTTACATCTACATTATCAGGCATTTCTTGCGAAGCAATACTGTACAGTAATCTCTCTAAACTTACGGGACGTTTGAATGTGGGAATTCCGATAATGATGTTAGATTTACTCACAAATAAGAATCCTTTTTTGTACACAGAAGAAACATTAGCAACATTGCAAATAATTCTCCGATAAGTATACCTAACAGCGAGTAGGTAACACCTTTTTGTATAATAAGGAAGTATACAAGCGGGACAGTTAACAATGCGGATGAAACCGTTACTAAACCCAAACTCTTGAACTCATCATTAGATTGCAGATAAACACTTAATGGATTTCTGAAAGATTTCGCCAAATTTATAAATGTATAAATAAAGACTGCATTAACCAAAACCATCTGAGTTTCAGCATCTTTCCAATATTCTTCGATAAAAAATGTGATGACCAGTGCCGCAGCGACTACATTACCAAGCCAAAATCCAATATTAATAAACGTAAAGCGCGTCAGGGACGACTTCGCTATATCAGCCTGTCTATTGGCAATCAACCGTCTCAGCCGCGGTCGCTCTACTTGCGAAAGACTGGACAGCACAAGGCTAATCGGCCTGAAAAGCAAAGCAGCTGCAGCAATAGGGGCAAACGCTGCAGGACCTAGCAAAGTAGTTATAAGATAAGAATGTGCGTTCAAGGTAGCTTCTGTAGACAAAACGCCAACTAACGCGTACTTGCCCTGCTTACGGTACCCTTCTATAAATGCTTTACTATTGCTGCGCGCAGCGCCAAAAATCTGTAGCTTCAAATACTCCTTACCAAGCTGAGGAATAGCCACAGCCGAGCATATTGCAATTAAAGCTCCGAAAGCATTCAAGCCAGACTTGTTAAAGTAAAACAGCCCAATTGTACCAATGAGCGTTAGCAGGGAAAAAGTTGCATCTGATTTAACAACCTGAGCATGCTGCTGATTGTTGTTGCAGTAAGACCTGCCAAACCAGCGCAATGTCACCAAAAAGCCACTTATCGCATAGACTACAAAAGATTCAGTAGAGCTGGTATACAACCAGGCAACGAGTCCCTGCACTACGGAAAAAATGACACAGAGTAATAAGTTAGCTTGCATAAAACTGCTTACTTTTCTGTCCCTTGCATACTCTTCTTCACTAAGAACTATAAGCAACGGTGCCCCAAGAACGGCGTTGCTAATTCCATTAGCCAGTGCTTGAGTTATCAGCAAAAAAGCGAATAGCCCATATGCTTCTGTAGTGTCTTGCTGCATTAGACACAAAGCCATTAATAAGCTTGATAAAGCCAAGCCTGCAGTTCCACCAATTGCCCCAAGAGCAGTTTTTAAACTTAACTTATGTTTCAACTATATATCTCTAATTCAAGGTCAATTAATTACTTGCTGTTGCAAATAGTCAATTAGCTGCGTTTTTTCAAAAGATTTAGTCTTAATTGGTTTTACTAAACTATCTGAATTACCAATAACCTCTGTTAGCTCGGCAAGACTATTTACTATATAGATCCCGGGATAACCGCAAAACTTCGCTGCTGTTGATGCTTGATGATCGTTTCTGTGCTCGCTCAGTTGAAACTGCCTCGGCATAATCACTAACGGGATTGCGAGCTCTATAGCTGTAAGTATCGTCCCCATACCAGCATGTGCAATGAGTAAATCTGCTTCGCTTACACAGCCCTCAAACTCCAGAGGCGACAAAAACTGTTCTACACGTATGTGCTTGCAGTGATATTCATCTTTAGCTGCCTGTGCTGTCACTTTGGCATTTGGATTTTGCCCTGCCCATTCATCTACAGCTTTTAACAAGCGATCAAAAGGTAACTGAGTGCCAGCAGTTACAAATATCTTCATCTGACTAGTGACACTCATACTACGGCTCCCTGATACAGTATTTTTTTGCCGTCGCTAAGATGCTTCCATTGAGTCAGAGTAATATGCGCTACCTTGGTGGAAAGCTTGCCACACATTGACAGCTCCTCGCCGTTAGCGATGCTATCCAACCAGATTGTTTTCGCACCAAAAAGACGACCTAAACAAATGAACATAAACCCGGGTGCAGCACCGGTAGAAATAACTACTTGAGGCCGCACTTTAACTAGTATTTTCATAGCCTTAAAGACAGACAAAAGCAGTTTAAGCTTTTCATCCCTGTTGGCATCAGTTATCAGGTATGCTTCGTTGATTCCAAATTGCTGCGCTAACCCATCAATGGTAGTGGCATAGCTTACGGCACAGCCTTCGAACGCCGGCGTAATTTGCATTAGCTGATTCCAATGTCCGCCGCCGGACGCAATTGCCAGTATTTTTTTCATCTGAATGTATACCCTATTACCGCTCTAACAAGCTGATGCTGCTTTATGCAAACTTTTTAACTGCACGATGCCTATACTTCGCACTGCAAAACCGTACTTACGACTGCGCTATCGCCAGTTCCAATTCGGTTCTTTTCAGTGGCTCATTAATCAGCTTTTGCATCTGTGCTTTTAACGGTGCGCCCAGTGTCGGGTGGCGCAGGCCGTATTCCATATTGGCGGTTAACAGGCCCAGCTTGGTGCCACAGTCGTGGCTTTTGCCCACAATGCGGTAGGCTTCGAGTTGTTCGAGTAACCGCAATTGATGCAACGCGTCAGTTAGCTGAATTTCGTCACCGGCGCCTGGCGGCGTAAACTCCAGTAAGTCCCAAATGGCGGCGGATAGTACATAGCGGCCGGTAATGGCGTAGTTGCTGGGTGCTTCATCCAGCTCTGGTTTTTCTACCATATCGTGGATTTTAGCCGCACAGCCGGCACCTAAATCGCTGCCGTTTAAATCAACCACACCGTATTGGTTTACCATATCGTGCGGCACCGGCTCTACCATGATCTGGCTGGCGTTTGTTTCTTTGTAACGCGCTATCATTGCGGCCAGGTTGTCTTTTTTCAGGTTACTGTGGTACTGATCAATTAACACATCCGGCAGCAATACCGCAAAGGCGTTGTCGCCCACAACGGGCCGCGCACATAAAATGGCATGGCCAAGGCCCAACGCTACCGGTTGACGCACGGAAATAATGGTGACATTTTTTGGCACTATGGCGCGCACTTCTTCCAGCAACTGGCGCTTAACGCGTTTTTCCAGCGTGGCTTCCAGCTCAAAGCTGGTGTCAAAGTGGTTTTCAATGCTGTTTTTCGATGAGTGTGTAACCAACACAATTTCAGTAATACCGGCCGCGACCGCTTCCTGTACTACATACTGAATAAGAGGCCGGTCAACTACCGGTAACATTTCTTTTGCCATTGCCTTAGTGGCAGGCAACATACGGGTACCCAAACCCGCAACCGGAATAACAGCCTTGGTGATGGCAGAGGTTTTTACTGCAGATAACGATGAAGGCATAATACCGGTCCTTGTAAAAATGACAATTAATTAACAAAAATCGACACAACATTACAACATTATGTGCAAATAGACAAAGCGGGCACGGAAAAAGCGATAGTAAGCGGCAACAGCACGATGCTGGTGCGGTAATCGTCCATGGCTGAAATGTTACATCCTGTCGAGCGTCGCAATTTTACGTACACAAATTGTAAAGTCAAAGTATTTTAACTGCTATTTATTACGCTCTGATGGCAAATTGCCACAGCGACAATTGCAGCGCTTAGCCGCAGCCGCTATAGTCTTGCAATAACTTACTGATAAACATGGTGTGTTACATATTGCCCTCTGGCTTGCAGGTTTCCTGTCCCCGGTATCTGACTGTTAGCTTGCGCCGTTTTTGCCGGCGCCTTAGCTATTTTCTGTTACTTTTTGTTAGCATATTGCTGAGTTTTCGGGTATTTACCCATGTAGAGCCGTTTGCACTAAGCAATACACTGTTGCAACAAACTGAACAGCGCTACGGTGAGGCAGCACTGCAGCGTGTACTGCGCTGGCAAACTTTAATTAACAACAGTCGTGGTAACAGCGATTGGAATAAGCTGCATAAGGCTAACGATTTTGCCAACCGCGAAGTAGCCTACGCCAGTGATGACGCCCATTGGGGCAAAAACGACTACTGGGCAACACCGCTGGAGTCGCTGCAAACCGGCGCCGGTGACTGCGAAGATTACGTAATACTGAAATACTTTATGCTGCGTGCCATGGGCGTAGACGAAGATAAGTTACGCCTGATGTATGTGCGGGCGCTGACACAAAACGAGCCGCATATGGTTTTAACCTACACCGAAAAGCCGGGCCAGTACCCGCTGGTGCTGGACAATATTAACCCGAAAATATTACCGGCCAATAAACGCAGCGATCTGCGTCCGGTTTACGCCTTCAACGCCAGTGGCTTGTGGATGGCAAAAGCACAGGGCTTGGGCAATAAAGTAGAAAACAGCGCCGGGGTATCGCAATGGCAACAGTTGCTTGAGCGGATAGAACATGATAATTAACAATTTGTATATATTGAAGGGACAGCAAGCGTGTTGAAAAAAGGGATCAGTTTAGCTACGCAGTTTTATACCTTGATCATTGCTATGACTTTTTTAGCCTTTGCCGGCAGCTTGCTCAGCAGCACGCTGGCGTTGCGTGATTATCTTAACAGCCAGTTAGGGTCACATGCGCAAGACGCCGCCCACAATTTAGGGCTGGCGATCAGCAGCAGCGGTGGCGCTGACGAAGTACTTATTCATACCCTGGCCAGTAGTTTATTTGACTCCGGTTACTATCAGCAAATTCGTTTTGTTAATAATGAACAACGCGAACTGGTTAACCTCAGCCATAACCAAAACCCTGCTGTACCGCGCTGGTTTCGACGTATGTTTCCGCTGCAGGCGCCACAAATGCACAGTGAAATCAGCGACGGCTGGTTGGTGCTGGGTACACTGACGGTACGGTCTAATACCGGCCTGGCAGAGTACAGCTTATGGCAACAAGCCTTGCGTAATTTGCTCAGCAGCACACTGCTGTTTGTACTGGCGGCCTTAGCTATTCATTTTATTTTGCGCGCTTTGCTAAAACCGCTACGGCAAATTGTGCTGCAGGCAGAAGCAGTAAGCCGCAAAGAGTTCCGGCAAAACCCCACCCGTACCGCCACCCGCGAGTTAAACCTGGTAATTGGTGCGCTAAACAGCATGGTGCTGAATATCAGTAAAGTATTTAGCGAGCAAAGCCGCTATGCCGAACAACTTATGCAGCAAGCCTATTTAGATCCGCTAACCGGACTGCCGAACCGCCGCGCTTTACAACAGCAACTAAGCAATCTGCAGCAAGACGCCAAACTGAACCACAACGCGCTTTATGTCGCCATGGTCAACTTAAGCTCGCTGCAACAAACTAATGACGAGCAAGGCTATGCCAGCGGCGATGAATATGTACAAAAAGCCGCAGGTCTGTTGCGGCAACTGCAACAGCAGTCCCCCGCCCTGCAGCTGTTCCGGCTGTCAGGTTCTGAGTTCGCCATTATCGGCACAGCAGATAAGGCCGCTGCAGCTGAGCTGGACACCCGCCTTACGCAGGCGCTGGAGCAAGAACACAGCCAGTGCTACAGCCAGGGCTTTGGCCGGATGGTAAGTGTACTGGCGCCGGCTACTGAGCCATTCAGTAATATTCTGGCCAGGCTTGATACATTGCAGGCGCAGGACAGTGTGCAACTGCTAACCGGTAACAGTACTGCAACAGACCTGTGCGCGCCTGGTCGTTTGCAGTGGCAACAACTGATTGACCGCTTGTTACACCATAACGACAGCAGCGGCGCTAATATGGAGCTGTTACTGCAACCGGTTGCCGATCAACAACATAAACTCCTGTACGCCGAATGTTTGCTGCGCTTTGTGGTAGATGATAAGCCGCTATCTACCGCTGAAGTGCTGGCGATGGCTGCGAGGCTAAACCGCGCTGATACGTTGGAGCGACAAATGTTGCAGTTTATATTGCACTCGTTGCCGCAGTTATCCGGCGGAGCTGTGGCTATTAATATCAGTGAAGCGGTATTGTGCTCTGACGACCTGCGCCAATGGCTGCTGCTGCAACTGAAAGAACGGGCCGCCGAATTACCACCACTGCTGGTAGAAATAGCAGAACACAGCATTATTCAACATCCGCAACAGGCTGCTGACTTTATAACCAAACTGCAACAATTGAAGATAAAAGTGGTTATTGAGCGTTTCGGTGCAAATTTAACCTCACTGCGGCATATTCAACACTTAAATATTGACTACGTTAAGCTGGATTCAGGGTTTATCAATGACTTAGAGCAAGAAAGCAGCCGGTTCTTTATTATGACACTGACACAAATTTGTCACAGTGTTGGTATTAAAGTTTTGGCAACCCACCTTGAAAGCATAGACAGCATGGAAGCCTGTAAATCACTGAATATAGATGGGTTTCAGGGTTTCGTTTTAGGGGAGATCATAAATTTTACCTTTTTAAGCAAAAAAGTGGATGTCAACAAAACCAAAATGCAATATACTCTGAAACAAGTTTTTAACCCCAAAGGAGATACCTATGATGCTTCGTAAAGCTCTGGTGCTGGGTACCGCTTGCACAATGATGTTGTGTTCAGGCGCGGTATTTGCACAGGACATTGCACAAACCACTGATGTTGCTGTTGTACAGGAAACCCCTGTAACTGTTACTGCTGTTCAGACTACTGCTGATTTAACTGCGCAATTAGCTGCAGCACCGGAAAATGCTGCGCAATTAATTGCTGATGCTATTAGTGCTGCAAACGGTGATGAAGCGGCCATTGAAGCGATTTTAGCAGCAGCTGCCGACGCAGGCGTTGAAGCTGACGTTATTCTGGCATCTGCTGTAAGTGCCGGCGTTGACCCAAGCGTAGTGGCTCAGGTTGTTGCTGATACCCAAACTGCTGCAGCTCCGGTTGCACCAGCGGCAGCACCACAAGCTCTGCAAGCCGTTGCTGCTGTTGCACCGGTTGCATTACCAGCTCCTGGCGCGCCTGGCTTTGGCGGCGGCGGCGGCGGTGGCGGCGGTACTATTTCCGGTAACTAAGCCTCAGTTTGTTGCATAAGAAAGGGCCTTTGGCCCTTTTTCTTTGTGCAGGATTATTTTAATACGGATGTTATGCAGTCTCTGACATGAAAACACAGCACAGCTCTTTAAGCCGGTTAATTCCCTTACTGTTAAGCTTTATTATTATCTGGGCTCCCATACCGCTTGGTTCTAACCGTATCTGGGCCTGGTCAATATTACACAGCTTAATTGCTGTGGCGGTGTTGTTGCACTGTGTCGTGGCGTTTCAACAGCGTCAACCATTATGGCGTGAGCGCTGGATAGGCCGCTTTCTCGCTGTACCGGCCTTTACTGCCTTGTATATGTGGCTGCAGTGGCTGGATGTTATTCCCGGCCTGTCTACCGCTGACGCTTATCACACCGCTATGCTGGCACAACGCACCTTTTACCTGCTGCTATTTTTATGGCTATTGTGCCAATACACCGATTCTGTTGCGCGGATGAAAGCAGTGTTAATTGCCATTGTCACTGCCGGCTGCATTCAGGCCTGTTATGGCAGCATGATTAATCTGGCCGGGCTGGAGCAATCACCTCTGTTTGGCGTTATCGAAGCAGATAAAGCCCGCGGCAGCTTTGTTTATCAAAACCACTACGCGAATTATCTGGCCCTGTGTCTTAGCATGGCTATTGGCTGGATGATCAGTGAACTGAACGTAGACAAAGTCAGCGGCAGCCGTAAAGCCAAATTACGCGAAGCTGTCAGCACCTTACTCAGTGCCAAAATGCTACTGCGCCTCGCCGTGATAATAATGATTATCGGCTTAATTTTAAGCCGCTCGCGCATGGGCAACAGCGCCTTTTTTGTTGGCCTTGGCATAACAGCGCTGCTGGCCATTTTTTGTTATAAAAAGCCGCCACGACTGCTCAAACCCTTAGTGCTGAGCATTTTTGTGCTGGATTTACTGATAGTCGGCGCCATGTTTGGCGTAGAAAAAGTAAAACAACGGCTGGCAGAAACCAGCTTTGCCGGCGAAACCCGTGATGAAGTAGTGCTGCACAGCTTACCATTGCTGCAACAGCACTGGCTTACCGGCAGCGGCGCCGGCAGCTTTTACACCGTATTTCCGGCACAGCAGCAAGGCGTATATACCGGCTTTTACGACCATGCCCACAATGAATATTTGCAGTTTAGTGTAGAGCTGGGCATACCGCTCACTTTGCTGTTAGGAGCCTGGCAATTGTATGCGCTGTGGTTATGTATCCAAACTATGCGTACGCGTAATACGCGCTTATACAAAGGTGTGGCCTTTGGTGCCATGATGGCCAACCTGCATATGCTGCTGCATAACACGGTAGATTTTAACCTGCAGGCACCGGCTAATGCTTTGTTATTTGTCAGTATTCTGGCTCTTAGCCATCTGGCTTACCATAACCCGCAACCGCAGCGTACTGCTGCCGGGCTATAAAGCGCCGTCTGGCTGATACCAATCTGTCCAACCGCGGGTAAGCACGAAGACACCATAGCTGGCAAACTCTGAGAGCAGCTTGCTGTAAAAATCAAAATTGGTCAGGTTAACCGTCACCAGACAATTTATACCGCAATTAACACGGCGGAAGGTTTGGCTTGACGTTGCCACCACTTTGGCACTGAAACCATGGTGTGCAGTCAGCTGTGTTACCCGCCAGGCATGAAAGTCGCTGGTAAGAATGTAATCCGGTTTCAGTTCGGGTTTAACAGCCAGGCTGTTAAATTCTTTATAAGTATTGTCGCCGCCAAAAAAACAATCGATGGCGAAATTGCCGGGCATAGACAACAAGTAATCGACATAGGGCCGGCAGTAACGGGTAGTAATAATCACGCTGCCACCCTGCGGCATTAACGCCGATAACTGCTGTAAACGCGCCTTAGCACAGGCCGGCAGGGTCTGCTGTGACCCGCCGCAGCCCAGCACAACCACATTGCTGGCTGCACTTAACGTATACACTGCACTGTAACTGCCGTACCAGGCCCGTACCTGATTAGCCACAAAACTGTTACCGGCCAGATAATAAAATGCCAGCAGCAACCACAGGCCTTTTTTGCGGTAGCAAATACAAGCCAACAGCAGAGCATACAACACCAGATTATGCGGAAACATCATCGGTTCAAGAATATCTTTCATCAGCACTCCCCTTGCCGGCCGTACTTTGCAGTAATAAGGCATTACATAAAGCCCAGGGCAGCCACAGCATGCCGGAGGTTAAAATATGCCCCGCCAACGACGATACCAATAGTAGTAAAAAGTTTAACAGCAGCAGGCTGCGCCCGGCGCCACTAAAGCGCTGCTGCCAGCTGTGGCGGATAAATACGGCAAATACCAGCAAAAATGTCAGCAAACCGGCGATGCCGTGAAACACCAGTAAATCAAACCAGTCCAGCTCAGCAAAATATTTTTTCAAATACAAGGCAATACCACCTTGCCCCACTCCCGCCAGGCGCTGCCATTCACTGTAGCTGTCTGCTGCGGTTTGCCAAATGCGGCCGGCATAATAATCGCGGGAGGACAGCAATATGCCGCTAAGACCACGCTGCTGATAAACAAAACTCAGTTTGTCGTAAATGCCGAGTAGCCTCAGCAGGTATTCACCGTTTAACAGCAGCATCAATAACAGCAATAACAGTCCTGTCGCTATGGCAAGAACACGGCGCTGGCGCTGCCAAAATACGGCTCCCTGCATTAACAGCGGCACAAAAATAACCAGCATTGCTACGCCGAACAATCCGGTTTTTGTCAGCAGTAACAGCGCCAACACCAGCGCACAACTACTCACCAAAACATAAGCGGCTTTATAGTGTGGCCAGCACAGCACCAACAAACCGCAGCTGATCACCAGCAGCACCGCCGATAATTCATTGGTGGAATAGAAAAAGCCTTTAATACCCAGAAACGATTGCGCCACACCATCCAGCGGCTGATAAGCCGTAAAGCCGAACCCCGCCAACCCGGCCAAAGCATTAAGCAGCATCACCGCCGCACTGATATACAGCGTTTGTGTTAACAGCTGCGTTGCCAACTGCGGCCGGCGTTGCTGTAATGACACTAAACAGGCTAATGCCAACAGCGGGCTAAGCGCTTTAATCGCCAGTTGCATGTCGGCCAGCATCCAGTGTGTGGCCATCTGCGGCCAATGCATTGCCGGCCCTGCCAACAGCAGTAACAGCAGCAACAGCAGTGCCGCCAAGCGTTTTGGCTGCTGTAACAACAGCACCAATACCATCAGCAGTAACACTATAAGTTTGTAATACACCGACAAACCATAGCTGGTGCCATGCCATTGCAGTACAGCACCATTAAGGCAATCGACGGCTAAAAACAGCGGTATAAGCCAGCACAGCAGTTTATCGCAGCTGTTTAGCCAGGCTGCGCGCAGTGCGGGTGATAGTAACGACAGCGGCATTATTTTTTAAACAACCCGGTAAATCCCTTACTAAACACTTTAATACGCCAGCGGCTAAGCACGCCCAGCTTATGTTTAATAAAATAGCGCCACTTTAGTTGCACCAAACCGTAACGGCTGCTGCTAAGCAGTTGTGACAAGGTCAGCGGAATTTGTTCCATCGTCTGGCGGTAAAACATCTGGTTTTGCAGGTTACGCGCACTCATGTGCACACGGTGCTTGGCGACAAATTGCTTGTGCGCATCCAAGCGCTTCGGCGAATTGGTGATACGCCCAAGTTCGTGGCCAACATTAACTTTATAGCTGGCATCCGCAATACGCAGTGCCGGACCATATGCCTGCACTACCCTGACCCACATATCATAATCCTGAAATGCTGCCAGCCCGGTATCAAAGCCACCTAAGGCCAGCATACGTTCACGACGCACCAGAGCCTGGTTAGACAAAGTATGTAAATCGAGCAATTCAGCTAAGCCAACCACCCGGCGCTCAGCATACAGCTTTTTTTGCAGCGTGCCGTAATCCCAAATGTAGCCGGAGCAGACACAGCTGTATTTATCATCATAAGCGTTATACAAATTGCTTAAGCGCTGCGGTAAAAACTCATCGTCGTCATCTATACCGGTAACAAATTCCCCTTTGGCCTCAGTAATGGCACGGTTGCGTGCAGCGCAGGCACCCTGGCCGCTGGCCTGGCGAAAAAAGCGGATGCGCTCGTCATTAATGTATTTGTTGGTTAACACCGCCCAGGTATCGTCGGTAGAGGCATCATCCACTACCAGCAACTCAATATTGCTGTAATCCTGTGCCAGTACCGACTCAATAGCACGGATGGCCATCTGCACCCGGTTAAAGGTCGGCATATAAACACTGATCAGCGGTAACGATTGCGTGCTCATGTTGTTGGCTTCCATAGCGTTAAATTTTACCGGTCCAATACCACCAGACGTAGCGCAGCAAACCAAGTTGCCGGCCAATACGGCTGGGTTGTGATAACAGCCGGTAGGCCCATTCCAGATTCAGCTTACACCAAAGTTCAGGTGCCCGTTTTACATTGCCGGTAAATACATCGTAAGTACCGCCAACGCCCATATAATAGCAATCAGGGTGCTGTGCACGGATACGTTGGATCAGCAACTCCTGCTTCGGCGACCCCATAGCAACGCTGACAATGCGCGCACCGCTTTGCTTAATTTGCGCAATAAGTGCCGCTTCATCTTTAAAGTAACCGTCTACCGCGCCCACCAGGTTTACTTTTTGTTGCTGTAACTTAGTTGCCGTTTGCCGGTTAACCTCTGGTGTAGCACCAACAATAAACACCGGCACCTTGTACTGTGCCGCACGCAGCATCAACTGCTGCCACAACTCGCAGCCGGGGATACGCTGTACATTTTTCTTCAACCGCTTGCGCATCACTTTTACCACACCAATACCATCGGCATAGCGGATATCAGCTGCGGCAATGACCGCCGCAATTTGTGGCTCGCGTATGGCGGTAAGAATTTTTTCCGGGTTAATGGCAATGGCTGAACCGGCATACACACTGCCATCGTCGCGCACTATATAAGCCAGCAGTTGCGCCATGCCGGCAAAAGCGGACACCTGCACCGGCCCTATGTTCACCTGTGGCGGCTGTATTGTGGTCACAGCGCTGTCCGGCGTTATGCTGTTGGCGTTGTTTGCATTCATCTTAAAACATCCTGATAAAGCTGTTGTAATTCACTGACCACGCGCCCCAGCAGATATTGCTCTGCACTGTGGCGGGCGGCCAACTGCATTTGCCGGTATTGCGCATCAGATTGGGCAAAAAACTGCGCCAATGCATGTTCAAGCGCAGTCAGCAGTTGCTGCTCTGTGCCCTGCTGGCTGATAAGAATACCATTGTCGCCGTGGTTAATCTGCTCTGCTGCACCATCGGTATAGCTGGCAATAACCGGGGTGTAACAGGCCATCGCTTCGGCCATCACCAGGCCAAAGGCTTCGTGGCGTGACAAGCTGATAAAACACCGCGCCTGGCTGTATAACTGCTTTAATGCCTGGCTGTCTTTCGGCCCCACCACCAACACATTAGGGAAACGTCTGGCAGCAGCATGCAACTTATCCAGCCAGGGGCCGGAGCCGGCAATCACCAGTTTTTTATCCTGTAATGCAGGTAACAATGCCAGTAAGCGATCCATGCCTTTATTGTGATCCAGGCTGCCGACATACAAGATATCGATCGTTTTTTCCTGCCAGCTCAGTTGCTTTGCCTGGCCAAACAATTCACTGATGCCGGCAGGCAGCACCTTAGCGCGCTGCGTTGGCAAACTGAACTGCCGCGCCAGGGCTTTGCTGGCAAAAATCCACTGCGACACCCTGGCAGCACACCAACGATAGGCTTTGCCGGGTGGCTGATACAAATAAATGTCACTGCCGTGGCAGGTCACTACAATTTTCACTTTCGGATTTCGCAGCCACTTATACAACAGCGCCAGCCAGATAGTCGGGTAAAAATAATGCACATGCACTATATCAAACCGGCGCCGGCTTAACACAAAGCGCCAGAGAAAATCGAGCGCAAAAACCGGATATTTCAACCACTTGTTCAGCAAAGAGTCACTGTGCCAGCGCATATAATGATAGGCAGGATTAACCGCAGCTAACGCCCACACCTGATTGTGAACAAACTTGCCCTGAAACGGTGATGAAGGCTTAGGGCCCATATTGCTGATAATTAAAATGTTAGTGTTTGTTGCCTGCACGCTGAAATATCACTCTGAACCACTGGCGGACTGTGTACAATACTTGTTGTCCGCCGGAAAAACACTTAGTTTATAGCGCATTGCGCTACAACCGGAATAGCGCCAGTAAAACCGATTGTAGCTGACGCCCGGCTGAATAGCTGTTAACCCTGAGCCAACCAGGATAGTTAAATGTCTGAATATATTAGTCTTTATATTACTGCTTTGTTTGCGGCCTGCGCAGCCATCGCGTTACTGTATCCGTTGTCGGTGCGCGTGGGGCTGGTAGATATACCGCGCGGGCGCAAGCAGCATCAGGGGGCGGTACCGTTAATCGGCGGCATAGCGACGTACTGTGGCCTGGCCATTGCCATGCTGCTGTTTGCCGACAGCAATATACAGCCGTTTTATTATCTGGCCTGTAGCGGCGTTATTCTGGTATTGGGCGTATTTGATGATTACCTCGATTTAAGCGTAAAGCTGCGCCTGGCGGTACAAACGCTGGTGGGGCTGGCCATGACATACAGCCTGGATTTGCATATCGCCAGTCTGGGTAATTTGTTTGGTCTTGGTGTAATAGAGCTTGGTGTGCTGGGGCTGCCGGTTACGCTTATTGCCGTTATCGCCGCTATTAATGCGTTTAATATGACCGACGGCATCGACGGCCTGGCCGGCATGTTAAGCCTGGTCAGCTTTGTCAGCATCGCTATTTTTATGGCGTTATGGGGCCAACAGTTATATGCCGGTTTCGCACTGGCATTGGCTTTGGCAATGCTACCTTACCTGGCGTGCAACCTGAACCTGGTACCCGGCCGGCGTATTTTTATGGGTGATGCCGGCAGCATGTTAATTGGCCTGAGCGTAATTTGGCTACTGATTATCGGCACCCAGAGTGAGAGCGCCAGCTTTCGGCCGGTGACGGCGCTGTGGATCATCGCTATTCCGCTGATGGACATGATTGCCATTATGGTGCGCCGCATTCGCAAAGGCCAGTCGCCGTTTCAGGCTGACCGCGAACACCTGCACCATATTTCGCTGCGTTTGGGCTTAAGCTCACGCGAGTCGTTGGCGCTTATTACCGCGCTGGCTTGTATTTGCGCCTGTATCGGCATTATCGGTGAATACCTGCTGCTGCCGGAGCCGCTAATGTTAGCGCTGTTTATCGCGCTGTTTGCCTGTTACCTGTATCTGCTACAACATATCTGGCGTATTATCTCGCACTTTCGCCATAAGCGGTTGCAACAGCGCCAGCCAAGGGCTGTGAAGTAAATAGCGACGTATTAAGTAAGGACAGTTAACGCAGTGAACATCATAAAAAAACTGTTAATGGCCCGCGCTACGGCGATGCTGGGTGACAAGTTAGTGAAACTGGCTGCCGGTGCGGTATTAACGATATTTGTTGCCCGCATGCTGGGTGCCGGCGAGCTGGGTGTTTATTCCATAGTAATGGCCTGGAGTGCCTTTTTGGTGCCGATAACCAGCATGGGGCTGAACAATATAGTAGTGCGCCAGATGGTAAAACACGACAACGGCCACGATGCCATGACCATGCTGTACAGCGCCATCAGTATCCGGCTGGGCCTCGGCATCGCGGGCGGCAGCTTAATGTTGCTGGCGTTTTATCTGCTCTACCCCACCATGTTTAGCGGCAATACCGCCGTTGCTATTCCGGTATTATTTTTACTGCAGGCATTTTTCGGCTTTTTGCTGTTTGAATTTTACTTAAATTATCAGGGCACGTTTCGCAGCGTCGCCTATGTTAAATCGGCAATATCGCTGTTGAGCTTCGGCGTTAAACTGGCCCTGCTGTACAGCGGTTTTGGTATTGCCAGCCTGTTGCTGCTAACCGGTATCGAGTTTTTACTGGTGGGTATGGCGCAATATGTTATTTACCGGCGTAAACATCAGCCATTTAAACAAAACGAAGCGCGCTGGCCCGGTTATCACCCACGCTGGTTTAACTGGCAGCAAGCCAAACAGCTGCTGCGCCGCTCTTCCTGGTTGTGGTTATCCGGCATAGTGTCGGTAATTTACCTGAAAATCGATATTGTGATGATAGGTTCTATTGCCGGCACCGAACAGGCCGGTATTTATGCCGCCGCCAGCCGTTTATCTGAACTGTGGTATGTGTTTCCGGCGACCTTAGCCGCGCGCTATTATCCGGATATGCTAAAAGCCTATCAGCTGGGCAAACCCGCTTACTACTTAAAGTTGCGCCGTTTTGCCCTGCTGTTTTTCAGTGCCGCCTTTACTATCGCCGTACTGATGTCGCTGGCCGCGCCCTGGATTATCAGCTTGTTATTTGGCGACAGTTTTGCCGCCGCCGTTGAGGTACTGCGCATTCATATCTGGGCTGGCTGTTTTATCTTTGTGCGCTATTTAATCAGCCAGCACTTACTTATTACCGAGCAGGAGCCACTGTCGCTGCTAAGCCACGGTGTTGGTGCCCTGCTTAATGTCGGTTTAAATTTATGGCTTATTCCGAGCATGGGTATTGTTGGCGCAGCGTGGGCCACATTAATATCCTATGCCTATGCGTCGTTCTTTTTCCTGTTGCTGGCCAAAAGTACCCGCGGCCAGCTGTGGCAACTTATTACCGTGCGTCGTAAAGACACTCACTAACAAGGTTTATCTATGAGCAAACCACTTTTCGTTGAAATTAAAGGCGTGCAGTTTCGCAATAAAGGCGCCTACTTAATGTTGTTAGCCAGCCTGGAAGGGCTGAAAGGCATTAAACAACCGGTTGAGCTGGTGCTGTCTCCCGGGCCTAACCTGCCTTATGTGGAACGCGCCCGCTTAGGCGCCTGGCAAAAGCTGTCATTTCGCCGCGGCGGACTGGATTTAACGCCGCTTATCGGCAAATTACCGGGTGCAGTACAGCGGCTGTTTAACCGTTATGGCATGGTAAGCGAACAACAAGTGGATTTAGTGCTGGAAGCCAGCGGGTTTGCTTATGGCGATCAGTGGCCGCTGCGGTTTTTACAAAATACGGCTAAAGAGGTGGTGCGTTTTGCCAAAGCCGGCAAGCCGTTTGTATTTATGCCACAAGCCTTTGGCCCGTTTAAAACCGACGACAGCAAAGCTGCTATGCGCGATATTATTAACCACGCCAGGCTGATTTTTGTCCGCGACCCGGTGTCATTGCAACACTTACAAAGCTGTGTGCCAAACCTGCCGGATTCGGTAGTACTGACGCCGGACTTTACCGTGGGGTTAACTGCGCGCGCCAATGATGAAATACCGGCCGTTAACGGCCCTTATGCTGCACTTATTCCGAATAACAAGGTGGTGTCTAAATTCAACCATGCCGGTGCTGAGCAGCAACGCAACGACTATATCGCCGCCTTTGCCGCTGCTGCTAATAAGCTCTCAGCAGCGGGTATGCAATGTGTACTGGTAAACCATGAAGGTAAAGAAGATGCCGAGCTGTGCGCAGAAATTGCCGCTAAAGCGCCGTGCACCATAGTACAAATTGATGATCCACTGGCGGTAAAAGCTTTTATTGGCAAAGCTGAATTAGCCATAAGCTCACGTTTTCACGGCGCGGTAAATGCGCTAAGCCAGGGCGTTCCCTGTATTGCGACCAGTTGGAGCCACAAATACCACGCTATGATGACCGACTTTGGCATGGCGGATTACTGCGTAACCGAGCTGAGCGAGCAAAGCCTGCTCAGTGCTTTGCAGCAACTGCTGGATAACAAAGACGCGTTGGCTACAGTAGTAAAACAACAAGCTGCAGCGTTAAAACAGCAAAATACTGCCATGTGGCAGCGGCTGTACCAGGCTATCGGCTAAGGTATTACCCAACGCCCGGCAAAAACAGCGGCACTTTTAAGGTGTTATCCACTTTTTCAGCGCCGCCACACATTTCATCATAAGCCGACTGGTGCACTAAATACGCTTTGTAGATGGTGCAGCGGTCCAGAGCCAGCTTTACTTCATCAATGCTGTGAAACTGCTGTGGTTTGTTGTCTTCATCAACTAAAAACGCTTTGCGGCCGTCGTAGTCGGCTTCTGCCAGATAAACGCCCATTTCAAACGAGTGAATGGTGAGCTCGTTAATGCGTACATCCTGATGATTTAAGTGGCTGGCACGATGATATGGCATGATTAAAGCTCCGTTTATGTAGTGACACTATCTCTACGACCAGAGGCTGTATTCAGATCCAACTAAGTTGCATCAACATGCCATTAATTATAGCCAGACAACGGCCGAAACCAATTATTCTGCCTTTATCGTTGCCTGCCAGTTTACTGCCTGCCATTGGCCATTTTTGCGCACAAAAGTACCGCTGTTTAAATAGCGTTTGGTATCGACACCCGACCTGCCTACCAGCACAAAAGCCACCACAGCAGTATCGCCATATTGCATAATGCGCACATCTTCGCTGCTATAAACGGTAGCTATCTCTTCTGGCTTTAACATACCGCGGCTGGTAACGCTTTGCATCAGTTCGGCTTTGCCAAAGCGGGTGCCACCGGAGCTGGTGTAAATCAGCTCGTCGGCCCAGTATTTATTGTGGATAGCGGCATCGTTGCGGGTGGCGCCGTCTAAAAACTCACCCAGTATTGCAGTAAGTTCGGCTTTGTCGTCGGCCAGGGCCAGAGTTGGTGTTAATAGCAGCGTGGCGAGCAGTAGGCTGATTTTCATAGTGGGTTCCCTGTTATGTACTCAGTTTTTTATCAGTTAAACTACCACACAATAAAGCGTTAAGGTAACCAGGGTTGCCAATCCTGCGAGCCAAGTATTGCCATAATGTCTACCGTATTGCCGTCGATGCGGTAATAAATACTGTCGACCCCACAGGGGCAACGTCGATAACCGGGCCGGATATGATCTACTGATTGGTACAAAAGCGGATTTTTAGCAATTTGCTCAAACATGCTGAAGAAAGCATAAAAGTAGCTGTCTGCCTGCTGCTGACCAAAGTGCAGTGCGCCATAATAGTAAATACGCCGCAGATCTTCTTTTGCCAGATTAGACAGTCGCCAGTCATACAAGCTTAGCTAAGCCTTGCTTAAACTCCTGTAACATATCTTCTGCACTTTGACTGGTAAACCCGTTTTGTTCAGCTTGTGCCAACCTATTGTTAATGGCCTCGGCGCGGCGGGCATTGCGGATAAGCTCGTTAATCAACTCGCTTTTACTGCTGTACTCAGCGCCTTCACTCACCTGTTGTTGCAGCCATTCGTCATTTGGCTGACTTAGCGTAATACTCTGGCGGGTCATACTGTTCACCTCTACACTTGGTGCATAACTGCATCAAATATACACCACTCCAGCTATGTTAGAAAATTTTCCGAAAAAAGGCGCCGCAGCGCCTTCTTAATATCAATAGCCGGCAAATTACATGCTGATGCCACCGTCGATTTCCACCACCCGGCCGGTGAAAAAATCATTTTCAAAAATGTATTTAGCCGTGTGAGCAATTTCACTGGCTTCACCCAAGCGTCCTACCGGCTTCATTTTCTCTAAGCGATCACGCGCTTCGGGTTTCATCGCATCGGTCATGGCGGTGCGGATCACGCCCGGTGCTATGGCGCCAACACGAATACCAAAACGGCCCAGTTCACGTGCCCAAGTTACGGTCATCGCCACCACGCCGGCTTTAGAGGCTGCATAGTTAGTCTGGCCCATATTGCCACCACGGGCGACGCTGGACATATTAATAATTACGCCTTTGGTGCCGCGTTTAACCATCACTGCTGCCGCTTCGCGGCCACACAGAAATACACCGGTTAAATTCACGTCAATAACCGACTGAAACTGCGCCAGTGACATCTTGCTTTGCAGCTCGCCGTCTTTGTATTTCAGCAATAAGCCGTCGCGCAAAATACCGGCATTGTTAATCAGGCCATCAATGCCGTTAAAGTCGCTGTCGATTTGGGCAAAAGTGCTTTCTACCTGTTCTTCATTCGCCACATTGGCAATGTATGTATGTACTGTGGTGTTGGTACCCAGCTCAGCCTTGGCTGCCGCCAGTTGGTCGGCATTCATGTCGATTAAGGCTAGTTTGGCGCCTTCATTCGCACACATGCGGGCCATTTCGAGGCCTAAGCCTTGTGCGCCGCCAGTGATAACGATGGTTTTGTTTTGCAGGTTCATCTGACTTTCTCCGTAATCGCCTGCGCTACGAACATTTTTGCTGCGACACGCCACAAGCCGTCCCTGGGGCTCGACTCCGGCCATCCATGGCCTCCAACGGTCTTACGCAAAAAGTATCTTCGCGCAGGCTTATCATCTTGTTTGGAACGGAGCTCATCACTCCGCTCTATTAAATGCTTTTAAGGTTCCGGTTAGCACTAAGGCTGACACGGATGTACTTTTTTGGCAGACCGTGTTTTTAATGGATGAAAAACACACAAATTCGTCAGGAACGAATTTGAACAGCGCCGTTTGCTGCCCTTGGGCAAACTTCACGGATGAAGTTTGTAACCCTACAGGGACGTATTTACGGCGTGTCTGACAAAAAATGTACGCAGTGGCAGTCGTTCTATCCAACTGCCACTGTTACCCAAATCTAACCGGCTTTCTTTTCAAACAGCTTAAAAATACTGGAAAAATCCAGTTTGCCATTGCCGGCCCGCTGGTGCGCTACGTACAGGCTACGCGCCAGTGCGCCCATTGGCGTACTGCTGTTACTTTGCATTGCCGCTTCCAGCGCCAGGCCTAAATCTTTCGCCATTAAATCGACCATAAAGCCGCCCTGATAACCATTTGATGATGGCACATTTGGCATCACATCCGGGCAGGGGTTGTACAGCTCTAAGGTCCAGTTACGGCCGGAGCTTTTCAGCATAATGTCTGACAGCACTTTCGGATCCAGGCCGTTATCCACGCCCATTTGCAGCGCTTCTGAGGTGCCGACCATTAAAATACTCAGCAGCATATTATTACAAATTTTCGCTACCTGACCAGCGCCAACGCCACCTGCGTGAAACAGGTTTTTACCCATATTACCAAGCACGGTGTTCGCGCGCTCAAAGTGCGCCGCATCACCACCGACAATAAAAGTTAAAGTACCGGCTTTGGCACCACCAACGCCACCGGACACCGGTGCGTCGATAAAGGCGATACCTTGTGCCGCCAAGCCAGCGCCAACTTTCCGCGCGCTATCGGCATCGATAGTAGAGCAGTCAATCACCAGTGCATCTTTGCTGATATTAGCTGCCACCCCATGCTCGCCCAGATACAAACCAAGTACATGCTTACCCGCCGGCAGCATAGAAATAACAAACTCAGCGCCTGTTACCGCCTCTAAAGCTGTGGCGGCAACCACAGCGCCTTCGGCTTTTACCTGTGCCAGTGCCGCTGCCGATAAATCAAACGCCGTAACGGCGTGGCCGGCTTTCACCAGATTGATGGCCATAGGGCCACCCATATTGCCTAAGCCTATAAATGCAACCTTCGCCATATTTGCTCCTAATCAGTTATCCGGTTGACCCAGTTCGCGCAGCGGATGCTCGTTGGCACTCCAAGGTGAGCGGAACAGCTCGTCAATCACGCTTTGCGGCACATCGCTTACGGTTTTATATTGCCACTTCGGCTGTAAATCTTTGTCCATTAACAAAGCGCGTACGCCTTCGGTAAATTCACCCAGCTTACCGCACTGCACACTTAAGCCCAGCTCTAAGCGGAAGCTGTCAGCCAGAATTTTGCTCTGGCCCAGCTTTAGCAGCTCAAACACGATATGCGCCGTGATCGGGCTACCATAGGCCAGCGATTCTTTGGCTTTTTGCAGCCATTTATCTTCACCGGCCATAGCGTTAATTGCGGCGATCACGTTTTGCAGATTATCGTGATTGGCCAGCTTTTCAATTTCGCCCTGATGCGGCCGGATATTACTTAGCGGCATTTGCGTGCGGCACTGCTCTTCCTCGCTACGCAACATATCACTGAGTTTTTGATGATTCAGCGCTACTGTATCGCCCCACTTCACTGTCAGCAGCTTTTCCACCAGCGCGGCTTTGCGTTCATGCAATAAGAAGTTATCGGCCAGGCCAATAAACTTGGCATCGGCAGCGTTAATAGAGGCACCGGTTAAGCCTAAAAACAGGCCGCAACCGGCTGGCATACGGTTTAAAAACCAGCTGGCACCGACATCCGGATACAAACCAATCGCCATTTCCGGCATCGCTATGCGGCTGGTGGTGGTAACCACCCGATGCGAGGCGCCGGCCATTAAACCCAAACCGCCGCCCATTACGATGCCATTGCCCCACACCAGCACAGGCTTGCCAAAGGTGTGGATTAAATAATCCAGGGTGTATTCTTTGGTGAAGAACTCTTCGACATAAGGCGCGTAGGTGCCGGGTTTATCCAGCATGGCTTTATATAAGTCGCGGATATCGCCACCGGCACAAAAGGCTTTATCGCCCGCCCCCTGCAGCAACACCATGCTAATGCTGCTATCAGCCTGCCAGGCTAGTAGTTGTGGTAATAACGACTCTACCATCGGCAAGCTAAGCGCATTTAACGACTTTTCTGAGTTAAGTGTGGCCACGCCAATCTTTTTGCCGTTTTGTGCTGCCAGCTCCTGATACAGCACCACCTCATTAACGCCGCTCATTAGCCGTTCACCCAGTTGGCTTTACGTTTTTCTAAAAACGCCTGTACGCCTTCTACCTGATCTTTGGTGTCGAACAGGCCAACAAACAGCTCACGCTCCAGTGGTAAGGCACTTTGAATGCTGCCGCTGCGGCCTTGCTGAATCAGCTTTTTACAGGCGGTAACTGATGACGGACTTTGCTCGGCAACTTTATCGGCTAAGGCCAGCGCGCTTTCCAACGCCATACCGGTTGCCACCACTTCTTCCACTAAGCCAATTTGTTGTGCTTTTTCTGCGCCTAAACGCTCGCCGCATAAGATCATCCGTTTAGCCCAGCCCTCGCCTACCAACCAGGCCAGGTTCTGGGTGCCACCGGCACAAGGCAATAAACCGACTTTGGCTTCAGGTAGCGCCATCTGTGCTTGTTGCTCTGCAATGCGGATATCACAGGCCAATGCTACTTCTAAACCGCCGCCCATGGCATAGCCGTTAATGGCGGCAATAGATACGCCGCTAAAGTTACTAAGGGTTTCAAAGGCTTCGCCGAAAATACGCGCCATATCGCTGGCCACGGCTTTATCACCATCAGCAAACAGCTTTAAATCCGCGCCGGCAGAGAAAAATTTATCGCCCTCACCGGTGATAACCAGCGCATAGATATTTTTGTCTTCATCCAGGCTTTTTACTGCATTACGCAGTTGGGTCAAGGTTTCACGCGTCCAGGTATTGGCCGGCGGGTTAGACATGGTAATAAGCGCCGTGTGGCCGCGTTTTTCGAGTTTTAGTTGAGCCATAGTTGTCTCCTGATATGGGCGTAGTTTATGCTACGTGCCCGGTGAAACAGTATTGTCCACACCGACACGCCATAAACCGTCCCTGGGGCTCGACTCCGGCCATCCATGGCCTCCAACGGTCGGTTTAGAACAATCCTGTTCCCCCAGCTTGAATTCATCTGCGACTTAAAGAATGTCGCCTGCGGCTTCATCCAGTAAACGCCGGCCAATAATCAGCCGCATAATTTCGTTGGTACCTTCCAAAATCTGGTGCACGCGCACATCACGGAAATGCCGCTCTAATGGGTATTCTTTGATATAGCCATAGCCGCCATGTAACTGCAGCGCCTGGTCACACACCTGAAAACCCACATCAGTAGCAAAGCGTTTCGCCATCGCACAGTAAGCAGTAGCTTCACCGTCCTTTTGGTCCAGCTTAAACGCCGCTAAGCGCACTAACTGCCGCGCTGCCACTAACTCAGTTGCCATATCGGCCAGCTTAAACTGCAGCGCCTGAAATGCTGCCAATGGCTTACCAAACTGCTGACGCTCTAACATATAGTTACGCGCCGTGTTAAGCGCCTGCTGTGCAGTACCAATAGAGCAGGTAGCAATATTAATGCGGCCGCCGTCTAAGCCTTTCATGGCAAAGCCAAAACCTTCACCTTCATTACCCAGCAGGTAATGCGCCGGAATGCGCACATCTTCAAAGGTAATCAGCCGGGTTGGCTGCGCGTTCCAGCCCATTTTCTCTTCGGCTTTACCGTAAATAACGCCCTTAGCATCGGCCGGTACTATAAAGGCTGAAATGCCTTTTGGTCCGGCTTCACCGGTGCGCGCCATGACTACCAAAACTTCGGTAGAACCTGCGCCGGAGATAAACATCTTCGAGCCGTTTAATACGTAGTCGTTGCCATCTTTTTTCGCACTGGTGCGCAGGCCGGCAGCGTCTGAGCCTGAACCTGGTTCAGTTAAACAGTACGATGCCAGTTTTTGCCCGGTAACTAAATGCTCTACCCACTCGGCTTTGGCATCACTGGTGCCCCAGCTGGCTATCATCCAGGTGGCCATATTGTGAATGGTCAGCATGGCGGTTGTCGCCGTGCAGCCCATCGACAGCTGTTCGAAAATAATCGAGGAGTCTAACCGCGACAACCCCATGCCACCATCATCTTCTGGCGTATACAGCGAGCAAAAACCCAGCTCACCGGCTTTTTGGATCACGTCTTTAGGAAAGTGGTGCTCACGATCCCACTGCGCTGCGTGTGGCGCCAGTTCTTGTTCGGCAAACTGTTTGGCCACATCTACAAAGGCTTGTTGGTCTTCTGTTAAATTGAAATTCATAGTTGGTCCTGTCTATCCAATCGGCTTCGTTGCTTCCGTACATTTAACACACTCGCCCGTTCGGCTCTCCCAGCCTCACTTTTGATCGCTCGCTAAGTTAAATCTACTCCGCACTTCGCCTTGTTAACCGTGTTGAACCTGCATCTGAGAAGGACTGCAGACTTTACTAAGCCGACCGTTGGAGGCCATGGATGGCCGGAATCGAGCCCCATGGATGGTTTATGGCGTGTCGGCGTGTAAAGTGTGCAGGCCTGAGCCTGACTAAAATCAGGCTCCGTTTTGCCTTAACGCAAGTTAATCGACATATTCGGGCCAGACACCGGAATATCGTCGTCAAACCAACGCGCTGTAATGGTTTTCGTCTCGGTATAAAAACGCACTGCCTGTTTACCATAAGCATGCTGATCGCCGTAGAACGAGCCTTTCCAGCCGGTAAATGAGAAAAACGGCAGTGGCACCGGAATAGGAATGTTAATACCTACCTGGCCTACTTCCACCTCATGCTGATACTTACGTGCTGCCGCGCCGCTGGCGGTAAAGATAGAAGTACCGTTACCGTACGGGCTGTCGTTTACCACTTTTAAGGCTTCAGCTAATGAGCCAACCTGCATAGTGGTTAATACCGGGCCGAAAATTTCCTGCTTATAAATTTCCATCTCAGTAGTGACGTTGCTAAATACCGTTGGGCCTACCCAGTTACCGTTCGGGTAGCCGTCGACTTTGCAGTCAGAGCCATCCAGCACACAGGTAGCGCCTTCTTTTTTGCCCTGCTCAATCAGTGATAACACACGGGCACGGGCTTGCGGGCTGATTTGCGGGCCGTAAGCCGCGTTAGGGTCGGTGTAAACACCCGGGCGTACTTTACCAATGGCCGCGGCGACTTCAGGGATCCAATCTGCTGCTGCACCAACGAAAACCGCAACAGAAATCGCCATACAGCGCTGACCGGCGGCGCCAACGGAAGCTCCCACCAGGGCATTAACCACCTGCTGCTTATTGGCATCCGGCATAATAACCATATGGTTTTTCGCACCGGCAAAGGCTTGTACGCGTTTTAAATTGTCGGTACCGGTTTTGTAGATGTACTGGCCAACATTAACCGAGCCAACGAACGAAATGGCTTTAATATCCGGGTGATGCAGTATGGCATCAACCTGCTCTTTGGCGCCGTGCACAACTTGTAACACGCCTTTTGGCGCGCCGGCTTGTACAAACAGCTCGGCAATTTTGTTTACCGTCATCGGATCTTGCTCTGACGGTTTTAAGATAAAGGTGTTACCGCAAGCAATCGCCATCGGGAACATCCACAGTGGGATCATCGCCGGGAAGTTAAACGGTGTAATACCGGCACACACGCCCAGTGGCTGAATGTAGCTGTAGGTGTCGATGCTGCGCGCGACGTTTTCTACTGTCTCGCCCATCATTAATGACGGAATATTGGCCGCTTGCTCGACCACTTCAATACCACGCCATACATCACCTTTGGCGTCTTCTACCGTTTTACCCAGTTCGCGGCAGATAATGTCGGCAATCTCGCCCTGATGCTCTTTTAACAGGTGAGCAAAGCGCATCATTAAACGGGCGCGCTCTGATACCGGCACTTCTTTCCACGTTAAAAAGGCGGCTTTAGCCGACTCGATAGCGCGCTCCATTTCTGCCGGTGTGGCACATGCCACCTGAGCAATCACGTCTTGTGTTGCCGGGTTGGTAACAGCGATCAGTTTATCACCTGTTGGTGCGACAAACTCGCCGTCAATAAAATGCTTAACCTGTTGTGTCATGTTGCTTCTCCCGATTGTTTGGGTATGCCGCCAGCTGGTTGTATGTTTAATTATCAATCTATGCTGGCGAGCTTCTAATATGTTTAGCCGGACTATCCAGCCAAAGCGGAACCGGAACAACTAAGCAAACGATCAAGAGCGAATTTGGGAGAAATTCGCGGGTCTGCGTGTTGTTACGGTGGAAGCGTCGGCTTACACCTTTCTCCGGTTCACGGCTTCGTTGCTTACGCACATTTAACACACTCGCCCGTTCGGCTCTCCCAGCCTCACTTTTGATCGCTCGCTAAGTTAAATCTGCTCCGCACTTCGCCTTTATCGTGTTACTTATAAAACTTCCACTGCCAGCGCGACGGCTTCGCCGCCACCGATGCACAGTGAGGCCACGCCTTTGCTTAAACCGCGGTTACGCAGCGCATGAATAAGGGTAACCAGAATACGCGCGCCTGAGGCGCCGATAGGGTGGCCCAGCGCACAAGCACCGCCGTTTACGTTTACTTTGCTTTCATCTAAGCCCAGTTCGTTAATGGCCAGCATGGTTACCATGGCAAAAGCTTCGTTAATTTCCCACAGATCTACCTGCTGTTTATCCCAGCCGGCTTTTTGCAGCACTTTTTGCATAGCGCCCACCGGAGCTACAGTAAACAGTGCCGGTTCCATTGAGTTGGTGGCATGTGCCACCACGCGGGCTAATGGCTTAGCGCCTTGTGCTTTAGCATCAGACTCGCGCATTAATACCAGAGCCGCAGCGCCGTCCGAAATAGAGCTGGAGTTGGCCGCAGTAATAGTGCCGTCTTTGGCAAAGGCCGGCCGTAGCGATGGAATTTTGTCGATTTTGGCATTGCCTGGCTGCTCATCTACCGAAAAAGTCATTTCACCTTTACGGGTTTGAAACGTTACAGGAGTAATTTCGTTTTTAAAGGCACCGCTGGCAATCGCTTGCTGGGCGCGGGTGGTAGATTGCACCGCGAAGGCGTCCATCTGCTCACGGGTAATGCCTTTTTCATCCGCTGTGCCTTGGGCGAAACACCCCATCGCCTTACCATCGTAGGCATTTTCCAGGCCGTCTAACATCATATGATCTTTAATTTCGCCGTGGCCCATACGGTAACCGCTGCGCGCTTTAGGCAGCAGGTACGGCGCATTGCTCATCGACTCCATACCACCGGCCACGACCACATCGGCGCTGCCGGCTTTGAGTAAATCGTTAGCCAGCATTACCGCCTTTAAGCCTGAGCCGCATACTTTATTAATGGTAGTGGCACCGGCGGATAACGGTAAGCCGGCTTTTAATGTCGCCTGGCGTGCCGGTGCCTGGCCTAAACCGGCTGGCAGCACATTGCCCATAATCACTTCGCTAACCTTATCGCCGCTTAAACCGGCCTGCTCTAACGCTGCTTTAATCGCAGTAGCACCCAATACAGTGGCATCCACATCGGTTAAGCCGCCCATAAAACCGCCCATAGCAGTACGTGTAGCAGCAACGATTACAATATTGTCGGTAGCCATGAAGTTCTCCCAAAAAGCTGTCGGCTAAAAAGTTGCTCCAGAGCCTACACCAAATTTACGTTTACGCCAACGTCAACCACCTAACACTATGGTAGTGTGCCGCCGCTTTGGTTCAGCAAAGTGTACAGTCTGACCAGTACAAACTGGCATTTTTGCTTTACAAAGCCGTTGAAAATGGCAATTTCGCCAACCTGGCAGCACCGCCCCAGCTTTACCTTTACGTAAACTTCACTTATATTGACTGCGTTTTCGGGGAAGGCGGATATGACAGAAAAAGAAGAAAAAACATATAGCATCAGCGAACTGGCCAAAGAGTTTGATATTACTACCCGTAGTATTCGCTTTTATGAAGATCAGGGGCTGATCACGCCTTTACGAAACGGCCAAACCCGTATTTACAGCAAGCGTGACCGCGTGCGGTTAAAGCTGATATTACGCGGCAAGCGCCTGGGTTTTAGCCTGGCCGAAACCGGTCAGCTGTTTGAATTATATGACGCAGACAAAAGCAGCGTTACCCAATTAAGTACCATGCTGCAGCTGATAGAGCTGAAAAAAGCCGAGCTGCATCAGCAATTGGACGATATCAAAGTTGTGCTGATGGAACTGGTAACAGTAGAAAAACGTTGCCGCGACACCTTAGCCGACGCCAAACAACATAAAACTGCTTAAGCAGTTAATAGACATAGCAAACGGGGATCCACAATGATTAGCAGTTATAAAGGGCTTAATTTCGATTTAGGTGAAACGGTCGATATGATCCGCGAGCAGGTTAACGCCTTTGCCCGTGAAGAAATCGCGCCACGCGCCGCCCATATTGACGAAAAAAATGAGTTCCCGAATGAGCTGTGGCGCAAATTCGGTGACTTAGGCCTGCTGGGCATTACCGTCGATGAAAAATACGGTGGCTCAGGCTTAGGCTATCTGGAGCACGTAGTAGCACTGGAAGAAATCAGCCGGGCTTCTGCCTCTGTTGGCTTATCTTACGGTGCGCATTCAAACCTGTGTGTAAACCAAATATTCCGCAACGGCACTGAAGCGCAGAAAATGAAGTATCTGCCGAAACTGTGCTCGGGCGAGCATATCGGTGCCTTAGCTATGAGCGAGCCCAACGCCGGTTCAGACGTGGTTAGCATGAAGCTGCGCGCTGAGAAGCAAGGCGATAACTACATTTTAAACGGCAATAAAATGTGGATCACTAACGGCCCGGATGCACATACTTATGTGATTTACGCCAAAACTGACATTAACGCCGGCTCTAAGGGCATTACTGCTTTTATTGTAGAGCGTGGCACTAAAGGTTTTAGCACCGCGCAAAAGCTGGACAAACTGGGTATGCGTGGCTCTAACACCTGTGAGCTGGTGTTTGAAGATTGCGAAGTACCGGCAGAAAACGTACTGGGCCAGGTTGGCGGTGGCGTTAAAGTATTAATGAGTGGTCTGGACTACGAGCGCGTAGTACTGGCCGCTGGTCCGCTGGGCATTATGCAGGCCTGTATGGATGTGGTAGTGCCGTATATTCACGACCGTAAGCAGTTTGGTCAATCTATCGGTGAATTCCAGCTGGTCCAAGGCAAACTGGCTGATATGTACACCCAAATGAATGCCGCTAAATCCTACGTTTATACCGTAGCTAAAGCGTGCGACCGTGGTGAAACCACCCGTAAAGATGCTGCAGCAGTTATTCTGTATTCGGCGGAGTTGGCGACCAAGATGGCGCTGGATGCGATCCAGCTGCTGGGCGGTAACGGCTATATTAACGAGTACCCTACCGGACGCTTACTGCGTGATGCCAAGCTGTACGAAATTGGTGCCGGTACGTCGGAAATCCGCCGAATGCTGATTGGCCGGGAATTGTTTACCGAATCTAACTAAGGTTTTAAGGCGAAAGGCTGGTGGAAGCGGCAGCTTCCACCGTAACAACACGCAGACCCGCGAATTTCTCCCAAATTCGCTCTTGATCGTCTGCTAAGTTGTTCCGGTTCCGCACCGCCAAAATAGCCGTAACTAAATAGAAAGTTGAACGAGGCGAAGCGCGTAACAGATTTAACTAAACGAGCGATCAAAAGTGAGCCGGGGAGCGGCGAACGGGCGAGTGTGTTAAATGTGTGAGAGCAGCGAAGCCGTGAATCTAAGTCCGGTGCAGGCCAAAGCTTACACCGTAACAACACGCAGACCCGCTCGGATCTCCCATCCTCGCTTTTGATCGTCTGCTTAGTTGTTCCGGTTCCGCTTTGTCTAACCAGCTCTGGTATAAGGTGACTTAAGTGACCAGAATTACCTCAAAAATCAATCCTCGCTCTGAGGACTTCCAGAAAAACGCCGCCGCCATGCAGGCTGTGGTCGATGATCTGCAAAGCAAAGTACAGCAAATTAAACTCGGTGGCGGCGAAGCGTTAATTGCCCGCCATACCGCACGCGGTAAGCTGTTTGTGCGTGATCGCATTCAAAAGCTGCTTGACCCTGGCTCACCGTTTTTAGAAGTCGGCCAGTTTGCCGGCTGGGAATGCTACGACGATTACGTACCCAGCGCCGGTGTCGTTGCCGGTATTGGCCGTGTTAGCGGTGTCGAGTGCATGATAGTCGCCAACGATGCCACGGTAAAAGGCGGTACTTACTACCCGCTTACCGTGAAAAAGCATTTACGCGCCCAGGAGATAGCCGAGCGCTGTCACCTGCCCTGTATCTATCTGGTCGACTCCGGCGGTGCCAACCTGCCACGCCAGGATGATGTATTCCCCGACAAACTGCATTTTGGCCGTATCTTCTTTAACCAGGCCAATATGTCAGCCAAAGGCATACCGCAAATTGCTGTGGTTATGGGCCTGTGTACCGCAGGTGGTGCCTATGTACCAGCGATGGCCGATGAAAGCATTATCGTAAAAGAGCAAGGCACTATCTTTTTAGCCGGCCCGCCGCTGGTTAAAGCCGCCACCGGTGAAGAAGTCTCTGCCGAGGAGCTCGGCGGTGCTGACGTGCACTGTAAAATCTCCGGCGTGGCCGACCATTATGCGTTAAACGATGAGCATGCACTGCAACTGGCGCGTAATGCAGTAAGCCGGTTAAACCGCCCCGCCCCGCAACCGATGGATGTTAAGCCGACCCAAGAGCCGCTGTATGACGCCAAAGAGCTGTACGGCATAGTTGGCACAGATCTGCGCAAACCGTTTGATGTCAAAGAAGTAATCGCCCGCATTGCCGATGGCTCAGACTTTGATGAATTTAAACAATACTACGGCGCTACCTTAGTGTGCGGTTTTGCGCGCATCTTCGGCTATCCGGTAGGTATTGTTGCCAATAACGGCATTTTATTTTCCGAATCGGCACAAAAAGGCGCGCACTTTATTGAACTGTGTGCCCAGCGCAAAATTCCGCTGTTGTTCCTGCAAAACATCACCGGTTTTATGGTCGGTAAAAAGTATGAAGCCGAAGGCATTGCCAAGCACGGTGCTAAAATGGTGATGGCGGTCAGCTGTGCCAAAGTACCGAAATTTACCGTGTTAATCGGTGGCAGCTACGGCGCTGGTAACTACGGCATGTGTGGCCGCGCTTACGACCCCACCATGATGTGGATGTGGCCAAACGCACGCATTTCGGTAATGGGCGGCGAGCAAGCTGCGGGTGTTATGGCACAGGTGACCAAAGACGGTTTAGCCCGTAAAGGCGAAACGCTGTCGGCGGAAGCGGAGAAAGCACTGAAACAACCGATTATTGAGCAGTATGAAAAACAGGGCCATCCGTATTATGCCAGTGGTCGCTTGTGGGATGACGGTATTATCGATCCTGCACAAACGCGGATGACAGTGGGGCTGGCTTTAGCCGCTGCGCTGAATGCACCGATTGAAGAGAGCCGTTTTGGCGTGTTCAGGATGTGATTTTGAGTATAAACACGCAATTGCTGCGTCCATTTTTTCTGCGACACGCCGTAAACCATCCATGGGGCTCGATTCCGGCCATCCATGGCCTCCAACGGTCGCTGAAAAAAGGACATCCGCACTTGCTGGTTCAACTGTAGAGGCTAGCGCGCAGCACACTTTGACCAGAACCGTGTTTTTCAGGGACGAAAAACACGAGCCTACAGGGAGGTATTTACGGCGTGTTCTGGCAAAGTTGTGCGGAGTGATTGCCGGTTGAATAAACACTTTCATTGAACAGAGAGTAAAAACTTTCGGAGAGAAAATGAACCAGGTTTACACAGAAGTCAGTATCGACCCGCGCGGCGTAGCCACCTTAACGCTAAACCGCCCACAAGTGCACAACGCCTTTGACGATGCCATGATAGCCGAGCTTATCGCCGTGCTGAAAGACTTAGCCAATAACGACGAAGTGCGGGTTTTGGTGCTGGCTGCCAACGGCAAAAACTTCTCTGCCGGTGCCGACTTAAACTGGATGCGCTCCATGGCGCAAAAAGATTATCAGCAAAACTTAAATGACGCCGCAGAGCTTGCCACCTTAATGCACCGGCTGGATAAATTCCCTAAACCTACCATCGCATTAATCAAAGGCGCGGCTTTTGGCGGCGCCCTGGGTTTAGTCGCCTGCTGCGACATCGCCATAGCCGAAGAAAACGCAAGCTTCTGCTTAAGTGAAGTACGCATTGGCCTTATTCCTGCTGTGATCAGCCCCTACGTAATGCGCGCCATTGGCGAGCGCGAAAGCCGGCGTTATTTCCTAACAGCCGAACGCTTTATGGCCGCCAAAGCGCAACAACTGGGCTTGCTGCATGAAGTGGTTAGCGAAGGCGAGCTTAGCGATAGCGCAGAAAGCCTGATTACTACCTTGCTGCAAAACAGCCCGGCGGCACTGACTGCTGCTAAATCACTGATCCATAATATTTATAACCGTAAAATCAGCAACAATGTTATTGCTCATACTGAGCAAGCGATTGCTGAAATACGGGTATCACCTGAAGGTCAGGAAGGCTTAAGCGCATTCTTAGAAAAACGTAAACCGGCCTGGCTCGGCGAGGAAGACGCATAATGTTTCGTAAAATATTGATCGCCAACCGCGGTGAAATTGCCTGCCGCGTTATCGACACCGCACACAAACTCGGCATCCGCTGCGTGGCGGTGTATTCCGAAGCCGACGCCAATGCCCGCCATGTGCGCATGGCCGACGAAGCGTATTTGCTGGGCCCTGCCCCAAGCAAAGACTCATACCTGCGCAGCGACAAAATTATCGCCATCGCCAAACAAAGCGGTGCAGAGGCGATTCACCCGGGCTACGGCTTTTTATCGGAAAACGAAGACTTTGCCAAAGCTTGTGAGGAAGCCGGCGTAGTGTTTATCGGCCCACCGGTGGGTGCCATTACCGCCATGGGTTCAAAAAGCGCCGCCAAAGACATTATGGCTAAAGCCGGCGTGCCGCTGGTGCCGGGCTATCATGGTGACGATCAAAATGATGCACTGTTAAGTAAAGAGTCAGAGCGTATTGGCTACCCGCAACTGCTAAAAGCCGCTTACGGCGGCGGCGGTAAAGGCATGCGCGTGGTATGGAAGAAAGAAGAATTCGTTGATGCCCTGGCCAGTGCCCGGCGTGAAGCCAAAGCCGGTTTTGGCAATGATAAAATGCTGATTGAGCGCTATTTAACCAAGCCGCGCCATATTGAAATTCAGGTATTTGCCGACAATCACGACAACGCCGTGTACTTAGCCGAGCGCGACTGCTCAATTCAGCGCCGCCACCAAAAAGTGATTGAAGAAGCACCGGCGCCGAATTTCAGCAGCGAGCAGCGCAAAGCCATGGGCGAAGCAGCAGTTAAGGCGGCCAAAGCCATTGATTATCGCGGTGCCGGTACGGTGGAATTTCTGTTTGACGAAGACGGCTCTTTCTACTTTATGGAAATGAATACCCGGCTGCAGGTTGAACATCCGGTTACCGAGATGATCACCGGCCAGGACTTAGTTAAATGGCAGCTGTTAGTCGCCGCCGGCGAAAAGCTGCCGTTGGCGCAGGACGATATTCAGCTGGATGGCCATGCAATAGAAGTGCGGGTATATGCCGAAGATCCGGATAACGATTTTCTGCCACAAACCGGCAAGCTGACGTATTTGCGCCAGCCCGAAGCCAATCGTCATGTACGGGTAGATACCGGCGTGGTGGAAAACGATGAAGTATCGCCGTTCTACGATCCCATGATCGCCAAGTTAATCGTCTGGGATGAAAGCCGCGACCGCGCCATCGCCCGCATGTTACGTGCGCTGGACGATTACCGCATTGCCGGTGTTACCACTAACTTAAGCTTTTTAACCAGCTTAACCGAGCACCCGGCGTTTAAAGCCGCAGAGCTTGATACCAACTTTATCAACAAACACCAGCAAAGCTTATTTGCGCCGGCCAATAAAGAAAATAATCAGGCACTGGTATTGGCTGCGCTGTTTATTTTACAGCAGCAAAAAGCACCACAAAGCAGCAACGAGTCAAGCCCGTGGCAATTCAGCCATGGCTGGCGGTTAAATGAAACCCCAACTGTTGAGATCAGCCTGCAACACGGCGAGCACAAAACGCTGTTGAAAGTGCAGCAACTGCAGCAACACTATGTAGTTGACGTTGAAGGCCAGCAGCTATGCTGCAGTGCAGAACTAAACGGTGATGAGCTAAGCGCAGTATTGGGCGATCATCGCACCAAGGTGCGGGTAAGTCGCTATGCCGATACCATCAGTGTGTTTATCAAACATCAACGTTATGACTTTATCTACCAGACCGAAGTCACTACTGAAGTGGAAGGCGCAGATCACGCCGGCAGCTTAACCGCACCAATGAACGGCACTATAGTGGCGGTGATGGCCAAAGCCGGCGCAGCCGTAAAAGCCGGTGATACCCTGGTGATTATGGAAGCAATGAAAATGGAATACAGCATTAAAGCGCCGAAAAACGGTGTGGTAAATGAAGTGTTCTATGCCGCCGGTGACCTGGTAAAAGACGGCGCTGAGCTGGTTGATTTTAGCCCGGAGGAAGCATGAGCTTGCCAAAAAGTGTACGCCTTGTTGAAGTAGGCCCACGCGATGGTCTGCAAAACGAAGCCGCGGTAGCCACAGAAGATAAAATCGCGCTAATTGACATGCTAACCGCAGCCGGTCATAGCTACATTGAAAGCGGCGCTTTTGTCTCGCCCAAATGGGTGCCGCAAATGGCGGATTCTTCAGAAGTATTTGCCGGTATTGCGCGTAAAACCGGCGTGACCTACGCTGCGCTGACGCCCAATTTAAAAGGCTACGAAGCGGCCAAAGCCGCCGGCGCCAGTGAAGTGGCGATTTTCGGCGCAGCCTCTGAGGCCTTCAGCCAGAGAAACATTAACTGCAGCATAGCCCAAAGCCTGGAACGTTTTGCGCCGGTGGTCGAAGCTGCCAAAGCCGATGGCATTAAAGTGCGTGGCTATGTGTCTTGCGTAGTCGGTTGCCCGTATCAGGGTGATGTTGCGCCGACTGAGGTAGCCTTAGTGGCTAAAGCCCTGTTAGAGATGGGCTGCTACGAAATTTCACTGGGCGATACCATCGGCGTTGGCACGCCGGATAAAGTTAATGCGATGCTGGATGCGGTGCTCGCTATGGTGCCGGCAGATAAACTGGCTGTGCATTTTCATGACACTTACGGCCAGGCGTTAACCAATATTTACGTGGCGCTAAACCGTGGCATTGCGGTGATTGACAGCGCCGTTGCCGGTTTAGGCGGCTGCCCTTACGCTGCCGGTGCGTCAGGCAATGTTGCCACCGAAGATGTGGTGTATTTGCTAAACGGCCTTGGCATTTCACACGGTATCGATTTAACTGCGCTGGCCAAAGCCGGCTGGTTTATTACCGACAAGCTGGGGAAACAGCCTGGTACTAAAGTAGGATTGGCGCTAAGGGCCAAGTGCACGCAAACTAAGGTTTAGTATTCAGATAGGTTGCAGCATTCCGGCAATTGCTGCGTGTATTTTTTCTGCGACACGCCGTAAACCCATCCCTGGGGGCTCGATTATGAACTTCGTCCATGAAGTTCACCCTTCGGGCCCGCGAAGCGGTTCAAATTCGTTCCTGACGAATTTGTCTGCCCATCCAGGGCTGCAACGGTCGCCGAAAAAAACACATCCGCACTTGCCTGTTTCATCTGAACAGGTAAGCGCGCAGTACACTTTGACCGGAACCGTGTTTTTCAGGGACGAAAAACACGAGCCTACAGGGAGGTATTTACGGCGTGTTCCGGCAAAGTTGTACGGAGTGATTACCGCGATAATTAACACGAAATTTTGTTTATAGTTCAGCAAAGAACAGAGGACAACAAATGGCAGGGTTTAATAAAGTCGTACATAGCTACGAAGACGCCATGGCAGGCCTGCAGGACGGCATGACCGTTATTGCCGGTGGCTTTGGCTTATGCGGCATACCAGAGGGCTTAATTGCTCAGATCAAAAAAATGAAAACCAAAGATCTCACCGTGGTATCTAACAACTGCGGTGTAGACGGCTTTGGCCTGGGCATTTTGCTGGAAGATCGGCAAATTAAAAAAATGGTTGCCTCTTACGTTGGCGAAAACGCCCTGTTTGAAAAACAGCTGCTTAGCGGTGAGTTGGAAGTAGAACTGACACCACAAGGCAGCCTGGCCGAGAAAATGCGCGCCGGCGGTGCTGGCATACCAGCATTTTTCACAGCCACCGGCTACGGTACGCCGGTTGCCGAGGGTAAAGAAACCCGTGAAATTGACGGCCGTCACTACGTGTTAGAACCGGCCATTACCGGCGACTTTGCCATAGTACGTGCATGGAAAGCCGACCGTTACGGCAACCTGGTGTTTCGTCACACTTCAATGAACTTCAACCCGATGGCGGCCACCGCCGGTAAAATTACCGTGGCTGAAGTAGAAGAGATAGTCGAGCCGGGTGAGCTGGAACCATCACAAATTCACACCCCGGGTATTTACGTACAGCGCGTTATTAAAGGCAACTTTGAAAAACGCATTGAACGTCGTATGGTCCGTCAAGGTTAAGGAGGCAACAATGGCTTTATCTCGTGAACAGGTTGCCATGCGCGTGGCGCAAGAGCTGCAAGACGGTTACTACGTCAACTTAGGTATTGGTATTCCAACCCTGGTGGCCAACTATGTGCCGGCCGGCATTGAAGTAATGCTGCAATCAGAAAATGGCTTACTCGGTATGGGCCCCTACCCGACTGAAGACGAAATTGACGCCGATATGATAAACGCCGGCAAAGAAACCGTCACGGCCATTAAAGGCGCGGCGATTTTCAGCTCGGCAGAAAGCTTTGCCATGATCCGCGGCGGCCATGTTGATTTAACCGTGCTGGGCGCCTTTGAAGTGGATCAAAACGGCAATATCGCCAGCTGGATGATCCCGGGTAAACTGGTAAAAGGCATGGGCGGCGCGATGGACTTAGTCGCCGGTGCACAAAACATTGTTGTAACCATGACTCACGCCGACAAATACGGCAACAGCAAGCTGCTAACCGACTGCACTCTGCCGCTGACTGGCGTTGGCTGCGTGAAGAAAATCGTCACCGACTTAGCCGTACTCGAAGTACGTAACGGCGCGTTCCACTTACTGGAACGCGCGCCGGGTATTTCGGTAGAAGAAATTAAGCAAAAAACCGCCGGCAAGCTGGTTATCGAAGGCGATATACCAGAGATGGTGTTTAACTAAGACGCTCTCATAGCATAAAAAGGGCACCGGATGATGACATCCAGGTGCCCTTTTTTTGACCACACTGAAGTCATGTGATAACCTTACTCAATATCAATTGATACAAAGGTGCATCATGACAGCCTTAGTACGTGAGTTTACCCCCACACTTTATGCCGCACCCAATTTGTGGCAGCAGTTGGGTATTGCTGAACGTGGGCCTAAATTATATCAGGCGCTGCATGAAGGATTTAGCTACAGCGTATTTGATAAGCTGTCTTTAGTATCAATGCTTGATAAAAAGCAGTTAGCACAGGTTTGTCAGTTAGCACCTGCTACTTTGGCAAGGCGGGCAAAACTAGGTAAATTTACACAGGAAGAAAGCGACCGGCTGCATCGTTTTGCTACCGTGTTAGTCGCCGCTAATACGTTGTTTGATACAGATATGGCCGCAACCAAACGTTGGCTGACAGAGCCAGTATACGGCCTTGGCGATAAAGCGCCGCTGGATATGCTGGCTACCTCGGCTGAGACGCAAGCAATATTAGATTTAATTGGCCGTTTGGAACACGGCGTGTTTGCCTGATGCAGCTGTATCGCTTGGTGCATAACAAATGGGCTGCAAAAGCATTTGATGGCGAAGGAGCAAAACTTTATGGCGGACGCTGGAACAGCAAAGGTCAGCTGTGTGTCTATACTGCCGGCTCTGAAGCCCTTGCCATACTGGAGATTTTGGTACATTTAAATAATCGCAACGCACTTAAACAATACCGGCTATTTCAGTTAACTATTACCACCGAAGAAGTATTGTCGCTAGGTCAGGCCAATCTGCCAGCTAACTGGCAACAACAACCGGCCAGCATTGATACCGCTCGTATTGGGGATAGCTGGCTGGCACAACAAGCCAGCCTCGCGTTATCAGTACCCAGTGTAATTGCACCACGCGAAAATAATATATTGCTTAATCCACAGCATTCACACTTTAACCAATGTCTGGCAACAATTACCGAACTTGAATTTATGCCAGACCCGCGCTTAACGCTTTAACCGCGCCAGCAGGCTGGAAGTATCCCAGCGGTTACCGCCCATTTGCTGCACTTCGCTATAGAACTGATCCACTAACGCCGTTAGCGGTAAATGGCTGCCGTTTTCGCGCGCTTCGCTAAGTGCTATGCCCAAATCTTTGCGCATCCAATCTACCGCAAAGCCGAAATCGTATTTGCCTTGCAGCATAGTCAGCGAGCGGTTTTGCATCTGCCAGGAAGAGGCGGCACCTTGTGAAATCACCTCTACTACGGCAGCCGCATCTAAACCGGCATTTTGGGCAAAATTCAGTGCCTCAGCCAGGCCCTGCACTACACCTGCGATACAAATCTGATTCACCATTTTCGCTAATTGGCCACTTCCTGCCGGGCCCAATAATTTAGCACAGCGTGAGTAGCTCATTATTGCTGCTTCGGCTTTAGCAAAGTCGCTGGCCTCGCCACCGGTCATTACCGTGAGTACACCGTTTTCAGCCCCCGCCTGGCCACCTGATACCGGCGCATCTAAAAAGCCGATGCCCTGCTGCTTAGCCGCCTGTGCCAGCTCACGTGCTAAATTAGCTGAGGCGGTAGTGTGGTCTATCAATACCGAGCCTGAGGCCATGCCGGCCAAAACGCCATGCTCACCATACACCACCGAACGTACATCGTTGTCGTTACCCACGCAAAGAAACACCAGTGTAGCGCCTTGTGCCGCAGCAGCGGGCGTTTGGGCAAAGTTGCCGCCATACTGCGCGGCCCACTTTTCTGCTTTCGCTGCAGTGCGGTTATACACCGTTACCTGATAGCCTTTTTGCTGCAGATAGCCCGCCATCGGGTAGCCCATAACGCCCAAGCCGATAAATGCGACCTTGTTCTCACTATTAATTGACATATTAATGACTTAAATCTGTGACATACTGTGGCGCAAAGCTTACAAAGTTCCGTACACAATGAAAAGCATTTTAACTAAGGGATCCGCATGGCCAATGTGCATCAATACAAAGTAAAAGACGCAGCCGGTAACGAAGTCGATTTAAGCCGCTATCGTGGCAAGGTGCTGCTTATTGTAAACACCGCCAGCCAGTGTGGCTTTACACCACAATATAAAGAGCTGGAACAGTTGTACCAGCAGTATCACGATAAAGGCCTGGTGATCCTGGCTTTTCCGTGTAACCAGTTTGGCGGCCAGGAACCGGGCTCCGACAGCGATATTCAGCAGTTTTGTGAAATTAACTACGGCCTCAGCTTCCCGGTAATGGCCAAGCTGATGGTAAATGGTCCGGACGCATCACCGTTGTTTGAGCACTTAAAAGACAGTGCCCGCGGCCTGCTGAAAACCCGCGCCATTAAGTGGAACTTCACCAAATTTTTGGTCAACAAAGACGGTGAAGTAGTAAAGCGCTATGCGCCACGCACCAAGCCTGCCAGCATTGCGCAATCAATAGCTGACTTGCTGTAAATTTGATCCAGCGCTAAATACCGCCGGGTGTTATGCGCTAAGCTGTACGGCAACAAATGGGAGAAAAGCCATGAAAGTTGCCGTATTCAGCGCGAAAAAATATGACCGGGAAGGGTTTAGCCAGTGGGCAGACAGCAGCCTGCAGTTTACTTATATTGACAGCCGCTTAAGCAGCGACAGCGCAAAACTGGCAGCCGGCAGCCATGCCGTCTGTGTGTTTGTTAACGACGATTTAAATGCAGCAGTACTGCAGCAATTGTCTGAAATGGGCATTGAAATGGTGGCGCTACGCTGTGCCGGCTTTAATAATGTTGATCTGGACGCCGCCAAAGCGCTGGGTATTCGTGTAGCACGGGTACCGGCTTATTCGCCTGAAGCCGTCGCCGAGCACACCATAGGGCTGATGTTGTGCCTTAACCGCAAACTTCACAAAGCCTATAACCGCGTACGCGATGACAACTTTGCGCTGGACGGCCTGTTGGGTTTTAACCTGTTTGGTAAAACAGTTGGTTTAATCGGTACCGGCCGTATTGGCCTGGCCACAGCCCGGATACTGCATGGCTTTGGTTGCCGCTTACTGTGCCATGACATTGTGCAAAACCCGCTGATACAGGGGCTGGGTGGCCGTTATGTGCCGCTGGCAGAGCTGTACGCCCAAAGTAATATTATCAGCCTGCACTGCCCGCTGACGCACGACACCAAGCACCTTATTAACCACTACAGCATCGGTAGCATGCAAGATGGCGTAATGCTGATTAACACCAGCCGCGGTGCGCTAATCGACAGCAAAGCGGTTATTGCCGGCTTAAAACAGCGCAAAATTGGTTACCTGGGGCTGGATGTGTACGAGCAGGAAGCCGATCTGTTCTTTGAAAACCTGTCTGAACAGGTCATTGACGATGAAGTGTTTAAGCGCTTACTTACCTTCCCTAACGTATTGATCACCGGCCACCAGGCGTTTTTCACCCGCGAAGCGTTACAGGAGATTTGCCAGATAACCAGCGATAACTTATTAGCCTTTGCCAGCAACACCGCAACCGGCAACGAGTTAGCCAATTAAAAAAGCAGCCTTACGGCTGCTTTTTTGCATAAAACATAGCGCTTGACGGCTTAGTCTTCCTGCATTTCGTTAATCAGGGTTTCTGCCAGCTCTTCAGGCATTACCACTACGCCAGGGCCGTCGGCATCCGGCAGCACTGCAATAGCTAATTCATCACCGTTTAAGCCCGATGTCCACTTATCCAACCAGGTATCAACATCTACCGCCTGGGCTGTACAATGTTCCCACTCGCCTTCGATCCACTGCTCTGCCAGCTCAGCATGTGGCCATACCGGAATACAACGCTCATCTTCGGCGCTTACCAGTACAAAGCCTTCTTCGTCGGTTAAAATCCAGATTTTTTCCAGGTCCGCCACTGCCTGAATAAAATAGGTATAACGCTGCTCTGCATCTAAAGCGGTAATGCGTTTAATCTCGTCAGCGGTTAATTGGTATTCCATGATAGGTTCCTGTTAAGCAAATCAGTAATGCTGCTAATGATGACGGATCCGGCAGCCTTTTACCAATAATAATTACGCCAGCAGCGCATTAGCAAAGCCAATTAACACTGCATAACGGCCGGCTTTACCCAACAACACCAACAGCAAAAACAGGCTAAAGCGTACCTTTAACATGCCGGCTATCAAGGTTAGCGGATCCCCCACCAGCGGCAACCAGGCAAACAACAAACTCCAGCTGCCAAAACGCTGAAACTGTTGCTGTGCCCTACCCATAGCCGCAGCGGAAAAAGGAAACCAGCGTTTATGCTGAAACAGCAGCAATTTACGCCCCAGGTACCAGTTAACACAAGAGCCCAGCGTATTACCGGCAGTAGCGGCAACAAACAGCCACAACGGGCTATAGCCTTGTTGCAACAATGCCAGCAGCAACACTTCACTGGACGCCGGAAACAACGTAGCGGCCAACAGGCCGCTACAAAACAACGAAAAATATACCAGCATTAATCAGCCAACCAACACCTGCCATAACAACCGCAGCCATATAGCCCACAGCACAGCGCAGCTGAGTAAAAACACATTAAAGCGCAAACGCACTGTGTTACTACCGATATGTACCGCCGTATGCAGCACCCGCAACAGCACATAAGCCGCGCCCAGCGCTACATAAGCAACGTCTGCCAGCCCCAGTTGCAGGGTAAACAGCACACTGAATAAATACAGCATGGGCATTTGAAACTGATTATCAAAGTTACGGCTGGTAGCAATTACCTGCTCGTTGGCACCGGTCAGGTTCATGGTTTTAAATGCCGCTACGCTTATTTCTTTATTTTTTGCTGCGCGAATACGGCGCCGGCCCATCAACACCATTACCACGCTGGTGAGCAATACCTGCACAAATACCGGCAGCAATATCAGTTTTTCCATCTTATTCTCCACATTTAGTCCGCACAGAGCTTAATGCAGCAAAGCGAAAGATGCCAGCGTCTTAAATCTGTCATCTCAGGCGTTTATATTTTATCTGTGGTTGCGGTTATACTGCGTTGTGTTTTTTTTAACGTGATGACGTCATGGCGCAATTATATTTTTATTACTCGGCAATGAACGCCGGTAAATCGACCTCTTTACTGCAAAGTGCTTACAACTATCAGGAAAGAGGCATGACAGTGGCTATTTACACCGCTGCATTAGATAACCGTTTTGGTTTGGGCAAGGTTAGCTCGCGAATTGGTTTGGCAATGGATGCACATATTTTTGATAGCAGCTTTAACTTTATCAATCATGTAGAGCAGCTGAAAACGCAGGGACGGCTGGATTGCGTATTAATAGACGAAGCGCAGTTTTTATCCAAAGCTCAGGTGCGCCAGCTAACCGACGTGGTAGATGGATTAAATGTACCGGTGTTGGCCTTTGGCCTGCGCACCGATTTTTTAGGCGAAACCTTTGCCGGCAGCGAAGCACTGTTAGCCTGGGCAGATAAATTAGTCGAGCTGAAAACCATCTGCCACTGTGGCCGCAAAGCTAACTTTGTCGTTCGGCTGGATGAACACGGCAACGCCGCCACTACCGGCTCGCAAGTGCAGATAGGTGGCAATGAAAGCTATGTCTCTATGTGCCGCCAGCATTTTAAAGCCCTGGTTTGGCAGGATAAACAAACGGAGTAACAGATGAAAATTCTCTATGGTGTGCAAGCTACCGGTAACGGACATATCAGCCGCGCCCGCGCCATGGGGAAGTATCTGGCCAAAGCCGGAGTAAAGGTAGACTACCTGTTCTCCGGCCGCCCCGCAGACCAACTGTTTGATATGCAGCAGTTTGGCCATTATCAGCTAAAACGCGGCTTAACCTTTGTTACACAAAACGGCAAGGTTAACTACTGGCAAAGCTTTTGGCAGGCGCAAATCCGCACCCTGCAACAGGATATCAAGGCGCTGGATCTCAGCCCCTACGACCTGGTGCTCACCGACTTTGAGCCGGTAACCGCCCAAGCGGCAAAGCAGCAAAATAAAGCCAGCTTTGCCATTGGCCATCAGTACGCGTTCTTACATGACATCCCGATGGAACACGCCAATCTGATGAGCAAACTGGTGTTTAAGCATTTTGCCCCGGCGCAGTATCAACTAGGCCTGCACTGGCATCATTTTAACCAGCCCATCCTGCCACCTATTATTGATGAAGCAGAGCACGGCGGCGATGTTCAGGCAGGTAAAGTGCTGGTGTATTTACCCTTTGAAGATCAGCAGCAGGTTATTGCCATGCTAAAACCGCTTAGCCAATACCGTTTTTATCTGTATGGCCCGGGATTAAGCAAAGCCAAACTGGGGCATATCCATACTCATCCGCCGGCGCTGCAGGCGTTTAAAGCCGATTTAGCCAGTTGCAGCCATGTACTGAGCAACGCCGGCTTCGAGCTAATCAGCGAAGCGTTGCAACTGCAAAAGCAAATACTGGTAAAACCGCTGCACGGCCAAATGGAGCAGGAATCTAACGCCCTGGCGTTACAGCAACTGCAACTGGCCAGCCGAAGCAATAGCCTCAGCACTAAAATTGTTGCCAATTGGCTTAATGCGCCGGCCAACCTTAATACGGTGCAATACCCGAATGTCGCCAGCGCCATCTGTGACTGGCTGCTGCAAGACACCCCTGACAGCATAGCTGCACTGAGCAAATCGCTCTGGACTTAAGCCGCTGACAACATGCGGTGTAAAGCCAAAGACCCCGACCGCAACCGTATTATGGCCTGTGATAAAAAAAGGGCAGCTGAATAGCTACCCTTCTTATTAACTGCAATCTCTGTTAGTCGTAAAACGGCGAACGTTGCTCAGTCGAATCAATTAACCGGATTGGCCGGTTCAGCGATTGACCACCATCACGGGCAATAGGTACCCAAGGCAAGGTACCGCGGCCGGTTGACGGACGCAGTGAGAACATATCAAACGGAATAGACAAGTAAAAACCTTTAGTAAAACTGCCTTCACCGTAGTCGGCTGCCGATACATTAGTAATAGCAGCATAAGCACCCACAATAATGCCGCTGTCAAAGCGTTTGGCGAAATCTATATTTACGCCTTTATCTTTAGCAAGGAAACGGCCGATATTAAAAGTTAAGCGTGTATCAGGCAAAAACTCCGGCTGCCAGTAAACGTTAAGGTGCCCTGTAAGGGTTTTATAATCAAAAAAATCAACATCATTTTCAAACGAACGTTGCCGCACGTAATTAACATCAACACCCACTGCAAAATCAGAGTCTACCGGACGATAAAGCACTTCACCACCAACGCCGCCGTACATGGTTTCCAGGTAACCGCCATAAGCCTGCGCATACCAATCAGATACCAGCTCATCTTGCCAGCTGACGAACAAGTTCTCCATACTCACGGTACGACCGGTTACATATTCGCGGATAAAAGAGCGCACCCGTGGCAACGGCGTGTTTTGGTTATCTACCTTAAAGTTAAACTTATCAAAGTTTTCCAATAAAGTTACTTTGGCAGTCGCATTTACACTTACAGTGCGGGCCAACTGATAGCCACCGGAAACAAATACGCCGCCCTGATACATATAAAACGCTTCCGGGCTACCAAAACTTTGGATCCAAAATGTTTCCAGGCCGGTATAAAAGCCGCGGTAATTCGGGATATTAGCATGCATCATGGTTGTGGCTGCCGGTTGGTGGCGCACATAGGTAGATGTTATATCAGTAGTTAAACTGTCATAACGCGCAGCGCTGATAAAATCTCCAGCATCAACCACCGTTTCAACCATCGGTAAATGGCCGGAAAAGGTAACGATACGATAACGCTCAATAGTATCAGGCAACTCTGTCGCCAATACCCGGCCGATACGCTCTACCGCTTCTTCCAAATCACGGTAGCCAACTTGCGAGCCGTAAATAATAAATTCATTTTCCCCGGAGTGGCTGCCACGCAACACAAAGCCGGCTTCGGTATACAACGCTTCACGCAACCGATCATGTTGATACTGTTGAGCTGACGTATCGTCCGGAATAACACGCGGTGCAGGCTGCACTTTAATTTGGCTGGCAGTATGCAAATTCATCTTATAGTGCGCGCCAAAACCCAGGGTATTACCGCGCTGATAATTTAAATCAAAGTTAAAGTTACCCCAACGGTACACTGCACCGATATTCCATGCACTGTCTTGCAGCAAATCACCGGCTCTGTCATTTTGGTAATCGTTACCTTCGTACTCCAGCTTTAGGCGCAGTGGCTGCCACGGGGTTTGGTATTCCACACCACCGAATAATGAGGCAGGGCCTTTAAAGAACTGGTCGTAATCAATTTTGCCGCCCTGGCCACCAAAGCCGCCCGGCCGGCTACAAAAGCTGTCTTTAATGTCACAAAACGGGTTACTGGTATTGGCTGCATTGCCCAGATAACCCCAGCCCATACCGAGGTGAAAATCAAAGTTGCCCCACTGTTTACTTAAGGCAATAAACTCGCTTTCAAAAAAACCGGTGCCGCCAAAATCCCGGAAACCAACCGACACCTGCGGTAAATAAGTACTTTCTTGCAATAAGCGAAACTTAACATCTATACCTTTATCTTTAAGTGTCTGATCGCCGCTAAAGCCGGGATCATCGCTGTATAGCCGTGTGCGCACATCGGTATAACGTACGGTAGATTCCATCCAGTCAAATAACTGAATACTAACCGACCACAAGCGATATTCTTCATTGTCGGTGTAGTTAATCGATAAATCACCAGCCGGCGCCATTCGCGCAGTGGGCGTTTGTATTAAACCGACACCACCATGTGCCATTTGCGACACACCCGAAGCCGGCAGCTGCCAGCTGTGCTCAGCCTCTGCAGGCGCAGCTACAACGGTATTAACACCTGACAACGCCAAACATGCAGCAGAATAAGAAAAAACGACAGTACGGCTAACACTCATGGCAAAATCCTGTGCATCGCAAGCTGTTCCAGTTGTTGGTTCAGTAACGCCAGATCCGCGCTGAACAACTGAGTTTTGAAGGGGATATATAGCTGTGCGCCTGGCATAGCTTCAATATGTTGCTGGTTCCAATACGCCACACCTACTGCCAACCTGCTGCCATCCGGCTGCAATAATATTACTTCGTCGTCAGAGGCCAGCGGGCTGCGTTCAATATCAGGCAAATAATGTGATACGAGCGCACTGCTTTGATGCGTAACCGCTACTTCTCGTTGCACAGCACCAAATACCTGCACAACCTGTGGCCTTAGCGGTAACTTAAGTAAGTAACTGCCACTGTCAAAACGCGGGTTCATCTGCTCCCGCAGCCGTGCAAAATCATAATCTATCGGCGTTGTAACGCGCTCAGCCAAATGCCAGGCTTTAACCTGGCGCTCAATTGATGCCAATACCGTTTGCAGTTCTGTGTTGGCGGAATAGCGTGCCTTTATATCAACCAGCGTTTGCAGCAATTGTTCACGCTGTATTTGTGCTGTATTGCTGCTTAACTTATACAGTGTCGCAGCCGGCCAATACCACTTAGCCTGCAACGCCACCGGCGCCAAAACCTCAGCCAAACGCGGGTTGTCGGCATAATTATACTCTGCACCGTTAATTTGCACATTAACCTGTGTCATACCTGCAAACGACATCAGCGCCGCACTGCAATACAAGGTTTTAATTACCGGTTTATTCATTAGTCTTTACCTGCGAAGCGCTATCACGGACAGAGCGGGCAATACGGCTGATATAAGTCATACTAACCGGCTCACGAAAAGGTGCTAATGTTTGCTCACTCTTCAGCAAGGCACCACTGGCGGCATCAAACCAAAAATAGTTTTTCCACTCGTTGTCAAAGCGCACATAGTTCGGCTCTGCCTGGTAAGTAACATATTCAATCACCAGGGTAGTAGCCAGTGTGCGGTTAAAAAATTCCAGTTGTTGGCCCGGCACCATTTCAAAGCGGGATTTAAGCGGGTAACCGTACTCGCCATGCTGCCAATCGGCCAGCCTGAGCCAACTGCTTTGCGCATGTATAGTGCTATATTGTGCTATCGGGTCTGCGGCTGTATTTGTAAGGTAAAGTAAATCCCGGCCAAAGCCCAAGGTACGCACAATACGGCCTTGCTCCATTACTAACATCGCATTATCTGCCGACACCCATTTTTGCTGGCCGGCTTCAATAAACATCAGCGCCATCGCCGCCCGGGCGCGCTCACCATGGGTAACATAAAGTAAATCAGATTTAGCGCTCAGCACTTCGTCTAAAGACAACTCCGCATCCGGAGTATCCGCCAAAGCAAGTTTCATGGTGTCAATATAGGAATGATAAGTACCGGCACAAGAAGATAAAAAAAGGCAAACCGCAACAATGGTAAAGGGTTTTAACATAGATTTTTCCACACAGGTTCTCCCAGAAAACTGGTTATCCCCAGCAATAAAAAAGCCGCCTTAAGGCGGCTTATAAGCAAACTCCAGAAAATTACTTAACTGAAGGAGCGTACGCTTGAGTAGCAGTAAAAGTGTTAGTACCGGTGCCGGTTACGATAACACGAACACATTGGCCACCACCTACATCTTCAGCAGGCGTATCACAGGTAGCAGCTGGGTTAGAAGTTGAAGAACCACGGTTGTTAGAAATAACAGCTGCAGCAACTGCAACACCAACAACACCGGCAGCTACAGTAGTAGTAGCAACACCGCCGATAGTACCTTCTTTAGCGTTTGCGCCGCCGGCAACATCTTGAGCGTTAACGCCAGTTGCAAATGCTAAAACCGCTGCAGCAATAATTAATTTTTTCATACTTTTTCCCTCATTAAGAAACCTGAATTCAGACTTGTACGCAGCATAAACTAAAAAAAAGCCTAGCTCAACCTGAAAAGCGACAAAAACATAACTTTTTTACAGTTAATAAATAAATAAAATGCCGGAACCGCTATAGCTCACAGTAAGCCCTTGTTAAGCAATATATTTATTTACAGGTGCGGGTTCAGCATGCACTACCAACAACGGCGAATCAACTGTACTGTCGCAACCGGCCTTTACCACCAAATCGCTACTCGCGCAGCTGTAATTAAAGCCGGTAGGCGATTGGCGGAATAACTCAATAATTTGCTCTACAGCAAAATTTTCGCAGTAAACATCTAACTGCTGCAACAATGCCTGCATTTTATCCCAGCTTAAGCATATTTCATCGGCAGCCATAATACGCGGGTGTGCTGTTTCACGAACATTCTCGCCTATCAATAATTCTTCATACAGTTTCTCGCCAGGCCTTAGGCCGGAATAATGCACTTCTATATCGCCGTTAGGGTGTATATCGTCTTTAACTTCAAGCCCCATCAGGTGGATCATGCGTTTGGCCAAATCAGCAATTTTAACCGGCTCGCCCATATCCAGCACAAATACATCACCGCCCTGGCCCATAGCCCCGGCCTGAATCACTAACTGCGCGGCTTCCGGTATAGTCATAAAATAACGGATAATATCTTTGTGGGTTACGGTTATCGGGCCGCCGCGGCGAATTTGCTCCCGAAACAACGGTACCACAGAGCCACTGGAGCCCAATACATTACCAAAGCGCACCATACAAAACCGTGTGCTATTTTGTTTTTGCGCCAATGCTTGCAGCACTAACTCAGCCAAACGCTTTGACGCGCCCATTACATTGGTTGGCCGCACCGCTTTATCGGTCGAAATTAATACAAAGGTTTCAACTCCGGTATTAATGGCTGCCTCGGCCGCGTACCAGGTGCCGAACACATTATTGCGCACGCCCTCTACCACATTGTATTCCACCAACGGTACATGTTTATAAGCGGCGGCATGGTAAACCGTTTGCACTTTAAAGGCCTGCATCACCGTTTCCAGCCGGTTTTTACGCTGCACCGTGCCCATTACCGGAATCAATTTAATGCCGAGCTCACGCTGGCTAATGGTATTGGCTAACTCTTGTTCTATGTTGTACAAACCAAATTCAGACAGTTCAAACAACACCAGTACCGCAGGTTCATAATTAATAATTTGCCGGCATAATTCTGAGCCGATAGAACCACCGGCACCGGTAACCATCACTACCTTATGCTGAATATTGGCCTGCATCAGTTTTACTTTGGGCGCTACAGGGTCGCGCCCCAGCAAGTCTTCAATTTTTACATCCTGCAGCTCATCAATCCGCATCGAGCCGTCTACCAGGTCGCTCATACCGGGAATAGACTGCACAGGAATAGGCAGCTCTTCCAGGGCATCCAATACTTCACGCCGTCTGGCACGGCTGGCCGAAGGCAACGCCAGTAAAATACGGCTGATATTATAGTTTTTTAACAAGGCAGTAATCTGCGCCGGCGCCCCCACCGGGATACCCAAAATGGTCGAACGCTGCAAGGTGGTATCGTCATCAACAAAAATCACCGGGTGATATTGCTCGCCGTTCATCAGCGCATGCGCCAGTTGGCGGCCGGAAGAGCCGGCACCGTATATTAACACCCGTTCTTTATGGCCGTTATTGCGCTGCACTAAAAACATCCGTGCCAGTAAGCGTACACCGCCCGAGCTGATTAACGCCAAAATGGCGTACACAAAAATTAAATTGCCTTTGTCATGCACATTAAACACGCCAAACAGCAGCGCCAACACAAAGGCACTACTTACAATACCTGCCAACACCGCCCCCAAAGCATGCTGGCCGATATAGCGGATAACGGCACGGTACAAGCCCAGCTTGGTAAAAATAAATAAGGTAACCGGCAAGGTGATAGAAAATGCCAGCGCTATTTGCGGCACATTGGAATGCACGTTGTATTGCGTGAGAAAATAAGCGGCAAACAACGACATAATTAAAAAAAACATATCTGCACATACAGATACAAGTCGTTTTACCGAACGCGGTAAGCCCAATAACCAAGCCAGCATCTAATACCTCATAACACCTGTTTTCTAATAAACACAGTGCTGATATTTAAAATTTAAAAAGTATAGCATTTATTAATATAAAGCATGCAAGGCTACTGCTTCACCAGCAACTGTTTAAGCCAGGCGTTAAATTGCGGCCCCAAATGTTTATCACGCAAGCCATGCTCTACAAAAGCCTGCATATAGCCCAATTTATTACCGCAATCATGGCTGCGGCCGGCAATATGGTAAGCATTAACCGCCTCTTGCTGCATTAACATAGCTATAGCATCGGTTAGCTGTATCTCATCGCCGGCACCAACAGGTGTGCGCTTTAAGCACTGCCAGATATTACGGCTGAACACATAACGGCCTACCACGGCTAAATCTGACGGCGCCTCATCCAAAGCCGGTTTTTCTACAATAGCAGCCATTTTCACCGACATATCGGCAGACATTTGATGGCCGGCAACATCGGCAATACCGTAGTTACTCACCAGATTATGCGGCACCGGCTCTACCATTACATGGCTGGTACCGCTTTGCTCAAACAGTTGCACCATTTTTGCCAGGTTTTCACGGCGCAAATCGCTGTCGTAGCTATCTACCAACACATCCGGCAGTACCACAGCAAACGGCGCCTCCCCTACCAAAGGCAAGGCACAGAGTACCGCATGCCCCAGGCCTTTAGCTTCGCCCTGGCGCACATGCATAATAGTCACGTCTTTGGGGCATATTGCCTGTACTTCATCCAGCAGTTGGCGCTTAACCCGCTTTTCCAGCATCGACTCCAGCTCAAAGCTTTTATCAAAATGGTTTTCAATCGAGTTTTTCGACGAATGGGTTACCAGCACAATTTGCTTAATACCGGCGGCTATACACTCGCTCACCACATACTGAATAAGCGGTTTATCCACTACCGGCAGCATTTCTTTCGGTATCGCCTTAGTAGCCGGTAGCATACGGGTACCAAGCCCGGCAACCGGGATAACCGCTTTTAGTACTTTCATTTAAACTCCAATTTTTCAAAAGCAGTGACGAGTGACTCGCAGCTGCGCTGCCGGTGACTCGCGACTTCGTCGCTAGTGACGAGTTGCCAACGACAACAGTGACAAACGACCGCCAGCATAGCTGGCCTGTTACTGCTTGCAAAGCAAGCTCGTTACTGTTCGCAACGCGAACTCGTCACCGCCGTTACCTTAATCGCTACCAAATAAATCACGGGTGTACACTTTTGCTTCTACATCGGCTAAAGCGTCACTGCGGCGGTTTGCTACTATTACATCAGATATGCGTTTAAATTCAGCTAAATCTTTAATCACCCGCGAGCGGAAAAACTCATCCTGTTGTAGTTCCGGCTCATACACCACCACTTCAACACCTTTGGCCTTAATGCGTTTCATAATACCCTGGATGGCCGAAGCACGAAAATTATCTGAGCCGGATTTCATTACCAAACGAAAAACCCCGACCACATGAGGGTTACGGGACAATATAGACTCCGCCACAAAGTCTTTGCGGGTGCGGTTTGCATCCACTATCGCTTGCATTATGTTGTTTGGCACATTCTGATAGTTGGCCAGCAACTGCTTGGTATCTTTGGGCAAACAGTAACCACCGTAACCAAAGCTGGGGTTGTTATAATGGCTGCCAATGCGCGGGTCCAGCCCTACACCTTCAATAATTTGCCTTGCATTTAAGCCATGGCTTTCAGCGTAGCTGTCCAGTTCGTTAAAATACGCTACCCGCATTGCCAGGTAAGTATTAGAAAACAGCTTAATGGCTTCGGCTTCAGTGCTGTCGGTAAACAATACCGCAATGTCTTGCTTAATGGCGCCCTGTTGCAATAAGGCAGCAAAACGCTGTGCCCGCTCACTTTGTTCGCCGACAATAATTCTTGACGGGTACAGATTATCGAACAAGGCGCGGCCTTCACGCAAAAACTCCGGCGAGAATATCAGATTATCAGTACCAAATTTCTGCCGCGCAGCAACCGTAAAACCGACCGGCACAGTAGATTTAATCACCATTACCGCCTTAGGGTTAATAGCAAGCACATCACGGATCACCGCTTCAACACTATTGGTATTAAAGTAATTTGTTTGCGGGTCGTAATCGGTGGGTGTGGCAATAACAACAAAGTCAGCATTAGCAAAGGCCTGCTGTTTATCCAGGGTAGCAGTAAAGTTCAGCGTTTTGTTAGCCAGAAAATCCGAAATTTCTTTGTCTTCAATCGGCGATTTCTTCGCATTCAGCAGTGCCACTTTTCCCGGCACTATATCCAGCGCGACCACTTCATTGTGTTGCGCCAGCAACATAGCATTGGACAGCCCGACATAACCGGTACCGGCAATAGCAATTTTTAAACCAGACATAACATCCCTTTTTTGAGTTTTAAGTTTTGCATTATAAGTTGTGAGTGTTAAGAGGTGAGGTGTGAATTGTTAGTTAAACACTCACCACTAAACACTCAATCCTGGCTGGCAATAATAGCACTGATCCCCAACTCGGAAAAAGCCTGTTGTAATGCCGTTTTCGCGCCATTATCACCATGCACTATGCGCACCTGCTGCGGCTTATGCCGCATGCGTCGGACAAAATTTATTAAACCGGTTTTATCAGCATGGGCTGAATAGCCACTTAATGTAATAATTTCAGCGCCAATACTAATGCGCTCACCGTCTATATCGACATAACCGCCCTGCGGGCCAAAGCGCTGTATCGCGGCGCCTAAAGTGCCGCGCGCCTGATAACCGACAAACACCACCTGATGCGCAGCATCCGGCAATAAGGCTTTTAAATAATTTACGACCCGGCCGCCTTCACACATGCCGCTGGCGGCAATCACAATAGCCGGCTGTTTACTGCGCGCCAAAAATTGCACCAAATCCAAATGCTGTGTATGGCTGTCTACGGTATGCAGCTGGGCAAAACTCAGTGGATGGCGGCCTTGTTTTAAGCGCTGTTTGGCCTCGCTGTCCCAGCAATCTTTCAGCTCATCGTAAGCACGGGTAAATTTTGCCGCCAATGGCGAGTCGACAATAATCTGCAACTCATCCCAGCGTAACTGCCGGTGAATTTTTTGCCCGCGCAAGCGGTGAATAATTGCCTCCAGCTCATACAACAGCTCTTGAGTGCGGCCAATACTAAAAGCCGGAAACAACACAGTACCGTTGTCTTGCAGAGCGTGCAGCAGCACCTGTTCTAAGCGTTTTATCCGGGCACGGCGGTTATCGTGTTCGCGATCACCATAGGTGCTTTCTATTACTACCACATCTGCCGCATAAGGTGGCTTGGGCGCGGGCAGCAAGGGTGCATAGGGGGCGCCCAAATCGCCGGAAAACACCGTTTTAAACCAACTGCCGGCCGGCGCTTTATGCCGCAGCTCTACATAGGCCGAACCCAAAATATGCCCGGCGCTCTGAAACCGCAGCTCTGGCCCGGCATTGGCACGGTTTGAAGCCGTGCCGCTAAATACCGGCAATGGCTGCCATTGTTTAAAATCACAAGCCACCAACTGGCGGCGCACCCTGGCTAAAAAGGCATTAATTAATGCCTCATCACGGGTAACACCTACCTTTAACGCATCCTCCAGCACCAGCGGTAATAACGTCGCCGATGCCGCAGTACAAAATATCGGCCCGGTAAAGCCGGCAGCCAGCAAATACGGTATGCGCCCTACATGATCAATATGCACATGAGTAACAATCAGCGCTTTAATATGCTCAATGGCAAAGTTAATTTGCGGCGCCACAGCAGAACCTGAGTTTGATACCTCAGCGCCCTGAAACAAGCCGCAATCAATAAGTACGCCGTAGTCATCGGCTAAACGATACTCATGGCAAGAACCGGTAACACCATCTACCGCGCCATGGTGAATAAATTGGGGGGTGGGGTATAAAGTCGACATCCTGTCTCCTTATTTAGTGACTCGCGACTTTGTCGCTAGTGACGAGTTGCCAGAGGCAACAGTGACAAGTGACCGCCAGCATAGCTGGCTTGTTGCTGATCGCACCGCGAACTCGTTACCTGTCAATGCCTGCAAAGCACGCTAGTCACGCTTTCAGTTTTCGAACTAATCCCTTCAACAGCATGAAGACTTCTTTAGTTTTATTTAGCTGCTCACTCACATCAGCCACATAATTTAAGCGCTGCGCGATCAACAGCTGGGTTTCCAACTCACTTAAAGAACCGCGTGAAATTGTTAAGAAACGCAAAAAGTCAGCATTACTTTCACGACCAGCTCCTTCAGCTATGTTGCTGGGTACAGACACCGCTGCACGCTGCATTTGCGAGCCCAGACCATACTTTTCGCTATCAGGAAACTGCTTAGTAACCGCATAAACCTCAACCACCAAATCCATGGCCAATTGCCACACTCTTAAATCATAGTGCATGTATAAATCCTTTTTATAAGAGCGGTGACAAGTGACCGCCAGCATAGCTGGCTAGTTACTGCTTGCGAAGCAAGCTTGTTACTGTTGCCGCAGGCAACTCGTCACTGTTCGCGTAGCGAACTAGTCACTGCTTTTTAACTCTGTCACCTGAGCCCTTACCGGCCACTGTCATAAAAATATACTTAAAGTAGTTTGCTACCGTAAGCTGTGCCAGCATTTTTGCGTCGGTCTCGGCCAGCAGCTGCGGGGTCGACATATCAATATCATTTACCTGTGCCAGGCCGGTAATACCGGGCCGGGCATTTAATACACTGCGCTGTTCACGCTCGTTAATTAATTCCTGCTGGTTAAACAGGCAGGGCCGCGGGCCTACCAGGCTCATTTCGCCTTTTAATACATTCCACAACTGCGGCAGTTCATCCAGCTTGCTCTTACGCAAAAAGCCACCAAAAGGCGTTATCGCACTGCTGCTGGCCAAATGGCTGGCAACATGTGCCGTGTCCGGCTTCATGGTACGAAACTTCACCAGGGTAAACGGCTTTTTATGCCGCCCTACCCGCTGCTGGCGAAATATCGGCGAGCCGGTATCAAATAAACCAATAATGGTTAAGATAACCAGCACCGGAAAACCAAACACCAGGCCACAAAAAGCAAAAATAATATCCAACAAACGAATTAACATAGAACCTCAAAATAAAAAATAGTGACGATGCGGCATAGCCGCAGGTGACGAGCTGCTTCGCAGCAGTGACCGGCCTAAAGGGCTTGGTGACCGCTCACATAGCGAGCTTGTTACCGGGCGCAAATGCGCGCCCCTACACTAAACACTCACAACTCAACACTAACTACTGTACTTAGCAGCAAAGCGAATTACATGCTCCAGACTCTGCAATAACTGGTCAGCCATATCAAAAGCTTTATTAAGTAATGCTGACTGAATTTCAGGATCATCAGGGTAATCATGGGCAAATTGGTTACGCATTTCACGCAGCTTCAGCCACTGCTCAACAGAGTCCAGCGCACCAATCTTTTCAAGCCGGTTCAATTTATCAATAAAGGTATTAAGTTCACCTTCTTCATGCGTTAACTCTATTATTGCAGGCAGTAGCTTTGCGCCCATAGCATCCTGCAATTTAGAAAACCTGACAATAAACTGGTCAAACACCGCAAGTTCAATATCCGTAAGCTTCGACAAACGCGCCGCAGTAAATGGCTTTTTGTCAGCCAAATGCTGCATAGACCAGCGCAAACGCTCTGCATGTGTCAGGCAGATATCAACTATGCTCTGAAATACTGCCTTATTCATAAACGAATACCAGTCTCTTTGGCAATTTTATAGATTGGTAAAACGGTGCCAGCCTTACGATTTATCACCAGATCAATTTTCTGCTCACCAAGTGCCATATGCAATTCAACCAAAGCATTAAGTCTGGCTTCAACAATATCGTCAGCGGCACGTAACTCAGGCTCAATGTAAAGATCAATATCCCCACCACGGGCATTGTCGTCAGCTCTGGAACCGAAAAGCCGCAGCTCGGAACCTTTACCAAAGTGTTTTAACAGCACTTGCTTAATAATTTCTTGTTGCTGATCAGTCAGACGCATAACTTAACCTCCTTAGCCCACCGCACCAAGTTTAACCAGCTAACAAGCTTTTAGCCACAGCCCTAACCATTCACAACTAAACACTAAACACTCAGCACTACAATGCGCTCTGATAAAACACCTTACCAAAATCCGCTATATGTTTTTTCAGATCTTCTGATAGCAGCTGATGATACACAGAAACATCCATCAAATACGGCGTATTCAACTCATCCAACTCACGCATAACAAGACGCAAAGTATTCTCGTCGCAGGATTGCCCAAGCAACGTCAAATCAATATCTGAACCAGGCCGGTAGTTTCCCTTAGCCCTGGAGCCATACAGTATCACCTGCTCAATTTCCGGGTGACGGGCAAAAACACCTTGCAGCTTAGCTACTGTTAACTCCGGCAACCCGTGGCTCATAGTAATGGCTGCATACGAATAGCCAGCTCAGATAACGCCGGAGCATAAGCTTGCTGTACTTTGGCAAACTCCTGTTCTAAAACACGTTCATCATAGGTATGCACTGTACGATTTCTACTCTCAATCATGTCCATCCAAACCTGTCCATCACTAACCAATCCAAGCGAAAAGGCTAAACGACTGGCAGAGCGCGAACCGGTAATGCCCTGGTGCCCCTCATACTCAAGATAATCTTTCAGTACTTTCCAAGCCAGTTCATGAGTAAACTCAAAACGTTGTAAAATACCCTCTTTTATCAGCGCTTCAGCGCGTTCATCGTGCTGTGATAATGCAGAAACCAGCTGCCCAAGGGCTTTCTGATAGTTTTGAAACCGCTGATGCCAACGAACTTCTTCACCCATAATATGCTCCCCGGAATGTTAAAACGAACAAACGAACCTTAAATATCCTGATGGCACAACATTAAGCACTCAACACTAACCACTGAAAACTCAACCCTCAGCACTAACCACTAACAACTCAACACTTAGCACTCGTCCTAACCACTCTCCACCTTTGAAAACCGGTCACCGTTGCTAAAAGCAACTAGTCACCAGCCGCATTCTGCGGCGAGTCACTTGTTACCGCTGTTAAAGCAGCGAGCAATCCCCTCTTCCACCGTTATCGGCGGCGTCCAGCCCAGCGTTTGTTTTGTATGACTGATATCTACCTGTAAATTCCCGCACAACCGGTCTATTATTGCAGATTTGCCGGTCAGCTTACCGGCCAGTTGCAGCCAACTCATCGGTACCGGCAGCAGCTTGGGCTTTTTACCGGCTGCATGGGTCATTATTTGCAGCAATTCAGTAGTAGATACATCCTGGTCGTCGCTAACCAAAAAGGTTTGGTTAGCGGCTTTGGGGTGATCAATGCAGGTAACAATTAAATCAACCAGGTTGCCCAATGCCACCAGGCTACGCTGGTTCTTTATCGCCCCTAAAGGCAGCGGCAGGTTTTTCTGTGCAAGTTTAGCAAGTTTACCAAAGTTACCCGGCGCATTTGGGCCATAAACCAAAGGTGGCCTTATAATGACCACTTCCATACCGGTATCAGCCGCAATTTGCCTGAGGCCAATTTCAGCTTCAAGCTTCGATAGCGCATAATCTTCTACCGGCGCTGCCGTATCAGTTACCTTAAAAGGGCCAGTACTATTTATACCATTTACGCCAATAGAGCTTAAAAAGATAAAACGCCGTACTCCCGCATCAGCAGCTGCCCTTGCTATATTCAGTGTTGCTTCCGTATTTAAGCGTCTAAATTCAGCTAAAGATACACCAACAGCGTGAGCTTTAGCGGCAATATGGATCACAACATCAGGTTTATGTAGCTGCAACAGGCTTGTGCCAATATCCGACAAGTCAGCAATTTCTACTTGCTGAAGTTTCGGCAAAGAATGATAAGGTGTAACTTTACGCACCGGAGTAATTAAACTAACGCCAGCTTTTATTAGAGCAGCCTGCACTGCACTGCCAACAAAACCGGATGCACCTGTCAGCAAAATATTAGTCACGTCCGCGCTCCGATAAACTTGGCTTTTTGAAAAAGCTCAATAATTTAAACGGTAACTTTATAACCAACAATGGAAGCACAGTGAAAATGCCATTTTCGTTGCACGCCCGTGATATCTCCATATTCTGATGAATACGCCACTTTATTCCGGCAGAGCTTATTCCTCCTTCGCGCATCGATACCACAACAGTATCAACACGGCGGGTTTTGATATTGGCTTTAAAAAAACGCGCCATTAACTCAAAATCAGCGGCGACTCGATAATCCAGCTTGTAGTAGCCTAACCTTTCAAACAATGCTTTTCTTACATAGAACGTAGGGTGCGGGATCATAAAACCAAAACGGATTTTCCAGCGTGCAAAACCAGCAGAACTATATAAACGGGAAAATTTGGCTTTGTCGTGTTGTTTTACATAAATCAAATCTGCGTATACCGCGTCTGCATCGTTGACAAAACCAGCAGCTAACTTACTAACACTCTGGCTGGACGTGAAGAAATCATCTGAGTTTAAAATACCTACCACATCGCCGGTTGCCAACTGAATACCTTTATTCATGGCATCATAAATCCCTTTATCCGGCTCGCTCACCACTTTAGCTATGCGACCGTGATACTCATTTACAATGTCCAGTGTATTATCACGTGACGCGCCGTCGACAATAATGTATTCAATATCAGCATAATCCTGCGCCAAAACCGACTCGATGGTATCGCGAATAGTCGCAGCACTGTTAAAACACACTGTAATAATTGAAATTTTCATCTTACTTCAGTAATCCTTTCACTGCGTTAAGAATCACTTGTACCAGATTCCTGGCATCGACCTGATCTACAGATTCGGTATAACAACGCAGTTCAGGTGCATTACCTGAAGGCCGCAAATGCACAATATCGCCATCTGCAAACTGCAACCGTAAACCATCCGTTTGATCTACGCTTTTTACTACCCTTGCGCTTTGACCTAACTGAGCAATTAATTCCTTCGGGTCCAAAGCTGCTGTGGCCAAAAAGTCTTTACTCCACTGAGTTGGAACCTGCTGTAAGCGATCACTGGCCGTGTAACGTTGTGGTAACGCTTGAGTTAAATGCGATAGTGGCTGTTCACCAGCTAAAGCCAGTAATGCCAATCCGGGTAATAGAGCATCGCGGGTTGGTAGCGCTTTAAGCCGCTGGCCGGAAACAATCACTTCAGAGCCAAGTAAAAACCCGCCATTGGCCTCAAAACCAGCAACAGAGCCCGATAAGTGTTCAAAGGCGGCAATAACGTAGGGCGAACCAATTTTAGTGCGCACTACCTTGGAAAACACTCCGGCTTGCTCTATGGCTGTATTACAACTAACAGGCACAGCAAGACTCTGAATACCCAGAGCCTTGGCGCAAAGAAGGCCTACTATATCGCCGCGTAACCATTGGCCGTTTTCATCTGCTATAAGAGGGCGATCGCCGTCACCGTCAGTAGAGAAAATAGCGTCAAAACCATATTGATTTGACCAGTTGATACCTTTTACCTGATCCTCACGGGTAACAGCCTCGGTATCAATAGGTACAAAGGTGTCGGTTCGTTCCAGAGGCGTTACCTTAGCCCCCAGTGCTTCGAATATCGGCTGATAGATATCGCGGCCAGCGCTGGAATGCTCGTAAATACCAATATGTTTTCCTGCTAAGCAATCTTTGGCAAATACGGCCAAATAACGTTGAATATATGCTTCTACACCTGCTTTATCTACAATGGGCATAACCGGCAAGAAAGGCACTAAAACAGACTCTACAACCTGGATTGCCTGTTCATCTGCTTTACTAATCTCGCCATCAGGCCGGTAAAACTTAAGACCGTTTCTGTCAAACGGAATATGGCTACCGGTAACCATAATTGCCGGTACCTTATCCTGCATTGCTTTATAAGCCAGCGCTGGTGTAGGTAACACACCATAATAACTTACCTGCAATCCTAACGCTTGCGCCATACCGGCACAAGCGGCGGCCATGGCTACACTGCTGGGCCGGTTATCTATACCAATCGCAATACTGTTGAAGCTAAAAGTGTTGCGCATAACCTCAATAAAGGCTTGAGCAAGCGCAGCACAATGCTGATCAGTAAAATCAACAACCAACCCTCTGGCGCCACTGGTACCAAACGCTATATTACTTTTCGCTATAATCCGGCTAACCGAGGCGGTCATACTCAGGCCCTGCCATAACGGTCTGAAAACCGTACTATGTCATCTTCCCCCAGATAGGAGCCGGATTGCACCTCAATCAGTTCCAGCGGGATCTTACCGGGGTTTTCCAATGCATGTATTGCACCCAACGGGATATATACAGATTGATTTTCACTTAACAATGTATCTTTACCGTCTACAGTGACATTTGCAGTGCCCGATACCACTATCCAATGCTCGGCGCGATGATGATGCATTTGAATAGACAACTTCTCACCGGGCTTAACCGTTATGCGTTTTACCTGATAACGTTCGCCATTATCAATAGAATCGTACTTACCCCAGGGGCGATAAACTTCACGGTGAATTCTATGTTCGCTGCGGCCGGATGCTTTAAGCTGCTGCACCACTTTTTTAATATCCTGCACCTTATCTTTTGCAGCCACCAGCACAGCATCTTTAGTTTGCACAACAACGACATCTTGCAAGCCAACGGTAGCAACTAACCCTGTTTCAGCAAACACATAGTTGTTTTTGCTACCTACATTAAGTACATCGCCATTACACACATTGCCATCGGTATCTTTACTGCTGATATCCCAAAGCGATGACCAACTGCCGACATCACTCCAACCTGCATCAAGTGGCACCACAACCGCAGCAGCTGTTTTCTCCATTACGGCATAGTCTACTGAGTCATCAGGGCAAGCGACAAAGGCTTCTTTGTTCACGCGAATAAAATCCAGATCTGGGTCAACTTCAGCCATAGCTTGCTCACAAGCCGCATAAATATCCGGCCGGTGCTGTTTAAGCTCTGCCAGATAACGGCTGGCTTTAAACATAAACATACCGCTGTTCCAATAGTAGTCGCCACCGGCGATATATTGCTCTGCGGTCGCAGCATCGGGCTTTTCCACAAAACGCTTAACAGCAAAAGCGTTGGCTGTGGCCTCACCGCGGCAAATATAGCCATAGCCGGTCTCCGCATGCGTAGGCACTATACCGAAGGTTACCAGTTTATCGCTTTTAGCTAATTGCTGCGCCTGCGCTACAGCCTGCTCAAATGCGGGCGTATCAGCAATGACATGGTCGGCGGCTAATACAAGCAATAGCGGATCCTGACTTTTTTTAGCTGCAGCAAGCGCTGCCAGCGCAATTGCCGGTGCAGTATTGCGGCCAACCGGTTCTAAAATAATATTATGGTCCAGCTGGTTAATTTGCCGCAGTTGCTCAGCCGCAATAAAGCGGTGTTCTTCATTGCAAATCACCAAAGGCGGTAAAGCATCAACATTTTTTAACCGTTTTACCGTGGCTTGCAGCATAGTGTCTGCGCCGTTCAGTTTTAAAAACTGTTTAGGCATTAAATCACGGGATAAAGGCCACAAACGGCTGCCGGTACCACCGGCCATAATAACGGGAAGAATAAACATAATTATAACTCTAAGTTGTAATGTCGCGACTTCTGCCACGACTGGATATGAAAACACTTGCCGAGATCCCGACAATAGCCAGAATCATATTTCTCATAACAAAGATATACTCTGTTATTAAATTAGAAAAAATATATATAAAAACCAAGAAAAAAATCATTACTTTTGATGATATTGGGATATCACTACTTATAGCAACCCTTGCTATAAACCAGAAAACCAGCAAAAAAGAAAACACAAGAAGTGACAAACCACCATGCGAAATCAATATAGCAATTACACCGTCAAAAAAAACTTTTGCAGATGCAAAAGGACCGACCCCGAAAAAATAGAACCCATCGATCATATCATTAACTGCAAGAAGCAAAAACTCAATTCTTAGATTAGAGCTTTCGTCCTGAGCTAAGTCAAAGTTGAGTGCACGGTCAAACAAAACAATTACTTTAGCGAGATCAAAATCAATTTTATCCTTAAAAAAATAAAACAATAAAAAACTAAAGATTATCATTAGCAGAAAGCTAATCAAGACAGAAAAAGACAACTTTTTATGAATAACAAGCCGAAGAAAAAATAATAGCAAAAAAAACAAAATAGACATGCTTGAAACAAGCAGACCGCCGCGACTACCTGTTAAGAGCATTGCGCCAAACAAAATGAACGACACCGCGATAAAAGTTAAGTTACTATGCCTTAGCGCCCTACGGATAAAAAACAAATAAACTGAATACATTATTGCTAAAGTCGAGGAATAAAGATGAGCGTCTGATTCGCCATAATCTCTAGATAAAGGGAAGCTTGGTCTGAAATTCCCGGAAATTTTTCCAGAAGTTACAAGGATAATGTAGCAATACACCCAAACAGATAGAATTATCATAACAAAGAAATACGACCGTATCACTTTATCTAAAAAATCTGAGTCTGAAAAAAATTCCTTACAAAGACCTACTACCAGAAATACAGCTGCATATTTATAAAAGAAAACAAAGCCCGACAGAGTAATATCACCTTTTACGAACTGACCTATAAAAATAGAAATAATAAGTATGAAAAAACAAACACTAATTGATAAAAAGAAATTTTTATCAAAAACTTTTTTTTGGTAAAAGAAAAACACTGCTGAAAAAATAAGCAGCAGATCGTTAATTCTGATGGACGCAATGTCGTAGGCGATGGGAGTAAAAATCACTGCAAACAAAAGCATTGTCTTAGAGCATTGATTAAGACTAATTTTTCCGTTCATCTAACTTCCATTTTACTCTAGTAAATACTGACGCAACTTTAGGAAAGTGCAACATTAAAGAAATTTTAATCTTCAATGGAATTGTTAATTCACTGGATAAAATTTTTAAAATAGATGCCTGAGATGTTTGAAGCTTTAATGCATTTTTTGCCTTCGAAAAGTCTACATCTTTAACAAGATCAGCATACCTCTGTTCTAAAATGCTAATTATTATTTCTGAACGCTGAGCACGGAGAACAACCATACTTCTCTCGTAATTTATAATACCGCCATAATCTTGGCCTTGATGTTGCCTGTATAGATACAGAGGTTTTAATGTAAATTTAATTTCTTTAGCATAAAACTTAATAATTAAAGAAATCCAGACATCTTCTATAGGCATATCAAGCGGTATTGGAAAAATTTTATCCGCTATTGAACGATGTACAGTCCACGAAGCTTTAGGCAGACTAACAAAATTTTCAGCAACATCTTTATAATTTAAACTGACAATTTTAGTATTCACAGCATATAATGCTATAGGCGATAGCTTTTCGTCCGTTACTGTAAGAGAATGGCAGTGAGCTGAAAAAGGTACTGCACTATTGTGTTCTTTAAAAAAGTCCGGGAGCAAGACGTCATCTGCATCAATGCATTTTATATATTCACCAGAGCACAATGTGTAGCCATAGCCTGTACCAAGAACTTTACCTTTATGTATATTTTTAAATACTTTTACTCTTTTATCTAATGCAGCGAAATGACTCGAAATTTCAAATGTTTTGTCAGTTGAACCATCATCAATTACTATTAGCTCCCAGTCGTTGCATTCTGTTTGATCTATTAGCGCTGAAATAGCATCAGCAATTCTTAGCTCTTCATTAAGAGCCATCATAATAAAGCTGATCATTTTAAAACTCTTCTAACAATCTTATATAAAAAAACCGGAGCATGCACTACAGTTAGAAAAGAAAAGCGTCTAAACATTACCGCTATTGTTTCCGTCATTTCCAGCTTGAATAATCTGTCAGAAATACCGCCCAAGCTATAAATGCAAACAGGTGTGTTAGTATAACTAGCAACATTTTTTTCTTCTAAAAGTTGAAAATACCAATCGAGCTCAGCTTTTAAAGCATACCGTGTGTCATACTCTGGAAAAATACTTTTTCTGACAAACATCGATTGATGACAAACCACTCTGGTGCTCCAAAGTAATAAATTTAGCCGAGAGAACGCTTTTGCTTTCATCCACAACTTTTTGTCATCGTTTATAATTACTGAGTCACCATATAGAATTGCAGAAGAAGACAACATTTTTTCAGACATTTCTTCTAAAACGTTATCTGAAAAAATCAAATCACCGGCATTCATAAAGTTCAAAAAATCACCTGATGAAAGACGCTCTGCTTTGTTCATAGCATAGTAAACGCCGGCATCCTTTTCAGAAATCCAATAATCAATAACGTCGTTATACTTTCTGATAATGTCTAAAGTTTCATCCGTCGAACCACCATCGACGATGATATATTCCACATTATCGTATGACTGACTAATAACACTTTTTATAGTTTCTTCCAAAAAATCTGCACCGTTGTATACTACGGTTACGATAGTAATCAGTGGTTTTTCTTTTTTGCTAAGCTTAAATAGACCATTCGTACGAAGACCGCCCTGCTGGACATTCTCAGGACATAATAAAACACCGTCAAATTCAGGCGCGATTTTAGTTACTCTACGGGTAGTGCTATAAGCATCATTTAAGCTAAAAATATCAGCCAACTTTATTTGCATCCATAATTGATTGGTATAAGTCGATATAACGCGGTACTACAGCGTTAACTTCAAAACGAGCATAAGTATCATTGCTAATTTTTTGGCTTCTGTTCACATGCTCTGATTTACCAAGTTGCTCTTCTATACCTCTGGCTAAGTCACTCGTGTCAAATGGCTTAGCCAGGTAACCGTTCTGCTGGTGAGTTATCATGTCACCATTTCCACCTATATCAAATGCAACGACTGGTGTGCCGCAAGCGAGTGATTCCATTATCGCATTAGACAAATTCTCTTGCAGGCTGGGTACAAGCATAACATCAGCAGCATTATACAGCGCCTTTAACGACACATTGTCGTTTAGCATACCCAGATAGTGTGCTTTTTGCTTAAAGCCTTGGGCCGTTTTGGGTGCTTCGGAACCAAAGACAACCAATTCATAGTCATCATTTAATAATGCCAGCGCCTCGGACAACTGCTGAAAACCTTTACGTTGATCTGCCGTTGCCCCCATTGCACCAAAAAGTATAAGTTTCTTGTCCAGCGGCAAATTAAACAACTGTCTTGCAAAGTTCTGATCTACTACGAAAAACTCATTTTGATCTATCGGATTAGGCAGATTTACTATGGTTCTCCCGGAAAACAGCTGACTTTTTCCAGCTTCATTTGCCAACCAGTTACTTAGTCCTATTACGGTGATATTGGCTTTAGCGTAAGCTTTTCGTTTGAGTTTAAATACCCTGCTACTTAAATCGCCAGCCCGCTTTGAGCCAAGCACTTTACAGCTGCCGCAGTTCTTACTATAAGCACCACACCACTCATCGTAATGGCAGCCTCCGGTAAACGGCCACATATCGTGCAAGCTCCACACAATTGGCGCTTTAATCTTGCTTATATCGCTAATACTTAAAAAGCCTTCATTCACCCAATGTAAATGGACAATATCAGGCGCCAACGAATTTATCCGTTCAACCAATCCACTATCACCGGCTATACCTTGACTAAACAACGTTTGGGTTTTGTTTTTATACTTTCTTAAACCAAAGCGATCTATAAGCGGTCGAACTTTAGCAGCTATTTTTCCAAATTTTGTTTGTGGTGCAAGAACAGTAAAATCCTGTCCGCTCTTTATCTGCACCAACATGTGGCTGTCTATTCCGAATCTCCTAAGCCCTTTATGTAGGCGGTTAGCAGCACGTGCAGCACCACCTTGAATATCATGCGTATTAACTATTAATACTTTCATACTGGCAATTCATTCAGTTTATTTAGCAAGGCATTAGTGAACGATAACTCGTCTAGTTTGATTCCATCCTTCGTAGGAAGATCTAAACTTGCCTCAATTTTGTCGGCTAGTAATACCGCATCCATTTGTGTCATACACATATAGTCAATATCAAAGCGCTCTGCTAAAGAACGAACTTTACCTTTGCCCAAGGTGTAATCCAAGGCTACAGCGTTTGTACCAAGACCAATACCAAACACTAATGAGTGAAATCGCATTGCCAACAAGCAATCTGCGGTTTTGAAAGCGTTACAGTATTGAGCTGGCGGCATTTCCTGACCAAGCAAGCTGTTGTCTAAATGCGGAGAAATCAATCTGTTGCCACGGAAAAGACGCCGATAAAACCAACGATCGTCGCTACCGAAGTGGTTAGTACACATTGGCAAAGGTTTAATAACTAAACTGGGTATACGCTGACACAACAGCTCAAGTGTCATCACTATAACTTTTTCATAGGTATTTTTAATGTTAAGACCTTCCTCACCCGGCAAATGTCTAGCATAGTCCTCATAAGGGAAATCACGTAAGCCAAGCAAAAGCGTTTTGTTCATTTTCGTTGGCGTATTTAAAATATCTTCATAGTGGTGCTCAGCCAACCAAGTAAAAGCCGGGTCTTCAGCTACTACATCGCTTTGGACATTTATGCCGAGTTGAGCAGCAAAATCTTTGGAACGATGATCACGATAGATGCGTATATCTGATAATTCCAAAATACGCTTTATGCTGTCATTGCGCCAACTATCTCCAAATGGACCAATACCACATCCAGCAATTACAGTAGAAACGCCAGAAGCTTTTGCTCGCTCAAAAATCGCTTGCATAGGTGCAAGCTCTTGAATAGCCATCAATGGACCGCCGCCAAAAACTACCATATCCATTTCAGCGGCAAGACTTGCCCCTTGCTCAGGGTCAACAACCACAACATTCTTGAACTCAGGCATTTGTCGCCGTGTAATTTCAGTAATGTATGTAAACAATGCGACAACGACAAACTGTACTTCTTCGCCATATTTTTTACGAAGCGCAGACATAACGCCAGCAATAATCGCCTTGTCACCTAATGTCTCAGTGCCATACCAACCGCAAATTAAGATGCGTCTATTCGCTAAGGGAAGATTTTTCTTCGTATTAATCAATCTGAATCTATTCAAATAACGTCTGTAGTTATGAGCATTACGAATACCGTTAACATACTTAAAACCAGGTATCCGTTGAGCCAACTTTTTAATGCCCATTTTTTCAGAAATACGATTAAGCAAGTATTTCCGATATTCTACCGGAGCGGGTAAGCCGGTGTAGTCATGATTACAGCTGCTACATTTATTTTTAATAATTTCTTGTAAATGGCTTTCACCTGCAAAATAGGCTTGCAATGGATCACCAGAGCCAATATCAGGCATTAAAGCTTTACTCTGGACTGCACAATAAGCCAATTCGCCTTTTGCTGTGATTGTTGCTCCCCTGTGCTTCCAGTCACACCCGGCTTTTCTTGGCTTGTCATTTATAATCTGATCAATTAGAGAACGATAAAAATAGTTTTGAGACTCGCTTTTTTCGTAATATTTAATTAATCCTTCAAGGAATTCAACAAACTCATATTTTTCTTCAAAAGTAAGCGCATAAGGATCTAGCAGGTTTTCAGTGTATAAACGTTGATGCGGAACCCCTAAACGATATTTAATATATAAGTTACTCTCTATACAAAAATCTAACAAAGGAGCTAATTCGAGTACGTTTTCACGAATAACAGTACAACCTATACGCACGTTGTCCACTGATTTATACTGTTGTAAAAATGCTATAACTTTTTTTGCATTTTCAAAATTTCCGCCTCTACCTCGAACCGTGTCGTGAGTTTCCTCAAAACCATCCAATGAGACCATTACATCAAAATGGAGGCCTTTAGCTTTCACAATCTCTGCCATAGAACGAATTTGTTCTATAACTTGGAGATATTTGAAAGCATTAGTTATTAACGATACATTCTTTAACGAGGGTAGAGAATCAACAACGACATTAACCAGTTCAGCTAAATCTTCACGCAATGTTGGTTCGCCACCGTTAAAACCAATGGCTTGAACATTATCAAACAGACCACTTTCTAAGCCCTTTTTTAACTGCTCAACGGTAATGTCTGTGCTTTGCTTATTTTCCCAAATTCGACACATTTGACAGCGTGAATTACAAATATCTATAACAGGAAACTGAACAACAATTGGCTTTTCCAATTTTGGAACTGAGCGCCCGAATAAATCAGAAATACTGTATATCACATTTTTTAAATTCAACTTATACCTCTTCTGAAGAAAAATCTCGCGCAATTTTTTTCCATTAATTTCAATGTATTACTTATTACAAATTCCATTCTTTTGTATGAAAAACTTTTCTTATTTTCAAATACAAAACTAATTAGATAACATATTAGTACAGTTAAACCAAAAATGAAAAAATCTAGACAAATACCAGTATCTACTCTAAAAAAATTAAATACAGCATAGATGAAAAGAAGAATAGGAAAATGAAGAACATACAAAGTCAAAGTCGAACCAGAAACATTTCGGATGACCTTGACGAAGTACTCGTTACTAAAAATTCGTGATACAAAGCCCCTTTCAACAAAAAAAGACGAGAAGAAAAGAAATAAAGAAAAAATCAATCCAAGCAGATAATCATAAAAAAAGTAACGAGAGTAACCTAAATCAACATCGCCAAATAAAGATTTACCAATTGATACAGACTCAAATTTCATGCTCACTCCAAAATTTGAGAGTGTTAACCCAGTGAAAATTAATAAAGTTATAAAAAATCCGAAACACTTAAATTTAATATATATTTGACTTCTTCCCAAGCAAGCTTTATAAGCAACTAAACCCAGAAGCCAAACTGGGAAAAGAATAATAATTTTCAAACCAACAAACAAAACAGACGAAACTATGAGAGCAAACCTAAAAAGGCTATTTTTTACAAAAAAAATAAAACCAAATATAACATAATACCAAAATTCATATCCTAATGACCATAGAGGTCCATTACTCAAGTAACGAAAACTAAAGTTATGAATTTCTTGTAAGAATGTAGCATTTATTATAAACCTAAGAAAAAAATAGTTGCTTTCCGACTTACCATCGTATATATCTGAATAAAGAAGCTCCCCGAATTTATCAACAAGCAAGACGATAAATAAGGCGGGTATTAAAACAGAATACAATCGAGTAATCCTTTTCGAAAAATAATCAGAAAAAGACATATCACGATTTAAAACAGAATGGAATATAACAAAACCACTCAAAACAAAAAATACTACAACAGCATTGTGACCTAGTGCTGAGTTTTCTACGGGAGATAAAAATCCATCAGTGAATCGTTCATAAGAAAAATGATAGAACGCTACAGATAATGCTGCCAAAAACCTAACAAGATCTAACCATACAGAAAACTTCGCGTTCATTCAAAAAAACCTCTTAAATTATATCTTTGCTAAGCGCCTACCAATCTTATTTATTAGCTTAACAAAACTTCCTTTTTCTTTATTTTTGATCCTCGGTTTATTAAATAATCTTTCCAGACTTTCGGCCCCCCCCCCTCGAACGACTAGTGGTGTAGCTCTTGGTGTATATATATCTTCAAAGTTTTGAAAAGATGCCCTAAAAACTAAACGTAGATCATTAGTGTTCATTTCATCGCTACTATGAACTACCAATTGATTAAAAATCAAAACATCACCTGGTTTAAGTTCTACGTGAAAAGCGCTACTGGTGTCTAATGTACTAATATCCAATCGGTCATGATGAGTCTCCCCCTCAACCGTGTACCAAGGCAAAAAACCCATTTTGTGGCTTCCGGGAATAACTTTCAGCGCGCCAGTCAGTTTAGTCACAGGATCTATTGCACACCAAGCTATGTATTTTCTCGGTTCCTTAGGTCTTGAAATAAAATCTTGATGCCAAGGTACTCCATTTTTTTTCCCGGCCGGTTTATAAACAACACTGTTTTCGTACATAAAAATGTCATCACCCAGCTGGGTAGACAATGCTTCTAAGATTTTATCTTCTCTTACCATCTCATTAAACAGGGGATAACGCTGAACTAGATCATACAAAACACCTTGATCAGCCCGATGTGACAAATAGTATTTCTCAAATGGGTCTTCAAAATTATGTTCTGCGTATTTTATTATATTTTGAAGAAATATTCTTCGCTCAGCAAGAAAATCAGAGTCAAAAACATTTCTAATAACAACAAATCCGTACTCTTCAAAACCGTACTCAATGTTCATAGCAAGTCTCTCATTTAGCATTTCTAAACTGTCTCCACAGAAAGGCAGTAAATTCTCGTTTGAGTAAAACACAAGGTGTTTTAACCACCTCAAAAAATATCCAATTCAAGTCTTTATTAAACAAATTAAAAAAAAGATAAGCAGATGCAAGTCCAAAAACCATAGCCCAAGAAGCCCCTATAGCTCCATATCTCGGAATAAGAAGCATATTCAAAAAGAAATTAACACTCAACCCGACTAAATTACGATATAGATTGAGTTTAATTCTCTTTTCCGTAACTAACCAAGATCCAGAAACCAAACCAATACATAAAAATATTGAAGACCATGTATGAATTACTAAAACACTTGAACTATCAGAGAATGCATCGCCAAATATAATTTGTATTGCTTTATCTCCAATGAACATTACAACTAAAGATACAACTATAGAGAAAATAACCATGAAATTTAGGAGAAATTTAATTCCTTTTAAGTAACTCGCCATGTTAGTTTTCTTTAACTCAACCAATCTGGGAAATGTTGCTGCAACAATAGCCATTGGTATGAAATACCAAGCTTCACTTAAACGCGCGGCAGCTGAATATATACCCACTTGTTGCTCACTTGACAAATAGAACAACATAATTTGATCCATTTTCAAAAACAAAATAGCCGAAAACCCAGCTATTATTTCCGGCCAAGATTCACTAACTAATATCTTCACTTTTGTGGGGCTAAAGACACCTGCAGCTAAAATTGATTGACTATTATAACGCGCACAGTATTTATAAATTAGCAGAGCTATTACTATATACTCTACTAGATTGGCGACTAAAAACCACACCAGATCTACTTTAAACATGACCAGAGTTAGTTTAATTGCTGCAGATATTACAAAGGCAATAAGCCTGACCTGACTAACTACTTTAAAACGAGATATACCTTGCTGATATAAATCCAATATTTCACTAGCATTAAAAATCAAACAAATAAAAACAATAGCTGAATAATAGCCTTGATGCTGTGGCACAAATAAATTTGCACTTACAACAGCTATAAAAAAAACTAAAAAGGAAGCGAAAAGCCTTAAATATAAGGCTGTTTTAACAAGCGATGCAGTCTCAGCTTTATTATGGCTGCTTGCTACCTCACGGACAACAATACGGTTTAGCCCAAGTGACGATAGCACTGACGCAATACTCAACATTGCAAGGTAGAAATTAAGGGTACCAAAACCATCCGGTTGCAAGTGTCTTGCTATTAAGGCACTAATTACAACTGCACCAAGCAACTTTATCAACTTCTCTGACAACAGCCAGAGTGTATTTTTAACCAACATCTTTACTACCGATTACCTTATGTAGACTTGGCAAGAAAACCTTGCTGAATCGATGAACAAGGCTGTTTCGCTCTAACTCATTTAAAGACAACCAACGGTAATCAACATGCTGCTCTACAGGTAAATTCAAAGTTTCGTCATCAATATGGAGCAAATAAGGTGTATTAATGTAGTGCGTAGAGATATCGCTACCAAATACACTGTCATCGTAAAAATGATCATACACTCCCAGCAGTACTGCACTGTCGAAAGTTAAAGAACAGCCCAACTCTTGTTTACTAATGCGCGTAAAGGCCTGCTGTTGAGTTTCGTTTTTAAACACCCGCCCCCCCGGCACAAACCAAAAACCTTGCGCCGGGGGGTTTCTTCTCAGGCCAACCAATACTTGTTGCTTAGCGTTGAATACCACTAAGTCGATAGCAAAAAGCGGCGCATTTGACACTACCGCTTTAAAATCGTCAATAGGCAACATTAGCTTCTGAAACTGCTTTGGTTAGCTAAAAACCATTGGTAGGCATGCTCCAGGCCTTGCTCAAGACCAATACTGTACTGCCAACCCAGGGCTTTCAAACGGTCTACCTGCATTAACTTACGTGGTGCACCATCTGGTTTAGTGGTATCCCAAACGATATTGCCAGTGTAACCTACCACTTTAGCTACAGTTTCAGTGAGCTGCTTAATGGTACAATCTACACCGGTGCCCACATTAATGTGACTTAGCATAGGCTGGGTATTAGCTTCGTAAGTAACTTTATCCAGCTCCATAACAAAAATACTGGCAGCGGCCATATCGTCGACGTGTAAAAACTCACGCATCGGTGAACCACTACCCCAAGCTACTACCTCTGACGCATTGGCAAGTTTTGCCTCATGAAAACGGCGCAATAATGCCGGAATAACATGGCTGTTGTCAGGATGGAAATTATCGTTCGGGCCGTACAAATTGGTTGGCATCACACTGCGGTAATCGCGGCCATACTGGCGGTTATAACTTTCGCATAGTTTAATACCGGCAATTTTGGCAATAGCATAAGGCTCGTTAGTCGGTTCAAGAGTGCCGGTGAGCAGCGCATTTTCTGCCATCGGCTGGGCAGCTAACTTGGGGTAAATACAGCTTGAACCTAAGAACAATAGCTGTTGCACGTTATTACTGTGCGCCGCATTGATGATATTGGCTTCCATCATCAGATTCTCATATATAAACTCAGCCGGGTAAGTGTTATTGGCTATAATACCGCCCACCTTAGCTGCCGCAAGATATACCTGGTCAATTGCCTGCTCAGCAAAAAAGGCCTGCACCTCTGCCTGGTTGGTTAAATTAAGCTCTTTTCGGCTGCGGGTAATAATATTTACGTCAGCATAATTTGTCAGCTGCCTGACAATTGCAGAACCTACCATGCCATTATGGCCGGCTACAAAAACGTTTTTCATGCGTACCTCAAAACAGAAACCACACAGCTACACAGTGTGGCTTGTAGCTTGGAAAACCAGACTTATTCCACCGACACCGGTAATTCATAACCATGTTGCTTTAACAGAGCATGACGTTTAGCGGCTTTTAAATCTTCGGCCACCATCTCCGTGCACATTTGCTGAGTGGTAATCTCCGGCACCCAGCCTAATTTTTCTTTTGCTTTGGTAGGATCACCCAACAAGGTTTCAACCTCTGCCGGGCGGAAATAACGTGGGTCAACCTTTACTATAATATCACCCACTTTTAACGCCGGAGCATTAACACCTTCAATAGCATCGACAATAGCTACTTCATCTACACCTGAACCTTCAAAGCGCAGAGTAATTCCTAATTCTTTGGCTGACCAGCTGATAAATTGACGAACAGAGTATTGCACACCGGTAGCAATAACAAAGTCTTCTGCCTGCTCTTGCTGCAACATCATCCATTGCATACGCACGTAGTCTTTAGCGTGCCCCCAATCGCGCAATGCGTCCATATTACCCATAAATAAACAGCTTTCCAGGCCTTGGGCAATATTTGACAAACCACGGGTAATCTTACGGGTAACAAATGTTTCGCCGCGGCGTGGGCTCTCGTGATTAAACAAAATACCGTTACAGGCGTACATGCCATAAGCTTCGCGATAGTTTACGGTGATCCAATAAGCATACATTTTGGCAACAGCATAAGGAGAACGCGGATAAAACGGCGTAGTTTCTTTCTGTGGTGTTTCCTGCACTAAACCATATAACTCAGAAGTAGATGCTTGATAAAAACGGGTCTTTTTTTCCAGACCTAAAATACGAATAGCTTCTAATATGCGCAAAGTACCCATTGCATCTACATCAGCCGTATATTCGGGAGCTTCAAAGCTCACAGCTACATGACTTTGTGCACCCAGGTTATAAATTTCGTCCGGCTGCACCTGCTGAATAATGCGTACCAAATTTGATGTATCAGTAAGGTCTCCGTAGTGGAGAATAAAATGTTGATTATCAACATGCGGGTCTTCATAGATATGATCAACACGCTGTGTGTTAAAGGATGATGCGCGGCGTTTAATGCCATGTACTTCATAGCCTTTTTCCAGCAAAAATTCAGCGAGGTATGAACCATCTTGTCCGGTCACGCCGGTAATTAACGCTTTCTTTTTCATAAAATTATCCAAATATAATGTACTGTTCTAGCTTTGCTTACGAAACAAGCTGATTAATAACACACCAAATACAGCCAGCATACCGGCTAAAACTGTAGCAACCGCCACAATAAGTGCTCTTTGGGGTGAGAATTTCATTTCGGGTATTATCGCCGGGTCAATAGTTTGAAAAGCATACTCGTCCCGCACGCTGGCTAACATCAGGGTTTTAGTTTGCTCTTCAATTAGCGAAAATAAGGTGGTTCTTATCTCTGACAATGATGTTTCATTAATTTGTTTACTCAGGTAAGCAATACTTTTCTGTGCTTCTTGCATATCGCGGCGTCGCATTTCGTCGTTAATATCCTGTACCAACGCATTTACCCATTGCTTAGCGATGTAGGGCGATTGATGCTCAACAGCAACCACTACTAAACCAGATGTCTTTTCAGTAGTTACGCTGAAAACCTCCATAAAAAATTTATGTGCCTCTTGCATTGATGGCTCAGATTTAAGCGGCGGCTTTACATCACGCACCCATGTTTGGCTGGCCACATCAAAAACAGTGTTATCAATGATTAACTCGTTGGTATCTGCTTGCCACTCTTTTGCGGCAAATAACGGCACCAAAATATCGTATTTTTGAATAAAGCGACCAACAAACTCACGCGATTGCATAATTTCGATAGCTAAGGTTGTTTTGTCTACTTCACCGGCACCACCAATAGTTACGCCCGCAAGCGCAGCTAAGCCACCTAACTCCCCGGGTAAACCGCCACTTTTTTGTTCAGCTGCCGGCGCAAGTAAAGCTTCGCTTTTATAAATATTTGGCAAACTTAATGCGTAAAATACCGAAGCCACAGCAAATACAAAAGTTGTAGCGATAATAATCCATTTACCACGCCATATTACGGCAAATAACTCGCGCAGGTCGATTTCGTCGTCTTTTGCATGAGGGCGCTGGGTAGCATGTTGTTGTGTCATTTCATTCCCAAAGTAACTAGCTGGCTGTGCCAGCGGTAACTAGTCGGCAAGGCCGACGTTGGCTAGCTTGCAAGGCAAGCGGTAACTTTCTTAACAGCAGTAACCAGCTGGCTGCGCAAGCAGTAACAAGTGACTGGTAACTTGTCACTGTTGCCTTAGGCAACCCGTTACTGCTGTTGAAGCAGCGCGTCACTGCTTGTTATTAAAACGAATTAAGCGCAGCGATGGTAATAGCACTCTGATAAAAAATCTGTGTCACTTGTGACCACAAACTTAAGCTGTCTTTGTACTCGGTATCCAGCGGTACAATAACGGTGTCGCCCGGTTTTAACTGATCACTGGATACAGCAAACCAACCGGTGTTAGGCACCATAACCGAACCGTCGGCGCGGATAACATAGGTACGATCGCCGTCGGCGCGTTTACGCAGGCCACCCGCCAGGTTTAGGTATTCATCTAACGATAACCTTGCATCAAACCTGTGGGTACCGGCATGCTGCACTTCACCCAGTACAGTAACAGCACGGTTTAGCCGGGGCACAAATAAACGATCACCATTTTCTACCGTCATATCGTAGGCCGGGTTAGCCGCCATAACTTGTTCGAGGTTGATAACCAAACGCCCCATTGGCTGCAGCTTTTCAAGCTCTTCAATCATTTTCATTGCGTCGGCAGGCGTAATGTTAGCCCGCTCTGCGGATAAGGCACGGGTTGCTACATCAGACTTTAATTGCTCAACCAACTTGGCATATTGCATTATCTCTTTTTCTTTTACCTGCTCGCGGGTAAACACCGAGCCAAATACAAAAGCACTGTTAGTTACCCCTCCGGCGCGGGCGATAACCTGCGATAGAGTTTCACCTTGCTGAATAATATAGGTGCCGGGGAAACGCACTTCGCCCTCAATGAGTACTTCACGTTTGTCTTGCCAGCCCGGCGTGCTGAATACGTTTAAACGGTCACGGTTGTGCAGGGCAATATTATCGTTACCGCCAAGCAAGGCCTGCTGCAGGTTAATATTAATATGCTGCACGCTGATGCCATTTTGCTGCGTATTCTGACGTACTGTGCGGCTAAGCTCGGCACGGCTGATATAGGTGGCATCGTTTAAGCCGCCGGCGGCGTTGATAAGGTCTGCTACCTTAGCATTGCGGGTAAGCGGGTATTCACCAGGTACCCGCACCGCACCGGTAACGGAGATCAGCGCCAGGTTGTTATCTACCCGCGCCTGCATTTTTAACTGTTTAAGCACCGGATATAATAATTCTGTACGACTAAGGTGCTGGCTTAACTGCAGCTTGTCGTTGTCACTAAAGATCTCATTAAACAGGTTCTTCAGCTCAGCAAGCAGTAAGTCATCTTGCTGTGTTTTGCTTAATACTGCCCCTTCCGTCGTTGCTGCTCCGTTGGCGGGTGCATCTGCAACTATTAATTGCGGCGGCAAATCAGCGGCCTGCACTTTTTCCAGCGCTGCGTTTGATAAATCCTGCATTAACCAGCGTTGGTCCTGGTTATCGTCTATTTTTGTCAAAATAGTATCGCGCAAATATTGGTTAAGCTTATTGCGGCTATACATTTGGTCGGCATAGTGAAACAGCAGCACTTTATCGCGTGGCGCCAGTTGCAGATCATCTGCACTACCGGGCGCAGCCAGCGCTTTGGCCGGGCTAAAATGCAGCAACTCACTGATAGTACCGGGCGTAGCTTCACGCACGATTAAGGCATAATTAAGCTCTGCTGTTGGCAGTAAATCTGACCAATGGTGGCGGATTAAATCGGTAATTCTGATGCCGTCATGCCAGGCATAAAACCCTGGTCGCGTTGCAGCACCAGCGACAATAATTTGATTTTGAATTTGTGTTGATGCCGCCGCGATGCGCAGTACATCACCGTTTTGCACCGCTTGTTGTTGTACCGTGCTGTTGGTCAGGTCAAGGTTTTGCAAACTGCGGGCATTATTGCTGAAACGCTCTAATACTGCGGTACGCGAAGAAGCTCCGGCGGCGGCTCCGCCGGCCATACCGAGCAGGCTACTAAGGGTATCGGTGGGCTTTAATTCATAAAGGGCCGGCCGTTTTACTTCGCCTTTTACTTCGGCCATGGCTTTTACCGGCGCAACAAAGACGACATCGCCGTTTTGCAAATGGATATCGCTGCGGCTATCGCCACGTAACAGTAAATCGTAAAGATCGAATTCGCTTACCGTTTTGCCGGCGCGCTTTACGGTAATTTCACGCAGGCTGCCAATATCGGATACACCACCGGCAACAAACAACGCCTGGGTAACAGTAGTAAGCGCTGACACAGCATAAGCGCCCGGGTATTTAGCCTCGCCTACGACAAAAATATTAATGGTGCGCAGCGGCCCCATACTTACGGCGGCTTCAACGCCGATAATGCTTTGGCGTACACGCTCAGTAATTAACTCCCGAGCCTGATTAAAGCTTAAACCACCAACGGTAACCGGGCCAACATCCGGAATTACAATACGGCCGTCGCGGTTAATACTGAGCATTAATTCTGAGCTTTGTTTGCCGTACAGCTGTATTTGTAACTCGTCATCAACGCTGAGGATATAATTGTCCGGCACCGGCATTACCGATACCGGGGCAAAGGTGCTGATGTTGGCATCAAATAAGCTTAAGCCAAAACGTTTCGGCTCAGTTGACTTCTTTTTGCCGTCCATTTCCATTTCAGCCAGCAACTCAGCTTCCCGGCGGGGTTGATTAAGCTGCTGCGGAGTGCTGCTTTTGTCTACCAGGCTGGTTGAGCTGCTGCCGTTTTGTTGCAGCATGGCCGGGTCGATGCCATATTGCCGCGCCAAACGCTCTTGCTCTGCGCGCGGTAACATTTTGAATTGCTCCAGCATTGCCGGCGATATGGCCTGAGCAACTGCCGCTAAAGGTGCCAGGGCAGCCATGCTGACCGTTAGCGTTAGTAGAAGACTTTTTACAAATTTAAGCACCCGCAAACTCCAGTGTTGTTAGTGATTCAAACAGCGTTACTATTCGTTTTACAAGACCGTTTAAACACGCTACCGCCATTAGGTTACAGCACCCTAATGCCTGATGGTGTGAAACCTTGTTATTTGTCGCGGCTGCTACAGCCACTTTAAGGCGACATTTATCCGGAAAAACTGCAGAATGTTACCGTTTTTTGGCTGATTAATCGAATATTATTACTTACTTTTGTAACAGTGCTAACCGCCGGTATTGTTTTTAACCGCTATTTGGCTGTTGTCTACAGCCGCCTCTACCCACTGCCCCAGCATGCTGATTAAAATGCTGCTGCGTTTATCGCCATCGGCGCTACTAAACACTGCCTGTAACCCACTGAACGGGCCGTTAACTATGCTTATTTCGTCACCTTTTTTCAGCGAAGTATCTTGCGGCTGTTGTTTCAGCTGTATTTGTTGCTCGGTAAGCAGCTGAATAAGCGCTGCCGGCACCCGGGCTAACTGTGCACCAAAGCGGACAAAATCGCTAATGCCGCGGGTAGCACGAATGGCACTGATATTCAGCTCCTGCCCGGCCGGCAGATGTAAAAACAGATAGCGCGGAAACATCGGCTCAGTGCTCTGCAGCCATTTATTACCACGCAGCTTTTGCTGCGTTATTTGCGGCAAAAATGAGCCGTAGCCCTGATTAGCCAGCTGTTGCTGCGCCCGTAACTCTTGCCGCGGTTTGCAATATAATAAATACCATTGTTTGTCGGCTGCATTCACCGGGCAAAACCCGGCTGCTGCAAATACCACTGTACGGTACGGCGCAGCCCTGCAATAAAGTTATGCTGCGGCTGCCAGTTTAGTGCAGCCTGAATTTTGCTGCTGTTTATGGCATAGCGTACATCGTGGCCGGGACGGTCCGTTACGTGAGTGATGAGTGATGAGTGTTTAGTGTTTAGTGGGTAACCACGCTGGTGCATAGGGGAAAATTCATCCATTAATTCACAGATGGCTTTGACAACCTCTATATTTTTTTGTTCGTTATGACCGCCGATATTGTAGCTTTGACCCACCTCAGCACAGTTTAGTACCTGCCATAACGCCTGCACATGATCTTCTACGTACAACCAATCGCGTATTTGTTCGCCGTTACCATATACCGGTATCGGTTGCCCGCTTAAGGCTTTGCTGATGGTATTGGGGATCAATTTTTCGGCGTGCTGCCAGGGGCCGTAGTTGTTTGAGCAGTTAGTAATAATAACCGGCAAACCATAGGTGCGGTGCCAGGCGCGTACCAGATGATCACTGGCGGCTTTGCTGGCAGCATAAGGGCTGCTAGGCGCGTAAGGCGTTTGCTCGGTAAATGCCGGTGCAGCGGCTGTGGCCAGATCGCCGTACACTTCATCAGTAGAAATATGCAAAAAGCGAAATTGTTGTGCTGTCGGCCCGGACAGCGTTTGGAAGTAGTGACGGCTTACTTCGAGCAACTGAAAAGTACCATTGATATTGGTTTCGATAAACCCGGCGGCACCGGCAATTGAACGGTCGACATGGCTTTCTGCCGCCAGATGCATAATTGCCGTTGGCTGATACTGTGTAAACACCTGCTGCAGCGCAGCGGCATCGCAGATATCCAGTTGCTTAAAATGATAACGCGGATTACCGGCAATCTCTGCCAGAGCAGCAGGATTAGCGGCATAGGTTAGTTTGTCCAGATTAACAAGCTGATGTTCAGTATGTTGCAGCAGATAACGAATTAATGCCGAGCCGATAAAGCCGCAGCCGCCGGTAATCAGAATTGTCATAGTGTTGCCTGTTTTAATTGCTGTAATGCCGCTTGCCATTGCGGCGGCGCTATGCCAAACGTATCGCAAAATTTTGTGCAGTCAAGCGCCGAGTTGGCCGGCCGCGTTGCTGCGCCGGCGTAATTGGCACTGCTAACCGGCACAAGCGTGATAGCCGGTTGCTGGTTAGCAAAAATGGCTTTAGCAAACTGATACCAGCTAACGGCAGGCTGCCCCGCCAGATGATAAACCCCATAGGCTAAACTGCCCTGCTGCTGATAACGCTGCAGCAACTGCAGCACTATGGCTGCCAGATCGCCGGCATAGGTTGGGCAACCAAACTGATCATTAACTACCGATAACGGCTGTGCCGGGCTTTGTTCTGCCGCCGCAAGCTGTTGTTGTGCCAGCCGCAGCATAGTGCGGTAAAAGTTATGGCCATATTCACTAAACAGCCAACTGCTGCGGAAAATTAAATACTTACTGCAAACCGCCTGTATTGCCTGCTCTGCTGAGTGTTTGCTGTGGCCATACACATTAAGCGGCGCAGTAGCCTGTTGTTCGGTATAGGGCTGCGCTCTTGTGCCGGCAAATACATAGTCGGTAGAGAACTGCACCAATAAGCTGTTGTGCTGCTGACACAGCGTTGCCAATTGTTGCACTGCGCTGCTGTTTACCGCGAAACAGGCATCAGCTTGCTGCTCTGCTTTATCTACCGCGGTATAAGCGGCGCAATTAAGCACTATATCCGGCCGGTACGCGGCCATTTGCGCAGCAAGGGCTACGCTATCGGTAATATCCAGCTGATTGCGGCTTAACGCCAGGCTTTGAAACTGTGACCGCTGTTGTTGCAATTGTAGCAGTTGGTGTAAAAAAGCCTGGCCTAACTGGCCATTGCTACCCAGTAACAGCAGTTTCATGCCAGTGCCTTTGCAAAAGCCGGTGCCGCAGCATCTTTCGCGGATAACTGCGTTGGCTGCTGCGGCCAGGCTATGGCCAAGTCGCTGTCGTTCCAGCAAAAACTGCCCTCGTCGGCACTGTTATAGTAGCTACTGGTTTTATACAGCACGTCGGCAATATCGGATAACACCAAAAAGCCATGGGCAAAGCCTGGCGGCAACCATAACTGCTGTGCGCTGTGTTCTGACAGCACTATGCCCTGCCATTGGCCAAAGCTGGTTGACCCGGGGCGGATATCGACGGCGACATCAAAAATTTCACCGCGCAGCACACTGATTAACTTACCCTGTGGCTGTGTGCGCTGAAAATGCATACCGCGCAGCACGCCTTTTACCGAGCGCGACCAGTTATCCTGCAGCAGCGGCTGTGTAATTCCGGCTGCCTGATAAGCAGAGGCTCGGAAGTTTTCCTGGAAAAAACCACGCTGATCACTAAAGCGCGGCAGTTCAAACAGTAAACTGCCGGGTAATTTGGTTGGGGTTATGTTCATCAGTTACGGATATTGACTAAATATGTACAGACTATAGCGCAGCGCCGCAGCAGGAGCACGCTAGCGGCCTACAGCCGCAAGTCGCTGTCGGCAGCACTTAGTACGTATTTTAAGTCGTACACTATACCGCTGCTATTGGTTAAGGCTTTAATACCGGCGGCGCCAAGCTGGCGAAACTCGTTATGGCCTACTGCCAGTATTACCGCATCGTAAATGCCTTGTTGTGGCTGCTTAATCAGCTGCAGGCCATACTCATGCTGCGCTTCTGTGGCGTCTACCCAGGGGTCGAACACATCGGCTTCTACGCCGTATTCTTTTAACTCGGCCAGAATGTCTACCACCTTGGTGTTGCGGATATCGGGGCAGTTTTCTTTAAAGGTTAACCCCAGTACCAGCACTTTGGCGCCGGCTACATGAATACGGCGTTTTACCATGGCCTTAACCAGCTCGCTAACCACATAACGGCCCATGCTGTCGTTAATGCGTCTGCCGGCGAGGATTACCTCGGGGTGGTAACCGATAGCCTGGGCTTTATGGGTTAAATAGTACGGGTCGACACCAATACAGTGGCCGCCGACTAAGCCCGGCCGAAACGGCAGGAAGTTCCATTTGGTGCCGGCCGCTAATAATACTTCTTCGGTATCGATACCCAGTTTATTAAAGATTACTGCCAGTTCGTTAATCAGGGCGATATTTAAATCGCGCTGGGTGTTCTCAATGACTTTGGCCGCTTCTGCTACCCGAATAGAGCTGGCTTTATAGGTACCGGCGGTAATAATGCTGCGGTACAGGCTATCAACAAACTCTGCAACTTCAGGCGTTGAACCGGAGGTGACTTTTTTAATGGTGGTAACGCGGTGCTCTTTATCGCCAGGGTTTATCCGCTCCGGGCTGTAGCCGGCAAAGAAATCGACATTGTATTTTAAGCCGGATACGCGCTCGATAACCGGAATACAGTCTTCTTCTGTGGCGCCCGGGTACACGGTAGATTCATAAATAACCACGTCACCGGCTTTGATCACTTTACCTAAGGTTTCAGATGCTTTAATCAGTGGCGTTAAATCCGGCTGGCGATGCTCGTCTATCGGTGTGGGTACCGTAACGATATACACATTGGCGCGGCGCAAGTCGTCAAGCTCGCAGCTGTAACTCAGCTGGCCGGATTCAGCCAACTCGGCGCTGCTGACCTCCAGCGTATGGTCCAGGCCTTGTTGCAGTTCTGCAACACGTGCTTTGTTAATATCAAAGCCCAGCGTAGGGTAATGCTTACCAAATTCGACCGCCAGCGGCAGGCCGACATAACCCAAACCGATAATAGCTATTTGACTGTGTGCGATATCTTTCATACTAAAATCCTGTGTAAGTCCGTTTACGTTATTTTGGTTACTGTGCTTTGATTTATGGCTGCTTAATGTACCAGGGCATCGCCTGTTTTAAACCATCAAGGATGCGGTACTGCGGCTGATAGCCCAATATAGTCGTGGCTTTACTGATATCGGCCTGAGAATGGCGCACGTCGCCCGGCCGGAATGCCGCATAAACCGGTGTTTTACTGTATTGCACGCCGTTTTCGGCCAGGGTGGCGGCAATAGCATTAAATAAGCTGTTAAGGCTGGTACGGTCGCCTACCGCCACATTAAACACTTCACTTTGTTCAATATTAGCCAGAGCCGCCTTAATATTGGCTTGCACCGCATTAGCCACAAAGCAAAAATCGCGGCTGGTTTCACCATCACCGTTAATTACCACATCTTGCCCGGCTATCATGGCGGCAGTCCATTTCGGGATCACGGCGGCGTAAGCGCCGTTGGGGTCCTGCCGTGGGCCAAATACATTAAAATAGCGCAAGCCGACACAATGAAAACCGTAGCTGCGGGAAAACACATCGGCATACAGCTCGTTTACATACTTGGTAATAGCATAAGGTGATAAGGGTTTGCCGATAACGTCTTCAACCTTGGGCAGTGCCGGATGATCACCATAAGTAGAGCTGGACGCCGCATACACAAAACGTTTTACCCCGGCGTCTCTGGCGGCAACCAACATATTTAAAAAACCGCCGATATTGGTGTCGTTAGTGGTAATGGGATCGTTAATTGAACGCGGCACCGAACCAAGCGCAGCCTGATGCAGCACATAATCAACGCCGGCACAGGCCTGTTGGCAACTGCTGAGGTTACGGATATCGCCGTTAATAAAGCTAAAGTTAGCCCACTGCGCCGGAGTAACCAGCGCCTGTACTTCGTCCAGATTACGCTGATGGCCGGTGGCAAAGTTGTCCAGCCCCACGACTTGCTGGCCGGCTTTAAGCAAGGTTTCCAGCAAATTGGAGCCGATAAAACCGGCGCAACCTGTTACCAGCCACTTATGCTGCGTTGTCAGTAATTTATGCATTAGTATCTCGTCTTCAGCCGGCGGCGTTACGCTTTGCTAACGTCTGTTTTAATGGCGTCAATAATACGCTGACAGCCGTTGCCGTCACCATAGGGGTTATGCGCAAAGCTCATGCTGTCATAGTATGACTTGTCGGTCAGCAACTTGCTGACTTCTTCTACAATACGCGCCTGGTTGGTGCCCACCAGTTTTACGGTACCGGCGGCCACAGCTTCCGGCCGCTCTGTGGTATCGCGCATAACCAGTACAGGTTTACCCAGCGATGGCGCTTCTTCCTGAATACCGCCGGAGTCGGTTAACACCAGGGTGCTACGGCTCATCAGGTAAACAAACGGCAGGTAGTCCTGGGGTTCAATTAAATGTACGTTCGGTGCATCAGACAATAAGCGGAATACCGGTTCACGCACATTGGGGTTTAAATGTACCGGGTAGACGATATCGCAATCCGGAAATTGCACAGCGATTTGTTTTAGTGCCGCACAAATATTGTCGAAACCGGCGCCGAAGCTTTCACGGCGATGCCCGGTGACCAACACCAGCTGGCGGCCGTTCTGACCATACGGAAACTGCTTAGCAAAACCGGCACTTAAGGCGCTGTCGCTGTCGATTTTTTTCACTACCTGCAGCAACGCATCAATAACGGTATTACCGGTTACTACGATATGTGCCGGGTTAACCTGCTCATTCAGCAAGTTTTGTTTTGAGGTGTCGGTAGGAGCAAAATGAAACCGCGTAATAGCGCCGGTAAGCTTGCGGTTAGCTTCTTCCGGCCAGGGGCTGTAGATATTACCGGTGCGCAAACCTGCCTCAACATGGCCAACGGCAATTTTTTCATAATAACAGGCCAGTGCTGCAGCAAAGGTGGTGCTGGTGTCACCGTGCACTAATACCACGTCGGGTTTAAAATCACGCAGCACCGGTTTAATATTCAGCAGTATGCTGGTGGTTACGTCATATAAATCCTGGCCGGCTTTCATAATAGCCAGGTCATACTCTGGTTTAATATCAAATAATTGCAGTACCTGGTCGAGCATTTCCCGGTGTTGGCCGGTAACGCAAACACGGCTGTCGATATCGCTTTGTTGTTTCAGCAGATTAACTAAAGGTGCCATCTTGATGGCTTCCGGCCGGGTGCCAAATACGCTGAGTACTTTTATCATCAAAGATCCCTGATTGTGCAATTGGCGTAAAGCTTACCAAAAGCGCTTTTAAAGCGATAGTAAGAACCGCTAAACTAGCGACGGCAAAGATAAGGATCTGAAGATGTTATACCTGAACAGTCAAAAAATACCCGAACTTGCCGGGTTAAGTTTTCCCCAGCGCATGGCGGTGATCCGCAGCGCGGCAGATAAACTGCCGGTACCGACTAAAATTACGCTGAATATCGTTAAGCTGCTGGTGCTGGTGCCGTTGTTTTTATTAATAGCCCGTGCTGAGGGTTGGGCTATTGCCGGCTATATAGTGTTGCTGGTGCTGGCCTACCCTGCCATTACCCGCCCGCTAACCTTTGCACTGTGCCGCAAAAATTTTGCCGCTGTGCGCCGGCAGTTGTTTCCGAACTGAGGCGGCAAGCTGCAACAAAACCGCATTTTTATGCATTTTGTCCGTTAGTACTGCGCCAACAGATGACAACACCACGGAACATCTGCATAATCCGCTGAGCTTCAGCATTAACTAAAGAAGCAGATAATTCTAATAATTCCGGGGATCCCATGACTACAACTGACACTGTTGCGGTGGCGAATGCCAACCAGCCGCAATTTCTCGGCCACCCGGTCGGGCTTTATGTGTGCTTTCTCACTGAAATGTGGGAACGCTTTTCTTTCTACGGCATGAAATACCTGCTGTTACTGTATTTAACAAAGTACCATTTATTCAGTGATGCCGGCGGCCTGGATGTGCTGGGCAGTTATGCCGGTTTAGTGTATGCCATGCCGGTTATCGGCGGCATGCTGGCCGACCGCTACTTAGGTATGCGCAAAGCCGTTACCTTTGGTGCTGTTTTACTATGTCTTGGCCACCTTGGCCTGGCGTATGAGGGCTTTCAGGCCTATGTACAAGACGGTGTAGTGGTACAGGATACCGGCGCTATTCAGGTATTTTACTTCTCGCTGGCGTTAATCATTATGGGTGTCGGCTTTTTAAAACCGAATATCTCCACTATCGTCGGCCAGCTGTACGGTAAAGAAGATGCACGGCGTGACTCCGGCTTCACCATCTTTTATATGGGTATTAACCTGGGCTCTTTTATTGCCACCTTAAGTGTGACCTATTTGGGCGAAACTTACGGTTGGGGTTACGGCTTTGGCCTGGCCGGTATCGGTATGGTGGTGGGGTTAGTTATCTTTTTAACCGGACAAAAATACCTGTATGGCTATGCCGAACCAGCAAACCCGGCGCTGTTAAAAGAAAAGGTATTTGCCGGTATTAACCGTGAATGGCTGATTTATCTGGCAACGTTGCCGGCACTGGCCGTTGTATGGCAACTGGTGCAGTACAATGCTGTAGTACACAGTACTTTACTGGGTATGTCATTTATCGTGCTGGTTGGCATCATTTGGTTTATTACTACCCAATGTACCAAAGAAGAGCGCGACCGCATGATAGTGCTGATTGTGCTGACGATGTCGACCGTGGTGTTCTGGGCGCTGTTTGAACAATCTGCTTCGTCAATGACGCTGTATGCCGACCGCGTAATGGACCGCAATGTGCTGGGTTATGACGCCACAGCCGGTCAGTTTGGTTCATTGAACGCCTTTTTTATTATTACCCTGGCACCGTTGTTTGCCTGGTTATGGATTTTCCTGGCAAAGCGCAATTTAGAACCCGGTACCCCGGTTAAATTTGCACTGGGTATTATTCAGGCCGGTTTAGGCTTTGGTGCTCTGGTGCTGGGCGCGCAGTTTCCGAATGAAGCCGGTTATGTTGCCGCCTGGTGGTTGATTCTGGCCTATGCGCTGCACACTATGGGCGAGCTGTGTTTATCTCCGGTTGGTTTATCGGCAGTAACCAAGTTGGCGGTACCTAAAGTGGTTGGCGTTATGATGGGTGCCTGGTTCCTGGCTACGGCATACTCAGAATTGTTAGCGACTCAACTGGCGAAACTGGCAGCGATAGATGTGCCGGCCGGTGAAGTAGTTGAAGTAAGCACGGCGCTGGCAGGTTACACGGAGCTGTTCAGCTTCTTGTGTTATGTCGGTGTAGGCTTTGGTGTATTTATGTTGTTTATCAGCCCCTGGTTGAGAAAACGTATGCACGGCGTGCATTAACGCAAAAGGGTCGGCATTGCCGACCCTTTTTATTTGCACTGTTCTACGAATAAGATAGAAAAATAACTTACTGGCCGCGCCGCTCCCGACCATGTTTAATGGCTACGCCACTCCCGACCTTTTTAGTGACTACGCCACTGCGCATGACATAACGCTTCGTGTTTTTCGCGGCTTAACAGAATACGCGCTAACACGATATCTGCTTCGCCGTTTTCTCCGGTTAAGCCTATTTGTGCTTCGTAGTGCAGCTCGGGCTCCAGATCCTGCATCATCATTTCTACCCAGTCTTCGCCCGGAATGGCTAAGTCGACATATCCGCGCGCTTCATAGTGTTGCTGGTAAAGTGTGTAGTCTGCTGCGGTCAGGTTTTCTGACGCCAGTTCTTCAAAAATATCAAATGCGTGGTCACATAACTCGTCCAGCGTCCACAATTCTAAATCCTGCATTGGTGCTCCGGTATCAACATCAGTGTAATCGCAGGCCTTGCGTTACAACACTGCTGTGCTCGCCAAAGCAACTCGCTCACGCTTGCGCGCTCACTCAGACACTCTTTGGCTGTGCGCAGCAGGTTCTAACCGGCCAGCTTGTTCATGTCAGCAGCTTATCACCCGACACGAGGCTAAATTAACAATGCCGCCAGTATAGCAAGCCTTTGCCGAAAACACTGCTGTGCTGCTACACTGTCGGCCTTTTTTCCGGCCGGAAGTTGCTATGTACCTGTGTCCGCTGTGCCAAAACCCGCTGACTCTTAATGATAAACAGTATCAGTGTGCCAATCGCCACAGTTTTGATATTGCCCGCGAAGGTTATGTTAATTTACTGCCGGTGCAACAAAAAAACTCGAAAGACCCTGGCGACAACAAAGAGATGATGTTAGCCAGGCGGGCCTTTTTGCACGCCGGTTGGTATGCCCCGCTGGCGCAGGCGGTATGTGACACACTAACCCCGCTGGCAGCAAAAAGCATATTAGATACCGGCTGTGGCGAGGGTTATTATACGGCGCAGGTTAAACAAGCACTGCCAGGCGCGACAGTATATGGCGTTGATATCTCCAAAGCAGCGATTAAGTTTGCCGCCAAAGCCAACAGTGCTATTCAGTTTAGTGTGGCCAGTGTGTACCAGTTGCCGTTTGCGGCGCAGTCTTTTGACGCCATAGTGCGCATTTATGCGCCGTCTAAACCGGAAGAGCTGCAACGACTGTTAAAACCCGGCGGCCATTTGGTTACGGTAACGCCCGGCCCACTGCATCTGCTGCAAATAAAACAAGCTGTGTACGACACGGTGCGGCTGCACAGCGACGATGTGGAAGCCATTAACGGTTTTAGCCACCTGAGCCGGCAACGGCTGCAATATCAGCTGAGTTTCAGCCAACCGGCAGACGTGCTGGCACTGATACAAATGGTGCCACTGGCGTGGAAATTCAGTGCAGAGCAAAAACAGCAATTTGCCGCCACGCTGCCGCAAATTGATGTCGACTTTCAGCTGGATGTGTACCAAAAAGCACCGCTAACAGCCGGGCACTAACAGTGCAATCTGTTACGCACCATCACTGCACATTTTGCCCTGTTATGGGGTGTCCAGCAGTTTGTTTTTACTACATATATTGCTTATATACCTGCTAGCCGAAAAAAATTTCCGGCTATTTCCCGCCGCTTTATTAACAGCATGTTTTGTCTTAGCCCCAGAAAATGTAAGCGCTACACCCCACCTTGTTAATTAATTTAATTAACTATCGTTAACCACCCCCTCCCCTGGCTACACCTTCGCAGGCGATGCGCGCAAAATTTGCGCACACTCTTTGCATTAATGCTACTGAAGCGCAAAAAATTGTGGCGTTTTCATCTTTCAACAATTTGATATTAATCATTTTTAATTAAAGATTAACGAATATGGGAACACAGATGAAATATAATAAAAATTCAGTAGCACACTGCATCAAAGTTGCGCTTTTTGGCACAGTCGCAATGGCGATGCTTTCCCAACCGCAAGCGTGGGCAGATGAGGCGGCGCAAAGCGACGCTGAACCGGTAGAAAAAATTGCGGTAGTTGGTTCCAGGTCTGCACCACGCTCAGTGGGCGAATCTCCGGTACCTATAGACATTATCGGCGGTGAAGAGTTTACCAACCAGGGTAACTCCGACATGCTGAATCTGCTGAGCACTATGGTGCCCAGCTTTAATATTAATGCTCAACCTATCAGCGACGCCGCAACACTGATCCGCCCGGCCAACCTGCGGGGTTTGGGTCCGGACCAAACCCTGGTGCTGGTAAATGGTAAACGCCGCCACCGTGCCGCCGTTATCGCCTTCTTAGGCGGTGGTATTTCGGACGGAGCCCAGGGACCGGACATTTCCGTGATCCCGGCCATTGCTATTCGCCAGGTCGAAGTGCTGCGCGATGGTGCTGCAGCACAATATGGCTCGGATGCTATTGCCGGGGTACTGAACTTCCAACTGAAAAATGCCAGTGAAGGCGGCATGCTGGAAGCAAAATGGGGGGAATACTACGATGGCGGTGCCAGCGATCAATTTGCCGGTAATATCGGCTTGCCGTTTACTGACAAAGGCTCGGCCAACTTTAGTTTTGAATACCGCACCGCCGATGCCACCAGCCGCAGTGTGCAACGGGATGATGCCGCCGGGCTAATTGCCGCCGGTAATACCGCAGTAGCCAACCCGGCGCAAATTTGGGGCTCGCCGCAAATTAAAGACGATTTAAAACTGTTTGCCAACTTTGAGCTGGACTTAGGTAACGGCAAAGACGCCTATGCCTTTGGCAACTATGCCAAACGCGAAGTAGAAGGCGGCTTTTATTACCGCAACCCAACCAACCGCAGCGGTGTATATCAAGGCTCACCGGTTACCGTAGACGATGTAGAATACGATACTGTGCTGGTAGGTGACCTGACCCCGGATGATGGTGTCAGTTGCCCGGCACTGCGATTGGATGAAAATGGTATTCCCATAGCTGCCGATCTGGCCGCAATAACTGCGGATGCAAACTGTTGGGCTTTTACCGAAATGCTGCCCGGCGGCTTTACCCCACGCTTTGGTGGCACCGTGTATGATGCCTCTATTGCCGGTGGCGTAAAAGGCGAATGGCTCAACGATATTATGTTTGATATGAGTGCCTCTTATGGTCGCAGTCAGGCAGACTTTTCTATCAGCAACACCATTAACCCGTCTATGGGTCCGGAAACGCCAACCTCATTTGATCCCGGCACCTATGTGCAAACCGAAATTGGCCTGAACCTGGATATGTTCCGTGAATTTGACGCCGGCCTGGCTGAACCATTAATACTGGCCGGTGGTGTGGAGTGGCGCGAAGATATCTTTGAAGTGAAAGCAGGTGATGTGCCGTCTTTTACCGTAGGGCCGCTGGCCAGCCAGGGTTTTGGCATAGGCTCTAACGGCTTTCCCGGTTTTAAACCGGAAGCCGCCGGTGTTTTTACCCGGCGTAACCTGTCGTTCTACACTGATGCTTCTGCCTGGGTTACCGACGACCTGATGTTAAACGGCGCCCTGCGTTATGAGGATTTTACCGATTTCGGTGATACCACTAACTGGAAAGTATCGGCGCTGTATCATCTGACTGACAGTTTTTCGCTGCGTGCTGCCGCCGGCACCGGTTTTCGGGCGCCGACTATCGGCCAGAGCAAAGTGATTAACGTGACTACCGCTTTTGGTCCGAACGGATTGGAAGATCAGGCAACCTTGCCGCCGGACAACCCTATTTCGATTCAAAAAGGCGGTAAGCCGTTAAAACCGGAAGAGTCAGAAAACTTCTCGTTTGGTGCGGTAATGAACCTGGGGACAACGCACGTGTCGCTGGATTATTACAACATTAAAGTAACCGACCGTTTAAGCCAAACCTCGCCGCTGACATTAGAGGAAGAGGATATCGCTGCCCTGCTGGCTATGGGGGTAAGTGACGCCAGCAGTTATTCCAGTATTTTGTTCTTTACCAATGACTTTGATACCCGCACTCAGGGGGTCGATTTGGTGGTAAGCCAGGATATAGATATAGGCCGCGGCCGCAGCAAACTAAACCTGGTGTTTAACTGGAATGATACCGAAGTGACGCTGGACCCGTTAACCACCAACGTCGGCGAAACCAAAGTGCGTCAGTTAGAGGAAAACTTGCCCAACACCCGTGGCAGCTTGTCGTTTAGCCACGAAGAGAACAGCTGGCGGGCCCTGGCACGGCTTAACTACTATGGCTCGTTCTGGGAGGCGCATTTGGATGACGGCAGCCTGCCTATTGACGAAGGATCTGCCGTAACAGTTGACCTGGAACTGGGGTATAAAATTACTGCAGAGCTTGAGTTGGTGTTGGGTGCGCAAAACGCCTTTAACAAATACCCGGACGAAAACCCTTATGGCGGCATAGCCGGGGCAAAATACCCGACGACTACGCCTTACGGCTTCAACGGCGGTATGTACTACGTGCGGGCTGTATACCAGTTCTGACGTACCGGAAAACCGGTTCGTGCACTAAGCTGACATCAGCTTAGTGCCGTTTTTACAGCGGAATTCGTTCTTTATGAATAACTACCTTAAAGCCCCCCTAACCAGGCGCCAATGCCTGAATCTGCTGGCCAAAGCCGGCGGCAGCTCAGCGGTATTGCACGCCGCCGGCTTATTTGGTTTGACGACAACGCCACTAAAAGCCAGCCCGGTGACACTTAAGCCTTTAGCAGGAAAGCAGCGCAAAGTATTAATTTTAGGCGCAGGCATCAGCGGCCTGACCGCGGCGTATGAGTTAGAGCGCGCCGGTTACAGCTGCAGGATTATTGAGGCTTCACACCGCGTTGGCGGCAGAGTAATGACCCTGCGCCACGGCGATTTTATTGATGAGTTGGGCGCACCGCAGATTTGCCCGTTTGACGACGCCCCCAACCTGTATTTTAACGCCGGAGCAGCCCGTATTCCGGCACACCACAGTGCTATTTTGCATTATTGCCGTACTCTCGGTGTCGATTTGCAGTTGTTCAGTAATCACAACAAAAATTGCTATACCCAGGATGATGCCGTATTCGGCGGCAAACCGTTGCGCATTCGCGAATACGAGGCGGATGTGCGCGGCTTTATCGGTGAATTGCTGGCAAAATCTGCCGGCACTGCTGCAACAGCAGAATTACCTTTTAATGCCGAGGACATGGAAAAGTTTGTCGACTTTGCCAAAGCTTACGGCGATTTAGCAGATGATCTGCGCTATCGCGGCTCAGAACGAGCCGGTTATGCCAGCGGCGGAATTACCGCACCGGGCGTCATAAAACCAACGCGGCCACTGGCCGATTTACTGCGCAGTAATTTTGCCGCCGGCGCTATGCACTTTGCCGAAATAGCCGACCAGGCGCCGGCATTAATGACTCCCGCCGGCGGTATGGACAACATAGTTCAGGCCTTTTTACGCCAGCTGACAACTGATATTCAGCTTAACTGTCAGGTAACTAATATTCAGTTGCTACCACAAGCAGTAGCAGTTACTTATTTGCGGCAAGGTGAACACCATACAGAGCAAGCCGACTACTGCCTGAATTGCATACCTGCGCAATTGGTTAGTGGTATTGAGAGCAATTTACCGGCCAACTACTTGGCCATAATGCGCCGGCTGGGCCGTGGCAAACTGACCAAAATAGGCTTGCAGGCAAAGCAGCGCTTTTGGGAGCAGGAAGATATTTACAGCGGAATCAGTTGGACTAACCAGGACATTACACAAATTTGGTACCCGCACCATGATGCCTTTAAAGCCAAAGGCATTTTGCTTGGCGCCTACAGCTGGGTACCGGAAATCTCTGACCGCTTTGCTGCTATGACACACCCGCAGCGGATAGCGGCGGCCATTGCTCAGGGGACTAAAGTACACGCCAACTACGCGCAGTATATTGAGAGCGGCGTAAGTGTTTGTTGGCAACGGATGAACCATATGCTTGGCTGCGGTGCAGTATGGTCAGAAGAGTTACAAAAAACCGGCTTTGCGCAACTGCAGGCGCCAGCCGGAAACCACTACTTAATTGGCGATCAACTCAGTATGCATCCTGGCTGGCAGGAAGGTGCAGTGCGCTCAGCGTGGCATGCATTAGCAGACATTGAACGCCGCGAAGCGACACGCGGCAAAAAACACAGCACAGGAGTTATGGCATGAACAAACTGCTTATAGTGCTGCTGTCGGTGGCGTTTATACCGAGTAATGCCGCCGTGGCCGACTCGCAGCAACCAAACGCCCGCTATTGTTTGGTTTGTCACGGCTCTGCCGCACAGGGCAATGCTGCCATACAAGCACCAAACCTGAGCATACTGCCGGATTGGTATCTGCAGCAGCAGTTTGTCGCTTTTCGCAACAATTGGCGCGGTGGGGCGCAGGATGATACGCACGGCAAAGAAATGCAAGCTGTTGCCGGCATCATGAGTGATGCCGAAATACATCAGGCCATTGCATTTATCCGTAGTATTAAGCCGGTGGCAAAGCCAACACCAGGCAGCATAGAACATGATGTGCAGCACGGCCGGCTGTTGTACCAGACTTGCCGGGCCTGCCACGGGAGCAATGGCGAGGGCAACGCCCAACTTAAGGCACCGCCGCTGGCTGGTCAGCAACCCGGGTATCTGGCGCAGCAGCTTATTGCTTTCAGAAATGGTTGGCGCGGTAACCAGGCAGACGATACCTACGGCCGCACTATGCGCCCGTTTGCACAAAGCCTGCCGGACAAGCAGGCTATTGATGATGTAGTAGCCTATATTGACACTTTAGCTTCTTCCTCAAAATAATAAGGATACATAAATGAAACTGAGTTTTTGCACTGCAGCGGTACTGGCGTTCAGCAGTTATAGCCAGGCCGCGGATATAACCCGCTACCCTTTGCCGAATAACAGCAGCTTTCCGATAGCCGCAGCAGTAGAAGTGCCCGCGACTAAAGCTGTGATCTATGAAAGCGGCAAGGTGCCGTCGCCATTGGATAGCAGCGCAGAAAAAAACTCTGCCGCCTACTGGGGCAATACCGAGCAACAAACGGTAAATGTATTGGCGCAGATTGAAGCCAGCCTGAAAAGCAAACAGCTGAGCATGGCGGATGTGGTGAAAATGACGGTATTTCTGGTGGGCGATGAGGCGCTGGACGGTAAGATGGATTTTGCCGGTTTTATGCGTGGTTATACGCAGTTTTTCGGCACCAAACAGCAACCCAATTTGCCGGCCCGTTCGGCTTTTCAAATAGCCGGTTTAGTAGCAGAGGGCATGTTAGTAGAAATAGAGGTAATTGCTGTGCGTCCATAACAGCTGACTGGCACCAGTTGCAGTTAAACACATTTACAATTACAACTGGTCGCTGGTGAAACTAACAGACAGTTAATCCTGCACGGTAGAAAAATCAGTCTCGCTGGCATCGGCCGTTTGTTGCTGGCGGATAGCGGTAAGCATACCGGACCAAAAATAGGTGCCAAGCTCGTTAATCATGTTCGATTCAGCGTTAATCAGCATAACCAACCCCAACTGATGCTCGCGCGAATAGGCAATTTCGGCGCGATAGCCTTTTACCCAACCACCGTGATAAATCAGCTCATCCTGGCCAAACTGGTAAACCCGCCAGCCAAGAGCATAGTGCGCATCGGTTAAATAGCGGCGCCATTCTTTACGGCGCAGATCACGGCGGGTTTTCACCCGTTTGCCGGTAAGCTGCTGCAGTAATTCATCGGGGAATACCGCCTGATTGTGCCCCAGTTGTGCTATCAGCCAGTAGCCTAAATCTATGGCGCTGGCATTAATGCCGGCAGCCGGGCTAAAGCGATAGTAGCTCTCAGCCACCTCAACGTCATGCCACTTGCCACGCGCTCTGACATGCGGCATGGCACGGTTTTCAGTGCTGAAAAAACCATCCAACCCTACCGATGCGGTGGGCAGTTGTAACGGGGTAAAAATACGCTCCTGCATTAATTGGGCGTAGCTTTTACCGGTAGACTGTTCAATAACCGGCTCAATTAAACTGAACAACACATTTTGATAGCCATAGCACTGGCCTGGCGGGCACAGCGGATCAATTTTACTAAATTGCGGCAGTATGCTCTCCAGCGGTAAGTTGGCTTCAATCAGATTGTCATAAGCATTGGGCATAACACCGGTACTTTGCGACAATAAATGCGCCAGTTTTAACTGCTGATTGTAGCGCTTAGTTTTGAACGAAAAGCCCGGCAGGTAATCCACCAGCTTATCGTCCCAACTGAAATGCCCCTCTGCCGCCAAAATGCCGGCAAGGCCGCCGGCAAAGGTTTTTGACACTGAAGCAATACGAAAAACAGTATAAGGGTCTACCGGCTCAATACTGCCTTGCTGGCGTACACCAAATCCGGCGGTAGCAATAATTCTGTTGCCCTGCACTATGGCATAAGCGCCACCCGGAATATCATGCTGCGTTAACTGACCGGCAAAATATTGATCAAAGTCGGCAATCAGCGGCGCCACATAGCTATTGCTGACATGGGTATCAGCAACAACAGAGACACTGCAGCAACACAAAATCGTTAAGAAAAACTGTTTCACCCTGTACTGTTACCCTGTTTTTATGCGTTGTTATATATGTTTATTTGTTGCCGCCCGGCCAACACAGCCGGGCATTGTAGTGGCTTTAGCCCGGCTTGCCAAGCCGGCGCCAGCATAACAAGCCAAGGGCGGCTAACCACCAGCCACTGCTGCTGCCACCACCGCTACCGCCATTGTTAGCGCCATTATTGCTTCCCCCTCCGTTGCCGCCACCGCTATTTGACGGGTTTACGGTTATGGCAACATTACTGCTACTGGCGGTAATGCCATTATCAGCGGTAAAGCTAAAACGTAAAATAGTTACACTGCTGACTGTCGGTGCGGTAAAGCTGCTGCCAAGTGTCGTGGTACTGCTAAGCGTAACGGCAGGGCCATCTGTTTGTTGCCAGTTGTACGTTAACGGATTAGCGTCAGCATCGGTTGCTGAGGCTTGCAATTGCACCACTGCGCCACTCGCCACCGTCTGCGCCGCGCCGGCAGATACCAGCGGTGCTGTATTATCACAATCGGCGTTAACTTCAAGCTCTTGCAGCCCGGCTAACCAATCATTAAATTGCTGGTTAATCGGGGCGCAAAGCTCTGTGCCGTCAAACCGCAAGGAGAACAGCTGAGATAAATTGGTAAGGGTTTGCGGCAGGGTGCCGGAAAAACCGTTGTTTGCCAGCCATAACATGCCAAGCTGCGACAATTGCCCCAAACCGGACGGCACAGCGCCGGACAGCTGGTTATCTTCGACAAACAAACGCTGCAAATTGCTCAGATTACTAAGCGTAGCCGGTAATTGACCACTAAAGCGGTTAAATGATATGTCCAGCCAAACCAACGCCGACAGGTTACCTAAGGCTGACGGTAAAGTACCTTCCAATGCATTACCCCACAACTCCAGACGCTGCAACTTGCTCAGTTGCAGTACTGCCTGCGGGAAGGAGCCGGTAAGGCTGTTATAACTCAGATTAAGATTTTTCAGTTCTGTCAGCTGAGCAAAACCGGCAGCAATAGTACCGAATAAGCGATTGTCATCCAGTTTAATACCGGTAACACGACCACCGGTACAAGTAATACCGTACCAGCCGCAGGGTAAATTATTGGTTAACCAGTTATCTTGCTGCTGCCAGCTCTGGCCCTGAGTATCGTAATACAATTGCACCAGGGCATTACACTCAGCCAGCGGAATTTCGCTGACATTATTATCGCTGCAGTAGTTGTCATTGCGGGGCTGAATTTGTACTGCGCCATCAGGAAAGTTGAGCGTAGTAGCGTTACCGTCAAACACCCAGTTACCGCTATAGATACCATCACCGGCATGGGTATCAGGCGCTACGCCATTGTCGGCAATAGCTACCGGTGTATTGGCAACACCGGCGGTAACCGTGGCAGCTACACTGTTGCCGTCACAATCTATGCTTAACAATTCAATGCCAATACTGCTGTTTGGCGCAACGGACAGGGAAGCCGCGGCCGGCAACATCCGCCGTTGCAGTTGCTGATTAACACAATTTAATGCGCCGCTTTGGCCAGGGCCACTGGCTAATAATAAGTTACCGCTGGCCGTTTGTGCAGCCAGCAAGGCGTCTGTTGCCGGCACCCCGGAGGCCAAAATGCGAGCCCGGAGTTGCTGCATAGTCAGCGCCGGCTCTGCCGCTTTTAATAAAGCTGCCACACCTGTCACCATTGGCGATGCCATCGAGGTGCCGGACGCCAGAACAAAGTCATCATCTAATGTAGACGATAAAATTGCCACACCAGGCGCAGAAATATCTACCCAATCGCGGCCATAGTTGGAAAAGTCGGCTCTTACGCCCTGCTCATCATGCGCTGCCACGCTGATTACATTGGGTAAATCGAAGGCGGCCGGGTAAAACTTGGCTTGTGAATTGCTGTTACCTGCGCTGGCAACAAATAAAATGCCGGCGGCGTCGTGCTCAGCAACGGCGTTATACAGCGCTTGAGAATACGTGCCGCTGCCCCAGGAGTTATTGGTAGCAACAATATCTATGCCGTGGTTTAGTTTTAAATCCAGCACGTAATCCAGACACTTTATCGCGTCGCTGACAAAACCGGAGCCGTTGATGTCCATAAAACGGCACGCCAACAGCTTTAACTGCCAGTTAACCCCCGTAACGCCCTTATTGTTATTACCGGCCGCTGCAATAATGCCGGCAACTATAGTACCGTGGCCGTCATCATCCATCGGGTCGACGCTGTCATCTGCCGGATTAATACCATGAATATCATCAATATAACCGTTGCCGTCATTATCAATGCCATCAGCTGCAGTTTCGCCGGGGTTCTGCCAGATATTATCCACCAGGTCACCATGGGTGTAATCAATGCCGGTATCAATTACCGCCACTACCAGCTGATTATCACCGGTAGTTTGATCCCAGGCATCCACCGCATTAATGCCGCTGCCGGCTTTTAAATGCCATTGCTCTGCAAAGCCGGGATCATTTGGCTCTGCTGTTTTATATACGCGCTGATCGCGCTCTACCGCGGCGATACCCGGCATGGCACTGTACTGCGCAATAGCAGCTTCTACATCAGTACCGGCTGACAATGCCACCACCGCCAGTTGTGGTAAATGGTTAAAATACTGCAGCCTGGCCTGTTTGCTGTTAGCCAACCCTGAACGCTGTGCCGGCGATAAATCAACGCTGCTGGCGCTTACCTGCGCATCGAAAGTAAGGATAAGGCGCGGCTCTGTCGTCTGCAACTGAGTCGCCTGTAACTGAAAGGAACCGGCAGCTAATAACACAACAGCTGACAGCTTACGAACAACAGATCTGTACATAACATTCCCCTAATGACACAACGGCATAGTTATAGTACGGCATTATTCACGAAAAAGAGCAACTGTTTATACAAGTCTGTTGTTACATTAACTTGATGTCACTGAATTACCCTTGCCGGCATTGCAAAGGCTGCCTGGCCGCACTAATCGCCACTAACTGTCCACGGGCGTTGCTGACAAACTCAACCCATTGCCCCACGTTCAGTTCTGCCGGGTCAATACTGATCACAGCAATCTTTGCCAACAGATTGTGATCTATGCTCAGTAACAGTTCGTCACAGACACTTATCTCCCAATCCTGCTGCTGCCGGCGTAACAACCCGGTTTGGTAATGGAAATTATCACTCTGTGCTTTAACGCTGAAATAGTTATGCAAGGCGTGCTCTTGCCCCTGCTTTGCTACACCAGGCTCTGCTTGTGACACTAAACTGTGCCGTTGCACTTCTTTATACTGCGACTGCTGCAACGGGTCCTGCAGTTGCACGATATGGTAATAGCCGGGGGCCGTTGCCGGGTCGCGCTGCAACATCACCCCAAGCAACACTACGCCACATACACTCAGCGCTAACTGCATATTGCGCCACAATCCCGGCATTAGCCTGGCGGGACGATGTTTCGCCTTACCGGATATGGTTTTCATCAGTGCAGCCGGCATCGGATGCATCGCTTTGTTATGTTGATACTGCTGTTGCAGTTGCTGCTCAAAACGCTCAGGTGTGGTCATTATTTACTCCGGATAACTGCTGCAACACTTGCCTGGCATAGCGCAGTCTGCTTTTCACGGTTTGCAGCGGTTGTTGCGTTATCTGGCTGATCTCAGCCAAGGAAAAGCCCTCTAACTGCAGCATCAATGCTTCGCGCTGTAAAAAAGGCAACAACAGCAACTGCTGATTAAACTCCAATTGCTGCTCCCGCTGCTCCAAATGCTGCAGCGGGCATGACAATTCAGCCAATGGCTCCTCTTCCTCCGGCTGATACTGCCAACGCTGCAGCCGGCGCAACTCATCTAACAGGCGGTTGCGGCCAATGCTAAACAACCAGGTTTTAAAGCTGCTAAGACCAAGAAAGTTGCCCCGCTGCTCCAGCAAGGTTAACCAGCATTGCTGGCTGAGATCACCAGCCAGGGTGGCATCCGATTGTTGTAACAAGAAGTAGTATAAATCGTTACCGTGCAACGCGATAAGTTGCTCCAGATAACACGGATTAGTGCTGTCACGGTACAGGCTGAATAATTGCTCAGCGCTGTATTCCGTGGCGCTGCTGCGGGGTAAGAAAAAGCTCAATGCCATACAACCACTCCTTGTGCTTAAGCTTAGTTTTCAGCTTGGTCGCTCTGTAAACTAAAATCAAGCTGAACCTGTAAATTAGTTTGCATTACTGCTTTACCGTCAATAACTTGTGGCTGATATTTCCAGCGTCGTAGCGCCCGTATTGCTTCGCGGTTAAAAATATTACCAGGCTCAGCAGCCAGTACGGTTACGTCTGTCACCGCACCGGTTTGGTCAATATTAAAACTCAACTTAACCCAGCCGGAAATGCCCTGCCGTGCTGCTTCAACCGGAAAACGCGGTTCAACCCGAACCAGAGGTGTGGCGCTGCGATCAGCCATTTGTCCGCCTTGCATGCCCTTGCTGCGCGGTAACACAGGGGCAACCGGATCTACCGGGTCGATGCCAATACTGTCCGGCACCTCTATCGGCGGTTGCACCGGTTCAATATTACGCACTACCGGCTTTGGCATAACCGGCGGCTGCGGCCGGACAATAACATCGGTGTCTTGCTTCACTATGTGTAATTCTACCGGCATAGCCGGGTCAGCTATTAAGCGCGGGCCGGCAACCGGCTTAACTAACTGCTGCATCAGGCTGAACAGCAGCAAAGTTATCAATACTGCTACACCACCGCTGGCAAGCAGCCTGGCAACCGGTGCAGATGAAACATAGGGCGGGTAAGTCAGTAACATAGCTTTTCCTTATTATTGGTTATTACTGATAAGACGTTTGAGCCACCATTAGGGGGTTAAACCGGAGTAAACTTTTTTGCCGCGCCTTTACATAACCTTTACCCCCGTTGACTTTGCCCGCCGGGCGCAGCTGGTTATAGTAAGCAGGAACAATTTTACGGAGTAAAAGCTTTGCGTTATCTGATGTCCGCCGTTGTTGTAGTAAGTGTTGCTGCCGGCTTTTGGCTGTTTGCCGGTGCTGAGCCACAGCAAATACAGTATCAAACCCAAACCCTGGCCCGCGGCGATATTGAAAGTGTGGTAAATACTGCCGGCACTACCCGCGCGGTGGTCACCGTGGAAGTGGGTACCGAAGTATCGGGGTTGATAACTGAGCTGTACGTTGATTTTAATGACGATGTCAGCCAGGGTCAGGCCATTGCCAAACTGGACGACCGCAGCTACGTAGCTAAATTACGCCAGGCGCAGGCAGATGTGGTAATGGCCCAAGCCAGCCTGGCGCAACAACAGGCGACACTGACCAAATCGAATACCGAACTGGCCCGTGCCGAACGCGCGTTTAAGCGCCAACAACAATTGGTACAGCAAAAACTCAGTAATCAGAGTGACCTGGATGACGCACTGGCAGCATTTGAAACCGCGCAGGCGCAAATTTTACTGGCCGATGCCCAAATTCAAAGCGCACAAGCCCAGCTGCTGCAACGCAACGCCCAACTGGAGCAAGCACAACTGGATTTAGACCGCACCACTATCCGCTCGCCGGTTAACGGCACCGTAATTGACCGCCAGGTAGACACCGGCCAAACCGTTGCTGCCAGCCTGTCGGCGCCGACGCTGTTTACCATAGCGCAGGATTTGTCACAGATGCAGATCGAGGCCGATGTTGATGAAGCCGACATTGGCAAGGTACAACAAGGCCAGCAAGTAAGGTTTCAGGTAGATGCCTATCCCGGACAGCATTTTCGCGGCAGCGTAGCCCAGGTGCGCAAAGCCGCCACCAATACCAACAACGTGGTGACTTACAAAGTCATTATTAACGCCCCTAATCAGCAACAACTGTTGCTGCCGGGCATGACAGCCAACTTAAATATTGTGCGCGGTCAGCAAACACAGGTACTGCGGGTACCCAATGCGGCACTGCGCTTTAAACCGGCCGGCAGCAGTAACAGCCCGGCCACCGGCGAACGGCCAGACCAGGCAGCAGAGCTGATTAACAGTTTGCAGTTAAACGCTGAAAAAGCCGCTAAGGTGCGCCAACTATATGCCGCTTTCAGAGATAACCTGCAGCACGCCAGAGCACAAAGTGCAGCTAACCCGATGGCTGACGCACGCCAGGCCTTTAGCCGCGAGCGGCAAAAACTGCAGAATGAACTGCAAGTGCTGCTTTCTGAGCCGGAATATCAGCAATACCTTCAATTTAACGATGAGCGGCGCGCAACAAGGCAGCAAGGTGCTACCGGCACCGCCGCACAGGTATGGTTGTTAAATAATGCCGGCCAGCCGCAGGCGGTAAACATCCGCATTGGCCTGAGTAACGATGAATACAGCGAAGTACTGAGCGGTGCGGTAAAAGACGGCGATGCGGTAATAGTACGCGCAGTAAGGGTAGATTAACCATGACCACAGCAGTTATCGCTACCCTGGCGCTGGAAAAACACTATCAAATGGGTGGCCAGCATTTGCGTGCCTTAAAAGGCGTGGATATCAATATTGCCGGCGGCGAATTTGTTGCAGTAATGGGCCCGTCCGGCTCCGGTAAATCCACATTTATGAACTTGCTGGGTTGTTTAGACTCGCCCAGCCTGGGCCGGATTTTATTACAGGGCGACGATGTCAGCCACTTAAGCGCAGCGCAGCTGGCACGGGTACGCAACAAGTACATTGGTTTTGTATTTCAGCAGTTTAATTTGCTGCCGCGCACCACTGCCCTGGACAACGTCATGCTGCCATTGCTGTACAGTAATACGCCCAAATATGAGGCTATCCGCCGTGCTACCGAGTGTTTGCAGTTGGTTGGCCTGGCACAGCGCATGGACCACCATCCGGCGCAGTTATCCGGAGGCCAGCAACAGCGGGTAGCCATAGCGCGGGCACTGGTAAACCAGCCGGCATTGCTGCTGGCCGATGAACCCACCGGCGCACTGGACAGTGAAACCGGACTGGAGATCATGCAGTTATTTCAACAGCTGCATCAGCAAGGTAAAACCATCGTATTAGTGACACACGAGCCGGATATTGCTGCCTTTGCCGGCCGCCAGCTGACATTTCGCGACGGTGAGCTTATTGCCGATAAAAAAACACAGCCACAAAACGCCGCTGTGGCGCTGCAGCAATTTCGCCAACAACGGTTAGCGCAGGTATCCGCATGAATACCTTAACACTGTTTAAAGTAGCCGCAGTGGCACTGCGGGTAAATTTGCTGCGCAGTATTTTAACCATGCTGGGTATTATTATCGGCGTGGCAGCGGTAATTATTATGTTGGCGCTGGGCGCCGGCGCCCGCTATGACGTTGATCAGCAAATTAAAAGCCTGGGCGGCAATGTATTTGTGATCTTTGCCCGCGGTCGTTTTAGCGGCGGCGCCCGTGAAGCCAGCGGCAGTAGCCAGGGTTTAACCGAAATGGACGCGCTGGCGATTGAACAACAAATTCCGCAGGTCAATGTTGCCGCGCCAACCATGCGTGCCAGCGGCCAGTTAATCTACGGCAATATGAACTGGGCACCGGAAATTCATGGTGTGGATAACCGCATTTATGCGGCACAAAGCTGGCAGGTTGTTGAAGGACGCACGTTCAGCGACACCGAGTTAGCCAGCGCCGCCAGGGTAGCAGTAATAGGACAAACCGTAAAACGCGAGCTGTTTGGTGCCGGCGACGCTTTAGGGCAAACCGTACGGGTGAATAAAATGCCGGTAACCATTATTGGCGTACTTAACGGCAAAGGCCAGAATACTCAGGGCAATGACCAGGACGACCTTATTTTTATGCCGTTGGATACGGTGCGTAAACGTATTGCCGGCTTGACGTTATCCAGCCCCAAAGCGGTGCGCTCGATTATTGTTCAGGTAGAAGATGAGCGCGATATGGCCGATGTAGAGCAACAGATGGACAGCCTGTTACGTCAGCGCTTGCGCAGCACTGACAGCGAGCCGCCGTTTCGTATCCGCAATTTATCAGAAATGATCGCAACCCGTTCGGAAACCATGCAGATTTTTAATGGCCTGCTGGCAGCCGTGGCCTCAGTATCCTTGCTGGTAGGCGGTATCGGCATTATGAATATTATGTTGGTGTCGGTCACCGAACGTACACGCGAAATTGGCCTGCGCATGGCGGTAGGCGCTGAGCCCAAAGTGATCATGAAACAATTTCTGATCGAAGCGGTACTACTTTGCTGCCTGGGTGGCGCCATCGGCTTAGCGCTGGCAGTAGCCGTTAGTTTGTCATTGCAGCACTTTGCCGGCTTAACCGCTATTATTGAATTGCATGTCGTACTGATGAGCGTGGGGTTTTCCTGCCTGATTGGTATTTTTTTCGGCTATTACCCCGCCACCAAAGCTGCCGGCTTACAGCCGATAGATGCGCTGCGTTATGAATAAACGCAGCTAAGTGGTTATCAGACTTTAGTCTTATCCGGCGACAGCTGAATTGACAGCTGCTGTGTTTTTCCCAACACTGCTGCATTGGTAGTTTTTTTGTCGAAATAAGAGACGCTTATGCAAAACATCAAGCTTAAACCTGCGTTGTTGGTATTGGCGTTTGTGCTGGTGCAAACTCTGGCATTTACACTTAGCGGCTCTGCCGTATGGCCGTTACTCGGCGGCGCGGTATTGTTATTACTGTACCTGTATTGGCCAACAGCCGATGCAGGCGTAAGCCCGGCGGCAGATAACAGCAAAGCCGCTTTGGCTGACACCGCAGATAAAATCACCGCTGCCACGTCAAATATGGCTATCGGCTCAGCCGAAGTATCGTTTTACATTGATAGCCTGATTAAAGACATTCAGCACAGCAGTGAAGACAGCGGAAAAATAGCCGATGTCAGCAATATGCTGGCCAGCACCAGCTCGCAGCTTACCCAATCGCTGCAATCTATCGGGGCAACCTTACAGCATACCGCCAGCGCGTCGGCAAAGGCCGATACCCTGCTTGGCAGCTCAGTGCAAAATATTAACAACCTGGTGCAGGAAGTCAGAAAAGCCGCGCAGGACCTTGAGCAGCTGCGCAGCAGTAGCGACAATATCCAACACATTACTGAAGTTATCAACACGGTAGCCGGCCAAACCAATTTACTGGCGTTAAATGCCGCGATAGAAGCTGCACGTGCCGGTGAGCAAGGCCGCGGCTTTGCCGTGGTAGCAGATGAAGTGCGGGCATTGGCCGCGAAAACGGCTGCAGCTACGCAAGATATCGCCACCATGCTGGCCGATATCCGCCAACAAAGCCAACATACCGCCGCACAAATGCAAAATCTGCAACAAAGCGGCACCGCGGTACAACAAGAGTTAACCGGAGTAGCCGCCGGCTTCACTGACATTAACCGCCAGATTGCCCAATCTTCTGACACCTTCGGCCAAATTGAGCAAGCCGGCAGCGAACTGAACCGCACCAGCGTATCGTTGGCACAATCGGTGGATAACATCAGCCGCACTTTGCAAAGTATTACCGATAAAGGCCAATCTGTAGCGGGTCAGGCAATTAGCTTATCTGAAGAAACCGAAAGCATTTACCGCGAACTGAACAGCCTTAGTGAGCACAGTTTTTACAGCGACATTTTGCGCGAAGCACAACAGGCAGCGGACCAAATTGGCCAACTGTTCAGCAAGGCTATTGCCGATAACAAACTGACAGCAGACGCTGTTTTTGCCGAAAAATACCAGCAAATCAGCGGCAGTAATCCACCGAAATATCATACTGGCTACGACAGCTTTACCGATCAGCAGTTTCCGACGATTCAGGAGCCCATTTTAACGAGGCATACCAATGTATTGTACGCCGGTGCCGTGGACAGAAAGGGCTATTTCCCGACGCATAATAAGAAGTTCTGCCAGCCGTTAACCGGGAATTATGACAAAGATTTACTGCAAAACCGCACCAAACGTATTTTCAGTGACCGTACCGGCAGCCGCTGCGGCAGCCACACCGAAACCATGTTGCTGCAAACCTATAAGCGGGATACCGGCGAGATTTTACACGACTTATCCGTGCCGGTTTATGTTAACGGCCGGCACTGGGGTGGTTTCAGAATTGGTTTTAAGCGGCACTAAAAAGTTTAGTGCCACTGATGTTACAGATCGTCCAGCAGATCATCGAAAATATCTTCGTCCAGTTCCGGCTCTTCCTGCTGCGGTGGGTTACCGTCGTATATTTTAAACTGCTGCCGCTGATAATAAGACTCTTTAATAAATGCATAAGGGTCGAGCGACTCTTCCAGCAGGCTTTCCATCGACATTAACTGCTCACGGCTGTCCAGCGCGCCAATTAAAGCGCGGGTCAGCGTCAGCGGCGTATTAAGCAGCCCCAGCGGAAAATACAGGTTGTCGACCAGGCCGCCGGTGGTGCCGCGCACTGTGGTTGGCCCCTGGGCCGGCAGCATCAGATATGGGCCGTCACCCACGCCCCATACTGCCATAGTTTGGCTGAAGTCTTCCTGCTGCTCTACCAGGCCGATTTTAGTCGCCACATCAAATAAACCAAATAAACCCAGGGTGCTGTTAACTAAAAAACGCCCCGCACTTACCGCAGAGCGTGACGGCTTGGCTTGCAACATACCGTTTAAAAAGCTGGCCGGCTCTGCGAGGTTATTTGCCGCATTAACCAGGCCCTTACGCGCCGGTTTCGGCACTACTGTCATGTAACCCACAGTAGCAGGGCGCAACAGATAAGTGTCGAGAATATCGTAGTTAAAATCCCACAGCGGCCGGTTAATGGTTTCCAGCGGGTCACGCGGATCAGTATAAGCAGCCTGGCTTACACTTGACGCAGCAGCCTGCTCCGGCGCCACAGGCTTAGCCGCACAACCGGACAAAACCAGCAGAGCCACTGCCAATAAAAGATGACGCGATAAAAAAGGCCGCATATTAAGGTTCCAGTTTTAAAGTTATTGTCAGTGTTGTCTCGTCAAAATTTAATACATCAGACACCGTTTGAATATCTCCCGGCCGTTGTTCTACTGTACCGGACAATGACATTCGCGCCACTACCTGCACATGGTCGGAATTTGCCAGGCTCCAGCCGCTTTGCATCGCCATTTGCTCCGTTAACACCAGTTGCAACTCTCCTTCCGGTAACGGAATACGTTGCACCGCTAACGGTAACGCTGCGCCATCTGCCGCACGGGCGAATAAAAACAAGCTGGCATCCGGGTTGGCCTGCTTCAGCTGTGGTGCCACATACAAATTAACACGGATTTGCCGGCCGGCAGTTGCATCTGCTACGCCCAGTTCAGCCAGGCGTTGCTGCACCGCAGCATAACGCGGGTCATCTTGCGGCAATTGCTGTAATAACATTTGCCACGCGGCTGTGGCCTCGGCCATATCGCCTTTCTCATAGGCTATCAGCGCCATCAACGACAGCGCATCGCTGTTTTGCGCTTCACGGCTCAGCACTCTTGCTACTGCCCTGCCTGCCCGCGCCAGGCTATCATCATCACCCAGTAAAATAAGCGCCTGAGCGTAGCTCAGCAGCAATGGTGCCCGCTCCGGTGTCAGCCTCAATGCGCGCTCAAAGGCATCTATCGCCTGCTCAACCGCACCTTGCGACAAACGAATACGGCCCAGCAACATCCAGGCCACAGCGTCGTCGCCCTCGTTGGCTAACCGTGTACGCAGTGCCAATGCAAACAGCTCTACTTCTTGCTCTGACAACGGCTCGCCTTGGTTTAACAATGCACGCTCACCGTATTGCTGCAGATTTTGTTGCGCTTGCTGCCAGTCGTGTAACTGCCGGTAATGCCCATTAAGCGCGTAAACGCCGCCGACTATAACTGCCACCAGCAGTAGTAATATCGCCGGTACCGGCCAACCCGCGCGGTTATCTTGTTGCAGCTGATTTTGCTGCTGCAACACAAACTGGCTTTTCAGCTCTTGTGCCGCGCTGTCAAAATCCTGCTCTGCCAGCTCGCCGGCATCGCGCGCCAGGGCCAATAATTGCAAGCGCTCTTCAAATAACTGTGCCGGGGTTTGCAGCGCTAATTGCACACTGCGCCGTGGCCAAAACAGGCATAGCGCTGTTAACAACAGCATGCTTAAAGCAGCAATAAACAACGGCCACATCATTCTTTTTTACTCCGGTAACGGTCGATAAGCTGATCCAGCTCGCTTTCAAGCCCTTGTTGCTCTGCCCCGGCACTTTGCGCATCTTGCGGTACTTGCTGTACCCGGCGATACAAACCGGCGCCGGCCAATGCCAGTAACATTAGCAGCGGTGATAACCACAGCCATAAGGTATAACGGTTTAACGGTGGTTGATAATGGACAAAATCACCGTAGCGGTTTTTCATGTAATCCAGTACCTGTGCCCTGTCGTGGCCTTCCCGCACCAATTGATAGGTTTTTTGCCGCATATCTACCGCGACTATGGCATGAGAGTCGGCAATATTCTGATTTTGGCACTGCGGACAACGCAGCTCTGCCGTGAGCTGCTGATACAGCTGGCGTTCGGTTTCATTTTCAAAGCTGAGTATTTCCTGCGCCTGGCCACTTACAGCGCACAACAGCAGTAACACACCAAGTATCCGCATCATGGTTGGCTCCATTGCTGATACAGCGGCGCCAACTTAGTACGCCATACCTGCGGGTTGATATCACCGATATGATGTGCACGCACTACGCCGTTGGCATCAATAATAAAGGTTTCCGGCGCTCCGCTGACGCCTAAATCCAGTGCCAGGCTACGCTGCAAATCGAGAATATTAAATTGGTACGGGTTGCCATGCTGGGCCAGCTTTTGTGTTACGTCCTGCTGTAGCACCGCTAAGTCGAACGGGGCGTCAAATGCCGGGTCGCGCGGTAGTTCATAATACAGGCCGACAATTTTAACGCCCTGGCTACGCAGCTCGGTTAAATAGCCCAGCTCTGCATTGCAGGTTGGGCACCAGGTGCCCCACACGTTCAGCAAAAAGGCTTCGCCGCGCAGCTGCTCCGGTGTCCAGATATGCTGCGGTTGCATTAAGTCGGCCAGAGCAAAATCCGGCAATGCCGTGTCCAGTGCCGCTGAGGCCCGCTCGCGCGGATCGGAAAACAAGCCGCTGAGTAAAAACAACGCTAATGCCAGAAATAACGCCAAAGGCACATAAAACAATACTTTACGCATTAGCAGGCTCCGTTGGCTGCCCTGAGGTTTTGCGCCGGTAACGCTTATCTGCCAGTGCCAGCAAAGCACCGAATGACATTAATAAGCCACCAAGCCAAATCCAGCGTACAAAAGGTTTAACCTGAATACGCATCGCCCAGGCATTGCCGGGCAACTCTTCGCCCAGCGACACGTATAAATCGCGGCTTAACCTGGCGTGCACCGCCGACTCTGTCATAATGGTGCGCTGAATACGATAGAAACGTTTTTCTGCATGCAAGTGGGTCAGGTAGCGGCCGTCTTTACGCACATCCAGCTCGGCGGCCTGGCCACCAAAGTTGGCGCCGTTAAGCTCATAAACTTCCACCAGGGTAAAGTCGTAACCGGCTACATGAGCAGTGTCGCCTGCCTGCATGCGTACATCGCGCTCTACGGTATAAGTTTTAGTCATTGCCACGCCTACCACCAATACGGCAAAGCCGATATGCGCCAGTGTCATACCGTAGTGGCTTGCATTTAACTTAGTGATGCCTTTGCCGACAGAGCCAAACTGACGAATGCGCAGTGTTACTTCCGCCAGCGCGGAAATACCTACCCAGGCACCGAGCAATAAGCCCATTAATGCCAGATTAGCCTGCACCGTTTGCATGCTGGCCATAACGCCCAAAGCCAGAGTTAACGCCGCTAATGCCAGCAAACTAAAGGGTTTAATTAACGGTGCTAACTGCTGTTGCTTCCAGCGTACCCAGGGGCCTAACCCCAACATCAGAGCAAACGGGATGGTCAGGTAGTAAAACATTTGATTAAAGAACGGCTCACCGATAGAAATAGACCCCAAGCCCAACTCTTTATGAAACAGCGGGAACAAGGTACCGAGGAATACGATTAAACAGGCGGTTAGCAGAAAAATATTATTGCCCCACAGCAGCATTTCGCGTGAGAACAGCTGGTAGCGCGCCTGGCTGCGTACTGAGTGCATCCGCCGGCCGTACAACAGTAAAGAACCACCAACCACTAACAATAAAAACACCAGCAGGTACATACCGCGGCCGGGATCGGTGGCAAAAGAATGCACCGATACCAACACGCCGGAGCGGACTAAAAAGGCGCCGACCAAACTAAGCGCAAAAGCTGCCAACGCCAGCAGCACAGTCCAGCTTTTAAAGGTGCCGCGTTTTTCCGTTACCGCCAGGCTGTGAATAAGCGCAGTACCGGCCAGCCAGGGCATAAAGGAGGCATTCTCTACCGGGTCCCAAAACCACCAGCCACCCCAACCCAATTCGTTATAAGCCCACCAACTGCCGAGCATAATGCCCAGGGTTAAAAATAACCAGGCTGCCAAAGCCCAGGGCCGCACCCAACGCGCCCAAATACTGTCAAAGCGGCCGCTCATCAGCGCCGCAATGGCAAAGGCAAAAGCCACTGCAAAACCAACATAGCCCATATACAAGGTAGGCGGATGTAAAATCATGCCAAAGTCTTGTAACAAGGGGTTAAGGTCGCGCCCTTCTACCGGATAAAACGGCAGACTACGCTCAAACGGGTTAGACATAAACAGCGAAAAGGCGATAAAACCAGCCGAAATAATACCGAGAATGGCCAAAATACGCCCTTGTAACAGCAACGGCAGCGCTTTGGAATACTGCGCCACCAGCGCAGTCCAGCCGGCCAGCATTAATACCCACAGCAGCATGGAACCTTCGTGCGAGCCAAAGCTGGCGGTAATTTGGTAATACCAGGGCAAGGTGGAGCTGGAGTTTTGCGCCACATTAATTACGGTAAAATCGCTGCTGCGAAAGGCGTAAATCAGTGCCAGCATCGCCAGTAAGCAAAACACAAACTGGCCCAGCGCCAGCGGCTTTGCCAGCAGTAACAAACGCTGGTTAGCGACAAAACTGCCGTATAACGGCACTATGGCCAACAGAACCGATAGCGCAAAAGCAAAGGTAAGCGCCAACTGACCGGCTTCAACTATCATCTAGTAACGTCCTTCTGCTGGCTTGGCGTCGCTGGTTTTTTGTTGCAGCTGTGACGGCGGTACATGCCGGATACCTTTTAATGCTTCGGCCACTTCCGGTGGCATATATTCTTCATCGTGTTTAGCCAGTACTTCAGTAGCGGCGATGGTTGTCTGGTCCACTAATGTGCCCTGGGCCACGATGCCCTGACCTTCACGGAACAAATCCGGCAAGATACCTTCAAACGTTACTGTCACCACCGGGCCGGTGTCGACCAAATCAAAGCTGACTTTCAGCGAGTCCGGGTCCCGCTGTACGGAGCCTGGTACTACCATACCGCCAATACGCAGGCGCTGGCCGGGTTGCGGCTTAATTTTGTCTTTGCCCAAACCTTCAACCAACTGCGATGGCGTGTAAAACAGATCAATATTTTGCTGCAAGGCATACAACATAGCGGCCACAGCGCCGGTTAACAGGCCAATAACCAGTAAAACCGCAAATAAGCGTTTCTGACGTCTTGATTGCATTACTCTGTGTGCTCCTGATACTGCTTAACCCGTTGCTCACGCGCTAACCTCGCGGCCAGCTGCTGTTTAAACTGTTTATGCTGATAATGGCTGTAAGCCACCAGGCCAACCAGCAACAAATAGGTAATACCAAATGACAGCCAGACAAACAGGCCGTAACCGCCCATGGCCCAAAACTCTGCCCACGACTGAAAATGCATTTAGTGTCCTCCCGCCAGCGCTTTTACCCAGGGCCGGTGTTGCTCGTTCTGTAAAATGGCATTGCGAAGGCGCAAACACAGCAACGCTAACATTAATATTTTAAACGCCAGGATGCTGATCAACAGCGGCCACAGCATACTGGGATCGATCGACGGCTTGGCAAACTTGGTTATAGACGCGCCCTGATGCAAAGTGTTCCACCATTCGACAGAAAAATGGATCACCGGCAAATTAATCACGCCGATCACTGCTAACAAAGAAGCGGCTTTAGCCCCGGTTTGCCGGTCAGAAAAAGCACCGCTCAGCGCTATCACGCCCAGATACAAAAACAACAAAATAAGCTCAGAGGTTAATCTGGCATCCCATACCCACCAGGTGCCCCACATTGGCTTGCCCCAAGCCATGCCGGTAATCAGTGCGATAGCGGTATACACCGCGCCCACCGGTGCCAGCGCCAGTACTGACCATTGGGCAACTTTTACCTGCCATACCAAAGCGGTAAAGGCCGCAATAGCCATAGCAGAGTATGTGCCCATCGACATAATGGCCGAAGGCACATGAATATGAATAATGCGGTAGCTGTCTCCTTGCTGATAATCCGGCGGGGTAAAGGCCAGGCCCCAAATATTACCCAACAGCAACAGCAACACGGCTAACGCCATTAACCACGGATACAGCCGGCCGCACAAATGATAAACGGTCTCAGGCTTGGCATAAGGATGCAACCACTTAAACATATCAGCTCACATTCAATTTTAATGCACTGATCACCGCCAGCGGGATCAACGCCATTGCACACAACAACATTGCCAGCATAATTGCCAGCTGCCCATGATACGGTAACGCCATCGATGCGGCTTCCATTGCTGCACTGGCAAAAATTAACAACGGAATATACAGTGGCAGTATCAGCAGTGCCAGTAAAATGCCGCCTTTATCGGCCGATACTGTAAGTGCTGCGCCCATTACGCTGAGTAAGCTCAGCAATGGCGTGCCAAGCAATAAGGTAAACACCATGGCGACTAAACTGGCCTGATCAATGTTAAGCAGCAAGGCCACCAGCGGCGACAGCAACACCAACGGCAGACCGGTACTAAGCCAATTGGTAATTAACTTCGCCAACACAAAACTCAATAATGGCTGTTGTGCCGCCACCAACTGTTCTATGACACCGTTACGGTAATCGTCTTTAAACAGCCGCTCTGCCGCCAGCAGCACACTGAGCAACGCCGCTATCCAGACGATGCCCGGCGCCATAATACGTAATAAGTTAGGCTCTGGCCCCACGCCCAGCGGAAACAAGCTGAGCACAATGACAAAAAACAACAGCGGATTAAGCCAGTCGGCTTTTTGCCGCGCCAGTAAGCGAAGCTCACGCTGCGTAAAACGGTATAAGGTTACCATCGGTAAACCAGCTCCAGCGTGGTTAACGCCTCATAAGTGATCTGCAGTGGCTGGTGTGTGGTTAGCACTATGGCGCCACCTGATTGCAGGTGCTGCAAAAAGTGCTGTTGCAACATTGCAATGGCGCCCTGATCCAGTGCAGTAAAAGGCTCATCTAAAATCCACAGTTGCCGTTTTACAAACCACAACCGTGCCAATGCCACCCGGCGTTGCTGCCCGGCCGACAACATACGACAAGGAATATCTTCCAGCCCCGCCAGCCCTAACTTTGCCAGCAGCGTAAAATCGTCTGCCGCGGCCACACCCGACGCTGTACGCCAAAAACTGACATTTTCCAGCGCAGTAAGTTGCTCATGAATACCGCTTTGGTGGCCGATATAACATAAATCAGCGGCGTAGCCTGCGCCGGCCTGTGCTAAGGTTTGCTGCCGGTAATATACCGCGCCTTCATCAGGCTGCGCCAAACCGGCCAAAATACGTAACAACGAGCTTTTACCGGCACCATTTTTACCGGCAACCTGTAACAGCTCACCGGCGCGCAGTACCAGGTTTTGTTGTTCAAACAACACCCTGTCCTGACGGATACAGCACAACTCGCGGCCTTCAAGCAAAGGCTGAGCGGTTGAAACGGGAAAAGGCTGTGGTTTAATGTCTAACCTCTGACTATCGACGACGGTTAAAATTGCGCGCATATTACCATATTGACGGCATAATACGAATGCAGCAGCATGGCGGACCAAAGCAAAACAGGTAAAAACATGAACCAGATCAATCCGGATAAACTGTTGCAGCCGTTGCAGGGCAACAAGCCTGATAGCCCTGCAATTAAGCTGATGCTGGCAGAGGTGTATCAAAGCCAGGTGCAACAGTTAACCGATGGCCGGTTTCGGTTGCAATTACCCTCGCCCCAGGGCGCGCTGCATATTACTTTACCGGCATCAGCCAGCGCCGCAGTGCAAGCCATGCTTCCGGCCATACCGGTAAACCCACAGGGCAGCTTGCAACAGCTGCAGCTGCAGTTTCAACCACTGGCTAACGGTCAGCTGCAGTTGACACTGCAAACAGCCGTCAACACTCTGAGCATTCCATTGTCGGCGACGCAAGTGCGGCAGTTATTGGCGATATCAGTGCCCGGCAGCACGACTGCACAAGCAACAATACCGGCCAGGCTGCTGCCAGCTGCCGCTGCCGTTACTCTGGCAGCGCCCGGCTTTAACCCGGTGCCGTTATCCACACAAACACAGCAAGCGCTCAACGCTATGCTACCGTTGTTGTCTGGTGCTACAGCACAGCTAATGCTAAAACTGGATACCAGCACTAAAGACTTACAGTTGCGTTTAATCGCGGTGCCGGCGCACTCTAATCAAGGCAATACGACCGGCAACAGCGTGACGTTACAAAAATCTGAGCAAGCGGCAGTATTACAGCAATTGGTAAGACTATTTAATCAGCAAGCCGGCACCGCTGATACCACTAAACTGAACCCGATGCTGCAGTCAGCACTGCAATCCGTGTTGTCAGCAGCACCAGCAGCCTTGCCGGCACAGTATAAGTTGCAATTGCAGCAACAAACCGGCCAATGGCAACTGCAGCTAAGTACTGCGCCCGTTAGCAGCAAAATAAACGTGCCGGCAGACGATATCAGCCGGCCGCTGCAATTTGTCGCCGGCCCAAACCAAAGCAGTAACGAAAAAACACCGCTAAATGCCTCCAATACCTCTGCAGCCTTGCAACAAACAGCACAACAAGCCGTACAACAAGCCTGGCGGCACTTATTGCCGTTACTGCCGGCCACTGCAGATCCGCTGGCCGATACAGCAGACTTACCGGAACCGGTGCAACAGATATTACAGCTAGTGCGACAAAGCCAACCGGATGGCGCCAAAGTACAAACGCCGCAACACATTACGCAGCAACTGGCATCGCTACTGCAGTTTCAGCCACTGCAGCCGGCAGCGACGGTGCAAAGCAGTGGCGGTGCTTTGGCCGCGGCAATTCAACTGCTGCTGGGCAACCTGTTGCAACGTCCGCCGGCACTGGCCACTATGCCGGCGAACCAGCGTTTGGTGCAATTAGTTAACCAACTGGAACCCGCTCAGGCCGGCAACCTGCTGCGCCAATTAGCCGGTCACAGCAGTACTTTGCAGCAAAGCCAATTAGCCACCTTAGACAGTAATAACGCTGCGCAGCAACAGCTGTTGCTGCAATTGCCACTGCAACTGGCGGGCCAGTCAGTATTCAGCCAGTTGCAGGTAGAGCAACGCGAAGCCGATGGTAAGCAAGGCGGCGAAAAACAAACACAATGGCAGCTGACAATGAAATTTGATTTGCAGCAGTTAGGCCAGTTACTGGTGGTAGCAAAACTGCAACAACAGCAATTGCAGCTGCAGTTTTATACAGAGCAGCAGCACGCCAAACAGTTGGCCGAGCAGTTTTTACCGCTGCTGAAAGACCGCTGCAACGCACAGGGGCTTGAAGTAAGTCAGGCAGAATGCGTACTGGGAAAAATACCCGACAGCTTATTGCCAAGGGCTAACAGCTTACTTACAGTTAAGGTATAAACAGAACTATGACAGACAGTGAACAGAAAAGCGGCCGCGAGCGCACGGCGACAGCCTTACAATATGAAGGTAAAAAAGCGCCTACTGTTACTGCTAAAGGGCATGGCCAGTTGGCAGAGGAGATGATTGCGCTGGCACGTGAGCATGGTGTATTGGTGCATCAGGATGATGAGCTGAGTAAATTACTGGGCCAACTGCAGTTAGGCGAACAGATCCCCGCCCAACTGTATATTGTGATTGCTGAGCTTATCGCCTTTTCATATGTACTGCAGGGGAAATTTCCGGACAACTGGCACAATATTCACCAGCGCATTGATATTAAAAGCTAGCCTTGCTGCTTTTGCTGGTGTAAGTTAAACAGCAATTCAGCTTCCGCACGCGGCAGTTCACATTCGCGCATAATTTCATCGAGATCAGCGCCCAGTTGCACCATTTTCATCGCACGGCTGTATATCTTTGACTCGGGATCTGTCAGTTCCAAAGCCTGCTGTTTATCAGCCAACTGCTGCAGTTGTGCGGTTAGCTGCTCGCTAAGCTGGCTAAGTCCGCTATCCAGTTGCAGCACCCGTTGGCCGACGCCAATAATACCGGCACGTAACTCTTCTACTTCAAGCTGACTACCGGCCAATTGCTTAGCCGCATACTCCAACCGTTTCTCCAGCGCGCTTTGCTGCTGTTGCTGTTGCCGCTGCTGCCGGCCAAGCCACATATAAATACCGATCGCAAACAGCAACAACAGGCCGGTTTGAATTGCTACACCAAGCCACATAAGGGTTCCTAGATCGAGTTTACTTCTTCCCACTCTTCTTCGCTGAGCAATTTGTTCAGGTCAACAAGAATAAGTAACTCGCCTTCACGATTTGATACGCCCTGAATAAAACGCGCGCTTTCATCGGTACCAACATTAGGCGCAGTGTCAATTTCGGATGATTTTAAATACACCACCTCGGCCACACTGTCGACCATAATGCCGAGTACTTGCTTTTCTGCCTCAATAATCACAATACGGCTGTTATCGGTAACATCGGCCGGCGCTAAACCAAAGCGGGAGCGGGTATCAATAACGGTTACCACATTGCCACGCAGGTTAATAATACCCAGTACATAGTCCGGTGAGCCCGGCACCGGCGCAATTTCGGTATAGCGCAGCACTTCCTGCACCTGCATAACATTAATACCGTAGGTTTCATCCTGCAGCTTAAATGTTACCCACTGCAATACGACATCGGCTGCTACGTTTTTGTTGGCAGACTGCTTGGTTAAATTACTCATGCACAGCTCCTGTATAAATAGCTTTTCCGGTTAAGCACTGATATCCAGCCCCCGGTTTAATAAATCAATCATAGCGTCAACATCAATCAGTACGCACATATGCTGTTTGATCAAACCAGCCATCCACGGACGTTTGCCTTCTGCCTCACGCCACTTCACCTCATCCTGTTCCAGTACATAGGTGTTAATCAGGGTTTCGCAGCACAGGCCCCAGTTACTGTTACCCAGCATAATAACATATTGATAGTTTAGCTTTTGCTGCAAAGTTTGATCATATTTTTCCGGCATTACCCAGCGCGCGGTATCAACAATATTTATTTTTTGTTCACGATACAGCATAACACCTTTAAACCACTCAGGTTTACCGATAAGGCTGCTGACATTACCCAGCTGATGAATACCGCCCAATTCTTTTAACGGCACCGCCACTTTTAACCCGGCAACGTCGAAAAACAATGCCTGAAACCGGCCCTGACGATAATCTTTCAGCTGCGTTTTCGCCGCTACCGGCATAGCCGCTTTAACTGCCGGCACTACCGGAGCAATGCGCTCAGCTACCGGAATATCACGCTGTGCCAGGCTTTGTGCCTGTTCTGCCGCCGCAAATTTAGCTTTGAGGGTTTCCAACGCTGCATTATCTGCCAGCGTAGCATCTGCCGGCGCAGCCTTTACCGCAGTTTTCACTGCCGGCGCTGTTACCACCGCCTGTGACAACAAAGCATTAAGCTGCTGCTTTTTCTCTTCTGCCAGCACTACGGCATCAGTATCATCCTCTGTCAGTAAGGCTGACAGATAATGCTGCATCACTTTCTGGCTGGCAATTAAATTACTCATCCGTTACTCCGGTGCCAGTTGCAGTAAATAAGTCAGCAAGGTGTTGTAGGCAAACACACCGCGCGATGCCGAGGCAAATTCACTGGGCGGGGTTTGTGCCAGGCTGGCATCACGAAATTTGGTATCTACCGGAATAACAGCCGACCAAACCCTGTCCTGATATTTGGCTTTCAGCTCTTTATACGCTTCCAGCGATGCCTTAGTGCGTTTGTCATACATGGTCGGAATAATGGTGTAGGCGTAATCTTTTTTCTGTGAAGTACGCATTAGTGCCATAGTGGCAATCATGCGCTCCAGGCCTTTTAAAGCAAGGAACTCGGTTTGCACCGGAATTAAAATACGGTCGCAGGCAGCAATGGCGTTTACCATTAACACACCCATTACCGGCGGGCAGTCGATCAGTACGTAATCGTATTCTGTTTTAACTTTTTGCAGTGCTTTTTTCAGCATCAGCCCCATACCGCCTTTATTACCAAGCGAGCGGTCCAGGGTTGCTAACGCCATAGATGATGGCAAAATATCTAAATTGGCTACACCACTGGGGCAAAGTGATTGCATAATCTCTTCGCTGGTGATGTCTTTACCACGGATAAACATGTCGTATACGCTGACTTCCAGTTCTTCCGCATCGATGCCAAAATAGTACGTCAGCGACGCGTGCGGATCGGTATCAACCAGCAGCACTTTATAGCCACGCTGCGCCAACAAACCGCCGAGGGTTACTGTCGTGGTGGTTTTGCCTACACCACCTTTTTGATTTGCTACCGTCCAAATTACCACTTCAGGGTTCCTGTTGTTGCTCCGGCTGCGCATCCGGGTTGTCTTGCCGCGTAGTAATACGAATACCACCGCCGGGTAGGGCGATTACTCTGATACTGCCGTCCTGTTGCGAGATCTGTTCCAGCTGACGCTGCAAGGCGTCATTTTCAGCGTTTTCATCGCTGTTGGTTGTTTGCTGCTGTTCAGCATAGCCGTAGCGCGAAATCGCGATAACCACTTTACGGTTTGCTGCCCGCCCCTGCGCGTTGTCATTAGCGCTAAACGGATAATACTGACCAAAACCCTCAATAGCCATACGCTGTGGTGCTGTGCCCAAACGTTCTAACATACGCAGCACTGACGTTGCCCGGCTTACTGACAATTCCCAGTTAGAGGCGAACAGTTCGTTGTTAATCGGTTGATTATCAGTGTAGCCACGCACACGAATAAAATTATTGATTGGATTAATCACTTTGGTAATTTCAGCCAACAATGTCTGTGCCGACGCCGTTGCTGTGGCGCTGCCACTGGCAAACAGTAAACCACTGCTCAGTTCAATCGTCAGCCAGTTTTCATCCTGCTGTATTTTTGCCAGGCCCTGCTCCAGCAAGTTAGCCAAAGCGCGGGTTAACTTTTGCTCCACAGATTGTAACGGGCTGCCTAACTGTTTCGCCGTAACCTCTGACAACTGCTTTGCATCTGCAACCAGAGCAGGGCCTTTGGCCTCCTCCAGTGAGGTGCCGTATAACTCCAGCTCACTTTGAGGTGCAGGTTTGGTTAACACCGCACTGCCCGGCACGCCGGTACCGGATTGCTCCGACTTTTCAAACATGCGGGTAATAGAATCTGCCAGTACATTGTATTGCTCTTCTTTTACAATCGACATGGCGTACAACACCACAAAAAGCGCAAACATCAGCGTCATATAATCGGCATAAGACACCAGCCAACGGTCAAGCTGTTCTTGCTCTACGTGCTGATGTTTTTGCTTATGCCGGTACATACTTGCTTAACCCGGATGGTAAGCGGCCAGCTTACGCTCAATATTACGTGGATTTTCACCATGAGCAATCGACACCAACCCTTCGACGATCAGTTCATGGTACAGCGTGCGTTGCTGCACCAGGCTCTTTAACTTATTGCCCACCGGAATAAACACCAGGTTAGCAAAACCGACACCATAAATAGTGGCAACAAAAGCGGTAGCGATACCCAAGCCAAGCAATTCCGGCTCAGAAATATTCGACATCGCCTGAATAAGACCCAACACCGCGCCGACAATACCAATAGTCGGGCTGTAACCGCCCATGGCATCAAAAATTCGCGCCCCACGCAGCAAACGCTCGCGCTCCAGCGTCAGCTCAGCATCCAGGGTATCTTGCAACACCGCCGGCTCTACACCGTCTACCAATAAATTAAGACCACGGTGTAAAAACGCATCATGTTCTGCCAGAGCATCATTTTCCAGTGCAAGAAAACCGCTGCCGCGAGCTGCACTGCCCCATTGCACTATACGTTCTGCGGTGTGCTCCAGCGGCAACTGCGCCGGGCGGATCACCCAGGGTAACATACTAAGCCCGAGACGAAATTGATTAAACGGCGTTTGCAGCATAACTGCACCGACGGTGCCGCCGACTACGATTAAAAATGCCGGAAAGTGCAACAAGGTAGATAAGGCACCACCTTCCATAACAAAGCCGCCGGCAACTGCCAGCACCGCTAACAAAAAACCGCTAATCGCCAGCTTATCCATGCGTTACTTCCGTGATAAGGCGGGTTGCTACTTCGTTCAGGCTGACTTCTACATCCATTAAGCCGGCCGCAGCTATCGCTTGTGGCATACCGTATACTACACAGCTGGCTTCATCCTGGGCCCAAATCCGTGCCCCACTTTGCTTTAACAACCTGGCTCCCTCACGGCCATCGGCCCCCATACCGGTTAATACTATCGCCAGTACTTTGTCGCTGTACACTTTAGCTGCGGTGGCAAAGGTAATATCTACGCTGGGTTTAAACGTAATGCGCGGCGAGTCATCTTCTTTAATGCGTAACCGTGCTTCGCGGTCGTTACCTTCAATCAGCATTTGTTTGCCGCCAGGTGCCAGATACGCCACGCCAGGACGCAGCACATCATTATCGACAGCTTCACGTACTTCTACTTTCGCCAACGAATTTAAGCGCTGGGCAAAAGCGCCGGTAAAGGCCGCCGGCATATGCTGTATTAATACAATCGGCAAAGGAAAGTCGGCAGGCAAGGCGGTAATAATACGTTGCAATGCCACCGGACCGCCGGTAGAGGTGCCTATCGCCACTAACTTATAACTCTTACCGCTGGCTTGGAAGGTGCCGCTGCGCGCCGGCGCAGTGACTCTGTCGCTAAGCTTTGGCCGTTCAAAGGCTGTACGGGTTAATGCCGGACGCTCACTTAACCGCGGCGCCGGTGTTTCAGGGCGTGCAGCGATGGTGCTGCTAAAACCCGTTCTGCCCGGCTGGCGTTTACGTGCTACGGCTTTAACTCTGTCGCGCAGCAACTGCCCGGCTTCGTCTTTATCGCGGGCGATGTCTTCAAATTTTTTCGGCAGAAAATCTACCGCTCCGGCTTCAAGGGCGTCAAAAGTAGCTTTTGCCCCTTCATGCGTTAACGAGGAGAACATCAGAATAGGGATACGCTGTTGCTGCATTATTTCGCGCACAGCAGAAATGCCGTCTAACACCGGCATTTCCACATCCATAGTAATAACGTCCGGCTTTAACGCTAAGGCTTTATCTACAGCTTCTCTGCCGTTATTGGCGGTGTCGATAACTTCAATATCGCCATCCTTTGCCAGGATTTCTGTCAGGCGGCGACGAAAAAAACTGGAATCATCGACCACTAACACCTTAATCGCCATAGTTATCTCTCTTTAGGCATTAATTTTGTTGAAGCGATCAAACTTGATCTTTGATTTCTTCGCGTAATGTTTCAGCAGGTTAGGCACATCAAGGATCAGTGCTATACCACCATCGGAAGTAATGGTTGCACCAGCCATACCCGGCGTCCCCTGCAATAAGGCATCCAATGGCTTGATCACCACCTCTTCCTGGCCTATCAACGAGTCGACCACGAAGCCAACCTGCTGGGTGCCAATTTGTACAATCACCACATGACCCTGCTCACGGCGGCGTTTTTTATCTGAGCCTTTTACCAACCAATGTTCGAGGAAAAACAGCGGTATGGCTTTATTACGCACCACAACCGTTAACTGGCCGTCAACCACGTTAGTTTTATTTAAGTCGAGATGGAAAATTTCGCTGACGCCGGCCAGCGGTAAAGCAAAGGTTTGCTTGCCAACAATAACCATCAGAGTGGGCAATATAGCCAGTGTTAGCGGCACTTTGATTTCCAGTAAGGTGCCCTCACCCATTTTAGAGTGAATATGCACAGTACCGTTTAATTGCGTGATCTTGGTTTTTACCACATCCATGCCAACACCGCGGCCGGAGATGTCAGAAATTTGTTCTTTGGTAGAAAAACCAGGCGCAAAAATCAGGTTAAACGCTTCGGTATCTGACATTCTTGCAGCGGCGTCGGTATCTAAAATACCGCGCTTAATGGCAATGCCCTTCAACTTCTCCGGATCCATACCGGCACCGTCATCGTGAATAGTCAGTAAAATATGATCACCGGCCTGCGCCGCAGCTAACTTCACGGTACCGGTACGGTTTTTACCGGCTTTTTGCCTGATTTCCGGCATCTCGATACCGTGGTCTACCGAATTGCGCACCAAGTGCACTAAAGGATCGGCCAGAGCTTCTACCAGGTTTTTATCCAGATCGGTTTCTTCACCTTCCAGCACCAGCTCAATGTCTTTTTGCAGAGAGCGCGCTAAGTCACGTACTACCCGCGGGAAGCGACCAAACACTTTCTTGATCGGCTGCATGCGGGTTTTCATTACCGCGCCTTGAATGTCAGCAGTAACCACATCCAGATTAGAAATGGCCTTGCTCATCTCTTCATTTTGCGCAGTAGTAGATAAGCTAACCAGCCGGTTACGCACCAACACCAACTCACCGACCATGTTCATGATCTGATCCAGCCGTTTGGTATCTACCCGCACTGTGGTTTCTACCTGCGCGGCTTGCTGTGCAGCAACGGCTTTATCAGCCGCAGCCGGTGCAGCTGGTGCCGCTTTGCTTTCTGCTACCACAGCTTTGGTTGGTGCGGCGGCCACCGGTGCAGCTGCTACGGCTGGCGCTGCCACTTCTACCGGTGCTTTGCCTTTGCCATGTAATTGGTCCAGCAAGGCTTCAAATTCGGCGTCGTCTATTTCGTCATCGGATTTCTTCGCCGCCTTATCCTGGCTTGCGGCAGGTGGTGCAGTGTCTTTGCCGGCTGCCGCAGCGCTATCAGGAATAAAGGAACCCTTGCCATGCAGCTGATCAAGAATAGATTCAAACTCATCATCGGTAATGTCGTCACTGCCTGACGTGCCGGCTGCCGGGCTCGCAGGAGCCGGACTTGCCGGAGCAGAGCTGGCAGCTGGCGCGCCTTTTTTGCCGTGCAGCTCGTCCATCATGCGTTCAAATTCTTCTTCGGTAATATCATCAACACTGCCGCCTGCGGCAGGCGCTACCGGTTCAGGCTCTGCCGGTGCAGGTGCAGCCTTAGCCACTGCAGGTGCAGGTGCAGCCTTAGCCACTGCAGGTGCAGGGTTAGATGCGGATTCCGGTTCACTATAGTGATGTAAAGCTTCAAGTATGGCTGGAGATGCAGGGGTTAACGGTTGGCGATTCTGCACTTCGACAAACATTTCGTTGATGCTGTCGAGTGATTGCAAAATAACGTCCATCAATTCCGGCGTAACGCGACGTTTGCCGGTGCGCAAAATATCAAATACGTTTTCTGCACCATGGCAGGCGTCAACCAGCTCAGTTAATGACAGAAAACCGGCACCGCCCTTTACTGTATGGAAGCCCCGGAAAATTGCATTAAGCAAATTGGCATCATCCGGATTATTTTCCAGTTCTACCAGCTGTTCCTGCAGTAATTCGAGGATTTCACCGGCTTCAACCAGAAAGTCCTGCAGTATATCTTCATCCATATCAAAGCTCATGCAATGACACCTCTGTTAAAAACCTAAACTGGATAATAAATCATCGACGTCATCCTGACCGCTTACCACATCATCACGCTCTGCTGCGTCAATAATAGGCCCTTCTGCTTCATGCGCCTTGGGTTTGCTTTTTGCGGGTTTCGCTTCAGCAGCAGGCACCATCAAGCTTGATTGGCCGAATGCTGTTAGCAAACCAATCAGGCTTTCTTCAACTTCGCGCACCAGCTCGATAACCCGACGCAAAATTTGCCCGGTTAAATCCTGATAGTCTTGTGCCATCAGAACGTCCGTCAGCAATGAGTTTAGCGTATTGGAGTCACCACTGGCTTGCTGAAAAAAAGCATCCAGGTTATGACACAGCACTTTAAACTCGCCCAACTGCATTTGGCGTTGCATCAGCTTTTGCCATTGCGGTTGAATACTACCCAGCTTTTGGCTGATTTGATCAGCAATAGGCAGGCAAGATTCTACGGCGTCCATGGTGCGGTTGGCTGCCTGCTCGGTCATATCGATAACATGATTAAGACGCTTTTTAGCGTCCGGGATATCTTCTTCAAGCAGGTTATTCAGTGAGGGGTCTATCTGGAAATTTTTTAATGAGTCGTGCAGCTGGCGAGTTAACTTACCTACTTCAGCAAACAACTCTGATGAACCTGGCACAGCAAGTTGCTGTACCAATTCGTTGGCAGAGTCATGCTCACCCATTTCCAGCAGCTGTACCAGCTCCCGGGCCTGGTCCAGAGAAATTAAAGGCGCCGTAATTGCAGACATGGCTATGCTCCTTTGTCAGTTACGGTTAGCCGATGCGTTCAAATACTTTAGCTAACTTCTCTTGCAGCGTGGCTGCAGTAAAGGGTTTGACGATATAACCGTTAACGCCGGCTTGCGCCGCGGCGATAATTTGCTCTTTCTTCGCTTCTGCCGTTACCATCAGCACAGGAATATGCTTTAACTTGGCATCAGCACGAATAGCACGCAACAGATCGATGCCTTGCATACCCGGCATATTCCAATCTGTTACCACGAAATCAAAATCGCCGTTTTGCAGCATAGGCAAAGCCGTACTACCATCGTCGGCTTCAGACACGTTTGTAAAACCAAGGTCACGTAACAGGTTTTTTATAATTCGTCTCATGGTTGAAAAGTCATCTACCACAAGAATCTTCATGTTTTTATCCAAAATCCCCTCCGACGAGATATTATTTTTATCTCAGAATAGGTTACAACCAATCCTGCATTCTGGCTTTTAACCTGATTAATGCCTGACTATGAATTTGACTGATCCTGGACTCACTAACATTCAGTACCGCCCCGATCTCTTTCAAGTTTAGCTCGTCATTATAATACAGCGAAAGTACTAATGCTTCACGCTCAGGTAAATTACTGATTGTTTTCGCTAAATCCTGGTGGAAAGTTTCATTTGCTTGTGTTTCGTACAAATGATCGCTATCTGTATCACCGGATGTTACCAATACATCTGACGAAATACCGAGATCTTCAATACCTATAATTCTGCCGCTACTGATGTCGCTAAGCATATGATGGTATTCATCTATAGATATATCAAGTTTTTCAGCAACTTCTGTATCTTTAATATCACGACCATACTCCGCTTCCAGCGCAGCAATGGTTTCTGCTATTAACCTGGCATTACGGTGCACTGAGCGCGGCGTCCAATCGCCACGGCGCATTTCATCTAACATGGCGCCACGAATACGAATGCCGGCAAAGGTTTCAAAACTGGCGCCTTTGCTGCCATCAAAATTCTTAGCGGCCTCAATCAGGCCTATCATGCCGGATTGAATAAGGTCGTCTACCAGCACGCTGGCAGGTAACCTCGCCATTAAATGGTAGGCGATGCGCTTTACCAGCGGAGCGTGACGTTCGACCAACTGCTGCATATGGTCAATACCGCCATAAGCTGCAACTTTGCTGTTCACGCTATCCCCCGATCAACCTGAGGTTGCACCAGTTGCTCCAGAAAAAACTCCAAATGGCCGGATGCCGTTGCCGGAAGCGGCCATTTGCCGGCTTTTAACGCAAGGCTTTTAATTGCCATGCTGGCCGGTGTCTTCGGAAACGCCTCGACAAAGCCTTTTTGCTTGCGCGCGGCTTTACGCACGTTTTCGTCGTAAGGGATAGTAGCGACCAATTCCAGACTTATATCAAGAAAACGATCGGTTACGCGGGTTAATTTTGCAAACAGTTCCTGGCCTTCTTTTAAACTGCGCACCATATTGGCGACAATTTTAAATTTATCTACGCCATGGTCGCGGCTGAGTATTTTCATCAGTGCATAAGCGTCGGTAATTGATGAAGGTTCATCACATACCACCACCATTACATCCTGAGAAGCACGGGAGAAGCTTAGCACCATATCGGAAATACCGGCTGCCGTATCTACCAGTAGTACATCTACCGGTGTTTTTAATTCACTGAAAGCACGGATAAGGCCGGCATGCTCTGCCGGTGCCAGCTCAGTCATATTTTGCGAGCCGGATGTCGCGGGAATAATTTTGATGCCGAAAGGGCCGTCGATAATAATGTCATCAAGCCCTACATCGCCTGCCAGCACGTGTGACAGGTTTTTTTCTACCCGCAGGCCGAGCATTACATCACAATTGGCCAAGCCAAGGTCAGCATCCAGTACCAGCACGCGTTTGCCCATCTGGGCCAGTGCCATGGCAAGGTTTAGCGTAACGTTGGTTTTACCCACGCCGCCCTTACCACCGGTAATTGATATTACTTTTACCATCTGCTTATTCATTTTTCTCAGGCCATTGGCTTGATCGTCGATATTGTCATGACTATGCATAGGTTCCATCCGCGCGGTTCATCTCATCGTTGTACCACTGATGACCCGTACTACTGTGTGCGATTCTTAATTTTTCTGCCTGTTGCACCATCAACCGTGCTTCAGCAACGGCGATATCCTCAGGTACGCGCTGGCCATTGGTCAGGTAACTGACAGGTAACGCATTCTGAATAGCAACATTGATGACTTCACCTAAGCTTAAGCATTCATCAAGTTTGGTGAAAATACAACCAGACAAAGGTATGCGTTTGAAATGTGTTACGCTTTCCTGCATAACCCGAGCCTGTGCTGTGGCAGACAATACCAGATAACTTTTTATTTTGACACGACTATTATGCACCAGACCGGCAAGTTTTTCCGCTAACCGTACATCACGCTGGCTCATTCCGGCAGTGTCGATTAATATCAGTTTACGTTGTTGTAACTGATTAATTAACAACGCCAACTCATCACTGTCTTTGGCTTGCTTCACCGGACAACCGATAATGCGGCCAAAGGTAGCTAACTGTTCAAAGGCACCGATACGGTAACTGTCAGTGGTAATAAGCGCCACCTGATCAGCGCCATGCCGTTTGGCAAACTCAGCGGCTAACTTGGCAACGGTAGTGGTTTTGCCCACACCGGTAGGACCAACCAACGCCACCAGACCGCCGCGACGTAAAATATCATCATTAGTGGTACTAAGCTGGCCGGCTAATAACTCTAATGCCGCATCCCACGCATCTGCGCTGTTCAGCTCTTCCGGCATAAAACACGCCAGTTGATCGGCGACCTGCTCAGACAACCCCAGTTGTTGCAGGTTTTCGATAACCAAAGCCCGCACCGGTTCGCGTCGTGCCAGGTCTTGCCACATTAAGCCCGACACCTGATGCTGCAATAACTGGCGCATTGACAGCATCTCGTTGCGCATGGCATCCATTTGTTGCTGCACTAATTTGGCTTGTTGCTCTTGCTGCTTAGTGATCTCGGTCAGCTGCACGCTGCTAACGCCCTGCGCCACGACGGAAGTTTGACGCTCGAACTGCGGGCTGCGCACAGCCGTCGCTTGCGTCTGTGGCTGTGGTTTAGCGCCTGACTGTGAATTAACCTGCTGTTTAATCATCTGCCGTGCCAACAGTGCCTTAAGCGAGTCGGCCGGTGCCTCAGCAGTTCCGGCTGCATCACCGGAGCCCATGGTACTGTCATTATCATCAGCAACAGTTACCGCAAACCGCGGCTCGGTGCGCTTTTCTGCTGCCGGCGCTGCCTTTACTGCCGCGGCGGCGTCGTGATCAATCGCCGCAACAATTTCCACGCCACCGGCCACTTTTTTATTTGACAAAATAATGGCGTCAGGACCAAGGAACTCTTTTACCTCGGTTAAGGCAGTACGCATATCTTTTGCCACAAAGCGTTTGATTTTCATCAGTTAACTCCTAGTTTGCCTGGCCAATAACGCTGACAATACGAATTTGTTTATCATCGGGGATTTCCTGATAGGACAATACCCGCAACCCTGGAATGGTGTACTTCACGAATCGTGCCATAACTGAGCGTAAAATTCCTGACGTTAATAATACTGCGCTGTCACCGCTAAGTTCCTGGTTCTGATGCGCGTCCTGCAGCGATTGCTGAATGCGGTCGGCCAGACCAGGCTCAATGCCGGCGCCATCATTACCCGCGGCCTGCATTGATTGATGCAGCATTTGCTCCAGCTCCGGCGCAAAGGTAATAACCGGGATTTCTTTGCGGCTGCCGCCTACTTCCTGCACGATTAAGCGGCGCAGCGCAATACGACAGGCGGCGGTTAACACATCCACATCCTGGCTCTTGGCACCGTACTCCACCAGTGTCTGTACTATGGTGCGCATATCACGGATAGGCACGCCTTCTTGCAACAGGTTTTGCAGCACTTTAACAACAGTGGTTAATGCCAGGGTATCCGGCACCAGGCCTTCGACCAGTTTGGGTGAATGTTTTGCCAGCATATCCAGCAGGTTCTGCACTTCTTCATGCCCCAACAAGCTGGCAGCATGATTGGTCAAAATCTGGCTTAAGTGTGTCGCGACCACGGTTGCCGCATCTACTACGGTGTAACCCAGTGTTTGTGCATGCTCGCGCTGATCTTTGGCTATCCATACCGCGTCCAGGCCAAAGGCCGGGTCTTTAGTAGCCACGCCTTTAACCGTACCGAATACCTGCCCAGGGTTAATCGCCAGTTCGTTGTCGTGGCGTAGTTCGCCCTCACCACTGGTTACACCCATTAAGGTCATCCGGTAGCTGTTCGGTTCCAGATCCAGATTATCGCGAATGTGCACTGCCGGAATAAGAAAGCCCAACTCTTGCGACAGTTTTTTCCGTACGCCTTTGATACGGCTTAACAATTCGCCGCCCTGGGCTTTATCTACCAGCGGGATCAAGCGATAGCCGACTTCCAGGCCAATGGTATCGACGCCCTGCACATCATCCCAGCCAATCTCTTTTACCACTCCGGATTCTACCGGTGTCAGCTCTGCCGTATTGCGACTAACAAGTTCAGCCTGGCTCTGTTGCGCACGTTTGTGCATCAGATAAGCCATGCCGCCTACTACGGCAGCTAAGGTTAAAAAGGCAAAATGCGGCATGCCGGGTACAATACCCATTAAGGTCAGTACGCCCGTAGCTACAAGTAACACTTGTTTGTTACCCAGCTGAGCGGTCATTTGCTCGCCCATATTTTCCGACTTATTCTGCCGCGTAACGATAATGGCAGTACCGATAGACAGCAGCAGTGCCGGTATTTGTGCAACCAGGCCATCACCAATGGTCAGCAGGGTATAAATTTCCATCGCATTGCCAAACGACAAGCCGTGCTGGATCATGCCGATAAACAAACCGCCTACCAGGTTGATCACCAAAATAACGATACCGGCGATGGCATCGCCTTTAACAAATTTACTGGCACCGTCCATCGAGCCGTAAAAGTCGGCTTCGCTGGTTACTTCATCACGGCGTTTACGCGCATCTTCCTGAGTAATAAGACCGGAGTTTAAGTCGGCATCAATCGCCATCTGCTTGCCAGGCATCGCATCCAACGTAAAGCGGGCCGATACTTCAGCAATACGGCCGGCACCTTTGGTTACCACCACAAAGTTGATGATGATTAAAATTAAGAACACTACTATACCCACGGCATAGTTACCGCCGATAACCACAGAGCCGAAGGCTTCGATAACCTTACCGGCAGCGTCGCCGCCGTTATGGCCCTCAAGTAATACCACCCGGGTACTGGCCACGTTCAGCGCTAAGCGCATAATGGTTGCGACCAGCAAAATAGCGGGGAAAGCGCCGAAGTCCAGCGGCCGCATGGTGTATACCGTAACCAGCAACACAACAAGCGCCAGCGCAATATTGAAGGAGAACAGCATATCCAGCAGCATCGGCGGCAGTGGCAGCACCACCATTGCCAGCGCAGCAAGGATAAACAGCGGCGTGCCCAGGCCTTTTGCAAAAGCAAAACGGGAGCGATCGAACTTAGTAAAATAACCGGCTAACTGCATAACAACCCTGACAGTAAATTGGCGCAATACAGGGTGTCAGCAAGAAGTGTTCCAACACCTGCTCAAGGGGTCAGAACACTTGAATTTTTTTGTACTTCAAGTGTTCTGACCCCTTGAAAAATTAGTGGCGGTAGTCATCCGGAATTGGCAGCTCTTTCGCCAGCGTTTTCGGCCGGCTGCCCTTGCCTTTTTTATACATTTTCAGCTGATACACATAGGCCAGCACCTGGGCAACTGCCGCAAATAACTGCTCCGGAATAGGATGATCCAGCTGTGTGGTGTAAAAAATTGACCGCGCCAGGCCCGGCGATTCAATTACCGGTACTTTATGCTCATTACCGATTTTACGGATATGCATCGCCACTTCATCCACGCCTTTAGCTACCACCACCGGCGCACGGAACTTGCCCTGATCATACTTCAACGCTACCGCATAGTGGGTTGGGTTGGTCACGATAACATCGGCTTTGGGTACTTCCTGCATCATGCGTTTCATCGACATTTGCATTTGCGTACGGCGAATACGGGCTTTAATTTGCGGATCGCCCTCGGAGTTTTTATGCTCGTCTTTAATTTCCTGTAGCGACATTTTCAGCTGTTTAATATGATTCCATTTTTGATAAGGCGCATCTACAACGGCAATCACTGACACACTGGAGCACAAGCCTAAAAACAGCCAGGCCAGAAAATACAGTGCTGACTCAATATTGTTTGGCTCGCTCATCAACGACAGCGCCATAATGTCAGCGAAGAACACTTTGAGCAGCAGGTAGGCAATTCCCATTACCACTATTACTTTTAAAATACTTTTAAGCAGCTCCACCAACGCCTGCAGGCCAAACATGCGTTTAAAACCTTTCATCGGATCCATTTTGCTGGCTTTCGGCGCCGCGGCTTGCAAACTGAAGTTAAACCCGCCAAGCAAGGTATTACCCAAAAATGCGGCAATAAGGATCAGCACAAAGATGCCGCCTAAGGGAACGACAAGTTTTTCGCCGGCAGCGCCCCAGGCGGTAAACATGGAGTTGGGCTCAAAAATATCTTTCGGGTTCAGCCGCAGCATACGCTGACAAATATCCAGCATCGCCATCGCCAGCATTTTGCCAAACACCAGCAGAGCAGCCGCACTGCCTATTAATACGAATGCGGTGCCTAAATCCTTCGAACGTGCTATCTGGCCCTTTTCCGCTGCGTCTTGCAGCTTCTTGGGCGTGGGCTGTTCGGTCTTTTCGGTGCTTTCATCTGCCATAACAGAGCCTTGTGCTTAGCAACCAATCAGCCGGCAGCTGTAATCAATACTGTGCTGCCACTGTTTGTCATAATGGAATAAAAAGGTATCCAGTGTCAGCCATAAAATAACTAAGCCGGCCAGCATGGTAATAGGAAAACCGATAGAGAAAATGTTCAGCTGCGGCGCCGCCCGCGTCATAATGCCGAAAGATAAATTGACCACCAGCATCGACACTATCGGCGCCAGTGCAATCGCCAGCGCTGTAGCAAACATCCAGCCACCAAACTCAACCACGGTCCAATAGCTGGTTACTTCCCACCACTGGCCGTTAATCGGTAAGGTGTCAAAGCTGAATACCAGCATTTGGATCATAATTAAATGACCATCAAACACCCAAAACAGCAAGGTGGCCAAAATAAGGTAGAACTGACCGATAGCCGGCACGTTAACACCACTGGCCGGGTCAACCATTGATGCAAAACCCAAACCGGTTTGCGTAGCCAGCAACTGACCTGCCAGCACAAAGGTGGTAATAAACATTAGTGAAATAAAACCCAGCGCAAAACCAATCATCAGTTGCAGCAACACTTCCAAAAACATTTGCCCGGACATCAAATCCGGATTAACGACCGGCGGCAGTGTCGGCATAATAATCAGTGTGATCATCACCACTAAACCGGTTTTTATCCGCATAGGCACGTTGCGCACGCCGATGCCGGCCATAATTAAAAACATGCCGGTAACACGACACATAGGCAACAGGTAGTCCGCCAGGGTTTGCATCAACAGCTGCAGCGGAAAATCCATTGTCGTTACCCTACTACAGTGGGAATACTGAGGATCAGTTCATGGGTGTACTCCATAATGACCCGGGTAAACCAATGGCCACCAAACATCAGCGCCAATATCGTGACAATTAAGCGTGGCAAAAAGCTTAAGGTTTGTTCATTAATTGAGGTAGCAGCCTGGAACACCGCCACAATTAAACCGACAAACAGCGACGGCAAAATAATGGCGCTAACCAGCAGGATCACCAGAAACAGCGCATCACGTAATACATCAACAAACACCTCCGGACTCATGTGCCTACTCCGTAACTGGTAGCCATGGTACCCATTACCAGTAGCCAGCCGTCAACTAACACAAACATCATCAGCTTAAACGGCAAGGAGATAATCATCGGTGATAACATCATCATACCCATAGCCATCAGCACGCTGGCGACCACCAAATCAATAATCAGAAACGGGATAAACAACATAAAACCAATTTGAAAAGCGGTTTTCAGCTCGCTGGTAATAAAAGCCGGAATAACGATGGTAATGGGGTAATCTTGCGGCGATGCGGCAATCTCATGGCCGGCTATCTGGGCAAAGGTGTCCAGATCCTTAGTGCGGGTTTGGTGCAACATAAAAGCTTTAACCGGCGCTATAGCAGCGTCCAGCGCCTGTACCGGTGAAATCTCTTCACTCAGGTAGGGCTGAATAGCCGTGTCGTTAACGGTTTTAAATACCGGCGCCATAATAAAAAAGGTTAAAAACAGCGTAATGCCGATTAACACCTGATTCGACGGTGATTGCTGCAAACCTATGGCCTGGCGCAAAATAGCCAACACCACGATAATGCGGGTAAAGCTGGTCATCATAATGACCATGGCAGGAATAAAGCTCAGTGCTGTCATCATTGCCAGCACTTGCAGCGTTACGCTGTATTGCTGACTGCCGTCGGCAGCGGTGGTTACGGTAACGGCTGATAAGGCACCGTTATCAGCCAGAACATCGGGGCTCAGCAGCAGGGCCAGCACCACGAACAACAGTCGCAACATAGTTCACACTATTTTTTGAGTAAAGATTGCAACTGTGTATGAAAGTCTGATGCCAACTTTTCTTCAGGCAGGGAATTTTCCAGTTCAAACAGTAAATTTATGCTGTGTGCTGTAACACCTAAAACCCGTTGTTTTCCTTGCATTTCAATAACTAACAGGCGCTCTTTTGGTCCAAGCGGCATACTGGAAATAATTTTTATATGCCGGCTGCCGGGCAGGCGCAGCGTCAATTTTTTGAACGCCCAACCCAGCGCAATCACAATAGCAACTACTATGGCCAGCGACAGCGCCATTTTACCCAGTCCCAGCCCGGCAGAGGGACGCTCGCCGTCGCCTGTTTCAGTTTTCGGGCTAAGTGCCGGAATTTTGTTCTGCGCGCCGGCATCAACCGGTTTTACCGGCTCAGTGCCGGCCTTCGCTTCAGCTGCCGATACAGATCCCGGCTGTAACGCTGCCTCTGTTTTCGGCTCAGACTCAGCCTGCTGCTCAGATGCAACCGCATTATTGTCTACTGCATCAGAAGTCCCGGCAGCAACAGGCCCCGCCAGTAACGCCAAACTTAAGCTTAAAACATAAAATATGCGCATTAACGTAACTTCTTAATCCGTTCAATCTGGCTGATTACGTCAGTCAGGCGAATACCAAACTTGTCGTTTACTACTACCACTTCGCCGTGCGCAATTAAGGTGCCGTTAACCAACACATCTAACGGTTCACCGGCTACCCGCTCTAACTCCACTACCGAGCCCTGGTTCAGCTGTAATAAATTACGGATGCTGATTTTAGCACGGCCCACTTCCATCGAAATGGTTACCGGAATGTCTAAAATAGTATCCAGCTTACGCTTTTCATCTACCGTAATATCGGCCTTTTCATCACGTAGCTCTTCCAGCTCAACAGCCTCTGCACCGTCTCCATCACCTTCAGCTTCAGCCATTGCTGCAGCCCATTCGTCCATTGTGTCTTTATCATCAGCCATGTTGTTTACCTTCTGTCGCGATCTGACAAGTTCAGATCGGCCTCTAGTTCAGAAATATCGGCGTCGCTGTCAAGCCGACGCCCGCCTTTAGTGAATACATTCATCTCAGATTTCACTGATTCAGGCCGTTTAATTTTTTCAATAATCTTCAGTGCCGCATGCTCGCGCGAGCGGCCCAGTTTGGCTCTGTAGGTGGGTAAATCTTCCACCAACACCGTAATGTGTTCCGGCATTTCAATCGGAATAATATCACCGGCCTGCAGTTCCATAATCTGGCGCAGTGACAGATCGAAATCCATCATTTTGGTGGTTAAGTCGACCTTTACATCCATAATTTCGTCGCGCAGTGCCTTACTCCAGCGTAAGTCGGTATCTTCTTTGTCGCTTTGTACCCCGGCATCGAGCAATTCACGGATCGGCTCCAGCATGGAATAAGGCAGGGCTACGTGGAAGTCACCGCCGCCGCCGTCCAGTTCAATATGGAAGGAGCTTATTACCACCACTTCGGTCGGACTGACGATATTCGCCATGGCCGGGTTTACTTCTGAGTCCAGATACTCAAAGGACACATCCATTACCGGTGCCCAGGCTTCTTTGTAATCCTCAAAAATCAACTTCAGCAGCATCTGAATAATACGCCGCTCGGTAGGGGTAAATTCGCGGCCTTCAATTTTGGCATGATAGCGGCCGTCACCGCCGAAAAAGTTATCCACCAGGATAAACACCAATCGCGCTTCCATGGTAATAAGGCCGGTGCCTTTTAACGGCCTGAACCGCACCATATTCAAACTGGTAGGCACAAACAGCGTATGCACGTATTCGCCAAACTTAATCATTTGCACGCCGTTAATCGACACTTCAGCAGTACGGCGCATCATATTAAATAAACTGATACGCATATGCCGGGCAAACCGCTCGTTTACCATCTCCAGCGTTGGCATACGGCCACGCACAATACGATCCTGCGACGAGAAGTCGTACTCCATGGCAGAGCGGCCCCGGCCACCGCCGGAATCGTCTATTTCTTCTTCTTCAACGTCATCAACGCCATGTAACAGCGCATCAATTTCGTCTTGTGACAGTAAATCGGTCACGGCTGCTCACTCTTATTGCATTACAAAACCGGTGAAAAGTACTTCATCTACCACCACCGAGCCCACCACTTCAATCATGGCTTGTTGTAAATCACTTAATGCTTTGTTCTTTAATGCATCACGCCCCGCTACAGTAACCAACTCATCAGCATTAGCCGAACTGAAGGTTTGCAACAAGCTGCCTTCTATCAGCGGAATATGCCGCATAGCAATGGTTTCGTTGTTGTTACCGCGCACCAGTAACTGCACTTTAATTTGCACCATACGGTCACGCGAAGCGCCCGGCACATTAAACACAAAAGGCCGCGGCATCGGCACATACAGCGCACTGCCTTTGCTTTGCTCTGCCCCGGCGACGGCGGTAGTTTGGCCGCTATCGTCACTGCCACCGGCAGGCGCTGAGCCGCCACCGGAAAACAATATAAAGCCCACTATCGCCAACGCGACTACAACAGCGGCACCACCGGCTATCAGGATTAACTTTTTCTTTTTACCGCCATCGGCAATCACTAAATCTTTTTCTGCGGCCATCTCATGCTACCTGTAAGGTTATTTGGCATTATTATGCTCATCTGTCGCCGGCAATGTAAATCACTGCCGGACAATTTGCGCCTTTAGCGTGCTTTACGCGTAATAATCCACCAGACGCTCATTGACTACCGCTGTTACGCTAACGCTACCCGATTGCAGCTCAGTATCTTCAGCAACCGTTTGCTGCATGCCGGAGTCGCGACCATTGCCCTGTGCTAACTGACGTTCCTGCTGCTGTTGCGTTTGCTGCTGCACATTGCCCTCGCCAAGCACTATGCCCTGTTGCTGCAACATCTCACGTAAACGCGGCAACTGCTGCTCTAACAATTCTTTAGCCTGCGGCTGCTGCACAATAAACTGCACCGACGCCTGGTCTTGTTGCATATCTATTTTTATTTGCATTTGGCCAAGCCCGGCCGGATCCAGCCGGATTTCCGCTACCTGAATATTTTGCCGCACCATCAGGTTTACCCGTTCACGCAATTGACCGGCGGCATCTTGCTGCAACAAGTTCAGGCTTTGTTGCAACTGCTCTGCCGGTGCTTTAGCAGCGGTTTTTTGTAAGCTGGATTGTTGTCGCTGCTCTGCGGCCTGTAAATTATGGCTAAATGCCGCTTCGCTGCGCGCTGTACCGGCTTGCTCTGCGGTAGTTTTCACCGCAACGCTGCTGTCTTGTGCCGGCGTCTGGCTGTCAGCTGCCAGCTGTGCCATCAGATTTTGCGTCGAATTTTGTTGCCCGGAATTCTGCTTAGCGCTGCCATCGCTGCTATCTGAACCGGTATTAGTGCCATTTTCGGCCATCGCAGTCAGTTTAACACTCTGGCTGCTCTTATCTGCGACAGCACTGCCGGCAAGCTCCGGTTTTGTTTTATCACCTGCTGCTGCATCGGGTTGTATTGCGGCGCTGTTTTGTTGCAGATTGGCTTGCTGCTCCGCTTCAGTAGCCGCGCTGAGCAAAGTATTGTGCTCTGCCGGCGTGTTGCCTTGCGCGTTACCCGCAGCACTTGCTACACCATTCAGGTTGACCGGCTGCGCCGCCTTTGTAACAGCCTCAGCGGCTTCGATATCGCCGCTGGCTGCATCTGTCATACTAAGTGCAGTTTCTGTCTGCTCTGCCTTAAGCTGTTTTGCATCACCAGGTTCTGTCTGCGGCTTCGTCTCCAGCGGTTGCTCAGTTAAAGCTGTTGCAGCTGCAGGCTTAGCTTCACCTTGTGTGGCACTTAACACGGCTTGCTGTTGTGTGGTTAACAGGGTATCAGCGCCCTCTGTTTCCGCGTTAGCACCTTGCTCAGTGCCATCTGTCTGTGTTTGCAGCATAATAGCCAGCTCCGCCGCAACGGCTTTAGCTTCAGCATCCGTCAGTGGTGTTTTGTCTTTCAGCGCTATTTGTCCCAATAAGCTGGCGGCCAGCAAAGCGGCGTCGGCATCTGCCATATCAGTTTGCATAGCTTGCTCTGCGCTCAGCAGTATGTTGGCATCGGTAAGTTCTGTGGTTTCAGCGCTGCCGGCTTTTGCTGCCGCCAACGCCTGGCTTACGCCGGACAATAAACTGATACCGGCAGGAAGTTGCCGCAATTTCCCGCCTTGCACCTTATCACTTGCCGCTGATGCCATGCCATTGAGCAATTCACCAAAGCTGCTGCCACCAGCTAACTCTGCTTGCTCCGCATCTGTGCCGCCGGCGCCGTCAAAGCGCAGCGCCTGATCTGCACCGCTCATCAGCGTGGATAATTGTAAGCCCTGTGCCATACCACTCTCCCGATTGCCGGCAGCTGCTGCCGGACTCATGTTGTATTACTTTCACTACAAGGTGATAACCAATATCCATTCAAATTTCAGGCCAAAATGTAAAACCGCTACAGCAACGGCTCGGCGGCCAAACGGCGCATAAACTGCTGGCTGGCATATTCATCGGCATTACGCTGCTCTTGTTGCAGCTGCTTTTGTAACTCTGCGGCGTCATTACGCTGCACTAACAATTCCAGTGCTTTGCGCTTTTTCTGCATGGCTAACCAACTTTGTTTGCGCTGCTCTGCGGCGGCCTGAGCTTGTTGTACCGCGCGACCTTGTTGTTGTATCGCCTGGTCCAACTTACCGATAAAACTGACAAACTGGTTATATTGCCGGCTTTGCAACCCGGCACTACCCTGCTGTTGGCTTTGTTGAATATACTCGGTGCGGTAGTTCGCCAGCCCCTGATACTTCTGCTGTGCCTGCTGATAAAACTGCTGCGCTTTAACAAAGTGCGCCTGCAGTTTTTCTTCTCTGTCCTGCTGAATTTTGATCAGCATATTAAAACGATGATTTATCACAAGCCGTTACTCCCGCTTACCGGCACCAGCCGCGCCAAACTTTGCAAGCTGTCGTCATAGCCGACCACTTCGTGCATACCTTGCTGCAAAAAGCGGTTTATATTCGGCATCATGCCGATGGCTTTATCCAATTGCGGATCACTGCCACGCACATAGGCGCCGATAGCGATAAGATCTTTGCTTTGCTGAAAACCGGAGTACAACTGCTTTAAGGTACGCGCCATTTGTTGATGCTCGGGGCTGGTCACCGCCGGCATAACACGGCTTATGGATTTTTCCACGTCTACCGCCGGAAAGTGGCCGGCATCGGCCAACGCGCGTGACAATACGATATGGCCATCCAAAATTGCCCTCGAGGCATCGGCTATCGGATCCTGCAGATCGTCACCTTCCGATAGCACGGTATAAAATGCCGTTATAGAGCCCTGGCTGCCGCTACCATTACCGGCCCGCTCTACCAGTGCCGGTAATTTGGCAAATACCGATGGCGGATAACCCTTGGTGGCCGGTGGCTCACCTACTGCAAGGGCTATTTCGCGCTGCGCCTGAGCATAGCGGGTGATAGAGTCTATCAGCAGCAGTACGTCCAGGCCCTGGTCACGAAAATACTCCGCCACCTGCACCGCCGTTTCGCAGCCTTTTAACCGCATAAGCGGTGATACATCGGCCGGAGCGGCAATAACCACTGACCGGGCTTTACCTTCGTCCCCTAAAATTTCATCAATAAATTCTTTTACTTCGCGACCACGCTCGCCTACCAGACCAACCACGATGACATCAGCGCTGGTGCCCCGTGTCATCATGCCCAACAGCACGCTTTTGCCCACGCCGGAGCCGGCAAACAAGCCCATACGCTGGCCTTTGCCGACAGTGATCATGCTGTTAATAGAGCGCACGCCGACATCCAGCGGCTGTTTTATCGGCCGGCGCTGCAACGGGTTAATCGGTTTACCTTTGCCGCCACCATAGTGCTGCGCTGCAATAGGGCCTTTACCGTCAAGCGGTGTGCCGACACCGTCAATAACACGGCCCAGTAAATTCATACTCAGCGGTACACCTTTAAAATTCAGCAACGGCGTAACTTTGGCGCCCGGCACCACACCGGCAACATCATCTTTGGGCATCAGATAAATACGATCGTTAGCAAAGCCGACAACCTCGGCCATAATGGCGCCGCGCGCCGTTTCTACGCTACAAGCCTGGCCAATAGCCGCGCTGCAGCCGGTAGCTTCCAGCGTAAGGCCAACAACACGGACCAAATGCCCGGCTACGGCCGGTTTTGAGCCGTGCACATAAGCGTGCTGTTGTTGCAAAAAACGGCTTAGGGTGTCGCTGTCGGCCATATGTTATTCCTCAACATCCGGCTGCTGTGCATGTTGCTGCAGCTGTAAGAAATGCTCGAGGCTGCTTTGCAGCCGTTGCGTTAACGAACGATCGACGCTGGAGCGGCTGCTATGTACCAGGCACCCGCCCTGCTCCACTGCCGGCTCCGGTCGCAATTGCCAACCGCGCTGTGTCAGCTCATCTTTGCCGTAATGCTGCTCTATAACAGCGATATCGGCCGGGTTAAGCTTAATCAACATCTGGCTAGCATCTAAGGGTAATGCTGCAGTGGCCTCCGCCAGCGCCTGCAGTATCACCTGTGGATTAGTTTTTACTTCAACGCCGATAACCGCCTGGGCCATGGCCAGGCTAAGCTGCAGCAATTGCTGTTGTACCTGTTCATCCACATTCGCCAGCGGTTGCTGCAGTTGGTCCAGTAAGGCCGTTAACTGTTGCAGCTTTTCCTGCAGTTCGGTTTCACCTTGCGCCAGCCCCTGCTTTTTACCTTCAGCTACGCCCTGAGCCAAACCATCTTGCTGGCCTTGTTCGCGCCCTTCGCCGTAGCCTTTACTGAAGCCGTCATCTTTACCGACAGCAAAACCTTCATCATAAGCAGCCTGGCGCAGTTGCTCCATATCTTCTGCAGTCAAAGGTTTGACAACCAGCTCTTCGTCTTCTTCTTGACGCGCCGCTTTGGCTACCGGCCGGGTTTTATTCAACGCATTGGTGCGTTGCGGATCTACCCGCTTGTCAGACGTCAGCTCAGGCGTTTGCCATTGCTTCAGCTGCTCATCGGTGGCTTCATCCGGCGAAAACGGCCGCTTATATTTAAAGGCGTCATCAATCATGGTTCGGCTCAGTTAACTTAGAGGAAGTCATCGCCACCGCCGCTGCCAAGCATAATTTCACCGGCATCAGACAAGCGCCGCGCTGTGGACAGAATCTCTTTTTGCGCTGCCTCAACATCACTGACCCGCACCGGCCCCATGGCTTCGAGGTCATCCGTTAACAATTCAGCTGCCCGTTTCGACATGTTTTTCAGGATTTTCTCTTTCAAGTTTTCGTCGGTACCTTTCAGCGCTTTCATCAGTACGTCCTGCTGAATTTCACGCAGTAAGGTTTGAATACCGCGGTCATCCACATCCACCAGGTTTTCAAATACAAACATCAGGTCCTGAATTTGCTGCGCCATTTCTTCGTCATGCTCACGGATAGAATCCATCAACTGGCCTTCAATATTGGTATCCATATAGTTGAGGATATCGGCAGCCGCTTTTAAGCCGCCCATTTTCGCCGTTTGCGTACCGGCCTGACCGGCAAACTGTTTCTCCATAATTTCGTTTAACTCCTGCAGCGCTGCCGGTTGTACTTCTTCCAGGTTGGCAATACGCATGGTTAAATCCAGCCGCACCTTTTCCGGGAACTGCGATAAAATTTCCGCCGACTGCTCCGGCTCCAGATAAGACAACACGATCGTCTGTATCTGCGGGTGCTCGTTACGGATAATATTGGCAACCTGTTTGGAGTCCATCCACTTCAGTGAATCCAGACCTTTAGCACCGCCACCCAGTACAATTTGGTCAATCAGATTAGCGGCTTTTTCTTCACCCAGCGCTGCGGTTAAGGCACGCTTGATAAACTCTTCGCTTTGGAAGCCGATAGTGCTGAAATTCTGAATTTGCTCAATAAACAAACGGTGCACAGCAGAGATTTTCGCCTGGTTCAGATCGGTCATCTGCGCCATCGCCAAACCCACTTTCTGCACTTGTTTTGGCTCCAGGTGTTTTAAAATCTGCGCAGCATCTTCTTCTGACAAGCTCAGCAGTAAGATGGCGGCTTTTTCAACACCGTCCAGTTTACCTACATCAAAGGCAGGTTTTGTTGCTTCTATGCTACTCATCTTCAGCCAACCAGTTTTTCACTACCAGAGAGGATAATTCCGGCTCATTTGCTACCAGAGCCCGAACTGCGCGTAACAAGTCATCATCGCCATGCAGGTCCGGCAACATCAGGGTGCCATCGGCGGCAAAGCCCACAGCGTTCTCATCAAAAGATGAGCTTAGCATGTCGATGGTATCATCCCCTAAATCCAGCCCGCTGCTCAGCGCATTTTCATCATAAGCATCTTTGGTATCTTCAGGGTAAATCAGTTTTTTCAGCATCGGCCGCACTATAGCCAAAATCAGCACGATAATGATCAGGCCGCCAATGGCTAAGCGTACAACGCGCAGGAACCAGTCCTCTTCATAGAATGCCGGTACAGCTTCTTCTATTACCGCATCTTTCATAAAGGGCACGGAGATCACTTCTATCATGTCACCGCGCTGGGCATCGAAACCGACACCGCCTTGCAACAGACGACGGATATTGGCCAGCTCGGCCTGAGCAAGCGGCTGCGGTTCGCCGTTTTCGCCGGCCACATAGTCAATTGCCACTGAGACACTTAAGCGGCGGATCACTCCACTTTGCTGTGAAATATGACTGATAGTCGTGTCCAGCTCGTAATTGCGGGTGGCTTCTTTATGGTTGCGGCCAGGCACCACCGGCTGGGCGTTACCACCGGTAGCCTGCTCCGGAATGTTGGAGTTTAACGGCGGTTGGTTAGACAGCGCGCCCGGAATACCGCCGCTTACACCACCAACACTGTTTTCTTCAATGGTCATTTCACTGCGCACTGCAGGTAAGTCGGGGTTAAAGCGCTTTTGCGTTTGCTCGGTGGCAGTGAAATCCATGTGTAAATCAACCTGAGCGGTATAGTTACCATAACCCAGTACCGGCATCAGAATAGAGTCGACTTTCTGGCGGTATTCTTCTTCACGGGTGCGCTGCAGCTCATACTCTTTACGGGTACGGGCTGAACCGGCATCCTGCGAGCCGCTGTTTAACAGGCGGCCGTTCTGATCAGTTACCGTTACTCTGGACGGCGATAAGCCCTGCACAGCAGAAGCTACGATATCGACGATGGCATCCACTTCACTGTCGCGTACCATAGTGCCGCCGCGGGCGGTAACCAGTACCGTAGCCGACGGCAGCTTTTCTACCCTGGCAAAGACATTTTCTTTCGGAATAGCCAGTAACACCCGCGCCCGCGCGATGCTTTGTAATTCTTCAATGGTGCGGGCCAGTTGCTGCTCACGGCTGTGTTTTAACCGCTCCATTTCCAACCGTTGGCTAACACCGAAACCACTGTCCTGCAGTAAAAATTCAGTACCACTTGACGGCTCTTTCGCCAGGCCGGCACGGGACAACGATAATTTAATATTCTGGAACTGATCTTCGGCAACCATGACCACATTGCCTTCGAGCTTGTAATCAATTTTCTGCGCGTCTAAATGATCCAGTGTCTGGATCAGTTCTTCTGTCGGAAAGGTACCCAACGGGCGCATTTCAGGCTGGCGCGCCCACATAATAATTAAGATAGCGATAGCCAGACAGATAGTTAACGCCACAATCAGCGTTATTTGCCGCACGAGGTCCGTGCCGCCGCCCAGTGAGCCGACAAAACCCGGTTTTTGTTCCTGTTGCTCGCCGCCGCTGTACTCGTTACCAGACAGTGCCAGCTCGGTGGATTGATTCTCAGCCACTGCTTATCCCTCCGTTATACCGGCATCGACATAATGTCTTTGTAGGCTTCAACTAATTTATTGCGTACCTGCACCGTCGCTTCAAAGGCTAATGAAGATTTCTGACTGGCGATCATCACCTGCGCCAGCGATACGCTTTTGTCGCCCATTTCAAAGGCAGTGCGCATTTGGCCGGTTTCCTGAGCCAGGTTATTTACCTTGCTCAGTGCACTGGTCAGCATACTGCTGAAATCACTTTGGCTGGGGTTTACTTCTGCCGCATTTTGCAGTTTCAGCTCATTGCCGACAGCCCGGGTTTGATTAACCATCGACTGCATTTCGGCGTAAAGGGCCTGACCTTTGATATTCATAGCGACACCTGTCAAAAAATTGCTGCTGTTACCGTTACACCAGCTAAAGCAGGAGTTGTGCCATATTTTAATTTACTGAATTATATAAGAAAAAGCCCTCTTTCTGAGGGCTTTTACGGCTTACGCCGGTAGGTCGATGCCATGTTCACGCATACGCGCCAGCTTGTAACGCAAGGTGCGGTCACTGATCCCCAGCTTTTCTGCCACCTCTTTGCGCCGGTTAGCGCAGGCTTTCATTGTCGCCAGAATAATGCGGTGCTCTTGCTCATGTACCGATGCTTTAAAAGCACCACCGCTGTCGTCATTGCCTTCGTCGGCATCATCTTCAGTAAGGCTGTCCACATCAAACCGGGCTGCTGCCGCTAAAGCCGGCTCGAGGGCCGGCGGCAACATATCAGCCTGCTCCAACATAATGTCATCCACATCAATCTCATCACCGGCGGCAATAATTAATGCCCGCTGCATAACGTTGTCCAGCTCACGCACGTTACCGGGCCAACTGTAGCGCTGTAAACGCTGTGCCGCAGCCGGCGTTAATATTACCTGGCTGCGGCCGTTATGATGGCAATGGCGTTGCAGCAGATGCTGCGCCAGCGGCACTATATCTTCCGGCCGCTCGCACAACGCCGGCCATACCAGCGGAAACACGTTTAAGCGATAGAATAAGTCTTCACGAAATTCGCCCTGTGCCACCGCCTGCTTTAAATTACGATTGCTGGTAGCCAGGATGCGCACATCCAGCTTGATTGTTTTACGACCGCCCAAACGTTCAACTTCGCGCTCCTGTAATACCCGCAGCAGCTTGGCCTGCAGGTTAAGATCCATTTCGGTAATTTCATCCAGCAGCAAGGTACCCTGCTGGGCTTGTTCAAATTTACCGGGGCAGGCATTTACGGCGCCGGTAAAGGCGCCTTTTTCATAACCGAACAGTGTCGATTCGAGCATATTTTCCGGAATCGCCGCACAGTTAATCGCCACAAAAGGCCCGCTGTTGCGTACTGACAATTGATGAATATAGCGCGCTAATACTTCCTTACCCGAACCGCTGGGGCCACTGATCATTACACTGGCGTCGGTACGCGCCACTCTGGCGCACAGCGCCAGCAGCTGTTTACTGGCCGGCGCCGCAACCACAGGTTCAATATTGGCAACCGCTTCCGGAGCAACATAACGGCTGACGGTGCTAAGCAATACCTCCGGCGAAAACGGCTTAGCCAGATAATCAATAGCCCCCAACCGGATGGCTTCAACTGCCGCCTGCACAGTGGCATAAGCGGTCATCATTAATACCGGAATTTGCGGATACTGGCTGCGCAGCGTTTTTAACAAGGTAAAACCGGATACGGCGCCCATCTGTACGTCGCTGATCACCAGTTGCACACTCTGTTGTTGTAAACACAGCAAGGCTTCCTCGGCACTGCTTACCGCACACAGCTGATAGTTAGCCAATTGCAGCGTATCGCTGAGCGCTTCGCGCAGGCCGGCGTCATCTTCAACTAATAAAATACACTGGCTCATAACGCTGCACTCCGCTGTTCTGCCTCTGCCGTCGATGCATGTAGCGGCAACAACAGCTCAAAGCAGGCACCACCGCCGGCAATATTGTGATATTGCACACTGCCGCTGTGTGCCGCTGCCACTGCCTGCACCACAGCTAACCCCAGTCCGGTGCCGTCGGCACGACCGGTAACAAAGGGGTCAAATAAGCTGTTTTGCAAATGCGCTGCAACGCCGGGGCCATTGTCAGTTACCTGAACCGACAACATGCCACAGGCTGCAGGCGCAATAGTCAGCTGCACCCTTGCTGCATCGGCCTGCGCAACAGAGGACATGGCTTGCACGCTGTTATAAATTAAATTTTGCAACGCACCACTTAAGGCGCTCAGATTACCCAACACGGTGAGAGCAGGTTCGGCCACACTAACAGTTAACAATGCAGCACTTTGCTGCAGCACAGCTTCGGTAGCAGTAACAACCTGCTCTGCCAGTTCTTTACAGCTAACAGGCACTACCGCCTGGGCTGTGCCACTGCGGGCAAACAGCAGCATGTCATTTAATTGCTGCTCTAAGTCCTGCAGCCTGGATAACAGCTTCTGCTGAAACTGCTGTTGCACCTGCAATGTTGCCCTGGGATTACCCAGGTTTTGTGCATACAGCATAGCGGCCGATAAGGGTGTGCGGATTTGATGCGCCAGTGAGGCCATCATTTTACCCAGTGTAGATAAGCGCTGCATTTGGCTCAGGCGCCCCTGCAACTGCCGGGTTTGGGTTAAATCTGTCAGCATAATAAGCTGACCGGGTTCAGTGTATTCGGTGCGGCTGAGCAAGGCGCTGATCTCCAGTTTCACCAGCCGGCCGTCTTTTAACGATACTTCCAGACCATCATCGCTACGCGGACGAAAACAACGGCTGATCACCGCAAACCAACGCTGCCCGACTAAAGGCTCACCCAGCATGCTGACGGCCGCAGGGTTGGCCTGATACACCTGGCCACGCTGATCCAGCAGGATCACCGCTGCCGGTAATGCCTGCAAAATAGGGTCTTGTAATTCTGATGACAGTAATTGCAGCCCGGGCCGCGCGCTGTTAGAGCGACGGCTCAGGTTGGATGGCGTAAAATCGTATGCGTTTGCCGTTGTCATTAGTTTCCCCTGAGACAGCTTTATCTACGGGGAGCTAATGCAGGCATTATGCCAGCTATAAAAGCTTATTTATTAATAAGTTAACTCTGTCAATTCTCTGACAGCGTTAATTATTCGTCTTTACCGAGGTTGTATTTACGCATTTTTTCTACCAGAGTAGTACGGCGCAGGCCCAATACTTCTGCAGCGCGGGCCACGACAAACTCATGGCGCTCTAACGCTTGGGAAATAAAGCGGATTTCCAACTCTGCAAGATATTCTTTTAAATCCAGCCCCTGCTCCGGTAAATGCTGTGATTCAGCATCGGCGACAAAAAATGCCGTAGCAGCATCGTCGGTATCATCTTCGTCGTCAGCGCTGAACAGCTCATTAAGCAGATCACGCTCCTGTAAACTTTCCGGATATTGCGGCACATAGCTGTCGACATCAAGGTGGCGGTATTTTTCCGGCAGCTCGGCGACATCCGCCACCTGATCCGGATACATAATAACCATCCGTTCCAGCAAGTTGGCCAGTTCACGCACATTGCCGGGCCAACTGTGCAATTGCAGGCTTTCGATGGCTCGCTCGGTAAACTTAACCCGCGCCTGATGGCTTTGCTCTAACCGGCGCATTAATTCCTGTACTAACAGCGGTAAATCTTCCGCGCGTTGTTGCAACGACGGTGTTTCGATCGGAAACACATTCAGACGGTAATATAAGTCTTCGCGAAAACTACCATCGCTAATCATATGCTCCAGGTTGCGGTGCGTAGCGGCAACAATGCGCACATCGGCTTTAATCGCCTGAGTACCGCCGACGCGCTCATAGGTACGCTCTTGCAATACGCGCAGCAGTTTTACCTGCATCGGCAGTGGCATATCGCCAATTTCGTCTAAAAACAGTGTGCCGCCCTGCGCCAACTCAAACCGGCCTTTACGGGTTGAAATAGCCCCGGTAAAAGCGCCTTTTTCATGACCAAACAGTTCGCTTTCCAGTAATTCTGCCGGAATAGCACCACAGTTAATCGGCACAAAGGGCCCGGAAGCACGATGCGATAATAAATGGATATTGCGCGCCACTACTTCTTTACCGGTCCCGGACGGTCCTAACACCAACACATTGGCATCGGTTTTGGCTACTTGCTGAATAAGAAAGCGCACCTGTTGCATACTGGCAGTATTGCCAACCATGCCATCAAATTTTACCGCCGCATCCTGCTGGCGTTGCAGTGGCAGTAAACGATGATATTGCTGGCTGTCACGCAACAACTGAGTAAGAGAGGCATAAGCAAAAGGCTCACTGAGTAAGCCTACCGCATTAGCATATTGCAGTAACGGCTGTAGCGTTTCGCCCAATAGTAAAAACGCCGTGGCCGGAAAGCTCTGCAGCAACTGCGCATGCTCTTGGTTATCTAAGGCGCCCAACAGCACCACACCCGGACCATCTTGTTTAAGTTTTTGCTGCAACAGCTCTACGCTGAGCTGCTGATGCGGCTCGTTAATAAAGCTTAACACTGTACTCAACCGGCTACTGCGGTTGCTGTGTTCATCAACGATGTAAAGGGAAAGACTATTTGACATGCCGCTGCTTTTATTATGCTTTTAACTGTATTGTACTGCGCACAAAACAGCATGCAAGGTAATACGCTATTTTTTTGACGCTGTGTCAAAAAAATAGCGCCGGTAAAATTCACTCAGGCTAATAAGTTTAACGCTTGTTGCTGCTGCATCCTGGCTTGCATCGCCACACTAACAGAGGTGTTCGCCAGTATATCCGCTGCGGCCTTATCACTGCTGGCGCGGGCGAAGTCTAAATCTTCAATCCGGCTGCGGGCGGCAGACTCGGCAATTTGCTGACCATTTAAGTTGCTGGCGGCCGAGCTGAAGCTGTTAATTGACGCCCCGGCGTCTGCCTGCAAACCGCCGATGTAATCCAATGACTGCTGAATATTACTCAGCGATGCTTCTGCACTACCGGCAGAGCTTAGATCGATACTGAAAATGTTCTGCGCATTAAGGCCGGCAGCTACATCTACCGTGTTGAAACTCAAACTGCCCGAGCCGGTGCCAAAGCTTAAAGCGCCGTCCTGGTCAAACAGCTTTTTACCGGCAAATTCTGTGTTATCGATAGACTGTTGAATATTAGCCGTGTACTGATCAGCTTCAGCCTGCAGGGCTGCGCGCTCCTGCTCACCGTAAATACCATTGCCGGCGGCGACGGCTAAACGGTTTAACTCGCCGAGGTTATCATTGATACCCTGCAAGCCCTGCTCATAAACCCGCGCCAAAGACACGCCGTCATAAAGGTTGCGTTCGCCCTGGCCTTTGCCGTTAATACTGCTGCTCAGTTGATTAGCTATCTGTAAGCCGGCAGCATCGTCGGCAGCGCTGTTAATGCGTTTTGCTGTCGCCAGCTTTTTTAACAGGCTTTCCTGTTGCAACTGCGCCTGATTTAACGTATTCAGACTGCCTTGAGTATTAACTTTCATCCTGGCACCACTTCGTTGAAAACCTGGTTATAGTTTAGTCAAAGCGACAATAAAGCGCTATTAATTGAGTGGCAGCACAAAATCTTCACGATTTATTACAATTAAACTGTTTAATCTGAATATGTTAGAAGCGGCGGCACAGTTTATGCTAAAGTCGGACGAAACGGCAATTCGCTAAAATGCGTGGTTCCTGAGGGCAGCTTATGTTTAACGGCAAAACAATCTTAATTACCGGTGGTACCGGGTCTTTCGGCCATAAGTACACTGAAACTCTGCTTAACCGTTACAAGCCGAAAAAAATCATTATTTATTCCCGCGACGAATTAAAACAGTACGAAATGCAGCAAAAGTTTAATCAAAGCTGCATGCGCTACTTTATTGGTGATGTGCGTGACGAGCACCGGCTGGTGCGGGCGATGCACGGTGTGGATTACGTTATTCATGCCGCGGCGTTAAAGCAGGTGCCGGCGGCAGAATACAACCCGATGGAGTGTATTAAAACCAATATCAACGGTGCCGAACACGTGATCAACGCTGCCATTGAAAACGGCGTGGAAAAAGTAATAGCACTGTCGACCGATAAAGCCGCCAACCCGGTAAACTTATATGGCGCAACTAAATTGGCATCTGACAAATTATTTATTGCCGCTAATAATATCTCCGGCGGTGCTAAACCGCGTTTTTCGGTGGTGCGCTACGGCAATGTTGTTGGCTCCCGCGGTTCGGTTGTGCCGTTTTTTCAGCAGTTGATTGATAAAAACCACGATCATATGCCGGTTACTCATCTTGAGATGACCCGGTTTTGGATCAGCCTGCAGCAGGGTGTCGATTTCGTGCTGAAGAACTTTGAACGTATGCTCGGCGGTGAAATTTTTGTGCCGAAAATTCCTTCTATCCGCATTGTCGATCTGGCCAAAGCCATGGCGCCGGACTTGCCGATAAAAGAAATCGGTATCCGCCCGGGTGAAAAGCTGCATGAAATGATGTGCCCGGGCGATATGTCCTATCATACCTTTGAATTTGAGGACCACTTTGTTATTGCGCCGGCAATTAAGTTCTTTAACCGCAGCAATGATTTTTCCAGCAATGCGTTAAACGAAAGCGGTACCCTGGTGCAGCCGGGGTTTGAGTATGTATCTGATACTAACCCGGATTTTCTCAGTGTGGAGCAAATGCGCCAATTTAATCAGGATGCCATGTCGTGATCCCCTACGGCCGTCAGCACATCAGCCAGGCTGATATTGATGCGGTTACGGAAGTACTGCAAAGCGACTTTTTAACCCAGGGGCCGGCGGTGCCGGCGTTTGAGCAACGTTTGTGTGAACTGACCACAGCGCAACATGCTGTGGCGGTAAACAGCGCGACCTCTGCACTGCACATTGCCTGTTTGGCGCTGGGCGTGGGGCCTGGCAGCCGCGTTTGGACCTCGCCGGTCAGTTTTGTTGCCTCGGCTAATTGCGCGCGCTACTGCGGGGCCAATGTGGATTTTGTCGATATAGAGCCCGACAGCGGCAATATGGCGGTAGATAAACTGCGGCAGAAACTGGAACTGGCGCGCAGCAACGACACCCTGCCCCAGGTGGTGATACCGGTACATCTGGCCGGTGCCAGCTGCGATATGCAGCAAATACACTATCTGGCCAATGAGTTTGGTTTCAGCATTATTGAAGATGCCTCGCACGCAGTTGGTGCCAGCTATCAGGATGAACCGGTCGGCAACTGTCGTTACAGCGACATTACGGTATTCAGCTTTCATCCGGTAAAAATTATTACCACCGCTGAAGGCGGCATGGCACTGACTAACAACACAGAGCTGGCTGATAAAATGCGCCTGCTGCGCAGCCACGGTATCAGTCGCGACGAAAACCTGATGACCGAGCCGGCGCACGGCGCCTGGTATTATCAGCAATTGCTGCTCGGTTTTAACTACCGCATGACCGATCTGCAAGCCGCTTTGGGCTTAAGCCAGAGCCTGCGCCTGCTGCCGATTATTCAAAAACGCCAGTTGCTGGCCGCCAACTACGACCGTTTGCTAACAGCGCTGCCGCTTGGTTTACCGGCATTGGATGATACCAACATCAGCGCCTGGCATTTATATATTATCCGGCTGGATGACAAGACCAAACGCAAAGCGGTATTTGACGGCCTGCGCGACGCCGGTATTGGCGTAAATGTGCATTATATTCCTATCCACACCCAGCCCTATTATCAGCAATTGGGTTTTGATTGGGGTGATTTTCCGCTGGCGGAAGATTTTTATGAGCGCATTATCAGCCTGCCGATGTTTCCGGAATTAACCGGCGAACAACAGCAATATATCGCCGATAAACTGACAGAGCTGCTGCAATGAGAGTGGCCATTATTCCGGCCCGTGGCGGCAGTAAGCGCATACCACGCAAAAACATTAAAGACTTCTGTGGCCAGCCTATGCTGGCTTATCCGATTAAAGCAGCACTGAACAGTGGCGTAGTAGACAAAGTGGTGGTGTCCACCGATGACGCCGAAATAGCCGCCATAGCACGCAAGTACGGTGCAGAAACACCGTTTATACGCAAGGCAGAGCTGGCAGATGATTTTACCGGCACCACAGACGTAATACGTAACGCTATTACGGAGCTGCAACAACTGGGTTGGCCGCTAAGCCACTGTGCCTGCATCTATGCAACTACCCCGTTATTAGACAGCGAACGTATTGCAGGGGCATACCGGATGCTGTTAAGCAGTAAAGCCGATTATGTGTTTAGCGCCGCCCGTTTTTCTTTTCCCATTCAGCGCGCCTTGCTGCAAACCGCAGAAGGCGGCGTAGTGCCGTTTGATCCAGCCAGCATTATGCAGCGCTCACAGGATCTGGCTGAGACATTCCATGATGCCGGCCAACTGTACTGGGCAACCGCTGGTACCTGGCTGGATACCACTAAAACTGTATTCGGCCCCGGTTCGCGAATGCTGCTATTACCGGCTCATTTGGTACAGGATATTGATACTGCAGAAGATTGGCGTCGTGCTGAGTTGTTGTATCAACTGTTACAGGCGCCTGCGCAGTGAAGGTGCTGCTTCGCACTGACGCTTCTGTTACCCTGGGATCAGGCCATGTTATGCGTTGCCTGACACTGGCAAAGGCTTTACGTGAGCAGGGAGCCCAATGTGATTTTGCCTGCCGGATAACAGCAGGCCATTTAGCGGATGTTATCCGCAGCCAGGGCTTTACGGTACTGCCATTACCGGATGTTTTTATTACTGAAACGGCAGATGCAACTGCAACCCTTGCACAACTCACACAGAATTATGACCTGCTGATTGTAGATCACTATGCGCTGGCGGCGGATTACTGCCGGCAACTGCGCAGCCGTTGCCGGCATATTATGCAAATAGATGATCTGGCCAATCGTGTGTATGACTGTGACGTTTTGTTGGATCAAAACCTGTTACCCAACGCAGAGCAGCGCTACAGCAAACTGGTGCCGGCGCACTGTAAAGTCATGGCCGGACCACGTTATGCGTTATTACGGGAAGAGTTTTATCAGCCGGCTGCACCGCGCGTTCGCGGCCGGATCCTGATCGGTTTTGGCGGCAGCGATGAGCAAAACTTAACCAGCCTGGCAATTAAAGCCATTGATAAACTAAAGCTAAGCGATATTTCTGCCGATATAGTAATTGGAGCGAATAACCCGTGGCATGCAGAAATTAAACAGCTTACTGCAAGCCTGCCCGATATGAAGTTACATGTGCAATGTAACTATATGGCGAAGTTAATGCACCAGGCGCGACTCATGCTTGGTGGTGGTGGTGCCAGTCATTGGGAAAGGTGTATTAGTGCTCTGCCGGGTTTGGTTGTTACCGTTGCCGAAAATCAGCAGGCGACAACGGCTTATCTTGACCAGCTTGGCGCCTGTGTGTGGTTGGGACAGGCTGCAGATATGACAGCAGAGTTCTTTGCAGAGCAACTATGCTATTACCTGTCGCAACCGGCACTGCTTGATAGTATGGGCCAAACGGCAGCCGGTCTGATACCGGCTGCCGCAGGCACACCACTGGTCGTTGACACTATAATAAACTCGCTGAACAACACAGATGGCTAACGAGGATAAGCAATGGCAGTAATTATGCTTGGCAAACACGCGGTAGGACCGGATCAACCGCCGTTTATTATTGCCGAATTATCCGGCAATCATGATCAAAGCCTGGACAAAGCATTATTGATGGTAGAAGCGGCAGCAAAGTGCGGTGCCGACGCGATTAAGCTGCAAACCTATACGCCGGATACTATTACACTGGATGTACACGACAACGAATTCTTTATTGATAACCCCGACAGCCTGTGGCACGGCAGTTCGCTGTACAGCCTGTATCAACAAGCGATGACACCGTGGGAATGGCACAAACCGCTGTTCGACCGCGCAAAAGAGTTAGGCATGTTGGCCTTTAGCTCACCATTTGATTTAACCGCGGTAGACTATCTGGAACAGCTGGATGTCCCCTGCTATAAAATTGCCTCGTTTGAAAATATCGATCATGGCTTAATTGCTGCCGTTGCCCGCACCGGCAAGCCGGTGATCATCTCAACCGGCATGGCCACCCAAGCTGAATTAGCAGAAGCCGTTGACGTGCTGAAACGTAACGGTTGCAACGACATTATCTTGTTAAAATGCACCAGCAACTATCCGGCGCGCCCTATCGACGCCAACTTAAACACTATTCCACACCTGGCGGCGCTATTTGACTGTCAGGTTGGCTTATCCGATCACACCGCCGGTATTGGGGTCAGCGTAGCTGCTGTCGCCCTCGGCGCTACCGTAATTGAAAAACACTTTGTGCTGGATCGCAGCGAAGGTGGCATAGACTCAGCCTTTTCTATGGAGCCGGACGAGTTCAGTTTACTGGTATCGGAATGTCGTAAAGCTAAAGATGCCTTAGGTAAAGTGCATTACGGCTGTACCGATAAAGAGATAGCCTCGCGGATACACCGGCGCTCGCTCTATATTGCTAAAGATATGCAAGCCGGAGATATATTTACTGCAGAAAACCTGCGCTCTGTGCGGCCGGGGCTTGGCCTGGCACCGAAATACCTGCCACAATTTCTTGGCCGTAAAGTAAAACAGGACGTGACGATGGGCACGCCGCTTAGTTGGGAGTTGATCTGAAGCATGAGGGTATCTGTCAGGCTGCGTTTAGCTACTATGGACGACGCTGATCGCCTGTTGCAATGGCGTAATGACCCCGATACACGGCGCTTCAGCCTTAATGCAGAACACGTGACTGCGCAGCAGCATATACATTGGTTACAACAAAGCCTGAGTGATCCGCAGCGCCGGCTGTATATTGCAGAATATGCCGGCCAGCCGGTTGGCACTGTCAGAGTCGATTCAACAGCAGAGTGTCATCGAATCTCGTGGACAGTTGCTGCGGAGTGTCGCGGTAAAGGCTTAGCTAAAGCTATGGTTAAATTGTTGGTAAGCCAACTGACAGGAAAAATAGTCGCTGAAATTCTGCCCGGCAATACAGCGTCAGTAAAGGTTGCGCAACGTGCCGGATTAGCTCATCACAGCACGCATAATGGCATTATGTATTATGAATACCAGACACCTGTCTAACATTCACATTACCTTGCAACAGGATGTTTTATGAAAGGAATTCTTCTGGCCGGTGGTACCGGTAGCCGGCTTTACCCTATTACGCTGGGCATTTCCAAACAGCTACTGCCTATTCATAACAAGCCGATGATTTACTACTCTTTATCCGTTCTGATGCTGGCGGGTATCCGCGATATTCTTCTGATCACCACTGCTGACCAACAAGCCGCATTTCAGCGCTTACTGGGTGATGGCAGCAAATTCGGTATTAGTCTGCAGTATGCTGTACAGCATAAACCTGAAGGTATCGCTCAGGCCTTTCTGATTGCAGAGCCATTTATCGGCAATGACGAAGTGTGTCTGGTGCTGGGCGACAATATTTTTTATGGTGAGGGCTTTACCCCCAAATTACACCGGGCACGCAGCCGCCTGCCGGGTGCCGTGATCTTTGGTTATCAGGTAAAAGACCCGGAACGTTTTGGCGTGGTCAAATTTGACAGCGACTTTAAGGTGCAATCGATAGAAGAAAAGCCGGCACAACCGCAAAGCAAATATGCCGTTACCGGGCTGTATTTTTACGACAACAATGTGGTTGATATTACTAAAACTCTGCGCCCTTCAGCGCGAGGCGAATTAGAAATCACCGCAGTAAATCAGGCTTACCTGGCACAAAAACAACTGAAAATTGAATTACTCGGCCGTGGTTTTGCCTGGCTGGATACCGGCACGCATGAAAGCTTGTCAGAAGCCTCTACCTTTGTCGAAACCATCGAGAAACGGCAAGGCTATCAAATTGCCTGTCTGGAGGAAATTGCTCATCTGAACGGCTGGCTGTCACGCGAAGAGGTATTAAAGCAAATGCAAACAATGCCCGACTGCAGTTATAAAGATTACTTGTCAGAGAATATTATTGCTAAACCACGGCTATAAAATTCTCTGTGCAAGTGGCTGTTTTATAACGACACCTGACTGCTTCCGGACTTTTCCATTACAACCTGGTTTTGATCAGTTCTTCGATAATTTTGCTGACAGATTTGCCTTCTTTCTTAGCAAGCTCGTAGAGTGAATTTTTTAAATCCGGCGCAATACCTTCAATCTTTCCGAAATACCGTTTGCGCACAGAGCCGCCGCGATAACCCACATGCTCTATATCAATATCGGCGTAAGGCAATTGGGCAGATTTAGTGAACTTGATAAGATAAAAACAATTGCCTAAAACGTAACTCAGGCTTATGTCAGATGCACATAATGGCAGATGTTCAAGTGGTACTTTTTCTTGCCAAAGGGCATTATTCTCCATAAACATCTTGCCGTAATCATCTGCTCTTAAATGCTCAGCGACAGATTCATCACCAAATAGAATGGTTCCGCCAATTTTACACACCCTGTTCATTTCCGATATCGCCAGCCTGATATCGCCAAAAAGGTTTATTCCGCCAAAGTGGAATACGGCGTCAAAATAGCCATCCTTGTAGGGGAGCTCTAAGGCGTTGGAAACAGTAAGCACAATATTTTCCGCAGAATACTTGTCTGCCGCCAGAGAAATGAAATGCCTGCTGAGGTCTTGTGCATGCACAAATCCATCTTTACCCACCAAGATTGCCGCGACCTTAATATCTTCTCCAAGTCCGCAACTGGTGATCAGTATTTTTTTACCCGTGATATTCCCCAGTCGTTCAAAGCAGTCTCTGCGAAAATCCATTTCCGCTATGTCAAAGGTAGCAAACAGCCAGTTAAGAAAATTTCTGTATATCTCAACAGACTGTGAATTGTCGTACATTGCTTTGTTTAGCTTGTCATTGCTTGATTGATCAGCTGTTAAATCAACAAAGCCGCCCTTTCCATCAGTATCCGCCGCACTGTCTACTGCAGAGTGGTATTTATTTAACAACGCCTGTTTTAACTCGAAACTGCGATCGGTTTTCATTTTTCTTCCTCTGTAGTCGTACAGTAAAATCCGGCCATCTGCTTAGTACTGTTATCATACACCCCATAGTCAATCAGATGACACCGGGAATAAAAAAACCAGACTAATTTTAGCTGTTTATAAACGACAGGGTGCTCTGCTGCAGACCTGATACACGTCTTACGGCATAAGTATGATCTACAGCCAGTATATATAAATAGCGGCATAAAAATTGCTGGTTATCTGTGATTTTTTTAATTAACGGGTGGCTATATGAAAGTTTGCAATGCTAACAGAGAATTTTTTTTACATGTCGTCAAAGCTGTATTTGATGCATACGATAAGAAACCTTTGATTGCTGAGCTGGGCGTATTAAGGGGTGAAAACGCACTTAATATGTATAATATTTTATCTCCGGAGCACATGGTGCTGATTGATAGTTGGAGTAAAGATATTACAAAAACCTATAGCCCTTTTGACACTTTGCCACCCTGGATAAATCCGGTTGAAACCTATTCCTACTACTTTGGCGGCTCTCTTAACGAACAGTCAACTTTTGACAAAATATACGAAGAATGTTTAGTTAAATTTAGCGACTTTAGCAATGTCACCATGATTAGGGACGATACAATTAAAGCGATAAATAAAATACGTCCCGCCACAGGTATAGACAAATTTGATCTTATTTATGTCGATGCAAGCCACCAGTACGAATACGTACTACGCGACCTGATGTACTATAAAGAACTATTAGCACCTCACGGCTTTATGATACTGAATGACTGCTGTCACAGTGATGCGGGTACTAAACAAAATCTTGGCGTTCTGGAAGCGTTGACAAGCTTTATGAAACGCACAGATTTTATCCCGCTTGCACTTACCAATACTGACTGGTCTGACGTAATTCTGGTAAGAAAGGGGTCGCCGATGATCCAGGCCGTTGATATAGCTATTTCGAACTCAGATGTCGCCTATGTGGAATTGCCGTACCAGTTTATCTCTTCTGCCAAAGTTATTTACGGCAAACAAAGAGCCAATATAAGTTTCGTTTGATATGAGTTATCAGACCTTCGCGCTTCTGCAGACACTTAACACTGTGTCTGCTAAGCTTCAGAGGATTTATAAAGCTAACCATAGATAAGCTCATTGATACTGCTCAGCAGTACACTCACGATATGCTCTTGTTGCTCGTCGGTAAGCCCGACCCACAGCGGTAAGCGCAAAATTCGTGCAGACGCATCATCCGTTACGGCCATAGTAGTCGCAGCACGACCAAAATGTTGCCCCGCGGGAGAACTGTGCAATGGTATGTAATGAAACACTGTACTGACTAGTTTCTCTTTAAGTTTATCCATAATTTCCTGCCGCTCGAGTTGAGATGGCAGTAACACATAGTACATATGGGCGTTGTGGCCACAATGCGCAGGCACTGTCGGCCTTGTGAGCAAGCCTTCTGCTTCCGCGCTCTCCAGTAGAGTATGATAATAATCCCAGCGCGCCAGCCGCAGTGCCGTTATATTCTGAGCGTCTTCCAGCTGAGCCAGCAAAAATGCAGCAATAATCTCGCCAGGTAAAAATGAAGAGCCGATATCCTGCCAGGTATACTTATCGACCACACCGCGGAAAAACCGTGCTCTGTCGGTACCTTTCTCACGGATAATCTCGGCTCTTACAACTAAATCAGGCCGGTTTACCAATAAGGCCCCGCCCTCTCCTGCAATGACATTCTTTGTCTCATGAAAACTGTAGGCACCTATATCGCCTATCGTGCCAAGCGGTACACCGTTGTAAGTCGACATTACGCCCTGTGCAGCGTCTTCTACCACTGACAAATTGTGTTTTTTGGCAATGCGCAAAATCTCACTCATCTCACATGCCACACCGGCATAGTGCACAGGCACTATGGCACGGGTGCGTGCCGTAACAGCCGCTTCAATCAGCTTTTCATTAATATTCAGTGTGTCGGGTCTGATATCAACGAAAACAGGCACAGCACCGCGCAAAACAAAGGCGTTGGCCGTGGATACAAAAGTATAGGATGGCATTATTACTTCATCGCCCGGCTGCAAATCTAACAGAATAGCCGCCATTTCCAGTGCCGCAGTACACGAATGGGTTAACAACGCTTTGTTGCAACCGGTCTGCTGCTCAAGCCAGTCATGACATTTAGCGGTAAAGTCACCATCTCCGGCCAGCTTACCAAGCTCATGCGCTTTGGCAATATACTGAATTTCCTTACCTGTCATATAAGGTTTGTTAAAAGGAATTTGCATGCTGTTATCCCTGTATTTAATCATCAAAGGCGCTGTAGCCGCTGCCCGATAAAAGCATCAACAGACGGTATTTCGTCGAAGCCGAAACCGAGAATTTTTTTCTGTTGCTCATTTAAACCCTCTGCAGATAAATTTCCGGGTATTTTTATTTGCTGCTTAAAAAAAGGAATATTAAACAAGTGATTGACTGCGCGACGATCTGAAGGTGAAAGGTTAAAACCGCCGGTGTGGAAAGTCATACAATTAATCACTATAAACCGGCCTGCTTTTGCACATATCTGAACAGCATGGTTTTTGATATACCGCGTTGAGGGCATTTCTTCGCGCAGATGAGAAAAAGGTAAAACATAGGTAGAACCATTATCACTGGTAAAATCATCGACACAGTACAGCGCATTTACCGCGATAGGCCGTGAACTTACAAAGTGTTGATAAGGCAAATCTCTATGCCATTTTCCCTGATTATAAGGTTGCCTTGACGGATTCGTAATTGCATTTTGCTGGTTAAGGATAAAACTCCCTGCAATAACACTACTGACGAATTCGAGCAGTACAGGGTTTAACGCTAAGCGTAAAAACGTATCGCTGTTCTCAAACAATAGCGGCGCTCTTATCGTGTGATACTCATCACAACTTTTCAACTTGTCGCTACCATAATGCGTAATATAACGCTGTGAAAGGGTGTCAAAATCCGCTTGTATAGTGGCAATGTCTGCACCGGACAAGCCAGCATCCAAAATAGCATAGCCGTTGGTTAAAAATTGCTCCCTGATTTCTTCAATGTCAGTGAGCACCTGCTTCTGCTCAAGAATGCCATAGCTCTGCGTTGGAATTTTGCCTTCATCCATAGTTTAAGGACCTTCAGATGCGTATTTACGGCGTGTTAAGAACCGCCAGACCAAAGCCAGTACGGCCATACCCATTCCCGCTGTAAAGCATGTAAGTTTTGCTTTTATGCTGAAACACAAACGGATACTCAATCATCTCTGAATCCCAACCAGATTCTGAGACATCGATACCACTGTTGTTCAAGGCCAGTTGCCAACCCTCACCAGTGTTATATGCATAGCCAATACGGTATTTCTGCCCTGTACCGCAACGGTAAGAAAACCACATATCCAGTCTATGCTCAGAACTTTTAATGACTGACGGTCTGGAAAACACCTGCGCATAGTTTAGCTGATAGGGTACTACTGAATCGGTCTTGTGCCAGCTAACGCCATCGGCAGACTGCGCATGCTTGATGATATGAACCATCTCACCGTTCTCTGCTTCCCACGTAAGAGTTGAACCGTACCACATGTCATAACACTCAGGTGCGGTTTGCATAACCCAGGGATAAGACAAACTGATAGGATCATCCGTATCCAAAGCCAAATAGGGTTGGCTGTCGGTTACTTGCAATGTCAAATCTTCAGCCACGGTTATCCGGCCAATATCACCCCGCCAATGCCCCTCCGACGGGGTTTGCCAACCCATAAAGAGAATAAAAGTTGAACCGTTAACCCGGTAGTGATTGCCAATACTGATGCCGTCAGCAAAAAAACTGCCGGGGGCACCATGTATCAGAAAGGGTTCAAAATGATCCTTAACCACTTCGCCGCGAACAATATCGATATCTACTGCCCCTACAGAAGAGCGGTTCTGCTCGTCTCTACCACTGTAAAATACCCGAAAGATATCATCAGCCAAATGTAATGCTAAGGGGTTAGCCGCATGTGTGACCAGTTTTGTATGACGGGTTTTGCCTTCAGGGGTATATAGCAAACCCAACTTTTTCCACTCAGGCTGAAATGTCATATTTTACGCAACCCCGAACTTGGTAATGCAGATCGCTCTGTAGCAGTGCCTTTGTACAAGCCATCAGCTTCTGCATTAGCCAGCAATAATACACCGGCACCAATAACACAGCGGTCGCCAATCCGAATATGATCACGCAATGTCGCATTAACGCCGATAAAACATTGCTCACCAATATCTACTCCGCCGGATACAACGATATGTGAGGCAATAAAAGTGTGATCCCGTATTATCGAGTGATGGCCGATATGATTACCACTCCACAAGGTCACGTTATTACCAATTTTAACAAAGGGCTGAATGGTGTTGTCTTCGAGAATAAAGCAATTCTCTCCGATATCCTGCTGGTTTAACACTGTTGCCTTGCTGCTGATATAACTGGCCAGGGGATATCCCATAGCTTTGACTGCGAAGTACTTCTCTTTTCTTACAGCATTTAATTTCGAATAACTCAACGCCACAAACACGCTGACATCCTCTGGTGAAAAAAACGCCTTCAGCTCAGAAAATGCTATTACAGGTAAACCGCAAAATTCCTCAACCGTCTTGTATTCGCTGTCGACAGTAAAGGCCACTACATCATAGAGGCTGTCATTGCTGAAATAGTAGTGTGCTAATTGTGCGATATCGCCCGAACCAAATATAACTAATTTATTTTTCATGACTTCCTCACAATAATCGTAAACTCAAACAGATTATAGTCATGCAATAAAGCAACATTCCGGCCGTAATGTATTTTGCAATGGTTAAACAATTCACAGGGATCAGCATAAAAAAGCCCGTCTTTCATTCTCTGCGCATCCGAGTACGATGTCAGGCAATTAAAGGCAAACCCTTTGGTGCTGAATTTATCAATAATGGCAATAGTCTCAAACACATAACTTTTCCAATCATGTATAGAGTTTTCCAATTTGACATTGAAAATACCACTGGCCACAGTAAAGTCAGCCACGACTTCCGGTACGGTACCACAGAGAAATTTTGCATTTTCTGAACCAATATAGCGCTGCCGGGCCGCTGAAATCATATTGGCAGCAACATCAACGCCGACATAATCAAAAGAGCTGTATTTTGTCCGCAGGAAATCGTAGAAAGCACCATAGCCACAGCCAATATCGTTTAACGTAAACTTTCCGCTGTTGCAAATAACCTTGTTCAATTGCTCAAAACGCAGAAATTGTCCCTCTGCGCCATTCCAATCAACGCCCTGAGGGGTTGTGCCATGCTCACAAAGCTTACTTGAGTAATACTCAGATACCTGGCTGATAATGCCACTATTGTCTTTCATGCTTTGCCCTCATATTTGATCAGCGAATCCGTTGGCCTTTTCATATAGAGAAGTGAATCAGGACCGCAGTTAAACAACAGATCTAATATACTGACGAAAGGCTCAAACCCGCCCCATTGTTGGGGATACGCCGGATAACCGTCGTAATCAGCCCATCCGACATCAATACCCTGTTGTTCAAACAAGGCTACATCGAGATAATCTTTCGCCGCCGGGCCTGATACATAAAGCGTTGCGCCGGCCTGTCGGCAAATATCGACCAATCGTTCAGTTTTTCCGTCAATCAGTTGGTATTGAGAAGACGTTGAGATAGTAGTATTGATGCCCAGGTAGCGGCATATCGCCGCAATAAAGGTGAAGTTTATATTTGACAGCATGTCCTGATTTTCGGCCAGGTACAGAGGCTCAAGCCAAGCGGCGATCTCAGCATAATACCCTGCTCGTTTATAGCTTTGTGAAAGCGTTTGCCAGTGTGCTTTATACCAATCTCTATCTGATACTTTGGTATCTTTAATTTTCTGAAAGTATTTACCTTTTACCTCAACAGGAATCGTTAACCAACAAGTTCCCTGCCCGGTCTTTATCTTATTTCTGTTGCGCCAATCCCTTCGGGTATATTGCATATCATCATACAATATGAATTCATCTACCGATGCAATCAGGTCAAAATAGCCACGCCACGGTATGTAATTTGACTGCGTAATAGCTACACGCTTCATTCAGTCACTCCTTGCCACAACAGACGCTACATTAAACAATGGCCCATTCACCACATTGTCAAACAGATCTGTATATTTATCACTAAGAGCCTCAAGCTCAACAAACCGTTGCAAAGCGCTACTTTTCAACGCATCTAATGCCGCAAGGTCATTGCAGACAGCACTGATTAAACTGCCCATTTCGTGCAACGTGTTAAAGGCAAAAAGATCACCGGCAAACGAGTAAGTATCACCATATTTCAACGTTAAAACCGGTACCGACATACTTAATGCACACAATGCAGTTAAACCGCCACCAACACGTTGTGGTGTAACATATAGATCAACCAGCTTTATAAATGCCGGCAAGTCTTCCTGATAACCCACGAAAACAGAGATATTGCGCAGCACAGGAAATCTATTGCAATAATCTTCATAGTCATTAAAAACCCCGGCGAATACCACAAAGTAGCTATCGCTGGAGATACACAACAGCATAGAAATAAAATTATCGTCTATTTCCGCATCAAGCCGGTTACCCGGCACGGCCAATACTACTTTATCGCGGGGTATACCAAATTGATCACGTGTAAGCTCTGACTGCGCCAAAGCGCGCTCAGGTAACATGTCAACAGACAAAATACCCTGCTGCAAGCACTCAGGCACTTCGTCAGCACTTGTAATAAAACGCTTATTGAAAACCCTGTATTGGCTTAAGGTATGAGGCAACCGCGACACTGTTGGTACCACCACATTAGGCACAAGTTGGCTGATGATATCGGCAGTAATACTCTCGCCCACTGTTATGGTGAAATACGGCTTGTACGTTTTAATCAACTCAATCACACCGTTTATCTCGACAAGATTAGGCATGCCGGCAGAGAGTTGGAGATAGTTAAAACGCGCGCCCTCATAAGTCAGTGTTTCAGCATTGTATTCCCCCCTGCTACCGTATGCGGCATCGTACCAGAGCAAAGCGCCGCTCGTGGGCAACAGCTCGCAGGTGTCTATTAACACAACCTGCTTGTTTGCAGATAAGCACAGCGCTTTAATGATTTCTAATACAATTTTACTTGGAGCATGCCTGGGGCTGAGAAACTGTGCAATAAAAACAAACACGATATCGGGATTTCGCTCTTCTTTATCAATAAAAGCGCCGGGGAGCCCCAATTGCAAAGCAAATTCCCGTACCACATGGCTATATGCGGTAAAACGGGTATTAAAATCAGACTTGTTTTTTAACGTTCCGCTAAACTCCAATGACAGAAGTTGATTATAGATAAAGTACCGCTGATTAAGTGTAAAGCGACTATCCGACACCAATTGCCACAAATGTAAAATACTGACATTAGTGTCGCCCAGTTTTAATGACAGACTTTTAAAATAGACCTCACCATATTTGTTTAGTCTATTGGCATAAAAATTCAGCAACCGGATCTGTGTATAGACAGAAAATGCGCATTTTTGGTCTTGTAACCCGGCAATAAAAGCAGCGGTAAGCTGGCTTATTGATTCATGCTCAGCAATATCGGTAAGTCTTTCATCTAATAAAAAGAAATTCTTTAACTGATTAAATTCTGTCGATACCAACGGTTCAGCCGGCACCAATTCAAAAGGCGAAAGGGTCATAGCAACCGACATCAACTCTGTCATGTCAGTTTTTGTCAGTGGTAATGGCAATTGCTCTATAAAACGGATGCCGCGGAACAACTCGGGAAAAAACCGGGTTAGCTCTGTATGTATACCAGCATTATTAGTCACAAAGCTTACGGCGTTAAACTTTACGTAATGAGCCCGCAGCGCAGACAATAAAGGCTCTATATAGTCTTTGGTGCTGCAGTTAAACACCAGCACATTGTTCTGCGGGGCCGCAGTATTAAAGTACGCATCATCGCCAACACTATCCTGGCAATCAATTAAGATTACAGCTGTTTGTTTACTCTCGGCAATCGTCATTTATTCCTTTCCATTCAGCGCAATATCTAAACTATAGTGCACTTTTTTATGCAAAGATAACGCCATCTTTTGCAGAGAATAAAATGACCGGATTCTGCGCGCCACGTGCAAAATATTGCTGTTCCACGCAAACAAAACGTCAAAAAAATAACGTATCAGCTTTTGGCAAATAAATGTTGCACATCGACATCATCAAACTTTAACGGCTGTTGTTCAAACTGCTCACCGGCGCTTTGCACATAATCACGCCATACCTGCATTACCTGACTAAACACCGGCAAGATCTCCGGCGTATCATCGCTGATACAGGAAGCGATTTTTGTCATCAGACCGCCGAAGTAATTGGTGCTGCCGTAGAACAAATAAAAGGTTGGATCGGATGGGTCACGTGCTGCGTTTTGCAGCAAGCGCCACTGGCTGGCAATAAAAGCTTTGGCTTGTTCCCGGGTGCAAATGTCTTCGTCAAACAGCGCCAGCCAGGCGTCAATAGTACGACGAAAGGCAGCAAAGTCGATTTGGTCAAATACCGGGCTGGCATAAGCAGACAAATCCGCAAAGTACGCTGCATCTATCAACTGTTGCAGCACCTGATCTTTATTTTGCGGTAAATCACTAAACAAAATATTATCCGGCTGCAGTGGCACTGCGCCGTCAATCTTTACGCCATTACTGCAATTGTAAATCTCTACTTTGCGTCCGGCTTTGCTAATCGCCTGCTCCAGCAGTTTACGTGACATATCAAATTCAGGCTTGGTAAACACATAAGGTAAAAAATTGCCCTTTGCCGGCATACCGCCGCCATGAGTTTGCTGATAGTCATACACTTCTGAGCCGTCATTACGGTAGTATGCCGACGCTTGAGAGTGGTGATGCCGTACATCTGCGTACCCCAGGTCAACACCAAACAGATAAAACACTTTAAAACCTAACCTTAAAGCGTAGTTTAATACCAAATTAGTTACTGTCGGGTAAGCATAGCTCAGCGATGCGACATGCACGCCCTGCTTTTTCAGCCGTATATCGAAAAAATTCGTCGATGACTCACCATCTTTAAAACACAGCAAGGTGTCTTTAAACAGCTCTGCTGTATCCGGATGAATACCGTTCACGCTGATCAGCCGGATATCCTTTAAATAATCGCTATCTTTAACCTGACTAACCCAGTTGTAAGTAGAACGGTTCTGCTCAACCTCGGCATGAAAATCCGGCTTAATGCCCTTTTTATACAGGGAATATAATGCTGTGCCACAGCTGATTAGCAGCACCTTGTCACGATGTTCCTGCAAGTAGCTAAAGCTGCTATCCAGCGACGGGCCGTTACCCACTATAAACACCGGCAGGTTTAGTGCCGGTAAATTGCGATAACTGCTGTTGTCATACTGCAAAAACTTATGCTGCTTAGCCACACTGTTATAGGTGTGCGCGATACCGTAACGGCAATGATCATAATATTCGCCCAGCGCCAACACGACTTTTAACTCGGCGCGTAAATCAGCAATCGCCTTATGCATCTTTTGGTTAAAGTAAGAGCAAAACATGTAAGTATTGGCAATAGAATAAGCGCCGACCTGGTAAAACTGCGCCATTAAATCGTAAAAGTAGGTTGAGCCATCGCCGCCCAGGTTCAGATATATCCGCAGGCCATTTTGCTCTGCCCGCTCAAATATAGCGGCCCAATCCGTTACCTTAAGGCTGGCGGCAAAAAAATCTAAATTAGGCTCACAAATATACAGGTTGCTGATTTTATATTGTTCGGTAAGCAACTGAATATGCTTACCCAAGCCCACACCAAAGATAATCAATGAGTCGACTTCTTGCGGTAACTGAATTTTCTGTTTCAGTTGTTTATTAATCAGCGGCTGGGTTTGCGCTATATGCGAGTAATGAATGTAGTGGCTGAATTTATCAACAGAAGTCTGACCTAACAGCACATCATCTTTATACGGCTGCCGGGTAAAATGCTCAACTAAACGGGCCGACTCAGCCTCAAGATCCTGATAAAAAAACGCTTTGCGCTGCGGATGGTATAAATTGCTTCGGCCATTTTCATCGGTTGCCGCTTGCCAATGCGTAGTTTGATGCTTGTCTATTTCATCATGTACTTTGGGGTAAAACTTCTTCAGCGCCGTCATATTGCGCCGGTATAGTTCATCAGCCGGTGCCGCAGCACCTGGCTGCTGGTTACCCAACACATTAACACTGCGCTCAGCGACATAATCGTTAAAATCTTCGTAGGCGCTAAACTGCGTGGTGCTACCCAGCAGTTGCTCCGGCCGGCCGCTGTGAGCAAATAAATGCTCTGCTACTTTATCCATCACCGGATGACAATAATGCCGGTACAGATAAATACGGCTAAAATCAGCAACACTACGCAGTTCTGCCAAATCTTCGCCAACCGAGCTGCCATCATTTTCCAATTGCAGGAAAATCTGCGTGCCTGCCGCTTCTGCCGCGGCAAACAGTTGCCGCCAATCATTGGCCTGCACCGAGCAAATCAGCGTGTCCACAGTAGGCTCATACACAATAAGATATTTAACCCTGGCCTTTTGCAACAGGGCATTTATTTGGTAGCCGAGCCCCAACCCCAGCATAACCACCACATCAGGCTGCGGCGGTAAAGCCTCAACCGGCCATGGTTTGTCTGGCTGCGTTGGCATCGCGACAGTATCAAGCTCAACGTAAGGTGCATTACGGCAAAAGCTGTCGACTTCGCGCGCCACTTCAATAAACGGCATTTCGCTGTACCAAACACGGCCGGTAGCAAAATCGACAATATTCAGCTCCGCCGCCCGGGTACAAAATACCGAGTATTGCTGCATGCTGTGTTGCTGAATTATCGGCACTACGGAGGGAATGTATTGAGATAACGCCTGAAGGTTATTATTAAAGCGCTGCTTTATGCCGGCAGCAACTTTTTGTTCAGACGCGGCTTGGGCAGCATCATCTGAGTCCAGCTGATAATTAATATACTTCAGCATGCAAGAGCCTGATTTTAATAGTTAGTTATGTTGGCCGTAGCTATGCCGGGCGCGCTGCCCTTTTTTAATTTCCAGCATGTTGCCAGCTACAGCGTCTTTATCTGCAGACAGTTTTGCCATTGTTGCCTGTAGCCAGTCAAGGTTTTGCTGCAGAAACACGGCAAAAGAGGCAATATTGTCCTGCGGGGGAGTATTTTGGCACAAGTGCTGATTTAATTGCTCAAGCAAAACAGCAACCTGAACTACATCATAGTCAGGTTGCTGTATTAAGCGGTCAATGTCGGCGCGCAAAGCTGCGCATTGTTTAACCGTTTCAGTTACCGGCATCAGGCACCAACAGCTAACGGCTGATTTTTTTGCGCCTGCAGTTGGTAACCCTTCTCACGATCACTTACCGGAATTTGATCCCAAGCGCCTTTAATGGTCAGTAAAATTTCCATTACTTCATCCAGCTTGCTGATACTTTTATCCCGGCTGGCCTGAATAAGGTGGTTAAGCATAAAATCGTATAACGAAAACAAGTTATCAGAAATCTCGCCGGCGCTCATATCCAGACAGCCCTGCAAGGCAGAAATAATATTGATGGCTTTAGAAATCGCCTCAGACTTACCGGCAAAGTCTTTGCGATCGATACAACCTTTGGCTTTGGCCATATTCTCCAGTGCGCCCTGCATCAACAGCTGAATAACACGATGTGGATCAGCTACCGCCAAATCATCTTTAATACCCACCGCTTTATAAGCTTTAATTCCGTAACTCATAACATGCCCCACTAATTCGATTTATTGGTTCCAAATCCAGGCAAACTTGCCAGTTGCGACGTTACCGTTGATGCCATATTCTGCATCGAGCCCAATAATGCATCAAGGGCGGTATAGCGTTTGCGCAGCGTTTGCTCGAAGCTTTCTATATATCGGTTAGCAGCTTCCAAATCTTTAGTGTTTTTATCTAATTGAATTTTTAACGAGTTCTCTTTACCGGCAATAATGCCGCCGGCTTCGGTAAATTGCGACATAAACTCATCTAATTTGGCACTAAGGCCGGTGTCACCGCCGAAAATAGCCGCGACGCCATCATAATTTTCATTCAGGGCACGATCAAACCGGACACGACCGGAATCAGCACCAAACGCTGACGTCGCTGCGATTTCCAACTTGCCGTCATCATTAAATGTAATGCCCATAGAGTACAAGGTCGCCAGCTCTGAACCTGACTCACCTACCACGCCACCCAACATGCCTTTAAGCTGATTCATAACAGAACGCGGCAACGAATCAGCCGCCAGCGCCCCACCCTCTGCAGTAACCGTTTTACCGTCAGAGCCCAAGGTCCGGCTTTTGGTCAGATCTGCTATTTGATCAACCAGTACGTTAAAATTATTAATAAAATTTTGAATGTTTTCTTCAGCAGCTTCTTTATCGGTAGCGATATCGACGGTGGCATTGTTACCAGCAGGTGTGACTGCTTTCACTGTCAGGCTGACGTCCTGAATAGCGTTAGTGAAAGTATTGCTGCTGTTGGTAGCAATAATGCCGTCAATTTCTATAATGGCATCCTGCGCTACCTGGCTTGCCGTTAAACCTGCTGTTGCCCCGGTGGGTACTGTTGAGATAGCATCCAGCTCAGCATTGTTATTGGTGATCACCAAATCATTGCCGGCACCGGTTTCATTTGAGGTTAACACCAGCTTGGTACCCACTGTACCACCGGCATTAATAATATTGGCATTAATACCAAAATTATCGCTCTGGGCATTAATTTGCTGCCGCAGTTGGTTTAGTGTCATACCCGCAGTTACTTCAACATCGAAGCTTTTACTGCCGGCAGTTAATGTCAGTGTACCATCAGTGGTGGAGATAACGTCATCGGCAGAGCCGTAGGCTAAATCAGCACTTTCAAGCCGGCTGCCTGATGCCAACTGGTTTACTTTTATATCAAAACTGGCTGCCACGGCGGTACCGGATGCCGATGCTTCAATATAGGTTTTATTTTCGGTAGGCTGCGTTACTGTAGCAATTCGGGCATTTAAATTATTGCCACCCAATTTTTTTATCGCATCCTGGAATGCCGACAGCGCAGACTTCAGTTGTCCAACACCGGACAGCGAGGCATTTAACGTCGTTTTAGTGGTATCAATACGGCCCAGTTTACTGTCGCGCTCGACCTTTACCAGCGTACTGACAAGCTCTTCAAGCGGCAGCCCGGAAGCCGAACCTAAAAAATTAATACCCGACATAATAACCCTCTACACTTTGCTATCGATTAACAGGCCAATGGACTGCCCCATTTCTTCCTGTAACCGCTTAATATCCTGCGCTACTTTTAACAACTCTTCTGACGGAATTTGTTTTATCAGCTCATCAGTCTCAAAGTCTACCACTTTAATCACCGAACGGCCCGACACATCATCTATCGAAAAGCTTAATGATCGTTGCTCTAAAGCAACCGCCTGATTGACCACATCCACTGCTTTTTGCAGTTCGGTGCGGCTTACTGCAGCTTCTGGCATACTTTGTTGTAGTGGTGTAACCGCAACCACCGGCTCTTGCTCAATCTTTGCCGCTGGCTTAGCCGGCTTTTCCGCGTTTGGCGTATAGCTCAGCGCGGTTGAATTATTAGCGTTTATGCTGCTCATAGTCTGTTCCTTTATCGGCGCGCAGGGTGAAAGCTTTAGCTAAAGCCTTCACCACTACGCGTATTAGTTTAACCCAATAAGGACAAAGCTGCCTGTGGCCGCTGGTTAGCCTGCGCCAATACCGTAGTACTGGTTTGTTGCAGAATTTGCTGACGCGTTAATTCTGCAGTTTCACGGGCGAAATCAGTGTCACGGATCCGGCTACGTGCGCCTGATACGTTCTCTGAAATATTGGTTAAGTTACGGATCGTTGACTGGAAGCGGTTTTGAATCGCACCCAAGTCAGCACGGGTACCGTCAATTACACCAATAGCAGTATCAATCAACGCCAGAGCTGCTGAAGCACCACCTACTGAAGATACGCTCAGCGCACTTAAACCCAATGCATTGGTGCCATAGCCGCCGGTACGGGATAACTTAATGTCAATGTTCTGGCCGGCGTTTGCGCCTACCAGGAAAGACGCTGAGTAAGAACCGTTTAACAGGTTTTGCGTACCGAACTGTGTTACAGAAGCAACACGGCTCATTTCCGCTTTCAACGCTGTTACTTCTTTTTGCAGTGCAGCGCGGTCAGTTGAACTGTTAATACCGTTTTGCGACTGGATTGCCAGCGTACGAACACGTTGCAAAGAGTTAGTGATCTCTTCCATCGCGCCTTCAGCAACCTGGGCTACTGAAATACCGTCGTTGGCATTACGGGCTGCTTGATCCAAGCCGTTTACCTGGCTGGTTAAGCGGTTAGAGATTTGTAAGCCAGCAGCGTCGTCAGCTGCGCTGTTAATGCGAAAACCTGAAGACAAACGCTTAAAAGCGGTATCCAGATTATTGCCTGAATTAAACAACTGACGCTGTGCGTTCAGTGACGACGTATTGGTGTTTACGTATAAAGCCATGAGTCACTCCTTAGTCCTCGGTAGCAAGCTACTTAACGACTATGATTAAAAATACGGTTATCCCGTTAATTGAGCCAAGCTGCAACTTGGCTTAACCAGTTTATCGGCCGTAACTTCTGTGACTTTAGCGAAATAATTAAAAATTTTTGTGTTTTTTGATTTAAAATAAAAAGCTATTCAATATCAGCAACATAAAGTCGCTTTGTAAAAATTTGCGGCGACATCTAGTTACCCAAGACACTTAATGCAGCCTGAGGCCGCTGATTCGCCTGTGCCAACACTGTAGTACTGCTTTGCTGAATTATTTGTGTCCGGGTAAGCTCGGTTGTCTCTCTGGCATAGTCGGTATCCCGAATGCGCCCGCGTGATGCAGAGACATTTTCACTGATATTACTCAGGTTACGGATAGTAGTAGTCAGCACATTCTGCCAGGCGCCTAAATCTGTGCGCCCAACATCAATCGCCAGAATAGCCTGATCCAAAGCCAGCAGTGAGTCTGCCGCATCATCGACCCCTAACTGCACCGCCGCCACATTCAACCCGGTGGCACCGCTGCCATAGCCGGTTGATAAATCAATTTCAATTTTTTGGCCGGCGTTAGCGCCAATCTGAAAAATAACCGAAGGGGTACTGCCATCAAGCAGTTTAATGCCGCCAAACTCAGTATTATCGGCAATGTTTTGAATAGAAGCTGCAAGCTCATCATATTCCTGTTGAATCGCAGCAATATCAGCAGTGGTATTAATGCCGTTTTCAGATTGAATGGTCAGCACGCGCATACGTTGCAGGCTGGTGGCAATTTCGTCCATTGCGCCTTCGGTAACCTGCACCAGTGACACGGCATCGTTAGCATTACGCACCGCCTGGTCTAAACCATTTACCTGGCTGGTCAACACGTTACTAATCACCAGCCCGGCTGCATCATCTGCCGCCCGGTTAATACGAAAGCCAGAGGTAAGGCGCTCAAAGCTGGTGCTTAAGCCGCTTGTGGCATTGCTAAGCAAGCGCTGAGACGCCAGTGAAGACTGATTAGTATTGACAACTAAAGGCATAGCACTATTCCTGTCACAGCCGGTAACTACTGTGCGATAAGATAAAATTCCTGACTTAATCTTGTATCGGCCGGACAACTCATTTCTTTAATTTATTATTTAATATCAAAAAGATAAGCCGCCAAAAGGCGGCTTTGTCAGAGCGCTGAAACTTACTGTAGTAAACTTAACGCTGCCTGTGGCCGCTGGTTGGCCTGCGCCAATACCGTGGTGCTGGTTTGTTGCAATATCTGTGTACGGGTTAACTCTGCGGTTTCTTTGGCAAAGTCAGTATCGCGAATACGACTACGGGCACCGGAAACGTTTTCAGAGATATTGGTTAAGTTACGGATCGTCGATTGGAAGCGGTTTTGAATCGCACCCAGGTCAGCACGGGTACCATCTATTACACCAATAGCCGTGTCAATCAGCGCTAAGGCAGCTGAAGCACCACCTACTGACGATACGCTCAGGGCGCTTAAGCCCAACGCATTTGTACCGTAGCCGCCTGTGCGTGATAATTTAATATCAATATTCTGCCCGGCATTGGCGCCGACCAAAAATGACGCTGAAAAGCCACCGGCTAACAGATTTGTTACGCCAAACTGCGTGGTTGAAGCAACCCGGCTCATTTCGGCTTTTAACGCTGTGACTTCTTTTTGCAGTGCAGCACGGTCAGTTGAACTGTTGATACCGTTTTGCGACTGGATAGCCAGGGTGCGGATACGTTGTAAAGAGTTGGTGATCTCTTCCATCGCACCTTCGGCCACCTGAGCCAGCGAAATACCATCGTTAGCATTACGTGCTGCCTGATCCAAGCCATTTATCTGGCTGGTCAGGCGGTTAGATATTTGCAAACCGGCAGCATCATCAGCAGCGCTGTTAATACGGAAGCCGGATGATAAACGTTTAAATGCCGTATCCAGTGAGTTGCCGGAATTAAACAACTGCCGCTGGGCATTTAATGATGAAGTATTGGTATTGACATACAAAGCCATATTAACTCTCCTGATACCTGATTAAACACTAACAGCAGCCGCCTGAATGGCGATTTTTGCTATATCATCGTGCTATTTATGTATCGGAAAATAAACATAAAACTTTAGATAATTTATATAAATAAACGCTTAAACATAAAAAAATAGTGAAAATAGAAAAAGCCACTATAAAGTGGCTTTTAGAAAGTAAGTTTATTAACCTTGCAGTAAGCTCAATGCTGCCTGCGGCCGCTGGTTAGCCTGCGCCAATACTGTGGTACTGGTTTGCTGCAATATCTGTGTACGGGTTAACTCAGCCGTCTCTTTGGCAAAATCGGTATCGCGAATACGACTACGGGCACCGGAAACGTTTTCAGAGATATTGGTTAAGTTACGGATCGTCGCCTGGAAGCGGTTTTGAATCGCACCCAAGTCAGCACGGGTACCATCTATTACACCAATAGCCGTGTCAATCAGCGCTAAGGCAGCTGAAGCACCACCTACTGACGATACGCTCAGCGCACTTAAGCCCAACGCATTTGTACCGTAGCCACCGGTACGTGACAATTTAATATCGATATTCTGCCCGGCATTGGCGCCCACCAGGAAAGTAGCTGAGAAGCCACCGGCCAACAAGTTCTGCGTACCAAACTGAGTGGTTGAAGCAACACGGCTCATCTCTGCTTTTAACGCCGCCACTTCTTTTTGCAGTGCAGCGCGGTCGGTTGAACTGTTGATACCGTTTTGCGACTGGATTGCCAGGGTACGAACACGCTGCAACGAGTTGGTAATTTCTTCCATCGCGCCTTCTGCTACTTGCGCCAATGAAATACCGTCGTTAGCGTTACGCGCTGCCTGATCCAAACCATTGATTTGGCTGGTCAAACGGTTAGATATTTGTAAGCCGGCGGCATCATCAGCAGCACTGTTAATACGAAAACCGGATGATAAACGTTTAAATGCCGTATCCAGTGAGTTACCGGAATTAAACAGCTGACGCTGGGCATTTAATGATGAAGTATTGGTGTTTACGTATAAAGCCATGATAGTGCTCCCAACTGTTGTTCTGTTGCGTAAACCCGGTTGTTGTTCGGGTTTATCACCTGATACTTATGTATCGGAACCGGCAGCGGAAACTTGAATATTTTTTGCAGAATTTTACATTATTAGCGCCGGATAGCTTATCCGGCGCGGCTTACTTAGCGGATATAGTCAAACAAACTTACCCCGGACACCTTAACAAAAGTATTGGAAATGGCTTGCAATGCTATTTCCTGTTTGGTGATTTCAGTCAGAGCGGCGGCGTAATCTACCTCGGATAAATCGGCCCGGTAGGATTTATTGTTGATGGTTAAATCTTCATTAGTACCAAACACACTGTCCAGCACATTGACACGGCCACCAATAGACGACAAAGAGCTGTCAATAGTAGACGCCGAGGACGTAACCTGGGTAATAGCGTCGCTAATGGCTTCGTTAAACTCAAAACTGCTCAGGCCCGGGTTTTCCAATGCGGTAATAAACTCACCGATAGTGGTGAGAATGTTTTTCTTTTCCGGTGCTTGCAACGAAAAGTCAATCTGGCCCGGTACAGCGGCGGCGCCACTTACCGTGATAGTTAAACCGTTAAACTGAATGGGTGCATCGGCAACAAAAGCCCCGGTTACCGGCGGTACCAGAGCAACACCATTTTGCAAAATTTCATAATTTGACGGTGCGGTCAGCGCTACACTGAAATCATTATTGGCCGGCGTCAGACTGTCATAGTTTTGCTTATAAAAAGCGTCAAACTGACTTTGATCAGTTACCGAAACTTCTGCCGCAGTAGCGCCGCCGGCACTGATCACTGCCGGGGTATTTTTAAACCTGGCATCCACGTTCTCAAATACCATTTTACCGCTATCGTTGCCGGGCAAGGCAATGGTTGGCGATATTTGCAGTGCTTTTTGACCATCATCGCCCTGAAACTCATAAATGCCGGTAGCCTGGTTAAAGCTGTAACTTTGTTTTTTATCCTGAAAGCCGGAAAAAATATAACCGCCCTCTGCATTGCGGGTATTCATCAGATCCAGTAGCTCAACCTGAATGTTTTTCAGCTCCTGCGCTACGGCCTTTTTATCATTTTCCGTGTAAGCACCATTACCTGAGGCAATAGCAAGTACTCTGGCCCGATCAATAGAGGTGCGCATATTGGTCAGCACGGTTTCTTCCAGTGCCAGATTGTTTTTCAGCAATACACTGTTATTTTGAAACTGCGCCACCTGTTCCAGGTTTTGATCTAACCCCAACACCTTAGCCGACGCTGCAGGGTCATCCGCCGGTGTTAAAATACGCGTTTGCTTAGTTAGTTGGTCCTGAGCACGGTTCATCTTGCTTTGGGTGTTTAAGATGCCATCTAAGCCGGCATTAAACTTCATATTAAAAGATAATCTCATCATTACCTCACTGCCGATAACAAGGTGTCAAACACCGTTTGCGACGTTGAAATGATCCTGGCTGCCGCCGCATAGGTTTGCTGAAACCGCACCAGGTTAGAGGCTTCCTCATCCAAACTTACACCGGATAATGACTCATACCAGGCGGTGGTTTGTTCTAACAAAGCTTTGCCGGCGGCTTCATTATTGCGTGCTTGATTAGTACGTTCGCCAATCAGGCTGACCATATCACCATAAGACTGATTGAAGCTAACCGAGTTAACGCTACCCGGCACTGACAGCGGGTTTAACCGCGTGGTTTGCGCAGTTTGCAGTGCCGACAATTCCAGACCATTGCGGTTGTCATTAAAACCGCCGTCGTTAAAGCTGATATTAAAGGTGTCACCGATAGCCGGCACCCCGGTAACCGAAAAATCAAAACCAACCGGCACCCCGGCCTGAGCAAAAATATCCTGATACTGGTTCGAGCCAAAAGCGGCCGTGGCAACCGGGTTACCCAGGTTGTCGACGATTTCAAAGGTATCGCCACCAACATAAGTCATGGTCCAGGGGCCGTTAATTAAACCAGACGGCGTATCAAAGCCATAAGCCGGTAACGTTGCCGGTGTGGTATCAGTTACCTTTAAGCCTTCAACCTGAGCATTACCCAAATTTGTTACGGTAAACTCTGTCCGCACCGGCGAGGCCAGGGCGATGTCTTCCGGCCGCGTTGTCGCCAAATTTAACGTTCTGGAGGCGGTACTCAGTGGTTTTAGTTCAAACTGATCGCCTACAGCCGGCGCGCCGGTTAAGGTAAGTTCCAGGCCGTATAAATCGCCGCCGGCATCAGCAGAACTTATAGTGACCGGAAAGCCACCGACAGGAACCACCTTATCCGAGCCAACAATTACCTCACCTTTAACATCAATAGCCTGGATCCGTACCTGGCCAGCCTCAACCGTCAGCAAAAAATCATTTGGTGGTAAACTTTCGCCCTCACCCTGCTCTATTGCTACCGTAACGGCTCCGGTGCCGGCATTGCTTGATAACGCAAAGCCACTGCTTACCGGCAGGGTAAACAAATTTCCGCCAATTTCACCGTTAAGGTTCATACCCAAGCGGTTTTGGCTGTTCATGGCGTCAGTCATCGAAAGAGCCAACTGGCCAAGCCGGTTTTGCGTTGGTACCAGAATTTCTTCTCTGAATTTCAGCAGACCACCGATTTTACCACCGAGGGCCTCGATATCGATATCACGCTCCACGCTGGTGTTCCCTGCCAATTGCAGCTTTAGATCGCGCTGTGAAGGGTCAGGATCACCGCGCAGTGCCACCAAATTAAACTGGCCGCGCTCAACCACCAATGACTGCCCCGTGCCGAGAAATACCAACTTCTCTCCGTTATCTGCATCCAGGGTACGAATTTCCACCATTTCTGCCAGGTTTTTGATGGCCAAATCGCGTTTATCGAGCAAATCCAACGGCACCGGCCGGCTGTTGCCTGTGCCGAATGAGGCAATTTCAAGGTTTAAATCAGCAATCTGTTTAATGTAGCCGTTAGTTTCACTGGTGTAGATATCCAGTTGTTGGTTAACAAAGTTTTCCTGGTCCAGTACCAGACTCGACAAGGTAGAGAATTTATCCAGCAATGCTTGGGAGCTGCCGATAATCAGTTGCCGGTTGGCTAAGGTAGCCGGCTCATTGTTGGCAATTTGAAACTGCTTAAACAAGTCATTAATACCGGTGGCGATGCTGTTGGCGGGGTTAGAAAACAAGGCATCAACGCGATTGGCTTCAGTAACGTACTGCTGGGCATAGCTATAGTTAGACGTATCGCGACGCAGTTGCTTTAACGTAAAATCACTGACTAAACGCTCTGTAGTGCCTTTACCTACCCCCAGACCGAGAATTTGCGATTCAAATTCAGTGCGTTGACGCACGTAGCCTTCAGTATTAATGTTGGCAATGTTATTACTGGTAGTGTTGAGTAAGGTGCTGTTAGCCAAAATAGCCGACGTGCCTATTCTCAGTAAATTGTCTGACATTGCTCTCTCCGCTGGCGCCGCTGTGCTGCGCCCATTCAGTTATTAATCGGCACCAACACTGTTTTCTTGAGTAACATCAAGCTCTGTTCTTAGTTGCTGCATAACAGGGCTTTGATATACCGCCATAATTTTTTGCGCATAAGCCGGGTCGGTGGCATAACCTGCTGCCTGCAGTTGCTCAAAATAGGCTTTTGCATCAGTCGTCACTTTTACCGCATCCTGATAACGCGCACTATTACCGATAAAATTGACATAGTCTTGCAAGCTATGCGCCGGCGAGTCATAAGCACGGAATTTGGCTTGCTCTTTTTTCGCCACACCGCCGCGATATTCCAGCGTATCCACTACCGCCGTTTGCCCTTGCCAGCCGTTATTGGCTTTAATACCAAACAGGTTAAAGCTGTTTTCACCTTGTGCGGTTTTAATCATCCGCTGGCCCCAACCGGTTTCCAGCGCAGCCTGCGCCACTAACGCCAATGGATCCAGCCCCAGTGCTTTGGCAGTTTGCCTTGCCGCCGGTAATAAACTTTTGACAAAATCAGCCGGGCTGCTCACTTGCCAGTCTGTCGCCGTATCATCCGGCGCGTTAACCGGCGCCGCCGCTGGTATTGCAGCTTGTACAGGGTTTGCTGTAGCGCCAGCGGTGTTTATTTTACGTGCCGGCAGAATATGCGTTGGCATCTGCAGTGTTTTTTCCGCTTTTTCTTCCGGTTTCGCACTGCCCCCCAAGGCCGGGCTTAATTGCTGCACCAGTAAATCGGCTAAACCTAAGGCGCCTTTTTGTGCCAGATCGGTAGCCATTTGGCTGTCATGCATGTCACGGTAAAATTTGGTAGTTTGACTGTTCATCATGCCGTCTACTTCAAAACCGGCATTGGCTTTTCGCATACTGCTGAGCAACATACTGAAAAAAATCGATTCAAACTGCTGTGCTGCCTGACGCAACGCCGCTTTTTCATCCTTAGCCGAATTGCTGCTGATTTGCTGCAGGCTGGCAAGGTCATGATAAGACACATTATTGGGCGTCAGGCTCATATCAGATCACCACCAATTCGCCATGAATAGCTCCGGCTTCTTTCAGCGCTTCCAGGATGGCCATTAAATCACCGGGGGCAGCGCCTACGGCATTAACGGTACGTACTAAATCATCCAGGGTTACACCCGGGTCAAACTTAAACATCCGCGATTGATCCGGCCGCACATCAATAATAGTGTTTTCTTCAATCGCGGTCTGGCCACCAGCTAAAGCCTCAGGCTGCACTACACGCGGGTTTTCGGCAATAGTTACCGTTAAGCCGCCATGGGTTATCGCTGCCGGGAACAAACGCACCTCTTTGCCGATAACAATAGTGCCGGTACGCGAATTAATAATAATTTTGGCAGAATGATCACCAGGCTCAAAGCTGAGGTTTTCCAGCGTAGACAAATAGGACACACGCTGACTGATATCACGCGGCGCTCTTACCTGTACCGACGTCGCATCCATCGAGTAAGCGGTTTCCGGTCCCATAAAGCTGTTAATGGCCTCAGCCAGCCGCTTGGCGGTAGTAAAGTCTGAGCGCTTCAGATTAAAAGTAATAAAATCGCCCTGCGCAAAGGGTGATATCACCTCACGTTCCACCATGGCGCCGTTCGGAATACGGCCGACAGTGGGTGTATTCACCAAAATACGTGAGCCATCTAACCCTTCTGCACCCAAGCCGCTGACAATAAGGCTGCCCTGCGCCACCGCATAAACATTGCCATCTAAACCGGTTAGGAAAGTTTGCATTAAGGTACCGCCACGCAGGCTTTTCGCGCTACCAACCGACGACACAGTGATATCCAGTGTTTGGCCGGGTTTGGCAAATGCCGGTAATTCGGCATGCACAGCAACAGCAGCGACGTTTTTAATTTGCGCTTTCATATTGCCGGGCAGCGTAATACCAAAGTTACTCAGCATGGTGCGAAAACTTTGCTCGGTAAACGGGCTTTGTTCACCGGTGCCGGGCAAGCCCACAACCAAACCGTAACCGACCAGTTGGTTACTGCGTACGCCTTCAACATCTGCTACATCTTTAATACGTGCAGCATTAACCGGGCTCAGTGCCAGTAATAACAGCAACGACAACAGCGGGTACAATATGCCTTTCATTATATCTCTCCTAGAAAGGCCACAGCGGGCCGTTAAAGAACCGGCTCAACCAACCGGGTGATTGGCCACCATGGGTCGCGCCGGTGCCACTGTATTCAATGCGGGCATTGGCAATTTTGGTCGACTCTACGGTATTGTTCACATCAACGTCAGAAGAGCGGATCACCCCGGTTAAACGGATATATTCTTTACCGGTATTTAAGGTCAGCCATTTTTCGCCGCGGATCACCAGGTTGCCATTATTCAACACCTGCAACACATTCACCGAGATATCGCCGACCAGGCTGTTGCTTTGATCGGCTTTAGCATCGCCTTTGTAATCTGATGACGAGTCGGCACCAAACTGCAGCACATTGCCGGCGGCCGACACATTGCGCCCGCCAAGGCCGATTATTGGCTCAAACGAGGCAGAGCTGTCTTTTTTCATCTCAGTCTTGGCATTTTTACTGGCTTGGGTGCGCTCTTTTAACACCACGGTAATAATGTCGCCTTCATGCCGCGCTTTATTATCCGAATACAGGCTGTTGGAGTGATTTTGCGCAAACAACGAGCCGTTTTGCACCAGTGGCCGCGATGGCGGTTCGGGCATTAACGGCGCAAAGTAAGGGTCGTCGGCTTGAGGCTCCTGCAATGAAGCACAGCCTGCCAACAGCAGCACACAACATCCGGTAATAATGCGTAACATAAAGCCTCCTGTTACAGCTGCTGAATAGCAAAGCCAAGCATTTGGTCTACCGACGAAATCACTTTGGAGTTCATCTCATACACCCGCTGACTTTCAATTAAACTTACCAGCTCTTCAGTAACATTCACGTTTGAAGTTTCCAGCGCGCCCTGCACAATAATACCCAGGCCTTCCAAACCGGGAATCCCCTGCACCGGGTCGCCACTGGCGCCGGTTTCATTAAACAAGTTCTGCCCTATAGGCTCTAAACCGGCCGGGTTAATAAAATTGGTTACCGTAAGTTGGCCCAATACTGCAGGCTCTCCTTGCCCGGGCAGCTGCACAGACACCTGACCATCTTGTGACACGGTAATACTGCGCGCATCCGGCGGGATAACAATGTTTGGCTGTACCTGATAGCCGGCACCTGATGTCACAAGGTTACCTTCATCATCTACAGTAAACTGACCGTTGCGGGTATAAGATATGGTGCCGTCCGGCATCAGGATTTCAAAGAAACCATGGCCCTGTACCATCATATCCAGGCTGTTATCCGTAGTTAACATATTGCCTTGGGTAAAGTTTTTCTGTGTTGCCACCACCTTGGTACCGGCACCAATCATTAAACCGTTAGGCAACTCGGTATTTTGCGATGATGCCCCACCCGGCTGATTAACGTTTTGATACAGCAAGTCTTCAAATATCGCGCGGCTCTTTTTAAAGCCAACAGTACTGGCGTTTGCCAGGTTGTTTGAAATCACCGAGATATCACGCTGTTTGGCGTCTAAACCGGTTTTACTGATCCATAATGCTGGATGCATGTGTGCCTCCCGGGGCCTGCGCCCTTTGCTTATTCAGCTTATTAGCCAACTATTCTGAGTAACTGATTTTGCTGACGGTCCATCTCTTCAGCGCTTTTCATCATCTTTACCTGCAGCTCAAACTGACGCTGCAGGCTTATCATATAAGTCATCTCGCCTATCGCATTGACATTGCTGCTCTCAATGGCGCCTTTAAGCAGGCTGACATCCACTGCGGCTTCTGCTATCTGGCCGTCTTTACGCCGGAACAAGCCGTCGTTGCCTTTTTCCATCTCGCTGTTCAGCGGCCGTACCAACTTAATTCTGCCGGCCGGCACAATAGCATCAGCAGGTGCGCCTTGCGGTAACACACTGATGGTGCCATCCAGTGCAATCTCCACTTTTGCCAGTGGTACCGGTAACTGGATCGGGCCATCATCGCCCATTACCGGCAAACCGGATGAGGTTTCCAACATGCCGGTAGCACTGATCTGCAAATTGCCGCCGCGGGTGTAAGCTTCGTTACCGTCCGGTGCCTGTACAGCCAGCCAGCCATCGCCCTGAATGGCCACGTCTAACTCGCGTTCAGTCATAATAATTGCGCCGGCGTCAAAGTTTTGACCTGGTTGCTCCGTCAACGAGAACACGCGGGTCGGCAAACCTTCACCAAAGGCCTGCATCGATCTGGCCTGCTCAAAATCGGCCTTAAAGCCAACAGTACCGGTATTGGCCAGGTTATTGGCCCGTACCGCTATACTGTTCATATTTTCTTTGGCACCGCTCATGGCGATATATAACAGACGATCCATCACGTGCTCCGCTTACTATTGCTACAATTAACTTAAGCAAAATTAATGCCACAAGGCAGAAATGCAAAAAAGGTGTATTGGAAAGCCATAATTTTTAAGCAACAGGTCGGATAGCAGATACAAAAACACCACCCGAAGGTGGTGTTTTTTGTTCAGATACGACTTAACGGATTTGAAGTACAGTTTGTTGTAAGGTGCTGTTAACTTCTAATGCCCGTGAGTTGGCCTGGAAGTTACGCTGCGCGCTGATTAAATCCACCAGCTCGGTAGTCAGGTTAACGTTAGACTGCTCTAATGCCGAGGCATTGATAGCACCAAAGGTATTGGTATTGGCCTGGCCACCGATAGGCTCACCGGAAGTAATAGTTTGCTTCCATGAGGTATTACCTACCTGCTTTAAGCCCTGCACATTGGCAAAACGCACCAACGCTACCTGAGCTAAATAAGCTGAATCACCGTTGCTGTAACTGGCTAATACACGGCCAAAAGCATCAATATCCACCCCGGTTAAGCTACCGACTGTAGTACCATCCTGGCTTAAGCTGGTAGGGGCAAAGTCGCCCGCTACCTGGGTAGGCCTGCTGGTACCGGCCGCATCACGAAAGTTGACTACCACATCTGCCTGAAACTGCGCACCGTTTTTCAGATAACCATTTAACGGGTTGTTTAATACAGCAAAAGGCATAACCAATGTCGGAGCAACCCCAACCAAGTTACCACTGGAGTCGAACTCTAAATTATCACCCTGAAACGGCGCTGCAGTTACATTATCCCATACCACAAAGGTTTCCCATTCGGAGTTTGCTGGTGGCACAGTAGTGGTACGGCGAAAATACATTGTCGCGGTATGAGACTCGCCCAAGCTGTCGTACACCGTTATAGAAGTAGAATCATTGTAGGTTGCATCATCCGTCGCATCAAACGGCAATGCATCTTTGGGTACCTCTCGCGAGTCCAGATTCATATTAATAAAAATATTGTTAGTTGCCCGCGGTGCGCCGGCGGTAGTGGGTATAGTAATCGGCGCTGCGGTACTCAAACTGACGGATTGATTGTCTCCATCCAATGGATCGACGGCAAAGCCCTGCAAAAAATTGCCGTTATTATCAACAATAAAATTATCTTTATTTAGTTTAAACGCCCCGGCGCGGGTATAGGTTAGATCCCGCGATTGAATATCCGGGGTTAAAGCAAAAAAGCCTTCGCCGGTAATCGCCATATCCAGCGAGTTATTGGTAAATTGCAGCGAGCCTTGGCTAAACTGCTGAGCCACCACAGACGTAGTTACACCATCACCTACTTTAGTGCGGCCGGAGGCAAAAATGGATGTGGCATACACATCGGCAAATTCCGCCCGCGACTCTTTGAAGCCGGTGGTGTTTACGTTAGCGATATTATTCGCCGTTACATCCAAATCTTTTTGTGCTGCGGCAATGCCGCTTAATGCGATATTAAAACTCATAATTCACCTCAGCTCACTGTTAACCGTAAGAAACTTCTAACACATCACCTAATTTCACGGCGCCAAGGCCAATCAGGTTTAACATAATTCCGCCACCGGTACCGTTCATGCTAACGCTGCCTACCGGGGTATAGACATTCACCGGTAAACTGGCATTGGTACCATCGCTATAACTAACATCAACTTTAATTTTGTAGACACCGGCTTTAACCCTGTCGATAACCTCTTCATCATCGCCATCAGCCGGGATCTCATCACCCTCAGCTGAGCTGCCACCAGATGACGCGCCGGAGCCGGTATGAGTACCATCCCAGATAAATTCGTTTTTACCCACTTTCGGATTATCAACGCTAAAACTCTGGATCAGTTCGCCTTTTTCATTTTCGATACTGATTTTCATCCGCGTGGCCGGTTTATCCAGTTCGATATTGCCGCGCGCCAGGGTTTCACCGGTAAACACAATTTCGTCTGATTGTGTCAACACACTGCGTCCAACCAAAGACGAAGCTTGTAGCGCCTGGTTTGACGACATGCTCTCGGCGAAGCCTTTAAAGCTCTCGTTCAAAGATCCGATACCGTCAGCCATAGTGAAGTTGGTCATCTGAGCAATCATCTGATCGTTTTCTACCGGCTTGGTTGGATCCTGAAAAGCCAGTTGCTGCGTTAGCAAAGCAAAGAAATCTGACTGCGTTAAAGCACCGTTATTTTTATCCGGTGTTTTATCTTTGTTATCCCAATACATGCCATCCAGGGCAGTATTGTTATTTACATTAGTGGTCATGATCGTGCCCTTAGTTTGCCTGGCCTAAGCGCAAGGTGCGCATGACCATTTGCTTGGCCGCTTCGGCGGTTTGCACATTGGTTTCATAAGATTGCGATGCCGACATCATGTTCGCCATCTCTTCCATAATGTTGATATTGGGCTTGTAGATATAGCCGTTTTCATCCGCCAGCGGATGATTGGGCGCATATTCCACATTTAACGGCGCATCGGATTCAACAATACCTAACACCTTAACACCAACGCTGGCATCACCCTGTTGCCGCTTAGCCTCTGACAACTCGGCAGCGAATACCGGGTGACGGCCACGGTAGGTTTGGTCCACACTGCTGCTGACACTGTTAGCATTGGCAATGTTACTGGCGGTGGTGTTCATCCGCACCGACTGGGCTGTCATGCCGCTGCCACTGATATCAAAAATATTGAATGCACTCATGGTTATTGTCCTCCGCCGGTAATGGCTTTTTTCAGGCCACTGATACGGGAATTAAGAAAGCTCATACTGGTTTGGTATTCCAGACTATTTTGCATTACCGCATTACGTTCGCGGTGAATGTCTACGCTGTTGCCATCACCGGTATCGGGCTGATCCGGATTACGAAATTGGGTTTCGTGCCGTGCGGCGGTAGAAATATGAAAGTGCTTTTCGTGGGTTCGCGCCATAGCGCCGGATTGCCGTGCTTTAGCATTATTCAGCGCTTGCTGAAAATCCACGTCTTTGGCTTTATAGCCGGGCGTGTCTGCATTGGCGATATTTTCTGCTAATACCTGAGCCCGCCGATCACGAACCAGCATGGCTTCAGGGTGCATACCAAATGCTTTTTCAAAACTGATTGCCATTTTTTTGCCACCTCTGAATTACCGATGGAAAAACAAATGCAAAACTCAGGCCAAATATTTTAAGAAGGGAGCATGCTAGGTCTTTTTACGGTAAATAATACCCGGATTACAGCGGATCATCTCAAAATCGCTGTTAACGCTAGATAAGGACTCGGACGCACCGAGAAATAAATAGCCTTTCGGGTTCAGTGATTGGGCGAACTGGCGGATAATTTTTGCTTTTACATCAGCAGAGAAGTAAATAAGCACATTGCGGCAAAAAATAATGTCGAATTTACCCAACAGAGTGTAACTATCCAACAGGTTAAGATGACGAAAGCTGACGTTTTTGCGCACCGGGTCTTTTACCCGCATCATGCCTTTGCCACTGTCTTCAAAAAACTTACTGCGCCGCTCCGGCGATAAACCGCGTGATAGCGCAAGGCCGTCGTATTCACCGCGCTGGCAGTGTTCGAGCATGGTATTGGAAATATCGGTGCCGAGGATATTAACCCCCAGACTAAAGGCGCCGGGCCGGGCTTGCTGATATTCCATTGCCGTCATAGCAATAGAATACGGCTCCTGGCCGCTGGAGCTGGCAGCTGACCAAATTTTGACGGTGCGGCAAGTTTTTTCCAGCTCCGGCAAAATTTGTTTTTTTAGCAGCTCATACGGATAGGTATCACGAAACCATAATGTTTCATTGGTCGTCATGGCATCAATAACAGCAGACCGTAGCTGACGTTCAAACGGGCTTAACGTCTTACTGACCAACTCAGACAGTGACGCCACAGAAAAACGTTGCATCAAAGGACCAAGCCGGCTTTTTACCAGATACTGCTTGTTTTCACCCAACACAATACCGCACTGTTGCTCCAGAAAATCGCGGAACAACACATATTCTTTATCTTGCAGGTCTTTATTTGGCACCGGTTATCCTTAACGATTAATCAGCATGCAGCCACTTTTCTACAGAACCGGCTAACTCGTCCGGATTAAATTTAGCGATAAAATCATCTGCGCCAACTTTTTGTACCATTTGCTGATTAAATACACCGCTGAGCGAAGTATGCAAAATGACATGCAATTTCTTTAATTTAGGTTCCAGCTTAATCTCGGCTGTCAGGGTATAGCCGTCCATTTCCGGCATTTCTATATCAGAAATCAGTAAACCGATTTTTTCCGTTACCGACTCCTTGCACTCTTTTGCCACTTGCTGCAAATACTCCAGCGCTTCGCGGCCATTATTTACCAGGTGCATCTTTACACCTAACACCTCAAGCGCTCGTTTTACCTGGTTACGAGCTACAGCAGAGTCATCTGCTATCAAAATAAGCCTTTCTCCAAGGTCAGCACTAATACTTTGCGTGTCTAACTCTTTGGTAAGAGCGGTAGGTGACGGCGAAATTTCTTCCAGAATTTTTTCCACGTCAAGAATTTCAACCAGCTCTTTGTCTATCTCGGTTACCGCAGTAAGGTAGCTCTGCTTGCCACTGGTGCCCTTGGGCGGCGGCATAATAGCTTCCCAGTTAATATTAATAATGCGTTCGACCGAATTAACCAAAAAGCCCTGAACCGAACGGTTATACTCTGCAATCACAATAAAACTGTCTTTGGTATTTTCAATGGCCTTGCCGCCGGTGGCCAGGCTTAAATCAATAACTGAAATAGTCTGGCCACGAATATGCGCAATACCGCGCACAAACTTATTTTGCCTCGGAATAGCCGTTAACGGCGGGCACTGTAACACTTCGCGCACCTTAAACACATTGATACCGTAGCGCTGACGGCCTGCCAGCTTAAACAGCAACAACTCAAGCCGGTTTTGCCCGACTAACCGGGTGCGCTGGTTTACCGAGTCCAGAATACTCGCCATCGGCAACTCCTCTATATACATTCAGGATCGATTCTTGCTTAGTGTCACAACACAAAGCGGTTATCTAGCTATAGCGTCAACTTTTTGCGCTATGTTATAACCCCTGGCCAATAAAGCATAGCCGAAACCTTATGAAAAAGTACGAAAATTTATTTAAACAGACACTTACCGTTACTGTTGCCGCATTATGCTTTAGCAATACAGTGCGCGCCGCCGACTCGCAAAGTTATACTCCGGGTCAATTGACTGAGCTTGCCGCAACCTGGCTGGAACAACAGGTAGAGGAACGCCCGGGGGAGCTACAGATAAACATAACACCATTGGATAACCGTATCGGTGACAAGCACTGCAGTAATCCGCTACAACTGAGTTTGTCGCAAGATATCACTCAGCGGCAAAATACCATCCAACTGCGTTGCAATACAGAACAAAGTTGGCTGCTGTATGTTCCGGTAAGAATAGACGAAATTGTCCGCACCGTGGTGATGACGCAAAATATTACTACCGGTACACTGATCAGTGCCGATATGTTGACAACAGACAGCCGTGAACGACGCTTTGTCCGCGGCAGCCTGGTTAGCGACGAAAGCCTGATTATTGGTGCAAAAAGCAAAAAATCGCTGTCTTTAGGTCAAATTATCACCTTGCAGGATCTTTGCCTTGTCTGTAAGGGAGATGTTGTTACAATATCAGTAAGCGACAACGGACTGCAGGTAGCGGCAACCGGCATAGCACAAAATGATGGCAGCCTTGGTGATACCATCAGCGTGTTAAATCGTCAGTCAAAGCGGGCAATTATTGCCGAGGTTACTGCCGTAAACCGTGTCAGCGTTAAATTTTGATTATTTTACTAAAGTTTTGCTGTTTAACGCCGTTAACCTGAACATAAGGAACTGTATTAAGGTGATGAGGTCCGAACATGGCTATTAATATCAACAACTTGCAAAATACGCCGCAAGTTAAAACTGACAAAGTTGAACAAAATGTTCAGCGTCAGCAGGCGACTGTGCAGCAAAATGCCAGCCAGGCTGCTAACCAGAAACAAGATTCTGTGTCTATTACCCCGCAAGCGCAGCAGTTTTCTAAACTGACTGAAAAAGCCGGTAACAGCAGTGGCATTGACCAGGAAAAGGTCGATAAAATTAAGCAGGCAATTGCTGAAGGTAAGTACAAAATTAATGTTGAGCAACTTGCGCGCCGTATTGTGCAGTTTGAAAGCGAAATATTCAGCAAAAAATGACCGACACTGCCAGTGCCATCATCACCCTGTTAAACCAGCAACAGCAGCATCTGGATGAGCTGCTGTTGTTGTTACGGCAAGAACTTGCCGCCCTGTCCGCCCGCGACATTGCCACGCTGGAACAATTAACCCACACTAAAGCTGACACGCTGAACCAACTGCAACAAACCGACAGCCGGTTGGCTGCAGCACCGGAGTTAGAGCAGCACAAACAGCAGGATTGGTTTAAAGAAAAAGTAGCTGCACTGGATGTTTTGTTAGATGAGTGCAAACGCCAAAACGATATTAACCAGCAAACATTAGAGCAAAGTCAACTGACGCTGGCGCGGTTTAAAACAGAATTATTATCCAGCAGAGGCAAAGCAGGCTTAACCTATACCAGCAAAGGCAAACCTGCAGTAGAGAATAAAGGTAAGGGCATTAAAGCCTGAGCAGCAAAGCTGGAACAGCCCGCTGCATCAGCCGCTCCCGCCTTACTTAGCCCCCCTGCCTTAATTCCCTTTTTAATACGTTTTTTTAATAATAGTACCGCACACTTTTAATGGTTTGTCTTGGTTTGGTGTTTTGATACACCTGATACACCTGCTCAAAATCCAACTCCAGCTCCGTAATATAGACATCATCCACCGCATAGGTTTTAACGACCTTAGCTCCGGTGATCACGCCCTGTACAGATGCTGACAGTTTTTCGTCCTGCAACACCATATTTTGCAATTTATTGCCGGCGTCAATTTTTTGGCCATGCACAATCTCAGTCAGCTCACGGTAGGCGTCTAACTTAGAGGCTTTCATCGCTGCCAGCATTTTGTGTTCGGCATTTGCCCCGTGTTGCGCACTGATAGGTGCATACCCTACCGCACGTATCAGCGGGAAGGCTTCCGGCCTGACATCGGCATACTCCACATGGCGGTTATATAAGGGTGAACAGCCGCCAAGCAGCACAACGCCAACGATACCGGCACTTAGTAACAGCTTCATAATATTTCCTCTGATGGTACCTTGAGTTAAACCAGTGCTCTTTATGGTTCTCTTTAGTTCTGTTTAGTTCTCTTTAACTAAAAGCAAAATCCGCGCCAGCATTCAGGCATGTATTTTGCTTATTTAATTATCAAGATTAAAGCGCTGGCTATGGCTAAGGAAGTTATGAAAAATCATGTTATGTTCAGTGTACTTGCCTGGACGCTTTTCAGTACCGGCCTGAGTGCTGATTGGTATGAAGCCACCGGCCAGGCCATTGTTGAGCAAGGCAATACCGAAGCCGCCAGACAAGCCGCTATTGATGATGCGGTAAAACGCGCCGCATTGTTTGCCGGCGCCAGCCTCAGCAGCACGCAGCAAATGCTTAACGGCGTGTTGCAGACAGAGCAGCTTGGCGTAGTTAGTAACGGCGAAATTAAGCAGTTGCAACTGCTGTCAGAAAGCCGCAGCGGCAATGTCATCAGCGTTAGCATACGGGTAGATATAGAACCCCAGTTGTCCGGCTGCGTTGGCAACACTTACCGCAAACCCTTATTGCTGGGCGAGGTGCAACTGCGCGCCAGGCAAGATGCTATTTATGGCCGGCTATTCGAATTAGGTATCGACGCCACAACGCAACTGGAGCGCCATTTACGTGACTACAGCCCAACCGCACTGGTAACCCGCTTTAGCCACAGCATAACGCCACAGCAACTGGTATACCCGGATACTGACCGTTTATTTAACGACGGCCACCGTTATGTGCTCAGTGCCGCTATCAACGATTTATCGCTCGGCCAAACCACCAGCCGCTTCTGGCAGCAAGATCAGAAAGAGCGCTTCTTCGCGATAGAAATCACACTGTATGACTTATTCGAGCAAAGTACAGTGCATCAGCAGGAGTACCGTACCAGTGCCTCCTGGCCTTATAAAAGCAACAATACTCCGCTTAGCCACAGTCAGGCATTCTGGCAAATGCCTTATGGCCAAAAAATCGACCAGGTTTTGCAAGCCGTGGCTGAAGATGTGCAGCAACAGCTGCAATGCGAACCGCTACTCAGCACGGTAGTTCAGGTAAAAAACAACCAAATCACACTGGCACTGGGCGAAATGCATGGTTTACAGCAAGGTGACGAACTGCAGCTGTTTCAGTTGCAACGCAACCCCGGCAGTCCGCAGATAAAACGCCTGTTACAAAGCCCGGTTAAGTTGCAGGTAACAAACCTGAACGATCGTAACGCGCAGGCCGTCAGTACAGAGCAACAACTATTGCAACATATTCAACCGGGTGATGTGGTAAGTGTACGGAAAAGCAGCGGTTATTAACAGCTCAGGTTCCCAACGCCGGCGCTCTCTGCTACACTTTCGCGCCGTTGCCCCATAGTTAAATGGATATAACGGCCCCCTCCTAAGGGGCAGTTGCAGGTTCGATTCCTGCTGGGGCAGCCAAAAGACAGTACAACCCCGTCATATATGGTCTGATTCTCTTGAAAACCACATGTACCTTTAATTGTTTCCGCCGCTTTCTCAAACAACTTTTCCATGCAAAGCTTGTTGTGCATAGCAGCGTTTGCGTGCTCCCGGCAGAAAAGTTTCTGCCGGACTTACCTGAACAGCGTCTTAAACTACCTTAGAGTACTGTTGCCCTCCCGGCGCTAAATATGCATCAAAACAAGCACAGATGCTGCGAACCCATAGCCGGCCTGCGTGGGTAACTTTAATACGCTCAGCGTATATCTCAACCAGACCGTCCTCCATAAACGGTTGCAAGCGTGCTAAGGCATCGGCGAAATATTGCCAGAAACCATTCACCCGCCATTTATGACTAAAAGCTTCGATGTTCAACTCAAAGTGACAGATAAGCTGGCTGATTAACGCGGCGCGCAGTTTATCGTCGGCATTTAAACTAAAGCCGCGCTCTACCGGCAAATCGCCGGCACTAATCGCCGAATAGTAGGCTGGCAAGTCTTTATTGTTTTGCCACAATACGCCGCTTATCTGACTAATGGCGGATAAGCCCAGGCCAATTAATGCGTCCTGTCCGGCGCTGGTATAACCCTGAAAATTGCGCTGCAGCTTACCGGCGCGCTGGGCTTTTGACAGCGCATCATCCGATCTCGCAAAGTGGTCCATACCAATAAACTGATAACCGGCGCCGACAAAGCGGTTTATCGCCAGCTGCATCAGCTCAAGCTTCAGCGGTGCATCCGGCAGGCTGGCATCGCTTATTTTACGCTGAGCAGCAAAGCGCTGCGGCAGATGCGCATAGCTAAATAACGAGATACGATCCGGGTTTAAACGGATAATTTCCTCTATTGTTTCGCTAAAGCTGACTGCTTGCTGATACGGCAGGCCGTAAATCAGGTCAAGATTAATTGAGCTAAAGCCGAGCGTTCGGCTAAGCTGCACCTGATGGCGGATAAGCTCCGTATCCTGCACGCGGTTAATGGCAATCTGCACTTTTTCGTCCAAATCCTGCACGCCAAAGCTGACCCGGTTAAACCCCAACGTGCGTAAATGCCGCAGCTTAGCGTCACTGCAACTGCGAGGGTCTATTTCAATACTGATTTCAGCATCCGGGTTAATGCTAAAGTACTTGTGCAACAACGCCATTAAGCGGCTTAGCTGCAGTTCGGTTAAAAATGTCGGCGTGCCGCCGCCCAAATGCAGTTGGTTAATACGCTTAGTGTCCAGCAACGGCGCATAAAACGCCATCTCCTGAGCTAACGCATCCAGATAAGTGTCAGCTTTATGCTGATGTCGGGTCACTACTTTATTGCAGCCGCAGTAGTAGCAGAGCTTATGACAGAACGGGATATGCAGGTACAGGCTTAGCTCGTTTGCGCTTTGGCTTATGGCAGTTTGGATCTGTGTTTGCTCAAAATCGGTGCTTAGCGCCAGCGCGGTGGGGTAAGAAGTATAACGCGGGCCGTTAATATTGTACTTGCCAATTAACTGTGGGTCCCACTGCAGCTTGTTTATATCCGGCGCCATCTGTACCTCTGTTATTACACTTAGCTAAGGTTGCGAAGCGCTAGTATAGAGCCGGTTTAGCGTGTTAACTTTGATCTGCCGCAGCTTAACGAAGGAGTATCTGCACACCACACCTTTGCAGCAAAACGTTTTAGTGGCAACGGGCGGAATAGCTTAGCTAAGCTGATTATTTCAGCCTTATTCCACCTGTTTACAGCGGAAACTCTGCCTGCTGATGCTGACACTGGCCGGTGCGGTCAGTTTAACCTGATATAACAGATCATAGTCTTGCTCTGTCAGCGCGGCCATGGCGATACCGCTTAACTGCGTCACTAACTCAGGCACCGTATTGCTGTGCCCGACCACTAATACCGGCAAGGTTTGCGCCTTTAACTGCGATAGCAAAATCTCTGGCTGACGTGGATCGTACTGCGTTATATCAAGCTGCTGCTGTTTAGCCACTGCAGCGGCAGTTTGCTGTGTGCGCTGATAGGGTGTGGCATAAACTGCGGCCAATTTAACACCCGCCAGGCTGGTCGCCAGGGCTTCGGCACGCGCCTGACCACAGGCAGTAAGCGCCGGATCTTTGTCTGCAATGTGTTTTTCAGCATGGCGCACTAAATACACAGTGTCAGCCAAAGCCGGCGCTACACAAAGAGCCGAAAAAATACCTGGCAGGCAAGCCAGTTTGGCTACTATGGCTGCAGGTTTTATCAATCGTCGTAGTTTCATCTCAATCCAATTTTTGAGTTTGTTTGCGGCTATACAGCGTTATCTTGGCTCTGGTTGCCACATACACTACAGCCTGCATCTTTAGCCAGGTTAAACCGGCGCCATTGGCTGGTTAAACCATCAAACAGCTGTAACTTGCCATACAGCGGTGTGCCGACACCGGCGAGAATTTTTACTGCCTCCAGCGCCTGCATAGTACCGATGATACCCACTACAGGGCTTAAAATACCGGCTTCCATACAGCTTAACTGCTGATCGCCAAACAGTTGGCTTAAACAGTAATAACAGGCGCCGTCGCCTTGCATACTAAAGCTGGCAACCTGGCCTTCAAAACGAATAGCGGCGCCGGAGACCAGCGCTACTTTGGCTTTAACACAGGCAGCGTTAATGGCATTGCGGGTGGCGAGGTTGTCGCTGCAGTCCAGTACCAGTGAGAATTGCGGCACCAGCTGCGCTAAGTCATCAGCAGTTAAGCGCTGTTGCAAAGCATTTATCTCAATTTCAGAATTTAACTGACGCAAGCCAGCTGCCGCTCGCCCGGCTTTACTCTGGCCGATATCAGCTTCACGGTACAGTATTTGCCGCTGTAAATTGCTGCTGTCGATAGTGTCATTGTCTACCAGTGTTATGTTACCGACACCACTGCCCACTAAATATGGCGCGGCGGCGCAGCCTAAACCGCCCATACCAACCAGTAATACCTTGCTGGCCAGTAACGCCTCCTGGCCGCAAAAATCCAACGCCGGCAACATGAGCTGCCGACTATAGCGCATGGCTTGTTGAGCTGTAAGTTCGGCATGCTTAACGGGTGTAGTCATAAGATTTATCCTGCGCTGTCTGTTCAAGTCTGTGCCTGGCTGATACCGGAGAGCAAAGCCGCGCATTTCAAGCCTGTTTTAGCAGGGTTCAATTTATCATAGCTACACATAACGCCATATAAATCAGAGGTAATAAATTTGCGTAACTCTTACCATTTGACACTGGCAGTGCATTACCACTGCCAGTGTCAAATTCTGCTGTACGCTGTGTTATAGTTTACTTCGGTTACTTTTCCACTAAGAAAGGAAGGTACTTTATGCATCAGCTGAGCAGATGATACATCTTGCAATAACGGACTTTGCAAAAAAGGGTTAGACTGAAACAACCCGCGCTTTTTTAGCTGTTCAAGTAGTGATTTAACGTAATCAGATCCGGACCTTATTGTTTCCTCCCGTAGGGCTGCCTTTTCAACATCGTCAGACTTGACTGTACCCGTACTTTCATTCGGATTATGTACAGCCCAGGTTGTTCCGGAGTTTATTTTTGCTTCTATAAATCTGCTTCTTGCCAAACTGAACGCAGCAAAACGTACATCGTCTAAACTGGTGTTATTATCCAACGCATGCTGATAGGCATCTGCCAATGTAGCTTTATCGGCGCCACTAAGAAACGCATACACTGAACCGCTGCCCGCATTTACATCCCCGCGCGGCAGCTCTTTGATGTTAATCTCTTTAACAACATCTTCTACTACTCTTTTTATTTGCTCTGGTGTGTATTCATACCCTGACTGCCCGGCAATTTCATTTACCGACTCAGTAACTAATTCAACGCGTTTATCTACACTAATGTAAACAGGGGAAGGGTTTTGTTTAGCTGAACTAAGTGACTGTTGATACAAATAATTCAGATTCTGTCCTTGTTGGCTCAGGCCAATTTCAGCGGCCTGAGCGTCGTTTTTACTTTTATTAACCGGCGCCCCGGCTGCATTATCCGGAGCATTTGGTTTAGGCGTTTCAAAACTCAACTTTCTGTTGCTAACTAACATTCCGCCCCCGAATGAATCCTGTTAATTTTCAACTCCAAACTATTCCGGCCGGCATTGCAGCGGCTTAAACTAAATAGTTTGCCGTGCGAAGGACGCAGCCAATACAAATTGCGGAATATGAATTTGTCCGCTGGCAATCACGGTTTTATCCACTAAATGCATAACTCTGGCATTTACTACTGTACCGGCATTGTCCTGCAGCATGGTGCCGCTGAGTACATAAGAGGCCCGTTGTTGCATGTCCAGATAGTCACCGCGGCTGAAGACAAAATCACCGCGCGGCGTAACACGAACTTGCCGTGCCAATTTAACATCGGCGACTTTCACGCCTAAGCGTTGTAATTGCATATACAGATGTTCGGCCAGTTGATTACCCAGGGCGTTGCTATCGTCCAGGTTTGCGTCAAATAATACAAAGGAGCTGATGGCGATGGTGGGTTCTGCTGCATCGTACTGCATGGACAACATCAGTTGCAGCGCCAGGTCGGCAGCGTAATCTGACAACGGTTTAGTGGGTCTGGCGATTGCCGCCGGCAGATAATTGCCGCCGGCTAACTGCTGCAGTTGCTGCTCTTCCGTTAATAACGCTGTAGCCACTTCAGCCTCTGCGTCTAATGAGGGGCAAGCCTGACAAGTAACCGGCTGTTGTGCTGTGGGGCTAAATACCTGACAACCGGCCAAACAGCACAGTCCCGCCAATACTGCATATACTTTCATTGCTACCTCTGCCTTTACTGAATACCTTATTCAGTAAGCTATCGGCGGCAACAGCGACTTTCTTTAGCTGAAAATACGTTAACCTTGCTTCAGTTTCAGCCTGTCTTCGCCACGCTGGCTTAATATTGCCCGCACTACCTGCTCCGGCATAAAAGTTCGTGCTGCAGAAATAACCTGTTTGTTATCAATGCGGATTAATCTGGCGTTGATCAGCACGCCCTGCTTATGTGCTGTCATGGTGCCGGTAACCACAAAGCGAATGGGTTGCTCTGCGTTTAACTCGGTGAAATCACGGCTTAACGCGAAATCACCACCAGGTGTAACACGGATATAGTCGGTCACTTTATAGTCCAGCACTGCCACACCAAACTTATGCAAGTCGTACATTATGGCTTCACTTAAATGGTTACTCAGCACTGAGCCTTGATCCAGCGCGGTATCGACATAAGCAAAATCGGTGACACCAACCATGCCGGTTTCTTCTGCGGCACGGTGGTTTGACATTAATTCATGCACCAATACCCGCGAATACTCGTTGGCAGTAAGTAATGGCAAAGCATGGCTTGAGGTATCAGCAGCGGTGCGTTGAAAATGCGATACGCCGGCCAGGCGCTGATCACGCTCGGGCTGTGCCATCACTACCGCTTGCTCTGTGGTGTTACGGGCGCAAGCTGCCAACAGCAGTATGCTTAACACAGGTAATATCTGTTTCATCGTTGTTCTCCTGTATATCGTTGCCGGTATAGCTTATCGCCACGTTTACCAACCTGTTGCCGGCTCCACAGCACATTGTGCGGCACAAAACCGCTGGCCGCTGCCAATACTTGTTTGTTACGGATACTGATCAGCCGGGCATTTAACAACATACCGTCCTCCATTACGGTATAGGTACCCACCAGTAAGGTGTCGGCATCACTGAGGTTGCCAATATCGGCCAGTTGCCGCGACAGTGCCTGTTCATGATCGCTCTGTAATAGCAGTTGCTCGCGCAGACGATAATCATAAACGACAAAACCGCGCTGGCGCGCATGCGTAAGCATACTTTCGCTAAGCTGATTCGCCAGCTGTATTTGTGCGTCGTCGGCCGCAATCAGGGATAAACTGTTTACCGGCAAAAACGTTGCTACCGCAATTTCTGCTGCCGGCCGGGCCAACGTGCTTTGTGCCGGCACCTGAGTAAACAGGCTGTCGGCTAACTGTTGGGTATAATAATGCAAGGGGTATTCGCTAAGCGCAGGCTGCTTTGCCGCCTGCCCCGGCGGCGTTACACTGCTGCAACCTGCAACACTGCAACCGGCAAGCAATACTGCCAGTACACGGTAAATTATGACTTTCATGAGCAACCTCTGCTTCTGACCTGCAATGCTTAAGCAAATTACGGGCCAGAAACAGCGGCGGGGTTTTGGCGTTAAATCGCCACCGGCGCTTTAATATGCGGGTGGGCCTGATAATTCAGCAGCGTAAAGTCAGCAACGCTAAAGCCAAAAATATCTTTAACAGCAGGATTTAACTGCATTTGCGGCAGTGGGTAAGGCTCTCTTGCCAGCTGCGTATTAACCTGTTCCAAATGATTTAAATACAAATGCGCATCGCCGAAGGTATGCACAAAATCACCCGGCGCTAAATCGCATACCTGCGCAACCATCAACGTTAACAGCGCATAGCTGGCAATATTAAAGGGTACGCCAAGAAAAATATCAGCGCTGCGCTGATACAACTGACAAGACAACTTACCGTCGTTAACGTAAAACTGAAACAAGGTATGGCACGGCGGAAGCGCTTGCTTGCCAAGGGCGGCATTTTGTTTGGGTGACACCGAAGTATCCGGCAGCACTGCGGGATTCCAGGCGCTGACGATTAGACGACGGGAGTCCGGCGTGCGTTTTATATCACTGATTAACTGGCTTATCTGGTCAATAACACTGCCATCTGCCGCCTGCCAGCTGCGCCACTGCGCACCATACACCGGGCCCAGCTCGCCGTCGGCTGTGGCCCACTCATCCCAAATAGACACACCGTTGTCTTTCAGGTAACCAATATTGGTTTCGCCTTTTAAAAACCACAGCAATTCGTGAATGATAGAGCGCAGATGACATTTTTTGGTGGTCACCAGCGGAAAACCCTGCTGCAAATCAAAGCGCATTTGGTAGCCAAACACGCTGATGGTACCGGTACCGGTGCGATCGGTTTTTTTATGGCCATGCTCAAGCACATGGCGCATTAAATCGAGATACTGCTTCATGCTTTACTACCCTGCTTCGTCAGTTTTGTCTTGCTGAAATTGGCATACACTATCAGTGCTACGCCGGCAATAATCATTGGCAGGGAAAGCCACTGCCCCATCGACATGCCTGCCGATAATACGCCAAGGTGCGCATCCGGCTCACGGTAAAATTCTACGCTAAATCTGGCGGCGCCATATCCGGCTAAAAATAAGCCACCTAAACTGCCGGCCGGCGGATTAAAGCGGCGGTATAGCATGACGAGGATAAATAACAACACACCTTCCAGTGCAAACTCGTACAACTGCGATGGGTGACGGGGCAAGGGGCCGGCCCCCGGAAACAATACCGCCCAGGGCACGTCGGTTGGCCGCCCCCACAGCTCGGCATTGATAAAATTACCTAAACGCCCTGCCCCCAGGCCTAGTGGTATTAACGGTGCCACAAAATCGCCCAACTGCAGATAAGGCTTATTGTTACGTTTGGCAAACCAGAACATGGCCAGCAATACGCCCAGTAAACCGCCGTGAAACGACATCCCCCCGGTCCAGATCTTAAATAAATATAACGGCTCACTGATAAACAGTTCAAACTGGTAAAACAAGACATAACCAACACGGCCGCCCAGCACCACGCCGAGAAAGCCGATAAACAATAAATCGCTGACCTGCTGCTCTGTCCAGCCGGAGCCCGGCTTTTTAGCGGCGCGGTTTGCCAACCACCAGGCAATAGCAAAAGCGATAAGATACATTAACCCGTACCAACGCAGGCTTATCGGACCGATAGAAAAAATTACCGGGTCTATCTGCGGAAATGTTATAAAACCAGAAGCCATAACTACCCTTAACTAAACATCATTTTTGCTGATACCAGCAGTAAGAAAACCCCAAACACCCGCTTAATTGTAAGCACCGGCAAAGTTTGCGTTAACCTGGCGCCAAGCGGAGCCGTAAATACCGATGTGGCCACTATACCCAGCAACGCCGGTAAATAAATATAACCGATAAAACCATCCGCCAACCGGTAGTGTTGCCACCCGGCAATAACATAGCCAAGTGTACCAAACACCGCAATTGCAATACCGCTGGCGGCGGCACAGCCAATGGCTCGGCGCATATCAACAGAAAAGTAATTCAGCACCGGTACAAACAAAGCACCGCCGCCAATGCCCAGTAAACTGGCAATACCGCCTAACACAGCGGAAATCATTAGCAAAACACTTTTGCCGGGCAGCGGCTTTTTACCAACAGTAGAACGTGAACCCAACATTCGCAGCGCCAACAATAACACTGCGCCACCAAAAATCAGCTGTAATAAGGCGCCACTGATATTATGTGCCAGATAACCGACACTCCAGGCACCAATGGCGGCACCGGCCATAATAGCGCCCGCTACCGACCAGGGCACGCCCCCCCAGCGATGATGTGCTAAAACCGATGATGTCGCGGTAACAATAATAGATGCCAACGAAGTGGCGACGGCAATCAGAATGGCTTGCTCAGCCGGCACAACACCATAGGCCGGCAACAGCATAACCAATACCGGCACTATAACAAGGCCGCCGCCAATACCAAGTAGTCCGGCCAGAAAGCCAACTAAAGCACCGAGTAACAAAGCAAGCAGAGTAATGGTTAACACAAGGTTCCTGTAAGCAGATAACGCCAGCCGGTGTAGTAAGCCGTTATTGTAACCGGCACAGCATCAGGCACGTAACTGGCTTAATAATTGTTTTTGCTCTAAAAAGCGTTGAATATGCGCGCGCACCTGCTTGGCCGACGCACAGGCCAACACTTCAGGTAGCAATAAGGCCAGCTCAGACATTTCGACCCGGCGTAACAGCCATTTTATTTTTGCCAGATTGCTGCTGTTCATACTAAAGCTCTCATACCCCATCGCCGCCAGCAGCAACACGCCTGCCGGTTCGCCGGCAAGCTCTCCGCAAACACTGATGGGAAACTGCAAGCCGTTTGCCTGCTGTGCCAATTGATGCAGCGCACGCAATACCGCAGGATGCATAGCATCGTATAAGCCGGCCACTCTGGGGTTGTTGCGATCTACCGCCAATAAATACTGGGTTAGATCATTGGTACCGATAGAGCAAAAATCTACCTTGCGCGCTAACTCAGGCAATTGATACATAATCGACGGTACTTCAATCATTACGCCAATTTTCGGTTTGGGTAAGTCAATCGCTAACTCGTCACTGACTTCAAAACTGGCTTGTTTAATTAAGCGAATTGACTCGTCCACCTCTGCCAGGTCAGTGATCATCGGCAGCAAAATATGCAGGTTATCCAGCGCCAGATTAGCTTTTAACATAGCACGGATTTGAACCAGGAAAATTTCCGGATGATCCAGCGTTAAACGGATACCGCGCCAGCCTAAAAACGGGTTTTCTTCCACAATACTAAAGTAAGGCAAAGCTTTGTCGCCGCCAACGTCAAGGGTGCGCATTATCACCGGCTTATCAGGGTAATTTTCCAGCACCTTGCGATACAGCTCTATCTGCTCTTGCTCCGTCGGAAACCGGCTGCGCATAATAAAAGGGAACTCGGTACGGTACAAGCCAACACCGCCGGTGTATTGCGGTTCTGTGGTTTCCAGTTCTATGGCTAAACCAGAGTTTACCATCAGGTTAAACCCGGCACCGCACAAGGTTTTCGACGGTAAGGCTATTTCGGCCAGATAACGGGCATTTAATGCCGCGTCTTCACTGATTAAACACTGGTATTCGGCACATATCGCCTCTACCGGCGACAACAAAATATGCCCCTGGTAACCATCAACTATCAAGCGCTGGCTCTGCCAGTGCAGCAGTGGCAGTTCGTCTACGCCCATTACTGCGGGAATACCCAGCGCACGCGCCATAATAGCCGCATGCGAGTTAACTGAGCCTTTAAGCGACACTATTGCCACCAATTGCTCGCGCGGCACTTCTGCTAACATTGTTGCCGTTACATTGTCGGCTACCAGCACCACTTTGGCCGGCAACTTAATTTTACGCTGCTCGGTATCCAGCAAATTATTTAACACCCGCTGGCCCAGATCGCGGATGTCGGTACCGCGCTCGCGCAAGTAAGGGTCATCCATATCATCAAACTGGCGGGCAAACTTTTCTACCACCCGTTTTAACGCGCTTTTGGCGCACCAGCCCTGAGCAATTTGTTGCTCTATTTCCCGCCCGAGGCTGGCGGCATCAAGTAACTGATGATATACGTCAAAAATAGCCAGTGCATCCGGCGGTAAATGCCCGCTCATGCGCTCTGCCAGCCGGTTAAATTCTGCTTTAGTTATTTTTACTGCACGATAAAAATGCGCCAGCTCTTTTTCCGGCTCATCCGAGCGCTTCAACGAAATGGCATTAAAATCATTTGCCGGTTCCAGTACAAAGGCTTCGCCAATGGCGATACCGGGCGCACCCGGTAAACCCTTAAGCTGCCCGGTTTGAGTATGGCCAGCGGTTGTCTCACTGGCCGCCTGGCGCATCTCAGCGTTGGCCAGCACTGATGCCAGCTGTGCCCCAAGGGTAACTAAAAACGACTCTTCGTCTTCATTAAAAACGCGATCTGCACCCTGCTGGATAGTCAGCACGCCCAGCACTTTACGATGATGAATAATAGGACAGCCTAAAAAGGCAGAGAAACGGTCTTCACTTACCTCAGGGGTAACTTTAAACCGGGGATGTAAATGCGCTTTGGCAAGGTTGATAGGCTCTTCACGCTGACCTACCCAGCCAATTAAGCCTTCAGAAAAACCAATAGCAATATTGCCGATGGCATCAGGATTAAGGCCGTCAGTAGCCATCAGCATAAAGTGCTGTTGTTCGTAATCAGCCAGGTACACTGAGCAACATTCGGTTGCCAGTGCCTGTTTGACACTTGAAACTAAACCGGCTAATGCGTTTTGAAGCACCGGCTCTTGTGCTACATCCTGAACTATTCGCCTTAACTGGCCTAACATAAGAGCCCCATCTTCAGTTCAGCGGTTAACCTGCTTTACTAACTCTTTTTCTTGCCTTCGCGGCGGATAAACGGCAAAGCGACCGGAGCAAACTCTTTCATGACTTTTCTGTAAACTTCGCGCTTAAATGCGACAACCTGGCGCACCGGATACCAATAACTGACCCAGCGCCAGCTATCAAATTCAGGATGCGTGGTTTTAAGTAAATTTACATCTTCGTCAGCGCAGGTCAAACGCAGCAAAAACCACTTTTGCTTCTGGCCTATACACACAGGGTTACTGTCTTTGCGAATTAACCGTTTCGGCAGTTTATACCTTAACCAATGCTTCGTTGTGGCAATAATTTCCACATCTTCAGCCGTCAGGCCCACTTCTTCATGTAATTCACGAAACATGGCTTGTTCCGGCGTTTCGCCGTCATCAATGCCACCCTGTGGGTATTGCCAGGAATGCTGACCATACCGTTTTGCCCAAAACACCTGTCCCTGGTGGTTACAAATCACTATGCCGACATTGGCCCGAAAACCTTCGGCATCGATCACACAAACCTCTGGCGGATCTTAAAACAATATGTCAAAGATTCTTTCATAAAGTCAGGACTTGGGCAAACGGTATTTTCAACGTCGGCTGTACACAGTTATCCACAGCAAGCACTGCAGAACATCAGGCAATGTGCACTTTTTCACAGAGACTGTTGATAAAACTGTGCACACTATCAGTTTAACCACTGCATAACTCTGAATGCGCCAGGCAGCACCCGGGCTTTTATCCTGCTTTTTCAAACTATTTCAATGAATTACAGGAAGACTGATACAACACCAATCTGGTTTTTGCTGTGAGTAAGTTAGTTTGCTGCGTTTTTAAGCAGTAAATTAAGTGAAAAAATGCTAGCGTATTCCAACGTTTGCTTTAAATGACTATTATGCCTGCTTCTCCTGCAACACTTGACGAATTACTGGCCCGCAGCATCGCTCTGGCCGGGATGACATTAGGCCAGCTTGCCGCGCAATTGCAGCTGACAGTGCCACAAAACCTGCAAAAAGATAAAGGCTGGGTCGGCCAATTGTTAGAACAAATATTAGGCGCCAGCGCCGGCTCAAAAGCCGAGCCGGATTTCCCGCATTTAGCTGTTGAACTGAAAACTTTGCCGGTTAACCAACAAGGTAAACCGCTGGAAAGCACTTATGTGTGTGTTGCACCGCTTACGGGTATTGCCGGTCAGCAATGGCATGAGTCTTGGGTGTGCCAGAAATTGCAACGCGTGTTGTGGGTGCCCATTCTGGCAGAGCGCAACATCCCGCTGGCAGAGCGCATGGTCGGTACGCCGTTTTTATGGCAACCCAATGCTGAGCAACAACTGGCGCTGCAGCAGGACTGGGAAGAGCTGATGGAACAAATCAGTTTAGGCGGCATTGCGTCTATTCGCGGGGCTCAGGGCAAAATTTTGCAGTTAAGGCCCAAAGCAGCTAACAGCAAGGCACTTACTGCGGCTGTCGGCGCTGAGGGCGAACCTATCCGCACTCTGCCGCGGGGCTTTTACTTAAAAGCCGGCTTCACCGCCGGCTTGTTACAACAACAATTTCAATCAGTTTAGTTGCGGTACTTATCGACAATACGGTTGTAGCTGCCATTGTCGCGCAGTTGCTGCAGGCCCAGGTTAAACTGCTGTACCTGCTGCTCTGTTACCGAGCTTTTGCTGAACATTACATAAACATCTGACGCACCGAGGCTGATACTGTGTGGCTGAATATACTTATCCAGCCCCTTACGCCGTAAAATGGAAGCGCCGACAAAGCTATCTTCCAATAAGCCATCGATTTCCTCATCCAGCAATCTGGCCATATTCAGCTCACTGATAATGGCACCGACAAATTTATCTTTGTGTGCCTCATCAGCATATAACGCCGCCACTTCATCGCCATAAAAATACTCATTTACAATACCGACTTTATGGCCGGCCGCGATAAAGGCTTTCAAATCAGTAAAGGGTAAATCTGACTGGCCTTTGCGTACATACAGCTGAAAACGCTCTTCGCGGTAAGGCTCCGAAAAATAGGCAAACTCTTCCCGGTCCGGCGTTTTTGATGCGCCAAGCACAAAATCCACTTCGCCCTCCTTCAGCAAGGTAAGTAATTCCAGCCAACTGCCCTGTACAACGTCGAGTTTACATTGCATACCTTCTGCTACGGCCTGAACCAACTCGACATCTAATCCGGTAACCGTATTGCCGACAGAGACATATTGGTAAGGCTCCCATGCATCCATGCCCATGGTCATATTGCAGTTCGGTTGTTCTACGACGGTTGCGGTTTCTGTGGCAGGTGGTGCTGCATCTTGGATGGCGGGTTTACAGCCGGCTAAAATCAAAAACAGTACAACGACTAACAAGGTGTAAGTTTTCATATTAAACCTCAAGGCGTTATCAGATTGCCTCAAGCTTAGTGCATAACGGCTGCTTTTGCCGGTTAAACAAAAAAGCAGCCGAAAAAATCAGAATTTAACCACCGGATAACGTTTTTTGCGCTGTTGCCGGCGGTGGTTTCACCGGCGCACCAAACAACGAACGGACAATGCCGCCTAATGACGGCTGCGCCAAACAATCCCGCCACATACGGCGCCACTCATAAAAGGTAATCGTTAACGGATTGTCAGATTGAAAATCGTCGGTAATACCATAGCGACAAGGCTCATCGCCCCGCTCGGCAACAAAACTGCCAAACAGCCGATCCCAGATAATCAGTACGCCACCAAAGTTTTTATCGATATAAAGCGGGTTACAGGCATGGTGCACCCTGTGATGCGATGGTGTGTTAAACAGCCACTCTAATACCCCCAATGAGCGCACCGCCTGAGTATGAACAAAAAATTGAAAGGCCAGGTTCAGCGCCACTACCGCAAACACAGTAGTGGGCGAAAAGCCGGCGATGATCATCGGCGTCCAGAATAACCACATACCGGACAGCGGATAAGTCAGGCTTTGCCGCAGCGCCGTACTGAAGTTCATCAACCTTGAGCTATGATGGGTTACATGCGAGGCCCACAGCCAGCGGATGTGATGTGAGGCGCGATGAAACCAGTAGTAGAGAAAATCCTGCAGCAAAAAAGCTACCGCAACTGTGCCGGCGGTTAATTCAATATCGAACCAGCGGAATTGATACAGCCAGAGAAAAAACGGCATTAACAATAACAATGCCAGCATATCACTGCCCTGATGCAACAGCGCCAACACGGCATTGGCCAGCGTGTCCTGCCAACGATAGCGGGCCGGTACCGCTTGTTTGCTGCGATACCACTCCCAGGCGATAAAGCCGACAAACAACGGACTTAACAGCAGTAAAATCAGCTCTACAGGGATCATCTGCAATTACCCGGACAGTGCATATATTAGGTTGTTCCGGTTAGCGCACAGGTAATTCGAATCTGGCAAACATGCGATCGATTTCTTCCTGGTTGCGCAGCATATTGGCTTTTTCGACCACGTCACGGGTTAAATGTGGCGCAAAACGCTCAATAAAATCATACATATAAGTACGTAAAAACGCGCCTTTACGAAAGCCGATTTTAGTGGTGGAAGCATCAAATAAATGGCTGGCATCAATAGCGACTAAATCCTTATCCAGCTCTTTATCCATTGCCATAGACGCAATAACCCCTACGCCCAAACCAAGCCGGACATAAGTTTTAATCACATCAGCATCGGTAGCGGTAAACACGATTTTCGGCTCTAAGCCTTTAGCGGCAAAAGCCCGGTCTAATTCAGAACGCCCGGTAAAACCAAATACATAAGTAACAATAGGGTGCTGTGCAACATCTTCCACTGCGATTTTACGGCCCAATTGCAGCAACGGGTGATCTTTACGCACAATGACACTGCGATTCCAGTGGTAACAAGGCAACATAACCAAATCGTTATATAAATGCAGGGCTTCGGTAGCAATGGCAAAGTCGGCATCACCGCGCGAAGCTGCCTCAGAAATTTGCTGTGGCGTGCCCTGGTGCATATGCAAAGATACTTTGGGATATTTCTGCATAAAACCGCTGATCACCGGCGGCAACGCATAACGGGCCTGGGTATGAGTAGTGGCGATATTTAACTTACCCTGATCAGGTAAAGTGTGCTCTTTTGCTACTGCTTTAATGCTTTCGACTTTCGCCAAAATTTGCTGAGCAATGTCAATTACATCGCGACCGGCCGGGGTAACGTGGGTTAAATGCTTGCCGCTGCGGCCAAACACCTGGATACCCAGCTCGTCTTCCAGCATGCGCACTTGTTTACTGATCCCCGGCTGCGAGGTATAAAGGCTTTCAGCAGTTGAAGAAACATTCAGGTTATGGTTCAACACTTCAACGATATAGCGCAGCTGTTGCAATTTCATGTGTCACAGATCCGGTAATGGCATATCATTGCTCAATATACCTGTCTGGCAAGATATTCCAACTTATTTTTAATTTCCTTGCCGCTATAACTAATGGTAGCTAAAACTATAGTGGCTGCCGGCCACTTTTGTAACCGTAGCGTCGTTATCCTAAGGAGCCCAAATGAGTAAAACTGTACCGGCCATTGATTTTGCTTCAGTGCTGGCTTCGACTGTTCACGATATGAAGAACTCATTGTGCATGCTGATCCAGTCTACTGAACTGATCCAGCAGGAAAGTGCTCAGCTGTCCGGCGACGCCCGCGATGAACTGGCACGGCTGAACTATGAAGCCAACCGGCTTAACTCCAACCTGCTGCAACTGTTGTCGTTGTATCGGTTAGAACGTAATCAGCTACCGGTGCAGATTGATCAGCACTATCTGGCCGATATCGCAGAAGAGCTGGTGCTGAAAAATCAGTTTTACACCGAACAACGTCAGCTGCAATTGCAAACAGAGTTGGCGGATAACCTGCACTGGTTTTTTGACTATGACCTGGTGATGAACCTGCTTAATGACGCTGTAGCTAATGCACTGCGCTATTGTGACCGGCGTATTTTGCTTAGCATTAGCCAACAGCAACAGCTACTGGTGTTGGAAGTGCATGACGATGGCGGCGGTTTTCCGCAGTTTATGCTTAACAGCGATGCTATTGATATGAATACGCCGGATTTGGCCAACAATCACACCGGACTTGGAATATTTTTTGCTAAGCTTATTGCACGTGCGCACAACAATAAAGGCGTGCGGGGTACGGTTGAACTGCGTAATGGCGGCAGATACGGTGGTGGTGTGTTCCGGTTAACTTTGCCCTGAAGTATACAGTTAACTGTTATTTCAGCGGTTTTATGATTAATATGACAGTCAGGTTCTGTCCTTAATGAGGTTTCAATGCTGTTAACCTTAATAATAACGCTGGTCGTTGCTCTGGTTGTTATAGCGGTAATAGTGAATGCTATTCAACAACATAAAGAGCGTCTGGCCACGTTAAAACGTGCTGAGTTCAGTAAATTGCGCGCCATGCTGGAAGACACCGAAGAGTTGATGGTGAACGCCGCCAATGTGCCGCTGTCTGCTGCGCTGCAACAAATGTTGCTGAAACGCACCGCGACAACGCTCAAAGCTATGGTTGAACTGGAGCCCGGCGCGCGCGATATTAAACAGCGTTTGCAGGATACTGAGAGCCGCCTGACAGACAATAGCGCCGATAGCAGCCCTGTGGCAGAAACAGTGACCTTACCGGACAATGACCAACAGCTTATTGCTATGATCAAAGGCATTAAGCGCTTGCGCACCGTGCTGCGCGGTGAGCATGCCAGAGGCAATATCGACACGCAGATGGTAATTCAGGAAGATAAACGGCTTGAAGTGCTGCAACTACGTATTAATGTTGAAAGCCAGGTTAAACGCGGCAATCAGGCCAGAAGCAACAATATGCTCGGCTCTGCCAGGCAGTATTTCGAAAAAGCCCTGACAGCCCTCAGCAGCACCCCGCATCAGGACGACTATGTATTGATGCGTAAATCAGAAATTATGCAGGGATTGGAAGACATTGCCAGCCAATTGAAAGAAGGCAATGTAAGAGATCGCGAGAAAAAAGAAGAAAAAGAAAACAAAGATTTAGACGAGCTGTTTGCGCCCAAACGCAAATGGTAGTGCTACCAATTTAAAAACGGGCCGCTATTGCGGCCCGTTTTGTTTCGGCATTACCGCAACATCAGGCTTTGGTGACAACCCACTTACCGCCCTCATACCATGCAGACCAACCGGTAGCCTTGCCGTCTTTTTCCGACATTACATACTGCTGCTTGGTCTTACGGCTCCAGCGTACTACCGCCGGATTACCTTCAGGGTCTTTTACCGGCGCATCGGCCAGATAATAGAACTTAGGTGATAACTGAGCCCGGTACTTCGCCAGTTCCGCCACCAACGGCGCCCGTGTCTCGCGTGACTTCGGAAAGGTAGACGCGGCGAGGAATAAACCAGCGGCGCCATCACGCAGTACAAAGTAAGCATCTGACTTTTCGCACTTCAGCTCCGGCAAATGCACTGGGTCTTCTTTTGGCGGTGCAGCTTCGCCACTGCGCAGCAGCTTGCGGGTATTTTTACAGTCGGTATTGGTACAACCAAAATACTTACCGAAGCGGCCGGATTTTAACTGCATATCGCTGCCACACTTATCACATTCGATCAGCGGGCCGTCGTAGCCTTTAATTTTAAAACTACCCTGCTCTACCTGGTAACCATCGCACGCCGGGTTATTACCACATACGTGCAACTTACGTTGCTCGTCAATCAGATAACTGTCCATTGCAGTGCCGCATTTGGCACAACGTTTTTTCTGTCGCAGCGCCTCGGTTTCCATTTCATCTTCATCGCTGACATTGACTGCGACATCACCGGACACCAGATTCATGGTGGTGGTGCAACGTTCTTTCGGCGGCAGGTTGTAACCCGAGCAGCCTAAAAACACCCCGGTAGAGGCTGTGCGGATGCCCATAGGCCGGCCACACGTCGGGCAAACAATGTCAGTTAACACAAACTGATTTACCCGCATACCACCCTGCTCAGGATCGTTTTCTGCAGTTTTCAGTTTTTGATAAAAATCACCGTAAAAGCTGTCTAACTCTTTACGCCACTGCGCCTGACCATTAGCAATGTCATCCAGCTTCAGCTCCATATTGGCGGTAAAGTCGTAGTTCATCAGGTCGTTAAAATTTTCAACCAGACGGTCGGTAACAATTTCGCCCATCTTTTCGGCATAAAAACGCTTATTCTCTACCCGCACATAACCGCGGTCCTGGATGGTCGAAATAATAGAAGCGTAAGTAGATGGCCGGCCGATACCGCGCTTTTCCAGCTCTTTTACCAGGCTGGCTTCACTGAAACGCGCCGTAGGCTTGGTAAAATGCTGCGCACTGTTTAATTGCTGCAGTTGTAACATTTCACCGGGTTTAACGTCCGGTAGCAAGCTGTCTTCTTCGTCTTTACGCTTAACCGCCGGTTGGACCTTAGTCCAACCATCAAAGCGCAGCACACGGCCTTTGGCTTTTAATTCAAAGTCTGCTGCCTGCACAATAATATTGCTGACGTCATACAACGCCGGCGGCATCTGGCACGCCACAAACTGGCGCCAAATTAATTCATACAGTTTACGCGCATCGGCTTCCATATCGCCCAGACTACCGGCCAATACGTTTACATCTGAAGGCCGGATTGCTTCGTGCGCTTCCTGCGCATTGGCTTTGCTACCGTAACTCAGCGGTTGTTCCGGCAAATATTTTTTACCAAACTGTGCGCTGATATAGTCGCGACACGCGCTTACCGCATCCGCACTTAAATTCGTCGAGTCGGTACGCATATAGGTAATATGGCCGGCTTCGTACAAACGCTGCGCCAGCATCATGGTTTTCTTTACGCCATAGCCCAGCCGCGTACTTGCCGCCTGCTGCAACGTGGACGTTATAAAAGGTGCTTGCGGTTTGCTGCTGCTGGGCTTGTCTTCACGCTCAAGTACCTTGTAACCGGCCTTGTTCAGCACGGCTAAGGCGGCATCTGCTTCGGCTTTATTTGCCGGTTTAAAGGCTTTGCCCTGTTGTTTGGTTACATCCAGTTGCAATGCCTGTTTGGCCGCAGTTAAAGTATCGGCAGCAACAGTCCAGTATTCTTCCGGCACAAAGGCTTTAATCTCGCGCTCGCGCTCTACCACCAGGCGCACAGCAACAGATTGCACACGACCTGCAGACAAACCACGGGCGACTTTTTTCCACAATAGTGGCGATACCATAAAGCCGACCACGCGGTCGAGAAAACGCCGGGCTTGCTGTGCATTAACGCGGTCTACATTTACTTCACCGGGCTCTTCAAAGGCATTTTGAATAGCATTTTTGGTAATTTCGTTAAACACTACCCGTTTAAAACGCTGCTCATCACCACCGATAATTTGCTGTAAATGCCAGGCAATCGCTTCCCCTTCACGGTCTAAGTCCGTTGCCAGATAAACAGTGTCAGCCTTTTCAGCCAGTGCTTTGAGTTCTTTAACCACTTTTTCCTTACCGGGCAAAATTTCATAGCGCGCTTTCCAACCATGCGCCGGATCTATGCCCATACGGTCTACCAACGCCTGGTATTCTTTTTCTTCTTTGCTCAGCGTTTTGTTCGCCCCAGCCTTGTCTTTACTACTGCTGGTGGGCAAATCGCGAATATGGCCCACGCTGGACTTAACGATAAAGTCTTTGCCAAGGTATTTGTTGATCGTTTTCGCTTTTGCCGGTGATTCGACTATAACCAGTGATTTCGCCATCTTAATCCCGAGATCCCTAACATTTTATGCATGTCAATTATGCTGCTTTTTTAACGTATATCCGTAAACCGCAGTTGTGACAAGTGAATAAACTCATTATTATGCAAACCAGCTCAATTTAAGAGCTGTCTGGCGAAAGGTTCGCCAAACCGAATGAAGCATCCTCAGCGGCCGCAAAAATAATAAAAACAGTGCCCATTCCAAATAAAGGATATAAAGCAAAAATGAAATTCTTTGAAGCAAACTTCGATGGCCTGGTAGGGCCAACTCATAACTATGCCGGTTTATCTATCGGCAATGTTGCCTCGTTATCTAACGCTAAAAACAGCTCCAGCCCACGTCAGGCTGCTAAGCAAGGCTTAAGCAAAATGAAAGCTTTGCATGACTTAGGCATGGTGCAAGGTGTACTGGCTCCTCAGGAACGTCCTGATGTCTATACCTTACGCCGCCTGGGTTTTACCGGTTCAGATGCTAAGGTAATAGAAAAAGCTGCTAAACAGGCACCTGCAGTGTTCAGAGCGGTATGCTCAGCATCCAGCATGTGGACCGCTAATGCAGCAACTATATCGCCTTCTGCCGACACTGCAGATGGCAAAGTGCACTTTACGCCCGCCAATCTGACCAATAAATTTCACCGCTCGCTGGAACCTGTTACCACCGGCAAAATTTTGCAAGCTATGTTCCGCAACCCTGAGCATTTTGCGCATCATACACATTTACCCGACAATGATCACTTCGGTGATGAGGGCGCGGCGAATCATACCAGACTTTGCAGCGCTTATGGTAAGCGTGGCGTAGAACTGTTTGTATTTGGCCGTTATGCGTTTGACAGCAGCAAAGCGGCACCAAAGCGCTTTCCGGCGCGCCATACACTGGAAGCCTGTGAAGCCGTAGCACGGTTGCATGGTTTAAGTGACGAGCATGTGGTGTATATGCAACAAAACCCGGATGTTATCGATCAGGGCGTGTTTCATAACGACGTTATTGCTGTAGGCAACCAAAATGTGTTGTTCTATCACCAACAGGCGTTTGTCGACCCGCAAGCTAAACTCAGCGAACTGCAACGTAAGTTCGGCAACGGCAGCGAGCTGCATCTGATAGAAGTACTCAACAGTGAAGTATCAGTGGCAGAGGCGATTAAAACCTATCTGTTTAATACCCAGGTGATTACGCTGGCCAATGGCGAAATGGCCATCATAGCCCCTACAGAGTGTCAGGACAGCGCAGCAGTATCGTCTTATCTGGCGGCGCTGACAGAGCGTAATACGCCGATAAAGCAAATTCATTACTATGATGTGAAACAAAGCATGCAAAACGGCGGCGGCCCTGCCTGCCTGCGTCTGCGCGTAGCAATGAGTGAGCAGGAAAAGCAAGCCGTTAACCAAAATGTACTGATGAGCGATATGTTGTTTACCACACTGAATCAGTGGGTAGACAAGCACTATCGCGACCAGGTTAGCGAAGCTGATTTAGCTGATCCGCAATTACTGTTGGAATCACGCACAGCGTTGGATGAATTAACCCAAATCCTCGATCTGGGCTCGGTATATCAGTTCCAGCAAGTATAAATAATAAAATTGGCGTAAAAAAAAGGGAGCTGAATCAGCTCCCTTTTTTAATAAAATCAATTACAACGTATCGCCACAGCTATTACCAGATCCAAAAGGGTTTCTCGGTGGTGGACTGCCTTTAGTCGAAACATGTGTGCTTGATACCGGCAATTCAAAGCGTTGTGACGTTCTGTTTTCCGTCCCTTCTGCACGATCAGACACCACTAAGTCGACTTGAATCCAATTAGCATAACTCTGTCCATAGGTCACATGGAAAACGGCAATTCCATTTTCGTCCGAAGTTATAGTTTGAGGTACGGTAACAACGTTACCAGGTGTTAGCGTGCCATCAAGATTATTATCTTCTCCTGGATCAATACTGCCATTCAAATTAGCATCTTCATTGGCACATTCTACTGTGCGAACAGCAACATAGTATTCAAAATTAGGTTCATCCGGGAATTCCGTGTAAAAACCTTTAGCATAAGCCCAAGTAGCTGACGTAGTTGGATTAGTCCCTAGTGTGGGATTAGCCGCAACATACACATTCTGATTAGGCACCGGATTACCGCTTGCGTCTGTGACAATTACAGAAAATTCCTTCCGGTAAGTTGATTCAGAAGGAATTTGTAACGTGTTGCCAGTGGCAATGCGGAAAAACAAAGTGCGCTCACCAACCGTTAATGAAGTTGAACCATTTACCACTCCGACACTTGCTGTTACCACAACCCCATCCCGAGCTGTTGTGCTGGTTGCCTCAAATACGGTTGAAGCAATACCTTGTGAATTGGTACGGGCACTGGCAGGTAAAATACTACCACCAGCGGCACCACTCAAAGAAAATGTTACATCACGGTTTTTAACCGGATTATTATTACTGTCTCGCACTATTGCCCGAACAGAGCTTTGTTCACCGAGTCCGATTTGGGTTGGCGATGCCTGCACTTCAACAGTTGCAGGTGTAGTTGCGATAAATTCAACCTGTGTCTGAGCAGCAACAACCTCGTCGCCCGTTCCGGCTTTGGCACTGATAGAGGCCAAACCAGCCAATGCAGAACGCACATAAACGGTAGCTTCACCATTAGCATCAGTATTCACGGTGACTTCACTGACCGTGGTAGTCGGCGCCGCCGGATTACTGAAGACTCCGCCACGCGACGTGATGAATGTCACGGCTTGGTTTGCTTGAGGTAAATCATCTTTAGTCCAAACCAGATTCACAGCAAAGTTAGTGTTTAAGTTCACCTCTTGACCTGCCGTGGTATCCAGTAGAAATTCATCGGCGTTGACATCGATAGTTACTGAAGATGACGCGCCCAAAGCAGAAACGGTTAACGTATCCTGGCCGCTGTTTGTAGCATCATAAGTAAATGTTGCCTGACCAGTGGAGTTAGTAACAGGTGTCGTTGTACTAAGAGCATTTCCCAAACTAGATGAGACTTGCAAAGGCGTATTTGCAATAGGTTGATTTTGAGCATTACGTAATATAACACTTATCTGCACGCTGCTAGATACAACTACAGAATCAGGTGCGGAAACATCGATATCTGTGCCTACAATCCTAATCACTAATGACGAGCTAACTTGACCAACACTTGCTGTGACCGTAATGTCACGGATACTTGCATCAATTGCTGAGCTCAATTCTGCTTTTGCTATGCCATCCGCTTCAGTATTCTGAGCCGTAACAACCAACTCTCCACCATCGCCACTATCCAGAGCTTCGGAGCTGAAAGAAACACGAACGTCTTGTAACAATACATTAGTCGGGCTCCGGACCAAAGCCGACAATTGGACTTTATCGTTGCTACCACTTCCTAATTGCAGTTTGTCCGCCAACAAAATTACTGAGCCTACAGCCTCATCAACCGCACCCCCACCGCCAGAAGAGTTAAATCCTGTGGTTGCGGTTGCATCGCTGTTATTTAAACTGGCGGTGATACTACCGGCACCTGCTTTACTCCCTACAGAAAGCGCCAAAGTGGCCACGCCGTCAGCGTTGGTTAATGCAGTGCCACCATTACCTAACACTGCAAGTTCTGTATTGTCCAGAGCAAAATTGATAACCTGATTTGCTACACTACCATTATTTGTTGCAGTCAGTGTCGCGGTCACCGTAAGGGGTGCTGTCAACGAAAGCTGATTAGACGCCTGACCGCCACTATTGATCAGTGCTATAGCAACTGAGTATACCGGTGTATTACCACCACCTGTACCACCATCTGAATCCAAAGTACCGCCGCCGCCGCAAGCTGCCAGTATTGTAACGATTAGCGCAACAAAAAGTTGCCGGATGTTTCGCATGAAAACTCTCCCTAGCTGTTTTTATTATATAGTTTTGTTATTTCTGTATCTTAAACCATTAATCCGGCAAACGTCACAGCAATTTTGAAAAAAAAATTAGCAGTAGCTGCCTTTCACAAGCCCAACCTGTTAGGCTTAAGCTCATTATAAGTTTACAAATAGTTTGATGTGATGACAGGAAATAAGAAGCTGGGGTTAACCGCCCGCATTGTAATAGGTATGGCTGCAGGTATAGCGGTAGGTTTTTTCTTTAAATGGCTGTTAGCCGGTCAGGATGAACGCGTATTGCACCTGCTTGGTTTAGATATACCATTAAAAGCACTGTTTATTGATGGCCTATTTCATATCGGTGGTGAAATTTTTATAGCCAGTTTAAAGATGCTGGTGGTGCCGCTGGTGTTTGTTTCTCTGGTCTGTGGTACCTGTTCATTGTCAGACACTTCCAGTTTAGGCCGCCTTGGTGGAAAAACCATAGGTTTGTACCTCATTACTACAGCTATTGCCATCAGTCTGGCTATTTTTGCTGCGCTGGTAATTGCTCCGGGTGAAGGCGTGCAAATGCAATCCGACGCTACGTTTAACCCCAGCGAAGCACCGGCACTGTCGCAGGTATTTATTAATATTTTTCCCAGCAACCCTATCGAATCCATGGCGAAAGGCAATATGCTGCAAATTATTGTCTTCGCTGTGTTATTTGGTTTAGCGATGGCAATGAGTGGTAAAACCGGCGAAAGACTGTCAGCGGTATTTACTGATCTTAGCGACGTTATTATGAAGCTGGTTACGCTGTTGATGAACCTGGCACCTTATGGCGTGTTTTTTCTGATGGCAAAGCTGTTTACTACGTTGGGTTTTGAGACTATCGCCAGTCTGGCAAAGTATTTTGGCGTCGTCATGTGTGTTTTGCTAATCCATGGTATCGTTAGTTACGGCATTATTCTCAAACTGTTATCCGGACTAAATCCGCTGATTTTCTTCAAAAAAATGCAGGATGCTGCACTGTTCGGCTTTAGCACATCCAGCAGCAATGCCACCATGCCGGTAACAATGGAAGCTGTAACCAATAAGTTAGGTGTTAAAAACAGTATCGCCTCTTTCACTGTACCACTGGGTGCCACTATTAATATGGACGGCACAGCAATTATGCAGGGAGTAGCAACAGTATTTATCGCTCAGGTATTTGCTGTCGACCTTACCTTAGGTGATTATCTGATGGTGGTGCTAACCGCTACTCTGGCGTCTATAGGCACCGCAGGCGTACCCGGCGTTGGCCTTATTATGCTGGCGATGGTGTTGCAACAGGTCGGTTTGCCGGTGGAAGGCATCGCACTGATTATCGGCGTAGACCGCTTGTTAGATATGACCCGCACCGCTGTAAATGTTACCGGCGATGCCATGGTATCCTGTATTGTCGGTAAAAGTGAAAAGGCGTTTGACCAAGCCGTATTTGACGATGTAAACGCCGGTAGCAAAGAAGAAAATATCGATTTTCACCACCTGCGCTAACTCATTTCTCACTAAGTAAAAAGCCTGCTGTTGCAGGCTTTTTGTTACCTGCTATTGCTAACGCAACCAGCTGTGTTGCAGCACTTTTTGCCACCACTGCGACACGATATTAGCCGACCCCATACCCACTTTTTCTGCGATACCTTTTTTCAACTGATATTGCACCTGAAACAATCTGCGCTGAGGTAATTGCTGCTGCAGATAGTCATCACTGGTTTGAATGGTATCAACCAGCAGCAGTGGCAAAGCTTGATAACCAAACCAATGCTCGCCGGTGGCGACGGCGTCAATATCCAACTGTGGCCGGTGATCCTGCACAAACTGTTTGAATAACTGATGTGTTTGTTCCAGCTCGTGCTGGAATTTCTGCCGGCCTTTATCGGTATTCTCACCAAATAAGGTTACCGTGCGTTTATACTCACCGGCGGTAAACTGCTCAAAGTCGACGTGGCTTTTTTTCAGCAACTTATTAAAGTTAGGTAATTGCGCGATAACGCCAATAGAACCAACAATGGCAAAAGGCGCAGCTAAAATCCGGTTGCCGATACAAGCCATCATATAGCCACCACTGGCCGCAACTTTATCCACAGCTACCGTTAAGCTGATACCGCCCTTGCGCAAGCGGTCCAGCTGTGACGCCGCCAGACCATAGCCATGCACCACGCCACCGCCGCTTTCCAGTCGCAGCAGCACTTCATCAGTTTTGTCGGCAACCGCCAGAATCGCTGTGACCTCTTCGCGCAAGGCTTCTGCTTCTCTGGCATCCATACTGCCGTTGAAATCAACCACAAATAAGCGCGGCTTGTGCTGATCGCCAGGTTCTGCTTGCGCTTTGCGCCATTTTTTAAACTGTTTTTTATCCAGCAAATGCTGCTGTAACTCTGCAGTTTGCCGGCGGTACTGTGCAGAAATATCGGTAAATTGTAACTGGCCTTTTTTCGGCCGCTGTTTACTCAATGCCGCACCAGCTATCAAGCCAATAATTACCGCCACTGCAACAACAAAGGTTACTACCTTGGCCAGAAATAAACCGTATTCGTATAAAAATTCCAATACTGTGTCCTCAAAACGATTTTGAGCATTGTAACCACTTATCACAAAAGAAAAAGCCCGGCGAGCCGAGCTTTTGTTAACAATTATGTCATTGTCAGTTGGCAGGTGCCAATACTGCAGGATTACCAACCGTAATACCCGCACCTTGCGAAAATAGGAAAGATGCTATCTGCACCTGCATTTCCTGGGTAACAGCGCCACTGCTTGTTGGATCGAGCAACGAGCTATGACCACCTGCCGTAAAGCGGGCTATTACATTACCGGCCAATTGTTGTGGTCCGGCAACGTTGTTAATAGCAGTAGCACCCAACAAGCGGGCGAATGGTTCAGTGCCGCCTAATGGCATGCCAACCGTTTTGTTCGGAATTACACGGTCAGAAGTTGCTGAGTTCACACCAGCGCCTATTACTTCTGCAACATATACCGGTGTTTCAGTACCAGCCAACAGTTGCAGGTAGTTATTTGGGTCACCGGCATCAGTAATGGTTTGCGCTGCAAACGCAAATTGCGCCAAAGTGCCACTGATGGCAGCTTTAACAGGTGCTGCAGCGCCGTCAATATAAGCATCTATCTGACCTGCAGCGCAGTTAGTAAAAGCTGCAGCATCATCTACGTCATCAAGACAATTAGAATTTCCACCAAGATAAGTTAAAAAATCTGGTTTCAACTTTTCAGCTCCCAACACAATACTGGCACGGATTAGCGCGCCAAAACTGGCTGACTCCAGCAGGAAGTTAGCAACAGCACCGCCCGGTACGGATAACGCGGCTGATTGCATACGGTATGCCGCATCCATAGCTGTGCCAGTTGGCATATTGGCTAATGCTACTGCAGAAGCGCCGGTAATAGAGCCTAATGACATACCCAGCAATTGCACGTTGGCCGTGTTAAGGTCAATACCGGTAACGTTATTCAGTGCTAAGCGCAGTGCCAATGTATCAGCAACGCTTTGACGCAGATTGTCGCGGGTAACTAATAAATTAGACAGGTTCATATACACAGTAGCGTTACCGCCCTGAATGTTACAGCCTGTTGAGGTTGAGGCATTAATACCAGCAAAACCACGTGAGCCATGCAACGGCTGATCTATTGCTGCCGTAGCGAAACCTGCCTGACTAAGTGCAGCGGTAACGGCCAGCATATTCTCTTTGCATGAGGTAATACCGTGCGACAGTATAACCACAGGCCAACCATCCGCCGGTGCCGCACCATTCGGCGCTGTCATAATAACGTCAACCGTTTGGTATGAGTTAACTTTAGGGATCGGATTAAATTTGGTTAAGTGTTTTTGCGTATCTTTACCAAGATCACGTAATTGAATTGACTGATTTGCAGTTAATTGTGCACACAGGCCATCAGTCACAGATACCGGCGCTGCCGGAATTTCAGTTTCAGGTAGAGACGCTAAAATAGCACCACTGTCACACAGCGCAGTCCAACGCGTCTCTAACGGTGCTTTTGGCGCTTCTGCAGTTTGCACACCGAGATAATACGGCAAGTCAACAGTACCGCTGTACTCAATGACATTAGCAAACATAGGATTGCCAGAGATGCCCGGGCGCCCCACACTGTCAGACAATGCACCTTCATTTGCCACAACTATACTACCGGGATTATAAGGTGAGCCTGCTGCTGCCATCAGTGACTTCAGTGTAGCCAGTACATCAAGAGTAGATTGTGTTGTCATAGCTGCAGTGTAAACGATGGTGTCTTTATCAACACCTTCAGCGGCCAGTACGTTTTCAAAGCTGTTAATTACCCCTTGTAAACCGCGTTGTGCAGGGGTGTTCAATGGTAAAGTAGTGATATCTTGTTTCACTAATTCATATGACGTTGACGGTGCCAGTGAATTGCCGTTGTCGTCTTGAATTAATGACGTTAATGCAGTGATATAAGTTGTTTTGGCTTTTAAAGGCTTTAAAGGCACAACAACAACATTTTTACCACTGACCGTAGTAACAAAATCGACACCAAAGGTAAGTTCAGCCACCACTTTACAGGCAAAGCCACGGTTCGCTGTGGCACAATCTTCATCCGTAGATCTCGGGTCCTGCATTACCATTTCAAACACACGTACAGCACCGGGTTGCTGAACGGATGCCAAAACTAACTCTGCGCCGCCAATTAGATCAACTTCTATAGGGTACGGATGCTGAGTTGACCAACCATCTAAAGCGCCAATTGCCGTGGATGGATCGCTACCGTATTTAGGTGCTTCTAACGGTAAACCCAAGGCATTACGCTCAGATGGCATATATAAAGTGCCGTCAGTATAGAGTTTGCTACCGTCAGGCAATTCTGCCGGAAATTGGAATAATAAATCATTTGGAACAGATAAGCGCGGTGTGGACGCTGCAGGGTCAAACACCACACGGGATAATGGCTTAACGCTACCTTGCTCTTCTTGTTTAATATCATCTAACGATTCGCCACCACACCCGGTTAACCCCAACGCGAGTGCAACAGCTAAGCTTAGTGCCAGCTTGTTCATAGTTTCTCCCCTATCCTGACTTTATTTTTTATTGCAAAGCAAATAGTTACCTTGCTTATTGGAAATCTGTTGTGCTTATAGCCTGTAACAGCTACGACCAGTTAAAGTTAACTCAAACTAAAAGAAATCGCTAGCTGAAAAATACAGTTCCAACGAAGAAAGGTGCAAATTTCATCATTTGCGCGTATGCTGGCGCCGTTTTTGCGGCAATAAGTGAGATTTTATGCAAATTTATCAAGCAGCTAGTGACGCACTTCAAGATAAAGTGATATTAGTTACCGGTGCCGGCGACGGTATAGGGAAAGAAGCAGCATTAACCTATGCCCGTTATGGTGCCAGCGTCATTCTGTTAGGTAAGACTGTTAACAAGCTTACCGCAGTGTATGACGAAATAATCAAAAACGGTGGTAAAGAGCCGGCTATTATCCCGCTCGATCTAAAAGGTGCTACCGCCAAACACTATCGTGATATGGCTACCACTATTCAAGCTGAATTCGGTAAATTAGATGGCGTATTACACAATGCCGGTATTTTGGGTGTGCTAAGCCCGTTTGACCATATTGACTTGCCCACGTGGCAGGACATTATGCAAGTGAATGTCACCGCACCCATGCTGATGACTCAGGCATTATTACCGGTACTAAAACTGTCGCCGCATGCTTCGGTAGTATTTACCTCTTCCGGTGTCGGCCGTAAAGGCCGTGCTTTCTGGGGGCCTTACGCTGTGTCGAAATTCGCCACTGAAGGCTTAATGCAGGTAATAGCCGATGAATACGATAACAGCAGTATCCGCGTGAATTGCATTAACCCGGGTGCCACCCGCACTAAGATGCGCAGTCGCGCTTACCCGGGCGAAGATGTCAATTTATTGAAAACACCGGCTGATTTAATGTGGTTATATCTGTACCTGATGAGTGACGACAGTATTACGGTGAATGGTCAGTCATTAGATGCTCAGCCCAAATAATATACCAAGCCCAAATAACAAAACCCGGCAGTTGCCGGGTTTTTCTTTAATTGGCTGCGCTTATTTTTTACTCAGAATTTCTTCGCCGTTCGCTGCCGCCCACTCGTTCCAGGCATCCACTTTAGCGTTAAAGTTCTCTACCGCCTGCGCTGTAGCGTCAGTAATCAGGCTGTCAATTTGCTTAGCATACTTTTTATCTACTTTTGTCACCGGCACTACGTCAATACCACGGTCTTGTAAACCTTTTTTCATGGTATGAGTGCGTAATAACTGCAATTGACCATTTTCTACATAAAAGTACTGGCTGTCTTTATTAATTGTTTTGAATTTTGGCTTAGTTGGTCTTTTATCTGAACGTACCGCAGGATCTGCTGATTCAAGCACCATTTCATTATTCAGTTTGTAACCCAACTGCTCCAGCGTAAAGCCTTGTGATTTAGCCAATTGCTCCAACTGAGTAATTAACTCGACCTCTTTCTGACGCTCCGCCAGTACGCTGTTAAGCGTATCAATTACATCGGTAAGCTTGCCTAAGGTTAGCTCTTTTGCTGCTTTTTTCAATTCGCGCTTTTCTAATAAAATCGACATTGCCATCTCCTTTAATAATTCGTTGTAACAGGATAAGCAATTAACTGCATAAAAGAAAGATATAATAAAGCCTGATCACATTAAAATAATATCATTCATTCAGCTTCTGTTAAGATTGATACTATTTCGGTGGTTTTTTGTTCCATTAACAGTACTTCACCTTTTGATTCTACGTTCAATCTAAGCACGTTTTCGGTGTTCGAACAACGGATATTGAAGCGCCAATCAGCCATTTCCATACTCAAACCATCGGTGTGATCAACTAACTCCGCCTCAGAGATAAACCTTAATCTAACCAGATTTATTGCGCGCTGCGGCTGCGCTATGTGAAAATTCAGTTCACCGGAAGAAGGATAAGCCTTTATCATATCTTGTACTAATACAGCCAAAGGTTTTGCCGTTACCGACATAAGTTCAGCTATCAGCAGCCAGGGGATCATGCCGCTGTCGCAATAAGCAAAGTCACGAAAATAATGATGCGCACTCATTTCACCACCATAAACCGCATCTTCCAGCCGCATGCGTTCTTTAATAAAGGCATGGCCGGTTTTACTCATCACCGCTACACCGCCATGTTGTCGTGCTATGGCCAGGGTATTCCAGTACAACCTCGGATCATGAATAACTTTCTGGCCGGGGTATTTCTGTAAAAAAGCAGCCGCTAACAAGCCGACGATATAATAACCTTCAATAAAGTTTCCTTGCTGATCAAACAAAAAGCAGCGGTCAAAATCACCGTCCCAGGCAATACCAAAATCGGCGTTATTTTCCACCACTGCAGCAGCGGTTATTGCCCGGTTTTGAGTTAACAGCGGATTGGGAATACCATTGGGGAATGTCGCATCCGCTTGATGATGCACTTTAATAAACTGTAGCGGAATGTGTTGCTGCTGAAATATCGCTTCAATTGCATCAATAACATGACCGGCAGCCCCGTTGCCGGCATTAACGACCAGCCGCATCGGTTTAAGCTTTTTAATGTCGATGTAGCTCAACATATGGGCTGTATACGCCGCTAAGATGCACAGCTTGCGGTACAGTACACCGTTACTCGTCAGATTTGCCTCTTGCGCCAACGCTGCGCTCTGCTGACAAAACTGCCGGTAAGACTGCTTTGGAAACGGTTGCGCCAGCAATACAGCGGCAGCGGCTTTAATATCGCCCAGTCCGGTATCACCGCTAATTGGCCTGGCATTGTGCCGCACCAGTTTCATGCCGTTATAATCAATCGGGTTATGGCTGGCGGTCACTTCAACAGCACCATCAACAGCCAGATGCTGAGCAGCGAAATACACCTCTTCAGTGCCAGTCATACCAAGGTCGATTATCGCGACGCCCTCAGCCATTAACCCCAAAGCCAGTGCCAATTTTAATGGCTCTGACGTCGCCCGGACATCGGCACCTACGGCAACGGTTTTTGGCTTGACTACCTGTGCAAAAGCGCGGCCAATACACCAGGCAATATGTTCATTCAGCTCATCGCCTAACTTGCCGCGAATATCGTAGGCCTTAAAACAGCGCAGCGGATCATCAATTGCGGCCATATTTATCCTCAAAACGCACTATGTCATCTTCTCCGAGATAGCTGCCTGATTGCACCTCAATCAGCTCCAGCGCTATCTTGCCGGGGTTTTCCAATGAGTGGATCACCCCTACCGGAATGTAAGTAGATTCATTCTCAGTTACCATAAACTCTTTGTCGCCATTTCTGACCAATGCCGAGCCGCTTACCACTACCCAGTGCTCAGCACGGTGATGATGCATTTGTACCGACAGCTTGGCCCCGGGTTTTACGGTAATGTGTTTAACCTGATAGCGGTTACCGTGATCTATAGCGTCATATTTGCCCCAGGGCCGGAATACCTCACGGTGCAAATCGACCTCGCTGCGGCCATAACTCTGCAGCTTGGCAACAATATTTTTTACCCCCTGAATATGGGCTTTGCTGGCTACCAATACCGCATCTTTGGTTTCCACTACCACCACATCGTCCAGCCCGATAACCGCCACCAGCCGCTCTTCAGCATTTACATAGCTGTTATTACATTGCTCCAGCAGCACATCACCGCGACAAGCGTTACCCCGCTCGTCCTTGGCCATGACGTCCCACAATGCATCCCAACTGCCGACATCACTCCAGCCTGCATCCAACGCTACCATAGCAGCATTGGTTGATTTTTCCATCACGGCGTAATCAATCGAGTCTGACGGGCTGGCAGCGAAGGCAGCTTTATCCAGCCGGATAAAATCCAAATCTTTGGCCGCCGCGGCCAACGCCTGCTCTGCCGCGCTGATAATTGCCGGAGCAAACTGCTGCAACTCCGCCAGAAAACGGCTGGCTTTAAATAAAAACATGCCGCTGTTCCAAAAATAATCGCCTGAGTCGACAAACTGTTTGGCGGTGGCATGATCCGGCTTTTCATAAAACTGCGCTACCGCAGCAACCTGAGGTGGCAGCGCATCTTTAGCACTGTCGGCACGGCGAATATAGCCGTAGCCGGTGTGGGCACAGGTCGGGACTATGCCAAAAGTTACCAGTTTGCCCTGCTCTGCGGCAGGAATAGCCAACTCAACAGCCCGATGAAAGGCCGGAATATCTTTAATAGCGTGATCTGCCGCCAATATCAGCAGCAGCGGATCAGTGCCGTCGCTCATGGCTTGCAGCGCAGCAACGGCTATAGCCGGCGCCGTATTGCGGCCGACCGGTTCCAACAAAATAGTCGGTTGCGCCGTTGCCAGCTCGCGTAATTGCTCGGCCACCATAAAACGATGATCTTCATTACAAATAATCATCGGCGGCTGTATATCTGTCAGGCCTTTGAGGCGCAACAGCGTATTTTGCAGCATGCTTTTTTCGTTCAACAGCGGTAAAAACTGCTTAGGCTTTTTGGCGCGGGACAAAGGCCACAATCTGGTGCCTGAGCCGCCTGACAGGATAACAGGGATCATTTTGACTCCATTCAAGGTAAAATTCCGTTTTGAAACAATGCTCGCCACAGTATAGTCAGAATGTCAGCCGGCCGTCAGCTGTTTGTGTTAACTTAAATAAGCTCAGTGAAATTTGCCCAATTTAGCAAATTTCAGCTGGTCGGTGCTCTAAAAGTGGCTAAGATCGGCTATCTTGGCGCACTTTTTCTGATCAGGGTGGACTATGCCGGATTTTAAACAACTGTTTATCAATAATAAAAATTGGGCCGACCGGATTGAGAAAGAACAACCCGGCTTTTTTAAGCAACTGTCTGAGCAACAAGCGCCGGAATATTTGTGGATTGGTTGCTCTGACAGCCGAGTGCCGGCTAATGAAATAGTCGGCTTGTTACCGGGCGAGTTATTTGTGCATCGCAATGTTGCTAACCTGGTATTGCACTCTGATATGAACTGTCTATCCGTATTGCAGTACGCTATTGATATTCTGAAAGTTAAGCATATTTTGGTTGTTGGCCACTACGGGTGCGGCGGTGTAAAAGCCGCCATGACCAAGCAGCGTGTCGGCTTTGTCGACAACTGGCTGCGCAATGTCAAAGACGTGTATTCCATGCACCGCGATGAATTGGAACAGGTCGCTGATGACAGCGAACGGTTAAACCGGTTGATTGAGTTAAACGTGATGGAGCAGGTGCGTAATTTGTGTCATACCAGTTTTGTGCAGGAAGCCTGGGAGCGCGGTCAGCCGCTGACTATTCATGGTTGGGTGTACAGTTTGCGCAATGGTCGGGTTAAAGACCTGCGCGTCAGTCATTCCTGTGCCGATAAAATTGACGATATCTACACTTTAGATCTGACTGACTCCGGCCTTAGCGAAAAATAACTATTTAAAAATAATCTGCTGCTGCGCTACCGGTTTGTAGGTGGCGCGGTGGCCGTCAACCCAGTTGCCGTTTTGCAGGTAGCTGGATTTCGTCTCTAAAGTACCATCGGGCATAATGCGGCTGAATGATTTTACCTGCGTAATACCGTTTTGGTTATTCTCAACGTTTTCCAGTGCAATAATTTCACCCACCCGGGCATCAAACTCCATAGTGCCGTGGGTGTAAAAGCCGGCGGTGGTGAAATAATAGTAGGCTAAACTCTGTTTACTCTCATCCCAAAAGATAAACGATTCGCCACCGTATTGGCCATCGTTAATAGAGTGCACGGTCTTAATCGCCTGACCATTTAATGCCCGGCTCCACAGCGAACGGTCAATCACTTTTTCCGCTTTACCAGGCTGCGTTAAATCGCCCTGCCACGGCTGGTTCAGATAAGGCCGCAGCGGTTCCAGCTTCGGATGCAAACTGCCCTGCTCTTCTGCTGCCGAAGCCAGGCACACGCTGCAAAGCAATATCACACTTAGTACTATCCGGTTCATAGGGTTATCCTTGTGTCTTGTTCAGCCAAAGTATCAGAGAAAAGCACCGCAATGTAAAATCAACCGTTACAGGATCACGGTTTTATTGCCATGCACGAACACCCTGTCTTCAACCACCAGTTGCAGTGCTTTACTCAGAGCTGATTTCTCTACATCACGACCGGCGCGGGCCATATCGTCGGCACTGAAATTATGATCGACCGGTGCCACCATTTGTTGAATAATCGGCCCTTCATCCAAATCGTCATTCACAAAATGCGCCGTGGCGCCGATAATCTTTACCCCACGCTCAAACGCCTGTTGATAAGGATTAGCACCGATAAAGGCCGGTAAAAAGCTATGATGAATATTAATAATTTTATCCGGAAACTGCGCTACAAACGCCGGCGTTAAAATACGCATAAATTTAGCCAGTACCAGATATTCCGGCTGATAAGGCTTAATCACTTCCAGCAGCGCTGCTTCGTGTTCTGTGCGGCTTAAGCCCTGATGGCTGACATAGTGATAGGGTAAATCAAACCGCGCCGCCAGTTGCTCCAGCTGCGGATAGTTGCCCACAACAGCAGCAATATCCAGTGCCAGCGAGCCGTCAAATACTTTGATCAGAATATCACCCAGGCAATGCGCTTCTTTGGTTACCAAGATTACAACGCGCTTGGCGCGACAGCTGACTAAGCTGCGCCCGGATCCCGGCGGTAAGGCGCGGTCCAAATCAAATAACAGCGTAGCGTCGTTAAATACGCCTTCAAGTTCAGTGCGCATATAAAACTGGCCGCTCACCGGGTCAACATATTCTGTGTTGCGGATGATATTTAACTGGTGTTTATAACAAATATTGGTGATTTGCGCGATCAACCCTTTGGAGTCAGGGCATTCTGTCAGTAAAATCTTGCGTTCCATGATGTGTTGTATGCCTTATTTAAATCAGCTTATGTTTTACCGCATCAGGTGCTCTGGCGTCAAAGACATTCAGACGTCTTCGACTTAACTTGTTGTTTCGACAAAAAGCCGCATAATACCGCAGATTAGCTTTGTCTGCGTTTGCACGGGAGTTTATGGCGTCTTATCAGTTTAATGTGGTGGGTTATATTCAGTCGCCCTACAAGCAAAAATTTGCGATTCCGCGCCAGCCCGGGCTTATTCCTGAGGCCAGCGGTTATCTGGTACTGGAAGATGACTACAGCGATGAAGCTATTCTGCGCGGTATCGACAGTTTCAGCCATTTATGGCTGCTGTTTGTGTTTCACGAGACGGCAGATAAAGGCTGGTCGCCGATGGTGCGTCCGCCACGCTTGGGTGGTAATGCCCGTAAAGGCGTGTTTGCCACCCGCGCTACTTTCCGGCCCAACCCGGTGGGTCTGTCAGTGGTAAAACTGGAAGGCATTGAGCGCAAAAACGGCAAGCTGATGCTGAAAATCAGTGGTATCGATTTGCTTGATGGCACGCCGGTAATCGATATTAAGCCTTACCTGCCTTATTCTGATGCTTTGCCGAACGCAGCCGGCGGTTTTGCCGATGCCGCACCACAAACCGCGATGACAGTAAGCTTTGCCGAGCAAGCCAGCCTATTCTGTCTGCAGCAAAACCAATATCCTGATTTACAAGTATTTATTGAAAAGGTGCTAAAACAAGATCCACGCCCGTCGTATAAAAAACAACGCGAAGGTGAACAAAGTTACGGCATGACACTGTATAACTACAATATTAAATGGACCGTAAACGGAGAACATAACCATGTTACTGAAATCCATCAGCTACCTGAGTAGTTTGGCAGCTGCAGCAACCTGTGTTGCCGTATCCGCCACTACACTACCCGACTTACCCGAGCCGGTGAGTAATAACGCCGTTGCGACAACGTCGGTGCGCGGTAAAACCTATATTGCCAGCTTTATGGGCATAGGCCCGGGTAAACAACACAGCGACGTGCACAATAAAGTCTGGATGCACACAGTGGGCGAATTTAATTGGCAAAGCCTGCCAGCAGTGCCCAGCACACAAAAAGTGAACGGCCGTATTGCTGCCAGTGCAGTAGCGCTTAACAATAATTTTTTTATCTTTGGCGGTTTTAGCGTTAATGCTGATGGCTCTGAGCAGACCGCGGTAGACAGTTACCGTATTGATCCGGTAACCAAACGCTACACCAAACTGAATGATATTCCGGTACCGGTAGATGACGCCGTCGCGTTAACCTACCAGAACCGTTACATCTATCTTGTCAGCGGCTGGAGCGACCATGGCAATGTCAATCTGGTACAGGTATTTGATAACTTTACCCAGCGCTGGTCACAGGCCACCCCCTTTCCCGGCAAACCGGTATTTGGCTTAGCCGGTGCTATGGCTGATAACCGGATGCTGCTCTGTGATGGTGTGGCATTGCAATACTACGCTGATAAAAAACGTGAATATAAAAGCGAACCGGCCTGCTACCTCGGTACAGTAGGCAGCAATGCTAACCAAATCGACTGGCGTATCATTCCGCATCCCACCGGCACTGCTCGTTACCGTATGGCCGGCATTAACACCAAAATTGATGGCAAAGATATGCTGGTGTTTATCGGCGGCACCACTAACCCGTATAACTACAATGGTATTGGCTACAATGGCACACCGTCAGAGCCTGACAGTAAGGTATGGGTATTTTCGTTAGCAGAGCAACGCTGGCTTAAAGCGGCTGATACCACAGCAGTAATGGACTTACGCGGTCTTGTGGATATAGATGGCGACATCTATTCGGTTGGCGGTATGCAACAGGGCCGGCAAGTCAGCCCCAACCTGATCAAGCACCAGATAAAACTCCAATAGAATTGCCCCTGCCGCCTTGCTAGAATGGCGGCAATTTTTCAGCACGACATATGAGAATACGATGCGCAGCAGTCAGTACTTACTATCTACCGTAAAAGAAACCCCGGCCGATGCCGAAGTTATCAGCCACAAACTTATGCTGCGCGCCGGTATGGTGCGTCGTGTTGCCTCCGGCATGTACACTTACCTGCCTACCGGCGTGCGGGTATTGCGCAAAGTTGAACAAATCGTACGTGAAGAGATGAACAAAGCCGGTGCCATTGAAGTATTAATGCCGATGGTACAACCGGCGGAGCTGTGGCAGGAGTCCGGCCGCTGGGACAAAATGGACGCGGAGCTGCTGCGCTTTAAAGATCGCCACACCCGTGATTTTGTATTGGGACCAACCCATGAAGAAGTGATCACAGATTTAGTGCGGCGCGAAATCACCAGCTATAAGCAACTGCCACTGAACCTGTATCAAATTCAGACCAAGTTCCGTGACGAACGCCGGCCACGCTTTGGTGTAATGCGCGCGCGCGAATTTTTAATGAAAGACGCCTACTCGTTTCATTTAGGCCAGGACAGCCTGCAGCAAACTTATGACGCTATGTATCAGGCGTACTGCAATATTTTTACCCGTTTAGGCCTGGATTTCCGTCCGGTACTGGCCGACACCGGTGCTATCGGCGGCAGTATGTCACACGAATTCCATGTGCTGGCCGCGTCCGGCGAAGATGCTATCGCATTTTCCGACGAAAGTGATTACGCCGCCAATATTGAAATGGCGGAAGCCTTAGCACCTAAAGGTGAGCGCAGTGCTGCGACACAAACTCTTGCAGAAGTTGCCACACCCAATGCCAAAACCGTAGCGGATGTTGCAACGCTGCTGCAACAGGATATGGCGCTGGTAAGCAAAACCCTGATTGTTTATGCCGCCAAAGCCGATGATAAAGCACCACAGACTCTTGTTGCTCTGGTACTGCGTGGCGACCACGAACTGAACGAAATTAAAGCCGAAAAACTGCCGCAGGTACAAAGCCCGCTGGTGTTTGCCAGCGAAGAAGAAATTCGCGCGGCTATCGGCGCAGGTCCGGGTTCACTGGGGCCGGTGGGCATGCCACTGCCGGTTATTGTTGATCGCAGCGCAGCGCATTTAGCAGATTTCATCTGTGGCGCCAATAAAGATGGCTACCACTTAACCGGCGTTAACTGGGACCGTGATATTAAAGACTACAGCGTTGCTGATTTACGTAATATCGTTGAAGGTGATGCCAGCCCCTGTGGCAAAGGTACACTGGTGATTAAGCGCGGTATAGAAGTCGGCCATATCTTCCAATTAGGCGATCGCTACTCTCAGGCCTTGAAAGCCGGCGTGCTGAACGAAGAAGGTAAACACCAGATCATGACCATGGGCTGCTATGGTGTCGGCGTATCGCGCATTATTGCCGCCGCTATCGAGCAAAACCACGATGATTACGGCATTATCTGGCCGGATGCGATAGCACCATTTCAAATTGCCTTAATTCCGATGAATATGCATAAATCAGTGCGGATTGAAGAAGCCACAGTACGGTTATACAACGAACTGACTGCAGCCGGTTTTGAAGTGATGTTTGACGATCGTAAAGAGCGGCCCGGCGTAATGTTTGCCGATATGGAGCTGATGGGTATTCCGCACAGCATCGTCGTTGGCGAGCGAAACCTCGACAACCAACAGGTAGAATACAAAAACCGTCGCACAGGCGAAAAAGAAATGCTGGATATTCCATCTGTGGTTGCTGCCATGCAGCAAAAGCTGGCAAAGTAACGCCAGCTTATAATAGGAAAAAGGCAGCGAATTCGCTGCCTTTTTGCTTAAATATTGGCTGACTTTACATCCATACGCTGATGAATAATGGCTACTACATCGATACCGGAAGCATCCTGCAAATAAAACACCCGATGCTGCAACACACTAAAACTAAAATAACCGGGCCTTACATCTTCGCGCTTAACACCCAGCGCAGGGTTTTGCGCCAATTGATTAAGGCACTTAAACAGCTGAGATAAATAACGATTTGCCTGTGCTTGGCCCCATTTATCAGCGCTATACAACCAAATTTGTTCTAAATCATCTTTGGCATGCTGCCTAAGCTGATAACGCCGGTTCATTTACCGTATTTCTGCGACAGCTCTGCAACAAAAGCCAGCTCATCAAAGTTTTCCACTACAGGGCTTTGCTCGGCAGCTTCTAACTTCTGCCGCAGCTCAGCCAGCTTTATTTCATCTTCTTCCAACAAGCGCAGCCCGGCGCGCACTACTTCGCTTACCGACTGATAACGCCCCTGCTGCACCCGCTCAGCAACAAAGTGCTCAAAATGCTCGCCAAGGGTTACTGATGTATTACGTGCCATAATGCCTCCGGATAACTGTATTAAATACTAATACAAGAAATCTTGCCTTTGCAAACTGCAGCAACAAAAAAGGCAGCCTAAGCTGCCTTTAGTCCTGCAAGCTGTTTAGTTAAAACAACAAGTTGTTACCAAAAAAGATAGTCGACACGGTATTAATAAAAATCACGGCCAGAATAAGCGGAATAAAGGTGCCCAGCGAGAAGTTAACGTATTTTTGCAGCAAGGAACCAGCAAATGTCGCATTGCCCTGGCTTATTTCCGCATCCAGATTATGTTTCTTCCAGCGATAGATCACGAACAAACATAACAAGAAACCATTCAGTGGCAAGATGGTTTCATAGAAGATGTCATACACTACGTCAAAAAAAGACTTTATTAATGGCTTACCCTCAGCATCCAAGCCATAGCTGGTTAAGCTCGTAAAAATGTCTACCCGGCCAAATGACAACGCACAAATAACGGCCAGTGCTATCATCGCCGCACCAAGCGAAAACAGCGCCGTACGACGGCTTACGCCTTTTTGATCCATTAAACTGCATACCGGTACTTCAATAATAGATACCAGAGAGGTTAATGCCGCAAAGAACACCAGCAGGAAAAAGAACCCGGCAATAAAACTGGCACCGAAATAACCAATGTCAGCCTGCATAGCTAAGAAAATTTTCGGCAAAAAGGTAAAAATCATGCTGATGCTGGATTCTGACAAGGTGCTTAACTGAATATCCGGATTAAACGAGAATACTGCCGGCAGGATCAATAAGCCTGAACAACATGCCACCAATACCGACAAGCCCGCCACCATTTTACCGGCGTGCACGATATTGTTGTTTTTCTGAATGTACGAGCCGTAAGTAATTAAAATACCCATGGCCAGTGACAGCGAGAAAAATGCCTGTGCCAGCGCGCCGTTTAATACCTTACCCGTTAGCTTATCAAACTCCGGAATAAGGAAAAATTTAACGCCTAACATGGCGTTATCCAGCGTAAATACGTAGACAACCAATGCAATTAACATGACAAACAGCATCGGCATCAATACCCGCGCGGCTTTCTCTATGCCCTGCTTTACCCCACCTTGCAGGATAAAAAAGGTTAAGCCTACTACTATAGCCATATAAACAAACAGCTCGTTACTGTTAATAAAGTTACCGAAACTGTCCGGCCCGGCCAACTCATTCAACTGCCCCATCACCGATTTGCCCAGGTAACCAAAAATCCATACGGTGATCACCAGATAAAACACACCAATCATAAACGGCGTAATAACCGACATCCAACCAACAGTGCGCCAGGCACGGTTTTGGCCAATTTCGGTGTAAGCACCCAACGGGTTTTGCCGGGTGTGGCGGCCTAAACTCATCTCTGCCAGCATTACCGGTAAACAGATAAAAAATACGAAAAAGGCATACATAATTAAAAAGGCGGCGCCGCCGTTTTTACTGGCCATAACCGGAAAGGCGACCAGATTACCGATACCGACAGCTGAACCGGCGGCTGCCAGTACAAAGCCGAGGCTGGAACTGAATTGTTCACGTTTCATTGCTACGCGGACTCCCTGAATTTTTTCTTATTAGAATACCGGAGCTGCTGCCCGGTTATTGTTATAGCGCTCTGCATGCTAACAGGCTGTTGCAGTAAATCCTAGCCTGTACTGCTCCGATGCGTTCAACAGCGTTGGAACGCGGCTGAGGATCTGCTATCGTGCGCCACAGAAAACCGGCTCTGCAGAAGGACAACCCGCTATGTTTTACATGATTTACTCCGAAGATGTCAGCGACAGTTTAGAAAAACGCCTTGCTACCCGGCCGGCACATATTGCCCGCTTAGAGCAACTGAAAAATGAAGGCCGCTTGTTATTGGCAGGCCCAACGCCCGCAATCGATAGCCTTGACCCGGGCGCGGCCGGATTCAGCGGCTCTTTGGTGGTGGCAGAGTTTGCCGGTTTAGCCGAGGCACAAAACTGGGCCGATGCCGACCCTTACCTGGCAGCCGGCGTGTATGCCCGCTCAATCGTAAAGCCGTTTAAAAAAGTGTTGCCTTAAACTCCCGGCCTCAAGGACAGTAGCATGAGTTACGTTTTACTTACCGGCGGCGCCGGTTATATCGGCAGTCATACTGCACTGGAGCTGCTAAACGCCGGTTATCAGGTGCTAAGCTTTGATAACTTTAGCAATAGCTCAGATGAAGCGCTTAAAAGGGTTCAGCAGCTGACCGGCAAACAACTGGTCAGCATTAATGGCGATATCCGTGACGAAGCAGCACTGCGCCAGCTGTTTAGCAGCTATAGCATCAGTGCTGTGGTGCACTTTGCCGGTTTAAAAGCGGTGGGTGAGTCGACACAAATACCACTGCATTACTACGATAATAATGTTGCCGGTACAGTTACGCTGTGCCGCGTTATGCGCGAGTTTGGCGTGAAAAAGCTGGTGTTCAGCTCGTCCGCTACGGTATACGGCGATGCCAAGCAAGTGCCTATCGCAGAAACTGCACCACGCTCGGCCACTAACCCCTATGGCCAGAGCAAACTGATGATCGAGCATATTCTTGAAGATCTGCTGCATGCCGAGCCCGACTGGGGCATCACCTTGCTGCGTTACTTTAACCCGGTTGGCGCGCATGACAGCGGCCAAATAGGCGAAGACCCCAACGGTATACCCAATAACTTAATGCCGTTTATTTCACAGGTGGCGGTGGGTAAACGCGATGAGCTTAGTGTGTTTGGCAACGACTACCCCACGCACGATGGCACCGGGGTACGCGATTATATTCATGTAGTAGATTTGGCCCGCGGCCATCTCAAAGCACTGCAATATCTGGAAAATCATAACGGTATTGAAGCCATTAATTTAGGCACCGGCACCGGCTACAGCGTACTGGATATGGTAAAGGCTTTTAGCAGCGTAAATGCAGTAGCGGTGCCCTACCAGATTGCCCCGCGGCGGCCCGGCGATATTGCCACCTGTTATGCGCAGCCGACGAAGGCGAAAGCGCTACTGGGCTGGCAAGCAGAGAAAACATTGGACGATATGGTACGCGACAGCTGGCGCTGGCAGTTAGCTAACCCGAATGGTTACAAAAGCTAGTTAATAAGCCCCAGCTCAAGCGCCAGCAATACCGCGCGGGTGCGATCGCGCACCCCAAGCTTGGACAGTATTGCCGAGCACTGGTTTTTTACCGTGCCTTCAGATTTAAACAGCGCTGCGGCAATTTCTTTATTGCTGTAGCCGGCGGCCATTAGCTGTAAAATCTCCAGCTCTTTATCACTTAGCGGCTCAAGCTGTGAGGGCATGGTGAAGTCGCTACTGCTATTACGCACCGTACCTAACAGGCGCTCGGTAATATTAGGCGCAAACCAGCTACCACCGCTGGCCAGGGCTGCAATCGCCTCTACCAGAGTTTCCAGCGACACATCTTTCAGCAAAAAGCCACGCGCGCCCAGCGTAATACTTTTTAACACCAGCTCATGCTCGTCGAACGTGGTTAAAATCAGTACAGGCACACTAATCTCAGCCTGCTTTAACGCAGCCAGGGTTTGTACACCATTCATTACCGGCATTGATAAATCCAGTAAGATCACATCAGGACTCAGCTGCTGGCATGCAGCCACTACGCTGCTGCCGTCGGCACACTCCCCCACTACCTCTACTTTGCCGCAAAAGCCGAGCAAGCTTTTAATACCATCGCGGATCAATTTTTGATCATCGACCAGCAGCACCTTATGCATTGTCACTCTCCATATACGGCAGCCTCAGGCTAAGGTGCATGGCCTGTTGCGTCGAATCTACCTGCAGTACGCCACCACATTCGGCAAGTCGTTCCTGCATACCTTTAATACCATTGCCCGGCCGCCAGTTTGCCGCCAGCTTACCATTATCCACCATGCTCAGTTGCAGCTCGCCGTCAGTAACAGCGGCAGTGATCTGCAGTTCAGTCGCGCCACTGTGTTTCAGGCAGTTGCTAATCGCCTCTTGCACAATGCAGAGTAAATGCTGCGCTTGTTGCAAATCGTTCAGCATAATATCGGCAGGGATCTGCAGCCTGACCTTAAGCTGCTCCGGTAATAACGCCACTAACGGCTGTATAGCGTCTAACAGCGAAACGTCGGCATACTGACGCATAGTGCTTACCGCTTCGCGCACATCGGCCAGCAGCAGCTTCGCCAGCTGATGGCATTTATCTACCTGCAACTTAGCTTCACCTTCGGTTATATGACCGGCAACCTGCAATTGTATCGTCAGCGCCGTTAAATGATGTCCGACTAAATCATGCAGATTGCGGGCAATGCGGGTGCGTTCGCTTTGGCGTGACGCCGCCTGCAGTAATTGCTGCGTTGCCTGCAGCTGTTGATGTTTCGCCGCTAATTCCTCTTTTGCCGTTTGCTCTGACTTTGCCGTGCTTTGCACTAAAACAGCAAATAAGTGAAAAGCACCATACAGCAACGCCGTAATCCACAGCGAATGGTGCTTTTGGTAAGATGCGATGCTAAACCAAAGAATAACGACGACAAGCGTTAACGCGATGGCATTGCGCTGAGACAGTGCAAAGGGTAAAACGGCAGCCCAGATGATAGTCAGAATAGCCAAATATTCGAAATGCGATTGGGGCAACAACACCAGCAAAGCAAGCGCAGCAACTAACTGTAACACCAGCAAGCTTTTGCCTGCTGGCGAATGCGGCGGGCAGCGAAAGTAATCAAAGGTTAAGGCAATAAAGGCCGCACCATAGAGTAAAAACAAGCTGATAACGCCAAGCCAATGTTGCATCTCGGTAGTTGGCGGCAAAAGAGATAAGGTAATAATAAATACCAGCGCCCAGGTCAACACACCGGCCAGGCTGGATAACGGCAGCTTATTTGTCATCCGCGTATTATGCTTTTCCTTTGCAAAACTGCAATAGGCCAAAAGTCATAGTGTAAAATCCTGACTTCTGGCACCTGTGCGTAACAAGCGGTCGCAATACACTTAGTCCAACCACTAAGGAGACTGAATATGTCCGCTTTACACAGCTTTTTATTATACTTACACATCGCACTTGGCAGCATTGCCTTACTGCTTTTTTGGCTACCGGTTATCGTTAAAAAAGGTAGCAAGTTACATAACAACGCCGGGCAAGTATTTTATTACATCATGCTGTTGGTATCCGGCTCAGGCATGGTGATGAGCGGCTTAACCATCTACGATCCGCTCACCATCTATCCTATGCCCAATTTAAGCGGCATTGAGCTGCAACGCTTTTTGGGTTGGCGCGTTGTATTTTCGCAATTTTTATTACTGTTAAGCCTGCTTACCTGGGTGTCAGTGCGCCACGCTATTGGCGTACTGCTAGCCAAAGCTAATCGCAACCTGTTAAAACGCCTTAGTTTTCTTGGGCCAGTATTGCTTATGCTGCCGTTATCGCTGTTTGTCGCCTGGCAGGGACACAAATTTAACCAGACATTGCTAATGATTTTTGCCGGAGTCAGTTTTTATACCGCAGCAAGTATTTGTGTGTATGTATTTAAAGCAGAAATTAAACCACGGCAATGGATTATTGAACACTTCACCTCAATGGTTGGTACCGGCATTGCAGTTTACACTGCATTCTTCGCGGCCGGCGGTCGTCGATTGGTAAGCGGGTTATTGCCTGAGCAATGGATGATGCTGACATGGCTGGCCGCGCCGGTAATAGGCGTTAGCGCCATTATTTTCTTAAAAGGATATTTCCAACGCAAATACAAAGTGACAGTTTCACAAAAATAAAAGCTAACTTTGTAAGATAAAGATTTCCTAAATGCCGCAGATTACCTACATTAAATACAGCTTAACAACATTTGTAGGTTTCTATTGTGCGAAGTGTCTTTTTTACTGGTTTAGCACTGCTGCTATTGGCCATTCAGCTATTAGCAGCAGTAAATGCACGAACGGTAATTTTTGCCCTGCCCTATGACAACAGGGACGTGATGCAAGATTATCACGTGCAATTGCTGCAAAAAGCACTGAGCTACTCCACCACCCCCTACATCTTGCAGCCGGCAAAAGAAACTATGGCACAAAGCCGTGTACTGAGAGAAATAAGCCAGCACACCGGCATAGTCGATGTGTTCTGGAGCATGACCAGCGTTGATAGAGAAAAAATGCTAAAGCCTGTTCGTGTGCCACTAAGCAGAGGTTTGCTCGGCTGGCGCCTGTTACTGGTAAACGAAAATGCACCATTTTTATCCACGCCGCGTACCAAACAAAACACCTTGTTTGTGCAAGGCCATGATTGGCCGGATAGCCAGATCTTAAAAGCAAATGGCTATAAAATTCATACAGCCAATGACTATCACTCCATGTTCACCATGGTTGAAAAAGGCCGTGTCAATGCGCTGCCGCGCTCAGTCATTGAGATTGCTGATGAGCATAAAAATATCGCTGCAAAACTGTTTATTGCGCCGGACTTAATGTTGTATTACCCCACAGCAGAGTACTTTTTCGTCTCCAATAGCGATACAAATTTAGCTGCAGCCATAGAGTATGGCCTGATTGAGATGTACAAAGACGGCAGTTTTAATGCGTTGTTTGAACAGCGATATGGCACCATTCTCACGCAATTAGCGCAACAAAAACGTAAAGTACTTAAGCTGCAGAATCCATTGCTACCAACTGCTACACCGCTGGATAAGCCAGAGTACTGGCAGCCATTACCCGGCCACTTCGAACAAATCAACTGGTAATTCAGCATTGCCCTCTAGCTTTTTCAGCTTTACAACACAGCGGTTATTTCTTAAGGTCGTGCGAAATATAACTGAGCACAACTTCTTATGATGGCAGTAGAAAATAAAGTAATTTGGATCACCGGCGCCTCAGGTGGTATCGGTGAAGCGTTAGCACGTGAGCTGGCGGCTGATGGTGCCCGGTTGGTGTTAAGTGCGCGGCGGCAAAGTGAACTTGAACGGGTACGCTCCAGCTTAGCAAACAGCAGCCAACACCTGCTGTTGCCACTGGATATTACAGATACTGCCGCTGTTAGTGCGGCTATTAACACCATACAACAACAAATTGGCGGGCTGGACTGGCTGATTAATAATGCCGGTATCAGCCAGCGTGCACTTATTAGCGACACCACAATCGACACTGAGCGTAAGCTGTTTGAAGTCGATTATTTTGCTCAGGTAAACCTGACTCGTCAGGCACTGCCGCTATTATTGGCCGACGGCGGCGGCAAAGTAGTGTTTATTTCTTCCGTCGCCGGTTTAGTCGGCACCCAATATCGCGGCAGTTACTCAGCCGCTAAGGCTGCACTGCATTTATGGGCCAACAGTCTGCGCGCGGAATTATTTGAGCAGGGCTTAACCGTCGCGACAATTTTCCCGGGCTTTGTTAAAACTAACGTTTCACTTAATGCCTTAACCGGCGATGGCAGCGCACTTGGCACCATGGACGATGCCCAGGCCAACGCTATGAGCGCAGAGCAATTTGCCGAAAAAGCAGTAAAAGCGCTGCTAAAGGGTAAAAGCTATATTGTCATCGGTGGGCTAAAAGAGCGCTTAGGCGCACTGGTATCACGCTTATCGCCGGAGCTGCTGTATAAAATGGTGCGTAAGAGCAAGGTGCGTTAATTTATTCATATACCACATTCAACTGCGGTAGGTTTTGTGCCAGATAATCAGCTACCGCCGGGTATTCCTCAATAGCAAATTGCCACTCATCGCCGTTATTCCAAGCCAACTGGATAAAAGCGATACCCCGGTCAGGGTCTTTACCCAGCACCAGTTTAGTCACATTAGCCGGTAAGGTTTCGCCAGCAATAGATAACTGGCCATTTTTTACTGCCAACACCGCCAGCAAGCTATCGTTTTGTTCTGTTGGTTTTACTGATTGTGTAACATAAGAGATAAACAGTGATACTCCGGAAACTAACAAAATAAGCAGGTAAGTGCGGTCGTCACTCACGCCTGCAATGATACACATAGCACTCCAAATCATTAAAAACAGCAAAGACAATACTTTTCGGGCCGGAGAAAAACGCCGCCAACCAGCACGAAAGGTTAGCCTGTTATTTTGGGTAATACTAAATATATTGCTTTTTTTCATAGCTCTTAGGTAACAGACAACGTTAACGAGTCATCAATTTTGCAACCTAAGAAATGTAATTGCAACTGCAAAGTAAAGCACGGCAATAACGAGCTCACAGTAAAGAGAATTACCGCGTTACTGCCTGATAAATCAACCGCAAACCGAGCAGCAACATGCTGATACTGATCAGATGATAAAACAGCTGATATGTGGCCCCTTTAAACTCAGGCAAGCTTATCCTAACCCCCAAATAGCCACAACAAACAGCAAACAACTGCAACTTTAAATTCATCAAAACGAAACAAATTATGGGCAATATGGGTATGTTATTTCACCCGGGTTGGAATACAACAGTCCAATGTAAGTTACCCCTCAAGTTAAAAAAGGATAAAATGATGAAAAAGTTACTTATTTCTTTACTGTCTGTTGCTGCGCTGTCTTCTGCTGCTAATGCTGCAACAGTTACTTTCTATGACGTGACTCAAAACGTTCCACCTGCTTCTAATAATTTTTCAATATGGGCAGGCGCTTATAACGCTTATGGCTATTGCTATATGAAAGGCTTTGATGACGCACTGACTTATACAACCTCTTGTGGTGAAGATGAGATGTCATTTGCTGAATACAAAGGTGGCAATAAATGGAGTACGCGTTCAAGTGGCTCTAAAAACCAATGTTATCCAATTTTGGACAGCGTAACTTGTTCTATTGACAGCTTTGATATGCGCGGTGATAAGAACGAGCTGCAAAACCAGCAATAAGCTGAGTTGATATTGCCTGATATCTGCAGAGACGGTATTATCAAAGGCCTGTAGATTGCTGTTGCCGGTGGATTAATAGCTGTGGCTACTATGCTCACAGTACGCAGAACAATCTACACAGACGCTTAACTACAACTGCAATACCTTTTAAACATAACAAAGGCGCTTTATGCGCCTTTGTTGTTTAGTTTTTACCTCTGCCTTCGCGGCTGGGCTTTTTACCGTTAGGCTGCCGTTGTGGTTTGCCTTTGGGCTTGGCCGGGCCTCTGCGCCCTGCCGGCTTAGCAGCATCCGGTTTGGCCGGCCGTGCTTCTGTAGGCTTGCGCTCTTTTGGTGTCCGCTCCGGCGTTTTGGCGGCAATATCGTGCTTACGCACCGCACGTTTCATACTGGCCATGCGGCGGCGGCGCTCGTCTCTGTCTTCCGGTTTTACTAAGGTGGCCACTTCCGGTGCTAAGCTGACTAACTTACGCAGGTAGTTTACATCTTCCAGCGGGTATTCGGCATAGCCGCCGGCCGGTAAGTGTTTTGGCAGCAGTAGATCACCGTAGCGCACGCGAATAAGCCGGCTGACTACAGCGCCCTGCGATTCCCACATGCGGCGTACTTCACGGTTTCGGCCTTCAGTTAACACCACATGAAACCAGCGGTTGATACCTTCACCCGGCAATGCTTTGATTTTTTTGAAATTAGCTTTGCCATCTTCCAGCTCAACGCCGGTGCGCAGGCGCTGGATCATGGCATCGTTCACATCACCAAAAACCCGCACCGCGTATTCACGCTCTACTTCAAATTTGGGGTGCATCAGGCGGTTTGCCAGCTCACCGTCGGTGGTAAACAGTAATAAACCTGAAGTATTAATATCCAGCCGGCCAATGGCTATCCAGCGCGCGCCTTTAATGTTTGGCAGGCGTGAAAACACTGTAGGTCGTCCTTCCGGATCGGTACGCGAGCATATTTCGCCTTCAGGCTTGTGGTACGCCAATACGCGGCAAATTTGCTCGGCTTCACTGGCAATTTGTACCGGATGACCATCTACCCGCACTTGCTGGGTCGGGCTGATACGATCGCCCAGGGTGGCAGGTTTGCCGTCAACGGTGACACGGCCTGAGCTTATCCACTCTTCCATCTCACGGCGCGAACCTACGCCGGCGCGGGCCAATACTTTTTGTAACTTTTCACTTGCGGCTTTTTCACTCATTAGTGCAATTCTCCTGTCGTCACGACGGTGTCAGCCAGATCCAGGCTGATGGCCTGAAATTCCGGCAAAGGGGGTAACTGGTTTAAATGTTTTAAACCAAAGTAATCTAAAAACTCTTTTGTAGTGGCGTATAAACCGGGCCGGCCGGGCACTTCTTTATGCCCTACCACCTTCACCCAGTTGCGATCCAGCAAGGTGCGCATAATCTGACTACTTACCGATACACCACGGATATCTTCTATCTCGCCGCGGGTAATGGGCTGGCGGTAAGCTATCAGCGCCAGCGTCTCCAGCACCGCCCGCGAATAACGCGGCGAACGCTCCGGCCACAACCTGGCTAAATAGTCACTCAGCTCCGGTTTGGTAATAAAGCGATAGCCGGATGCGGTTTCCGTTAGCGTAACACCGCGGCCGGCATAATCCTGCATCAGCCTTGCAAGGGTGTCAGTCAGGCGCTTTTTGCTGACATTAAAGCCATCCAGCACTGTGCTTTGCAAATCTTCGTTACTCAGCGGCTTATCAGCAGCAAAAATTGCCGCTTCAACCAACTGCATCAACTGCACGTCATTAATTTTATCCGCCATTATGCCTCACCGGCTTTAAGTTTGACATGAATTTGACCGTAGGCTTCCACCTGAATAATCTCCACCAGCTTTTCTTTGGTCAGCTCAAGTATGGCTAAAAAAGTTACTACTACGCCCTCGCGACCTTCTGTTACGTCAAAGCAGCCGGAAAACGCCAGATAGCCGTTATGTTGGCTGAGTAAGTCCAGAATACGGCTCATGCGTTCACGGGTAGATAAGTGCTCGCGCTTAATATGATGGTGCTGAAAATCCTTCGCCCGTTTAACTATGTCTTTTAACGCTAGTGTCAGCTCAGCTAAGTCGACATCGGGCAATATCAATAGCGGCGCGAAGTTGTCGGCCAGCACGGCAGTAGCGTTAAAGTGGTCGCGCTCATCACGTGGCAGGCTGTCGAGCTCAGTCGCGGCCTGCTTAAATACTTCATACTCCTGCAAGCGGCGAATAAGCTCAGCGCGTGGGTCGGCCTCTTCGTCCTCCACTTCGCTGTGTCGGGGCAGCAATAAACGCGATTTAATCTCGGCTAACATCGCCGCCATCACCAGGTATTCTGCTGCCAATTCAAAATTCAGCCCCTGCATCAGGTCAATATATTCCATATATTGCAGGGTAATTTCGTTAACCGGCAAATCGACAATATCAAACTTATGCTTGCGGATTAAATACAGCAAAAAGTCCAGCGGGCCTTCAAACGCATCGAGCAAAATCTCCAGCGCATCAGGCGGAATATATAAGTCTTCCGGCCGGTCCAGCACCGCTTCGCCACGGACAAACGCCAGCGGCAGTGGTTGCTGTATGGTTAGGCTGTCGCTGATGATATCGCTCAAGGTTAGCGCTTGCTGTCAGTGCTTAACGAAATGGTGCCGGGTCGCCGCGGCCTTCGCGCAGTACCACAGGCTCATCGTCGGAGTAATCAATCACCGTGGTTGGCGCTTCACCAATAACACCGCCGTGCATAATAAGGTCAACCTGCTTTTCCAACCTGGCGCGCATATCCTCCGGATCGCTCTCGGCAAACTCTTCGCCGGGTAAAATTAAACTGGTACTAAGCAGCGGCTCACCCAGCTCAGCCAGCAGCGCCAGCGCAATCTTGTTTTCCGGAATACGCAGGCCAATAGTTTTCTTTTTTTCGTTCAGCAGCCGCTTTGGTACTTCTTTGGTACCGCGCAAAATAAAGGTATAGGCGCCCGGAGTATTGTTTTTAATCAACCGAAAGGCGCTGTTTTCTACTTTGGCATACACCGACAGTTCAGATAAGTCACGGCACATCAGCGTAAAATGGTGATCGCCACTTACCTGACGGATCTGTAAAATGCGTTCCATAGCGCTTTTATCACCAACATGACAACCCAATGCATAACCGCTGTCGGTTGGATAAATAACCACACCGCCCTGCTGAATAATTTGCACTGCTTGCTTAAGTAAACGCTGCTGCGGGGTTTCCGGGTGAATATGAAAAAATTGGCTCATTGTTATTCTTCTTAAATAAAATTAATGTCTTATGCCGGCGTTACTGCACTACCCTGTAACGGCCAGTTCGCCCATACCGGTATCACATCGTCGGTTAAATATAGATTTTTTCCGATATCATTCCAAGTTGTTGCCTGATGAAAATCGGAACCCACCGACGCCGTTAAACCGTGCAACTGACACAGGGCCCACAACTCGCGTTTTTGCACCGGCGTTTGCTGCGGCGAAATCACCTCTATTGCATCGCCACCGGCTGCGGCAAACTGCTCTGCCAACCGTTTTACCCACTTGGTAGTCAACTTATATTTTAGCGGATGCGCCAGCACCGCCACACCGCCGGCATCGTGGATCCACTGAATTGCATCGCTCATCTCAACCCAGTTATTCGGCACATAGCCAATTTTGCCGCGACCCAAGTACTTTTTAAATACGCCATCCATTGAGCTGGCTTTGCCAATGCTGACCAGGTGGCGGGCAAAATGGGTGCGGGTTAACGCAGCGCCATTGGCCAGTGCCAACACCGCCGGCAACACATCGGGGATCTGATTTTTTTCTAACCGGCGCGCCATCTCCTCAGCACGCACTAACCTTGCCTGTTGCTGGCTGGCCAGACGCTGTAAAAACTGCGGGCACTGCGGGTTGATATTCAAACCTACTACATGAATTTCCAGTTGCTGCCAACTGGTAGAAATTTCCACGCCGTTAATAAGCTGTAGCGGCAGTTGTTGAGCATTTATTGCCTGCTGCGCCGGCGCTAAACCGGCTACCGTATCATGGTCGGTAATAGCCAATACATCCACACCCTTTTCTATCGCACGTGCGATAAGGCCTTCAGGCGATAACACGCCGTCAGAGCATAGGGTATGGCTGTGTAAATCAATTTTCATCAGCACCTCAAAATAAGCTGGCTATTGTCGCACAGCAGCGGCTTATCGCAAAATAAACTGAACTCTTTGCCAGTGCGCTGCGTAACCTTGCTACACCTAATTTAGAGCGACGAAAACTATGTTTGGCTGGTTAAAATCTGATCCGGTAAAAAAACTGCGCAAAGCTTACGACCAAAAACTGGAGCAGGCGATGCATGCCCAGCGCAACGGTGATATGCGCCTGTTTGCCGATTTAACCGCAGAAAGCGAGGAGATCTGGCAGAAAATTGAGCAACTGGAAAAAACCGCAGCCCGGGGCTGAGCGCTGAAGTACAAAGCGCAAAAGCTAGCAGACATCCGGCCGCTTATACGTTTTTAATTCCGGGTTATAACAAATAAGCACTTGACGCCTGCCACCCTTTTGCGGTTTTATGTGCACATATCAAACGAGGTCATTAAAGCTAATGCAATTTATCACAATCCTTAACCTGACTAACTGGTGGTGGCACATTCCCAACGGGCGTGTGTAGGCGTTGTATTAGCTGTAATTACCGAAGCCCGTTTCTACAAGAAGCGGGCTTTTTTTATGTGCCTGCAAAACTGTGCGAAGCGGCTGAAACTAAAAATGTCGAGCTATATTTATGAATCATAAGGAAAAAGTGAAACATGATCTTTAGTCATATCACCGACACGCCAGGCGAAGTGGCCAGTATCGCCATGCCGCTGCCGTACCACAGTGATGCATTAGCCTGCTATCAGGCGCTGACGGCGCAAAGCCCCTACTCGTTGTTGCTGGAATCAGCCGAAATTGACAGCAAAGATAATTTAAAAAGCCTGTTACTGATTGATGCGGCGCTGCGCATCGAATGCAATGACCAAAACGTGGTGATTACCGCCGTTAGCGCTAATGGCGCGGTATTGCTGCCCTATCTGGCCGCTAAGCTAAGTAGCGACGCCGCAGTAGAGCAAAGCACTAACCGGCTAAGCATTACCTATCAGCGCCCGGCGTTATTACTGGAAGAAAATGTCCGCTTACAAGCGCCGAACCCCTTTAGCGTGCTTCGCACTTTGCAGCGTGAGCTAAAGTGCCAAAGCGATGAGCCGTTCGCGGTGTTTTTAGGCGGCGTTATCGGTTATGACATGGTGGCCGCAGTTGAGCAGTTGCCCGACGTGCCAACGGCCGAAAATCAGTGTCCGGACTATGTATTTTATCTGGCAGAAACGCTGTTGGTGCTGGATCACCAAAGCGGCCAAAGCCGGCTGGTCGGTAATGTATTTTGTGGCGAACAAGCCCCGGCCAACTGCTTTGTTATCGGCAAGCGGCTGGAGCAGTTAAAACAGCTGCTGCACAGCGCACCGGCAGAAACGACAACCAATGCAACTATTGACGCTACGGTACAAGTTGATATCAGTGATGCTGACTTTATGCATCAGGTAGAAAAACTGAAACAGCATATTGTTGCCGGTGATATTTTTCAGGTGGTGCCATCGCGATGCTTCCGCCTGCCTTGCCCGGCGCCGCTGGCGGCCTATGCCCGTTTAAAGCAGCAAAACCCCAGCCCTTATATGTTTTATCTAAAAGACAGCGCCTTCAGCCTGTTTGGTGCCTCGCCGGAGTCGGCACTGAAATTTGACGCTGCAAGCCGTCAGGTCGAAATTTACCCTATCGCCGGCACCCGCCGCCGCGGCTTCAAAAGCGACGGCAGCATCGACCGCGATCTGGACAGCCGCATTGAACTGGAACTTCGCCAGGATGAAAAAGAAAAAGCCGAGCATTTAATGTTGGTTGATTTAGCACGTAACGATGTCGCGCGCATCAGCGTACCCGGCAGCCGCTACGTCAAAGAGCTGTTAAAAGTCGACCGTTACTCTTATGTGATGCATTTGGTGTCGCGCGTAGTCGGCACCTTAAAGCCGGAACTGGACGCCCTGCATGCCTATCAGGCCTGTATGAATATGGGCACCCTGGTTGGCGCGCCGAAAGTGAAAGCCGCCGAGCTTATCCGTGGTGTAGAAGGCAAACGTCGCGGCAGCTACGGCGGTGCAGTCGGTTATTTGTCCGGCAACGGCGATTTTGACAGCTGCATTGTCATCCGCTCGGCCTATGTTGCCAATAACACCGCCTATATTCAGGCCGGTGCCGGAGTGGTGTTTGACTCTGTCGCCCAAGCCGAAGCCGATGAAACCCGCAGCAAAGCGCAGGCGGTGATTAACGCCATAGTGTCAGCCCATAAAGCAGTTAAGGAGTAACCGATGGCCGTTATTTATTTACTCGACAATATCGACTCCTTTACTTACAACCTGGTCGATGAATTTGCTCAGCTGGGCTACAGCGTAAAGCTGTATCGCAATACAGTGCCGGCTGACTACATTTACCGGCAGATGCAAAGCGAAACTGAAGCGGTATTACTGGTGCTCTCCCCGGGCCCCGGCAGCCCCGGCGAGGCCGGTTCTATGCCGGCGCTGTTAAAGCTATGTGATACCACTTTCCCGGTACTGGGTATTTGCCTTGGCCATCAGGCTATTGTAGAGCACTTTGGCGGCGTGGTTGGCCGGGCCGGTGAAACCGTACATGGTAAAACCGCAGCAATTACGCTGCAGGATCATCCGTTATTTGCCGGCTTACCCCAGCCGTTTTTAGTGGCGCGCTATCACTCGCTAATGGCCACCGAAATGCCCAATGCGTTAACCTTGCTGGCTAACGACAGGCACATTCCAATGGCGGTGATTAACGAGGATAAACGCATGTTGGGCTTTCAGTTTCACCCCGAGTCTATTCTGACAACCCTTGGTAAGCCGTTGTTAAAACAAAGCATTGATTATTTATTACGGGGCAAAGCATGACAGATAACATTCTATCCACAGTGCAACACAGCCTAAGCGGCCAACCGCTGAGTTTCTCGCAAGCGCAGCAATTTTTCAGCGCCGTGGTAAAAGGCGATGTTGAGCCAATACATCTGACGGCGCTTTTGGTGGCGCTGAAAATGCGCGGTGAAACTGCCAATGAAATTGCCGGTGCGGCCAGCGCTTTACGCGCTGCCGCTACGGCTTTCCCGCGCCAGATCAGCGGCGGTATCGACTGCTGTGGTACCGGCGGTGACGGCAGCAATACCATTAATATCTCCAGCACGGCCGCCATTGTCGGCGCGGCCATGGGCTTAAAGGTGGTAAAACACGGCAACCGCAGTGTGTCATCGCGCTCCGGCTCTGCCGATTTACTCGAGCAGCTGGGCATCAATATTCAAATGACACCGCAGCAGGCGGCCAATGCTCTTGAGCAAACTAACTGCAGTTTTTTATTTGCCCCGCTGTACCATGCCGGCATTAAACACGCCATGCCGGTACGTAATGCACTAAAAAGCCGCACGCTGTTTAACTTACTGGGCCCGCTGGTTAACCCGGCCACACCGGATTTTCAGTTACTTGGCGTCTATGATCCCAAATTATGCCGCCTAATGGCGCAGGCACTGCAGCAACTGGGTGTAAAACGCGCCTGGGTAGTACACGGCAGTGGCTGTGATGAGGTAGCGCTGCACGGCACCACCTATGTCTGTGAATTAAAAGACGGCGAGCTGACTGAGTTTAGCCTGACCCCGGACGATTTTGGTGTTGCGCTTACACCGCTAAGTGCTTTGGCAGGTGGCGAGCCGGCCGACAATGCTGCGGCTACGCTGGCCATTTTACAAGGCGAAGGCCTGGATGCCCATAAAGCGGCAGTAGCGATAAATGTGGCAGCAATGCTGAAAATTGCCGGCATGGGTGATGATTTAAAAGTGAATACTCAAGCTGTGCTGGAGCTGTTAAGCAGCAATAAAGCTTTTACTACCCTGTCGCAGTTTAAACAACTTAGTCAAATTAAGGAGCCGGCAAATGACTGAAGCAATGCCGAATGTGCTGGCAAAAATTGTGGCGCATAAAGCCGGCGAAGTCGCCGCACTTAAAGCCGCAAAACCGCTGATAACCTTTGTCGCGCAGGTAAAACCGACTCAGCGTGATTTTCTGGCGGCGCTGCAGCAAGCAGGCCCGCGCTTTATTCTGGAATGTAAAAAAGCCTCGCCTTCAAAAGGGCTGATCCGCAGTGATTTTAATCTTGCCGAATTAGCCCAGGTGTACGGCCAATACGCTGATTGTATTTCGGTATTAACCGATGAAACCTTCTTTCAGGGCAAGTATGAGTACTTGCACACCATGCGTGAATTAGTCGATAAACCGCTGCTGCATAAAGATTTTATTATCGACAGTTACCAGATTTATTTAGGCCGCCACTGCGGCGCTGATGCGGTTTTGCTGATGCTATCGGTGCTGAGCGATGACGAGTACCGAAGCCTTGCCGCCACCGCCAACGAGTTGAATATGACAGTGCTGACCGAAGTCAGCAATGAGGCCGAAACCCTGCGCGCAGTGGCACTGAATGCGCAGCTTATCGGCATTAATAACCGTGACCTGCGAGATTTAAGCACCAATTTAGATACCAGCTTTGCGCTGGCTAAACTGATCCCTGAGAGCAGAACGGTAGTATCAGAGTCCGGTATTTACACTAACCAGCAAGTGCGGCATTTAGCACAGGTTGCCGATGCGTTTTTAGTCGGCAGCTCATTAATGGCACAAACCGACTTAGCCGCAGCCACCCGTAAATTAGTGCTGGGCGAGCACAAGGTATGCGGCTTAACCCGGCCGGAAGATGCCGCTGCCGCTTATGCTGCCGGCGCGTATTACGGCGGGCTGATTTTTTATCCGGGCTCAGCACGGGCAGTCACACCACAGCAAGCAGCTTTAGTGCAACAGGGCGCGGCGCTTAATTATGTCGGTGTGTTTGTTAATGCTGACCAGGCCGAAGTCGCACAGTTGGCGCAAAGCTTAGCGCTAAGTGCAGTGCAGCTGCACGGCGACGAAGATGATGGCTATATCAGTACGCTAAAAGCCTTGCTGCCGGAACAGTGCCAGATCTGGAAAGCCTACCGGGTAAAAGATGCTTTACCTGAGTTTAGCGCGCTTGCCGACCGTATCTTGCTGGACGCTTATCATCCACAGCAGCATGGCGGCAGCGGTATCAGCTTTAACTGGGCCTTGCTGACACAACACAACAGTAGCCAGCCGATTATGCTGGCCGGTGGTTTAACGCCGGATAACTGCTTAGCAGCAGCTAAGCTGCCCGTTGCCGGGCTCGATTTCAATTCAGGGCTGGAAACTGCGCCTGGCATCAAAGATGCGGCGAAGATCCGGTCAGCTTTTACACTATTGCGGGAGTTTCACCATGAGTGAGCTAAAACTTAACCCTTATTTTGGCCAGTACGGCGGCATGTTTGTGCCACAGCTGCTGGTGCCGGCATTAAAACAGCTGGAACAAGCCTATGTCGATGCGCTGGAAGATCCGGCCTTTCATGCCGAGTTTCAACAGCTGTTAACCGAATACGCCGGCCGGCCGACGCCGCTGACGCTGTGTCGTAATATTTCACCCAACCCGCTGGTTAAAATTTACTTAAAACGCGAAGACTTACTGCACGGCGGTGCGCACAAAACCAACCAGGTACTGGGCCAGGCACTGCTAACCAAACGCATGGGTAAAAAAGAAGTAATTGCTGAAACCGGTGCCGGCCAGCATGGCGTGGCAACAGCGTTAGCCTGCGCGTTGCTGGGCCTGAAGTGCCGCATTTATATGGGTGCCAAAGACATTGAGCGCCAGCAGCCGAACGTGTTTCGCATGAAGCTGATGGGTGCAACCGTTATTCCGGTTACCAGCGGCAGCGGTACATTAAAAGATGCGGTAAACGAAGCCATGCGCGATTGGTCAGCCACTTATGACACGACGCATTATATGCTGGGCACCGCAGCCGGCCCGCACCCGTTCCCCACCATAGTGCGTGATTTTCAAAAGATGATTGGCGAAGAAGCCAAACAACAGATCCTAAAAGCCGAAGGCAAACTGCCTGACGCCGTAATTGCCTGTGTCGGCGGCGGCTCAAATGCGATTGGTATGTTCGCAGATTTTATCGCTGAAGAGGGCGTAAAACTGATTGGTGTTGAACCCGGCGGTAAAGGCATTAACACCCATCAACATGGGGCAGCCCTGTCTACCGGCAGCTACGGTATTTTGCATGGCGCTTACACCGCTATTATGCAAACCGGCGACGGCCAGATTGAAGAGTCTTACTCTATTTCTGCCGGCCTGGACTACCCTGCAGTTGGCCCGCAGCATACCCATTTGCAACAAATTGGCCGCGCCGAATATGTGGCCATTAACGACGATGAGGCCTTAGCCGCCTTTCAGCAATTGGCAAAAAGCGAAGGTATTATTCCTGCACTGGAAAGCTCGCATGCGCTGGCTTATGCCTTAAAACTGGCCGCGAAGGCAACAGAGCCAACCGTGTTATTAGTAAATTTATCCGGCCGCGGCGATAAAGACTTAGCCCATGTGCACAGCGTATTAGCAGGAGGCCAATTATGAAGCGTTACCAGCAAATGTTTGACCGCTTAAACCGCGAAGGCCGCGGCGCTTTTGTGCCCTTTGTTACCATCGGCGACCCGACAGCAGAGCTGTCGTTTGAGATCATTAAAACCCTGATTGACGCCGGTGCCGATGCGCTGGAGCTGGGTATCGCCTTTTCAGACCCTATTGCCGATGGCCCGACGATTCAGGGCGCCAATATCCGCGCCTTAGCGGCCGGCATAACGCCCGCCATCAGCTTTGATCTGATCAGTAAAATCCGCGCTTACCACCCCACTATCCCTATTGGCTTATTGCTGTACTCCAACCTGGTGATGGCGCGCGGTATTGACGACTTTTACGCGAAAGCGGCAGCTGCCGGGGTAGATTCGGTGTTAATTGCCGATGTGCCATTGCACGAGAGCAAGCTGTTTCGCCAAAGTGCGATAAAACATGATATAGCGCCGATTTTTGTGGTGCCGCCTAATGTTGATGATGATGACCTGCGCGAGATTGCCTCTTATGGCCGCGGTTACACTTATCTGTTAAGCCGCGCCGGCGTAACCGGTACCGAAACGGTTGCCGCTATGCCAACAAGCGAGCTGATAGCCCGTATTCGCAGCTATAATCCGGCACCGCCGCTGCTGGGCTTTGGTATCTCGACACCGGCACATGTTAAAGATGCCATTCAAAGTGGTGCGGCCGGTGCTATTTCCGGTTCGGCCATTGTTAAACTGATTGAGCAGCACCAACACGAACCGGCAACCTTGTTGGCGCAGCTTAAGCAATTTGTCAGCGGTATGAAAGCCGCAACCTGACATCACCGTTGTCATTTTCACCAAAAAATACGCCACAATTAAGCTGTGGCGTATTTTTTATTAAAGCTGTCGATTTTTGTTGCCCGACACCCGATAATAGCGGCTTTATGCAAAGCGGACTCATTTTATGCAAATCAGCGACAACAGCGTAGTACAGTTTCATTACACCCTAACCGACGTAAGCAATGGCGCCAGTGTTGAACTTGAAAGCTCCAACGGCAGCCACCCGCTGCTGTATCTGCATGGCCACGAACAAATGCTGCCGGCACTGGAGCAAGCATTAAGCGGTAAGGCGGCTGGTGATAAGCTGGAGGTAACTTTGACGCCAACAGAAGCCTATGGTGAACGTGATGAAAACGCCATTCAAAGCATGCAGGTAAAACACCTGATGGGCGCAAAAAAATGGCAACCCGGTATGACAGCCGTAGTACAAACTGAGCATGGCCAACGCCAGGTCACTATCGTTAAAGTAGGTATGTTTAAAGCCGACGTGGACACCAACCATCCACTGGCCGGTAAAACGCTGAAATTCGCTGTTGAGATTGTGTCAGTACGCGAAGCTACCGGCGATGAAATTGCCCACGGCCATGCACATGGCGAAGGCGGCCATCACCACCACTAAGCTACCCTGCGACGCTTTGGCAACTAAGCTTGCGGGCCGGGCTTGCAGCTTAGTTTGCCGGCGTCACTTTAATCAGCTGACCATTATCACTGTCGGTAAGCAAATATAAAGCGCCATCCGGCCCGCTACGCACATCGCGAATGCGCTGCTTCAACTCAGTAAACAGCACCTGCTCACTTACCACCTTACGGTTTTCTATTTGCAGCCGGCTTACACTTTTTGCCGCCAACGCCGCAACAAAGATATTGCCTTGCCAATCCGGAAAGAGCTCACCGCGGTATAGCGTCATACCCGCCGGGGCGATAGACGGCGTCCAACCCCAAATTGCATCTTGCATGGTATCAAAGGTGGTAAAAGGCGATATACGGGCACCGGTATAATCAATGCCGTAAGTCGCCACCGGCCAGCCATAATTGTTTCCCGCAGTAATAATATTTAACTCGTCCCCACCGCGCGGGCCATGTTCATGGCTGTATAAGGTTTGGCCAGGCGCATCATAAAAAATGCCCTGCACATTACGATGGCCCAGACTGAAAATTTCAGCAGCATAACCTGCTTTATCTACAAAAGGATTGTCCTGCGGTACTGAACCATCAATATTTAACCGTACAATTTTGCCCAAATGATTAGCCGGGTTTTGTGCCTGCTCACGGTAGTCAAAACCATCGCCCAACGTTAATACCAGGCTGTTGTCCGGCAAAAAAGCGATACGACCGCCAAAGTGTGCTGCACCGCTTTTTAGCGGCTGCGCCTGAAAAATACGCTTTATATCACTCAGGCCATTGTCTGTAAGCACAGCGCTGGCAAGGCAGGTGTTATTAGCCGTTAGGGTGCCACAGGCATAGCTAATCACAACGCCGGCGTTTTGCGCAAAATCCGGCATTAAGGCAATATCCTGTAAACCGGCTTGTGACGCCTGCAGCAACTGTGGCAATTGCGGCCGGATACTGAAACGTTCAGTGCCATCACCTGACAGGCGCTTTAAGGTGCCGCTGCGCTCAGTCAGTAACATATCGCCATCCGGCAAAAACACCAACGCCCAGGGATAATGCAATTGATTGTGCAGCACAGTGAGCTGATAGGATTGCACTTTATCTGCCTGTACCGCAGATGACAGGCCTAACGCAGCCACCAGCAACAATGTTTGCTTAACCATGCATAACTCTCCTTTGCACTAAACCAACATAACATAAGGCACCGGCACTGCTGCACAGCAACATACTGATAAGGCCGGCAGTGCTGCGGGTGGCAGCTATTAACGTTGGCATCGGCGCGATAGCATTAATAAGCAGCAACATCAGGTACAGCAGCGCTGCGCCAATCATTGCCGCCACCCAATAGCGCCGCGTTGCCGGCAATACATACAACACCAGCGCCACAGCTGACAGATTAATCAGCGCTATTGGGGCATAGGTCAAACTGAAATGACGTAAATCAAACCAGATTGTCGCCACTATATCGCCGGGGTTAATACCACCACTAAGTGGCGCAATGGCCGCCAGATTAAACGCGCTTTGTGTGATGCACGCCAGCACCGTTGTTAACACCAGCGCCGGCAACAATGCCGACAACCGGTTGCTGAATGTCACTGCCATTGTGTTACTCCTTTCAAACCTGGTGTCAGGCTAACGCCTGTCGGCAAACACAACAAGATTAATTTTGCTGCCGGCTTACTTATACGCTGCATAAGCTGCTAAGATCGGCTCAGGCTTTAAATCAGGTAAACTGACTGCGCTGCAAAAGCGTAATGCCAGTTCCTCCAGCAAGAAGAGCAGCCATTCTGTTATGCGTTATATCAATACCTCCAACTTCGACCATCAGCAAAGCGACAAAATCGGCATCCTGTTAACCAACCTTGGCACCCCGGATGAACCTACCCCAAAGGCGTTGAAGCGTTATTTAAAGCAGTTTTTATCCGATCCCAGGGTGGTAGAAGTACCGCGCTTGCTCTGGTGGCTAATCTTAAACGGCGTTATTTTGCAATTTAGACCACGTCGCTCTGCTAAGGCTTATGCCACGGTATTTACCGAACAGGGTTCCCCCTTGTTATTTCATACTCAGGCGCAGCGCGATGCCGTTGCGGCAAAACTGCAGCAAGATGGACTGAACGATGTGGTGGTCGAATTTGCTATGCGCTACGGTAACCCTTCTTTTGATTCAGTATTAGATAAAATGTTTGCCCAAGGCGTACGCAAACTGATTGTGCTGCCGCTGTACCCGCAGTATTCCGCGTCGACTTCGGCATCGACTTTCGATGAACTGGCACGTAACTTTATGCGCCGGCGCTGGCTGCCGGATTTGCGCTTTGTGTCACATTATCCCGATTACGCGCCCTTTATCAGCGCTGCCGCCGATAAAATTCGTAGCCATTGGCAGCAACACGGTCAGGCCGACAAGCTGATTTTGTCTTATCACGGTATTCCCAAGCGTTATTTACTTAACGGCGATCCGTATCACTGCGAATGCTATAAAACCTCGCGTTTAATCGCTGAGCAGCTGGGGCTGAATAAAGACCAGTATATGACCACCTTTCAATCGCGCTTTGGTCGCGAAGAATGGTTAAAGCCTTACACAGACGAAACATTAAAAGCACTGCCAAAACAGGGTGTTAGCAGTGTGCAAATTTTTTGTCCGGGTTTTTCTGCTGATTGCCTGGAAACCATTGAAGAAATTGGCGAAGAAAATAAAGAGTACTTTTTGCATGCCGGCGGCCAGCGCTATGAATACATCAGCGCATTGAACGCCGAACCACAACATATTGCTGCCCTGTGTCAGTTAATTAAAGACAATTTGCACGGCTGGTCTGTCACTAAAGATAGCCAGCGCGCACCACGGGCCAACGAACTTAACAGCGCAAAATACGGAGATTAATGCTTTTGTATGAATGCACAGCGCGGCAGCACCCAAAGAACTGAGCCGACATTAAACGCCGCCCCATTACTGCAGAGAATGCGGTTTGATAATGTGCGCGAAACACCCTATGTTGCACCGCCACAACCGCCGGTGCGCTATCTGCGCTGGTTATTGTTATTGCTGGCTATTTTACTGCTGGTGGCACTATATCAGGAAAGCCGTAACCACTTTTATCAGTCAGCATTTTGGCATTGGTATGCCGGTAAACTCACCTATACCGTAAAGCTGGGGGCGGCGACTGAGATCACCTTTCCGGACGAAGGCCCGTTTGACAAACGTTATGGTTACAGTTCATTGCCGCACTGGAGCAACAGCCTGCAACAACAAGGCTTTGTGCTAAGCGCACAGAGCCAGTTTTCCAGCGAACTACAGCGCTATAGCCGTTACGGCTTTTATCCGCCTTATCAGGAAAAAAATCAACCAGGTTTAACCGTGTTGGGCTGCCAGCAAGATACACTGTACCAGGCGCGTTTTCCCGGCTATCAATTTGCTGCCACGCAGCAGGTAGCCCCAGCCATTGTTGCCGCATTACTTTTTGTTGAAGACCGCAGCCTGCTTACACCATCGCACCCGAACGCCAACCCGGTACTGAACCTGCCACGGCTGGGGGCAGCAGTATGGTCACAATTACAGCGCGCAGCAGGTATTCCGGCAGCCGCTGCCGGCGGCAGCACTTTGGCAACCCAACTGGAAAAATACCGCCATAGCCCGCATGGCTTCACCTCCGATAGCAAAGACAAGTTCCATCAACTGGTATCCGCCAGTGTGCGCACTTATGCTGAATCAACAAACACCTTAGCCGGCAGGCAGCGTATAGTGCTGGATTACCTGAACTCGGTGCCACTGGCGGCAACACCCGGCCATGGCGAAGTACATGGCTTGGGGGATGGTTTGAAAGCCTGGTTTGGTGCCGACCCTGCCTTGGTTAACAGCCTTTTATGGCCAGGGGCGCCATACAATATTCAGCAAGCATTAGCCCTGCGCCAGGTAGTAGCACTGATTATCGCTCAGCGGCGGCCGTCATATTATTTGCTGCAGGGAAGGCGTGATCTGGAGCAGTTAACCTCATCTTATCTAACCCTGATGCAGCAACAAGGCATTATTGCTGAGGAATTGACGACTCTGGCACTGCAACAACAGCTGACCTTTCAGACGCAAGCCGTTATCGCCAGTGCAACCGATCATGATTTTAAAGCCAGCACCATGGCCCGCAGCCGGCTGGCAGCCTTGCTGCAGCAAAGTTTATACCAGCTGGACCGGCTGGATTTAACCGCTTACACAACTATTGATTCAAAGTTACAGCGCACTGTCAGCCAACACTTGCAACAACTTGCTGAATATGACGCTGCCGCCGCTGCCGGCTTGTTTGCTGAGCGTTTGCTTAAACCCGGCCAACACGACCAGCTGCGTTACAGCTTTACCCTGTATCAAAGTACTGAACAGGGCAATAAAGTACGGCTACAAACTGACAACTCCGACTTACCGTTTGACTTTAATGATGCCAGCAAACTGGAACTGGGCTCCACCGCCAAATTACGGGTACTGGTAAGTTATCTGGAAATTATTGCCGGCTTGCACCGCCTGTATGCCACCGAGCCTGCCGAAACACTGCAATTTTTAGATATTGCACCGCAAGACCATCTGACAGCCTGGGCCGTGCAATACCTGACAGAACACCCTGGCAGTGACCTTATCTCTATGCTGCAGGCAGCTGTGCAACGACGTTACAGCGCCAACCCGAAAGAAAGTTTTTTTACCGGCGGTGGTTTACATACCTTCAGTAACTTTAATGACGACGAAGACAAGCTCAATCCGACTATAGCCGAAGCACTGCAGCTTTCTATTAACCTGCCGTTTGTACGCCTGTTGCAGGATATGGTTAACTACAGTATTTATCACGGCGAAAACAGCAGTTATCAATTACTGAAAGATGATGATAATCCGCAACGGGAGCAATATTTACGTCGCTTTGCTGACCGCGAAGGCACCACCTATTTACGTCGTTTCTGGCAAAAATATCAGACAAAAACCGCACAGCAGCAGTTGGATATTTTTATCCAAAGCAGCAGACAAACGCCGGATCGCCTGGCTGCAGCATACCTCTACATTCGCCCGGACAGCACATTGTCCCAATTCAGCGACTTTATGCAGCAGCAGTTTGACAGTGGTAACGACTGGCAGAGCCTGTACCAGAAGTACCAACCGGATGCGTTTAGCTTACCGGACCTTGCCTATTTGTCCCGCAGTCACCCGCTCGAGCTGTGGCTGCTGTCATATTTACAACAGCAACCTGAAGCCACACTGGCCGACGCTGTAGCCGCCAGTGCACAGCAACGGCAGGAAATTTATCAATGGCTGTTTAAAACCCGTTTTCGCAGCGCCCGCGACAACCGCATCCGCAGCATGCTGGAAATCGAAGCCTTCTGGGATTTACATCAACGCTGGCAGCGCCTTGGCTATCCGTTTGAGTATCTGGTGCCTTCGCTGGCTACGGCGCTGGGCAGTTCAGGCGACAGGCCGGCGGCCCTGGCTGAACTGGTTGGCATTATTCTTAATAACGGTAAGCAATTACCCACAATGCGTGTAGAACGCTTAGATTTTGCTGTTGATACACCCTATGAAAGCCGTTTTACCCGACCTCAAGCCCAGGCTGTGCAGCTAATGGATGCAGAAGTGGCATTAACAGTACGACAACTGTTACAGCAAGTGGTAAACGCCGGCACAGCACGCCGGTTGCAGCAGGGTTTTAACAGCAACCTGACGCAAGGTGGTAAAACCGGCACCGGCGACAACCGTTTGGTGAAGCTCAATGCCCGAGGTCAACAAATCAGCTCTAAGGCGCTGAACCGCACGGCAACCTATGTGTTTTATTTAGGCGCTGCACATTTTGGCGTGCTGACAGCCTATGTGGCAGATGAAACAGCGGAACAGTTCAGTTTTACCTCTGCACTGCCGTTGCAGGTGTTAAACAGCATGGCACCGATATTATTGCCTTATATTGAGCAATCATCAGTTGGTTGCCGCTAACCGGCAACCACTTTGTTGCGGCCTTCATGCTTAGCCTGATACAACGCCATGTCCGCCCGATGCAGCCAGGCTTCCCAATTCTCGTCCGGCTGCAACATGGCTACCCCGATAGAGGTGGTCATGTGCGAGCCGTCCGGTGTGACCAGATAGCTGGCAATACCGCTGCGGATTTTCTCTGCCAGCTTGGTTAAATCGGCAGGCTTTATGTCAGCCAACAATACGACAAACTCTTCGCCGCCAAAACGAAATACCTGATCACTCTGACGCAGCATCGATTGCAATAAAGGTATCAGCCCCGCCAACACTTGATCTCCTACATTATGGCCATGGTGATCGTTAATTTGTTTAAAGTGGTCCAAATCAAGCAGTATTAAACCGTAGGGCCGGCCGAAGCGCTGTTGCTCACTAATAGCAATGGCTAACCGATCATTTAACGTGCGCCGGTTAGCCGCGCCGGTCAGGCTGTCTGTGGTCGCCAAACGTTTCAGCTCGCGACGCTGTAATTGGGCGCGATAGGCAAAAATAAACGCAAAAATGCTGGTGACAGTAGTAGTAACCATAAAAGACAACATCTGAAACTGGCTGGCAAATACCAAGCCTGGTCGCAGGTTGGCAATCAACAACAAACAGCTCAGCATTGTAATCAGTAACACAAAGGCTTTGAGCGGAGACACCAGAAAGAAAATAAACACCAAAAACGGATAAACCCAAAACAGGCCGTCTACCCCCACGTTAATGCATACTAAAACAACGCCAAAACAAAACACCAACGCCATAAACAAGCCGGGCTTTACAGTGTCACCGGTGCGCCATGCCACCCGCGTCGCAATAATGGCACACGACACCATCAACAGATCAGCAATACCGACAATATAATTGCCACTGTACAACCGGTATATGCCGTAGGGTGTAATGCAAAGCACTATTATTGCCCCCACCAAAGTGAGCATCGCCAGATAAAAATCGTCTTGCAACCGCTTTAACACCAACAACCTCCGGGGACCGCCTCACCTTACGTTGTATTAATATAGAGCCAAGCTTGCTGAATACCTAATCAGTTTAATAACTCTTTTACTGCTGCAAGGCTTGCGTCAACTGATCAAAATGGCTGAATACCCAATCTGCCTGCGGCGCGAAATGCCGGTTGTGCTCATTCAGATATAAGCAAGACACCATACCGGCATTGGCCGCCGTTTCAATATCATAGATATAGTCTCCGACATAGATCATTTGCTCTGCCGGCAACTGTAAGGTATCGGCCAGTAACAACAATCCGGCCGGGTCAGGCTTGGCAGCACAGTCTTCTCTGGTCAGCACATGTTCTATCGGCATATTTAATCGCTGAATTGTCAGGCTGGTCGCTGCGCGCATATTGCGGGTTAACAATGCCAGCGGCATCTTGTTGGCGCGCAGGGTATGCAAACATTGCTCAGCCCCCGGCATCCAGGTTGCTTTAGCAGCGCCGTTTAACTCATGTTGGCGGATAATATTGTCGGCTCTGCTAAACTGCTGCGGGTCATCCAACAACGCCAGTTGCTCCAATAACGGCGTACCCGCTGGCCAGCCTATATCGCGACAAATCGCTGCAAAATCCAGTGCTGAATCAACCAGCGTGCCGTCCATATCAAATACCACCGCCTTAATATGCTGTAACTGCAAGGCTAAACTCCTGTGTTAGTTAGTCATTTATGCCACAAATTAGCTTTTTTACCATTAGTGGAATATGCCAAATTATTAATACATTGATTTTAATCATTATATTTTTGGCGTGATATCTGCTTAGTAGCAGATATCATTGATGAACGAGGATAAAAAATGAGTGTGTTCAGATTATTATTTAATATACTGTGGTTTGTACTGGGTGGCTTTGTGATGGGCTTAATGTGGTGGTTGGTTGGTCTGTTATGCTTTATCAGTATTATTGGTATTCCGTTTGGCCGCAGTTGCTTCGTTATTGGTGAAATGGCATTTTGGCCCTTTGGTCAGGATGCGGTAAACCGGCGTTACATTAACCGTTATGATGATGTCGGTACCGGCACTTTAGGTACCCTTGGTAATATTATCTGGTTCTTACTGTTTGGCATATGGCTGGCGCTGGGGCATCTGGGTCATGCAATAGTGTGTTTTATCAGTATTATCGGTATTCCGTTTGGTATACAACATCTTAAACTGGCGCTGTTAAGCCTGGCGCCAATTGGTAAAACGGTTGTTGCCCGCCACGCTATTTAAGCTGGCGCAAGCTAACCATGTAGCGCGGAGCAGGGCAGTGGCAAAAGATAACTACCAACGTATTTGGCAAACTGTGCTACTGATCCCCAATGGAAAAGTAGCCAGCTACGGCCAAATTGCCGATTTAGCCGGCTTGCCGGGCAGAGCAAGATTGGTAGGCAAAGCGCTGGGATACGCCCCTGCAGAGCTGGCCGTGCCATGGTACAGAGTGCTGCGTAGCGACCGCAGCCTGGCATTTGCGCCAGGCAGCGCTACGGCATTGCAGCAGCGGCAGTTATTGTTGGCAGAAGGTGTGGTGCTGAAGAAGAACAGAGTGGATAGCTCAGCACTGTGGCAACCCGATTTGGCAGAGCTGTTGTTTAAACTGCAATATTAAACCCGGGTTAAACGCCGCTTAGCCCTTAACAGGGCTTCTTGCTCAAACTCTTCCATATATTCAGCAAGGTCACCTTTCCATTGTTCGTCAGCCTGCTCCGAAGCGTCTTTTACCAGACCTACTTCCAGTTGGTCGCGGCGCACCAACAACTGATGTGCCCGGCTTTGCATTTCCAGTTCAACTTCCGCTTGAATTTGACTGATAGAGCGCAGCACACAAAGCTTGCGATATGCCACCAGCGCCAAAGTATCAAGCAACAATATTGTCAACACACATAATACAATCACAGTGCCGGCTCCATCGAAAACGTTTTTCTGGCTCTGATTTCAGCCAACCAGAAAAAAACTATCATCGGCACCAAAGCTAAATTGAGCGCCGGAATAGCATTACGGTATATAGCGGCAAGCACTTCCGTATCGAAGACGAAGCGATCGATAAAACGAAAACTTTGTAATAGTGTAAAAAGCAAAAACGCCCCCCCCACTACATGGGCGACGCTGCTGACATTTTGTCTTAACAATTTATGTAATTTAAACAGCAGATACAGCGCAATACAATCAATAAACGCAAAGCCGCCATACCAGGCAAATTTATTCAGCACACCAGCCTGAGATGATATCTCATATAACACAGGCGTCAGTGCTGACATAATTCCACTGGCCAACGCCAGTACTAACAAACTGATTACAATCGATGACACCTTACGCTCGAATATCACTGCTACCAACAACAGAATGAAGTTCGACAGGAAAACAAATTTTCCCATCGAAAACAGAATACTTTGTATATGACTCCAATCCATAGTGCATTCTCACTGTCTTGCTGTGTCTGCGTTGTTAATTAACTACCTTTTGGTGGTTCAATACCCATACCATTAGTTAACGGTGATAGATTGTCGTCAATTGGAAATGAGTCTTTCGACTGCAGTGCCCGTGCTTGCTCGCTGATCCGGACCGAGTCCGCCTGTGCTACGGGCGTAGCCGTATTTTGGCTTTGTGGCTGTGGTGTAATTGCTGATTTTTGTGCTGCAGCTTTTTCATTCGCATACAATTGTAATTGGGCTGCACTATTATTGATATTATTTACTGGCATAGCATATAGTCCTCGTAACGGCAATTTGTTGGCTAATACTAGAGTTAAGTACGTGATAGTTCCAGTAAATATGCCTCCAATAATTTGACAAAAAACTGATATTTTCAAACTGATAGCAAAAAAGCTTATTAATATAAGCAAATAATGTAGCCGGATGTTGCAGGAGGATTGGTGAATTATTTAGCCCACGCGGTATTGGCGCAACCGAATCATTATTCGTTAACGGGCAACTTACTCGGCGACTTTTGTAAAGGTGTTAACACAGCTCAACTGCATCCACGTATTGTCGCCGGATTGTATAATCATCGCGCCGTCGACCGTTTTACTGATCAGCACCCTGCAGTGCACCGCGCGAAACAATTGTTTTCCGACCAGCGTCGCCGTTTCGCCGGGATAGCATTAGATGTATTGTTTGATCACTTTTTAATTATTCATTGGCAGCAATTTTCTCCGCAACCTTTTGCTGACTATAAACAGCTGCTATACCGGCAACTGGCAGAGGCAGAGCATTTGATGCCGGCTCACATGGCTGCGACAATGCGCAGTGTACGAACACATGATTGGTTTAGCAATTATCAACAGTTGGCACAATTAGGTACAGCACTTGACCGCATTGCACAGCGGATCCGTTTTGCTAATCAGTTTGGTGGCATGATAGAGGAAATTAAGCCGAATTATGCCGCGCTGGAGCAAAGCTTCTTAATATTGTACCCTGAACTACGCCAACATATTGCAGCGCTGGCATTAGAAAACTAAGCATTTACTGCTGCGAGTGCATACCAACTTTATTGCCTTCGCTGTCCAGAAACACGCCAATATAACCATGCTCACCAATACCGGTTTTCCCCAGCAACAGTTTACCACCGCCATGCTCCACTTTTGCCAACAGCGTTGCTACATCGGCACATTCAAAATATACCATAGTGCCTTTATCACAAGGCTCATAGTCCGGCCCCTGCACTAAAGCCCCGCTGCTGCCCGGCGTACTGTGATCAAACGGAAACATTGCCATGGTGTCGGTGCCCATTTCTAACATGTCAAACTCGACAGCAAACACATGATGGTAAAAATGCCTGGCACGCTGCATATCGGTTACCGCTATTTCAAACCAGCCCACCGGATTAGGATTAAACATAAGGCTCTCCTTCGTTAACAGGTCAAAGCGTAGTGCAGCCTTACTCAGGCTGCCAACTTATCTTTGATTCAGCGCCAGATTTATGCCGGCTTTTGTTGCGTTAAAAGCCTGCTATTGGCTAGACTAGCGCCCTGTTCGTTTTGATAGCTAAAAATACAGGAGCGCAATAATGGGCGCACAATGGAAAGCCAAACATAAAATGGATGCGGCCAACGCCAAGGGCCGCATTTTTACCAAGCTTGCAAAAGAAATTGCCGTCGCTGCCCGCAACGGTGCCGATCCGGATATGAACGCTAAATTGCGTTCTGCCATTGAAGCTGCGAAAAAAGCTTCTATGCCTAAAGACACGCTGGAACGCGCTATCAAGAAAGGCGCCGGTTTATTAGATGGCCCGGCAAACTACGAAACGGTAGTTTATGAAGGCTTTGCGCCGCACCAGGTGCCGGTAATAGTAGAATGTTTAACTGACAATAAAAACCGCAGCGCCATGAGTATCCGTCAGCTGTTCCGTAAAGGCCAACTGGCCACTTCAGGCGCAGTATCGTGGGACTTTAAACACTTAGGTCAAATTGAAGCTGAACCTGAAACGGCAGATGCCGATATGGAGCTGGCAGCAATTGAAGCCGGTGCGCAGGATTTTGAAGCCGGTGATGATAACGAAGTGGTGTTTTTAACTGAAGCTACCGACTTAGATTTAGTGGCCAAAGCGTTGCCGGAGTTTGGTTATAAAGTATTAACCGCCAAGCTGGTTTATCGCGCCAACAACCCTGTAACGCTGGATGATGCCCAGCGTACTGAAGTAGAAGCCTTTTTAGATGCTATTGATGCTGATGACGACGTACAAAACGTCTATGTTGGCCTGGCCGGCTAACCAATTATAATATCTGCAAAGCCATCCGCCCGGATGGCTTTTTTATTGCCACTTAGCCAAACAATAACTGCCAGATACTGACTTTTCGCTGTTTGTGATATTCCTTACGCAATGCCTCTACCCGGCGTAAATGTTGTTGTGCCGCGGCCATATCATCGCGCTGCGCCGCAGCCTTTGCTGACTGTAATTCTGTTTGCACCTGCGCCAGGCCCTGACGAAACTGCTCTGCCTTATCATCAGCAAACTGTGCCTGCTTCGCCTGCTCCGTTAGCATAATCAGCTCATCCAACACCGGTAGCAACTTATTGCTGTCGGTGATTTCGATTGCTTGCTTAAACTGAAAGCCCATGTTCTTCATGGTTTGTTCAAGGTCGACGGCAGCGCCGGCGGCAAAGGTTAAAAACAAGCACAGTCCTAAAGTAATAGTACGCATAATAACAACTCAGCAAAAAACAGGCGGGCAGTTTAGCGTAAAATAGCCGGTCAGGCAGTAAACCACTGCCAGGCCGGCCAAAAAACACGTTAAACATAGTGGTGACAACACTCAGTAGCGGCTGAAAAAGTCCTCTACCTGCGCCATAGCATCCTCTCTGTTCAGGCCATAACGTTCCTGAATAATATCTGCCAGCTCGTCAAAGTTACCTTTGGTTTGCTCCAACTCATCATAGCTAACTTTGTCCCACTGCAATTTTGCCCTGGCGCGCATTTCGCCCCAGTTGCCTTCATAGTATTTATAGCCCATGCGATTACTCCTTTAGCTCTAAGTAACACGCTTAAGCCGGTGCCGTTTGCTCAGCGTTACAGCCCGGCCACCCGGCAGGCTATTACCCCTTGGGTAAACCTGCCGGACTAAGTGTAGTCGCTGCGTTTAGCAGCCGCATATATTAACGAACTGGTCTGACAGCCCTTGCTGTTAACAGCTGAAGCTGGTTATATAACGCCCTGGTCTTATAAGAGAAGCTAACATGTATAAACTAACAACTCTTTCACTTACCCTGCTTTGCGCTGCCACCTTAAACGCCTGCAGCAGCACCAATACACAATTAACCACGGCTCAGCGGGCGCAACAACTGGCACAGCAACACATTATTATCGACACCCATATCGATGTACCTTACCGGCTGCACAAAGACTGGGAAGACGTTACCGTGGCAACAAAGCGCGGCGAATTTGATTATCCGCGCGCCCGGGCCGGCGGCTTAAATGCCCCCTTTATGTCTATTTACATTCCGGCTTCGTATGAGCGCAGTGGCGGTGGTTATCAGTTAGCAAACCAACTTATTGATAACATGGAAGCGCTGGCAGGACGTGCACCGGATAAATTCGCCATGGCTTACAGCACACAAGATGTGCTGGACCAATTTGGCAGCGCTAAAGTCTCGCTGGCACTGGGGATGGAAAACGGCACACCGATAGCCGGTAAGCTGGAAAACCTGCAGCATTTTTATCAACGCGGCATCCGTTACATTACGTTGTCACACTCTGAGAGCAACCATATCGCTGACTCCAGCTACGATTTACGCCGGCGCTGGAATGGCTTAAGCCCGTTTGGCAAAGAGCTGGTGGTGGCGATGAATAATATCGGCATGATGATTGATATCTCACATGTGTCAGATGATGCCTTTTATCAAACGGTAGCGCTGAGTAAGGTACCGGTTATCGCCTCGCATTCATCACTGCGCAGTTATACGCCGGGCTTTGAGCGCAATATGGATGATGACATGATTAAAGCGCTGGCGAAAAACGGCGGCGTGGTACAGATTAATTTTGGTTCCTCTTTTGTTACACAAATGGCCAACCAATACGGCGCACTGCGTAAAGCAGCGGCAAAGCAAGCCGGGGTAGCAGATGACGCAGCGTTTGAACTGGAGTTTCGCAAGAAAAACCCTTATCCCTTTGCGACATTAGACACCGTGCTGGATCATATCGACCACGTGGTAAAACTGGTAGGCATTAATTACGTGGGTATCGGTTCAGACTACGACGGCGTGGGTGACTCACTACCGGTAGGCTTAAAGGACGTTGCCAGCTACCCGAACTTAATCGACGGTTTGCTGCAGCGCGGCTACAGCGAAGCCGATATCGAAAAAATTCTGTCGGGTAACTTTTTGCGTGTATGGCGTGAAGTGGAACAATACGCCGCAAAGCAGTCAGCCGGCTAAACACTATTCCGCAGAAATAACAGTAAAGCGCGGCTCAAGCCGCGCTTTTCACATAATCAACTTACTGAACAAACGCCGCCAGCAGGCCAATAAGGCCGCCAAATACGCCGCCCCACACTACCAGCCAGCCTAAGTGCCGGCGGATCATCTGCTGAATAATGTCTTTTACCAGTGCGGGTGTCAGCTCAGTTAAGCGCTGCTGCACTATAACGTCGACCTGGCTGCGGATCCCCTCCAGCTGTTCAGGTTTATCCAGCTGCGCCAACACCAGCTGATTAAATTCATCTGTTTGCGATATCTCTGTCAGAGCACTCTTTAACTTACTGATAAACGGTTCTTTTAACGGCAACAGCGCTGCACTGCCGCCAAACATACCCAGCATAGTGCCAAACGAAGATTGCTCTACCACCTTTAACAACGAGTCAAACGCCGGCGACAGATCGCTTTGCTCAATTACCGGCGTAAAGTCAAAGGTGTGGCTGTGCTGTTGTTGTTTGTCAGCCAAAAAACGATCAATATTATCGCTGCTGAAAAACTGTGTCATAACTAACTGGTATATGCCGCTTTTAAACTCTTCAAATCGCGCCGGTATTACGCCCGAACCATATAACAGCGGCACTTTTTCAAACAACATATGCACGGCCAACCAGTTGGTTAATGCACCGGACAAGGCGAATAACCCTGCACTTAACAGCAATGATTGCTGTAAATACCAACCTGCCAGCGTAACTAACGCGGCAATCCCATTTGTTACAACATTTTTATTCATGCCTGCCTCAATTTGATAAGCCCTGAGCTCTGATAAACCAAAGCCTTACAAAACCAAAGCATTGTAAAACCAAAGCAGTACAGAACCACAGTATAGTGGCGCAGATTCTAATTAGCTAAGCGCTTATGGGCAAGCTCCGGCTTCAGTCACCGGCTAATTCGGGTTATGCTGGGCAGGTACAAATGAATAAAGAGAATACACATGAAAGTAGTGGTCGCTTCCGCTAATCCGGCCAAGATACTTGCCGTGCAAGACGCCTTAGCACAAATATTTACCGGCCAAACGCTGCAGTGCAGTGGTCAAAGTACAGAGTCCGGCGTGTCGGCTCAGCCAATGAGCAGTGAAGAAACCTTACGGGGGGCACTGAACCGGCTGCAGGCAGTTGCAGCTGCCGCGCCGGATGCAGATTATTATGTTGCGCTGGAAGCCGGCCTGGACGGCGACTGCAGCTTCGCCTGGATTGCCATATCGCACCAGGGCAGGCTTAGTAAAACCCGCTCTGCCAGTTTACCGCTGCCGCCTGCTGCACTCATAGCAATACAGCAGGGCGAAGAACTGGGCGACGTAATGGATCGCATGTTCGCGCAACATAATGTGAAACAACAAGGTGGCGCCATCGCCATGCTGACTAACCATCTGCTGACCCGCTCCGGCGTGTACCAGCAAGCCATTATTCTGGCGATGATCCCCTTTATTCAACCACAGCTGTTTACGCAATAAACTTAGTTATAACCCAGTACCGCACAGTATGAAGTATCGCTGTCACGACGGCTGGCCTTATTCTGCGTAGCGTCGCTGTTGTCAGTCCACACCAGGCTCAGTGCCTGACGCTCTTGCTGGGTTAAATCAACGGTTTTTTGCTGTTGAAAGAAAAAACGTTGCTGTTGTATATGGCTTTGTTTAACGGCACTCATAACGAACTCCTGCATTAAAAACGGCAGCGGGTCAGCACTCACTTACAGTACGAAAACCGCGAATACAGGCTAAGCATAAGACAGGCAAACTGAGCAGTAGCTGAACCTTGCGCTATTTATCAGCGCAATCAGTTAAAAAGATTTTGCGGTGTACACCGGCAGAAAATCAGCTGCAGCGGACGAGTATCTACCACAATGCACAGGCATAAATCCTTTGTAAAATAACGTATAATCAGAACTTTAATTCGCCAGCTAACCTTATAAGTGAGTCGTTTTAATGTGGCTGAACAACGAGCAGATCACCGACTCTGCGATACGCACCTATCGAAAGGCGTTATTGCGCTGCGGCCCTAGTCATGTCGTTATTGATAATTTATTTGCTCACACCAAACTTGATGCTGTCTGTGATATTTTGCAGCAAGACAAGGGCTGGCAAACCCAGCAGCATACCTACTCAGCTTTGTATGTCGACGACATTAAGTGGCAAAAAACCCGGAAAAAGCAGCGCTTCGTGCAGCGCGATGTGTGGCAACGCCCTGCGTCGGGTGCTGGCGGCAATATTGCGGCGGAGTTTTTGGCATTTTTACGCGGCGAAGAATTTATGTCTCTGTTATCGCGTATCTTTAAAGTGTCGTTAACCGATATCAACGTGGCCAACCCCGACATTAACAGCAATTACTTTCGCTTGGGTGCCGCCGACTTTGTGAATCAACATGCGGATGACTCGCTGGGAAGAGAGGTATGCATGCTGTTGTATTTAAATAAAGACTGGCAAGCCAACCACGGTGGTGAATTGGTTTTTACCGGTACAGATGACGCCCCGGTAAGCATTGCGCCATTGTATAACCGCTGCGTACTGTTTGATCCCTCGTCCCCCGGCTCTGAACATTGGGTAAAAGCCGTAACAACTGAACATACACAGCAGTATCGCTATAACGTCACCAGTTGGTATTGGTCAGAGTAACGACAAAGGCCCACGCTTTTGGCGTGGGCCTTTGTTATCAGCAATATCTGAGCAGCACACGGCTATTCAAATCTCATCTTTTGCCTTGCTGCTTTTCCAAATCAGATCGCATATCAATTTGCCGGCACTTTGAATTAACCTTGGTCTTGCCAATATTCTGTGGCTCATCCGAATTGAAAATTGTCGTGTCATAACTATGCTCGACACCGCCGGGGCAATCAATCTCACTCATCATATCTTGTTCAAAGCCGGTAACTTGCTGCTGTGAGGCACAACCGCCCAGCAAAACTAAAAAGCTACATACCATCAATCTCATCTTGCGTTCCCTTTATGATAACAATTGCGTTAATCACGCAAATTACAAACAGGCAAACACGAAGATAACCTGATACACGCAAAAATGTCACGTAATTATCTTTCTGCAACTTAGAGCCGTTATAAAACTGCAGGTATCGGGCAACAGCGGGCGTTTTTTCTCAAATTACCCTGCGCAAATTCTCAAACTAAGCGCGCGGCTACAGATCTCTGCCGCGTTAAAATAAAAACCCGAGCTTTTGGCTCGGGTTTTTATTTTAATCTGGCGGGAGAGAGTCACTCGAATAATTAACTTAATGCACTGATTAAAAACAAATTTAAGAATGAAATTACCACAGGGAACTCCCAAAGGAACCCCTAAACTAACGTTTCTGTCCGCTTTTGGCAGATTGCTCCATCACTTCACGCTGTGCTTTATTAGCTTGCTGCAGTACAGATAAAAACACTTCTTTTTTCTGGCTCTGAGTGGCATTGCGGAAAAAATCAGAAATAGAAGCAAACCCAGCATTAGGCGCCGTTCTTACATCTGCCATAGTAAATTTCTCCCGTTACTTTGCTCTTATCAGACTGTTCTTAACAAGTCTTCTTTTAATTGGCGCGCATTATAATCCCACTCAAGGTGATCATCAATGCGCTTATCTACATTAATATACTCGGTGCTATTTATGTCAAGATCTTTCATTAACAGCGTGACATTAACTGCATCGGCAAAGTCATGCTTAACTTGATCTATTACTTGTTTTGAAGCTAAAAATTGATCGATAAAGGTATCAAGCAAAATTCGCCGTCCTTCCTGCTGCTCTCTTGCCTCAACAAAACCCCACGACACTATCGGACTCTGAAATACATACATTAGTTCAACAACATGACCATGGCGTAAAGCGCGCTCGACATTTTTTGTAGCAACCTTTAAGCTCGAAAAGGTACCATCAAGAATAAAACTCTGTTTGTTTTTAAACACCTTATCCAAAATACGCTCAACTAACAGCGATACGGCTCCCTGAAACAGATGTGAATTACTGCCATCGTACCCCGGCAACAAGCTCCGATATTCATCAGCATCTATACGTAACGTATTGTAAAACTGTGCAGCTAAAGCTTGTGAAACTTCGGTTTTACCTGCGCCGGGTGCGCCAGCCATAAATACAGCTGTCGGCTGTTCCATCTTAGGAAATAGATTTATATCCGTGAGTTGTTTAGCAATCCGCTCACGATTTCTTTTAGCAAACTCAAGGGCAACGTCAACTATTGCCTGATCTGAAGCAGAGTGGCTCAAACCCACTCCTCCCCTAACGCCTCTGCTTGCTGCAGCACTAGCTGCACGGCGTCGTCGGCCATATCTGGCGGGTATTTGTATTTGCGCAGGATGCGCTTTACCATCAGGCGCAGGCTGGCGCGGACGCTTTCTCGCTTACTCCAATCGATGCTGATGTTCTTACGCAGGTTATCGGTTAGCTCATGGGCGATTTTCTTCAGCGTTTCATCGCCAAGCTGCAGCACGGCGGCTTCGTTGTTAGCCAGGGCGTCATAGAACTTAATCTCATCATCATTCAGCCCCAAATCATCGCCACGCCTGGCAGCTTCACGGAATTTCTTCGCCATCTCAACCAGCTCTTCCATTACCTGAGCGGTTTCTATGCTGCGGTTCTGATAGCGGCTTACTACGTTGCTTAGCAGCTCCGAGAATTTCTTTTGCTGGATCACGTTGCTGGCAAAGCGGCTTTTAATCTCGCCTTCCAGTAAGCGTTCTAACAGCTCAACCGCCAGATTACGCTCGGGCAGGTTGCGCACTTCTGCCAGAAAATCATCGTCTAACAGCCCAATATTCGGCTTTTCTAATCCCACGGCATCAAAAATATCGACCACCTGCTCCGAGACGATAGCATTGCCAATAATTTGCCGGATAGCGTGCTCTTTTTCTTCGTCACTGCGCCTTTTAGCGCTAATGTCGCGCTTGGTCAGCAACACCTTAATCGCTTGCAAAAACGCCACTTCCTCGCGCACGGCTTTGGCTTCATCCAGCGTGCAACACAGGCTAAAAGCTTTGCTCATGGCAAGGGCGGTGTCGGCAAAACGTTTTTTGCCGTCTTTAATGCCTAAAATATGGTTTGCCGCGCCGGCCATCAGCTTATGGCTGCTGATGGCAAAGTCGCTGTAGTCAAAACCATGCATCATGCTGCGCAGCACATCGAGCTTTTCCTCCAGCAGTGACCAGGCTTCAGCCGCATCTACCGTGGGTTTACCACGGCCATTACTGGCGGTGTATTCCTTCAGGGCTGACTTAAGCTCATTCGCTATGCCAATGTAGTCCACCACCAGGCCGCCTTGCTTATCTTTAAACACCCGGTTCACCCGTGCGATGGCCTGCATCAGGTTATGGCCTTTCATCGGTTTATCAACATACAGCGTATGCACGCAAGGCGCGTCAAAGCCGGTTAACCACATATCCCGTACTATCACCAATTGCAGCGGATCGGCTGGGTCTTTAAAGCGCTTTTCCAGCCGCTTTTTTACTTGTTTAGGGTAAATATGCGGCCGTAGCAGCGCCTTATCGCTGGCCGAGCCGGTCATAATCACTTTAATGCCGCCCTTTTCCGGGTCGTCGTCATGCCAATGTGGCCGCAGCGAGACAATCTCGTTATATAAGTGCACACAGATCTCGCGGCTCATGGCTACAACCATGGCTTTACCCTGCTGTGCCATCCCGGGTAATAAATGGTTGCGCTCGTCAAAGTGCGCTACTAAGTCTTGCGCCACTTGCTTAATGCGCGGTGCAGCACCCACGATACGCTCCAACGCAGCCCATTTGCTTTTCAGCTTATCTTGTTGGCCTTCTTCTTCATCTTCTGCCAGCTCGTCTACTTCATCATCCAGCTGCGGCAACTGATCTTGCTTCAGGCTTAATTTGGCCAGCCGCGATTCATAGTAAATGGCCACAGTAGCGCCATCTTCTTTCGCCTGCTGCATATCATAAATATGAATGTAATCGCCAAACACGGCGCGGGTGTCGCGGTCTTCGCTGGATACCGGCGTGCCGGTAAAAGCTACAAAGGTGGCATTGGGCAGCGCATCCCGCAGGTGCTGGGCGTAACCTACCTGATATACGTTCTGCTTTACTTGATAAGCAGCACATGGTTCAGCAGCCAGGTTCGGTAGCGTTTTTTCTTTTTTGACTTCTTTTAATTTCGCCTCAAAACCATACTGGGTGCGGTGCGCTTCATCAGCAATAACTACTATGTTATGCCGGGTAGACAGCACCGGGAATTTATCTTCATCAGCACCGGGGGCAAACTTTTGGATAGTGGCAAAGATAATACCGCCCGAGGGCCGGTTGCCGAGTTTTTCGCGTAAATCTTGCCGCGTATCGGCCTGCACCGGTTGCTCGCGCAGTAAATCCTGCGCCAGCGAGAATACGCCAAACAGCTGGCCGTCTAAGTCATTACGGTCGGTGATCACTACAATAGTAGGGTTTTCCATTTCAGCTTCGCGCATCACCCGTGCGGCAAAACAGGTCATGGTAATGCTTTTACCACTGCCCTGAGTGTGCCATACCACACCGCCCTTGCCTTTCCTGTTAGCCTGCACATCCTGACGCGATGCCGTTACCACCTGCCCAATAGCAGAGCGCACGGCATGGAACTGATGGTAGCCGGCAATCTTTTTCACCAAGGTGCCATCGTCTTCAAACAGTATAAAAAAGCGCAGATAATCCAGCAGGTACTCTGGCGAAAATACGCCGCGCAGCATGGTTTCCAGCTCGTTAAACTGGCCCAGCGGGTCCAGGTTTACACCATCAATAGTGCGCCACTGCATAAAGCGCTCGGCATTGGCCGACAAGGATCCCATCCGCGCTTCCGAGCCATCGCTGATAACCAGTATTTCGTTGTACTGAAATACATCGGGTATTTGCTCTTTGTAGGTTTGAATTTGGTCGAACGCTTTCCAGATGTCGGCGTTTACATCTGCTGAGTTTTTCAGCTCAATCAGCACCAGCGGCAGGCCGTTAATAAACAAAATAATATCCGGCCGGCGGCTGTGTTTAGGGCCCTTAAGGGTAAATTGCTTTACGGCTAAAAACTCGTTGCTGTCAGGGCTATTTTCCCAATCAATCAACCGGACAAAGTCGCCACGGGTTTCACCGTCTTTCTGGTATTGCACCGGCACACCGCTAAGCAGCAGGTTGTGAAAGCGCCGGTTAGCAGATAACAGCGCTGGTATGCCCAGCTCTTTTAATTGGGCAATGGCATCATCACGGGCTACCAAAGGAATGTGAGGGTTTAACCTGGCAATAGCGGCATTTAAGCGCTCAAGCAGCAGTGGCTGCACATAATCGGCCCGCTCATCAGCGGGGCCATCAGGGGCAATGTCATAACCGTTTATTGGCGTGTAGCCAATATCGCTTAACCAGCCTAGTACTTCCTGTTCTAATTGGTCTTCTGTCATCCATCGTCCCTAAATCAGCCAACTTGCTGCAACTTCTGTTTGATACCTTGTTGTAGTTTTAAAATCAAGTTTTTAGCAGCATCTTGTGCTTCTAAATCAAATAGCAGTTTTAGTTTTACTTCGATTAATCTGTGCGTCACTACGCCGTTTCTTTTCCAACAAAGCAGCGCGCTCTGGCTTTATACTGTCCAATTGGCTCAAGACCCATTCGCCAGACTTACGCAATAAAGTTGCTTCTTGTATATCGATTGAAATTGCAGCATGCGCAATTAGATCACGCAATTTCCACATAGACCGTTGCCCAACAAAGATACTTAAGTAATCGTTTTCACGTTCGTTAACGAGTCTTTTTAATGGTGCCCAGTCTTTTCGAATAAAGGTAAGTTTATCAGGCCAACCATCTTTAACTTTATCAAAGTAACGAATCAACTTCAGACGCGTTTCTATTTGGCACCAAAGAACCAGCAACGCGAATGCATATTCCTTCTCACTCCATAATTTATTGATATGGGTTTTATAACTGGTATCGTTGACTCTATTAAGCGCCTCATTTGCACGCGTATGAAGCTTAACCATGTTAAGTAACCTCCGCCAAAGCCGCTACCGCTTCAGGTAAACGCAACTGGCCGGAGATTAGGCGGGGAAGTAAAGTGTCGCGCAGATCAGACAGTGACCTAATTTGCTTTTCATTTTCAACCAGTCGGTCAAAAAGTGTTTCAGCAGTTGCCATGAAAGCATCTACAACAGTGATAGGCGGTAAAACAATCTCAATCGGCCTAAATGCCTTTTTACTAATTTCCATAAAGGTTGAACCATTAGCCCTGTTTTCAATAACTTCCATATTCTGACGGCACCAGTAAAGCATAAATAGAGGCGGTAATTTACCCCCAGGAGGCATAGCGATATAACCTTGGTTAATCGCAAGAGGAACCTGTGCCATCGCTAAATAACCAATAGGCGCTCTTGATGACATCAATAAAGTGCCAATCGGAAGAAGGCCAGAACTGATTTTCGATAACCCTAGTTTGGAAATCTTACGCTCGGTTTCAAGGAAAACCGGTGAGTTTAATCCAGACAAATCTTTTGGTGATGTCCAAGATACCTCTGGTGGATTCCAAAACTCGTCGTTTTTCGTGTTAGGCGTCGCGCCACCTAAAGTTTCAGTCACATCTGCAATAGTACAAACCTCCCACCCCTCTGGTATTAACCCCTGCGGGGACTCCACCAGACGCGAGGGGAATAGCGCTTGTATCTCGGCTGGCAGGCTCGGGGCTTGGGTGCCGGCATTAGCGTGCACCGGGTCAAAATCGATAAACCAGGATTTAAACAGCGCCTGGGCGATGGCTTCTAAGGTGGTGTTGGTTTCGCGTAGGAGGACTATGCGGTCGTCTAGGGAATTAAGAACTGCAACAATCCGATTCTGTTCTTCTAAAATAGGTACCTTTATTCTTAGTTTCTGTACACCTGCGATCGTAAGAGCTTTTTGTGCAGAGCCGATCATTATCGAATTGAGAGCATCTTGACCTAAGTTCGAACGCAACCACCAGTTCAAAAACTCACCAGCTAAACCGCCAAAATTCTTAAACCAAAGAACATTACCATCTTTAAAATAAAACGGTGATTCATCCTTCACAACATATGAAATCCCGGAACGATTACCTACAGAGCTGAGTAAAACATCACCGACAGAAGGATAACCAGTTTTAATTGATACCTCTTCAAACCTTTTCTTTGAAATGTATGCTGAGGGTTCAGTAAAAGAGCCCAAAGCCTTATCTATTACGTCTTTAGACGCAAAAAAAGGAATACCATTCTCTACATAATCAGCAGCAAAAATTCTCTTGCTTGAACATACAGTACAGAGTTTTTCAATCTCGAAAGACCGCCACTCAGAACTCATATCCCAGTCCTCCTAACTTCTGGCGGATTAACTGGTCTAGCTCTGCGCCTTTGGCCATTTGCTCGCCGAGCTTTTCAGTTAGGGCAGTCATTTTATCGGCAAAGGCGTCGTCGCAATCTTCCACTGCTTCCGCGCCAACATAACGGCCCGGCGTTAGTACATGGCCGTGTTCGGCAATTTTGCTAAGTGGTACGCTGCGGCAAAAGCCCGGAATATCGGTATAACCCCACTCTCCATTTTCAAGAGCGAAGCCTTCAACGCCGGTCATATAATCACCGCGCCAGGCTTTTACCGTGTTGGCAATGCGGTCAATGGCGGCTTGGTCTAGTTCGGTTTGTACACGACTGATCATCCTGCCCAGTTTGCGCGCGTCGATAAATAGCACTTCACCTTTACGCTGCTGTTTTTGTTTAACTAAAAACCATAAACAAGCCGGGATTTGGGTGTTAAAAAACAGCTGGCCCGGTAGCGCGACCATTACCTCGACCACATCGGCATCGACCATGGCGCGGCGTATGTCGCCCTCGCTGTTCTGGCTGGAAGACATTGAACCATTGGCCAGTACAATGCCAGCGCGGCCACTGGGTTTTAAGTGATACAACATATGTTGCAGCCAAGCGTAGTTAGCATTGCCCTGTGGTGGTGCGCCATATACCCAGCGCGGGTCGCCTTCCAAGCTGCCATGCCACCAGTCGCTGATATTAAACGGCGGATTGGCCAGGATGTAGTCGGCGCGTAAATCGCGGTGCTGGCTTTTGGTAAAGGTGTCGCCAGGCTCTTTGCCTAAGTTAAAGTCGATACCGCGAATGGCCAGGTTCATCGCCGCCAAGCGCCACGTTGTCGGATTAGACTCCTGGCCGTAAATGGATACATCGCCAAGCTTACCGCCGTGTGCTTCAATAAACTTTTCCGATTGTACAAACATGCCGCCACTGCCGCAGCACGGGTCATACACCTTGCCATGATGCGGGTCCAGCACGTTCACCAGGGTATTAACAATAGATTGCGGCGTATAAAACTGGCCGCCTTTTTTACCCTCGGCACTGGCAAACTGGCCTAAAAAGTACTCGTATACCTGGCCTAAAATATCGCGTGCTTTGCTTTGGTCTTCACCAAAACCGATGGTAGACACAAGGTCTACTAACTCGCCCAGCTTGCCATCAGGCAGCGGAGCCCTGGCATAGCGCTTATCTAAAATGCCTTTTAAGGTGGGGTTTTCCAGCTCTATTGCGGCAAGCGCGTCATCAATGCGCTTGCCGATATCGGTTTGCTTGGCGTTAGCGCGCAGTGCTTCCCAACGCGCGCTCTCCGGCACCCAGAACACATTCACCATTTTAAAGTAATCACGATCTTCAAGCTCAGCAGTCAGAGCGTCCTCGCTGGCACCGGCAAAATACAGTTCGTCACTTGGATCTTGCAGACGTTTTAGCAGCTCGCTGCGCCGGCCGGCGAAGGAGTCTGAGATAAACTTTAAGAAAATTAAGCCCAGCACTAAGTGCTTGTACTCAGCCGCATCGACGTTTGCACGTAGCTTATCGGCGGTAGCCCAGAGTGTTTTTTTGATGTCTTGCAGCATACAGCGGAGTGTCCTTTTAACGCGCATCGCACGCGTTTTGATGTTATGTAACGCAGTTGGCACAGAGCCTGACAGGTGATGTGCGCTAATTTAACGCATTTGGCAATATCGGGCTAGTTGAAGTGGGTAATACAGGCAGCTTTTGGATTTTAGCAAGAGGGATTATTCCGGGCTTCCTGCCCTCCACCCCTTCGGGGCCGCACTAAAGTGCGTTCCAATTCTCTCCCGGAGAATTGGTCGAACTCAGGGTTCTCATCAAATCCTCTGTCTCGACGCATAAATGACAAAGGCCCACGCTTTTGGCCGAGAGAGGGATTCACTCATGCCATCCATGGCATTCGCCCTTCGGGTGGCAAAGCCATGCAAAACGGCTATCCTGCCGTTTTGTCGAACCAAAGGGTTCGAACCAAATCCTCGATCTCTGCCGCGTTAAAACAAAAACCCCGAGCTTTTGGCTCGGGGTTTTTGTTTTAATCTGGCGGAGAGAGAGGGATTCGAACCCTCGTTAGGGGTTAACCTAAACACACTTTCCAGGCGTGCGCCTTCAGCCACTCAGCCATCTCTCCGGAACTTGCGTTGCAAGCGCGGCTATACTAGGGAAATTCGTGCCGTGCTGCAACTGTTATATGTAATTGCGCTTTGCTTCCGCCTGATTTTTATACATATCAGGCGAAAAGCACATTAAGCGTTGCCTTTTACCTGCATTTTCAGCTCTTTTGCAAAGTTCAGCATGCGGTTAAGGGGTACTAAGGCTTTTTCACGCTGGGCGGCATCGACGAAGATCTCATGGCCGTTAGTGTCTGTCAGCGCCGCCTCAATCGCTTTTAAGCCGTTCATTGCCATCCAGGGGCAATGGGCGCAGCTGCGGCATGTTGCGCCGTTACCGCCGGTTGGAGCTTCAATAAAGGTCTTATCCGGCATCTGTTGCTGCATCTTATAAAAAATGCCCTTGTCAGTTGCCACAATAAAGGTGCTGTTAGGCAGCGTTTGGCTGGCTTTAATCAGTTGGCTGGTAGAGCCTACTGCGTCGGCTAACTGCACTACACTGTCCGGTGATTCAGGATGCACCAGCACGGCGGCGTCCGGATACTGTTTTTTCAGCTCAACCAAAGCATTGGCTTTAAACTCGTCATGCACGATACAGGCGGCATTCCATAGCAACATGTCTGCGCCGGTTTGCTTTTGTACCCAGGCACCCAGGTGCTTATCCGGGCCCCAGAGAATTTTTTTGCCCTGGCTGTCCAGGTAATCTACTACATCCAATGCTATAGATGAGGTAACCACCCAGTCGGCGCGGGCTTTTACCGCAGCAGAGGTATTGGCATATACCACCACAACCCTATCAGGGTGCGCATCACAAAACGCTGAGAACGGCTCGGCCGGGCAGCCTAAATCTAACGAGCAGGTCGCTTCCAGCGTGGGCATTAATACGGTTTTGTTTGGCGTAAGAATTTTGGCGGTTTCGCCCATAAATTTAACACCGGCGACAATCAGGGTTTTTGCCGGATGTTCATTGCCAAAACGGGCCATTTCCAACGAGTCTGACACGCAGCCACCGGTTTCTTCGGCCAGCGCTTGTATTTCAGGATCGGTATAGTAATGCGCCACCAGCACAGCGTCTTTTTGCTGTAACAGCGTTTTGATACGGTGTTTGTAGGCTTGCTTTTCGTCATTGCTTAACGGCAATGGTTTTTTCGGAAAGGCAAAGTCTTGCTCTGTGAAATACAACGTCTGTTCCATAGGGCTTACCTGCTGGCGTTAAAGGGCGGCTATTATAGCGCTGACAGTGATGAAAATACAGTATGGCGGCATGGTGGGTCGTGCTGGATTCGAACCAGCGACCAATTGATTAAAAGTCAACTGCTCTACCAACTGAGCTAACGACCCATGCAGGGGTAAAGAAAGAATTGGTGGGTCGTGCTGGATTCGAACCAGCGACCAATTGATTAAAAGTCAACTGCTCTACCAACTGAGCTAACGACCCAAACAGGGTTATCGAAGTGGTGGGTCGTGCTGGATTCGAACCAGCGACCAATTGATTAAAAGTCAACTGCTCTACCAACTGAGCTAACGACCCATTTCGATATCAATGTTTAGCGCGGTTTGGTGGGTCGTGCTGGATTCGAACCAGCGACCAATTGATTAAAAGTCAACTGCTCTACCAACTGAGCTAACGACCCTAACCGCGGACGCATATCTTACTGATTTACGGCTTTTGTGCAACCAAAAAGTGGTAAAAAACGGCCGCATGTGGTCTGACTGCTCAAAATGCCAGCGTTATTCAGCCTGAACAGGGATAAAAAAACCCGGCAGAGCCGGGTAGGATTATTTCAGCGCGTTAATTCTGTCTTGCGCCAACTTAGCTGAAGTCGCAGTAGAATGCTTATCAACTAACTGACGATAAAACCGCAGTGCTGCGTCTTTGTTGTTCTCGCGCTCGGCAACCTGGCCTAATTTCAGCAAGGCGTCGGCAACTTTATTGGACTGAGGAAAATTATTCACTACCCGCTCAAAATGCGTCTTAGCTTTGGCCAGCTCGTTGTTGTTAAACAACAACTGCCCCAGCCAGTAATGGGCATTAGGCGTATAGCCCGAGCTTGGGTAACTGCGGATAAAGTTCTCGAACTCCGGTATTGCTGCATCATAGCGCCGATCTTTCAACACCATATTGACCGCTTTGTCATACGCATCGTTTTCTGACAAGTCAGAAGAATACGTCGCCGTTGTGCCGCTGTCCGGTTGTACAACAGGCACAGTAGACGGCGCAGCTTGTATTGCACTTACCCGACGGTCAATTTCCTGATACAAGTCACGCTGGCGTTGCAGAATTTCATCCAGTTGGTAAGCGTGAGTTTCAGTAACGCCACGCAACTCGCTGACTTCATCCAACAACATCTGTAACTGCTGAGCCATCCGAAGCTGTGCTTCTGTGCGGGCTTCAACAATACGTTCCAGTGCCGCCAAACGTTGCTCTACTGAGCCGGTTGGCTGGCCTTGCACTACGGCATTAACCGGCCGGCTGCGATTGATATCGGTAACCGGTGCCGGGTTAGCCAAAACACCGGTATTAACCAGTGTTATGGCCGCTAACAAAGTGTATTTAACTGTCATGCGTATCAATATAGTAATGAGTCAGGATTAATAGACTAACACCGCACGACGGTTTTTAGCAAAGCCTGCTTCAGTACGTGACATATCAACCGGCTTTTCTTCACCGTAGCTTACGGTAGAAATTTGACCGGCAGACACGCCCAGGTTTTGTAAATACTGAACTACTGCCTGAGCACGACGCTCGCCCAGTGCAATGTTGTATTCCGGTGTGCCGCGCTCATCTGAGTGGCCTTCAACGGTAACGCGAACGCTTGGGTTAGCAGTTAAAAATGCACCGTGGGCTTGCAGTGTTTCTACAAACTCAGGGCGAACTGTCGCTTTGTCGAAATCGAAGTAAATGGTGTTTTCCTGACGCAGTGCATCCAGTTTCTGGCGCATTTGTTCTGCAGGGCTAACAACTTGCTCAACAGTTTCAACTTGTACAGTTTCTACCGGTTGAGTTGTTGTTTGGCTGGTGTCTGCATCAGACTGGCCGGTAGAAGAAGTTGAGCTACAAGCAGCCATGGTCAGCACTGGTAATGCGATCAGTAAACCTTTTAACACTTTATTTAATTTCATGATGTTGTCCTTAGTATTTAAATGTAATAACTCTTTTGCTTTTTATAAAAAAGGCGACCAGGCCGGCGACTTTACTTGTCCTTCCACCGCCGGCAGCCGTGCTTTAAAACGACCATCCATAGAAACCAGTGCTAACACCTGTGCAGAACCATGCAGGGTGCTGTATATAATCATCGAACCGTTTGGCGCCACACTGGGTGACTCATCCAAATTGGTTTTGGTCAGTACTTGCAAAAAGCGGGTCTGACGATCCATTTTTGCAATGTGGTACTGGCCGCGGGTCCGGTTTACCATGACCACCGAACTGCCGTCCGGAGTGTAGGAACCTGCCAAATTCATTTCACCTTCAAAGGTTAAACGTCTGGTAGTACCCGTTAACAAATTTACGCTATAAAGTTGTGGATTGCCACCGCGTTCCGAACTAAATAACAGCTCTTTGCCGTCAGGAGACCACGAAGGCTCTGTATCTATCGCTCTGTGGTTGGTAACCCTTGTTAAAGCTTTAGTTGCAATATCCATAGTATAAATTTCAGTATTGCCGTCTTTAGATAACACCATGGCCATACGTTTACCATCCGGCGACCATACCGGCGCACCGTTAATACCCGGGGTACTACTTAACATAGTGCGACGACCGGTGTAGATATCCTGAATATAAATTTGCGATTGGCGCTTTTCAAAAGTGACATAAGCCAGTTTAGTGCCGTCCGGCGACCAGTTTGGCGACATCAACGGCTCTTTCGAGCGCAGCAATACCTGTTCATTGGCGCCGTCATAATCGGCTACCACCAGTTGAAACGGGAACTCTGCCTGGCGATTCACCAACACATATGCAATTTTGGTTAAAAAGGCGCCGCGCTCACCGGTTAGCTTTTCGTACACTATATCGCTGATGCGATGCGCGTACTGGCGGAATTGGCTGCCGTTAATGGTGGTTTCACGACTATCCAGTATATGTTCGGTGCTACCGGTCAGACGGCCGGCATTCAGCGACTGGCGATCAGCAGCATTACCGCCTTTTAATACATCAATTAACTCGAAGCTTACCGTGTAGCGATCAATACCCACTTCGGTTATCTGGCCGATAACAATAGCCTCTACGCCCTCACGTGACCAGGCAGCGTAATCAATTTGCGCTGCGCTTTGTGGCCGTTGTGGCATCTTAATGCTGGCCAACGGGCTGAATTTACCGCTGCGCATTAAATCGGCAGCAATAATTTCGTCCAGGCGTTGGTTAGGTAAAGTGGCACCTTTAAACGTAAACGGCAGGATGGCAATCGGTCTGGCCGAGTCAATACCTTCAGTAATGACAATTTCCAATGATGCTTTTGCCTGCGCACTTAGCATCATTACGGTAACCAACACAGCATTTCGAATAAATTTATACATAATTAAAGTTCTGGACTCACCGTTAAGTTAATATCTTTCAATTGGTTATACACATCCGGATCTTGCGACACCGGCAGAGTTCCGGCGCGGTTCACCGCTCGTACTGTGGCATCACATACGGCTTTATCACCGTTAATTACACTAACGCTGGTAACAAAGCCGCTACTGGCCAGCCGCACATTAATGCGGCAAGACTTGCCACGCATACCTTCATCCACCAACAAATTGCGTTGAATGGCATCTCGGATTAACGCGGTATAGCGCTGTACTTCCGTCGCAGCTTGGCGCGCTCTGGCCGCTGAGCGTGCCTGCGCCTCTTTGGCCATTTGCTCTTGCATGGCCCGCTCCTGCTCGGCTTTTTGTTTAGCCTCAGCAGCCTGACGCGCTCGTTCTGCGGCAGCTTTTTCAGCCGCTTCCTGTTCGGCTTTACGCTTTTGCTCTGCCGCTTTGGCGGCATCTTCTGCTTTTTTTCGTTCCTGCTCTTTTACTATTCTTGCTTGCTCAGCTTCACGCGCTTTGGCATTTTCCTGCTCCTGAAGCTTTTTCGCCTCAGCGGCGGCCGCTTTGGCCTGTTTAGCCTCTGCGTCAGCTTTACGTTTCTCTTCTGCCACCCGTTTTAGCCGTGCTTCTTCCGCTGCGCGGTTATTCTCGGCCTGCTGTGCACGGCGCTCTAAATCGCGGATGCGCTTTTCTTCTGCAGCTTTAGCATCAGCCCGTTCTTTTTGCATTTGCTGCACACGGGCGTTCAGCTGTTGCTGATCAATAGCCACTGCCTGAACCGGTGCTTCGCCCTCTGATTCCAGCGTAACCGATACCATCTCCGGCTTACTGGAGAAATCGGCACTAAACACCAGCGCAACAACGATAGCCAAATGTAAACCCAGCGATTTTGCCAGTGGCGGATCAATCGCAACAGCCATACTAATTTGTATCCACGTTATCGGTCATTAAGCCAACAGCCGGCGCACCTGCTGCCTTTAATACATTAATTAACCTTATCACGGCATCGTAACTCACTTTACGATCACCTTTTACAATCACCTGGGTGCCGGGTTCAATCGTCAACCAACCGGCAACTTCAACACTTAACTCTGCCGCCGTAAAGGGGCCTTGCTGCTTGCCGTCTTTTTCAAAATAATACAGGCCATCCTGGTCTACCGTTGCTACCAACGGCGTTTTACCGTCCTGCATTTGTTTAATTGGCTCCGCAGCCGATTTGGGCAACTCAACTTTTACGCCCTGAGTAATCAGCGGCGTTGTCACCATAAAAATCACCAACAGTACCAACATTACATCGATGTAGGGCACAACATTAATCTCAGCCTTTAAACGACGCTTTTTTCTCACGTACATCAGGCCGCCTCTCCGCCGTTAGATACTGCCTGGCGATGCAGAATATTGGCAAACTCTTCGACAAAGTTGGCATAACTGCTTTCAAGCATTTCTACCTGATGCGAAAACTTGTTGTAGGCAATAACGGCCGGAATAGCCGCAAACAAACCAATCGCCGTAGCAATAAGTGCCTCTGCAATGCCCGGGGCCACCATAGACAATGTGGCTTGCTCTACTGCGCCCAAGGCAATAAATGAATTCATAATGCCCCACACAGTGCCGAATAAGCCGATATAAGGGCTGATAGAGCCTACGGTGGCTAAAAACGGCAGATGCATTTCCAGCCGCTCAACTTCACGTGATAAGCCCACCCGCATCGCGCGTTGTGTGCCTTCCATTACCGCAGCCGGTTGGCGGCTATTAGTTTTATGCAAGCGGGCAAACTCTTTAAAGCCAGCTTTAAACAAAGCTTCCAGACCATTATTTGCTGCTCGGGCGCTGACTTCATTGTACAACTTGGCTAAATCAACACCGGACCAAAAGCGATCTTCAAATTTCTTCGCATCTACTACAGCTTCACTTAACGCTTTGCGCCGGCGAAATATCATGGTCCAGGACATTACCGACATAGCCAGTAATATAAGCATAACCAACTGCACCACAAAACTGGCTTCAATTAACAAGCCTAAAATAGAAATTTCACCTGCCACGCGTTAATACCTCTGTCACTTCTGCCGGAATAGCCCGGGCTTTCATCTGCTGTAGTGAAATACAGGCGACTTTAATCTCAGCTGAACAAACGAGCTGTTCAGCGCTATTGTAAATTTTTTGCTCAAAAACCATACTAGCTTGCTTTAAGGTACTGATTTGACTATGTACCGTCAATAATTCATTAAATTTAGCCGGCTTTTTATTGTCCATTAAAACTTGAGCAACAACAAACGCGATGTTTTTTGACAATAATAAATCCTGCTCAATACCCAAGGCGCGCAACCATTCGGTGCGCGCTCGCTCAAAAAACTTCAAATAATTTGCGTAATAAACTATTCCGCCGGCATCGGTATCTTCGTAGTACACGCGCACCGGGAATATAAAGACTGTATCAGACATGCGTTTCGCTTTAATTGGTGTGTATGATAAGTAAGCTGACTAACGAACTCAATTGCCTTAGCGCAATAAAGACAACTATATTTTTCTTTGCCGGCTACTTGTATTTTTTTATTGTTTCTGTTGACTCAACTTTGCCGTAAAAGTTCCGCTAGCGGCGCTTTTGCGACCAATAGCCATTACGGCAAGGCCAACGCATTTAAGATTATCTATAGTAATAAAAAAGTAATCTCACCTATAATGCATATCGTAACTTAACCCTGCATGAACACTGGCATTTCACGTATTCACGTTACAGCATTGCTGATAGTTTGTACAATACCACAGCGATATCGCATTAGTTTTACTTATGCTTAAGTTGTAATTTTTCTCGTTTGAAGTAATTACTCAGTATCTCTATTATACGCAGGTGTTCTGAGCTAGCGCAAAAGTGCGGTAAGAGGGTTACCAAACTTTAGTGAAGATCATCTGGTAATAAGATTTGTGTGTTTTGCCAAATTTTGTTGCTGTTTCAACATGTTCCCTGGATTTTTTGAAGCACTCCTTCAACTTGTGCCCGCTCCCTGAGCGGGCTTTTTTTTATTCGCGTCCTATTTGGCACTACAGCGTTGTTGGCTGCGCTCTCTCCCCCCAATCGCATAGACAACTATGCTCATGGGGCGTCAATCACTTGCCGCCTAGCTGTATTACCAACTAGTTGGCGAATACTTTAAATTAACTTAGTCTGTTTGTGGTAAGTCAAAGCCAAAATGCTGATATGCGCGTGGCGAAGCGATACGGCCACGTGGTGTGCGTTGAATAAAGCCCTGCTGAATTAAAAACGGCTCGATGACATCTTCAATGGTATCTTTTTCTTCGCCAATGGCTGCGGCTAAATTATCCAGGCCGACCGGGCCGCCCATAAACTTTTCAATAATGGCTAAAATAAGCTTACGGTCCATATAGTCGAAGCCCTCGGCATCGACATCAACCATCAGCAGCGCTTGAGAGGCAATATCTACCGTTACCTCACCATTTGCCTTTACCTGAGCATAATCGCGCACACGGCGCAGTAAACGGTTGGCAATACGCGGTGTACCACGCGAGCGCCGGGCAATTTCAGCCGCTCCGGCTTCGTCCAGCACTAAATTTAAAAAGTGTGCCGAGCGCAGAATAATTTGGGTAAGCTCACTGACTTTATAAAACTCTAAGCGTTGCACTATACCAAAACGGTCGCGCAGCGGTGAAGTTAAGGCTCCGGCACGGGTAGTCGCGCCCACTAAGGTAAACGGCGGTAAATCCAGCTTGATTGAACGTGCGGCCGGGCCCTCACCTATCATAATGTCCAGCTGATAATCTTCCATTGCCGGGTAGAGAATTTCCTCTACCACCGGGCTTAAACGGTGAATTTCATCAATAAACAATACATCGTTTGGCTCGAGGTTAGTAAGTAGGGCGGCTAAGTCACCGGCTTTTTCCAGTACCGGACCAGATGTGGTTTTAATATTAACGCCCATTTCGTTGGCGACAATCATCGCCAATGTAGTTTTACCTAAGCCAGGCGGGCCAAATATCAACAGATGATCAAGCGGATCGCCGCGGCCACGCGCCGCCTCAATAAAAATCGCCATCTGCTGACAAACATGCTCTTGCCCGGTGTAATCGGCAAGGGTTTTCGGCCTTATCGCGCGGTCAATTACCTCGTCTTCACGGGTGGCGCTGGTTTGAATTAAACGATCGGCTTCTATCATGGTTTACATCATGCTCCGCAGTGCGGCTTTTATCAGCTGCTCACTGCTCATTCCACTTTGTTTTACCGCTCTGACGGCTTTATCAGCCTGTAGCTGGCTGTAACCCAATGACACCAGCGCACTGGCGGCATCTTGCTCTGCACTTTGTTCCGGGCTGAAAATGGCCTCATCGTCCTGCAGCACTAATCCATCAGTTACCGGGGTATTCGGCGCTATGCCCCAATCTTTTAACCGGTCACGCATTTCTACTACTAAGCGTTCGGCGGTCTTTTTACCCACGCCTGGTAGCTTAACCAGGGTGCTGACATCATCTAACTGCACACAACGCACAAATTGCTGCGCTGTCATGCCAGATAAAATAGTTAGCGCCAGCTTTGGACCCACGCCATTAGCTTTAATCAGTTGGCGAAACAGCGCGCGTTCGGCCTGATTAACAAAACCGTATAACAGCTGGGCATCTTCACGTACAACAAAATGGGTGTAAATAGTGGCTTCAATACCGGTCGCCGGCAGCTGGTAAAAGCTGGTCAGCGGCAACTGCACTTCGTAGCCGACACCAGCCACTTCGATTAATAAATCCGGCGCCTGCTTTTCCAGCAAAATACCGCGTAAACGTCCAATCATAGAGTCTGCTTATAGAATTAGGTTGGTAATCAACGCAGGCGGCCACGCACTGTTTTACGCGCCTGGCCGGCCAGACTGATTAAACTTTGTTGAGTATGCCCATGACACAGCGCCACTGCAAGCGCGTCGGCAGCGTCAGCCTGCGGATTAGCCGGCAACTTTAGTAAGCTACGCACCATGTGCTGCACCTGCGCTTTATCCGCAGCGCCGGTACCCACTACCGACTGCTTGACCTGACGTGCAGAGTACTCGTATACCTCAAGTCCGGCATGTTTAGCTGCCACAATAGCAGCACCACGTGCCTGGCCCAGCTTTAACGCCGAGTCGGCATTGCGCGCCATAAATACCTGCTCAATAGCAAAAATGGTCGGTTGGGTTTGGCTGATAATTTCGCTGACACCGTTGAAAATATCCAGCAAGCGCTCGGGCAGCAAATCAGTAGTGGTAAGACGGATACAGCCACTGGCGACATATTCGAACTTCATGCCAACCTGACGCACCACGCCATAACCGGTTAAACGGCTGCCCGGGTCAATGCCCAAAATAATATTCACGTAAGCTGCACGCTTAGCCGTGCTCAGCCATCAGCTCGTCACTGATATCGGCATTATGATATACGTTTTGTACGTCGTCTGAGTCTTCCAGCTGGTCGAGCAGTTTAAAAAAGGCGCTTACATGATCCGCGTCTACCTCAGCGCGGGTTGCAGGTATCAGGGTTACTTCGCTGCTATCCGGCATATAACCAGAGACTATCAGGGCATCTTTCACATCATTAAACTGCTCAGCTGCGGTAAATACCTCAAAGCTGCCATCATCATGCGCCACAACATCATCAGCACCGGCATCTAAAGCCGCTTCCATCAATGCATCTTCATTCATGCCCGGGGCAAAAATCAATATACCGCGCCGGGTAAACAAGTAAGCCACAGAGCCATTGGTGCCCAGGCTGCCGCCAGCTTTGGTGAATGCATGGCGTACATCAGCCACGGTGCGCTTGTGGTTGTCGGTCATGGTTTCTACAATCACCGCTACGCCATTCGGGCCATAACCTTCGTATACCAACTCTTCATAATTTTCGCCCTCGCTGGCACCGGCCCCACGTTTTATGGCGCGGTCGATAGTGTCACGGGTCATGTTTTCTGATAAGGCTTTGTCTACCGCCAAGCGCAAACGCGGATTGACGCTAACATCAGGATTCAATCGGGCCGCTACGGTTAGCTCGCGGATAATTTTGGTAAAAATTTTATTTTTTTTCGCATCCTGACGGGCTTTGCGATGCTTCATGTTCGCCCATTTACTATGGCCGGCCATCAGTTACTCCTTAGTTGTGGCAGCAAGATTGCTGCCACGGTATTGCAGATAAAAATAGTAAAATTTATTGCGCTTTAGCTACCACAGCTATGCCAAGCTCAGCCAGTTGCGCCGGGTTAGCGGCGCCAGGGGCATCGGTTAACGGGCAAGCCGCAGTGGCGGTTTTCGGGAATGCCATCACATCACGAATAGAAGTGGCGCCGGTCATCAGCATCACCAAACGGTCCAGGCCAAAAGCCAAACCGGCGTGCGGTGGTGTGCCGTATTTAAGCGCTTCGAGTAAAAAGCCAAACTTTTCAGCGGCTTCTTCATCACTAATGCCTAACAAAGTAAATACCTTAGCCTGCACTTCAGCGCTGTGAATACGCACCGAACCACCACCTAACTCGGTGCCGTTTAATACCATATCGTAAGCATTAGACAACAGTTTTCCCAGTTCAAGCTCGCTATTGGCGGTATTTAAAAAGGCGGCGGTATCCAGCGGTGACGTAAAGGGGTGATGCACGGCCGAGAAACTGCCGTCATCGTTTTCTTCAAACATCGGGAAGTCAACCACCCACAGCGGTTTCCAGCCCGGCTGGGTAATGCCTAAGTCTTCACCCAATTTTAAGCGCAGCGCACCCATAGCTTCGCACACTACTTTGTAGCTGTCAGCGCCGAAGAAAATTAAATCGCCGTTTTGTGCGCAGGTGCGCTGAATAATAGTGGCAATAATGTCCGGTGTTAAAAATTTCGCTACCGGTGACTGCACGCCCTCAAAGCCTGCAGCGGTATCATTCACTTTCATCCACGCCAGGCCTTTGGCACCGTAAATGCCTACAAAGCTGGTGTAGTTGTCGATATCTTTGCGTGATACTTTTTCTGCAGCGCCCGGCACTTTTAACGCCACTACGCGGCCTTTGGCGTCATTAGCCGGGCCGGAGAACACTTTAAACTCAACATCTTTTAATAAATCGGCAACGTCAACAAACTGCATCGGGTTACGTAAATCCGGTTTGTCTGAGCCGTACAGACGCATCGCTTCCCAATACTGCATGCGTGGCATGATACCTAAATCAACATCCAGCAATTGGCTAAACATGTCTACCACCATCTGTTCAGTCACTTGCATGACCTGCTCAGCGCTCATAAAGGAGGTTTCAATATCTATTTGGGTAAATTCCGGCTGACGGTCAGCACGTAAGTCTTCATCGCGGAAGCATTTTACTATTTGGTAGTAGCGGTCCAAGCCAGACATCATCAGCAGTTGTTTAAACAGCTGCGGTGATTGCGGCAGGGCGAAAAATTCGCCTTTGTGCGTACGGCTTGGTACTAAGTAGTCACGTGCGCCTTCCGGTGTGGCTTTAGTCAGAATCGGTGTTTCTACGTCCATAAAGCCATTGCTGTCCATAAAGTTACGCACAAAGCTGGTTACTTTGGCGCGAAACTTCAGCCGTTCCGTCATCATCGGCCGGCGTAAATCAAGATAGCGGTATTTTAAGCGCTGCTCTTCACTGTTGTTCTGGTTTGAATCCAACGGCAGCGGTGCGGCTTTGTTAAGGATAATAAGTTCACTGGCGTACACTTCTACCGCACCGGTAGCCATATCTTTATTGATTTGCGAATCCGGCCGTGCCCGTACCTGACCTTTGATTTGAATACAAAATTCATTGCGCAGTGTATAGGCAACATCAAACAAGTCTTTTAAATCCGGGTCGCACACTACCTGCACCATGCCTTCACGGTCACGTAAGTCTAAAAAAATTAACCCACCCAGATCGCGACGACGGTTAACCCAGCCGCATAAAGACACTTGTTGCCCAACATGTTGTGCGGTTAATAAACCACAATAATGGCTACGCATTAAACCTTCCTTCTACCTTGCTAATCAGCGGCACTAAAATGACGGCTAATTATATAGAAATGACGCCTAATGTCACTGCCCGCTTACGAAAACACCGCTCTGGAAAAACAGTACTGGTTTTTGCCCTGCTGTTTAATCCGGTACATTAGGCTATCGGCCACTTTCAGCAGTTTAGCGCTGTCGGTGCCATCATCCGGATAGATGGCAATACCAATACTGGCGCCTACCTGTACCTCGCCGACAGACAAACTAACCGGCTGTGCCAATTGGTGCAATATTTTACCGGCCACAATGGCCGCGTCCTCACGGCTTAGCAACCCTGTTAACAAAATGACGAATTCGTCTCCACCAAACCGGGCTACGGTATCACTTTTACGCACTGTTGCACTGAGTTGCTGCGCCAGTTTCAGCAGTAACTCGTCGCCGGCATCATGGCCGTGTGCATCATTAACTTCCTTGAAACCGTCTAAATCAATAAACAATAACGCCATAATTTCGTTGTGTCTGGCATGTTGCAACAGAGCTTGCTCAATACGCTCTTTAATTAAACCGCGATTCGGCAGTTTAGTAAGGTCGTCATGCGTGGCCATAAAGCGCATTTTTTGTTCAGCCTGGCGGCGCAATGTGACTTCGCGTCGCAGCGACAAATTCCAAATCACAAAAAAACTCAGTAAAGCCAGCACAGCGCCACCGATTTGCCACAGCATTCTGACAAATTGCTCATTATTAATGCCTTGGGTAATTTGGAAATCAAACCAACGTTGATACAGCTGATTGCGCTCTGTCTGGCCGATACTTCGCAGGCCTTTATTCAGTATAGTTACCAGCGGTTGATAATCATTGCGCACGGCGATGAGTGACGGGTAAACCGGCAGGTCATCAATAAGCTGAATGCGCAGGTTAATATAGCCGGTTTGCCTTAGCAGTTGACTCGCCGTTTCTACTGAATCCAGCAAATAATCCACTTTCCCCTGCTGCAATAACGTCAAGCCACGACGAACATTCTCGACTAACACCACACTGCTTTGTGGTAAGGCCTCTGCACTGTGTTGTGCCAATTGATAATCTTTCATCATAGCGATACGTTTACCGGCCAGCCCGGCAGCACTGCTGATATCACTGTCGTTTTGTTGACTGATGACAGCCCACTGCACAGACCAAAACTCATCAGTAAAAGATGCATATTCACGCCGTTCAGCGACATCGGAAACATTAGCCACCATATCAATATGGCGTTGCTGTAAATCCACTAACATCTGCTCAAACCGGCTGTAGCGTTTAATATCAAAACTGATACCTGTGCGCTGACCAAGCAATTGCAAAATGTCTACTGTTACGCCGGCGAAGTTACCCTCTTTATCAACAAACTCCATTGGTGCCCAGTTATCCAACATGCCAACACGGATCGGATTATGTTTTGCCAACCAGCCTTGCTCATCATCCGTTAGCGGCACACTGTTGCGAAACAAGCTGAAATAATGTTGGTCAGGGTTCATTAGCCAGTGCGCCTCTACCTGCTCCAATTCCGTCAGGCTAAGTAAATTAAAACCCTGGCGTATCTGCTCTTTTAACTGTGGCCGGTCGGCTTTAATTATGCTGTACAGCGGTGCTTTAACCCGGCTGTCTGCCAGTGAACTAAAATAATCGCGCAGATTTAACTGCTGCAGGCGCAAGTCGATAATGGCTGAAGCACCATAAAAACCGGCTAATTCGCCGCTTTGCACCGCTGCGACCATCTCGCTAAGTGCGCTGTAACGCACAAATTCTGTGTCAGGATAACGCCGCTGCAGCTCGTCAAAATAAGTAGCATTACGAAACAAACCAACGCGGCTGCCGCTGATGTCAGACATGCTTGTAACACTGTTTTGGCGTGGATAGTAAAACTCCGAATTAAAGCTGTACAGGTGATAAGCTTTATCAAGCCCGGCCGGTAAATCGCTGGCATTAGGAAAAGCAACCAACGCATCAATACGGTTTTTCTGCAAACTGTTAAGTAAATTGACCGAGCTATCCGGTACAAATGCTACTTTAATGCCGGTTTTTTCCGACCATTTGCGCCATAAATCGACCAGTAACCCCTGGGCCTGGCCTTGGGCAGAAACATGCATATAAGGTTGATTATCTATCGGTACGCCAAGGATCACAGTGTCGTCATCCGCAGCACCGCCCAGCCAGCGTCGTTCTAACTTATCCAGATAATCCCGCTCAATGCTCAGGGTAAGCACGGCTAGCTGCTGTGCCAAATCTGCATTACCATTAACAGCATAATTTAAATCGATTTTTCGCAGCGGCATCTTGCGATATAACGGGAATTGCTGCTGCAGCTCAGCATAGCGGACATAACGGGGCGGTAACCTGTCCAGGCCGCTGATAACTTTAATATCGCCGGCCAAAGCCGCATCGTACATGACGGTAACATTGGGATAATATTTTAACGCCACCTCCGGCACCAGCGCAGCGATAGTATCGACATGGCTGGATTTATCCACCACTCCGATAGCATAGGCTTTTAGTTCCGACAACGCGTTCACAGGCGGTATATCGCGCTGAATAAACACATTGCTGTAGACATCAATACCGGTGTCACCAAGGTGGTAGCGCTGCTCACGCCCGGCGGTATAAGCAATGCCGCCATGTAAGTGCACAGCATTACTTTGCAATAGAGCGATGGTTTGCGGCCAGTTGCCGCTGACAAACTGCAGTTGCACGCCGCCACGCCGACCTACCTCTTGCCAATAGTCTATTACCAGCCCGGCAAGCTGGCCTTGCTCATCTGTATACATATACGGATAGGTGTCATCACTTACCGCAACCCGCAGTGGGTCCGGCAGTGCTGCACTGGCGCCAGCAAGTGAAAAACACAGATAAATCAGGCTAATAATAGTTCTGGCTGTCATTATGTTAAGCTTTGCGAAAGAGTATATTTAGTTTTACGCTGCCACTGAAGCAAGGTCAAGTTAGCAATGTTATATCTTGGTTGCCCGGTATGGGCCAATACAAAATGGAAAAGCTCACTGTTTTCTGCCGACGCAAAAAGTGCTGAGTATCTGGCGCAGTACAGCCGGTTTTTTAACACCGCAGAGGGTAATACTACTTTTTATGCCGATCCGTCGGATGACACTTTAGTACGCTGGCAGCAAGACACACCTGATCAGTTCCGTTTTGTGCTTAAAGTGCCGCAGCGTATCAGTCATCATGGCAGCGCAGACAGCACACTGCAGCTGCAGGACTGGCTTAACCGTATGGCGCTGCTTGGCGACAAATTAGCCCTGATACATCTGCAATTACCTGCCCGCACCGGTCCGGCTGAATTGACACATATCGCCATGTTAGTTGAACAAATTAGCCAACAGTATCGCTGTGCATTGGAAGTGCGCCATCCGGCATTTTTTGACAAAGGCCAACACGAAATTCAACTGCATAAAATGCTGCAACACTATAATGCAGAGCGGGTGGTCATTGACAGCAGAGCCTTGTTCTCCGTGTCGGCAACCACCCGGGCACTAACCGATGCGCAGGCAAAAAAGCCCCGCGTACCGGTGCATGCAATAAGTTTCAGCCAAACCCCGATGCTACGCTTTATCGGTACCGATGATATGGCGCTAAACCGGCAGTTTTATCAACCCTGGTTAAAAAAAGTGCAGCAATGGCTGGATGAGGGCAAAAGTCCGTTTTGTTTTTTTCATACTCCGGATAATCATCTGGCGCCGCAGTTATGCCGCCAATTTGCGCAAGATTTAACCTACCCTCACAGCTGTCTGGAACCCTGGCCCGGCGAGCAGCAATTCAGCTTGCTGTAGTTTCGTGGTATTTAAGGTAAAATAACGCCACGTTGTTTCAGATGCGCGCATACACCACCGCGCCACCAGCCGATAAAACACTATGCAAAAAGATGCTATTTTCGCCGAGCCATTAGCTCAAATTCAGGATTTTCGCTTTGACGACCAGGTAGCCGACGTATTCCCTGATATGATCCAACGCTCGGTACCGGGTTATCAAACCATTATTCACACCATAGGTAAGCTTACCGGCCGTTATCAACAAGCTGACAGCCACTACTACGACCTGGGATGCTCGCTGGGTGCGGCAACGTTGGCAATGCGGCGCAATATCACCGCCGCCAACAGTCAGATTATTGCTGTAGATAACAGCAATGCTATGGTGGAGCGCTGTGAGCGGCACTTGCAGGCATTTCGCTCAGAGGTGCCGGTTGAGGTAAAGCTGGCAGATATCAGGCAGCAAACTATTGAAAACGCCGCCATCGTGGTGATTAACTTTACCCTGCAGTTTTTGCCCAAAGAAGACCGCAATGCCCTGATTAACCGCATATATCAGGGCTTAAAGCCGGGCGGCTTATTGATCCTGTCAGAAAAGTTTATCAATAACGACACACAAACCAACGAGTTACTGGTTGAATTACACCATGACTTTAAACGTGCCAACGGTTATAGCGAGCTGGAAATCAGCCAAAAACGCAGTGCACTGGAAAACGTGATGAAGCCGGATACCCTGAGCGAGCATCAGCAGCGGTTGCAGCAAGCCGGCTTTAACAGCCAAACCCTGTGGTTTCAGTGTTTTAATTTCTGCTCCATGGTCGCAATCAAATAAGGCCACTCTTAAATAAGGTTAGCTATGCTCGATTTCACGTCCTTTTATGCCCAACTGGCAAACAACAAACTGCATAACTGGTTAGAAACCTTACCGGCGCAACTGGCCGCCTGGAGCAAAGAGGCGCTGCATGGCGACTTTAAGCAGTGGCAAAAAACCATCAGCAATTTGCCGGCAACAACGCCGACAGTTATTGAGCTGAAAAGCGCAGTGCAGTTTGGTGCAGCAGACGATATCAGCAGCGGCGCAGCGCAGCAAATCCGGTATTTGCTGCAGCAATTAAAGCCCTGGCGTAAAGGCCCGTTCAATATCCATGGTATTGCTATTGATACCGAATGGCGCTCTGACTTTAAATGGCAGCGGGTACTGCCACATATTGCACCGCTGGCACATCGCACTGTACTGGATGTCGGTTGCGGCAGCGGCTATCACCTTTGGCGTATGCGTGGCGAAGGCGCAGACTTTGTTGTCGGCATTGATCCGTCGCAGCTATTTTATGCGCAATTTCAAGCCATTAAGCACTTTAACCCTGACCCTGCGGTAAACCTGATCCCCATCGGCATTGACGAGATGCCGGCGCTAAAACAGTTTGATACGGTGTTTTCCATGGGCGTGCTGTATCACCGCCGCTCACCGCTGGATTTTCTGCACCAGCTGAAAAACCAGCTGCGCCCGGGTGGCGAGCTTATCCTGGAGACCTTAGTGGTTGAAGGCGACGAAAACACGGTATTGGTGCCCGGGGAGCGCTACGCCAAAATGCGCAATGTCTGGTTTATTCCCAGCGTAGCGGCGTTAACGCACTGGTTGCAGCGCTTAGGCTTTAGCAATGTACGGCTGGCAGATTTAAACTGCACCAGCCTGGACGAGCAGCGCAAAACCGACTGGATGGAAAATGAAAGTTTGATTGATTTTCTCGATGCAACTGATCATAGTAAAACCATAGAAGGCTATCCGGCACCGCTTCGGGCAGTGATCGTCGCCAACATTTAATGCCACAGGAGTGAGCGCCAGTTATGCCCTACCGTCCCCGTTCAACTCTGGAGCAATGGCGCATTTTACAAGCGGTGGTTGATGCCGGTGGCTATGCGCAGGCGGCAGAGCTGCTGAACAAAAGCCAGTCGTCGCTGAACCATGCCGTAGCGAAACTGCAAACGCAACTCGGTGTTGAACTATTAGAAGTGCGCGGTCGCAAGGCCTATCTGACTGAGGCCGGTGAAGTGATGCTACGCCGCTCCCGGCTACTGACACAGCAAGTGGAAGATTTAGAGTTGCTGGCTGCCAATATTGACCAGGGTTGGGAGCCGGAAATCCGTATTGCAGTGGAGCTTGCCTACCCGCGACGCTTTTTAAATGAAGCCCTCGCGGCCTTTTATCCTCTTAGTCGCGGCAGCCGCATCCAGCTTATCGATTGCGTTATTACAGGCACGGCCGAAGTGATCCTGCAAAAGCGGGCCGACCTGGTCATTGCTGCCTCAGCCGTTATCCCTAAAGGCTACCTCGGCGAACATTTGTGCAGCACCCGCTTTATACCGGTTACCGGTAGCAATAATCTGTTAGCCACAGCCAACCAGATTGACCAAAATGAACTAAGCCAACATTTACAGCTGGTGATCCGCGATACGGCACAAAAACCGCAGGAAAATGCCGGTTGGCTGCGGGCAGAACAGCGTTGGACGGTAGATAACTTTTTTGAAGCAATAGACATTTTACAACTCGGGCTGGGTTTTTGCTGGCTGCCGGATTTTATGGTGACAGACTATATTGCCCGTGGCACTCTGGTACAACTTAGTTTGGATCAAAACAGCGCACGCATGGCAAACTTATCTCTGGTGGCCCCGAAAGAGGAAACCCTGGGTCCCGGTAGCAAACAATTACGCCAGCTGATTCTGGCAGCTCATCAAAAATCCTGAGGCAATTATGCAACAACAAGAATTGAACAATTTAATGCAGTCCGCAGCCGCCGACGCAGTAGATTATGCAAAAGAAGAGCACAACTTAACACTTGATCACAGCGTAGACAGCTTGCAACAAATTGATGCTCTGCTGGCAGAACTCAACAGCAGAGAACAAAAACAGCGCCATTCCGCCGAAGTGGTATTTACCTTATGTAATATAATCGGCGCTTATATCGGCGAGTTATTTATCGCCAATGTTGGCGGGCACTGGCAACATGATCAAACAGACAGCGAAGCGCCCTTTGTTTACATACGGTTGAATGACAAAGAATTTCCATTTGCATCAGTGTGTTACCACAAGTTCACCAAGGACAACAGCATCAGCTTATATGACTATGTAAGGCAAGCGATGGCAAATGCTATGCAGTAAGGCTTTTGTCGGCGGCGTTAAGCAGGTAAAATGCCGCCAATTTTTAGCCTTTCCACTTTCAGTCATTCGAGGATTGCCGTGAGCGAGCAGAAAACATCGTTAAGCTACAAAGACGCCGGAGTTGATATTGACGCAGGTAATGCGTTGGTTGAACGGATTAAAGGCGCCGTCAAACGCACACGCCGCCCTGAAGTTATGGGTGGATTAGGTGGTTTTGGCGCCCTGTGCCAAATTCCGGCCGGCTACAAAGAGCCGGTGCTGGTATCAGGCACTGACGGTGTAGGCACTAAGTTGCGCCTGGCAATGGATTTAAAACGCCACGACGGTGTCGGCATTGACCTGGTGGCCATGTGCGTTAACGACCTGGTAGTACAAGGTGCTGAGCCACTGTTTTTCCTGGATTATTACGCTACCGGCAAATTAGATGTCGATACCGCCTCTGCAGTAGTTAACGGCATTGCCGAAGGTTGCTATCAGTCCGGTTGTGCTCTGGTGGGTGGTGAAACCGCTGAAATGCCTGGCATGTACCACGGCGAAGATTACGACATCGCCGGCTTTTGTGTCGGTGTAGTAGAAAAAGCCGATATTATCGATGGCACTAAGGTACAACCGGGTGATCAATTAATCGCCATGGCCTCTTCCGGCCCGCATTCCAACGGTTTCTCATTAATCCGTAAGGTATTGGAAGTTAGCGGCCAAAGCCCGGATACGTTGCTGGAAGGCAAATCACTGGCTGATCATCTGCTGGAGCCTACCCGCATTTATGTGAAAAACCTGTTAAACCTGTTTAAGCAAACCCCGGTACATGCGCTGTGCCATATTACCGGCGGCGGCTTCTGGGAAAATATTCCGCGCGTGTTACCGGAAAATACCAAAGCTGTTATTGACGGCAAGAGCTGGCAGTGGCCGGCCATTTTCAACTGGTTGCAACAACAGGGCAATATCAGCCGCCACGAAATGTACCGCACCTTTAACTGCGGCGTAGGCATGCTGGTAGTGGTACCACAGGACAAACTGCAACAGGCCATCAGTATACTGCGTGATGCCGGCGAAACAGTATGGCACCTGGGTGAAATTCAATCTGCAGCTGCAGGTGATGAGCTGGTTATTATTAACGAATAAGGCAACCGATGAAATCTATCGTCGTACTGATTTCCGGCAGCGGCTCTAATCTGCAGGCCATTATTGATGCCTGCAGCAGCGGTTTTATCCCAGGCAAAGTCAGTGCCGTTATTGCCAATAAAGCCAACGCCTATGGCTTGGTGCGCGCTAATGAGGCGGGCATCAGCACTCAGGTACTCAGCCATAAAAATTATGCCAGCCGCGAGAAATACGATATTGCACTGATGGATGCCATAGACCAGCACCAACCGGATTTGGTGGTGCTGGCCGGTTTTATGCGTATTTTAACTCCGGCCTTTGTGCTGCACTTCAGTGGCCGCTTGTTAAATGTGCATCCGTCCTTGCTACCAAAATATCAGGGGCTGGATACGCATCAGCGCGCCATTGATGCCGGCGACACTGAGCATGGTTGCAGCGTGCATTTTGTTAACGAGCAACTCGATGGCGGGCCGGTTATTTTGCAAGCCAAGGTGCCACTGTTTAACGATGATGACGCCGCCAGCCTGGCAGAGCGGGTACATGAACAAGAACACCGTATTTATCCGTTAGTGGTACGTTGGTTTTGCCAAAACCGTTTACAACAGCAGGCAGATCAGGCATGGTTGGATGGCAATGTATTAGCAGCCAACGGTTATGCCAATGATGATGAAGACTAACCGGCGCCTGTGGGCGCCTTTTATTGTATTAGCAACACTTTTTTGCTCAGCAGCGCGTGCTGAGATCCCACCATTAAGCAGTTTTAATGCTGACTATGTTGTGTATCGTGCCGGTAAAAAGCATGGTGAAGCCAACCGCTATTTAAAAGTAACTGAACAAGGTTATCAACTTGGCTACAGCAGCGATATCAGCTGGATGATTTTTTCCGATAAACGGCAGGAAGTCTCTGACTTTATTGTCAATAACGGCAAAATCCAGCCTCTGCGTTACGTACTTAACCGCAGCGGTAGCGGGCCAAACCGTTACTACGAGCTGAATCTCAACCCCGATACCAAAGTGCTGACAGAGGGCAAAAGCCGTAAACCCAAGGCGGTAGAGTGGCAGGATGACTGGCAAGATCAAATCAGTTATCAGCTACAACTGGCGCTGGATCTGAAAGCCGGCAAAACAGAATTCAGTTACAACGTACTGAACCGTAACGGCAACAGTAAGTTGTACCACTACAAAGTAGTAGCCGAAGAAAAGCTGCCCCTGCCTTATGGCAATATCAACACGCTGCGTATTGCGCGGATTGAAGCAAACAGCGACAAACAAATTTATGCCTGGGTAGCACCGGAGCTGGACTACCTGCTGGTACGTTTATGGCGCGGTGAAGATAATGTCGAACAATTTGATGTACAGCTACACAAATTAGATCTGACACCGCATGTTCAGGCCAATGCCTCACCATAACGGAACAACTGGCTGTCGCCGGGCTGCATGTTGTGCCACTGCTCATTGTTGGTCAGTGGCTCAGTAGCAATAAAGGTTACCACGTCGTTGGGTGTGGTTTGAGTGGTAAAATCAATATCCACATCCACGTTTGATAAACCCGCCACACCCAAAGGTGCTCCACGCTCTTTTGAACCTTTAAAACTGCTTCTGACAGGCGAAAATGAGCCAAACAGCTATGCTTAAGCGTATAAGCCTGCGAGTTGCAACTTAAGTTGACAATCACTTTGTATAACAACGCCGTTCAGGGCTTGCAACTTTAACCAAAGCGTTCTACTCTAGCCAGATAGTGGTCAGACCTCTTATCAGGAGCAAAAGATGGAAGTGTTTATTCTCTGCGCGGTGCTTATCGCCGCAATCGGTATCCTGGCATACAATCGTGCCAGCTTAACTATGTTTACCGCCGCGATAGCGGTAATTCTGGCTACAGGTACTGCCTTTGACGCCGCAGGTACAGTAGCCTGGGTAGTGTTTTTACTGCTGGCGTTGCCATTAAATATCGCTGTAATACGTCAGCAATACCTTACCAAGCCGTTATTGAAACTATACCGCAAAATAATGCCGGAAATGTCTACCACGGAAAAAGAAGCGATTGACGCCGGTACGACCTGGTGGGAAGCCGACTTATTCCGCGGCAACCCGGATTGGCACAAGATGCATAACTTCCCGGTGCCCCGTTTAAGCGCGGAAGAGCAGGCGTTTTTGGATGGTCCGGTAGAAGAATTACTGGCGATGGTCGATGATTGGCACACCACGCATGAGCGTGCCGATTTAGCGCCGGAAGTGTACCAGTACCTGAAAGACAAAGGCTTCTTCGCCATGATCATCAAAAAAGAATATGGTGGTCTGGAGTTCTCTGCGTTCGCTCAATCTTGCGTGCTGCAAAAATTAACCAGTAAAAGCATGGTGTTATCCAGTGTTGTCGGGGTACCTAACTCGTTAGGCCCGGGCGAGCTGTTGCAGCATTATGGTACTGATGAACAGAAAAAACATTATTTACCCCGTCTGGCCAAAGGCCTTGAAGTACCTTGTTTCGCGCTGACCAGCCCGGAAGCCGGCTCTGACGCCGGTGCCATTCCGGATACCGGTATTATTTGTAAAGGCCAGTGGGAAGGCAAAGAAGTTATCGGTATGCGCCTGACCTGGAACAAGCGTTATATTACGCTGGCGCCTATTGCCACCGTGCTGGGCTTAGCCTTTAAACTGTACGACCCGGAAAAGCTGATTGGTGATGACGAAGAGCTGGGTATTACCTGTGCACTTATTCCGGTTAGCACGCCTGGCGTAAAAATCGGCCGTCGTCACTTCCCGCTGAATGTGCCGTTTCAAAACGGCCCTACCCAAGGTGACAATATCTTTGTACCGCTGGATTACATTATCGGTGGCGCAAAAATGGCCGGCCAGGGTTGGCGTATGCTGGTAGAGTGTTTATCAGTTGGCCGCGCTATTACGCTGCCGTCAAACAGCACCGGTGGTATTAAAGCAGTAGCCTTAGCTACAGGCGCCTATGCCCGTATCCGTCGTCAGTTCAGATTACCGATTGGTAAAATGGAAGGTGTTGAAGAAGCGATGGCGCGCATTGGTGGTTATGCCTATATGGCTGATGCTTCTACCAGTATGTCGGTCGGTTCAATTGATTTGGGCGAGAAACCATCGGTTATCTCGGCCATTACCAAATACCATATGACCGAACGCATGCGCCAGGCGATTATTGATGCCATGGATATACACGGTGGTAAGGGTATTTGTATGGGCCCGAATAACTACCTGGCCCGTGGCTATCAGGGCGCTCCGGTTGCTATTACGGTAGAAGGCGCCAATATTTTAACCCGTAATATGATTATTTACGGTCAGGGCGCTATCCGTTGTCATCCATATGTACTGGCAGAGTTACAGGCTGCGCAGTTAGATGATCAGGGCGCAGCAGTAACAGCCTTTGATAAAGCCTTGTTTGGCCATATCGGTTTTGCTATCAGCAACTTCTTCCGTACCTTCTGGTTATCGTTAACTGGTGGTGCCTTCAGCAGCGCCCCATACAGCGATGCTACGGCGAAGTACTACAAGCAGATGAACCGTTTCAGCGCCGCTATGGCACTGATGTCAGACGTGGCAATGGGTACCCTGGGTGGCGATTTAAAACGCCGCGAACGCATCTCCGCCAGGTTGGGTGATATTTTAAGTATGCTGTACCTGACCTCAGCCGTGTTAAAACGCTACAACGACGAAGGCCGTAAAATTGACGACTTACCGCTGGTGCAATGGGCTTGTGAAGACAACCTGGCCAAAGCCCAGTTAGCGCTGAACGAGTTATTTGATAACTTCCCTAACCGCGTAGTGGGTGTGGCATTGAAACGTGTGGTGTTCCCGTGGGGCCGTACACTGCGCAAAGCGTCTGACGTTATCGAGCACAAAGTTGCCCGTATTATGCAAACGCCGGGCGAAGCACGCTCGCGCTTGGGCAGCCATATGTACTTAACCAACGAGCCGCAAAACCAACTTGGTTTAATGGAGCAGGCGTTACTGGATGTACTGGCAGCAGAACCGGTGTTTGACAAGGTAACACACGCGGCCGGTAAGCGGTTGCCGTTCTTCCGCTTAAACGAAGTGGCAGACTTAGGATTAGAGCTGAAAGTAATTAGCGAAGCCGAAGCCGACATACTGCGTACGGCAGAAAAAGGCCGCTTGTTCGCTATCAACGTTGATGACTTTGAGCCGGCTTATCTGGCGGCAGACAAAACCCTGACCCAACAAGGTCCCGGTGCAGTAGCAACAGATAAAAAAGTTAAAGCAGCATAACGCGGTATCCTGCTTATAATGCAAAAAAACGCCGGCTGACGCCGGCGTTTTTATTTGCTACACAGTAATCATCAACGCTTAGTCAAAATTTACCACTAAATCTGCCGAGCAACTGGCTGTCGCCTGCTGACAAATTTTGTAAGTGACGCTTATCGCATCAGAGCGGAAGTTATCATTCACCCGGCCAGAGCGGTTTAACCCGCGCACCGCTACATTGTCGCGGTACAGGGTTAAATCTGTGGCACTGCCATCCCAACGCAGTTGCACCAAGCTTTGACCTGAGCGCGAACGCACAGTACGCAGCAGCTCCAAGGTTACATCCAGCGGTGGTATAACGGCCGGCAAACTAAACGACACCACTACCGGATCGTGATCTGACGAGCGGTACGCATCAGCAGCATAGTAATCCAATTGCTGCTGGGGCGATTTAAACTCGACATTGTAATCCAGCGCTATCGGCTCATCGGCGTTAATATTCCACTTGGTCGCATCTGCCAGATATTGCAACGCCATATCATTTAACAGCGCATGATCCAATGCACCGGATTGACCGGAGAACACATAACCATGACCCGGCACTTTGCCCAGTGCTTCAAACACATTAATATAACCGGCTTGCGCCAGCGCCATTATCGGATCTTCCTTGGCATAGGCATTCAAATCGCCCATTACCACGGCCGGGGTATCAGCGAAATGCTCAGCAGCGAACAAACCTATCGCCTGCGCAGCGCGGGTGCGGCTGATATTACAGTTGCCCTGGCCGTCACCGGTATCACCATCGGCTGCACCACAACCTGAGCCTTTAGATTTTAAGTGATTTACCATTACGGCAAATTCGGCATCGTTATCCAGCAAACGGAAGCGTTGCGCCAGCATCGGCCGGTTACGGTTGTCATCAAACAATGCCACGCCCTGCTCATCCACTGCGGAATTGGCGGAGTCCAGTATTAACAATGGCGCTGCCGGTGTAACCAGATCGGCGCGATAAATTAAGCCAACGGCAATTTCGTCTGTGCCTACCGGGCCGCCGGCATTAATGTATTGCCAACTGTTATTACCGGATACAGTGCGCAGGCCCGTTACCAAGTCGGCAATGGCAGAAGTGTCAGCGTAGCCGTCGTTTTCAATTTCCATCAGGCCAATTACAGCAGCATCCAGCGCAACCATAGCAGAGAGGATTTTTGCCCGCTGGCGCTCAAATTCCAACGCACTGTGGGCACCGCGAGCCGTCGGGAAACCGCCACCCAGGCCGTCGCCGTTAAAGTAGTTCAGCACATTAAAGCTGGCCAGCTTAACATTGCCATCAGAGGCTAATTCCGGTGCGGCAGTGCGCGGGTTACTATGCACAAAATTAACGCTTTGTGTTGGCATAATGCGGTATTCATTAAAACCGTAGTGCACAGTACCGGTTAAGTTAAGCACGGTGTCGCCGCTGCGCACCACATTAGCCGCCGATAAGCCGCCGGTAGGATAAGGCACAGTTTCAGGGTTTTGCACGCTGCTGGCATCATCTAACACAATTTTATTCAGCGCATGCTCTGCCGCCAACGCTATAGCCTCAGGCCCCGGGCTTACTACCTGGGTTGGCGTGTAACGTCGGCCATTGGCTAACGTCAGTTCACCAAAGCGGCCCAGCGTAAAGGTGTCGTTTACCGTCAACGGCTGGTCAAAACTTACCAACATACCTTCAACCGCCTCAAGTTGAGCCAGGCTGGTTACCGGCAGTGCAAAAGGCGTTGGCGCCGGTAATTCACTGCTGCCACAATCAAGGCTGGCAGCGACATTGGTCAGTTGCGTATGGCCGTTAAATTCGGCTACCGTTGCCAGTAAACGCACGCGCTGGCCAGCCGTTACCGCAATATCAGTGCTATTAACATAAACAAACACGCCCTCTGAGGTTGCCGGGTCGTTATCTTGCTCTGCCAGCGGCGCCTGAATAGTGTAGCCACGTAAACCGGGTAAGGTTTGCGTGACAATCGCCTCCACCTGCACCACCTGGCCAACTAACGGACTGACAAAGTCTGCGCCCTGGATGGCAAAAATCGGCGTTGCCGCTGCACCACAGGCTAATATCGGGTCCGGATCTCCGGGGTCACCGCCTTCACCGTTAAACAGACCAATGTCACTAAAGTCATCCTGCGCAAAACCCAGCCATTGCTCTGCAGGGTCAAAGCTATCTTCGGGGTTTGCATCATAACTTACGGCTGATCGGCGCAGAGTATCGTTAGCGGTGGTAATACTACCGCTGCCCCAGGCAGAACCCGGGTCAACACCTAACTGGCCAATCGAATCCAGTACTACGCCGTTTTTGCTCAGCGTAATCGTATCGTCACCGTTCCACAGGCTTTGTGTTACCTGCAAGTCGGTCAGTGCCAGTAGCTCTGCTACTGAGTCATTGTCGGCAATAACAAAGGTTGCTCCTGCACCAATATTACCGCTGAGATTAATCGTAGTGCCAACAGTGGTACTGCCGTTGAAGTAGACCTGAACGCTGTAGCCATCCAGCGCAATCGCATTGTCAGTTGGGTTGTACAGCTCCAGCGCTTTATTATTGCCGGACCCTTCCACATATTCGGAAATAAACAGTTCGGCAGAAACTGCCGGCGCCAATAACATGGCGATAGTTGCTGATAATGTCCTGATTTTCATTCTTGTGCTCCCTGGTTGTTTTATTAAGGACAACCGAATATAAAACGCTTTTGTGGCACATTCATTAACTTTGGTTAATTTATGACACTTATTTTATTACATCTTGGCGTCAATATTTTTTACACCCACAACCTGACGCCGCGCAGATTAAATAATTAGCCGTAAAGCCATCTGAATTTAAGCCTGCCACTTCCATCTGCAGCGCAGATCAGGTTTACTGTGGCAGAGCTTTTATAACGGAGAGTAAGATGTTTAAAGTAAACCAGTATTTTGACGGTAAAGTGGCCTCAATTGCCTTTGCCGGTGAGCAGTTGCCGGCCACGGTTGGTGTAATGGCACCGGGTGAGTATGAATTCGGTACCAGCCAACACGAAGTGATGACAGTGGTCAGCGGCGCCCTGACGGTATTGCTGCCGGGCGCGAACGGTTGGCAAACCTATAGCCGCGGCCAACAATTTGAAGTACCGGCCAACAGCAAATTTCAGTTGCAGGTAGCAGTAGATACCGCGTACCTTTGCACCTATGCCTGATGTTGTAGCAAGGACACCTTCATGCGCGGTATGCGCTCTGCAGCAAAACAACCTGAAGCGGTAAAACGGCCGCAAGCTACTAACCTTAAGCAAACGCTGGCCATGTTATGGCCCTATTTGTGGCAGTTTAAGTACCGCGTAGTGCTGGCGCTGCTGGCATTGATCGCCGCTAAGGCCGCGGTGCTGCTGATGCCGTTAGCGCTGAAATATATAGTAGACGCACTGGACAGCGGCCAACACAGCCTATTGCTGGTGCCGGTGGCACTGCTACTGCTGTATGGTGGCCTGCGCTTTGCCGGGGTGTTTTTTGGTGAAGTGCGTGACGCCCTGTTTGGCCGGGTTACCGAGCATGCCATGCGCCAACTTGGCCTGAAGGTGTTTAAACACCTGCACAGTTTGGAATTGTCTTTCCATCTGGACCGGCAAACCGGCGGCATCAGCCGCGATATAGAGCGCGGCACCAATGGGTTAAGTTTCTTAATGCGCTTTTTAATGTTTAATATTGCGCCTACCCTGTTTGAAATTCTGGCCGTCGCCGTCATTTTTGCCGCGCTGTTCTCGCCGCTGTATTCGCTGGTTACCGTGCTGGCCGTCAGTATTTATATCTTCTTTACCGTGATGATTACCGAGTGGCGCAACAAATACACCCGCGAAGCCAACCAGGCCGATAACACTACCAACAGCCGCGCTATCGACAGCCTGCTGAACTATGAAACGGTAAAATACTTTAATAACGAGCAGTATGAAGCACAAACCTACGACAGCTTTTTAGCCAAATGGGAGCAAGCCCGGTTAAAAAACCGCTTAAGTTTGCTGGCATTAAACTCTGGCCAGGCGCTGATTATTGCAGCGGCTATTACCGCACTAATGTGGCTGGCCGCAGATGAAGTGGTCAATAAACAGCTGACGCTGGGTGATTTGGTGATGGTAAATGCTTATATGATCCAGCTGTTTTTACCGCTGAATTTTTTAGGTTTTGTTTACCGCGAAATTCGCCGCGCGCTAACCGACCTGGAAAATATGCTTGGCTTGCTTAAGCGTGCACCGCAGATTGTCGATACGCCCGATGCCAAGCCGCTGGCTCTGGCTAAGGGTGCTATTGAATTTAACCGGGTAGAATTTGGCTATCAGAGCCAGCGGCCTATTTTACAACAGCTGAGTTTTAGCGTGCCCGCCGGTAGCAAAGTGGCCATCGTTGGTGCCAGCGGTGCCGGTAAAAGTACTATCGCCCGCTTGCTGTATCGCTTTTACAGCGTCGGCGGCGGCAGTATCTGCATTGATGGCCAGGATATCAGCACGCTAACACTTGACAGCCTGCGCCGTGCCATTGCCATAGTGCCGCAAGACACCGTGCTGTTTAATAGCAGCATCCGCGATAATATCCGTTATGGCCGCCCCGCTGCCGGCGAGGCCGAAGTTGACCAAGCCATTGAACTTGCCCACCTGCGCAGCTTTATCGACAGCCTGCCACAAGGCGATGCTACTGTGGTCGGTGAACGTGGCTTAAAAGTGTCCGGCGGTGAAAAGCAGCGCATTGCCATCGCCCGCGCTATTTTGAAAAAATCGCCCATTCTGCTGTTTGATGAAGCCACCTCAGCGCTGGACTCAACATCCGAGCAAGCCATCTTACAAGCGATGCGTGAAGTGGCGCGCAATCACACCAGCTTGGTAATTGCGCACCGTCTGTCTACCATTACCGATGCTGACAATATTATTGTGCTGAAACATGGCCGGCTAGCCGAACAAGGCACCCATGATGTGCTGTTAGCCGCTAATGGTGAATACGCCCGCATGTGGCAGCTACAACAAAAACAACACAACTAATACTACAACTCTGGTATTCAGCGCACGGCCCTGTCTATACTGTTGGCGCTGATATCCAATGGATTTTGACATGCGCGTAGGCAGCAAGGCTGTGCATCCCCATGAGCTTAGCTTTACTAAGTGATTGGGGTGAACAGGTGCAGTCAACACCCGCGCATTTTGAAAGACGAAGGATATAAAACTATAACGATATGCCAGGGGTACTGCTATGACCACATTTAACCTATCACTCACCGCCCTGCTGGTGAGCTCTGCTTTACTGCTGGGCGGCTGCGGCCCACAGCAACAACAAGCTGCACCGGCGCAGGCTGAACAAAAACAACTGACTGAAGCCGATGCAGTAGCGTTTTTAAATGACACCGAAACCAAGCTGGTACAGCTATACAAAGAGTCCAACCGCGCCGAGTGGATTTACTCAAACTTTATTACCGAAGATACCGCGTCGCTGGCCGCAGATGTGAATGAAAAACTGACGCTGGAAATGGTGCAGCTGGCCACCGCCGCGGCGAAGTTTGACCAGGTAGCACTGTCAGATGACAGCAGGCGTAAACTGGACAAACTGAAACTGGCGCTGACCTTACCGGCGCCACAAGATGCGGCAAAAACCGCGGAAATGGCAAAAATTGTTGCTGAACTGGGCGGCATGTACGGTAAAGGCAAATATTGCAAAGCTGACGGCAAATGTTTATCGCTCGGTGACATGTCGGCCATTATGGCCAGCAGCCGCGATTACAATGAGCAGTTGGAAATGTGGCAGGGCTGGCGCGAGATAAGCAAACCGATGCGGCCGCTGTACACCCGCTTGATTGAGCTGACCAATGAAGGTGCCAAAGAGCTGGGCTATGCCGATACCGGCGCTATGTGGCGCTCTAAATACGATATGCCGGCGGATGACTTTGCCAAAGAGCTTGACCGCGTCTGGGGCCAGGTAAAGCCGCTGTATGAGTCATTACACTGCCATGTACGCAGCAAATTGTCTGAGCAATATGGCGCCGATAAAGTGCCGCTGGATAAACCTATTCCGGCGCATTTACTCGGCAATATGTGGGCGCAAAGCTGGGGCAATATTTACGACTTAGTGGCACCGAAAGATGCCGATCCGGGCTATGACGTAACCAAGCTGCTGGAGCAGCATAACTACGACGAAATTAAAATGGTGCGCGGCGCTGAAGCGTTTTTCAGCTCGCTCGGCTTTGATCCGCTACCCGAAACCTTCTACCAGCGCTCATTGTTTACTAAACCAGCCGACCGCGATGTTGAATGCCATGCCTCGGCCTGGGATTTAGACGCCAAAGACGATTTACGCATTAAAATGTGTATTCAGCGCACCGGTGAAGAGTTCTCGGTTATTCACCACGAATTGGGGCATAACTATTACCAGCGCGCTTATAAAGATCAGCCGGTGTATTATCAGGAAAGTGCTAACGACGGCTTCCACGAAGCCATTGGCGACACCATTGCCCTGTCGGTCACGCCGGATTACTTAAAGCAAATCGGCTTACTGGACACAGTACCGGACGAGAGCAAAGACATTGGCCTGCTGTTGAAAATGGCAATGGACAAAATTGCCTTTGTGCCCTTTGGCTTGTTGGTCGATCAGTGGCGCTGGCAGGTGTTTAACGGCCAGATTACACCGGAGCAATACAACCAAAGCTGGTGGCAGCTGCGCGAGAAATACCAGGGCATAGCCGCGCCGATCGAGCGCTCAGAAGCCGATTTTGATCCGGGTGCCAAATACCATGTGCCGGGTAATGTGCCTTATACCCGTTATTTCTTAGCGCATATTTTGCAGTTCCAGTTTCATAAAGCCTTGTGTGATATTGCCGGTAACGAAGGTGCTGTGCATCGCTGCTCGATATACAACAGCAAAGAGGCCGGCACTAAGCTAAACCAGATGCTGGAAATGGGCTCCAGCCAAAGCTGGCAGCAGGCATTAGAAGTAGTCACCGGCAAACCGGAGATGGATGCCACGGCAATTCTGGATTACTTCGCCCCACTGCAAGCCTATTTAGACGAGCAAAACAAAGGCATGCAGTGCGGTTGGTAAGCTAGTTTGTAAAGATAAGCCCGCAAAGACGGGCTTTTTTATTGAAAATTGGTAGGCGCTAATTAACTCAACCAGTTCGCAGAACATGCCTTTATAGGGTATCCATGTTATGTCTTAGTATTTAGCTCATTTTACTGACTAAAAAATCAATAAAACTTCTCACCTTTGATGGCATATATTTACGGTTTGGATAGATCAAAAATATGTCCACTGTCACAGGGAGGAAATCATCAAACAACAGAACCAAACTGCCTTCTTTAATTTCATCGCTTAAAACCAATTTTGGGACTCTTGCAATACCTTGCCCCGCGATACATAGGGCTAATTCCATTTCTGCACTATTGGTTATTAAGTGGCTGTCTACTTTTACTGTGGTTTGTTGACCCGATTTGTCTTGATATTGCCAGATGTTTTGATTAACCGTAGATCGAAAATTAATAGTACGATGATGAACTAATTCATCAGGAGATTTAGGCGTTCCCCATTGTTCTAAATAACTGGGTGCGGCAATAGTAACTATATCGACACTTGTTAATTTTCGGCTTATTAAGCTTGAATCAGGCAGTTGTCCAGATGCTCGTAATGCCAAATCATAACCATCTGCCACAACATCGACTAATTGGTCATTAAGCTCTAACTCAACAATCACCTGCGGATAGAGATCCATGTATTCGCCTAATATCGGCCTTATCTTAGCTAAAGCAAAACTCACAGGGCAACTTACACGTAAATTTCCTTTCGGGCTAAGTTGCTGCCCACTTAATTGCCGTTCAACTTGCAAGGCATCAGTGATGATATTTTGACATTGGCGATAATAGATTTCACCTGCTGCCGTCAGGCTAATTTGTCGAGTGGTACGATTAAGTAATCTGACGCCTAAGCGATTTTCAAGTTTGTTTATTTCACCACTGATATAGGATTTGCTGTGATTTAGTAAAATGGCCGCTTGAGTAAAGCTGCCGCAGTCAGCAACCTGCTTAAAAGTCACCATACCACTTAATAGTTGAGTATCCATAACACACCCTAATTAGCAGTCATATAAGAACAATCATTGCATAAGCGCGCAATTAATCACAAAAAGAAAATAATATAGACTTTCCTCTCCTAAACTGACAGAGCTAAATAACATGAAAAAAGTCCTAATACTCAACTCGAGCCCAAGCCCTAAACAAAGTATTTCAACCAAGCTAACCTCCTTTTTTGAACAAGAATTAATAGCTATGAACGGTTTTAACATTATCACTCGAGATCTAGGAGTAACGCCGCCAAGTCATTTAACTGCATTAGCATTATCCGGTTTTTTTAATGATCCAAGCGAGCACAATGAAGAGCAAAAACAAGCATTACAGGAAGGCTTATCGTTAATCAAAGAGCTAGAAAATGCAGATATCGTGATCATAGGTGCAGCTATGCATAACCATACGGTGACATCTGGTTTAAAAGCCTATATAGACCAAGTCACACGCCCTGGTTTAACTTTCCAATATGAGGCCGATGGCCCTCGTGGGCTGTTAACCAATAAACAAGTGTTTATTATCATTTCAGCGGGTGGTGATTACAGTTCCGCAGAGACGAAAAAAACGGATTTTGTAAGCCCTCTGCTACAAGAGGTACTAGGGTTTATCGGTTTAGATGATATCCAATTTATCCCCGTTTTTGGCACCTACTTAGGGAATGAAATATCTGATAATAATCAAAATATCGCTAAACAAAGCATCATAAAAGCAGTGAAACAGTTGTATCAAAACGCTTCGGAAAAAGGGGGGCGAAGCTAATTAAGCTCCACCCCGCTCGCCGCCTAACGGGTAATTATGTGTGATGCTTTGGCAAATGGCCTCAATCAGAATGGTAGCGGTGCTTCAGCATTGATTTGTTTGCTGTAGGTTTAACTTCTTCTATAGTTGCAGTCATCATTCGAGCTTGCTGTTGGCTCAAGCGGGTAATTGTAGTGGCACACTGAATTTGGCCACCTGATTAGAGGTGTTATGATCCACCTCGTATGACATTAGGTGACATGATGAACAAAAAAACAAGACCCACATTCAGCCCGGAATTTCGTCTCGAATGTGCT